>VFQO010000204.1_pt1 | contig 74125 bp, 77 predicted proteins | sample 3512331 | NCBI WGS metagenome assembly VFQO01 (sample SAMN10412371, study PRJNA504923) | tailings metagenome | isolation source: Replicate 3 from Balatoc abandoned mine | place: Philippines: Itogon, Benguet | collected 2017-08-28 | reverse complement strand
TCGTCGCCATCGAGCCCGACGATGTGCGCAAACTCATCGGCAGCATCGAGTACGTAGTGGAGCACCTGCCGTGATGAAACTGTGGCTCAAGCCCGAGGACCGGCGCCCAAGTCCCGACCCGGTGATGGTGGATGAGCGGCGGGCGTTCCTCGTCGGCCTGATCGCCTGGGTGATCGCGCTCGTGGTCACCATCGTGCTCGGGCCGCGGCTGCCGGAGCCGTGGGTGTGGACGGCGGTTGCCGGGGTCGTTCTCGGGATGCTCGGGCTTCTCTATACGCAGTACAGGCGGCGGCGCTAGTTCTCCGCCAGCCGCAGGTCACTCCAGCGGAACCCGGCGGGTTCGGGCAGTCCGGCGCGGATCTGCTCGTCACTGAACATCTCACGCGGGGCGAGGTCGGGTGGCACGTCGTCAGCGGGTGGCGCGGCGTCGACCACGCCCTCGGCGAGCATCCGCACCTGCGCCTTGGCGACGAGTGGCACCTTCATCGTCCACTCGGCGATCTGGGCGAGCGCGTACAGCGCCCACATGGGAGCGGGAACGATGAGCACGCGTCGACCGGTCACCCGAGTGACTCTGCGGACCGCGTCACTCAACATGAGCCACTCGGCTCCGGTGACCGCGACCGTCTGCCGCGACATCCGTCTGTCCGCTGCCGCGACGAGGATGTCCGTGAGCTCCTCGACCGGGATGGGACGGATCGGCTTCTCGCGGAAGCCGACGGTCGCGAACAGGGGGATGGAGTGCACGGTGTGACTCAGGTGGTCGAGCAGATGGTCGCCGCGACCGTAGATCATCCCGGCCTTGAGGATGGTGAAGTCCAGGCCCGAGTTGCGGATGAGCTCTTCGGCTGCCCACTTCGACTCGTGGTACGGGGATCCGCAGTTCGGCCTGGCGCGAGGGAAGCTGAGCATGATCACCTTGTGCACGCCCGCTCGCCGCGCCGCCTCGAGTACCCCGCGCGTGCCCTCGACGTGCACTCTCTCGTAGGTCTGGTCTCCGAGCTCGCGATTGATCCCGGCGCAGTGCGCCACGACATCGCAGCCGGTGAACGCCGTCGTGAGCGCGTCCACGTCGTCGACACCCGTGCCGGTGCGACGAGACAGCACGACAACCTCGTCCGAGGGGAACCGCGCGGCCAAGTGGCGCCCGACGAAACCTGTGCCGCCGGTTATCGCGACTCGCGCCATGCGGCTCAGTCTAGAGATGTGCCTTGCTAGTCCTCTTCGATCACGGCGACGTCCGCGCCGGTGTGCACCTCGGCGTCGATCGCGACGAGTTGGCTCACGAGCGTTCCCGCAGCGGTGCTGGGCACGTCGACGATGGCCTTGTCGGTCTCGACGCGGAGAAGCACGTCATCGACCTCGACGCGTTGTCCCTCAGTGACCACCCATTCGATGACGTAGAACTCGTCGATGGTCTCCGAAACCCTCGGCATGGTCACTCGTGTTTCACTCATAGCGGTTTCTTCCTCACTTCGGATCAGGAGCGGGGCGTCCAGACGTTCGCGAACATGTCCGCGAGCCGCGGATCGGGCAGAGCCTGCACTTCCTCGATGACCGTGTCCAGCCCGGAGCCGACCGTTTCCTCGAGGTTCGCGATCTGGGTCTCGTCGAGCTGGCCGCTCGATTGGAGCACGGCACGACCGAGTCGGATCGGGTCTCGCTGCGTCCAATATTCGAGCTCGCCCTCAGGACGATACGGCGCGGTGTCCGCTCGCGAGTGTCCGGCGAACCGGTAGGTCTTCGCCTCGACGAATGTCGGGCCCCCGCCGGTGCGTGCTCGCTCGATCGCCTCCGCGAGGGTGGCTCGGACTGCCGGTACCTCCATCCCGTCGACCACGGCCGCGGGCATCGCGTACGACGCTGCCCGAAGGTGGAGGTCTTCGATCGGGGTCGTCAGATTGATGCGGCTGTACTCGCCGTAGACGTTGTTGTCGCAGACGAACACGACCGGAAGTCTCCAGATTGCCGCGAGGTTCATCGACTCATGGAACGCGCCGATATTCGTCGAGCCGTCGCCGAAGACGGCAACGGAGACTCGAGGTTCGTTTCGGTACTTGAATGCGAGGCCGGCTCCGACGGACACGGGCAATCCCGCGCCGACGATCGCGAACGTGGGCAGCAGTCCGACTCCCATGTCGCTCACGTGCATCGAGCCGCCCAGCCCGCCCGTCGATCCCTCGGCTCGACCCATGATCTCGGCCAGCACCGAGCGGGGCGACATCCCCAGCGCGAGCGCGAGCGCGTGGCCGCGGTAGGTGCCGGTGACGTAGTCGGTGGGCTCGAGTTCCGTGGCGAGCGCGACGGCGAGCGCCTCCTGGCCCATCGCGAGGTGAGTCGTGCCGTGGATCGCGCCCGAGGCGAAGAGCACGTTGAGGCGCTCTTCGAACCCGCGTATCTCGAGCATCCGTTCGAAGCGTGCGACATCATCGCGGCGGAGTACGGCTCGCCGATCGATGGACGAGTCGGACATCGACAGGGTGAGTTCAGGCATGGAAGACTCCTTCGGCGATCCACCACGGTGCCGGAACCGTGTCGGTGTCCTGGTAGTGGCGCAGCTGTCGAGCGATCTCACTGGCCTGCGGAAAGTACCGCGCCTCGAGATCGCGGGTGTACGGGACCGGCACGTTCGGCGTCGTGATCCGGAAGGGAGCGGCGGCGAGTTCAGAGAACAACTCGCGAGTGACTGCGGCCACGATCTCACTCCCCCATCCACCCGACTCGGGAGCTTCCTCGGCGACCACGAGACGACGGGTTCTGGCTACCGATTCGAGAACCGTCGGGCGATCCCATGGGGCAATGGTCAGCAGGTCGATGACTTCTGCATCGATACCGGATGCCTCGACCGCCTCGAGTCCCGCGGTGAGCGTCTGCCCCATCGTGACGAGGGTGAGGGCTGAGCCAGGGCGCACGACCTGGGCCTTGCCGAGTTGTACCAGACCACGCGGTCCTCGCTCGACCGGGCCGCGGACGGCGTAGAGGGCGCGCGGCTCGAGAACCACGGTGGGCCCGGGGTCCTGGATTGCCGCGCGCATGATGCCGTAGGCGTTCTGCGGCGTGCTCACCGTGGCGACCGTGAGGCCCGGGGTCGCCGTGACCCAGTTCTCCAGAGTCTGACTGTGCTGGGATCCGAAGCCAGACCCGCTGCCGGTGGATGCCCGGACGACGAGCGGTACGCTCACTGCGCCCTTGCTGAGGTAGCGCATCTTCGCGGCGCCGGTGACGAGCTGGTCGAGCGCGACGCCCAGGAACTCCATGAACATGATCTCGACGACCGGCTTGAGACCAGCGATTGCGGCTCCGACTCCCGCGCCGGTGAACGCCATCTCGGAAATCGGGGTGTCCCGCACTCGGTTGGGTCCGAACTTCTCGAGGAGACCCTCGGAGGTCTTGAAGGGTCCACCCGCGACAGCGATGTCCTCCCCCATGATCATGACGCTCGGGTCGGCGTCCATCTCGTCTTCGAGCGCGGCAACGATTGCCTGCCTCAAGCGCATCTGGGCCACGGCGCTGTTTCCCTTCGTTTCTGGAATCGTTTCGAGGATATGACCGTCGGTAGCGTCCCGTCAACGTCATTGACCCGCGATCGATCTCGACACTAGAGTTCTGGAAACGATTCGAGGACAAACGATCGATGATCCAGGTTGCCATCGCCGGCGATGGCCAGCTCGCACACGGTGTCGCCGAGATACTCGCGCGCAGGGCGGACGTGACCCTTACCGGGCCCACACCGCGAGCCGAGCTCGGGCGCGCCCTTGAGAGCGGCGCCGACGTCGTCGTGATCGCCACCACCACCCGGCTGGCCGACGTGCTGCCGAGCGTGCAGACCGCGGTGACGTGCGGCTCGAACGTTCTCGTGTCGGCTGAAGAGGCGGCGTATCCGGCCATCACGAATCCAGGACCAGCCGCCGACATCGACGCCTTGGCTCGCGAGCACGGTGTGACCGTCCTCGGGTGCGGCCTCAATCCTGGATTCACCTTCGACGCGCTCGTGCTCACCCTGCTGGGTGTGGTCGCACAGCCTCGAGCAATCCACGTCACGCGAGTCGTCGACCTGTCTGGATTCGGCACTGCAGTGGCCGCACGGCTGGGGCTGGGCGTGAGCGAAGACACCTTCGACGCCCTGGTTGCCGAAGAGCACATCCTCGGGCACGCGGGCTTCCGCCAATCCATTTCGCTGGTTGCAGACAGCCTCGGGGTGAATCTGGACCGAATCGACGCGCGCCTGGAGCCCATCATCCGCGACGGTTCCACCGTCGGGATCGATCAGGAGTACGTCGGCATCGCGCAGGGGGAGCCGTGGTTCCGGGCGACGTTCCGCGGGGATATGGACCTCGCGGCGGCCGGTCTCAGTGCCCGGGACAGCATCCGCATCGAGGCTGTCGGCCAACCTGATGTCGCCTGCACTCTCGACCCAGGGATCGGTTCGCAGGCCGGCTCACGCGCCATCATCGCAAACTCCGTGGACCGCGTGCTCCGGGCTCCTCCGGGATGGTCCACCGTCGCCGACCTTCCGCCGGCGCATCCCGTCACCAATCGAGCCGTTTCCTGAGGGAGAGAAGCATGCCCACGACAATTACCGATGTCGACGTGTTCCCCGTGCAGTACCCCGAGCCCAACGACTCGGGTGCTCTGCGCTGCCTGACATTCGTCCGCATACGCTCATCCGACGGAGCGGAGGGGTGGGGCGAGGCGATCAGCCAGATGCCCTCCTCGACGAGAGCGACGGCGGCCCTGATCGAGGGGATGCGCGACCTTCTCATCGGGCGCGATCCCCTCGCGAACCGGGTGATCTGGGACGACCTGATGCAGGACGGATGGTGGTTCGGTCACCGCGGCGGCATCTACTCCTTCGCAGTGTCCGCGGTCGATATCGCGCTGTGGGATTTGAAGGGCCGCATCCTCGGATCGAGTCTCGTGGACCTGCTCGGCGGCGCCCGGGTCGATTCGCTGCCCGCGATCGCGTCGACGCACGCCTTCGACGCCGACCTATCCAAGGAGGCCGAGCGCCACGGGCGATATGTCACCGAGGCAGGATTCCGGGGCTTCAAGATCGGCATGGGTAAGCGTGGAGACTCCCGGATCGGCTACGACGTCGCGCGCGATGTCGACTTCGTCCGCCAGCTGCGTGAACAAGCTGGCCCTGACGCCATGATCATGATGGACCGCGGCAAGAAGATCACCTGGACGCTGGACGAGGCCATCCGTCGCGTACAGGGCTTCGAGGCGCACGGCCTGACCTGGATCGAGGAACCCTTCGAACCGGACAGCACGTTCGAGTTCCGAGCCCTCCGTGAGAAGGTCAGTTGCCTGATCGCCGGTGGAGAGCGCGAGTGGGACGTGCACGGCTACGAGGGCGCCCTCGCCGACGGCACCATCGACGTGGTCGGATGCGACGTCGGACGGGTCGGGGGCATCACCGGCGCCCTGCAGATCATCTCGCTCGTCGAGCGCGAGCACCGCTGGTTCAACTCGCACGCCTGGTCGAGCGCGATCAATACTGCTGTTTCTCTCGCGCTGTCCGCCTCCACGGATCGCGTGCTCCTGCAGGAGCTCAAGCCCGATCCGAACCCCATGCAGGACGAACTCATCGCCGAGCCGATCAAGGCCGTCAACGGGGCGGTTGCCGTGCCACGCGGCCCGGGGATCGGCGTCGAGCCGATCCCCGAGGTGGTCGAGCACTACCGCCTGACATGACCGGACCGGCACTTGGCGCCGGTCTGGATGGCCGGTCCGTCATCGTCACCGGCGCGGCCGGAGGCATCGGCGGCGCATGTGCACGGGCGATGGCGCACAGCGGTGCCCGCGTCGTCGCGGTCGACCTTCCCGGGGATGCCCTCGATGCGACGGTCGCCGCGCTCCCTGGACGACGGGACCACGTAGCGCTCCCCGTCGACCTCGCGTCCCCAGCGGAGATCGAGTCGTCGCTGATCACCCTGACCGATGATGCGTCCCCGCTCTGGGCGCTGATCCACGCCGCCGCCCACCTTCGGCGCGAGCCAGTCCAGGAGGTCACCGAGGAGAGCTGGGATGCCCAGCACGATGTCAACCTGAAAGGCACGTTCTTCCTCAGCCGCGCGGTCGGCGACCTCCTCGTCAGCGGCGGACGGGGCGGTCGGATCGTCAACTTCAGTTCTGTCGCGTGGCAGACGGGCCCCCTCCTCGACAGCGATGCTTACGTGGCATCCAAGGGGGGCGTGGTTTCACTCTCAAGAGGTTTTGCGCGCCGCTTGGGGCCGCACGGGATCACGGTGAACGTGATCGCGCCGGGTCAGATCGCGACGACCATGCAGAGTTCGGGCAACACCGAGCAAACCATGGCCGCAACATCCGCCGCCTGCCCGTTGGGGCGGATGGGGTCACCCGAGGAGGTCGCCGCCGTCGCGACGTTCCTGGTCTCGAGCCACGCGTCGTTCGTCTCGGGCGCGACGCTCAACGTGTCGGGTGCGCTGCTCATGTACTAACGAACGAACGATTCCTAGAAACCTTTCCAGTACCCATTGCAGCGCCAGAACCTTCGCGCTATCGTCGCACTCATGACAGGCACGATGGGGTTCTCTGACATACTTCAGCGCCGAGTTCGACTCGGAAGCTGGGAAGACCAAAAGGTCTCCACCTACCGCCGCATCCTCGAATGCCTCGAGTCGGGCGACTGGGACAACGCCGCCGAACTCGCGTCCTACTTCGTCGATGAAGCAGCCGTGTGCTGGCAGCTGTACCGCCAGTGGCTCTCCGACCTCGAGGGATTCCTGCGGGACGAGGGAACGCCCGAGACTGAGCTCGTGGAGATCAGCGAACGACTCGATGAGCTCACGATCATGCCCGACGGATCCGCGTTCGACACCTTCGCGCAGTGGGACGAGTTCAAGGGCCTCATCGACGAGGTCATCGCCGCGGTCGGCAGGCAGGACGCCGAGACCGCCCGCCGCACGCTGGACGAGGCCAAGGAGGTCTGGCGCCGCACTCATGACCGCGACGTCGACAAGACCTACTGCTACATGAGCGAGGCGGCGAGCCGGTACGGGGATGACGCGATCCCACGGATGTACGAGCGCGTGCTGCTCCCCCTCTTCGCGTGGCGCTATGAAAAGTTCGACATCGATAAGCACCCGTGGGACGAGGGGCTCGAAGTGCTCCTCTACGTCTCGTGCGAGGCCATGCGAGGGCACCTCGTCGGCCCCGAGCGCACGGGTGACTTCGATCTGGTCGAGTTCACCGACCGCTTCGAACTCGAGTTCGACCCGTGTGGCTCGGGCGGAAGGACACTGCGAGGCGACCCCATCGAGAACACCGGCCCCCGCATGGAGGCGCCCTACAACTGGCGGGTGTCCGAGGAGGAGCGCGACTGGAACCACTACCAGAAGGGGGTCTGCCTCTACTGCGCCCACTGCATCATCCTCATGGAGCACATGCCGATGGATCGCTTCGGCTACCCGGTGCGCGTGGTCGACCCTCCCGTCTATGGCGGCACGGACGAAAGCGGCGCGCCACAGAAGTGCAAGTGGACCATGTACAAAGACCCGACGAGCGTGCCCGAGGAGTTCTACGAGCGCACCGGCCGCACCAAGCCTGCCGAATTCGGCTCGGGAGCCCGCGGTGTCGTCGACCTGCCGGATCCGACCGTCTTCCGCATGCCGGGCACCGGATGACCGACCTTCCCGCCGACGGAATCGCCCTCGTCATGCGGCCGGGGACACAGTCGCTCGAGGTCACTCGTCGGCCCGTCGTGCCCCCGTCGCCCGGCAGTGCCCTCATTCGCATCGACGCGGTCGGGGTGTGCGGGTCCGACATCTTCCTTCAGGCCGGCGGGTTCGGAGACAAGCTTCCGGTCGTCCCGGGCCACGAGGCCGCGGGAGCGGTGATCGCGGTCGGCGACCAGGCGGATGCTTCGTGGATCGGGCGCCAGGTCGCGCTCTACTACATCGATGCGCCCGCTTCACGATGGTCGGCGGGCGACCGAGAGAACCTCGGGCCTGACGTGACGCGGATGGGCGTCGACGTGGACGGGGCATTCGCAGACTATGTAGAACGGCCTGTGTCGACGCTTGTGCCGATCGATCCTCCGCTCGATCCAGCGGTCGTCGCAGTCGCGACCGATGCGCTCGCGACGCCGTACCACGCCCTCACCCGGATCGCGCAGCTTCAGCCAGGCGAAACCCTCGCCGTGATCGGGCTCGGTGGTGTCGGCAGCAACGCCGTGCAGATCGGTCACCATCTCGGCGCACGCGTTGTCGCGGTCGGCCGGGGGGAGGCGAAGATCGCGCAAGCGCGTGAACTCGGTGCCGACGAGACGATCGCTTCTTCGAAGGGGCCCGAGGCTATCGTGGCCGCGGCGGGTGGGCAGATCGACGTCGTTCTTCAGTGCGTGGGCGAGAACACAGCCATGGATCGACTGGCCATCGATATCGCCGGGTTCGCCGGACGCGTCGTGTTCGTGGGCGTTTCTCGCGACCCATTCCCTGTGAGCGCGACAGAGCTGATCTGGCGGGAGCTCTCCCTCCTCGGATCACGCGGCTTCACGAGGCGCGATATCGCGGAGGTCATCGAACTCGTCCGGTCTGGCACGCTCCGGACCGACCACCTCACCCGCAGCCTGCGACCCCTCGTGGAGGCGGACGCCGCGCTCGCCGACCTTCGGGACGGTCGCGTTCTGCGCACCGTACTCATTCCCCAACGAGAGGACCGTGCGCATGCAGTGGCGCAATGATTCAGGCCTTCAGGGCCGTAGCGTCGTCGTCACGGGCGCGGCGGGGGGCATAGGTCGACACGTCACCCGTGCATTCGCTGAAGCGGGCGCGCATGTCGTGGCTGTCGACATCCCCGGGTCTCCGGTGGTCGATGTCGTGGCATCCCTGCCCGGAGGCCCCCACCTCGCGCTCGAGGTGAACCTCATCGACCTCTCCACCCACGCCGGAATCTTCGAGCGCGCCAACGAACTCGCCCCGCTCCGGGCGCTCGCTCATCTTGCAGCGGTTCTGCGCCGCAACTCCAGCGTCGATGACGTGACCGAGGAGGATTGGGACATCCAGCTAGACGTCAACCTCAAGGTGACGTTCTTCCTCAACCGTGCGGCGAGCGCCGCGTTCAAAGCCGCGGGCGACCAGGGTGCGATCGTGAACTTCACGTCTCAAGGCTGGTGGACCGGAGGCTTTGGCGGTTCTGTGGTCTACAACGCGAGCAAGGGCGGCGTCGCCACGCTCACGAAGGGGCTGGCACGGTCGTTCGCTCCGTACGGCGTTCGAGTGAACGCAGTCGCGCCCGGCGGAGTGGACACGCAGATGATGAACGAGGGGATGAGCGAGGAGGCCATGGCGGCGTTCCTCGCGATGGTGCCCCTCGGGCGGCTCGCGCAGGGCGAGGAACTGGCTGGAACCGTCTTGTTCCTGGCATCCGACGCCTCATCGTTCATCACCGGGTCGATCATCAACATCTCCGGTGGACAACTCATGTACTGAGCCTCCGCGGCTCGAGAAGGGATACAGCAGCGATGGAGCTCACGGGATTCGACGGACGCGTGGCGATAGTGACCGGCGGCGCCGGCGGGATCGGGCGGGTCGTCGCCGAGACGTTCCTCGGCCTCGGCGCGAGAGTCGCCGTCACAGACGTTCGTGAGCCGGACGTTCCGGGGTGCCTCGCGGTGCAGATGGATGTCACGAATCGCGAGAGCGTTCGAGCGGGAGTCGATCGCGTCGTGACCGAACTCGGAACGCCCGCGATCCTCGTCCAGGCGGCGGGGATCTTCCGGATCGAGCCGTTCGAGGAGACGACAGAGGAGTCATGGAACCTGAGCGTCGGCGTGAACCTGACGGGTGCGTTCCACGTTGCTCAAGCGGTGCTTCCTCGCATGCGCGCTGCGGGATACGGTCGTGTCATCACGCTCGGCTCAAGCGCAGGGATCACCGGCGGCAGCAAGTCGTCGGCAGCCTACGGCGCGTCGAAGGCCGGCGTCATGGCGCTCGCCAAGGCGATCGCGACCGAATACTCTCCATACGGAATCACATCGAATGCCCTGGCTCCGAGCCTCATCGAGACAGACATGGTGGGCGGGATCGCCGATCTGGTGCACCGCATCCCCGTCGGCCGGCTGGGCCAGCCGGCCGATGTCGCTGACCTCATCGCCTTTCTCGCTTCGGACCACGCGGGCTTCATCACAGGTGCCGTCGTCGACATCAACGGCGGATTCCTCATCCGTTGACAGGGCCGATCCTTGACATCGCCGACATTGTCGGCGCTACAATCGAAACGTTTCCAGAAACGAAACTAGGAGTCAGCATGTCACACGATTCGCAGGCAGCACGGGCGCTGCCGGATCTGACGATCGAGCGGATCGAGACGGTCGCCGTGCGGGTTCCTCTCGACAAGGTTTACAAGGGCAGCCACTACAGGATGACCCACCGGTCGACGATCATCACCCGCGTGCACACCGCGAGCGGCATCGTCGGCGAAGCCTACGCGGGCGACGAAGACGCGGGTCTCCAGGAGATCGAATCGATCATCCGCAACGAGATCACCCCCATCCTCGTCGGACAGGACGCTTTCGCGACCGAGCTGTGCTGGGACCTCGCGCGGCCCGCCACCTGGAACATCCTGCGTGACCGCCGACTGGGTCTCGTGGCGACCGCGTGCATCGACGTCGCCATCTGGGACGCGGTGGGCAAGGCACTCGGGATGCCTCTGCACAAGCTCTGGGGAGGCTACCGCACCTCCGTCCCGGTGATCACGATCGGCGGGTACTACACGAAGGACGCCGACATCACGGCGGAGGTTCGAGGCCTGGTCGACGCAGAGTTCGCCGGCATGAAGTTCAAGATCGGCGGCCTCACCCCCGAGGAGGACGCCGTTCGATTCCGCGAGGCACGCGCCGCCGCCGGCCCTGCGTTCAAGCTTGCCGTCGACGCGAATCAAGGCTGGACGCCGGCTCAGGCGATCCGGTTCGCCCAGTTGGTGGACGACTGCGACATCATGTGGTTCGAGGAGCCCTGCATCTGGCAGAACGACCGCCGCGCCATGCGCGACGTGCGGCTCGCCGGCGGGGTTCCCGTGTGCGCCGGTCAGAGCGAGTTCTCGGCTGCGGGGTGCCGCGACCTCATGGAGACGGGCTCGATCGACTTCTGCAACTTCGACTCCTCCTGGTCGGGCGGCCCCACCGAGTGGCGTCGCGCTGCCGCGATCGCGAGCGTCTACGACGTGCGCATGGCACACCATGAGGAGCCGCAGGTCGCAGCACACCTGCTCGCATCCATCCCGCACGGCACGTTCCTCGAGTACTTCCACCCCCAGCGCGACCCGATCTGGCACAACATCATCGCCAACAAGCCCGTTCTCAAGGACGGTCGGATCCAGTTGCCGACCGCGCCGGGCCTCGGCTGGGAGCTCGACCTCGACTACATCGACAAGTACCGCATAGTCTTCGACGCCGAGCCTGCCGCGGCTCACTGACCACACGATCCAGCGAAGGGACGCCACGATGACGAGGCAACCGATTGTCGACACCCATGTGCACTTCTGGGACATGGCCACCCCCGACCTGAACCTGAAGTGGGTCTGGCTGGAGAAGGACTTCCTCCACCCGATCCTCGGCGACATCGACGCCATGAAGTCGGTGAAATACCAGATCGACTCGATCTACGCCGAGTCGCGCTTTGCCGACGTGAGTGGCTTCGTGCACGTACAGGCCGCCCTCGGCAGCGAGGACCCGGTCGAGGAGACCCGCTGGCTCACGCGGATGCGGGAGAGCGCGCCGGCTCCGTTCACGATCGTCGCGCATGCCGACCTCGGCGGCGACCAGGCACTGGCGCAGCTCGACGGCCACGGCGAATCCCCGTACTTCGTCGGAGTTCGCGACTTCGCCGCGGAGCCGATGCTCGCGTCCGGCGAGATCAATCCCGCGTATGAGGCCTCGCTGGCCGAACTCTCCCGGCGCGGTCTCGTGTTCGACCTCGACTGCGAGTGGATGAACATGGGCGCCGCCCTCGAGCTGGCCCAGCGGCATCCCGAGTTGCAGATCGTGCTCGAGCACATCGGCTTCCCGCGGGAGCGCGACGACGAGTACTTCGGTTCGTGGCGGGCCGCGATCTCAGCTCTGGCGGGAGCCGAGAACGTCACGTGCAAGATCTCGGGCGTCGGGATGACCGACCCGAACTTCACTCCCGAGTCGCTGCGCCGGTGGGTCGACTCGTGCGTGGAGGCCTTCGGACCCGACCGTTGCGTTCTCGGTTCCAACTGGCCCGTGGACCGCCTCTACTCGAGCTACGACGTGATCATGAATCTCTACCGTGACTACATCTCGGGCCTGTCCGAGTCTGAGCAGGGGAAGATCCTGAACGGGAACGCCGCCCGCATCTTCCGCGTGTGAGCGGCCTCGTTCGCACCGTCCTGGGCGACATCCCCACGGAAACGCTGGGGACGACGCTCGTTCACGAGCACCTGCACATGGACTGCTCGAGCCTCGCGGCGGCGCATGGCTATGTTCCGGATCCTCAGCCGGGCGAGTTCGACGTGCGCGCTGCCGCGGAGTGCCGCTGGAACCCCGGAGCGCACCCCGACAACTACCGTTTCATCGAACACGACCCGGTGCTCGACGACCTCCAGGACTACGCGGCACTCGGCGGGAATGCCATCGTGGATGCCACGCCCGTCGATCTCGACCGCGATCCGGATGCCCTCGCTCGCCTGTCGGAGGAGAGCGGCCTGCACGTCGTGATGGGGACCGGTTACTACCTCGAAGCGACCCACCGCGCGTTCATCGCCGCGGGCGACGAGGAGCCGGCGTCGTTCGATCTGATCACCGACGAGCACGATGGAGGGGGCATCCGCCCCGGGATGATCGGCGAGATCGGCACGTCCGACCCACCGACCCCGGGTGAGCTGCGGTCGGTTCGCGGGGCTGCTCGCGCCGCCCTGGCTACCGGTCTCCCGCTGTCGATTCACCTGCACCCTTGGGGCGACAATGCGCACCGAGTGCTCGACGTCGTAGGCGAGACCGGACTCGGTCTCGAACGGGTGCTGTTGAACCATCTGTCGACGGCCATCGGCCACGACGAACGGATCGAGGGGATGCTCGCCACCGGAGTATCGCTGTCGTTCGACCTCTGCGGATTCGACCACTCCCTCCTCGGCCCAGGACGCTACCCCCCGAGCGACGACGAGGCCATGGCCACGGTCGCAGCCCTCCTCCGCGGCCGATACGCGACCCAGGTCATGATCTCGCAGGACATCGGCGTGCGGACCAGGCTCCGCGAGTACGGCGGCTGGGGCTACGGCCACGTGCTCCGTCACCTCGTCCCCCTCCTCCGCAGCCATGGCGCGACCGATGACGAGGTGCACGTGCTCCTGACCGCCAATCCGGGTCGCTTCCTCACGCTGGCGGTGCCGCGATGAACCGTCGCGTCGCGGTCGTCACCGGCTCGGCGGGTGGCATCGGCCGCGCCATCGCCGTCGCACTCGCCGAGTCCGGCCACGAGGTCGTCGGTGTGGACCGCGTGCCGCAGCCGGACGGGGCGATCGAACGGACCGAGGTCGTGGACCTCGCGGATGCCGCTGCGTGCGAGGACCTCGTCGCCCGGCTGGGGCGGGTGGACGTTCTCGTCAATAATGCCTCGGTCCTCGTCGTGCGGCCGCTGGAGGACCTCGAGCTGACCGACTTCGACACTCTCTTCAACGTCAATCAACGCGCACCCGTGCTGCTCACCCGCGGGGTGCTGCCCGGAATGGCCGAACGCGGCTGGGGTCGCATCATCAATTTGTCCAGTGTCGGTGCCCGCACCGGCGGAGTCTCGCACTCAGCGGTGTACAACATGACGAAGGCCGCGATAGCTTCGTTCACCCGGTTCGCGGCGCGTCACTACGCATCCGACGGAATCACCGCCAACGCGATCGCCCCCGGAGCAATCGAGACGGCGATGACCGCGCACATAACGCCGGCTGAACGCGAGGCGCTCATCGCGCAGGTTCCCGTCGGCCGGATGGCGTCGCCGGAAGAGGTCGCGAACGTGGCAGGTTTCCTCGCGAGCGACGGCGCGGCCTACGTGAACGGCGTCACGCTCGACGTCAACGGCGGCTGGGTGATGACCTGACGGTCGTCACCACATCACGAGTCCGCCGGTGAAGTTGATCGCCTGGCCGGTCATGTAGGCGGACTCCTCCGAGAGCAGGAACCAGATCGCGCCCGCACACTCCTCCGCCGACGCGGCCCGCCCGAGAGGGACGAGCTTGTTCCGCTCGCTCGCGAGTTCGTCGAACGTGATCCCGCGCGCCTTGGCGACCTCGGCGAGCACCTTGTCCTGCATGGGGGTGTCGACGATTCCTGGGCAGATGGCGTTGACTCGAACGCCCTGCGGTGCAAAAGCGTAGGCGAACGACCTGGTGATGCTGAGCACCGCAGCTTTCGAGGAGGCGTAGACGGCGGCCTCGGTCGTCATCGAGAGCTTGGCCGAGCTCGACGAGAGGTTCACAATTGCGGAACCGCTCGGCATGGTGCGCCCGATACGGGATGTGAGGTCCCAGACGGCGTCGACGTTCACCGCATAGATGTCGTGGATGTCGTCGACAGTGAGTTCGAGGATCGGCTTCAGCCGGTTGATACCGGCAGAGTTGACGAGCGCGCGTGCGCCCTCCCCCGCCTCGACGATCGAGTCTCGACCGGAGGCGGAGGAGAGGTCAGCCGCGAGGACGCGCATCCCCGCGCGCTCGAGGTCGGCGAGGCCGGCGTGATCGCGGTCGACCGCGATCACGCCGAGTCCCTCGGACTGGAGTCGAAACGCGACGGCGCGCCCGATGCCACTGGCTGCACCGGTCACGATGGCGGTGGAGGTCATGTCAGTCCTTCCTGCGCTCGAACAGCTCGACGGCGTAGCCGTCGGGGTCGAGCATGTAGATGCTGCGTGCTCCCCGGTTGGGGCCGCTGGTGATCTCGACCACTTCCGCTGAACGCGAGGTTCCACCGCGTTCGCGTAGGCGCTCGACCATTCCGTCGATGTCCTCGACGTAGATGCACACATGTCCGGCGCCGAAGTCGCTGGGGCGAGACGCTGCAGTCAGGCGCTCGATCCCCTGGTATTCGAGCAGCTCGATGATGCCACCTCCGGGAATATCGAGGTACACCGCTCGAATAGCCGAGAAGTCGAGAGCGAGGACGGTGCGCAGGTAGTCGCCGTCGAGGAGCCGGTCGAACTGCATCGCAAGGCCAAGACCGTCGCGATAGAAGGCGAGCGACGCGTCCATGTCTCGGACGGTGATGCCGGCGTGGAAGAATCCGGTCACAGCAGGCAAGATGTCTCCGTTCGGCAGTGAGTGGAATCGTTTCCGAGAGTATCGAAGCGTAGCTGGCAGGTCAATGCCCGGAGCTGCGTCGAGGATCAGGCCAGAACGCGAGCGAATGCAGCGCCGAGCGGTGTCGACGAGTCGGATGCACGAGCCGCGAAGCGCGAGGCGATCAGCTCGTACCCGGCCTGGCTGGGGTGCAGCCCATCCCAGAGAAGGTGAGCATCCGCTTCCCCGAAGAGCTCGAGGCCGTCGTCGGACCACAGCAGCGGGTCCGAGGGCATCCGCGACTCGACGGTCTCGCGCACGAGCTCCCGCACTAGGCCCAGCGTCAGCGTTCCGTCACCGGGGACGGTCGCCCTCGGTGTTCCGCGATACAGGCCGTCCTCACCCTTCCAGGTCGGGCCGGGAGTCTCTTCGATGGCGGGGCAGGCGATCGGGCCCATCACCACCAACGGGGTGTCCGGATGCCCCTCCCGCACGAGATCGAGGAACCCGTGCAGCGCGGGCACAAAGGCACGGCGGCGCATGCTATCGACATTGATCGTATTGACGCCGAGCTTGAGTGTGATGATGTCGGCCCGGTGACCGGCGATCGTGCGCGCCACGAACGGATCGAGCTGGGCGTTGCCCGCGATGGCCAGGTTGGTGAGGTCGACGCCGAGAGCGCGGGCGGCCTGCTGCGGCCACGGGCCCAGCGGATCGTCGGCCTCGAGACCATGGCTCACCGAGCTGCCATGGTGGACCCACACCGACGCGTTTGAGGCGAGGGCTTGTCGGAGCGGAGCGTCAGCGAGCACCTCGTGCAGGATCGCGTGCCCATTGTGCGGCAACCAGATCGTGACCTCCCGCTCCTGGTCGCCCGTACCCAGATCGAAGCTGAGTCGGCTTGCTGGGCCGTCGACATCCCGCCAGGTCCGGTCTGGGAGGGTCACGACGAGCGGACCATCCGTGATCGGCGCGCGGGCGACAACGGCGCCGCCGATGGTCGCGACAGCACTCGCCGGAAAGGTAGGTGCAGACTCGTTCAGCGGCACCATCCGTGTGACCGTCGTGACGATCTCGACTCGGCTCGCTGCCGTCAGGGTGACGAGGCGCACGCCCAGGGAGTGGGCGGACCACAACTCGATCCAACGGTCGGCCTGCCGAGCCCGCGTCCAGGCGGCCAAGCGAACCGGCGAGAGGGCGCCATCCGCAAGCTCGCAGTCGGTCGCGCCGCGCAGCATGGAGGCGACATCCTGCAGAGGCGTGGAAAGCATCCGGATCCTATGCGACAGGGCGCGAGTCCTATGCGACAGGGCGCGAGGTTTCCCGCACCTCGTACGCCGTGGGGAGCGTCACCGAGCGCGGTTCGGCGCCTTTGATGAGCTCGAGCGCGAGACCCGCGGCTTGGCGTCCCATTTGCTCGGCGTCCCTGGTCACGACGTTGATGCGCGGCCGCATGACCCTCAACCATGGCAGATCGTCGCATACGACGAGGGAGAGATCGTCGCCGGGTCGGATCCCGAGCTCGGACAGCGCTTCGAGCACACCTATCGTCGTCTGCACACCACCGGCGACGATCGCGGTGGGGCGCTCATTCACTGGCAGACCCAGGAGTCGAACGGTCGTCTCACGCGCGAACGCTACAGAGAACGCGCCGGAGGCCTGAAGCGACTCATCCATGGGCAACTCGGACGCAGCGAAGGCCTCGGTGTATCCCCGGAGTCGTTCGCGAGTCGGACGAATCGCGGTCGACCCCGTGATCATCGCGATTCGTCGATGACCGAGGCCGATCAGGTCAGCCGTAGCCTCGCGAACCCCGGCGGCGTGGTCGAGCAGGACGCTGCCTGCGCGGAGCTTCCGAGGGTCACGGTCGATGAGGACTACCGGGCGCTTGAACGCGGAGACAGCCTTGCTCGTCTTGGTCGACGCCTCCGAGATCGTCGACAGGAGCAGGGCGTCGACCTTGCGCTGGCGCAGCAGCGTCAACCTGTCGACCTCGCGACCGGGGTCGCCTCCACTGTTCGTGACGAGCAGCGTGTATCCCGCTTCGTTGAGCGCCTCCTCGACTCCGTGGATGATGTCGCCGAAGAACGGGTTCGCGAAGTCTCGGACCGCGAACCCGATCGTGCGGGTGAAACCGCTGCGGAGGCTTTGCGCGCCTGGGTCCGGTGAGTAACCGAGTTCAGCCGCTGCCGCGAACACCTTGGCCGTCATCGACGGGCTGACGTCCGGATGGGAGCTCAGGGCACGGGACACTGACGAGACCGCGACTCCCGCCTTGTTGGCGACATCGTGAATCGTGACTGCGCGCGCTTCTTCCATGCCTGTCTCCCACCGGGCCAGCTCGTGCCGTTCTCCTAGGATGGCTTAATCGAGGTGCCAGACCTCCGAGAAGTTCAGCATCTTGCCCTTGTTGTCCGCCTGGTTCACGATGAGATCGCGGAACCACTCGGACCACTTCGAGTTGAATTCCGACTCGCCGACCTTCGCGAAAGCGGTCGCTGCATCCGGGTGGGCCTCGACGTATCCGATCACGAGCGTGCCCCGGCGGAAGATGCTGTAGTTCTTCATCCCCGCCTCCTGAATCACTTCGACGAGCTCAGGCCAAATCTCATCGTGACGCTTCTTGTATTCGTCCTCCGCGCCCTCGAAGAGCTCGAAACTGAAACAGACCCGCTCCATCGCGTTCCTTTCGTCTCCACCGATGACGTACATCGGTGGAGACAAGTATGCCCCCACCGAGGCAACATGGAATCATTTCCAATCGTGAAGGGCATTTCCTCGATCAGCCCACGAACCACCTAACGATTGAGGTACGCCTCTTGACAAAGACGCTAACTGAGAGCTTGAATTCAAAGCAATCTGGAAAGGGTTCCAGAATCAGTTCAGAGAGGAACGATTCATGCGCGAACAGCGAAGAAAGGGGGGCCTCGTTCTCGCCGTGGCCCTCATCTCAGCACTAGGCCTGGCCGGGTGTGCCCCTGCAGGCCCTGGGAATGGCGGTAACAGCGCAGAAGGTCCAGGCGCAGGCCTCAAGATCGGCTACATCTCGCTTGGAGATTCAGTCCCATTCGTTAAGCTCGTGTCTGACAGCATTCGTCAAGAGGTCGAGGCATCGGGTGCAGAGTTCTTCTTCTGCGACTCGCAGCTCGACGCGGCAAAGGCACTTGCCTGCGCGCAGACCTTCAACACGCAGGGCGTCGACGGCATCATCAACTTCCAGGTGGACGAGGCTGCCGCAGAATCCATTTGCGCCGCCGGCCCTGATGTCCCGGTCGTGGCTGTCGACATCCATCAGCGTCCGTGTGAGGACGTCTTCGTCGGGGCAGACAATTACACCGCCGGATTCATCGCGGGTGAAGCTCTCGGCAACTACTTCCGCGAAAACTTCGACTGCGAGTACGACGCGTTCGTCTCCATGGAGCAGCCTGCTGCGGGTCAGGTCAACGTCGACCGCACCGGTGGCGCCGTCGAAGGCTTCGAGTCCATCTGCGGTGCTCTCGACGCGGCCAAGACCCGCAGCGTCGACGGTGGCGGAACGATCGACGGTGGTAACAGCACCTTCGGTGACACGCTCACCGCTCTCACCGGTGCGAGCCGCGTCGCGGTCGTGAGCCTCAACGACGACATGCTGCTGGGTGCCTTCGCGGCCGCCGATGCTCAGGGTCGCTCGGAGCAGGTCTACGGCGTGGCCCAGGGTGCAGACCCGAGTTCGTTCGACGACATCCAGAACAACCCGAACTGGATCGGCGACACGGCGTACTTCCCGGAGCGCTACGGCGAGCTGGCAGTACCCTCGATCATCGCCCTCATCAAGGGTGAGTCGGTGGACGAGAACGTGTTCACCCAGCACGTCTTCATCAACGCGGACAACTTCGCAGAGTTCTACGGATAGGCAAGTAGTGACGCAGCTCACCCTGAGCCTGCGCGACATCACCAAGTCGTTCGGCGGCGTTGACGTTCTCCATCAGGTGAACCTCAACGCCGTCGGCGGTGAAGTTCTCGCCCTTCTGGGCGAGAACGGAGCCGGAAAGTCGACTCTGGTCAAGATTCTCGCGGGGGACTACACACCTGATGGCGGGGTCATCGTGGTCGGTGCGGTCGAGCATCCCGGACTCAATCCGCGTAGCGCGCGCCGCCTCGGCATCCGGATGATCCACCAGGAGTTCCAGGATGCAGGTGCCCTCACTGTCGCCGAGAACGTCAGTCTCGGCCGCTGGCCCACTCGCGGCGGAGTCATCTCCTGGTCGCGGCTCCGCCGCCGCGCAGACGAATTACTCGGACAGATGGGGGTCAGCATCGACCCTATGGCCCATGTCGGGGCCCTCCGGGTCGGCGAGCGCCAGATCGTGGAGATCGCCCGAGCGCTGGCCGACGAAGCCAAGCTCCTCATCCTCGACGAACCGACCGCGGCGCTCTCCCAGCAGGAGGTCGACAAGCTCTTCGAATGGGTCCGTCGACTGCGCGACCGCGGCGTGTGCATCGTCTACATCACCCACCGGCTCGACGAGGTATTCGAACTCGCCGACCGTGTCCAGGTCCTCCGCAACGGGAATGTGGCGCTCGTCGCCGATACCAACTCGGTGACCCGCCGTGAACTCGTCGAAGCGATGGTTGGTCGCGATATCGGTGAGGTGTCCCGTCCGACCGACGCCGGGGCAAGTTCCGACGGAGCCACCATGATCAGCATTCGCGACCTCGCCGTCGGCGACCAGGTCGACGGGTTGTCTCTCGATGTTCGCAAAGGCGAGGTCGTCTGCCTCTATGGCAAGCTCGGCTCGGGCACGACGCAGGTCGCCGAGGTGTGCTTCGGCATCCGCAGGCCCAGCGCAGGAACGCTCACGCTCGGCGTTACCGAAGGCTTTCCCACGAGCCCGGTCGCCGCGATTCGGCGAGGCGTCGGTTATCTGCCGCCCGACCGCAAGCGCGAGGGCGCGTTCATGAATCGTCCCATCACGGAGAACCTCTCCGCGGCCTCGTGGACGAAGATGGCGATCGGCAAGTTTATCGTCTTCGCCAGCAGCGAGAAGGCGGCGTTCAACCGCTGGGCCGCGAAGCTCGGTATCAAGTCGTCTGACCCCCGAAACCAGGCGATCGCCAATCTCTCCGGTGGAAATCAGCAGAAGGTGCTCCTCGCGCGATGGCTCGAGCGAACGTCGAATCCCCTCGTGCTCGTCGAGCCGACTCGAGGAGTCGACGTTGGAGCTCGCCAGGAGATCTACACCGCTATCCGCGCCCTGGCCAAGGAAGGCCAGGCCGTGCTCGTCGTGACAAGCGACTACGAGGAGGCCGTGCAACTGGCCGACCGGGTCGTCGTGATGCAGCGCGGGCGCCAGGTGGCCGAACTCGGTGGCGACGATGTCTCTGCACAGAGCCTAACGATTGCAGCAGGAGGATGACGTGACCACACACCTCGACATACCCGTGGAGACGGCAGCCCCCGCCGCGATCCGGCGACGACCGCGACTTCCGGATACTGCAGTTCTCGCGGCCGTGCTCATCGCGCTCGCCATCTTCTTCTCGACGCAGTCGCAGTTCTACCTGACGCCGAACAACCTGCTCAACATCCTGGTGAACGCGGCCGTCATCGGCATCATCGCCGCACCCGGGACGCTTCTGCTTGTGGCTGGTCAGTTCGACCTGTCGGTGGGCTCCGGCGCCGCCTTCATCGGCGTCATCATGGCGTGGAGTGCCGCACAATGGGGCATCCCGACGGCGGTGCTCCTGAGCCTCGCCGCCGGACTTCTGATCGGGATGATCAACGGGTTCGCCGTGACGGCGCTCGGGATCAACGCGCTCATCACGACACTCGCGACGCTGGCGATCCTCCGCGGGCTCGGTCAGGTCGTCGCGGGCGGGCAGACCCTCCTGCTCCCGGGCTTCAGCGAGCTCGGGAATGCACGCCCCTTCCTCAACATCCCCGTTCCGGTACTGGTGTTCGTAGCGGTGGTGATCGTGACGGCGCTCCTCATGAAGTTCACGGTGTTCGGCCGCTCGATGTACGCGATCGGCGCCAACCCGGTCGCTGCTCGCCTCGCTGGCATCCGCACGCAGACCGCCATCTTCGGAGGGTTCCTCCTGTCGGGTGCGGCGGTGGCGGTGGGTGGCCTCATCCTGGTGTCACAGCTCGGTGCAGCGTCGCCCAACGCGGCGTCCGGCCTCGAACTGTCGGTCGTCACCGCCGTGATTCTCGGAGGCGCCAGTCTGGCGGGCGGCCGAGGAACGATCACCGGGACCGTTCTCGGCGTGCTGATCCTGGGGACGCTGAACAACGGCCTCACCCTCATGAATATCGACTCGTTCTGGCAGGACGTCGCTCGCGGGGTGCTCCTTCTCGCCGCCGTCGGATTCGACCAGCTTCGACTGCGGCTCCAGGCCGACAAGTAGAAACGGGAAAGACCATGGCACCTATCAGAGTCGGAGTTATCGGCGCGGGAAGCTGGACGGTGGCATCGCACCTTCCCAACCTCGCTCGGCACGACGATGTCGAATTCGTCGGTGTCGCCCGCAAAGGGCCAGAGCTTCTCAAGAAGATCGCCGACGAGTACGGCTTCCAGGTCGCGTCCGAGGACTACCGTGACGTGCTCGATGCCGGTGTCGACGTGGTCGTGGTGGCGAGCCCCTCCGGCTTCCATGCCGAGCACGCCCTCGCCGCCCTGGAATCCGGCGCACACGTGATGTGCGAGAAGCCCGTGACCATCGACCCCGAGAGCGCCTGGATGCTTACCCAGCGTGCCGACGCGCTCGGCAAGTCCTTCGTCGTGTCCTTCGGCTGGAACTACAAGCCGATGGTCCAGAAGGCGAAGGAGTTGCTCGACGAGGCTGGGATCGGCCGGCTCGAGCACATGACCGTCCACATGTCGTCGGTCACCCGCGAGCTCCTCTCCAACACGGGCGCCTACCCCGGGTCGGCACCGGAGACGGTGCCCGAGCAGCGGACGTGGACCGATCCCCGGCTCTCGGGCGGTGGCTACGGGCAGGCACAACTGACCCACGCCCTCGGCCTCGCGTTCTGGCTGACCGGTGCTCGCGCCGAGTCGGGCTTCGCGACGATGGCCTCGCCCCTGAACGCTCCCGTCGAACTCCACGACGCCATCGTCTACAACTACGACGGCGGAGGAATCGGCGTGCTCTCGGGCGGCTCCGCGCACTTGGGTGCCAACGACAACAAGCACGCGCTCGAGGTTCGGGCGATCGGCAGCGAGGGGCAGTTCCTCGTCGACGTGGAGCGCGAGGCGGTCTGGATCTTCCAGAACGGCCAGGAGACCCACCTCGACCTGAGCGACGGAGACGGCGCGTACGACTGCATCGGGCCGATCGACGCGGTGCTCGCGGCGGCACGCGGAGACGAGTTCATCAACCAGTCCCCCGCCGAACTCGGCGCCCGCGTCGTCGAGGCCCTCGACATCGCCTACCGCAGTGCCGCCTCCGGGCAGGTCGAGCGTCGCGCAGGATAGGACCATGGCGTCCGGCGTCCTGCGCTCCCACCTCTACGTTCCCACCGACCAGGAGCGACTGCTCTCGAAGGCTCGTGATCGCGGTGCCGACGCGCTCATCCTCGACTTGGAGGACGCGGTCGCGCCGTCGAGGAAGGATGTCGCGCTCGAGGCCGTACTGGCTTTCCTCGCGGACCCATCCCCCGGGCCCGAGCGCTGGGTGCGCATCAACGGCGGCGATCGCGGGCTCGCAGAACTGGACGCGATCGCTCCTCTTCGCCCGGACGGCGTCTGGCTGCCCAAGGTCGAGCCCGGCGACTGGTTCACGGAGGCACACGGGCGACTGACATCCGCAAGTCTGCGTCTGGGCATCCTCGTCGAGTCCGCTGCGGGGCTCGTGGGAATGCCGCAACTGCCCCGACTTCGCGAAGACACTCTCGCCCAGCTCGGTGAAGTGGACCTCGCCGCGAACCTCAGGATGCGGGACACCTCGGATGAGGCGATGGTCCCCTTTCGAGCGCGAATCGTCATGGAGACGGCAATGCGCGGACTCGCCCCGGCCGTTGCTCCCGTCGACGTGCGAATCGGCGACTCGGAGGGCTTCCGCGCGCACAGCAGGTCGTTGCGTGACCGGGGCTTCGGCTCACGCGCGTGCATCCACCCCGACCAGGTGGCGATCGCCAATGAGGTCTTCGAGATCGATGCGGCCGACCTCGAGCTCGCGCGAGCGACGCTTCGCGAGTTCGAGCAACACGAGTCCGAGGGTCGGGGATCCTTCCGCACAGCCGACGGGGGCATGGGCGACTTGGCGACGATCCGCTGGGCGCGTGACGTCGTCGAACGCGCCGAGGGGATGGGTCCGTGAGCGTGCTGCTGCCCTACGCCGAGGACCTCGCTGTGGGAACCCCGCTCCTCGCCGCCCCCGACGTCACCGTCGACGCGGGGCTCGCCGCGCAGTACGTGGCGATCACGGGCGACGCGCTCCGGCCGAGCCTGAGCGACGAGCTCAGCCGGTCTCTGACCGGCCACCCGGATCGCCTCGTCAACCCCGCGCTCGTCATGAGTATCTCGATCGGACAGTCGACGGTCGCGACACGGCGGGTGATCGCCAATCTGCAGTACCGCAACGTCACTCTCCGGCGGCAGGTCCACTCGGGCGAGACCCTTCGCACGACCGTCACACCGCTGGCTGTCGACTGGACAAGGTCCGGTCGCGACCGCGCCAAGGTGCTCCTGGGGATGCGGCTCGCGACTCCGGTCGGCGACGTCATCGCGGAGTACGAGCGACTCGCCCTGCTTCCCGTGCTCGCCCCCGAGCGGCTCGTGCCGACCGGGTTGCCGGCGGGCATCGCGCCGTCGCTGCTCGGCGACGCGGCCAGTCTCATCCCTGGGTCGTGGAGCAGCCCCGTCGCGCGAGCGTCGATGCCCTCCCCCGGTGATTCCTGGGACGACCCGCTCGCCGACACCGTGTCATCCGCCCGCGAGCTGGTCCGGCTGACGCACAACCTCGCTGCGACCCACCGCGACGCGCGGGCCGGGCTCGACGGCCGCCGTCTCGTCTACGGCGGGCACACGATCGGCCTGGCACAGGCATCCCTCTCCCGAGTGCTTCCCGACCTGCTCACGGTGCTCGCGTGGCGGTCCTGCGATCACCTCGGCCCGGTCTTCGAGGAGGACCTGCTCACGTTCAACTCTCGAGTCGACTCGGTCGAACGTGCAGGCGACTTCGTCCTCGCAGACGTGACCGTGACCGGCACCGCCCACCGCCTGGGAGCGGAGCCGACCGACGTTCTCGACTTCAAGCCGACCGTCCTGCTCGCCGGAGGTGCCGAGTGACGAACCCCGTCAGCCTGCTCGCCGGGATTCGAGTCGTGTCCATCGAGCAGTACATCGGTGCGCCATACTGCACCGGCCTCCTCGCGGATGCGGGAGCCGAGGTCATCAAAGTCGAGATTCCGGGAGTGGGCGATCCACGCCGGCGCTACGACCCGTTGCGGACAGACGACAACGGATCGCTCAGCGGCGGCTTCGCGTCCTACAACCGCGGCAAGAAGTCGGTGGAACTCGACCTCACCACGGAGGCGGGTCGAACTCGCCTTCACGAGTTGCTCGTGGTCTCGGACGTGCTGGTGTCCAATCTGCGTCCCGGCGCGCTCTCGAAGTTTGGTCTCGGACGGCACGACGTGCCGTCCCGGTTCCCGCGACTCGTCGTGTGCGAGATCTCCGGCTTCGGCCAGACCGGTCCGTACGCGGCCTGGCCGGCGTTCGACTCGGTCATCCAGGCCATGAGCGGCCTGTCGAGCCTGCTGGGGCCGTCAGCGGATGAGCCTCCCGGTCTGGCACCCATGGCGACGATGGACATTCTCGGCGGGGTCTACGCGGCCGTGGGCATTCTCGCCGCCCTCGTCGGTCGGCAACGCACCGGGCTGGGAACGCACGTCGACGCCTCGATGTACGACATCGGAACAGCATTCCTCGAGCGGCCCATCACCCTGCATGAGTTCACGGGCGAGGTGCCGATGCGCGGCAAGGACCGATACAGCCCGGTCGGCAGCTTCCGCGCCGGCGACGGCGGGTGGGTGTCCATCGTCATCCCCACCGAGGAGATGTGGCGTCGCTGCTGTACCGCGATCGGTCGACCCGAGCTCGCCACCGACGAACGGCTCGACTCCGTGCTCAAGCGCGCGGATCGGATGGACGACCTCATCATCCCGACCCTCGAGGAGTGGGCGTCCGGTATCGATCGACACGAAGCGGCACGGATGCTCCGCGAGGGTGGGCAGCCCGCCGGCGTGGTACAGACCATCGACGAGGTCCGCAGCGACCCGCACCTCGCCGAGCGAGGACTCTTCCAACCCGTCGATGACTCTCGAGCTCGCAATGCCGACGGTTCGACGCTCGCTCTGCCCCGACTGCCGCTCCTGTTCGACGGCATCGCGCCGATCCCGGGCCCGATCCCTGCCCTCGGTGAGAACACGAATGACGCGTTCCGACAGGAAGGATGACCGTGGGACCGCAACGACGCATCGGCGTGATCCATCCCTACTGGAGCTTCTGGGAGTCCGCCGTCGGCCCGGACTTCGCGGAGGACCGCCGGCGACTGGGTGCACTCGGCGACGAGACCCTCGGCTCGGTCGCGGAGGTCACGTGGAGCGTGACGGTTCAGCCCGGTGATGACATCCCGGCGCTCGTCGAGCGCCTCGACCCGGCCATCGACGCGATCGTCGTCGTGAGCACGATGGCGGCGTCCCCGGGTGCCATCATCGAACTTCTGGATGCGTTCGCCGACCGTCCGCTCGTCATATGGGCCGCCCACCTCGGACGCGCCGTCGACGCGGATCTCAGCTACTCCGGAATCACCGAGCGCGGTGGCACCGTGGGCACGCCGATGATCGGTGCGCACCTGACCCGCGTCGGCAGGCCCTTCGATATCGTCGCCGGCGAGCTCACCGACGGCAGCGTCGTCGGTCCGGCGGTGCTTCGGGCCTGCGCCGCCGGCACAGTGCGTGGGTCGCGCCTCGGCGTGATCGGCTCGACACTCCCCGGCTACGAGTGGGCCCGCGTGAGCGACGACACCCTCGCCGCTGTCGGCGTCACGGTCGTGGCGCGGCAGCCGTCTGAGCTGGCAGCACGGATGCCAGACCGCGGCAACCGCGACAACCCTGTTCTCACCGGCTTCGAGGTCGATCCCGGCGTGGACGACCGGTCGCTCGACCTCGCCTTGCGGTACTCGAGCGCGCTCGAGGACTTCGTGCGCAAGGAGGGCCTGTCCGCGGGCACTCTCAACTGCCATGTCCCCGAGCTGCGACTCGGCTTCGGTGCCGCGCCCTGCCTCGCGCTCGGTGCGTGCACCTCGAGGGGCGTCCCGTGGACGTGCACGGGCGACGTCGCCACCGCACTCGCGATGCTGCTCGTCGCCTCACTCGGCGCGCCGACCCTCTACCACGAAATCGAAGCGCTCGACGAGGACAGCAACGAGGCCATCCTCGCCAATTCCGGCGAACACGACTCGCGGTTCGCGACGACCGGCGAACGGCGAGTCATCGCCAACCCGTGGTTTCCCGCCGAGCCCTCCACGGTCTCTGCCGAGTACTCGATCGCGGCCGGACCCGCCAGCCTGGTCGGCATCTCGACGGGACCGGACGGCCGTCTCACAGCGGTGGTCGCACCGGGCCGCTTCACGTCCCGAACCGCGCACTCCTCCGGCACCGCCAATGCATCGTTCGTCTTCGACTCCGGCCCCATCACCGAGGCGTGGCGCCGCTGGAGCCTCGCAGGAGTCGGTCACCACTCGTGCGCGACCGACCGGAATGTCGCGGGAGACATCGAGGCGATGTGTCGCCACCTCGGCATGGGCTTCGTCGAGGTCTGATCGCACGCGCCCCAGCGCGGCGCTAGCGCTCTTCGTCGTCCTCGTCGATGTCGACCCCGTCGAGGTCGCCGCCGTGCAGCACGTCGCTGTCGAGCAGGTCGTCCTCGTCGAGATCGTCCTCGTCGAGGTCGTCGTCGTCGGAATCGTCGGCGACAGCGGCCTCAGCCTCCGCAGCCTCCTGCGCCGCCTTGTAGTCCGCGAGCCGGTCAGACCAGGGCACCCAGTCCGGGGCGAGCAGCGCGCCGTCGGCGGGTGTCAACTCGGTTTCGAGCACCGTCGGCGCCGCGTTCTCGATCTGCGCGATGCTCGCGGTCCAGCGCCAGCCGGGGTAGCCGCCGAGCGTCGATGCGAACCGCAGCGTGGTGACTCCGTCGCCGTCGTCGACGACCTCGAGCAGTTCGCCGATCGTGGGCTCGGGGGTCAACTCGGCCAGCGCGGCCCGCGCCGTGGGCTCGAACGGGTGCTCAGGCATCCAGTTCGTCCGCGACCTTCCGCAGCATGGCCGCGATCTTCGTGCTGTGCGATCTGTCGGGGTAGCGGCCGCGCTTGAGGCCGGCGCCGATGCCGTCCATCAGCTTGACGAGGTCTTCGATGATGACCGCCATGTCGTCGGCGGGTTTGCGGTTGAGCTTCACAAGGCTCGGGGCGGCCTCCAGCACGCGCACCGACAGCGCCTGCGCGCCCTTCTTACCATCGGCGATCCCGAACTCGAGTCGGCTGCCGGCCTTCACCGTGACGCCAGCAGGCAGGGCGGACGCGTGCAGGAACACTTCTTGGCCGTCATCGCTGCTGATGAAGCCGAAGCCCTTCTCGTCGTCGTAGAACTTGACCTTGCCGGTGGGCATGCGGAACTCCTCGGTACTGGTGTGCCTCCAAGCCTAGATGACCCGACCGCCGCGCGGTCGGGCGGCCCCGTATCCTTGACAGGTGACCTCGAACAGCAACGCGCTCGATCACCGCGGCGAGCGCATCCTCGCCTTCATGGTGGCCGCCTCGATCGGGCTCTCGATCCTGTGCTTCATCGCCGTCATCGTCGGCACCGCCCTCGGCGTGCGCGACTTCGGTGCCGGGGCCTGGCCGGTGGTCCTGGTGCTGCCCGTCATCGGTCTGCCACTCGGGGTGATCCTGATCATCACACTGATCATCGTGAGCGGCATCCGCCGCGGTCGCGCCGCGAGGGATGCCTCCCGGTAGCGACGCCGTCCTCGCGCTGGCCGACCAGCTGCGATCGCGCGAGAACGAGGCCCTCGCCGAACTGCTGACCGGCAGGGGCGTCGCAACCGCGGGCATCCGCGACTTCTTCGACCTCGCCGACGCGCTGCTGCAGCCTGAGTCGGTTCGCGATGCGCTGTCACGCCTGCCACGGCCCTCGTTGATCGCGCTGCGGGCGATCGCCGAACTCGGCACGACCAGCATGGCGGATGCCTCGGCTGATGTCTCGTCACGAGGCGGTGTGCTCGCCGCCGACGCCGTCGAGTCCCCGCGCGCTGCAGCCCTCCTGCTCGAGTCGGACGGCATGCTCACGGTCCCCGCCCCGGTCGCGCGAGCTCTTGCCGCTGGCTTCCCTCCCCTGTCCGAACTCATCGCAGAGCGGCCGCCGACGACCCTCGCCCCGGTCGGCTCCGCCGACCCGGCCCTCGCCGAGCGGGTCGCGTCGGAGCGAGCCTTCGCCACCACGGCATCCGTCGCCGAACTGATCGCGGAGCTGCACCGCGACGCGGCTCGGGAACTCGCGCGTGGGGGTGTCGCACTGCCGGACAGCCGGCGGCTCGCGACATCCGCCGGGGTCGGGCTCGAACGCGTACCCGAGCTGCTGGCGATCGCCGAGCGGGCCGGGCTCGTCGCGTCCGCCGGTGAACGGGTCGCCACGCCCGCCGGACGTGCGTGGCTGCCGCTGTCGTCGGTGCAACGCTGGTCCGCGCTGGCGGGCGCATGGCTGGATCGTCTGCCGCTCGATGTGCGCCAGATCCTGCGCGACCGCGCTGGTGCCCGATGGAGTGGCCGGATCGAGGACTACCTGCGCTGGCTGTACCCGGCGGGCGGACAGTGGATCGCCGAGCGCATGAGCACGTACCTGCGCGACGCCGAGTCGCTCGGCATCACCCACGACTGCGTGCCGAGCCGAGCCGGAGGACTGCTGCTCACCGACGGTGCGGAGGCCGCGGCCGGCGCGATCGGCTTTCCCGCCGAGGTGGATCGGGTGTACCTGCAACGCGACCTGACCGTGGTGTCACCGGGACCGCTGGCGCCGAAACTGGCGACCCGGCTGCGCGGGATCGCCGAGGCCGAGGGTGGTGGGCTGGCCTCCGCGTACCGCATCACCACCGCGAGCCTCAACCGGGCACTGGCCTCGGGCGAGACGGCTGAGTCGATTCACGAGTTCCTGGCCGACATCTCGCTGACGGGCATGCCCCAACCGCTGCGATACCTTATCCGGGAGGCGGCGGAACGGCACGGCCTGGTGCGCGTACGCCGCTCGCCCAGCGGGGGCAGCAGCATCCGGTCGGTGGATGTCGCGCTCCTGCGCACCCTCGCCGTCGACGCCGCGCTGGCGCCGCTCGGCCTGAGCCGCTCGCCGGAGGAGCTCACCAGCCGCTTCGAGCCCGGCGTCGTGTTCTGGAGCCTCGCCGAAGCCCGCTACCCGGTCGCCGCCGAGAACGACAACGGCGAGACGATCACCCTCGAGCGGCCGCGTCGTGCGGGAGTGTCGGCCGCTGTGCGCAGCGACCCGATCCGCTCGCTCATCGAGAGATTGCGGCTTGGCAGCCCCACAGATGACGCGGCCACCGACCGGGCCTGGCTCGCTCGCCAGCTCGACGTCGCCATCCGGGGCAAGCTCGGGCTGACCGTCACCGTCACCCTGCAGGACGGGTCATCGGCGGTGTACCAACTCGAGCCGGCATCGGTCGCGGGCGGACGACTGCGCGCGCGCGATCGCCGCACCGACCTGGAGCGCACCCTGCCGCTGTCGAGCATCACCGCGGTCGGGCCGGCTGAGTAGGCCGCCGACCGAGGCGCCACCGCCGATCGAGCGTGTCGAGATCCAGCCGATAAACTGAAGGGATGTCTGGCGCCGGTCCGCTCATCGTCCAGAGCGACCGCACCGTGCTGCTCGAGGTCTCCCACCCCGATGCCGAGGACGCCCGCCACGATCTCGCCGTCTTCGCCGAACTGGAGCGGGCACCCGAGCACATCCACACCTACCGCATCACGCGCCTCGGCCTGTGGAACGCCCGCGCCGCCGGTCACGACGCCGCCGACATGCTCGCGACCCTCGAGCGCTACTCGCGCTTTCCGGTGCCGCAGGCGGTGCGCGTCGACATCACCGAGACCGTCGGGCGTTACGGTCGTCTCGTCATCGAGCGCGCGGATGACGGCGCACTCACCCTCACCGCGAACGACGCCGCCGTGCTCCGGGAGATCACCCGCGCCCGCAAAGTCGCCGAGCTGCTGTTGCAGCAGCGCGGCGACCGTACCTACGTGGTACAGGCGTGGGCGCGCGGGCAGCTGAAGCAGGAACTGCTCAAGCTCGGCTGGCCGGCCGAGGACCGGGCCGGCTACACCCCGGGCACCCCGCACGACATCGATCTGGATGTCTCCGACTGGCACCTGCGCCCCTACCAGCAGCAGGCGATCGACAACTTCTCCGATCACGGGTCGGGCGTCGTCGTACTCCCGTGCGGTGCGGGCAAGACGCTGGTCGGCCTCGGCGCGATGGCGGCGACGGATGTCACGACGCTCATCCTCGTGACGAACACGATCTCGGCTCGTCAGTGGCGGGCCGAGTTGCTGCGCCGAACGTCGCTGACCGAGGACGACATCGGCGAATACTCCGGCCAGGCCAAGGAGGTGCGCCCGGTCACGATCGCGACCTACCAGATTCTCACCGCACGCCGGAAGGGCCAGTACGCCCACCTGGCCCTGCTCGACGCTCTGGACTGGGGTCTGGTGATCTACGACGAGGTGCACCTGCTGCCGGCCCCGGTGTTCAAGCTCACCGCCGAGCTACAGGCTCGCCGTCGGCTCGGGCTCACCGCGACGCTGGTGCGGGAGGACGGCCGCGAGGGCGATGTATTCTCGCTGATCGGTCCGAAGCGCTTCGACGCCCCCTGGAAGGAGATCGAGGCCCAGGGGTTCATCTCGCCCGCGTCGTGCTTCGAGGTGCGCGTCGACCTGCCCGAGCAGGAACGGCTCGAGTACGCCGCATCCGCCGACGACGAGCGCTACCGGCTGGCGGCGAGCGCGCCCGCGAAACTCGACGTGGTTCGCGCGCTGGTCGCCCGGCACGCCGGCGAACGGATCCTGGTCATCGGGCAGTACCTCGACCAGCTCGACCTGCTCGCGGACGCACTCGACGCCCCGTCCCTGACCGGCTCGACCCCGGTCGCCGAGCGGGAACGGCTGTACCAGGAGTTCCGCGACGGCATCACGAAGGTGCTCGTGGTCTCGAAGGTGGCGAACTTCTCCGTCGACCTGCCGGAGGCGACGGTGGCGATCCAGGTGTCGGGTTCGTTCGGATCCCGCCAGGAGGAGGCGCAGCGCCTCGGCCGACTGCTCCGCCCCAAAGAGAGCGGGATGCCCGCCAACTTCTACACCCTCGTTGCCCGCGACACGGTCGATCAAGACTTCGCGCAGAACCGTCAGCGCTTCCTCGCCGAGCAGGGCTACAGCTACACGATCCTCGACGCCGACGAGCTAGCCGCGGCCTGACGGCTTCACGAGCGCGCGCCGATAGGCGGCGGGGGTCGATCCGCACGCCTGCTTGAATCGCTCGTGGAATTGGCTCAGAGACTGGAAGCCGGCCATCGCGCCGATGCCCTGGATGCCGTGGCGAGTCGTCAGCAGCAGACGCTGAGCGTGTGCAACCCGGCACTGGGTCAGGTACTGGCCGATGCTCTTGCCGATCGCGGATTTGAACAGCGCCATCGCATAGTTGGGGTGAAGGTGCACGGCGCGTGCGACATCCTCCACCCGGATGTCCGAGGTCGCGTTCGCAGCGATGAAGCTCGCCATCAGACCGGCACGCTCGGCACCGAGCGTGGATGACGTCGTTCGACCGGTGCGCGTGGTCGGCGAGACTGCGGCGATGCGCCTTAGAAGGGCGTGCACTTCGAGTTCAGCGGTGATTCGTCCGTCGTCACCTGAGGCTCCGGAAAGGTCTTCGGCCCACCGGGAGAAGCCCGCTGCCGCCTGCTCGACGACGATGAATTCTCCTTGCAGCATCGATCGTAGAAACGCCTCGGGCAACGACCATGACAGCGCGAGGGAGAGCGGAACGGTCATCCAGTAGAACGACTCGGGCGGTCGCTCGCTCACCAGCTGGTGCGGTCTCGCAGCCCAGAAGCACGCAACGTCGCCGGCTGGGACCTCGTGCGCGACGCCATCGACCAGATACTCCAGGCGCTCGGATGCGATGTTGAGTTCGATGTCGTCGTGCTGATGGGCGGTGTTCATGCGAACGGGTCGATCGCGACGGCAGTCGAAGCCGTAGGAAGCGCCCTCGGCACCGGACTTCATAGTTTTCCGGACTTTCATGAATTGAGAACGGAGTTACGCCGACATCCTACTGGGATAGCGTGAGGGCGCCCACCGAGAACTCACCACGAAAGCAGGAACGATGGTTATGAACGCCGAAGCGGGAGCGCCCTCACGCAACTACCTCCTCAGCGAAGAGGAGGTACGCACATTCGACCAGGAGGGCTACCTGGTGCTGAAGAATCGCATCCCGCAGGCCCTGCTGGCTCGGCTTCAGCAGGCATCCGCGGAATGGATCGCTGACGGACTCGCTCTCGGCGAGGACGCCGTGGATGGCTCCGACTACAAGTTCGCAAGACGACCGCAGGGCCGGAAGATGTGGCGGGTCGACTACCTGCACAACAAGGGCCAAGCCGCATCGCTCGAGCTGCTCGGCAGTCCCGCAATGCTCGGCATCGCCGAGAGCCTCGCTGGCATGAATCTCGTGCCGACGTACGAGTCGCTGGTGTTCAAGGAGGAAGGCGACGGCGCCGCGGTCGAGTGGCACCAAGACGCCGTGCACCCTCGCAACTGGCGCATCTTCAATGTCGACGTCTACCTCGACGAATCTCGCGCCGGCGAGGGTGCCCTGCGAGTCGCGCCGGGATCGCATCGGCGTGAGATCGACGTCTGCGACCTGAAGGAACAGTACGGATGGAACGCCCCGGGCGTCATCCAGGTAGAACTCGACCCGGGCGATGTGCTCGTCCACGACGTCATGGTGGTTCACGGCTCCGAAGCCGTCACCGGCAATCGTCTTCGCCGCACGCTGTACTACGAGTTCCGGGCTGCCGAGCAAATCCTCGCAGAGGGCCCCTGGGACCAGCAGTGGGTGGACCGCCGGCTGCGGCTCGTGCCGCTGGGTCTTCGCGCGCATGCGATCGCGCAGCCCGACCAGCAGCAGTACGACTGGCGAATCGACGAGTCAATGCGACCGACAGTCGGTGCGGATGACGTGGAAGAGCTCCGCATCGCGCACCTGGTGCACACACCAGGTTCGTACTGCAGCGCCGGAAGCGTGGAGCTCCCGCGCGCGGTGTGAACGCGCACTGCGGGCGTCGGCGAGATCGCCGACGCCCGCAGCACGTGGAGCGAAGCTACTCCGCGACCGGGATGGACTGCGCCTTCAGAGCAGCGATGGTGGACTGCTGCCCAGCCTGCAGGGCTTCGAGCAACGTGCCGGAGCCCGTCACTGCCGCCTTGAACCCGTCAGAGACGTCGGTGTACGTCTGCGTCATGGTCGGACCCCACACGAAGTTCGGGTTCACGGTGGCGGATGCCTCAGCGAACACGTCGTAGATGGGCTGACCACCGTAGAACTCGACACCCTCCTTGAGCACGGGCAGTTCGAGTCCGGCCTTCGTGGCGGGGTAGATGTTCGCGGCCTTGTTCAGCGCCGTCAACGCCTCCTCCGAGGTGTTCAGCCACAGCGCGAACTTGGCCGCCTCGTACAGGTTGTCAGTGCCCTTGAGCGCAGCGATCGAGGAACCACCCCAGTTGCCTGCGGCCTGACCACCCGCTTCCCACTGCGGCGCGAGGGCGACCGACCAGTTGCCTGCCGTGTCCGGAGCGCCACTGGCGATGGAGTTCGCGCCCCACACTGCGGAGTTCCAAGTCCAGACCTCGCCCGAGTTGTACGCGTTGTTCCACTCGTCGGTCCACGGCGGGTAGACCGAGACCAGGTCGTTGGCGATCAGATCCTGCCAGTAGTTGGCGACCTGCTCCGACGCCCCCGAGGCCAGATCGACCGTCCATTGAGTGCCGTCGTTGGCGAACCATTCACCGCCGGCCTGCCACACGAACCCTGCGAACTGGTTGATGTCGCTCTGCGAGAAGTTGGTGATGTACCCGCCGAGCGCGCGGATCTGCTCGGCCGCGGTCTTGTACTCCTCCCAGGTGGTGGGAACAGCGATGCCGTTCTGCTCGAACAGGTCGGAGCGGTAGAACAGGGCCATCGGGCCGGAGTCCTGCGGTACACCCCAGATGCCGTCCGTGCCGAGCGTTACCTGACCCCAGGTCCACTCCACGAAGTCGCCTTCAGCTGCCACGACATCGGCGCAGGCGCTCAGGTCCTCGAGTCCGTCCTGCACGCGGAAGTTCGGCAGAGCGTCGTACTCCACCTGCGCGAGATCGGGTGCGTTGCCGGCCTCGAGCTGGTTGAACAGGTTCTGGTAGGTACCGGCGTTGCCGCTCGGCCCGGTCTGCACGGTGACCTGGATGTCGGGGTTCTGCGAGTTCCAGGTATCCACGACTCCCTCGATACCGGGAATCCACGACGTGAAGTCGAGCGTGACGTCGCCGTCCGCCGGGGTGCACGCCGCACCATCCGTACCGGTGTCCGTGCCCGCGCTGGCGCAACCAGCGAGGGCGAGCCCGGCCAGCAGGCCGAGCGCGACCGTTTTGGTGATGTGATGCATTCGGATCCTTCTTTCTGTGTTGCAGGGGGATGTGCGCGAGCGAGGTCGCCGCGCGGTGGGTCTCACTTCAGGGCACCGGAACCGAGTCCATTCCGCCAGAACCGTTGAAGCAAGAGGAAGGTGACGATCAGGGGGATGATCGACAGCAGGGCACCGATGAGCACGAAGTTGCGCAGCTCGGGCAGTTGGTTGATCTGCGAGTTCCAGGTGTACAGACCGAAGGTGACCGGGAACAGGTCTTCGCTGCGCAGCATGACCAGCGGGAGGAAGAAGTTGTTCCAGATGGCGACGAATTGGAACAAGAAGACGGTCACCAGCCCCGGCGCCATGAGCCGGGATGCGATGGTGAAGAACGTGCGCACCTCGCCCGCCCCGTCGATGCGACTCGCCTCGAGCAACTCGTCGGGCACGCTGGCTGCGGCAAAGATGCGGCCGAGGTAGACGCCGAACGGACTGACGATGCTGGGCAGGAACACCGACCAGAACGTGTTGGTCAGTTGCGCCTGGCTGAACAGCAGGAAGAGCGGCAGTGCGAGGGCCGTCGCGGGAACGAGTACGCCGCCGAGCACGACGTTGAACAGCACCTCGCGACCGGGGAAGCGGTACTTGGCGAGCGCATAGCCGCACATGCCCGCGAGGATGGTCGCCACCAGAGCGCCGGCGCCTGCGTACAGCAGGCTGTTGAGCATCCAGAGCAGGAATACACCGTCGCGGTACGACACGAGCGCAGCGATGTTGCTGAACAGAGAGAAGTCGGCGAACCACAGCGGGTTCGACCCCAGAAACTGCGAGGGTTCCTTCGAGGCGGCGACGAACAGCCACCAGATCGGCACCAGGAAGTACAGCGTGAAGATGCCCATGACGATCATGGCGCCGGTGCGGGACAGGAGTCGCTCCTGAACTCCGCCAGACGTGCGGTCGACTGTGCTCATGACTCGTCCTTACGCTGAGTGAATCTGAAGAAGGCGAACGACAGTACGAACGTGGCCAGCGCCAGCACGACCGAGAAGGCGGCGGCAAGATTGACGTTCGGAACCGACGATGTGGCGTAGATCGTCATGTTCGGCGTGAACGAACTCGTCACTGCCGAGCTGAACGACCTGAACACCTGCGGCTCGGCGAGCAACTGCAGCGTTCCGATGATCGAGAAGACCGTCGTGAGGATGAGCGCGGGACGCACCAGCGGAATCTTGATCGACCACGCCATCCGCGCCTGACCAGCACCGTCGAGGCGGGCGGCCTCGAAGATCTCCTGTGGAATCGACAGCAGGGACGAGTAGATGATGAGCATGTTGTAGCCGACGAAGACCCAGGTCACGACGTTGGCGATGGACCAGAGCACGAGGTCGCCGGAGAGGAAGTCGACGGAGCCGGTCACGGCCGTGAACGGCGAGAGCCGCGGTGAGAACAGGAAGCCCCACATGATGGCCGCGATCACCCCGGGCACCGCGTATGGCACGAAGAAGGCCAGCCTGAAGAATCTCTTGCCCTTCACCAGCGGTGAGTCCAGCAGCAGTGCCAGGATCAGCGCGATGCCGAGCATCACCGGCACCTGCACGATCCCGAACAACAGCATCCTCGCAACGGAGTTCCAGAACGGCCCGTTCTGGAACACCAGGAAGTACTGCGTCAGACCGCCGAACACCTGACTGGCTTCGCCGAAGGTGCCCTCGCGCTCGACCACCAGCAGGGACTGAGCGATGGCATAGCCGATCGGCAGAATGTAGAGGAGCAGGAACAGAACCCCGAACGGAGCGATGAAGAAGACGAGCGCCCGCTTGTGAGCGACCCGTCCACGAACTGCGATGCTCGTCATTGCACGACCTCCCGAACGATGGCGACAGCGCCGCCCGCGACCTCGAATGCCCCGGCGATGCTCACTCCGGTGACCAGTTCCTCACCCCGCGCATCGACGGTCACCGGGGTGGCGCCGTGATTGATGGCGAACAGCCAGGATGCGTCGCCGTTGCTGCGTCTGATGAGCTCCAATTCAGAAGGATGCTTCGGCTCGACTGTCACGCCCGCATCCACTGCCGCACGCAACACGGTGGCACGCATCGCCTCGGCGTCGAGCATCGTGGACACGTACCATCCCGCTCCCGCGCCCCGGTCGTTGCGGGTCACTGCGGGCATGCCGGCCGAGGGGCCGTCCACCCAGGTGTCGATGACCGTCGCGGTCGTGGCTGTCATGCGTTCGGTCCAGACCGTTGCGGTTGCGCCGGATGCGAGGCCCGCAGTGACGCGCGCCGCCAGTGGCGCGAACTCCTCGACTCGAACCCCGAGCAGGTCGCGGAAGGCGCCAGGGTAGCCGCCGAGTCGCACGCGATCGTCCTCGTCGGCGATTCCGCTGAAGAACGTGATGAGGGCGCTGCCGCCGTTGGACACCCAGTCGTCGAGAGCAGCGGCATCCTGATCGGTCACCGAGTACAGGCCGGGTACGACGACAAGCCGGTAACCCGAGAGATCGGCGCCCGGTGCGATCACGTCGACGGTGATGCCCAGACTGTGCAGCGCACCGTACACCGCGAGCACCTGGTCGAGTACCGTCACCTCGTGCGTGGGCCGCATCTCGGAATCGGCGGCCCAGTTCGAGTCCCAGCTGAACATCAGGGCCACGTCGGCGACCACGCGACTCCCGGCGACCTCGCCGATGCGGTCGATCAGACCGCCGAGTTCGACGACCTCGCGCCAGACGGCCGATTCGGTGCCCGCGTGGGGAAGCAAGGCGGAGTGGAACTTCTCCGCACCCTGCTGCGAGGCGCGCCACTGGAAGAAGCACACCGCGTCGGCCCCGCGCGCCACATGCGTCAGAGAGTTGCGGGTCAGCTCGCCCGGAGCCTTGGCGTGGTTGATCGGCTGCCAGTTGACCGCCCCGGTCGACTGCTCGAGCAGCAGCCATGGGTCGCCACCGGCCAGCCCACGCGAGACGTCGGCGGAGAATGCGAGCTCGCGGATGGGATCGCCCAGGCGGTGGTCGAGGTAGTGATCGTTGCAGATGACATCCATCTCGTCGGCCCAGCGCCAGTAGTCGAGGTTGCGGATGTGCGCCTCGACCATGAAGTTCGTCGTCACAGGCAGGTCGCTGTGGCGACGGATCATGTCGCGCTCAGCCCGGAAGTGGTCGAGCAGTTCGTCGGAGCTGAAGCGGTGGAAGTCGAGAAGCTGACCTGGGTTGCGGGTCGAGAGCGTCAGCCGCGGGGTGAGGATCTCGTTCCAGGCGCCGTAGCGCTGGCTCCAGAAGGTCGTGCCCCACGCCCGGTTGAGCGCGTCGAGGGTGCCGTACTTGCGCTCGAGCCACCCCCGGAACGCCGCCGTACTGGTGTCGCAGTAGCACAGCGCGTTGTGACATCCCAGTTCATTGGAGACGTGCCAGAGTTCCAGGCCAGGATGCTGGCCGTACCTGCCGGCGATCTGCTCGACGAGGGCCAGGGCCCGCTCGCGGAACACCGGCGAGCTCGGGCACCAGGCCTGACGTCCGCCGGGGAAGCGAGTCGTGCCATCCTCGGCGACTGGGAGGATCTCTGGATGCAGCGTGCTCAGCCACGGCGGCGGGGATGATGTGGCGGTGCCCAGGTCGATCCTGATTCCACCGGCGTGCAACAACTCGATGATCGAATCGAGCGCCTCGAAGTCGTACTCGCCGGGACGCGGTTCGACCTGCGACCAGCCGAAGATGTTGATCGCGACCAGATCGACGCCGGCCTCACGCATCGACGCGATGTCTTCGGGCCAGACCGAGGGGTCCCACTGCTCCGGGTTGTAGTCGCAGCCGAACGCGATGCCGTCGTGTCGAAAGCGCGGCGCGGTCACGCTGCGCTCCGAGCGGCGGGGGGATGTCACGGGGTGTTCTCGTCTCTCATACTGTGAACGTGCACAGAACCGAGAGCGACGACTCACCCTCGAGCGTCTGTGAACGTGCACAGACTATGCAGGAGGCTCGAGCGATGTCAAGTAACGAATCCCCTATGGTGGTGTCGTGACCGTCGATCCCGCACGACCGAAGCGTGCGACTGTGCACGATGTGGCGATGGAGGCGGGCTTGTCGCGGGGTACTGTCAGCCGTGTCGTCAACGGCGCACCGTATGTTTCCGCTCAGGCCAGGGATGCCATCGAAGCGGCCATCACTCGGGTCGGCTACGTCCCTAACACCGCGGCGAGATCGCTTGTACGACAACGTTCGCAGGCTGTCGGATTCGTCGTGCACGAGCCGCACTCCGTGTTCCTCGATGACCCGAACATCGGCGGCATCCTGCTCGGCGCGAACAGCACGCTCTCGATGGCGGACTACCAGATGGTGTGCCTCGTCGTCGACACCGATCGCGACACCGACCGTGTCGCGCGATACTTCAACGGCGGCTTCGTCGACGGCGTGATCATCGTCTCGGCGCGTGAGAACGACCCGATCACCCGGGTCGTGGAGCGGTTGAACCTTCCTGCAGCGTTCGTCGGCCATCCTCCGGACCTTTCTACCGCTCCGTGGGTTGGCATCGACAATCGCGGGTCAGCGCGCGAGATCGTGCGACGGCTGGTCGACACCGGCAGAACCAGAATCGGGATGCTGGCGGCCGCCCTCGATCGCGACTCCGGCTCCGACCGGCTCGCCGGCTACCGCGACGCTCTCGGCCCCCTCTACGACGAGTCGAGGGTGCAGTCGGTGCCGCTCTACTCCTATTCAGCCGGAGTCGACGGCATGCGGGCGCTGCTGCAGCGCGAACCGGACCTCGATGGGCTGTTCGCGGCATCCGATGCCGTCGCCGCTGGCGCGATGGAGCTTCTGCGCGCAGTCGGCCGGCGCATCCCCGAGGACATCGGCGTTGTGGGATTCGACGACAGCGCGTGGGCCCAACGTACTCAGCCGGCCCTCTCCACGGTGCACCAACCCGCATCCGGTCTGGGAACGAGGGCGGCCGAGGCGGTGCTCGCGCAGGTTCGGGGAGAGCACGATGGGGGCGGCGGCGGAATCCTGCTGCCCACCCCCGTCGTGTGGCGCGGGTCGGCCTGAGCGCACCCGCAACCGGGCACTGCGTCGAGCACTCACACGTCGCCAAGTCGGGTCGGCGCGACACGATCCGGGCCGACGTGCCGGCCCAGAGTGACCGAAGCGGCCCGACTCGGCAACGAGAGGCGGCTCGCATACTCGGAATTCGGGTGAGCGCCAAAGCCGTGTCCCATTCGTTCCACACTCAGGGAACACCAAGCAAACGCGCAGACAATATGCGCATGGCTGATGGACCCAAGATTCTGATCGTCGATGACGAGCCGAACATCCGCGACCTGCTCACCACGTCGCTGCGCTTCGCGGGGTTCGCCGTGCGCGCGGTCGGCAACGGAGCGCAGACGATCTCGGCGGTGCTCGAAGAGGAACCCGACCTGATCATCCTCGACGTCATGCTGCCCGACATGAACGGCTTCGGTGTCACGAAGCGACTGCGGGCCAGCGGGTACACCGCTCCGATCCTCTTCCTGACCGCGAAGGACGACACCGAGGACAAGATCACCGGCCTCACTGTCGGTGGCGACGACTACGTCACCAAGCCGTTCAGCCTCGACGAGATCGTGGCGCGCATCAAGGCCATCCTGCGTCGCACGATGCACGACGACGAGGAGGCCGTCATCCGGGCCGGCGAGCTCACAATGGATCAGGACACGCATGAGGTCTCGATCGGCGGCGAGCAGATCGAGCTCTCCCCCACCGAGTTCAAGCTGCTGCGTTACCTCATGCTGAACCCGAACCGGGTGCTGTCGAAGGCACAGATCCTCGACCACGTCTGGGAGTACGACTTCAACGGCGACGCCGGCATCGTCGAGAGTTACATCTCCTACTTGCGGCGCAAGCTCGACCAGTACTCGGACGAGCCCATCATCCAGACCAAGCGCGGCTTCGGCTACATGCTCAAGGCCGCGAAGGTCTGACCGCTCACAGGCTGCACGGCGTACCCTGAGTCCACCATGCCCGAGGACCTGACCGAGTGGTGGAACCGGATATCGCTGCGCACCAAGATCACCGGTGTCACGGTCCTGCTGCTCACCATGGGGCTGCTCGTGGCGGGCGTCGGGACGATGACCGTGCTCCGTGGATATCTGCAAGACCAGGTAGACGCTCAACTGGCCGACGTCGCAACGGTCGTGACATCGTCTGACTTCCGCACCCTTGACGAGGAAACGTACTCGGGACGCAATCGGTTCTACTACGCCGCGGTGAGCGCGGACGGCGAACTGCTCGCCGATAACCTCGGTGCCGAGCAGACGAACTTGCGACCGGATGTCTCGGGGCTCACGCTCCTGGCCCTCCGGGATCTACAGCCCACGTTGACCCTCAGCAATCCGCAACACACCGCCCAGTGGCGTGTCATCGCGCTGCCCGGTCGCCTGATCGACACCGGGGATCAGGCGACGCTCGTCATCGGCATCAACCTCGCTGAATCGAACGGGATCATCAATCGCTATGTGGCGATCTTCCTCTTCTTCGGACTCACGGTCGTGATTCTGGGCGGTGCGCTGACCCGGCTGCTCGTGACATCCACCTTCGCTCCGTTGCGTGAGGTCGAGGCGACAGCCGCACGCTTCGCTGACGGAGATTTCAACCAGCGTCTGTCGGGCGCGACACCCAACACCGAGGTCGGACGGCTCAACCGATCGCTGAACTCGATGCTCGGACGCATCGACCGGGCGTTCTCGGATCGGGCGCGGACGATCGCGCAGATGCAGCGTTTCGTCGGCGACGCATCGCACGAGCTGCGCACCCCGCTGGTGTCGGTGCGCGGCTACGCCGAGTTGTACCGGATGGGTGCGCTGACCACGCCGGACGATGTCGCGCAGGCGATGGAGCGCATCGAGAAGGAGGCGATCCGCATGGGCGGACTCGTCGAGGATCTGCTGCAGCTCGCGCGCCTCGACGAGGCGAAACCGCCGCAACTGGCCGAGGTCGACCTGGTGCCCCTCGCCAACGACGCAGCGCTGGACGCGATGGCGTCTGCGCCGCAGCGCGTGGTGACTGTCGTGGGTGTCGCGACGCCGACCCGTGAGGCGGCGAGCCCGGAAACTCAGACGCTCGACCTTCACGCGCGATCGTCGAGTTCGCTTGCGACCGGTCCGATCGCGTTCGCCGGTGCCACGCTCGCGCGGCTTCGTCGCTCGCGCGGCAAGCCCGCCGACACCTCCCCTGCGCTGCTACCCCAGCCGCCCGACGCCGAACTCCGCGCGGTGGTACTTGCCGAGGAGAACAAGATCCGCCAGGTTCTCGCCAACCTCATCGGGAACGCGCTGAGGTTCACACCCCCCGACACCCCGATCGAGATCGGCGTCGGCGTCGATGCCGGGCGCCGGGTCGCGATGCTGTCGGTGATCGATCACGGTGAGGGCGTCCCCGCGCAGATCCGCGGCAAGATCTTCCAGCGGTTCTGGCGCGCCGACACCTCGCGCACCCGCGAGACCGGCGGCAGCGGACTCGGGCTGGCGATCGTCTCTGCGATTGTGGAGTCGCACGGCGGCGAGGTCGAGGTGCTCGACACCCCCGGCGGCGGCGCGACCTTCACCGTCTCCCTTCCTCTCGTCCCCAACCCCATGAATGCCCCGACGACTCCCACCCCGAACTGACGCGTCCTCCGGCGCCCGCCGCGCCAGTACCGTCGCTGCCATGACTCGATACCAAGTAGACAGTGAAGCCGTCATGAGCGCGACGGGTGCCGTTCGCACCTCCATCGGGCGCATCCAATCCGAAGTGGCCGGGCTGCACGCCCAGCTGACCAACCTGCAGGGCTCGTGGACCGGGCAGGCATCCGCGGCCTTCGCGGGCGTCGTCAACGAGTGGAAGACGACCCAGCAGCGGGTCGAGGAGAACCTCGCCGCGATCAACGTCGCACTCGGCCAGGCCGGGCAGCAGTACGCAGACATCGAAGCGGCGAACGCCCGCCTGTTCGCCCGCTGACGAGGTCGGCACGACCGCGCGTTCGGCCCACGCATTGCGGGCCGCTTCGGTCACACTGGGCCGGCACTTCGGCCCAGACCGTGTCGCGGCGGCCCGTGTCGGCAGCGAAATGGGCGGCCCCTCCGAGGAGGGGCCGCCCATTTCGCTGAGCTGGACCTAGAAGTCCATGCCACCCGACGGGTCGGGCATCGCAGGGGCCGACTTCTCCGGCTTGTCGGCGACGACGGCCTCTGTGGTCAGGAACAGTCCGGCGATGGATGCCGCGTTCTGCAGCGCCGAGCGCGTCACCTTCACCGGGTCGTTGATACCCGCGGCCAGCATGTCCACGTACTCACCGGTGGCGGCGTTGAGTCCCTGACCGGCGGGGAGGTTGCGCACGCGGTCGATGACGACGCCCGGCTCAAGGCCGGCGTTCAGGGCGATCTGCTTGAGCGGTGCGTCCACAGCGAGCTTGACGATGTTCGCGCCGGTCGCCTCGTCGCCGGTGAGCCCGGACATGGCAGCACCCTCGAACGCGACCTTGCCTGCCTGGATGAGTGCGACGCCGCCACCGGAGACGATGCCCTCCTCGACGGCAGCCTTCGCGTTGCGGACCGCGTCTTCGATGCGGTGCTTGCGCTCCTTGAGCTCGACCTCGGTCGCGGCGCCGGCCTTGATGACCGCGACACCGCCGGCCAGCTTCGCCAGGCGCTCCTGCAGCTTCTCGCGGTCGTAGTCGCTGTCGGTGTTCTCGATCTCGGCACGAATCTGCTTGACGCGACCCGCGATCTGCTCCGGCTCGCCGCCACCCTCGACGATGGTGGTCTCATCCTTCGTGATGACCACCTTGCGGGCCTTGCCGAGCAGGTCGAGCGTCGCGTTCTCGAGCTTGAGGCCGACCTCCTCAGAGATGACCTGGCCGCCGGTGAGAATCGCGATGTCCTGCAGCTGCGCCTTGCGACGGTCGCCGAACCCGGGCGCCTTCACGGCGACCGACTTGAAGATACCGCGGATCTTGTTCACGACCAGGGTCGCGAGCGCCTCGCCGTCGACATCCTCAGCGATGATCAGCAGCTGCTTACCGCTCTGGATCACCTTGTCGACGATCGGCAGCAGGTCCTTGATGTTGGAGATCTTGCTGTTGACGATGAGGATGTACGGGTCTTCGAAGACCGCCTCCTGGCGCTCCTGGTCGGTGACGAAGTACGCCGACAGGAAGCCCTTGTCGAAGCGCATGCCCTCGGTCAGCTCGAGTTCGGTGCCGAAGGTGTTCGACTCCTCGACGGTGACCACGCCCTCCTTGCCGACCTTGTCGATGGCCTCGGCGATGAGCGCACCGATCTCGGTGTCGCCAGCGGAGATGGATGCCGTAGCGGCGATCTCCTCCTTGGTCTCGATCTCCTTGGCTCCCGCGACGAGCGCCTCGGTGACTGCAGCGGTGGCCTTCTCGATGCCGCGCTTGAGCCCGATCGGGTCGGCACCTGCGGCCACGTTGCGAAGGCCCTCACGCACCAGCGCTTGAGCGAGCACGACGGAAGTGGTCGTACCGTCGCCAGCGACGTCATCCGTCTTCTTGGCGACCTCCTTGACCAACTCGGCGCCGATCTTCTCGTACGGGTCGTCGAGTTCGATCTCCTTGGCGATCGACACACCGTCGTTGGTGATCGTGGGGGCGCCCCACTTCTTCTCCAGCACGACGTTACGGCCACGCGGGCCGAGGGTCACTTTGACAGCATCGGCCAGGATGTTGAGGCCGCGCTCGAGGCCGCGACGGGCCTCCTCGTTGAAAGCGATGATCTTTGCCATGTGTGTTTCTCGTCCCTCCCGGACGTGGGGTTCGCGAAGTTTCTGGCACTCGAAGAGGTCGAGTGCCAAGGGCAAAATTAGCACTCGACATGATCGAGTGCAAGACGGGGCACGCCGACGATGCCGACGACGTCCAGCGTCCTCCAGTGCGCTGCGCGACCAGCCGTTCAGGCCAGTTTGACCGCCTCGGCCTGCGGGCCCTTCGAGCCACTACCGATCTCGAACACGACCGCCTGGCCCTCTTCGAGCACCTTGTATCCGGCCATATCGATGGCCGAATAGTGCACGAAGACATCCTGTCCGACGCCGTCCACGGTGATGAACCCGTAGCCCTTCTCGGCGTTGAACCATTTCACGGTTCCTCTGGCCATGCCTTGCTCCCTGCTCCTGCTCTGCCTGCCCTGAAGCGCCCCGGGCGGCGTGTTGGCCACATCGTAGTGGGAGCACAGGCGTTCGTTTCGCGCAGATTCAGTCCCGCTGGCAACGCCCGCGAGAACTTAACATGTCTGTTACACGCCCGGAATCTTCGACGCGATCAGCCTCCCGTCGGCGGCGCCTCGGTTGGCGGCGGCGTCACGAAGTCGGCTCCGACCGCGACGACGATCGGCTGACCGGGGAAAGTCTCGGCCGGCACCAGCCGGATGTCCCCGATGCCCACTGCAAGAGCGACTCCACGGGCGATACCCTCGTTCGCCGGGTCGCTGTAGTACACGAAGGTCTTCTCCACGGGTGCTGCAGCGTTCACCCGGCTGCCGACCGGCCAGCCGCTGGCGGCGAGCTGGTCTCCGAGGGTGGTCTGTATGCCAGCCGTGCCCGAAGCGTTGAGGATCGAGATCCGGATGCCTAGCGCTGGGTCGATCGCGGCCGGGTCGGTGACCGGCGCCATCGTCGGTGTCGGCGTAGGGGTCGGCGTGGGGGCGACCGGCGCCGCGAAGATCGGAATGCCGGTGGCGATGCCGAAGTAACGGTCCATGACGAACAGGCTCCCGAACACGAGCACTCCGGTGGCCAGCGCCGCCCACGCGAACGCGATCCAACCGCGACCCCGTCGCTTCGGGCCACGGTGCGCGCCGATGCGTTCCAGGTCGGCAGGCAGTTCATCGAACTGGTCCTTCGGGAATGACGCCATGCCTGGGAGCCTTACCTGTCGTGGGGGCGGATGCCGCCGGTGCCGGTTGTCCTGAACGCTCGAGCCGATCTGGCCCTCGTGCGAGCCTCGCGCCCTCGTTGCAGTCGCCCGACCAGCATCGGGTCATGGCGCACCGCGTCGGGCGAGTCGATCAGCGCGTTCAGCAGTTGATAGTAGCGGGCGGCGCTGAGGCCGAACTCCTGGCGGATCGCCTCCTCCTTGGCCCCGACATGACGCCACCACTGCCGCTCGAACCCGAGGATGCGCACGTCCCGCGCCGACAGCCCGGACGGCGACTGCTCCGACGACTGCGGCTGCGCGCCCATCTACCCTCCCAGGTCGCTCGATCCTAGGCGGATCGGGCACAGCATCCCGGGAGCGACGCGGCTCGCCGACAGACCGCAGGGTTAGCATCGCCTGACTATGTTGATTCGCTCAGCCGCAGCGCTGCTGGTGCTCGCCCTCGCGGGGTGCGCCACGGTCGCGACGACGGTGTCGCCCAGCGCTGCACCGCCCGCGGACGCGTCGGTCCCCCTCGCCGAACTCGAGGTGCTCGACGACCCGGCCTCGTACGCGGGCCCCTCGACGGCGGTGCTGGCGGACGCGACGATCGCCGCGCCCGCGCAACCTCCAGCGCAGCGGTTGCCGACGACTGTCACCTCGCGCGACCTCGGCGGTGACACCGAGGTGACTGTGGCATCCACCGCTCGCATCCTGCCGATGGACATTGCGGGCTCGATCGCGGCGACGGTGTTCGGGCTCGGCTTCGGCGGATCCGTGGTCGGCCGGGACGTGTCGACGACGTTCCCGGGCACCGAGGATCTGCCGGTGGTCACCAGCGGCGCGCACACCGTCAACAACGAGTCCATCCTCGCGCTGCGACCGGATGTGGTGATCACCGACGGCACCGTCGGACCGATCGACGTACTGCTGCAACTGCGCGATGCGGGCATCCCGGTGGTGTTCGTCGACACCGATCCGTCGATCGAGGGGGTCGGCGAGCTGGCGCGCCAGGTGGCGGCCGCGCTCGGGGCGCCGGATGCCGGGAAGTCGCTGGCGGCATCCCTGGTCGCGGGTATCGAGGCGAAGATCGCCGAGATCGCGGCGATCGTGCCGCGCACCGAGCCGCTGCGCATGCTGTTCCTCTACCTGCGCGGCAACTCGGGCGTCTACTACCTCTTTGGGCAGGAATCGGGAGCCGACGTGCTCATCCGCGCGCTCGGCGGGGTGGATGTCGCAGCCGAGCTAGGACTGGACGGCATGCGCCCCATGACCGACGAGGCGATGATCGCGGCCGATCCCGACCTGATCCTGGTGATGACCGAGGGGCTCGCGAGTGTGGGCGGGGTCGACGGTCTGCTCGAGTCCAAACCCGCCATCGCGCTGACCCGCGCCGGACAGAACCGGCGCTTCGTGGACATGGCCGACGGCGACATCCTCTCGTTCGGGCCGCGCACCGCCGACGTACTCGACGCGCTCGCGCGCGCGGTGTACGCGCCGCGTTAGCCCGCGCGAGCTGCCGCGCGGCGGCGCGTCCACCAGAACGCGAGGACGCCGAGGAGGGCGAGCAGCGCGAGGCCGGCCACCACCCAGGGCGCGGGGCTCGGGTCGGCGGGTGCGTCGCACTCCCCGTCCAGCTGAAGGGTGATCGACACCGGGTCGAGCGGCTCGCCCGCGACGTAGGTGCCGAACGACTCGGCGCCGGTCGAGGTCAGGGTGGCCGAGGCATCCGTCATCGTCAGCGTGTCGCCGTCGCGGGTGACGTTCGCGAGGTCCAGCTCGGCGAACGGCACGCCGGTCTCGTCGACCGGCACGCCCAGCTGAGTGGTGCCCGAGACGTCGAGCAGCAGCACGGCTGACTCGGAGTCGACGAACTCGATCACCGGATTCGCGACGGTGGTGTCGAGGGCGCCGCCGTGGCCGGTGAAGGTGATGCTGCCGACGAACGACACCGTGCCGGACTGCCCGTCGAACGAGCCTGTGCCGCCCGACCAGCCGAAGGACGGGGTCTCGTAGCTGGCGCCGTCGGCGACCGTCCACTGCCCGTTCGCGATCGAGCCCGAGATGTAGCTGCGGAACGACTCCTTGAAGCCCCAGTCCAGCTGCGCGTTGGTCACCGTGCAGCCTCCCGGAGCCGCAGCGGCCGTGCCCGCGAGCACCGCGACAGTCGCCGCGAGCGCGCACGCGCAACGTCGGAGAACCTGCACGAACACGGATGCTCCTCGATTTAGGGTGACCTAAGTTGACCCTAGGGCGAGGCGCTGCCGGTGTCAAAGCTGGGCGCCCGACGACCCCGGCTCAGCACAACTGCGGAGATCACTGGGTGCTGCCAGCGTGTCGCGCACGGCGAAACGGCGTGTCGCGGCAGATCTCCGCAGTTGCGCGGGAGTGTCGGCACGGGTCGCGGGCGCACCGGAACAATCCGAAGCATCCCCTGGTTGAATGGCCCCATGGCCTACAGAGTGAACAAGACCGACGAGCAGTGGCGCGAAGAGCTCGAGCCGGAACGGTTCGCGATCCTCCGCCAGGCCGCGACCGAGCGACCGTGGACGGGCGAACTGCTCGACGAGTCGCGCGCGGGCCTCTACACCTGCGCGGCGTGCGGTGCCGAGCTGTTCAAGAGCGGCACCAAGTTCGACTCCGGCTGCGGGTGGCCGAGCTTCTACGACTCCGTGAACCCGGATGCCGTTGAGCTCCTCGAGGACCGCAGCCTCGGCGTGGTGCGCACCGAGGTGCGCTGTGCGAACTGCGGCGGACACCTGGGGCACGTCTTCGACGACGGATACGGCACCCCGACCGGACTGCGCTACTGCATGAACTCGCTGTCGCTGAACTTCGCAGCGGAGCAGTGACCAGCGCGCTCGACGCCGTGCGCGCTCGCCGCTCGCACCCGCGGGTGACGGCGGATGCTCCCACCCGCGACGCGTTGATCCCCCTCGTCGAGGCCGCCGCGACGGTCGCCGATCACGGGTCACTGCGTCCGTGGCGGCTGATCGAGTTGCGCGGCGCGGCCCGCGAGAGGCTCGGCCGGGCGTTCGCGAAGCTGGGCGGTTCTGCTGACAAGCCGCTGCGGGCATCCCTGTTGATTGCGATCGTCGCCGTGCACCGGCCCAGCAGCAAGGCGCCGGAATGGGAGCAGGATGCCACAGCCGCAGGCGTCGCGCACGTGCTGAGTCTGCTGCTGCACGAGGCCGGGTGGGGCGTGATCTGGCGCACCGGCGAGCTGACCCGAGCCAAGAAGGTGGCGAAGGTGCACGGGCTGGCCAAGAACGAGAAGCTGCTGGGCTGGCTCTACGTCGGCGGCATTCCCGAGGCGACGAAGCCGCAGCGCAAGGGCGGACTCAGGATCGAGGACGTGCTCTCGCAGCTGTAGGGATGCTCGCGACACCCACCGCGAGCAGCGTCGCGAGCGTGCCGACGACGGTGGTCCATGCCAGCGGGCGGTCGGAAACAGGCAGCAGCAGGTCGAAGCCGAGCGACGCGAGCAGCTGTCCCGCGATCGCGGCCAGGCCCATGACGAGCACGCCGGTGAAGCGCACCACGATCGCGTAGCCGGCGACGAACAGGATGCCGATACCACCGCCGACGTACAGGATCGGGTTGGTCGGCAGTTCGTCGGGCACCCCCGCCACGGGCGCGTGCACCGCGAACACCACCGCGAGAGCGGATGCCCCCACCGCGAAGTTGAAGAACGTCGCGGTCAGCGCGGAGCGGGACAGCTCCCGCACCTGACCGTTGACCGCCTGCTGCCAGCCGAGCCCGAGGCCGGCCGCCAGCGGCAGCACGAGCACCCACCAGTCCACGGTGCGCCCGAACTCGGGTGACACGGCCACGGCGACCGCGACGACCGCCAGCGCGGCCCCGACCACACGCCACCCGGTGATCGGCTTCGCCGCCATCGAGCCGAGCCCGGAGCGGTCGACCAGGATGCCGCTGAGGGTCTGGCCGGTGACGGTCGCCACGGTGAACAGGGCGACGCCGAGCAGGGCGGCGGTCAGTCCCTGCGACAGCACGAACAGCGCTCCCGCGGCTCCGCCCATGATGTACCACCAGGGCGTGGTGCCGCCGCGGACCGCGGCAAGGGTGCTGCGCACGCCGCGCCGGGTACTCGGGACGACCAGCGCGATCACGAGCATGATCACGAACCCCGAGCCGAACGAGATGAGGGCTGCGAGGTATCCATCGTCCAGTTCACGACCGAGCTCGCCATTGATGCGCGACTGCGTCGCCACTGCCGCGCCGCAGACGACGGCACCCGCAACGGCCAGGGTGACGGTCAGCCGCGAGGGCGCGTGCGGTGAACTCACGTGGCTACTATGGACCAGTCACGCCCCCTTAGCTCAGCTGGCCAGAGCACCGCTCTTGTAAAGCGGGGGTCGTCGGTTCGAATCCGACAGGGGGCTCTTCTCGGGGTTACGGCGCGGGCGTCGGTGTGGGTGTCGGTGTGGGTGTCGGCGCGCTCTGCTCGACGAAGTCGCTGCCCGCCTGCTGCACGACGAACGCCTGGAATGACGCGAGGTCGTCCACGGGCCCGTTGTACTTCACGCCGTTGACAAGCACGGTGGGGGTGCCCTCGACGGCTGCGACATCGGAATTGGGCAGCGGACCGGTGAACGCACGCTCGGTGGCGTCGGTGATCCAAGCCCGGTATGGCTGATTCCGGATGCAGGAGGCCACGGCGTCGGCATTCTGCACATTCGCAGCCTCCGTGAGCGCGATGATCTCATCGTCGGTCAGACCCGGCGATCCCTCGGCTGGCTGATTGACGTACAGCGCGTTGTGGACGTCGAGGAACTGGTTCGGCGAGTAGTTCGCCACGCACGCCACCGCGTTTGCTGCTCGCGTCGAATACCGGGTTCCCTGTGACGAACGGTCGAGGAACGAGATCGGGTAGATCTCCAACGTGGTCTTGCCGTTGTCGAGAAGCCCGTTGATGTAGTCCGCATTCGTCGCCTCGAACTGCTTGCAGAACGGGCACATGTAGTCGACGTACATGCGGATGTCGAGCACACCAGCCTGGGGAACGGTCGGAGTCGGCTTCCCGCCGGCCGGGATCGCGACCGTCTCGGTGGCGACCCCTCCCGCGCCGATCTGGATGCCGTCGCTGGCCATGTTGTGCGGACCAGGGCCGGCGGGGCGTACCGACGACCAGATCACCAAGCCGACGACCGCGACGATCGCGATCGACGCGAGAGCGATGCCGCCCTGCAGCAGGAACTTGGTTCGGCGTTCCTTCTTGCGCTGCTCCTCGCGCAGGATGCGAGCCTTCTCGCGGGCTGCTTCGCGCCGCTCGTTCTTGGTCAGGCGATCGTTGGCGTTGGTCACAAGAGCTCCGTCTGCTGTGGGGCTGGCCGCCTCGCGGCGGCGCCTGGGGAATTCTACGAGCAATTGACTGGAAGAACGGTGTCATACTGTTCGTGCGGTGTCGCTTGCGACGCCCACTTCCATTCACTACGGATCGTCCGGCACGTACCTGCCGGTGAAGGAGTTGTATTCCGCATGGCATCTGTCACATTCGACAAGGCGACCCGGCTCTACCCCGGGTCCACCCGTTCCGCTGTCGACCAGATCGACCTCGAGGTCGCCGACGGCGAGTTCCTCGTCCTGGTCGGCCCGTCTGGCTGCGGCAAGTCCACCACGCTGCGCATGCTCGCCGGCCTCGAAGAGGTCAACGACGGTCGCATCCTCATCGGTGAGCGCGATGTCACCGATGTGCCGCCGAAGGACCGCGACATCGCGATGGTGTTCCAGAACTACGCGCTCTACCCGCACATGACCGTCGCCGAGAACATGGGCTTCGCGCTCAAGATCGCCGGCGTCGGCAAGGAGGAGCGCGCCACCCGCGTGCTCGAGGCCGCGAAGCTGCTCGACCTCGAGCCCTACCTCGACCGCAAGCCCAAGGCCCTCTCGGGCGGCCAGCGTCAGCGCGTCGCCATGGGTCGCGCGATCGTGCGCCAGCCGCAGGTGTTCCTCATGGACGAGCCGCTGTCCAACCTCGATGCCAAGCTGCGCGTGCAGACCCGCACCCAGATCGCCTCGCTGCAGCGCCGCCTCGGCGTCACCACGGTCTATGTCACTCACGACCAGACCGAGGCGCTGACCATGGGCGACCGCATCGCGGTGCTGAAGGATGGCGTGCTGCAGCAGGTGGGTACCCCCCGCGACCTCTACGAGGCGCCGCAGAACGTGTTCGTGGCCGGGTTCATCGGCTCCCCCGCGATGAACCTCTTCGAGGTGGATGTCACCGACGGCGGCCTCAAGTTCGGCACCGCCGTGGCGAAGGTCGACCGGGAGACGCTCGGCGAGACCAGCGCGAAGAAGGTGACCATCGGCATCCGTCCCGAAGACGTCAGGGTGGCGACCTCGGGTCAGGGCCTCCCGGTGGATGTCGACGTGGTCGAAGAGCTCGGCGCCGACGGCTACCTGTACGGCCACACCGAGCTCGAGGGCAACCGCATCGACATCGTCGCCCGCGTCGACGGCCGCTCGCACCCCAACGCCGGCGACAAGGTGGTCATCACGCCGGAGCCGAACCACATCCACGTGTTCGACACCGAGTCGGGCCTTCGCCTGACGAAGAAGGCCATCGTCGCAGGCTAGACAAAGTATCGCCGGTCGAGTAGCGCCGCAGGCGCGTATCGAGACGACACCGTCGAATCTCGATACGCGCTTCGCGCTACTCGATCGGCGCTTAACGGAGACACCATGAGCGGCTCAGTCAGCATCACCGCGGCGACCGTCGATCCGGCGCTGCTCGATCTGCCGTGGCAACTCCCCCTCGAGGTGTGGCCCGAGGAGTCGATCGCCGCACTGCCCAAAGGCATCTCACGGCACCTGGTGCGGTTCGTGAACCTGTCCGGTTACGTGGTGGCGATCAAGGAGACATCCGCCGAGCTGGCGCGCCGCGAGTACGAGATGCTGCGCACGCTGCAGCGCCTCGACATCCCGTGCGTCGACCCGGTGGCGGTCATCACCAACCGCACTTCGACCAAGGGTGAACCCCTGGAGTCGGTGCTCGTCACCCGGCACCTGCGCTTCTCGCTGCCGTACCGCGCGGTCTACTCGCAGAGCCTGCGGCCCGAGACGGCCGCCCGGCTCGTCGACGCCCTGGCGGTGCTGCTGGTGCGCCTGCACATCGCCGGATTCTTCTGGGGGGATGTCTCGCTGTCGAACACGCTCTTCCGGCGTGACGCGGGAGCATTCGCCGCCTACCTCGTCGATGCCGAGACCGGGCAGCTCTATGACGGCCTCAGCAACGGTCAACGGGAGAACGACCTGGAGATCGCGCGCGTGAACATCGCCGGCGAACTGCTCGACCTGCAGGCCGGGGGCCGTCTCGAGGAGGACATCGACCCGATCGAGATCAGCAACGGCATCGTCGCGAAGTATCGCACGCTGTGGAAGGAGCTGACCGCCTCGGAGGAGTTCGATCAGTCCGAGCGCTGGCGCATCAACCAGCGCGTCGAACGCCTCAACGACCTCGGGTTCGACATCGAGGAGCTGGCCATCCGCACCGACGAGACCGGAGCTCAGGTGCGCATCCAGCCGAAGGTCGTCGATGCCGGTCACCACTCGCGACGGCTGCTGCGCCTCACCGGCCTCGACGCGCAGGAGAACCAGGCGCGGCGGCTGCTCAACGACCTGGACTCGTACCGCGCGACATTCGGCAAGCAGAACCTCGATGAGGAGGTCGTCGCGCACGAGTGGGCGCAGCGGGTGTTCGAGCCGGTGATCCGCGCCATCCCGCGAGAGCTGCGCGGCAAGCTGGAGCCCGCCGAGATCTTCCACCAGTTGCTCGATCACCGGTGGTATCTGTCCCAGAACGAGCATCGAGACATCCCGCTCGCTGAGGCGGTGTCGAGCTATGTCGACACGGTGCTGCGGCACCGACGCGACGAGGCGACCATCATCGACCCGCCGACCGGAGCATTCACTGCACCCACCGCCGTCACAGCGGGCGACGAGGCCGACGACGATTGGCGCAGTAAGGTCTGAGCGTGAACACGCGGCCCGGCGCACTCGCACGGCTCGCGCTGGTGTCAGCGAAGCATCCTCTCGTCACGATCGCTGCCTGGGGGCTCGTGCTCGGTGTCACCGTCGTAACCGCGCTGGTGGGCGTCGGCGGCGAATCGCTGTTCGAGCGGCTCAAGAGTGCAGCCCCGACGGCCGAGGGCGAGAGCACTGTCGCCGACGAGGTGCTCTCCGGCACCGACGAGGACACGGATTCGCTCTCACTCGTCGTGCTCGGCGTCGACCCGACGGATACCTCGGCCATCGCGATCGCCGCGGACCTCGAGCGGCGCGTGGCAGCACTGCCCGGAGCATCCCTGATCGACCCACTCGCGGCGCCCAGGATGCCCGATGGCACCGTGCTGCCCCAGGTTGCGCCGCTCATCGCCTCCGGCGACGACGGGTTCCTGCTCACCGGCACCGTCACCGGCGGCTCGGTCGATGCGCTGCTGGTGGAGTTGCGCGCCGCCGAGACGGAGTTCAGGTCGCAGTTCCCCGACGCCATCGTCGAGGTCGGCGGCACGACGCTGCTGGTTGACTCGATCGTCGCGATCTCCGAGAGCGACCTCGCGCGTGGCGAGGCGGTGGCGCTGCCGGTCGCGCTGTTGGTGATGCTCGTCGTGTTCGGCGGGTTTCTGGCCGCTGGCATCCCGCTCGTCGGCGCGGTCGTGTCGATCGTCGGCGGGCTCGGGATGCTGTATGCATTCACGTTCGTCACCGACATCGACACCACGGTGGTCAACGTGGTCACGGCCATCGGACTCGGGTTGTCGATCGACTACGGGCTGCTGATGATGAGCCGGTTCCGGGAGGAGTATCGCGCGCTGGAGCTTGAAGGATCGCCCATTTCCGGGCGATCCCGCGACGCCAGCGCCGACGGCCGTCTCGGCCGGAGGGTGCAGCTCCAGCGCGCCATACACCGCACGGCCCAACGCGCCGGTCGCACCGTTGTGTTCTCCGGCATCACGTTCGGCGTCGCATCGCTCGGGCTGCTCGCGTTCGAGCCGAGCCTCATGCGCGCCGTCGGCCTCGGTGCGATCGCGGTGACCGCGCTGTCGATCGCATCGGCGCTGACCCTGGTGCCCGCGCTGCTGGCTCTGACCGGCGATCGGCTGGTGCGACCCGGCGCGCTGACCCGCATCCCGGGCATCGGTGCCGTGCTGACCGGCTTCGGCGACATCGCCCCCGCTGAGGGCTTCTTCTCCCGACTGACCCGCCGCGTGCAACGCCACCCCGCGCTGATCACGATCGCGTCGGCGGCCGTGCTGCTGCTCGTCGGCAGCCCGCTGCTGACCCTGCGTCTGGCCAACACGAGCATCGACGCGCTTCCGCGCAGCTCAGACCAGTACCTGTTCGTGCAGACCCTGAACGAGAACTTTCCCGAGGCTGCGGTGCCGCGCGTGGCGCTGGTGACATCGACGGAGGCGGATGCGCGTGAGTGGGCGTCCGACGTCGAGCGGATGCCTGCCGTCGAGAGCGTGGGCACCCCGCGCGAGATAGGGGACGGGTGGCGCACCGTGGTGCAGGTCGACCCGGTCGACGGGATACAGGTGGTCGCAGACATCCGATCTGATCGCCCCTCGTTCGACGCCTGGGTGACCGGCACCGACGCCCGCACCCTCGACTTCTCGGGCGCACTGCTCGAAGGTGCGCCGCTGGCAGCGTTCATCATCGTGCTCGGGACGTTCGTGCTGCTGTTCCTGATGACCGGCAGCGTGGTGGTGCCGCTCAAGGCGCTGCTGGCCAGTGCGCTGTCGCTCGGCGCGTCGATCGGCGTGCTGGTGTGGGGGTTCGAGCAGGGCAACTTCGCCGGCCTGATGGGCTTCAACGCTGCCGACGTGCACGGCGTGGACGTGCTCGTGCTGGTGCTGACCTTCGCGTTCGGGTTCGGGCTCGCGATGGACTACGAGATGTTCATCCTGTCCCGCGTGAAGGAACTGGTCGATGCCGGGGTCGACGATCGCGAGGCCATCGCGCTCGGGCTGCAGCGGTCCGGGCGCATCATCTCGAGCGCGGCGCTCATCATCATCGTGGTGTTCGCCGGGTTCGCCACCGGCGACCTGATGGTGATCAAGCAGCTCGGCACCGCCCTCGCCGTCGCCGTGCTGCTCGACGCGACGCTCGTGCGCTGCCTGCTCGTGCCCGCGTTCATGACCTGGCAGCGGCGCATCCTGTGGTGGGCGCCGCGCGGGATGAAGCGGCTGCACGCCCGGGTCGGCCTCGCCGACTGAGCGCGCCTGTGTTCATCATTCAGGAGTTTGTGTGACTGCTGGGGTTCAGTGCGGTGTTTGTGACCTCAACAGTGCTCATCGGCCTCGCCAGCCACACAACCTCCTGAATGATGAACGCGAGGGATGCATCGGCTCACGCGTGCGCGAGCGCCGAGAGCACCATCCGCTCGCACCACGCCCAGTCCGTCGCCACGCGGAGGTAGCTGAGGCGAACCACGATGTACCCGCGCGCGACGAGTTCGGCGTCGCGCCGACGGTCCTCCTCGAATGCCTCTGGATCCTGGTGATAGGTCCGCCCGTCGACCTCGATCATCAGTCTGGTGCCCCGAATGTGGATATCGACGTGACCTACGCCCGCAACCTTGAACTGCTGGATCAGTACCAGCCCGAGCGCGCGAAGACGTCGTGCGACGATCGACTCCGTTCCTGAGCCGCTGCCCTCGCATGAGAGCCGCACCAACAGTCGCAACCGCTGCGGCTCATCGGCGAACATCTTCAGGAGAGCGGCTCGATCGACGATGCCTCTCGTGAGTGCGACGTCGGCACACGCCAACGCCGTCTCCCGCCCGCACCAGCGGAACGTCTGACGCACGCTGTCGGCGAGGCTCACCCGCCAGCACTCCGGCCCGAGTTCGGGAACCTTGCCGCCCTTCACCCAGTGCAACTGCACCCGTCGCCGGGGCCGATCCGACCAGACTGCGCTCGAGAACGAGGGTGGCTGCGAGGTGCGCAGACGGCTCGAGTTCTCGCCGAGAACGACGTGGATCGTCTGGTCGAATCCTCCCCAGAGGCCGTAGGTGCGCGCCGCGCTCGGGCCGCCCAGTCGCCCTCCCACTCGGGCCGCGACGACGGCCTCGACCCGCGTGCTCGGGATGACGTACCGCGCCTGTCTGACACGCGAGATGCGACCGGTGCGGACGGCGCGGGTGATGTCCACCCCCGCCGCTCCGGCTGCGATCAACTGCTGTCGGGTGGCGACGCCGCCAAGTCGTGCCACGCTGTGCTCGAGCGATTCCATGCCCGTACTGTCGCGGCATCCGCCCCCTTCCCGGTGCCCCCAACCCACGTCGGTGGACTTGCATCATTCAGGAGGTGGTGTGGAGGAAAGGGTCAGTCGTGACCTCTGTGGTCACACCAGTCACGTTTCATCACTCCAGCCACACAAACTCCTGAATGATGAAAGGGCAGCGCGTCAGGCTCGCAGCGCCGCGATCTGATAGAGCGCAACGCTCGCCGCGATCCCCGCGTTCAGCGACTCGGTGGAGGCCACGATCGGGATCGACACGATCGCGTCGCAGTTCTCGGTCACCAGCCGCGAGAGACCTTTGCCTTCGCTGCCGACGACGACGAGCAGCGGCTCGCGACCGAGGTCGAGCGCGGGCAGCGAGACCGACCCGCCGCCGTCCAGCCCGAGCACGAACACGCCGCGCTGCTTGTAGGACTTGATCATCGCGGTCAGGTTCGACGCCATCGCGACGGGGGTGCGGGCGGCGGCCCCGGCCGAGGTCTTCCACGCGGCGGCGGTGAGCCCGACCGACCGGCGCTGCGGCACGATCACGCCCTGCCCGCCGAACGCAGCGACCGAGCGGATGATCGCACCCAGGTTCCGCGGGTCGGTCACCCCGTCGAGCGCGACCAGCAGCGGCACCTGCCCGCGCGAGATCACCCGATCCAGCAGCTCGTCCGGGTGCGCGTACTCGTACGGCGGCACTCTCAGCAGCACACCCTGGTGCACGGCGTCGAAGCCGGCGAGCCGGTCGAGCTCGGGCCGCATCACCTCGAGCATGGGGATGCCGCGCCGGGTCGCCAGCTGCAGGATCTCCTTGACCCGGTCATCCATCTCGACCCGCGCCGCGACGTACAGCGTCGTCGCCGGGATGCGCGCGCGCAGCGCCTCGAGCACGGAGTTGCGACCGGTGACGACTTCCGAGTCGTCCGAGCGCTTCGCAGCGCGAGGCGCCTGCGCCGAGGCGGCGCGCCGCCCGCCGACCGTCGCCTCGTAGCGGTCACGCGCAGCCTTGCGCTTGCCGGCCGGATGGTACGGACGGTCCTCGGCCTTCGGCGTCGGCTTCTTGCCCTCGAGTGCCTGGCGTCCCTGCCCGCCCGATCCGACCTGCGGGCCCTTGCGGGTTCTGCGCACCGCGCCGGGCCGGGGCTTGTTGCCGGGTGACTTCATTGCAGGCTCCAGTGCGATCCGTTGGCGCCGTCTTCGACGGTGATGCCCGCCGCTGCCAGTTCATCACGGATGCGGTCGGCGACCGCGAAGTCCTTCGAGGCCCGCGCTGCGTTCCGGTCGGCGATGAGCGCATCGACGAGCGAGGCCAGGGCACGATCAGACGGCGCGGATACCTCGGCTCGCCACTGCGCAGACTCCGGGTTGATCCCCAGCACCTCGCTCATCGCGAGCACCCCCCCGCGCGCGGTCGCCGCGGTCTCGAGGTCGCCCGCGTCGAGTGCCGCGTTCCCGGCCCGCGCGGTGTCGTGCAGCACCGCGAGCGCCTGCGGTACCGACAGGTCATCGTCCATGGCGGCAGCGAAGGCATCCGGAATCGCCTCGACCCCGGCGAACCTGGTGCCGTCGAGCCTGCGCGCGGAGCGCTCGAGGAACGTCTCGATACGGTCGAGCGCCGCCTCGGCTTCGGCGAGCGATCCGTCGTGAAAGTCGATGGTCGACCGGTAGTGGGCGGCGCCGAGGAGGTACCGCACGACGATCGGCCGCGCGCGGCTCAGCAGGTCGGCGGCGAAGATCGAGTTGCCCAGCGACTTCGACATCTTCTGCCCGTTGACGGTGACGAGTCCGTTGTGCACCCAGTAGCTCGCGAACGGGTCGCCTGCCGCGGTCGACTGCGCCAACTCGTTCTCGTGGTGCGGAAACCGCAGGTCGAGCCCTCCGCCGTGGATGTCGAACGCGGTACCGAGGTACCGCGACGACATCGCCGAGCACTCGATGTGCCACCCCGGACGACCCGCACCCCACGGCGAATCCCAGGATGCAGTGGCCGGCTCCCCCTCCTTGGTGGCCTTCCACAGGGCGAAGTCGCGGGCATCCCGTTTGCCGCGTGGGTCGGCATCGGCGGCCGCGACCATGTCGTCCGGCTTCTGCCGGGTGAGTTCGCCGTAGGCGGGCCAGGATGCCGTGTCGAAGTAGACATCCCCGTCGGCGGGATAGGCGTGGCCTGCCTCGATCAGCCGCTGAATGATCGAGAGCATCTGCGGGATGCTCGCAGTCGCCCGGGGCTCATAGGTCGGCGGTCGGATGCCGAGGGCCCGATACCCGGCCGTGAACTCGAGCTCGATGCGGTACGCGAGCGCCCACCACGGTTCGGTCGGAGTGGCGTTCTCAAGCACCTTGTCGTCGATGTCGGTGACGTTGCGCACCAGGGTGACGTCGTATCCGCGGTAGTTCAGCCAGCGCCACCACAGGTCGTACACCAGCGCCGAGCGCAGGTGGCCGATGTGCGGGGACGACTGCACTGTGGGCCCGCACACGTAGATGCCGAGCGTGCCGGGCTGCAGCGGCACGAGGTCGACGACGGCTTGCGCCCTGGAGTCGTACAGCCGAACCGTCACCGGCCAAGCCTACCGACCCTTGCGTTTTGTGCTGGCAGGTGGGTTTCGTGCTGGCGGTTGTCAGCACGAAACCCACTCGTGAACTCAAAACCGGCCGATAGGATTCGGGCACAGCCCGCTCGACGCCGAGAGACCGCAGATGCCGCAACCCCGCACCCAGTCGATGCTCGTCCGCGCGGCGACGCTCTACTACCTCGAGGGCAAGTCGCAGGCCGAGGTGGCGGCGGCGATCGGCGTCTCACGCTCGAACGTGTCCCGCGTGCTGTCGGATGCGCGGCGGCTGGGGATCGTCGAGATCCGCATCAACGACCCCTTCGGCCGGGCGACCGAGCTCGAGTCGGCGCTGATGCACAAGTACGGGCTGCGGGACTGTCGCGTCGCGCCGACCACCGACCCGGAGTCGCAGCTGTCGAGGGTCGGTGCCCTGGGTGCGCAGTGGCTCACCGATCACCTGCCGTCCGCAGGCGGAGTGGCGATCTCGTGGGGCGCGAGCGTGCAGGCCGTCGTCGAGGAGCTCCCCGAGGGCGGGGACCACCCCAACGTGGAGGTGCTGCCCCTGGTCGGGGGTCTGTCGATCGTCGACTCCGCGCGGGACGGAAACGTGCTGGTGCGGCAGCTGGCCAGCAAGCTCGGCGCCGGTCATCGACGGCTGTACGCACCCGCGGTAGTGCAATCGCCGGAGTCGCGCGCCGCCCTGCTCGCCGAGGCGTCGATCAGCAGCGTGCTGGCGGCCGCCCGCGGAGCTCAGGTCGCCATCGTCGGGCTCGGCAGCGTGGGCACCGGCGCGTCGTCGGCGATCATCGACTCGATGCACCTGAGCCCCTCGCAGTACTCCTCGTTCCTGGCCACCGGCGTCGTCGGCGACTGCTGCACCCGCTTCTTCGATGCGGAGGGCGAACCCGTCGACTCCGTGGTCAACGAGCGGGTGATCGCGATCGACCTGGCCGACCTGCGCAACATCCCGACCGTCGTCGCCGTGGCATCCGGTGCTCGCAAAGCGGTCGCGACCGACGGTGCGCTCCGCGGTCGGCTGGTGGACGTGCTCGTGGTCGACGCCGAACTCGCGACGGCGCTGCTCGAGATCCCGTAACGCGTCAGTGCGCTGACGACAGCAGTTCCACCAGTTCGTCGAGCACGGCGGCATCGTCAGCGGCGAGCACGACCTCGTCGCCCTGCATCGCGCCCAGCGTGATCACGCCGAGGATGCTGCCAGCGTTCACCGTCTTGTCGCCCTTGGCGACGGTCACGCTGGTGCCGCTGGCCTTGACCGCCTGCACGAACAGGGCCGCGGGTCGGGCGTGCAGGCCCTCCGGGGCGACGATGGTGACGGTTCTCTCGGGCATGGCACATCCTTCTGTTGGCAACGAGGGGTCAGGCGACGGCCGCGGGATCGCGCACGATGTCGGCGATCGTCGCGAGTACGCGCGCCGCGTCGGCGCCGTCGGCGACCCGGTGATCGACGGTCAGGCCGACCCGGCAGGTCAGCCGCGAGCCGAACGCGCCGTCGTCGCGCACCACGAGGGTGCGGGCGACAGCACCTGCCGACAGCGCGGTGGCCTGGGGCGGGGTCAGCAGCGCGTTGAACGAGTGCACCCCGAACCCGCCGAGGTTCGAGAACACGCTGGTGCCGCCGCTGAGCCGCGTCAGCGGCAGGGTACCGCCGCGCGCTGCCTCGACGAGTTCGGCGATCTCGGCGACTAGTTCGGCGAGCGGCGTGACGTGCGGATCGACGAGCACCGGCGCGAGCAGCCCGGTCGGCGAGTCGACCGCGAGCGCAATGCCGACGTGCTCGTGGTGCTCGACGTCGCCGTCCACCCAGGAGGCGTTGACATGAGGATGCTCCGCGAGCGCCCTGGACTGAGCGCGAAGCAGCAGGGCGGTCCAGCTGGCACCGCCCAGCACCGTCTTGCGAACCGGCTCGAGTACCGACAGATCGAGGTCGACGAACGCGGTGAACTGCGGCACCATCGCCGACTCGGACATCACTTTCGCCACGACCGCACGTGTTCGGCGGCGGCGGGCCGCGAGCAGGTCGCCCGGGCTCTCGACGACGACGGGTTCGGGGGGTGCGGGCTGAGGCACCGCGGCCTCGACGTCCGCGACGCGGACGGTGCCCCACGGTCCAGTAGGGGCCAGGGCGGCCAACTCGATGCCTTCGCGGTGCGCGAGGGTGCGGGCCGCCGGAACGGCCGGGACGACGCCCTCGCGCGCAGCGACACCCGGAGCCGAGGCATCCGTCGCCATCGCTGCGGGCGCGACCGCCTCGGGCGCCGCGGGCGCGTCGAAGAGCCCGCCGAGCAGGTCGTCGGCCTCGGTGGTGATGAACGCGATGGTCGCCCCGACCGGCAGCACCTCGTCGGGTTGGGCGACGATGCGCGCGAGGGTGCCGTCGAACGGTGACTCGACCTCCATGTCGACCTTGTCGGTGGCGACCTCGCAGATGGGTTCGCCCGAGCGCACCGGGTCACCGACGGCCTTGAGCCAGGACACCATGGTGCCCTCCTCCATGGTCATCGACATCTTCGGCATCGTCAGCGGCAGTTCGGGCACGTCACCACTCCCTCACCAGGGCGGTGGCGGCTGCGACGATGTCCTCGACCTGCGGCACGGCGGCGCGCTCGAGCTGCGGCGCGTAGGGGATCGGGATGTCGAGGCCGGCGAGCCGCTTGATGGGCGCCTTGAGATGCCCGAACGCCTCGCCCTCGGCGATGAGCGCCGCCACCTCGGACATGAAGCCGAGCGTGCGCACCGCCTCCTGCACGAGCAGCACCCGACCGGTGGCCATCACCTCGCGCAGGATCGTGTCGGTGTCCAGCGGCTTGAGGGTGCGCGGGTCGACCACGGTCGCCTCGATGCCATTCGCGGCGAGCTGTTCGGCGGCCTCCAGCGAGCGGCTGACCTCGATGCCGGTGGCAACGATGGTGAGGTCCGTGCCGGTGCGCCGCACTGCCGCCACGCCCAGCGGCGTACGCGCGTCGCCGGTGCGCACCTCGCCGGTGGTCTTGTAGAGCAGCTTGTGCTCGAGCACCATCACGGGGTTCGGGTCGTCGATCGCCGCCAGCAGCAGCCCCTTGGCGTCGTCGGCGGTCGCGGGCATGACGACCTTCAGGCCCGGGATGTGCACGAACCACGCCTCAAGGCTCTGCGAGTGCTGCGCCGCCGCCCCGGTCCCCGAGCCGCCGGGCGCGCGGATGACGAGCGGCACGTTGACCGCGCCACCGAGCATGAAGTGTATCTTCGCCGCCTGGTTGGCGATCTGATCCATCGCCTGCGCGGTGAAGTCGGAGAACTGGATCTCGACGATCGGGCGCATCCCGGTCATCGCCGCCCCGACCCCGAGCCCGACGATGCCGAGCTCGCTGATCGTGGTGTCGCGGATGCGGGTGTCGCCGATCCGGGTGATGAGATCGCCGGTGACGCCGAACGCGCCACCGTAGGTGCCGACATCCTCGCCCATCAGGAAGACGCGTTCGTCGGCGGCCATCGCGACGGCCATGGCATCCCGGATCGCCTCCGAGTACGTCATCGTCGCGGTCGCCGCGGGCGCAATCAGCGTCGTCATGCGTACACCGCCTCCAGCAGGTCGTGAGCCGAGGCATCCGGCGCCGCGTTGGCGCGCTGCACCGCCTCGCGCAGTTCGGTGCGCACGCCCTCGCGCACCGCGTCGAGGTCGGTCTGCGTGAGCGTCCCGGCGGCCAGCAGCTGCGTCTCGTAGCGTTCGATCGGGTCGCGACTGCGCCACTGATCGATCTCCTCGCGGGTGCGGTACAGGTTCTTGTCCGACTTGGAGTGACCGCGCCAGCGGTAGGTCTTCGCCTCGATGAACGTCGGTCCGCCGCCCGCCCGCGCACGGTCGACCGCCTGAATGGTGGCGTCGTACACGGCCTGCAGATCGTTGCCGTCGACCGTCACACCGGGGATGCCGTACCCGCGCGCCCGGTCCGACAGCTGCTCGAGGTTGAACGCCCGCTCCGACGACATCGACATGCCGTACAGGTTGTTCTCGCACAGGAAGACGACCGGCAGCTTCCACATCGCGGCGAGGATGACCCCCTCGTGCCAGGCGCCCTCCCCCATCGCGCCGTCGCCGTGAAAGCTCACCGCTACCTGGTCGGTTCCGCGAAGCTGGGCGGACAGCGCGGCACCTGCAGCGATCGGGATGCCTCCAGCCACGATCCCGTTCGCCCCCAGGTTGCCCGTGTCGGTGTCGGCGATGTGCATCGAGCCGCCGCGGCCGCGGCAGTACCCGGTCTCCTTCGCCAGCAACTCGGCCATCATGCGCTCCATGTCGGCACCCTTGGCGATGCAGTGCCCGTGGCCGCGATGGGTCGAGGTGATGTAGTCGTCGGTGCGCAGTGCGAGGCAGGCCGCGGTCGGCACCGCCTCCTGCCCGATCGACAGGTGCATCGTGCCGTGCATGAGGCCGCGCCCGTAGAGGTCTTCCACCGCCTCCTCGAAGCGGCGGATCTTCCACATCGTCGAAAGCGCCTGCCGCGCGATGGCGGCGTCTGCCGTGAAGTCGGTGGCGATGGCGATCACGCCCTTCCTGCGAGTGCGGCCAGTGCGGGGGTCAGGTCGCCGGCCAGGATGCCGTCGGTGAGCAGGGCATCCTGCAGTTTGCGCAGCAGCACGATGGTTCTCGTCTCGTCGAGTTGCACGTCGTCGTAGGTGATCGCGGTGCCTTTCGCGACATCCCTGATGAGCACGGCCCCCGCCGCCAGGCCGATCGGCAGTTCACGATTCGCGGATGCCTCGACCGCGGGCACCGCGTCGCCGTACACGTGCTCGCCGCCGATGCCGTCGATGCGCTCGCCTGCTCGCAGGTCCCGCTTGGCCATTGCCGAGACATCCGCATTCCAGGCGACGGGCGCGAGCGAAGCCTGACCGTCGATCATCACCTCGCCGACCGACAGCACGGCTTCGATGCTGGCGAGGTGGTACGGGCGGTAGAACGCGAAGTATGGCGCGGTGCCGAGTTTCAGGTACTGCAGTTCTTCGGCGACGACCCGATCGGTGGCCTTCACCACCACGAAGACGCCGGGGGCGACCGGCCCGGTGACGTAGTCCACCACGCCGGTGCGATTGAGGATGCCGCCGTCGACCTCGGGCTTGAAGATGTCCTGCAGGGTGGCCACGGTCGCCGCCGGACCGATCAGCGAGCGTTGGGTGAGCTGCAGACCGGCGGCGTTGGCCAGCGCGGCCATCTCGATCATCGTCTTGGTTCCGTCGACGAAGCTGCACAGCATCTTCGGGTTCATGCCCTTGGCCTCGGCCTCGGCCGTCAGCGTGGTCGGGGTGGCGGTGCGGTCGAGCGGGTTGTTCTTGCCTTTGCCGGCCATCACGACCTCGAGGCCGATGTCGTGCGCATACTCGATGAGCTTGAGGCACTCCACCGGTTCGTCGCCCCGGCACACGGTGTAGATGCTGCCGGTCTGCTCCGCGATCCGCGCCAGCAGCAGGCCGACGGTCACGTCTGCTTCGACGGTCATCAGCGCGACGTGTTTGCCGCGCAGCAGGGCGGCGAGCGCGACCCTCGCGGCGACCTCCGGCACGCCGGAGCACTCGACCACGATGTCCACCGGCAGGGTGGTCAGTGTCGCGGCGTCGTCGATGACGACGTGTCCCCCGGCCTCGATCGCGGCCGCGAGCGTCGCGGCATCCCCTTCGACCGTGACCTCGTGGATGCCTGCATCGTCGAGCGCCCGGATCGCCCGGTCGATCGCCACATCGGCGACAGCGACGATGTCGACGCCCTCCTGACGGGCGAGCTGCGCGATGAAGCCGGAGCCCATCTGGCCCGCCCCCACCAGTCCGACTCGCACCGGGCGACCGGTCGTCGCCTGTCGTGCGAGAAGCTTCTTCGTGTATCCCATGCCGCTACCCACCCTGGTATCTGCACATTGGTGCGCTTGTAATGCAAGTATGTGTATGAAGTATCGCGCCCGAAGCGCGCTTTCGCAAGCGGCCCCGACCGCACGGCGTCAGCTCAGCTGGTCGCCTGCTTGCCCTTCGACGCTGCGCGCCGGGTCACGCGGTACTGCTCCATGGCGTACTCGATCGCCTTGAGCATGTATCCGTCGCTGGCACGACTCGGCGCCGACGTTGCCGGCCCGAGCAGTTCGGGTCGGTCTTTGAAGCGCGCGAGGATGGTCGATCCGACCATGGCCCGCGCCGCAACGATCTGGTTGCGGCTGCCGTCGATGACCAGCAGCACGAGCGCGCCGCGCAGGAATCCCTTGCCGCGTCCCGAGACCAGAAAGTGGTCGGAGCGCCCCGCGTACTGCTCCTGCAGTCGCTTGGCGTTTCCCATGTAGATGCGGTGCTGCATGATGCTCAAAACGACGTTGAGTACGAGCGCAGCGACCAGGATGATGGCGAAACCGGGATCCATGTCAGGCTCCTTCTGTCAGGTCTTCGTTCGCGGAAAGAACGATGGGTGCACCGGATGCCGGCGGCACGAACGCGCCCGTGGCATGCACCGCGCCCGGCAGCACCCGCTCACCGGCGTCGGGGTTGAGATAGACCACGATGTGGCCGAGCTCGCGCAGGTTCGCTCCCGCGATCGCGCCCACCCCGGTGATGGTCAGCATCGAGTCGCCCACCCGCAGGCGGTCCCCGGTGCGGGGATCGCGCTGCGGGTGGACGAACGTCGGGCGGTGCACGATGCTCACCTCGGCGAGCTCGTTCGGGCACGGTTCGCCGAAGAGGATGACCACGCCGCCGTCGAACATCTCGTCGGCGTCACCGCCGGTCGAGACGACCGAGCTGCGGTAGTAGTGAGCCATTGCCTGACCTCTTCGTCGAGTTCCCTGGATGCGATGCGGCTAGATGAGCGCGAAGCTCGCGCCCCATGCAATCACAACGGCCAGCGGCGAGGTGAACAATCTCGAGAACAGCACGGCGGGCACGCCCACCGCGACCGTCTCGGCCTTCGCCTCACCGAGCGCGAGCCCGACCGGCACGAAGTCGCAGCCGACCTGCCCGTTGATGGCGTACAGCGTGGGCAGCGCGTACGGGATCGGCAGTGCGCCGGACGCGATCTGCGTACCCATCAGCACACCCACCACCTGCGCGATCGCCGCACCCGGCCCCAGGATCGGGGACAGGAACGGGATGCCCGTGATCACACCCAGCAGCACCAGACCGAGCGGGTTCGACGCCAGCGGTGTCACCCCCTGCGCGATCAGGTCGGACAGCCCGGTGTACGTGACGAACCCGATGAGCAGGCTCACGTAGGCCATGAACGGCAGGATCGTCTGCAGCACCAGCTGGATCGACTGACGACCAGACGACAGCAGCGTGTTGATGATGTTGCCGATCACCGCGCCGAAACCGGTGGCGACCTTCGAGAAGGCACCGACGATCCCCTTCGGTCCGGTTTCGGCCGCCTTCGCTTTCGCCGCAGCGATCCGAGCGGCCGCAGCCGAAGCCGCGGTCTCGGTGTCGCCGGAGGCGGTGGCAGCCGCCGTCGCATCGGTCACCGCGATGTCGTTCACCCCGACCGCCGAGACGAACACGTCCTCGGTGATGAACTTCGCCAGCGGGCCCGACGGCTCGCCGGGGAACACATCCACCGTCAGCATCCGCTTCTTCGGGTAGACCCCGATCCGCGCGGTGCCTCCGCAGTTGATGACCACCGCCATCACATTCTCGTCGGGAATGCTGTTGGTGAAGCCGTCGACGGCCTCGGCACCGGTCAGTTCGGCGATTCTCGCTGCCACCGGGTGGATACCGCCACCGGTGACCGAGAGCACCACGTTCTTCTCCGCCGTCGGGGTCAGGACCAGGCCCTTGCCCCAGCCGCCGCTGCCCGGCTTGACGAAGACGCTCTTGAGTTCGGTCTGGTTTTCTGTCGTATTCGTCATGGTCACGCCGCTCCTTCTGCGGTCTTGATCTTGCGACGGCTGGCCTTCGCCGCTTCGAAGTCGGCGTCATAGGCGTCGAACACCTCGGTGAGGCCTTCGCGCCTGATGAGCAGCCGGGTGATGCCCTCCGTGATGATGCCGCGCAGGAAGATCACGACGATGCCGGTACCGAAGTACAGCAGCGCCAGCAGCGGGTACTTGGCGGGGTCCGCCGCGAGCACACCGGCCGAGACGCCGGCCCAGACGAAGATCTCACCCGCGTTGGCGTGCGGGAAGAACGCCGTCACCGGGTGCACGAACGACACTGCGGAGTCGTAGAAGGCGGGCTTCTGCCGCTCGGGCAGGAACACGCCGAACGAGTAGCACATCGGGTTGGTCAGTAGGATCACCGCGAGAACCGGCATCAGCGTGTACCGCGTGATGGCGTATCGCGAGGCCCACTGCACCGCTCGAGTGACCCGCTCCTCGCCCACCCACGTGGTGATTGCGAACATCAGCGTGAGCAACACGATCAGGGTCGGCAGGATGCCGGTGACGAGGCCGAGGAAGGCCTCGCCTGACGCGTTGAACAGCCCGATGAAGTTGGTCGCCGCCCAGGTGAGTCCCTGGATGATCGGATTTCCGCTGTCGGGTACCGGTGGTGCGGGATCGGAAGCCGTGAAGACGGCTACTGCGAGTAGGGACATGTCACACCTTTCAAGCCGCAACAACGTTGTCGGCGCTTGAGAGTCGCTGGGTCCGTGCAAGCGGGTCACCATCGACTCGGTCGAACAGGGTTTGCACTTTTGTGACGATCTCGATCACAATCGTGTGCGTTATGTGTACCAGCTTCGGCGCGGCACGGCAAGTGCCAGAATTCAATCACCGGCCGCGGCCGAACCGGCAGCGGCTCGCGAGCGTCGGGTCAGTCGGGAGTATGCTCGCCGACGCGCGGGTGCACGAGCGCGGTCGCGATGGCGGCCATTCCCTCGCCCCGGCCGGTGAAACCGAGGGCGTCGGATGTCGTGGCCGCGATGCTCACGGTGGCACCGATGATCCCGCTCAGCAGTGCCTCGGCCTCGCGTCGACGCGGCGCGAAGATGGGGTGATTGCCGATGATCTGCACCGCGACGTTTCCGACCTCCATGCCGACCTGCTGCAGGAGTTCGACCGTGCGCATTAGGAAGACGTCACCGTGGGCGTCGAGCAGCTCGGGGTCGTCCGTTCCGAACACCGACCCGAGGTCGCCGAGGCGCGCGGCGGACAGCATCGCGTCGCAGATCGCGTGACAGACCACGTCGCCGTCGCTGTGTCCGTGCAGCCCAATCTCCCCCGGCCAGAGCATGCCGGCCAGCCACAGTGGTTTGCTCGAATCGTAGGCGTGCACGTCGGTGCCTGTGCCCACCCTGATCGCCGACGTCGCAGCCGTACTCAAGAGCTGCTCCGCGTTGCGCAGCTCCCATCCGGTGGTGATCTTGAATGCCAGGAAGTCGCCGGCGATGACGTGCACCGGGAACCCGGCGGCGACCACGAGCGCGGAATCGTCGGTGTACTCGCGGTTCGCCTGCGCGTGCGCGCTCACCAGGTGTTCGCGCGGAAACCCCTGAGGGGTCTGAACCGCCGACAGCACGGAACGGTCGACGGTTTCCACGATCTGACCGTTCGGGTCGGTGCGCTTGATGGTGTCGGCGACCGGCAACCCCGGAACGACGCCCTTGCCCGACTCCTCCACCTCGGCCGCCACCGAGTCGAGCAGCAGACTCGGCGCGAGCGGGCGGGCGGCGTCGTGCACGAGCACAGTTCGCACGCTGGGCAGCAATTGAGCCAGCGCGAGCTGCACGGAGTCCTGACGGGAGTTGCCGCCGATGATGATCGTCACCTGGTGGTTGTCCGAACCGGGCACCCCGCGCACCAGCTCTTTCGCGATGGGGATGTAGGTGGGCGGCACCGTCACGATGACCTGCGGCCGAGTGCGCATGCCGAACACGCCGTCGAGCGCACGAGCCAGGGTCGGGCGACCCGCCACGTGCACGAAGGCCTTCGGTTCCGCCCGACCGAGCCGCGTGCCATTGCCCGCCGCAAGCACGATGACGGCCAGCGTCGGTCCGGACTCGGTACTCATGTGCGTGGCAGTGCCCGTTCTCGCAGTGGTGGGGTGCTGGCGGACGGCCTCGATCGTCGATGACCGGGACTACCGGCACCCTAGGAGGCGAGAACCTCGTCGAGCACGGTCGAGGCCTTCTCCTCATCGGTCTTCTCCGCGAGTGCCAGCTCGGAGATCAGGATCTGGCGGGCCTTGGCAAGCATCCGCTTCTCCCCGGCGGACAGGCCGCGGTCCTGGTCGCGACGCCAGAGGTCACGCACGACCTCGGAAACCTTGATGACGTCGCCCGATGCGAGCTTCTCGAGGTTGGCCTTGTACCGGCGCGACCAGTTGGTCGGCTCCTCCGTGAAGGGCGCACGCAGCACCTCGAACACCTTGTCGAGGCCCTCGCGGCCGATGACATCACGAACGCCGACGAGGTCGACATTCTCAGCCGGAACCTCGATCGTGAGGTCGCCCTGAGTGACGTTGAGCTTGAGGTACACCTTCTCCTCGCCTTTGATGACCCGCTTCTTCACCTCGGTGATCGTTGCGGCCCCGTGGTGCGGATAAACGACAGTCTCGCCAACCTCGAACAGCATGAACGTCCTTTCGAAGACGACCCAGTTTATCACAGGCACTTCGGAGTAAGGCTCGCCTAACCCCGGTGCCCGACTGGCTACTGGGTAGGATGATTTCGTGACAGTCCGCACTCGCACGACCCGTGTCGCCGCCACCCTGCTGATCGCCGGTGCGACCCTGCTCGGGACCGCTGGCTGCACATTCATGACCAGCATCGAGACACTCAGGCCCTACGATCCGTCCGACGGCACCAGTGTCACTGTGGGCTCCATCGGAATCCGCAACGCGTTGCTGCTGCCCGACGATGCCGGAACCACCTTGAGTCTGGTCATGACGATACTCAATGAGGGCCAGAGCGCGCAGAACGTGCTGCTTCAGTACGAAGGCTCGGAGGGCAAGACCGATCTGTCGTTGCGAATCGAGGGCAACACCGCGCTCTCGTTCGGGGGTGCCCCAGATCAGGAACAACTCCTGCTCGAGGCCGCGAACGCGGTCGAAGGCTCGCTTCTGCCAGTCTACGTGCAGTACGGCACAGAACCGGGCTCGATGATGATGGTGCCCGTGCTCAGCCCAGATCGGCCCGAGTACGAAACCCTCACGCCGACCCTCCGGCCGACGCCGACCCTGACCCCGGCCCCTCTGAATCAGCCTGAGTCACCGCAAGGCGGCGCGGACAACACCAACCAGGGCTGAGCCGGACGCGCCCTACGCCTCGAACCGGTATCCGAGTCCGCGCACGGTCACGAGCATCACCGGCTCCGACGGCACCTTCTCAATACGGGAACGGATCCGCTTGATGTGCACGTCGAGCGTCTTCGTGTCGCCGAAATAGTCGGCCCCCCACACCCGGTCGATGAGCTGCCCCCGAGTCAGCACCCGACCGGAGTTACGCAGCAGCAACTCGAGCAACTCGAACTCCTTCAACGGCATCGCCGTGTCGACGCCGTCGACCGACACGGTATGGCGCTCGACGTCCATGCGCACAATGCCGGCCTCGAGGATGGAGTCGCCGTCGTCATCCGTGTCGACGCGGCGTCGCAGTACCGCGCGGATTCGCGCCAGCAGCTCGCGGGTCGAGTAGGGCTTCGTGACGTAGTCGTCGGCCCCGAGTTCGAGACCGACGACGATATCCACCTCGCTGTCTTTGGCGGTGAGCATGATGATCGGCACGTTCGAGCGGGTGCGCAGCTCGCGGCACACCTCGGTGCCACTGAGGCCAGGCAGCATCAGGTCGAGCAACACCAGGTCGGCGCCGTTGCGGTCGAACTCGGCGAGCGCCGAGGGCCCGTCGGCGGCGATCTCGGTCTCGTAGCCCTCGCGCTCGAGCAGGAACGCCAGGGGCTCGCTCAGGGACGCCTCGTCTTCGACGATCAAGATTCTGGTCATGCGGGTCGCTTTCTCGAACGTGCCTTCTTCATGCGCGTGCTTTCTGAGTGGATGCTGCGGCAGAGGGTAGCCGAACCGTGAATGTCGAACCGTTGCCCGGCTGCGACCACACGCGGATGTCGCCGCCGTGATTCTGGATCGCGTGCTTGACGATGGCAAGTCCGAGACCGGAGCCGCCGGTGTTGCGGCTGCGGGCGGGGTCGGAGCGGAAGAAGCGCTCGAACACACGGTCGAGTTCGTCCTCGGGAATGCCGACGCCCTGATCGGTGACCGCGATCTCGACCACGCCGTCGCGATCGGAGACCCCGATGCCGACCCTCGACCGATCCGGCGAGTACTGGATCGCGTTGGAGATGAGGTTGTGCAACGCGACGATGAGGAGCGACTGGTTGCCGTAGACCTCGGCGTGCCTGTCGCCACCGCTGGCCAGCGTGATGCGGCGAGCATCCGCCGCCACGTGGTTCTGGTCGACCGCGCTGGCGACCACCTGGTCGATGTCGACGATCTCGGCCTTCGCCAGAGCATCCGTCGCCTGCAGCCTGGAGAGCTCGATGATCTCCTGGGTGATGCCGGCCAGCCGCTCGGACTCTTTCGACAGGCGCTTGGCGAACCGCTTGACCTGTTCGGGCTCCTTCGAGGCGCTGACAAGCGCCTCGGCGAGCAGCGAGATCGCGCCGATCGGCGTCTTGAGCTCGTGGGAGACGTTGGCGACGAAGTCGCGGCGCACCTCGTCGAGGCGGTGCGACTCGGTGCGGTCCTCCGCCAGCAGCATCACGTAGCGCGCCCCGAGCCGGGCGACGCGCACGAACAGGTGGATGCTCGCATCGCCGAACGGGCCCCGCGCGATCGTCAATTCCTCCGTGATCGGGTCGCCGTTGCGGCGCACCCGATCCACCAGGGCGGTGAGTTCGGGATGCACCAGGGCACCGTTCCACACCAGGCCGAACGCCATCGCGCCTGGTGAGGCCTTCACCACGTTGTTCGAGGGATCGACGACGACCCCGGCGGATTCGAGCGCGTCGAGCACCTGATCGACCCCGTCGGGTACCGAGATGCTGATCACGTCAGCCGCGCGCTGGCCGCGTCTGGCAGCCAGGAGGACGATGGCGAATGCCCCGGCGCCGAGGATGACGCCGAACACCAGTGCGGCTGTCACCAGCCACGGGGAGTCCATACGCACTAGATTAGTGAGGCATCCCATACGCGTTGTCGCGGTGCAGCGCCGGTCGTAGCGCGTCGTGGGATGTTCAGGTCGGCAACACCCGCCGTTAACCTGGCGACGGCACAGTTGGGCGAGCCGTGCGGGTTTGTCGTGCCCGTAGTGAAGGGAACGAGAACGTGCGCGAAGTCTTTCAGCAGGAGTTGCGCGAGGTGCAGGTTCGCCTCGTCGAGATCTCGACCCTGGTCGCCGAATCGATCGAGAACGCGACGATCGCGTTCAACGAGTCGAACGTGACGCTCGCCGAGGCCGTCATCGCCGACGACGACAAGATCGACGCTGCGGCCGGCGCGCTCGACGAACTTGCCATCAACATCCTGGCCCGCCAGCAGCCGGTCGCCCGCGACCTGCGCATCGTCGTCAGCGCCCTGCGCATCAGCGCGTCGCTCGAGCGCATGGGCGACATGGCCGAGCACATCGCGCAGCTCGCGCGCTACCGCTTCCCCGACAAGGTGGTGCCCAAGAGCCTTCGCGCGACGTTCGTGGAGATGGGCCAGCTGGATGTCGCGATCGCCAAGAAGCTCGTCGAGCTTCTGACCACCGAAGACACCAAGATCGCCGAAGACATCCGCAACGAAGACGACAAGGTCGACGCGCTGCACCTCTCGGTGTTCGACAAGGTGCTGGGTGAGACCTGGAAGGGCGCTGCCGTCGACACGGTGGATGCCACGCTCGCCTCGCGCTACCACGAGCGTTTCGCAGACCACGCGGTCAGCATCGCCAAGAAGGTGCAGTACCTCGCGACCGGCGACTGGATCCCGTCAGGAGCCTAGTACCAGGTCTCGCCCGACTCTTCGAGTTCGACGCTCAGGTACTCGTCCGGCGGGACTTGATGCACGGTCGTGCCGGTGAGCAGGTAGGGCCCGCGGAACGGCATCTCCGACGCGACGCAGGCCTCGCGGAGCACGCGCAGCCAGCGCCGATCTCGATCCGTGCGCTCCGTCGGGCCGGGCCGCTCGTAGGTGACCACGAGCGTTGCTGAACCGAAGTCCAGCGCGAGGCAGCGCAGGAAGTCGGCGAAACCGAGCACGTCGTCCCACTCGGGTTGCGGCGGCACATCGCCCGGGAGGAGCACCTGCAGCGGTCGGGAGGCGCTGTCGAGCAGCATCACCCAGACCTGGCGTCGGTACCCGCCCTCGAGCAGCGCCTGCAGGTGCGGGATGAGCTCCCGGTCGGTGGGCAGCGGCAGGTTCTTGATGTCGTCGTAGTGTGGCATCGGCATTGTGACAGCGTGGCGGCGTCCTGGCGCGCGGAGGGCGCGTGGAGGCGATCGGTGGAGTCGACATCCCCTCGCCGTTCTGTGAAAATCTTGTCAATCCCCTAGGTGCGCGGGTCGGAATCGGGTGACGTGAGGGGCGGCGTTGGCTCGGCGTC
>VFQO010000203.1_pt1 | contig 74168 bp, 79 predicted proteins | sample 3512331 | NCBI WGS metagenome assembly VFQO01 (sample SAMN10412371, study PRJNA504923) | tailings metagenome | isolation source: Replicate 3 from Balatoc abandoned mine | place: Philippines: Itogon, Benguet | collected 2017-08-28 | reverse complement strand
GCCGGCGTGATCTGCACCAGCAGCTGACGCAGGGCAACCTGGGCGCCCGCTCCGGCCGTGACCACCTCGACGGTGCCGTCGACCGGGGCCTGAAGACGGAACTCCATCTTCATGGCCTCGACGATCATCAGCAGATCGCCCTTGGCAACCACCTGGCCGGGCGCGACCGCGACCGTGACCACCTTGCCGTCAATGGGCGCCAGCAGACGCCCGTCACTGCCGGCCTCGGCGGCCTGCGCCGGGGCGTAGGTGACGTCCTCGTAGACCGCCGTCACGGCGGTGTCAGCGAGCCAGAGCCGGGCGCCGGCGCGGGCAAAGCGCGCGTGCCGGCGCTGGCCGGCGTGCAGGTAGTCAACCCGCGTGCCCTGCAGCGCGAGGATCTGCAGCGCCTCGGCCGGCGCCGCGTCATCGTCGATGGCGACGCGGTAGCTGCCGCTCGCGACAGTCTCGACATCCAGCACCACCTCGCTGTCACCACAGCGCAGACGCAGCAGGGCCGGCGTGGCATTGGCACTGTGCCAGCCGAGCAGACCGGCATCCAGTGCGTGACTGGCAGCCAGCGCATGGGCATCGAGATGTACGAACAGGGCGGCGGCCAGCGCGCGGTGCGCTGCCGAGGGCTGCGCCAGCGCACTGATGCGCTCGGCCGGGAACTGCTCGGCGATGAAGCCGGTGGTCACGCCCGGGCCCTGGAACTCGGGGTGGGCGAGCAGCTGCAGCAGGAAGTCGCGGTTGCTGGCGAGACCGAGGAAGGCGGTGTCGGCGAGCATGGCCATGAGCTTCTGGATGGCCTGCAGACGGGTCTCGCCCCAGGCCATGAGCTTGCCCTGCAGGGAGTCGTAATACGGCGAGATGACACCGCCGGGAATCACGCAGTGATCGGCGCGCAGGCCGGGGCCGCTTGGCACGTCCCAGGCCAGCACGCGGCCGGTCTGCGGCAGGAAGCCGCGCGCCGGATCCTCGGCACACAGACGCACCTCGATGGCATGGCCGTGACGACGGGCGTCGATGGCCTGCTGGTCCAGCGGCAGCGGATCGCCCTGGGCCACCATGAGCTGCCAGGCCACCAGGTCGAGGTCATGGATGAGCTCGGTAACCGGGTGCTCGACCTGCAGACGGGTGTTCATCTCGAGGAAGTAGAAAGCGCCATCGGCGGCGAGCATGAACTCGACCGTGCCGGCACCGACGTAGTTCACCGCCCGCGCCGCCGCCACCGCTGCAGCACCCATGCGCGCGCGCAGCGCGGGATCGACCGCCGGCGACGGTGCCTCCTCGATGACCTTCTGGTTGCGCCGTTGCACCGAGCAGTCGCGCTCGCCCAGGTGCACCACGTTGCCGTGACGGTCGCCGAAGATCTGGATCTCGACGTGACGCGCCTTCAGCACCGCCTTCTCGATCAGCAGCTGGCCGTCGCCAAAGGCATTCTGCGCCTCGCTGCGCGCCGACTGGATGGCGGCCTTGAGCTCGGACTCGGCATGCACCAGGCGCATGCCGCGACCGCCGCCACCGGAGGCGGCTTTGACCATCACCGGCAGACCGACCTTGATCGCTTCCGCGACCAGCAGATCGTCGTCCTGGCCGGCACCCTGGTAACCCGGCACGCAGGGCACGCCGGCGGCGATCATGCGTTCCTTGGAGGCACTCTTGTTGCCCATGGCCTCGATGGCGAAGGGGTCGGGACCGATGAACACCAGACCGGCATCCTGCACCGCCTGCGCGAAGGCCTCGCGTTCGGACAGGAAGCCGTAGCCGGGGTGCACGGCGCCTGCCCCGCTCTGCTGCGCGGCGGCGATGAGCGTGTCGATGCAGAGGTAGGATTCGCCGACCGGGCCCGGGCCGATGCAGACGGCGGTGTCCGCTTCACGCACGTGCAGGGCATCGCGATCCGCCTCGGAATACACGGCCACGGTGCGGTAGCCGGCGGCACGGCAGCCACGGATGATGCGGGCGGCAATCTCGCCCCGGTTGGCAATGAGAACAGTGTCGAAACGGCTCATGCGTTCGGCTCCGGATCGGACAGGGTGGAAAACAGGCGGGCAATGTCGCTTGCCGCAACCGGGCGCGCCCACTGCGGGGCACGCTTCTGCATGAAGGCGGCAATGCCCTCCGGCGCCTCGGCGCCGCGTGCACAGGCGGCGAAATGGCCGGCGGCCTCGTCAAGCACGGCATCCGGATCAACCTGGCCGACACGCAGGATGATCTGCTTGCTGCGGGCATTGGCCGATAGCGCGCAGCGCAGCACCTGGCTGAGCGCCAGGGCCAGACGCTCGGCCAGCTCGGCCTCGTCGGCAAAGACCTCGTGCACCAGGCCCAGGCGCAGAGCCTCGGCACCGTCGAACTGGGCACTGGTGAGCACCAGGCGACGCGCCTGGGTGAGGCCGATGCGCTGCACCACGAAGGGCGCGATCTGCGCCGGCGGCAGACCGCGCGAGGTCTCCGGCATGCCGAACTTCGTCGCCGCATGGGCGAAGGCGATGTCGGACACGCAGGCCAGACCGAAGCCGCCGCCGAGCACGCCGCCTTCGCAGACCGTGATCAGCACCTGCGGAATGGCCTCGGCGGCACGCAGCAGCTCGCCGAAGCCGCGATTCATCGCGGCAATCGGGTCGGCCGCGCCGGGCGCCGGGGTACCGGCGGCATCGGCGAACACGCCCTTGAGGTCTGCGCCGGCACAGAAATGGCCACCACGGCTGCGCATCAGCACCACGCGCACGTCATCGCGCGCGGGCAGCTCGCGGAACAGCGTCATCAGCGCCGCCACCATGTCGGGGCCGAGGGCGTTGCGCGCCTCGGGACGATTCAGGGTAACGGTGAGCACGCCGGTGTCGGCGTCGAGACGGGTCAGGACAGAGGTCGTCATGTCATGCTCCTCAGAACCGGGCCACGCCGAAGCTGTTCGGGCGCACGACGCGACGCTGCGCTTCGCGGCAAACGCCCAGGGTCAGCGCCAGCACCCGGCGGGTATCGCGCGGATCGATCAGACCGTCATCGAAAAGCCGTGAAGAAGCCACGAACGGATGCGAATCTTCATCGAACTTGTTGATGATCTGCATTTCCAGCATCTGCAGGATGGCTTCGTCCTGCTCGCCGATGTCCTTGCCCGCCTTGATCCACTTCTCACGCGTGATGATGGACATGACCTTGGCGGCCTGCTCGCCACCCATGACCGCGGTGCGGCTGTTCGGCCAGGCGAAGATGAAGTGCGGCCCGAAGCCGCGCCCGCACATGCCGTAGTTGCCGGCACCGAAGCTGCCGCCCATGACGATGGTGATCTGTGGCACGGTGGCATTGGCCACGGCCTGGATCATCTTGGAGCCGTGCTTGACGATGCCGCCCTGCTCCGACGCCGAGCCGACCATGTAGCCGGTGGTGTTCATCAGGTAGACGATGGGGATGTTGGCCTGGCAGCAGAGCTGGATGAACTGGCCGGCCTTGGTGGCGCCGGCGGTGGTGATGGGACCGTTGTTGGAGATGATGCCGACGGCATGACCGTCGATCACGGCACGACCGCAGACGGTCTGGCGGTCGTACTCGACCTTGAACTCGAGGAACTCGGAGCCGTCGACCAGGCGCGCGATGACCTCGCGCGGATCGTAGGGCTTGCGGTAGTCGGCGGAGACCACGCCGCAGATCTCCTCGATGTCGTACTGCGGCGCCCGCACCGGCAGACGCGGCACCTCGGGGCGGTCGGCATTCCAGTGCAGACCGCGCACGACGTCGCGCGCGATGCGGATGGCGTCGGCATCGTTCTCGGCCAGGAACTCGGCGGTGCCGGCCTGCTGGCAGTGCATCTCGGCGCCGCCCAGGTCCTCGTCAACGGCGATCTCGCCGGTGGCCGCCTTGAGCAGCGGCGGCCCGGCGAGGAAGACCTTGGCGTTCTTGCGCACCATGATGACGTAGTCGGAGAGGCCCGGCATGTAGGCGCCACCGGCGGTCGACGAACCGTGCACGATGGTGACCTGGGGAATACCGGCCGCCGACAGGCGCGCCTGGTTGGCGAAGGTGCGGCCACCGGGAATGAAGAGTTCGGCCTGATACATCAGGTTGGCACCGCCGGACTCGATCAGCGACACCACCGGCAGCTTCTGCTGCAGCGCGATCTCCTGCAGGCGCAACGTCTTCTGCACACCCCAGGGCGTCATGGTGCCGCCCTTGATGGCCGAGTTGCTGGCCACGATCAGGCAGCGCACGCCCTCGACATAGCCGATGCCGGCGATCATGTTGCCGCCGGCCAGGGAGCCGTCCTTGTCATCGTGCTGCTTGTAGCCGCACAGGGTGGACAGCTCGAGGAAGGGCGAGCCGCGATCGAGCAGCAGGTGCACGCGCTCGCGCGGCAGCATCTGGCCACGCTTGTGGTACTTGGCGCGCGCCTTCTCTTCGGTGGCGCGCACGCTGGCCTCGACCTCGCGCAGCGCCGCCACGGCGGCAAGCATGCCCTCGCGGTTGCTGCGGAAGGTGTCGTCCTGGGTGTTGACTCGGGATTCCAGAATCGTCATGTCATCAGACTCGTGTCAGTCAGCGGATCAGGCACCGCGCACGGGCGCGGGCGTGTCGGGCAGTGCCGCCGCGACTGCGGCCGGCACCGGAATGGCCACATCAAGCAGCATCTGCGCAAAGCACTTGGCCTGCGGGTCGGTGCGCAGCGAGGCGATGCCGCCACCACCCAGCGCATGACGCAGCAGGAAGTTGAAGCTGTGGCTGCCTGGCAGCTCCCAGCGACTCACCGAACCGTTGGCGGCGATCAGGTGGGCGAAGTAGGCCGCCACGCGCTGCTCGGTCAGCGCCGCGCGCAGGTAGGGCAGATAGGCCGGATCGCGTGCCATGACGCCGATGTTGCCGTGGTCGCCCTTGTCGCCGCTGCGCGCGATGGCGAGACGATGCAGCGGCACCTCGACGGCGTCGGCACCAGGCATCCAGGTTTCTCCGGTCCCCTGCGGCGTCAGCGCGGCGGCATCGAAGGGCTCGCCCTCGATCACCGCGACCGGCGTGCGCACGCCCTCGAAATCGACGGTGATGGCGACATCGCGCTTGGGGATCAGGCAGGACCACAGCTGCACCACGGGCTGCACGCTGGGACGTCCGCCGAAGTAGCCGGACAGGCCCGGCGCCATGCCGGTCGCGGCCTGCGCCAGCTCCTTGGAGAACAGCACCAGCGCGGCCTTCTCGCGGTGCTTGGCGGCGATCTTCACCACCACCTCGCGGGTCGCCAGCGCGCCGGCGGCGGCCTGCGGGCCGTACATGGCCTCGGTGCCGAGCAGCTCGACGGAGGTCTCGCTGAACGGCCCCCAGCCCTTGGCGGCAAACAGCGTCTCGCACTTGCGGATCAGCGCCTGCGCCACGCGCGCGGCCTTGGGGCCGGCCTCGCGGCCGCCCATCAGGAAGGTCGCGGTGATGCGGTTGCCGCGCGGCGTGGTGCCGGAGACCTTGTAGCGATCCGGCGGGGTGAAGCCGCGGGCACCCTCGACCAGCACCTGGTCCGCAGCGATCTGCTTCAGGGTGACGGCAGTGAAGTCGCAGCGCACGTCCGGCAGCAGATAGGCGCGCGGATCACCGATCTCGTAGAGCATCTGCTCGCCGACCGTGCCCACCGTCACCGCGCCGCCAGTGCCCTCGGGCTTGCCGACCAGGAAGCTGCCATCCTCGCGCACGTCCACGAAGGGAAAACCCATGGTCTCGTAGCCGTCAGCCACCGTGCGCCAGTCGGTGAAGTTGCCCCCGGTGCACTGCGCGCCGCACTCGATGATGTGGCCCGCCAGCGAGCCCTGGGCAAGCTTGTCGTAGTCGGTGGCCGACCAGCCGAATTCGTGCATGAGCGGGCCCAGTGTCACGGCACTGTCAACGCCGCGCCCGGTCAGCACCACCTCGGCGCCCTGACGCAGCGCCTCGGCCACGCCCGGCGCACCCAGGTAGGCGTTCATGCTCACCAGCATGCCCGGAAACGCCGAGCCGCTCTCCATCTCGGTGACACCGGCCTCGCGGAACTCGCCCTGGCGCGCGGTCAGGTCATCGCCCTCGACCACGGCGATGCGCAGCGACACGCCGGCCGCAGCGGCGGCCGCCGCCAAGGCATCACGACAGGCCGCCAGGTTCATGCCGCCGGCATTGCTGATGACCTTGATGCCCTGTGCCTTGACCTGGGTCAGCAGCGGCGTCATGACATCGACGAAGTCGCGCGCGTAGCCCTGGGTCGGGTCCTTCATGCGCTGCACGGCGAGAATGGACATGGTGACTTCGGCCAGGTAGTCGAACACCAGATAGTCCAGCTTGCCATGCGCGACGAGCTGCTCGGCGGCGGTGCTGGTGTCGCCCCAGAACGCCGAGGCACAACCGATGCGGATGGATTTCATGCGTTTTCCCCGGGTTACATGGTTTCGCCGAACAGCTCGCGGCCGATCAGCATGCGGCGGATTTCGGACGTGCCGGCACCGATCTCGAAGAGCTTGGCGTCGCGCCAGTAGCGGCCGACCTTGTTCTCGTTCATGTAGCCGTTGCCGCCCAGACACTGGATGGCCTCACCCGCCATCCAAGTGGCGCGCTCGGCGGTGTAGAGAATGACGCCGGCGGCATCCTTGCGCGTGGTCTCGCCACGGTCGCAGGCACGTGCCACGTTGTACAGGTAGGCACGGCTGGTGCTGAGCGCGACGTACATGTCGGCAAGCTTGCCCTGCATGAGCTGGAACTCGCCGATGGCCTGGCCGAACTGCTTGCGCTCATGAATGTAGGGCAGCACGACATCCAGGCAGCCGGCCATGACCCCGACCGGGCCGCCGGACAGCACCACGCGCTCGAAGTCGAGGCCGGACATGAGCACGTTGACGCCGCGTCCGACCGTGCCGAGCACGTTCTCCACCGGCACCTCGCAGTCCTGGAACACCAGCTCGCAGGTGTTGGAGCCGCGCATGCCCAGCTTGTCCAGCTTCTGCGCGGTGCTGAAGCCCTTCATGCCCTTCTCGATGATGAAGGCGGTGATGCCGCGCGAACCGGCGCTGGTGTCGGTCTTGGCGTAGACCACCAGCACGTCGGCATCCGGTCCGTTGGTGATCCACATCTTGTTGCCGTTGAGGATGTAGCGGTCGCCCTTGAGGTCGGCGCGCAGTTTCATGCTGACCACGTCGGAACCGGCGTTGGGCTCGGACATGGCCAGCGCCCCCACGTGCTCGCCGCTGATCAGCCGGGGCAGGTACTTGCGCTTCTGCGCCTCGCTGCCGTTCTTGCGGATCTGGTTCACGCACAGGTTGGAATGCGCGCCGTAGGAGAGTCCGATGGACGCCGAGGCGCGCGAGATCTCCTCCACCACCACGGTATGCGCGAGATAGCCGAGGCCGGCGCCGCCATACTCCTCCTCCACGGTGATGCCGAGCAGGCCCATGTCGCCGAGGCGGCGCCACAGCGGCATGGGGAACGCATTGCTGCGGTCGGTCTCGTCGGCAATCGGCGCGATCTCGGCGAGCACGAACTGGCGCACGCTGTCGCGCAGAGCATCGATGGTTTCACCGAGGTCATGATTGAGGGAGGGATAATGCATGGCGGCCACTCTTTTCGTTGCAGGTCCGGCCGGTCCGGACATGGGGGGGTGTTTTGCGCCCCGAGTGTGGTCGTGCCCGCGCGCCGGGACAATGAGAAAACCGGCAATTAAATAGATAAAAACGGACACGACATGCTGCCATGAAGCCATAATTCGGCTTCAATCTGTCATTAAGCAGATATTAAAGGACAGGGCATGAACCCGTTGCACCACACCGTGTCGCCCCATGTCGGTCGCGCCATGCTGGCACGTGCCGATCTGCTGGGGCTGGACCGGGAACGCCTGCTGGCGCAGGCCGGCATCAGCCCGGAGCTGCTGGCCAGCGAGACGCGCCTGCTGCCGGTGCAGTTCGCCAACCTGATGCGCGCCATGTGGGAGCAGACCGGCGACGAATACATGGGCTTCTGCCGCCAGCGCAGTCGCGTCGGCACCTTTCCCCTGATGATGCACGCCATTCTTGATGCCGGCACCCTGGGCGAGGCGCTGCGCCATGGCGCGCACTTCTACCGCGTGCTCAGCGACGACATCGCCCTGCACCTGCTGCGCCATGACGACGGCAGCGCCGAGCTGACGCTGACCCTGCAGGCGCCGGAGCTGGACCCGGATCATGTGCTCAGCGAAACCATCCTGCTGTGCTGGTACCGGCTGGCATGCTGGCTGATCAATCGCCGCATCCGCCTGCTGGCCGCCACCTTCGCCTACTCCGCGCCCGCCCATGTCGCGGAATACCAGCAGCTGTTTCCCTGCACCCAGCTCTTCGACCACAACCATACCGCCATGCGCTTCGAGGCCAGCTGGCTGGATCTGCCGGTGACGCGCACGCGCCAGGAGCTCAAGGAACTGATTCGCGAACTGCCGCTGGGCTTCTTCGTGAAACCGGTGTTCCAGGGCAGCTGGGGGCATCGCGTGCGCAGTGCCCTGATGCAGCACGGACTGCCCGCTCCCGATCTCGACACGGTGGCAGCCGGCCTGTTCATGACCGGACGCACGCTGCGACGCAAGCTCGATGCCGAAGGCACCAGCTTTCAGGTGATCAAGGATGACTGGCGCCGCGATCAGGCCATGCTGGCCTTGCGCCAGACCGGGCTGTCGATTCAGGAAGTGGCGTTGCGGGTGGGCTTTCGTGAGGCCACGGTGTTCATCAAGGCATTCCGGCAGTGGACCGGCATGACGCCGGGCGAGTATCGCACCCGCCTGGCGTCACGCCGCCGCCCATGAGCCTCAGCCGCGCGCGAAACGCGCGATGTCGGCAATGGCGGCATCCGCCTCGGGCAGCATGGAGCCCAGCATCTGGAAGTCATGCCACATGCCTTCCCAGACGTTCAGCTGCAGATCCCAGCCGGCTTCCGCGGCACGCTCGGCGAGGCGCTCGGAGTCACTGAGCAGGATCTCCTCCGACCCCACCTGAACCAGCGTAGGCGGCAGGCCGCGCAGGTCGGCGAACAGCGGCGACACCAGTGGATGACGGGTATCGGTGGCGCCACCGGTATACAGTGGCGTCTTTCCGGTGATCCACTTCCAGGTCAGCATGGGGTCGGCGCTGTCCTTGCTGCGCAGCGTCTCGCCGCTCAGGGTCAGGTCGGTCCACGGCGAGATCAGCACCAGCTTGCCGGGCAGGGCCACCTGCTGGTCACGCAGCGCCAGCGTCATCGCCAGCGCCAGGCCGCCACCGGCGGAGTCGCCCATCACGGTGACGTTGGCCGGGTTGATGCCCTTGGCCAGCATGCCCTTGTAGGCCGCCACCACATCATTGAGACCGGCCGGAAAGACATGCTCGGGCGCCAGCCGGTAATGCGGCACGTAGGTGGTGGCGTTGAGCGCCAGCGACAGACGCGAGGTCAGCGGACGGTGCGTGCGCGGCGAGCACACCACGTAGCCGCCGCCGTGCACGAAGAACACGATGCGGTCGCCGGCACCGGTCTTGGGCAGGATGAGCTCGGTGCGGATGCCGCCGAGCTGGGTCTCGGACACCTTGGCAGCGCGCGGAACCCAGCCGTTGTGGAGCAGGGCCCCGGTGATGCGGCGGGTCATGACGATCGGCACCTTGCTGGCCCAGAGCGGCCGGATGGTGCTGCGCAGCACCAGCGGAATGAGCGTGCGCGCCACCGTGCTCTGCAGGCGCTTGGAACCCTCGAGCTGGGGCGTGATGACCTGTCGGTTGTCGACTGACTCGCTCATGCGCGACTCCTGTCCCGGCATCCTGACTCAGGATGCCTGTTGATAATCGTTCCAGTCCGGGCGCTGCGTACGGAGACGGTAGGTCACCGTGAAGCCCGGCCAGTTGGCCACGTTGCGGCCGGCCTCGTTGACGTACCAGCTGGTGCAGCCGCCCTGCCAGACCGACTGCTTGAGCTGCTTCTGAAGATCGGCATTGAAGCGCTGTTCGGCGCCCTGCTTGACGTTCAGGTAGCGCAGCTTGTCCGCAAGCAGACGGCTGACGCACTGGCGAATGTAGCCCATCTGGGCTTCCAGCATCAGGATGATGGAGCTGTGACCCAGATTGGTGTTGGGGCCGTAGAGCATGAACAGGTTCGGGAAACCCGACACCGTGATGCCCAGGTAGGCCTCGGCGCCCTGCTTCCAGCGCTCCTGCAGGCTGACGCCGTTGAGACCGGTGATCTGCAGCGGGTTCAGGAACTCGGTGGCCTTGAAGCCGGTGCCGTAGATGATGACATCGACCTCGTGGTGACGACCGTCCGGCCCGATCACGCCGGTGGCATCCACTTCCTGCACGGCTCCGCTGACCACCGACACGTGCGGCTGCGCCAGCGCCGGATAATAGTTGTTGGAGAGCAGGATGCGCTTGCATCCCATCGGATAGTCCGGGGTCAGCGTCTTGCGCAGCACCGGATCCTTGATCTGGCGCCGCAGGTTGAACTTGAACTGCAGCTCCATGACCTTCATCAGCTTGTTGAGCGAGGTGAAGGCCAGTGCGCGCGACTCGTGTACCAGGAACTGCACGGCGCGACTGCCGCTTTGCAGCAGCGCGGCCTGGGCGAAGGCCAGCTTCTCCAGCGCATGGTAGGCACGGTCCCCCTTGGGAATGACGTAGGGCGCGGAGCGCTGGAACAGCACCAGGCTCTTCACCTTGGGCACGATCTCGGGCACGAACTGGATGGCGCTGGCACCGGTGCCGACCACGGCCACGCGCTTGCCGGTGAGGTCGATGTCATGACGCCAGGTCGCGGAGTGGAAGACCTCGCCCTTGAAACGCTCCATGCCCGGCACACGCGGCATGGCCGGCTGGCTGAGCTGACCCATGGCGGTGATCAGGGCACGGCTGCGGAATTCCGTGCCATCGGTCAGGAACACCGTCCACAGACCGGTTGCGGCGTCGAAGGCGGCGCTGGCGACCTCGCTGTGGAAGCGGGTCTTCGCGGTGACCCCGAAACGCTGCGCGCAGTCGCGCACATAGCGGTGGATTTCCGGCTGGGCGGCAAACTTGCGTGACCACGCCGGATTCTGCGCGAAGGAATAGGAATAGAGGTGGGACGGCACGTCGCAGGCAGCCCCCGGGTAGACGTTGTCGCGCCAGACGCCACCGACATCGCCGGCACGCTCCAGTACCAGATAGTTGTCAATGCCGGCTTCCTGCAGCTGCACGGCCATGCCGACACCCGCAAATCCAGTACCAATGATGAGTGCATCCAGCACAGCCTGGGATATCATGGCACGCCACCTCTGTTCATCTGATGAATGACCGGCGCACAGGGTAGCGCTGGCGGGCGCGAATTATAGTGGCCGCACCGGCCAGGATATTGATATTTTCTGCCAATCACCCATTCAGCGAGCGCCTCATGCGGCATTGGGACTTTCCGCGCTCCAGCGCCAGCGTGCAGATCCTGCTCGAACTGGCTGCAGCGCACGGGCTGGATCCCGCGCGCTGCCTTGAAGGCACGCGTCTGACGCCCGCCCTGCTCGCCGATCCGGCCCTGACCCTGGAAGCTGGCGACGAGCTGCAGGTAGCTCGCCACGTGCAGCAGCTGCTTGGCGAGAACAGCTGCCCCGGCCTGCAGGCCGGTCTGCGCTACCACCTCAGCAGCTACGGCATCTGGGGCTTCGCCCTGCTCAGCAGCCAGACCCTGCGCAGCGCCATCGAGCTCGGGCTGGGCACCATCGAGCTGACCTTCGCCTTCTGCCGCATCAGCGCGGAACCCGACGGCAGGGACCTGCGCCTGATCATTGATGCCGACGACCTGCCGGCCGACATGCAGCGCTTCATGATCGAGCGCGAGCTGGCCGCCATCCAGACCATACAGCGCGAGCTGTTCGCCAGCCCGCTGCCGATGGGGCAGATCGAGCTGACCTTTGCCGAGGACCAGCGCCGCGCCTGCTACGCCGAGGTGCTGGGCGAACAGCTGCGCTTTGGCGGCAGGCGCAACACCACCGTCATCCCCGGCAGCCTGCTCGACCTGCCCCTGCCCCAGGCCAATCCGGTCACCGCCAGCTTCTGCATGAAGCAGTGCCGTCTGCTGCTGCAGCAACGCCGTGCCCGTACCGGCGTGGCCGGCCAGGTCCGCGACCAGCTGCTGCGCGAACCCGGCCGCATTCCGGCCATGCAGGAGGTTGCCGTCAGCCTGCACCACAGCCTGCGCAGCCTGCATCGCCACCTGGCAGCGGAAGGCACCTCGTTCCGTACCTTGGTCGACGAGGTGCGCGTGACCCTGGCCGAGGAGCTGCTTGGCACCCATCACCTCAGCGTCATGCAGGTCGCGGAACGCCTGGGCTATGCCGAGCCGGCCAGCTTTCTGCATGCCTTCCGGCGCTGGAAAGGCATGACCCCCAGCCAGTGGCAGACGCAGGCCCATGCAGACGCCGGCACAAAATTTCGGCATTTGCGTTGAAGCGCATCCCGGGTTCTGGTATAAAACGCGCCCTTGCTGTCAGCCGGCTTTTTCGTCGGCGTCGCATCGCCGCACGGGGCGGCGAACAGAATTGCATCGCGGAGACGAGAAATGTCCAAGGTTTGCCAGGTTACCGGCAAGCGTCCGATCGTTGGCAACAACGTGTCGCACGCCAACAACAAGACGAAGCGCCGCTTCGAACCGAATCTGCACTACCACCGTTTCTGGCTGGAAAGCGAGAAGCGTTTCGTGCGTCTGCGCGTGACCACCAAGGGCATGCGCACCATCGACAAGCTGGGTGTGGATGCCGTCGTGGCTGATCTGCGCGCCCAGGGCGTCAAGGTTTAATAGCCGACACGGCTGAGGAGATAAGACCATGCGTGACAAGATCCGTCTGGTGTCGACCGCCGGTACCGGCTACTTCTACACCACCACCAAGAACAAGCGCACCATGCCGGGCAAGATGGAGATCAAGAAGTTTGATCCCAAGATTCGCCAGCACGTGCTGTTCAAGGAAGCCAAGATCAAGTAATTGATCGGCAACCGCGAGAAAGCCCGGCCAGTCCGGGCTTTTTTGTGCCTGCTCGCCGGGGGCTGCTCCGGCGCCACGCGCATCCTATACTCGGCGCTCTCCGCCGTTTCCGGATGCCGATGATGGACCCGAACACCTCCTCCCGCCCGAATGCCTTCGACACGCCGGACACCCTGGCCTGGCGCTGGCGACAGGGTCGCCTGCAGCCGGTCACCGCCGTGGACCGGACCACCCTGGCCAGCCTGCTCGGCATCGAGCGCCAGAAGGAATTGCTGCGGCGCAACACCGAACAGTTCGTGCGCGGCCTGCCCTGCAACCATGCCCTGCTCACCGGCGCACGTGGTACCGGCAAGTCGACCCTGGTCAAGGCCCTGCTCAATGCCTACGCCGACCAGGGATTGCGCCTGATCGAAGTGGCTCCGCATGACCTGGCCGACCTGCCGGACATCGTGGCACCGCTGCGCGGCCGCCCCGAGCGCTTCATTCTCTATGTCGACGACTTCTCGGTAGCCAGCCAGGACCCGGCCCTGATCGCGCTCAAGACCGCCCTCGACGGCGGCATCGAGGAGGCCGCCGACAACGTGGTGATCTACGCCACCAGCAACCGTCGCTTCCTGATGCCGACGCTGCAGGCCGACAATCGCGAATACCAGTGGATAGATGACGAGGTGCATCCGGGCGAATCCACGGAAGAGAAGATCTCGCTGTCGGAGCGCTTCGGACTCTGGCTCTCGTTCCTGGCATTCAACCAGGATGACTACCTGATGCTGGTGAGGCATCATCTGCAAGCGCTGAACTGCCCGGAGTGGAATGACAGCGTGCGCGGCGAGGCCTTGCGCTGGGCGCAGACGCGTGCCTCTCGCAGCGGCCGCGTGGCCCGGCAATTCGCCCGTGATCATGCCGGACGCCAGCGCCTGAACACCCCCTGACAACCTGCCGACCCAAGGATGCACATGGCCTCGCAACGTCCGCCCGGAACACGCTTCAACGCCAGCAGCAGCGAGCAGGAACTGCTCGCCGGCCTGCGTGCCAATGACCACGACGCCTACCATGAGGCCATGCGCCGTCATGGTGGCGCGATGCTGGCCGCCGCCCGTGCCGTCTCCGCCCGCCATGCCGAGGATGCCGTGCAGGATGCCTGGATCTCGGTGCATGGCGCCATCGCCCAGTTCGAGGGCCGCTCCAGCCTGAAGACCTGGCTGGTGCGCATCACCATCAACAAGACCTACAACCATCTGCGTCAGCAGCAGCGCGAAGTGTCGCTGGAGGGCCTGGAAAGCGAACACGATCCGCTCGCCAACGCCTTCGTCGAAGGCGGTCGTTTCGGCATGCACTGGGCCGTGCAGTTCCAGCGCTGGACCGACGACACCCCGGACGCCCTGCTGCAGGCGCATGTCCTGCAGGACTGTCTGGAACACCACATGGACAATCTGCCGGAGGGTCAGCGCATGGCGCTGGTGCTGAAGGACATCGAAGGACTGTCGCCTGCGGAAATCTGTAACACGCTGTCGGTTTCTCCGTCCAATTTCCGTGTGCTGCTGCACAGGGCACGGATGCGCATCTTCACCATGGTGTCGCGCTACGAGGAGACGGGAGAATGCTGAACTGTCGCGATGTCGGCACCAATGCCACCGAGTTCCTCTGTGGCGCCCTGCCCTGGCGCGTCAACCTGCAAGTGGTCTGGCACCTGATCCAGTGCGGCAACTGCCGGCTCGCGGTGATCCAGGTGCTGACCATGCTGCGGGCGCTGGGGCGACGCCCGGCGAAACCGGCCAGCGAGGAGCAGATCCAGGCCTGGCTGGCCGCACTCCGGCATGAGCACGGCCCGCACGACCACGACCATTCACACTGACGGCGGCCGGCGCAGCCAGCGCGCCAGCCACCAGTCCAGGCTGACGTAACGGCCACCGCCGAGCACGACCAGTGCCAGCAGCATGACCGCATAGGTGACGGCAAACTCGATGCCGTTGTTGAGAATGACGAAGGAGCCGCTGGCCGTCAGCCAGTCATAGTTGCCGTGGGCCTGGAGCAGTTCCCGCGCACGCTCGAGGCGCTCCGCCGACGCCAGCACCTGGGCATTGGCAAACGGCGCCCCCGGGTCGGCGATGGCCTGCCAGCCGTTGTCCAGATGCACGGTGACCGCCGCGACCGCCATCGTCACCAGCAGCGGCAGGCAGATCCAGCGCGTCGCCAGCCCGGCCGCCAGCAGCAGCGCCCCCGCCAGCTCGGCGGCCGTCGCCAGCGCTGCCATCAGCCAGGGCAGCGGCAGGCCGAGGCCATGATCGACATCGCCGAACCACTGCACCGTGTCCTGGAAATTCAGAAACTTGGTGGATCCAGCCATCCAGAATACCGGCACCAGATACAGCCGCAACGCCAGCGACGGCAGGCCGTCGAGATGACGCAACGGGGTCAGCTGACGGCTCAGCCAGGCATCGATTCCACGCAGGTGACAGGTGATCATGGGGCAGCTCCCGGCTTGAAAGTCATCGTGTTACCGTTATGACGCGGTTGCCGACACGGCATTACAGAAAAAAGAAGTCGACACGCTGTAACAGACCACGCCATCCGCGCATCAAATCACTGAGCGCGGCAGGCAGATCCGGTCGCGACGCCCCCACCCCGAGGAATTAATCATGAATACGCTGAAGACCCTGACTCCGATCGCCGCCATGCTCGCCCTGTCCGTTGCCAGCGTGGCCCAGGCCGCCCAGGCACCGTCCCCGATGCCGGAAACCACCGCCAACCACCACGCCGAAGGCAAGTGTGGCGAAGCCAAGTGCGGCGGCAAGAAGACAGCTGAAGGCAAGTGCGGCGAAGGCAAGTGCGGTGCCGACAAGAAGGCCGCCGAAGGCAAGTGCGGTGAAGCCAAGTGCGGCGCCGACAAGAAGGCCCCGGAAGGCAAGTGCGGTGAAGGCAAGTGTGGCGCCGGCAAGTAAGCCATGAACGACGGGTTGCGTGATTTCCGGCCGCCCGTCTCGGGCGCCGGCCTCGGTCTTCGTCGCGATTTCCTGCGCGACCTGGACCGGCAGCCGGCGGCCGACCTCCCCGATTTCCTCGAGATCGCACCGGAAAACTGGATGCATCTCGGCGGGCGCTATGCCCGCGACCTGCGCGCCATCAGCGAGCGCCATCCCCTGCTCTGCCATGGCCTGTCGCTGTCGATAGGCGGGCAGGCACCGCTCGATGCCGACTTTCTGCAACGCCTGCGCGCGTTTCTCGACGAGCACGGCGTGCGCGCCTATTCCGAACACCTGAGCTACACCGGTGACCACGGCCATCTCTACGACCTGCTGCCGCTGCCGCTGACCGAGGCCGCCGTGCGCCACGTGGCGGATCGCGTCAGCCGCGTCCAGGACGCGCTCGGGCGCCGCCTGATCCTGGAAAATGTCTCCACCTACGCCCTGCCGGCCACCGACATGAGCGAGGCCGACTTTGTCCGTGCCGTGCTCGAGCGCGCCGACTGCGAGCTGCTGCTCGACATCAACAACGTCTTCGTCAACAGCATCAATCACGGCTTCGACGCCGAGACCTATCTCGACAGCCTGCCCGGCGAGCGCATCCGCTACCTGCACATCGCCGGACACTACGTGGAAGCCGAGGACCTGCGCATCGACACCCACGGCGACGATGTCTGCGATCCGGTCTGGGCCCTGCTGGAAAGCGCCTACCGGCGCTTTGGCGTACGCCCCACGCTGCTCGAGCGCGACTTCAACATCCCGCCGCTGCCCGAGCTGCTGCAGGAGGTGACGCGCATTCGCCAGGCCCAGACACGGGCGACCCGTCATGACTGAGTCACTGGCCGAGCTGCAGCGGACATTCACGGCCTGGCTGCGCCACCCCGGACAGGCGCCGGCGCCGGCAGGCATCGAGGCACGCCGGCTCGCCATCTACCGCGACCTGCTGTTCAACAACGTGATGACCTTCGTCGACAGCGCCTTTCCCGTCGCGCTGGCGCTGCTGCCGGCAGCGCTGACGGCACGCCTGAAACAGGAATTCTTCGCCAATCACGCCTGCCAATCACCGTATTTCACCGACATATCGCTGCATTTCCGGGAATATGTCGAGAGTCTGGACTGGCCCGAACTGGCCCGGGCGCCATGGCTCACCGAACTGCTGCACTACGAATGGGTGGAGCTGGCAGCCGACATCAGTCCCGCCCCGCCCTCGGACATGAGCGGCCAGCGCATGCTCGCTGCGGACGACCTGGACGAGGGCCGCCAGCCTGACCTGCGGCTGGCGGCACCGACCTGGGCACTGGCCTACCACTGGCCGGTGCAGCGCTGGCGGCGCGACACCGATCCGGCCAGTCTGGCACCGGAGGACAGCTGCCTGGTGCTGTGGCGGGATGCCGACGAGCAGGTCCAGGTGCTGACCGTGGAACCGCTGGCCGCCTGGCTGGTCGAGCAGCTGACCAGCGCCCGTGCCGGCACCGATCCGTGTCCGGCAGCGCTGGCCGGACAGCTCTGCGCCCTCACGCCGGGACTGGACATGGCCACCGCCGAGACGGCCTGTCGACGCCTGCTGCAGGGCCTGCTGCGGTCCGGCCTGCCGCTGCGCACGGGCACCTGAACACGGCCGCCTGGACATCGCCGCCCGGGCATCAGGCGACGCTCACCCTGCGCGACCACTGGACAGAACGCGGCCGGCACGCTGCAATGCCGCCATGCCTGAACTTCCTGAAGTCGAAACCACTCGCCGCGGCATCGCGCCGCACCTTGAAGGTCGTCGCATTGCCAGCCTGCAGGTGCGCGAGCCGCGCCTGCGCTGGCCGGTGCCCGACGATCTGCCGGCACGCCTGGCCGGCCAGCGCATCGCGCGCATCGACCGGCGTGGCAAATACCTGCTCATGGTGGTCGATGACGGCCAGGTGCTCTGGCATCTGGGCATGTCGGGCAGCCTGCGCCTGACCGGCGCAGACGCGCCTCGCAAGACACACGACCATCTGGTGCTGCAGCTGACCGAGCCCGATGGCAGGCCGGCAGCGCTGGAGCTGCGCTTCCACGATCCGCGCCGCTTCGGCTGCTGCCTGTGGCTGGAGGGTCCGGCCGACGCCCACCCGCTGCTGCGCGATCTGGGCCCGGAGCCGCTGTCGGAGGCATTCACCGATGAACATCTGTTTCGTCTGAGCCGGGGCCGCCGGACACCCGTGAAATCCTTTCTGATGGACAGCCATGTCGTGGTCGGCGTGGGCAACATCTACGCCAACGAGGCGCTGTTCCGGGTCGGCATCCACCCGCTGCGCGACGCCGGACGCATCAGCGCGACCCGCTATGCCGCGCTGTCACAGGCCGTGCGCGACATCCTCGGCCATGCCGTGCAGCGTGGCGGCACCACCCTGCGCGACTTCGTCAACGGTCATGGCGAACCCGGCTATTTCCAGCAGGAGCTGGATGTCTACGGACGCGCCGGCCAACCCTGCCGACGCTGCGCGAAAGCGCTCACGGAGGTGCGCCTGAGCGCGCGCAGCACCGTGTACTGCACGCACTGCCAGCGCTGAGCGTCACAGGCTGAGCTGGTTGCGGCCCTCGCGCAGGCTGACGCGGCGACCGTCGCTGAGACTGAGCACGGCGGCCCCGTCGCTGACGACATCGATGACCAGCGAGCGGTCACGCAGACAGGTCGCCGTCACGTCCACCACGGCCGCGGAAACATTGCGCAGGCTGCCGCTCAGTCTGGCGGCAGGGGCCAGCGGCGTGCTGCCGGTGATCAGGCGCTGCAGGGCCACCCAGGGCACCGGATCCGCGCCGGCATCCTGGCCATCGGCGAAGACCGGCTCGCGCCCACCACACCCCGGTGCCGACAGATCGGCCTCGGCCTCGCCGCCGGTTCGCGAACGCAGACCGGACAGCCAGTAGGCGCGGTCGTGAACAATGGCGTATTCCGGGTAGTCGAAACGCGGATCGAAGCGGTAGGTCACCCGCGCCGGCGCACGCACCCGGCGCCAGTCGGCACTGGCGGCCGCTTCCTTGCGCCAGTCATCCAGCGCCATGAAGGTCAGGTGTTCCGAGACCGGGTGCAGATAGAGCCGGAACGGCACGCCGGCGGCCTGCAGGCGCTGCCCCAGCGCCAGCGCCTGATTGACCTGAACCAGCTCGTCCGCACCGCTGTACAGGTTGGCGCTCGGCAGATGACGGAAGTTGCCCACGTAGTTCAGCACGTTCTCGTAGGATGACGATGCCGTGATGGATCCTGCCGTCTGCGACAGCAGCGGCGTCAGCACGCTGTCCTTGAGCAGGGTCAGGCCGGCATCCAGCGGCGTGCCGGTATCCGGCGCATTGGTCAGGCTGCCCGTGAAGCCCACCCAGTTGACGATGCCGGCGAAGCGGTCGGGATAGGCCGCCGCCAGGTGCATGGCGCCAAAGCCGCCCATGGAATAACCGGACGAGATCACGTGCTCGGGGTCGATGCGGTAGCGGCGCTGGATGTCGTCCATCACGTCCAGCACGTCGCGCTCCGACAGGCCGCTGTAGAAGCCGTAGGGACCACGCCCCAGCGGGGCAACGAGAATGCGGCCGAGGGCGTCGCCAAAGCGCGCCTGCATGTTGGCCTGGTTGATCTGGCTGGCGTGATTGGCCTCGCAACCGTGCATGACCACCTGCAGGCCGCGCGCAGACGCGCTCGCCGTGGTGCCGGCCGGCGGCACGTAGACCCCGTAGGGCTGGTACTTGCCGAGGAAGGCGAAGGACTGCTCGCAGAAGCCCTGGCTGGTGCCGTCACGACCCGGCACGCCGGTCAGCGCAACACCCTCGCCGAGGCTGTAGGCCGAGGTATAGACACGCTGATGGAAGCCGACAGGCAGCGGCGCGGCCCGTGTCACGCGGTTGCGCAGGTCGGCCACGCGGACCTCGGCGGCAAAGGCGGAGATGTCACCCGCAGCGAGCGCGACCGCCTGGCGATCCTCCCACCAGTTGCCGGCGGTGAGCTGGTTGGCAGCGCCGTCCGCACGCGCCTGCTCGTCCGTGCCCCGGAAGGCGACGTTCATCACCGTGCCATCCTTCTGCGCCACCACGGCCTGCACACGCCAGACCGTACCGGCGGGAACCGGCAGTCGCAGCTGCAGACGGTTGCGCTGCGGATCGCCACTGGACGCTACCCGAAGCACCTCCCAGCCGCGGCTGGCAACGCGCAGCGGCGACCAGGCTCCGCCGCCGGTGGCGGGGTTGTTGTCGGTGTCGATGGCGATGCCGAGGCGGGCGTCATCGGCATTGAACAGCGTGTTGAGCTCGGCGGTGGCGACCAGCTCGCTGCCGACGATGGCCAGATCCAGACGCACCAGATCGGCGGTATTCTGCAGACCGGCCGGGTAGGCGACATCGCCCGCGGTCGGGGACAGCAGGCCGGGGTTGGTGGCCAGCGGGTTGCCGCGCAGACCGGCCCGGGTAAACAGGTTGGTGACCAGACCGTTGTCTGCCCCGTAGTCGTCGTAGACATAGTCGCGGTAGATCAGGGTACCCTCGCAGAGCTCGACGCTGCCCGCCACCCAGGCGCTGCGGTTGCAGGGGTCGGGTCGCTGGCTGTCGACCTTTTGTGGTTTGAGTGTACCATCGGACACTTCCTGCGCAGATGCTACAAGGAACCTGCATGCATACCCGAGTCATCTACCCCGGCACCTTCGACCCCATCACCAACGGCCACAAGGACCTGGTGGAGCGTGCCTCGCGCCTGTTCGGCGAGGTCATCGTCGCCATCGCCGCCAGCGAGAAGAAGAAGCCCCTGTTCAGCCTCGACGAACGTGTCGCGCTGGCCTCGGAAGTGCTCGCGCACCTGCCCAACGTGCGCGTGGTCGGCTTTGACAAGCTGCTCTCGTTCTTTGTCCGCGACATGGGCGGCAACGTGGTGCTGCGCGGCCTGCGCGCGGTGTCCGACTTCGAGTACGAGTTCCAGCTCGCCAACATGAACCGCCAGCTCAACAGCGAGTTCGAGACCGTGTTCCTGACCCCGTCCGAGCACCTGTCCTTCATTTCCTCCAGTCTGGTGCGCGAGATCGCCATTCTCGGCGGCGATGTGCGCCAGTTCGTGGCACCGGAAGTGGCCGAGGCCTTCGTGCGCCGCCTGGGCCACGCGCCCCGACAGACCTGACACGGCCGTGAGTTCCCGCCCATGACCCTGAAGATCACCGACGAATGCATCAACTGCGATGTCTGCGAACCGGTGTGTCCGAACCAGGCCATCTTCATGGGCGAGACCATCTACGAGATCGATCCGTCACGCTGCACCGAATGCGTCGGGCACTTCGACACCCCGCAGTGCGTGACGCTGTGCCCGGTCGACTGCATTCCGGTGGACGAGACGCGCCCGGAAACCCGTGACCAGCTGCTGCGCAAGTACGAGCAGCTGACACGCGCTGCCGGCAAGTCACTGGCCATCGCCCTGCTCGGTCTGTCCAGCCTGTTCGGCAGCCTGACCCTGCCGGCCCTGCTGCTGCCCGCGTCGGCAGAGGCCGCCATGGCCCACGCCGCACCCCGGCCAGGCTGGCTGCAACGCGGCAAGGCCTCCTTCTACGCCAGCCATTTCGCCGGCAAGCGCACCGCCAGCGGCGAACACCATGACCCGGACGAACTCACCGCTGCCCACCGCACCCTGCCCTTCGGCACCCGCGTGCGAGTCACCAATCCGCGCAACGGGCGCAGCGTCGTGGTCACCATCAACGATCGCGGCCCCTTCCACGGCAAGCGCATCATTGACGTGTCACGCGCCGCCGCCCGCAAGCTGGGCCTGATCAAGGCAGGGGTCGGCGACGTCACCCTGTCGCACCCGGACAGCCGCCAGCCGCACTGAACTACTGACAGCAAAAAGCCGCGCCCCCGTCTCCGGATGGCGCGGCTTGCGCATTGCCGCCCCGGCTTACTTGCCCAGGAACAGCTTGTCGATCAGGTTGTGCACGGTGCGATTGAACGGCGGCAGAATGTAACGCACCGAGTAGAACTTCGGACGCGCCAGCACCGCCTTCATGTTCGAGTAGGTCTCGAAACCTTCCTTGGCATGGTAGCGACCCATGCCGGATGGGCCGACACCACCAAAGGGCAGGTCATCGACACCGACATGCGTGACCACGTCATTGATGCCGACACCGCCGGAATGGGTGTGGGTGATGACGTATTCGGCGCGCGCCTCGTCGTAGTCGAAGTAGTACAGGGCGAGCGGACGCGGACGCGCGTTGACGAACTCGATGGCCTGCGACAGCGACTCGACTTCGAGAATCGGCAGGATCGGGCCGAAGATCTCGTTCTGCATGATCAGCATGTCCGGGGTGGCACCGATGACCAGTGTCGGCGGAATCTTGCGGGTGTTCTCGAAACGCTCGTTGGCCGGATTGATCTCGATCACGCGCGCGCCTTGGGCACGGGCATCGTCGAGGTAGGACTGGATGCGCGTGTACTGCTTGTCGTTGACGATGCTGGTGTAGTCGGCATTGGTCAGCAGCGACGGGTACATCTTGCTGATCTGCGCGGTGATGGCGATCACGAAGGCATCGGTCTTGCCACGCGGCATCAGCAGATAGTCCGGAGCCACGCAGGTCTGACCGGCGTTCCAGCACTTGCCGAAGGCGATGCGCTCGGCGGCATCGGCAATCGGGTAGGACTCATGCACGATGGCCGGCGACTTGCCGCCCAGCTCCAGCAGAACCGGCGTCAGGTTGCTGGCGGCGTTCTGCATGATGGTGCGGCCGACATTGGTCGAGCCGGTGAAGGTGATCTGGTCGAACGGAAGGTGGCTGAAGGCCTCGGAGACTTCACCCTTGCCCGTGATCACGGCCACGCAATCCTCGCTGAAGGCTTCGGCGAGCATGCGCTTCAGGGTCTCGCCCAGGCGCGGGGTGAAGCTGGAGGTCTTGATCATGACGCGGTTGCCGGCGCTGAGCGCGCCAACCAGCGGGCCCAGGGCCAGGAAGATCGGGTAGTTCCAGGGCACCACGACACCCACCACGCCCAGCGGCTGAGGCACCACGCGAGCACTCGCCGGGGTCGCCAGAAGACCGGAGTGACGGCGCTGCGGCTTCATCCAGCCGACAAGGTTCTTGCTGGAGTACTTCACCGCTTCCAGCGAGGTCAGCACCTCGGCGATCTTGGTCTCGGTCTTGGAGCGGTGGCCGAAATCCTGACTGACGGCGTCGCAGAGATCATCCTGAAACTTGAGAATGGCATCCTTGAGGCGGCGCAGATTGGCCAGACGCTCGTTCGACGAAGGCATCGGGCGCAGGGCATAGGCGGACTGCTGCGACTGGAAGATGCGCTGCATGTCAGCGACCTGGGGATTCTGTGCAGCGAGCTGGGAAATGTACGCAACCATGTTGACCTCGACCATGAAAGCCGGCTGAAAAGTGGCCGGATACCTTGTGCGCCCTTTTTAGAGCATTTACTCTAGGCCGTCAATCCATGCATGACCAATGGCAAACGGACACCCAGTGAAGACACGCGACCGCATCCTGCTCAAGAGCCTGTCCCTGTTCAACGAACAGGGCGAGCGCCTGGTCACGACCAACCACATTGCCGCCGCCCTCAACATGAGCCCCGGCAATCTGTATTACCACTTCGCCAACAAGGAGGCGATCATCTTCGAGCTGTTCGGTCAGTACGTCCGTCTGATGCAGGAGCAGCTCACCCTGCCCGACGACCGGCCGATCAGCCAGCCCGACAAGATCGCCCTGTTCGAGGCCGTGCTGTCCCTGCTCTGGCAGTACCGCTTCCTGCACCGCGACATGACCCATCTGCTGTCCGAGAACGACTCCCTGCGCGACAGCTACCGGCTGTTCGCGCATGGCGTGCAGCAGGGTCTGCGCCGCGTCTATCAGCGCCTCAGCGAGTCGGGATTGTTCGAGGCCAGCGACGAGGACGTGGATGCCCTCATCATCAACATCTGGATCGTTGCCACCAGCTGGAGCAACTTCCTCGCCAGCACGGGCTTTTTCGGCTCCGACGGCACCCTGACCGAGGACCTCATGCGCCGGGGCATCTACCAGGTCATCTGCCTGGAGGCGCCCTACCTGCGTGGCGAGGCCGCACGCGGGCTGGGCGACCTCAAGGCCAGTTACAGCAACGGTTTGCGGGGCTGAGCCTGGGTCTGGTCAAAGCGCTTGAGCATGACCTGGAGAAAGTCCGGGATGCGCGACTCCAGGTAATAGATGGGCTCGCGCCAGGACGGCCCGGCCGAGACAAAGCCGACATGACCGCCACGCTGGGACAGCTCGAAGTAGACATGAGGCGACAGCTCGCGCCGCTTGGGCGTGCTGTCCTCGCTCAGGAAGGGGTCATCGGCAGCCTGCAGCACCAGCGTCGGCACCTCGATGCGCGACAGTGACTGACGCGGGCTGCAGCGGTCGTAGTAGTCCTGGGCACTGTCAAAGCCGTGCAGGCGCGCCATCAGGATCTCGTCATAGTGACGGAACGAGGTGAACGGCCCCGGTGCCAGACACTGACGGATGAACGCCGCCGTTTCCACGTCGCCGAGCGTCGCCAGCCGCTTGGCCTTGGCCTGCCAGGTCTTGTAGAGCTCGCCCAGCAGGTGCTTGCGGTACAGGCGCGACAGGCCCTGGTCCAGCCGGTCGGCGCAATCGCCCAGTGACAGCGGCACCGACACCGTGGCGGCGGCGAACAGCTGCGCCGGGATGGCCTCGCGCACCAGGCAGTTGAGGGTGATGGCACCACCCAGCGAATAGCCGACCACGGCCACCGGAACGCCCGGGTAGCGCTCGCAGACCGTGTACAGCACGTCCGCCAGGTCATCATGGGCACCGGCATGGTAGGCGCGCGGCGTGTCATTGGGCTGGCCCGTGGCGGCGCGGCAGTTCATCGCCACGCTGGCCCAGCCGAGACGGTCGAGCGCATGCTGCAGACCGACCACGTAGGGCGAGCGGCTGCTGCCGGTGAGGCCGTGCACGATGATCACCAGCGGCTTGCCGGACTCGGCCCAGCGCTTGGGCAGGCGCCAGTCCAGGCACAGCCAGTCGCCGTCATGCAGCGCCAGACGCTCGCGCACCCTGGGCAGCGAGCGCAGGCGACGCAGCAACGCCGGATACAGCGTCTGCAGATGGCCATTGCTCAACCACCACGCCGGCTGGAACACCCCACGGGTCATGCCGGGGGTAAACCGGGGCTCACTCAACATCCTGCGCATCCTCTCCATGTCCGTGAAACAACAGCGCGTGCACCAGACCGGCGCGGGTCTGGCGATGCAGACGCCAGCCCGGCGGCAGCACCAGCGTGTCCGGTGCCTGCTCGGTTTCCACGTACAGCCACTGGTCAGGCACCAGCCAGCCGCGATCATGCAGCAAGGCGATGGCCTGGTTGGGCAGATTCTGATGAAAGGGCGGATCCAGCAGAACAATGCCATAGGGCACGGCCGGAGCCGGTGCGCGCGCCAGCCAGCGCAGGCTGTCCTCGCAGATCACCGAGCAGCCGTCCGCCTGCAGGTCGCTGGCCGCCTGACGCAGACTGGCCGCCTGCCGGGCATCACGCTCGAGCAGGGTCAGGCTGGCCGCCCCGCGCGACAGCGCCTCGAAACCCAGCGCGCCACTGCCGGCGAAGAGATCCAGAACATGCCGGCCGGGCACCTCGAACTGCAGCCAATTGTACAGCGTCTCGCGCACCCGGTCCGGGGTCGGTCGCAAGCCCTGCACATCCTGGAAGCGCAGACGCCGGCTGCGCCAGCGGCCGCCAATGATGCGCAGCTCGCGGGTACCGCCACGAGTCATGGTGCCACCGCCTCGCGCGCTGCGGCGGCTTCGGCAGCCGGCGCGCGCACCGGACGGCTCTCGGCGGTCGCCGGTGCCGGACCCACCGTCACCACCAGCATGCGGTCGGGGTGCAGGCGCCGCGACACGGCATCACGCACCTGCTCCGGGGTGACGGCAGCCAGGCGGCTCAGGTACTGGTCCAGATAGTCGCCAGGCAGTCCGTAGAAGGCCATCAGGCCGAGATAGGAGGCCAGCTGGTCGTTGCTGGCCAGATACCGCGGGAAGGACTGCATCAGGTTCTGCTTGGCCCGCGCCACCTCGGCAGCAGCAGGTCCCTCCTGCACGAAGCGCCGGAGCAGGGACTGGGTCAGCTCAAGTGCGGCCTCGGCCTGATCGGCGCGCGTCGAGAAGGCGATCTGGAACGGACCCGCCTCGCGCATCAGGGCAAACTGGCTGGATACCCCGTAGGTGAGTCCGCGCTTTTCACGCAGCTCGCGCATCAGCAAGGTGCCGAAACCGCTGCCGCCGAGCAGCTCGTTGGCCACCGTGAGGGCGTAGTAGTCGGGATCCTGGCGGCTGATGCCGACCTCGCCGAGAATCACGTGCACCTGCTGCGAGGCAAAGTTCTCGTGATGCCGGATCGCCTTGGTCAATGCCGGCACCGGTGGCAGCGCGGGCGCAGGCTGACCTGCCGGCAGCTGCACGGACACCTGCCGTGCCAGCACCTCGGCGTCGGCCAGCGACAGATCGCCGACCAGCACCAGAACCGCGTTCTGGCGACTGAAATAGCGGCGATGGAACGCGCGAATGTCCTCGATGCGCATGCGTTCGATGGCGGCGGCCAGCCCGCCCGGCGGGTTGGCGTAGGGGTGGTCCCCGTAGAGCTTCTGGAAGAACAGCAGACCTGCCCGCCCGGCCGGCGACTGCTGACGCTGGCGCTGGCCGATGCGCATGGACTCCTGCTGACGCAGCCAGTCCTGCTCGGTCAATGCCGGCCGGGACGCCACCTCGGCCAGCAGCGCCATCGCCGCGTCTCGCACGCCCGGCTCGCTGAGCACGCGCAGCTGCAGCATGGCCATGTCCCGGAAGGAGCTGGCCGAGAATACGGCACCGAGCTGCTCGAAACCTTCGGCCACCGCCTGCGCATCACGCACCTCGGTACCTTCATCCAGCAGCGATGTCAGCGCCGTGGCCAGTCCCGGCTGACTGCCGTCGCGTGCCGCGCCGGCATCGTAGATCAGGCGCGCATCAAGCATGGGCAACTGTGGCGTGTGCAGCCAGGCCACCCGCAAACCGTCCTCGGTCACCCACTGGCGCAACGGCACATGCACCGACGCCGGTTGCAAGCGCCGCTGCAGCAGGGGCTTTGCCGCCTCCACACGGGTCAGCGACAGCAGCGGCCCGGAGCTGACCGGAACATCTGCCACGCTGGCCGGCGCCGGCCAGGGCAGGCTGATCATGAGTGCCGACAGCAGCACTCGCCAGTGACGCATCATGGCTGCTCTCCTTCCGGCGCGGATGCAGCGGGTGCCTGCGGTGTCAGCAGCACGGACGTCATGCGCGCCGGCACGGCATAGCGACGCGCGACATCGCGCACCTGCTCCGGCGTGACCTCGCGCAAGCGGGCCGGATAGGTCACCGGCGTGTCCAGGCGCAGGCCATGCGAGGCCAGCTGGCCATACAGCCGCGCCTGATCGGCGACCCGGTCACGCGCAAAAATGTCGCTTGCCATGACGTTGGCCAGAACACGGCGGATTTCCTCGGGGCTGACCAGCTCGTTCTGCAGCAGGGAGATCTCGCCCAGCAGGGCATCGCGAACCGCCTCCAGCGCCTGGCCCTCGCCCGGCACTGCCGTCAGGGTGAACAGGGTGTCGCCGCGCGCCAGCACGTCATAGCCGGACCGGATGGCCGCCGCCTTGCCCGTGCGCACCACGCGCTGCTCCAGGCGGGAGCTCAGGCCTTCGTCAAGCACGCCCGCCAGCACCCGCAATGCCGGCACATCCGCCGCGCCGACGCGACTGCTCAGCGACGGCCAGTTGAAGCCCAGATACAGCGTCGGCACCTTGCCCGGCATGCTCAGCCGCAGCTGGCGCTCGCCCGGTTCGGGCAGCTCCTCGACCGGCACCCGTGACGGCAGCACGCGCGCACGCAGCTGGCCGAACGCCTTTTCAGCCTCGGCGCGCACGGCATCGACCGTGACCGCGCCTGCCACCACCAGCACGGCATTGTTGGGGGCATACCAGCGCTGGTACCAGTCACGGGCATCGGCCAGGGTCAGACGCTCGAGATCACGCATCCAGCCGATGATCGGGGTGCGCGAGGGGCTGCTGGGATAGGCCATGGCCTTGAAACGCTCGTAGGCCAGCGCCTGCGGATTGTCGTCGGTGCGCAGGCGACGCTCTTCCATGACCACCTGCAGCTCGCTGAGGAACTGGCGCTCGTCGAAGCGCAGCCCCTGCATGCGATCCGCCTCCAGCGCCAGCGCGAGCGCGAGCCGGTCAGCGAGGTGATCCTGGTAATAGACGGTCTGGTCATCACTGGTGAAGGCGTTGTCATCACCGCCGAAATGCGCCACCAGACGGGAAAACTCGCCGACGGGAACGCGTGCCGTGCCCTTGAACATCAGGTGCTCGAGGACATGGGACAGACCGGTCTTGCCGACCGGCTCGTCGCTGGAGCCGACGCCGTACCAGACCTGGGTGGCAAGCACCGGGGCGCGATCGTCAACCAGCACGATGACACGCAGGCCGTTGGCCAGGGTGAACTCGACCGGGGCAACCGCCGGAGCGGGCGCAGCCGCTGAACGATCCGCCTGCGCCGGCGCCCCGGCAGCGAACACGCTGCCTGTCGACAGCACGACTGCCAGCAGCAGGCCATGCCGCAGCCCGGCACACGCACCCCGCCTGCCAGCCATCATCCTGCCCTGTCGCCCCATGCCCATCCCCTTCGCAATCCTGACTGAGCAAGCTAACTGCTGTTCTGCCGGCGCGTTGACAAGGGTGGTAGCATAGCGCATCCCGCAGGGGCCGCCATGGGCCCCGCCAGCCGCGAGCAGAACCCGGAATGACGATGGCAGAAGACACCACCAGCGACAGTGGCACGGGCGGCTTTCTCAGCCGCATGAAAACCGGTCTCAGCAAGACCCGCAAATCCTTCAGTGCCGGCATGGCCACCCTGCTCATCGGCGCCAAGGAAATCGATGACGAGCTGCTCGAGGACATCGAGACCCAGCTGCTGGTCGCCGATGTCGGCGTCGATGCCACCCGGCGCGTCGTCGACGCCCTCACCGAGCGCGTCTCGCGCCAGGAGCTGCTGCACTCGCACGCCCTCTACGAGTCGTTGCAGAAGGAGCTGTCCGAGCTGCTGGCACCACGCCAGGAGCCGCTGATCATCAACAGCATGCACCGCCCCTTCGTGATCCTGGTGGTGGGCGTCAACGGCGTCGGCAAGACCACCACCATCGGTAAACTGGCACGGCGTCTGCAGCGTGAAGGCAAATCGGTGATGCTGGCGGCCGGCGACACCTTCCGCGCCGCCGCCGTCGAGCAGCTGCAGGTCTGGGGCGAACGCAACAACGTGCCGGTGGTGGCGCAAGGCACCGGTGCCGACTCCGCCTCGGTGCTCTTCGATGCCTTCCAGAGCGCCAGGGCGCGTGGCATCGACGTGCTCATCGCCGACACGGCCGGCCGTCTGCACAACAAGAATCACCTCATGGACGAGCTCAGCAAGGTGGTGCGCGTGCTGCAGAAGATCGATCCGCACGCGCCGCACGAAGTCATGCTGGTGGTTGATGGCGGCACCGGCCAGAATGCGCTCAACCAGGTGCGTGACTTCGACCAGGCGGTGAAGCTCACCGGCCTGGTGGTGACCAAGCTGGATGGCACCGCCAAGGGTGGCGTGCTGTTCAATATCGCGACCCGCACCCATCTGCCGATACGCTACATCGGCGTGGGTGAAGGCGTGGATGATCTGCGACCCTTCGTCGCATCGGAATTCGTGGAAGCCCTGTTCGACGAAACGCGCTGAGCGCGCGCGTCCGGGCCCCAAGGGAGAACTGCATGATTCGTTTTGAATCCGTCAGCAAGCGTTATGGCTCGCAATTCGAGGCCTTGCGTGACGTGAACTTTGAACTGCCCACCGGCGAGATGGCCTTCCTCACCGGCCACTCGGGTGCCGGCAAGTCCACCCTGCTCAAGCTCATCATGCTGATCGAGCGCCCGAGCAGCGGCCGCGTCATCGTCAACGACCGTGACCACAGCCAGCTCAAGGGGCGCCAGATCGCCCTCGCCCGCCGTGACATCGGCATGGTCTACCAGGACCACAACCTGCTCGACGACCGCAGCGTGTTCGACAACGTCGCGCTGCCGCTGGTGATTGCCGGCATGCCGCCGCGCGACATCCCCAACCGGGTCCATGCCGCGCTGGATCTGGTCGGCCTCAAGCACCGTGCCAAGGCCATCCCGCACGAGCTCTCCGGCGGCGAACAGCAGCGCGTCGGCATCGCTCGCGCCGTGGTCGGCAAGCCGTCGGTCATTCTGGCCGATGAACCCACCGGCAACCTCGACCCGCAACTCGCGGTGGAAGTCATGAACATTTTCGAAGACCTGTCCCGCGTTGGCGTCAGCATTCTCGTCGCCACCCATGATCTGTCCCTGATTGCCCGCTTCCGCCATCGCCTGCTCACCCTCAAGGCCGGACAGCTGGTCTCCGATGCGGAGGTGACGGCATGAACGCTCCTGTCGCCGCTCGCGGTGCCGCGCGCCAGCGCCGAACCTTTTCCGCCACGCTGCATCACTGGCTGATGCACCATCGCCGAGAAGCCGGGCAGAGCTTTGTGCGCCTGGCGCGCGCACCGTTCTCGACCCTGATGACCGTGATGGTGATGACCATCGCCCTGAGCATGCCGCTGGCCCTGGGCCTGCTGCTCAAGGACGCCCGCGAAGCCGCCAGTGACTGGGATGGCGATGCCCGCCTGTCCATCTACCTGAACGAGAAGGTGACGCCCGAAGTTCAGCAGACGCTGGTGGCCAAGGCCGAACAGCTGCGCGGTGTCGACGAGGTTCGCCTGATCACGCCGGAGATCGCGCTGGAGGAATTCAAGCAGCAGTCCGGCTACGGCCCGGCGCTGGAGCAGCTGGACAGCAATCCGCTGCCGGCCGTTCTTGAGATCTTCCCGAAAGACACCACCGACAGCGTCGCCATGAGCAATCTGCGTGACCAGCTGGCGCAGTGGCCGGAAGTCGAGCTGGCCGAGGTCGACATTGCCTGGGTACAGCGCCTGCGCACCCTGCTGGATCTTGGCGAACGCCTGCTCTGGGCCATTGGTGGCGCCCTGCTGCTGGGCGCCCTGCTGGTGGTCGGCAACACCATCCGCCTCAGCATCGAGTCGCGCCGCGACGAGATCCGGGTGATCTCCCTCCTGGGCGGCACCCATGGCTTCGTGCGCCGGCCCTTCATCTACATGGGCGTCTGGTGCGGCTTCAGCGCAGGCATCTTCACGCTGATCTCGGTCAGTGTCGTGGTGGCCTGGCTGAACACCCCGGTCATGGCCATGGCCCGTCTCTACGGCAGCCAGTTCAGCCTGAGCTACCCCGATGTCGCCGCCGGTGCCGGCGTGATCCTGGTGGCCAGCCTGCTCGGCTTCCTGGGCGCCTGGGTGGCGGTCGGCCGCCATCTGCGCGAGCTGGAGCCGTGAACCGGATTCACCCTGTGGACAAGTCAACCGGCCGCCCTATCGCGCGTTGACTGGAAACATGCTAGAACACCGCTCCCGCAGGGCGTCAGCCAGAGGCCACCGCCCTGCGCCGGTGCTATCATGAAAGAGTGACATCAAGCATTTCGACTAGCGTCGATGGAGGCACAAGACGATGAGTGACTGCCAGGCCTTGCAGCCTCTTGCAGTGACTGTTCCCGGCGTCAACCTGGGCTCGTACATTCAAGCCGTCAACAGCGTGGCCGTGCTCACGGCGGATGAGGAGCGCTCGCTCGCCGAACGCTTCCACCGCGACGAGGACCTCGATGCCGCCCGCCAGCTGGTGCTCGCGCACCTGCGCTTCGTGGTGCACATCGCCAAAGGCTATTCCGGCTACGGCCTGCCCCAGGCCGACCTTATCCAGGAAGGCAACATCGGCCTGATGAAGGCCGTGAAGCGTTTCGACCCGAGCATGGGCGTGCGCCTGGTTTCCTTTGCCGTGCACTGGATCAAGGCCGAGATCCACGAATACGTGATCAAGAACTGGCGCATCGTCAAGATCGCCACCACCAAGGCGCAGCGCAAGCTGTTCTTCAACCTGCGCTCGCTGAAGAAGGGCAGCCACAGTCTGACCCAGGCCGAAGCCGCCGCCATCGCCGAAGACCTCAACGTCAGCACCCGCGACGTGCTCGAGATGGAAGGTCGCCTGCTGTCCTACGATGCGGCACTGGACGGCTCGCCGGACGACGATGACGAACGCAGCAGCCAGGCGCCCATCCACTATCTGGAAGACCGCCGCTACGACCCGGCCGAGCAGCTTGAGGCCGCCGACTGGGAAGAGAACAGCACCTCGCGCCTGATGGCCGCCATGGGCGCACTGGATGCCCGCAGCCAGGCCATCCTGTCGCGGCGCTGGCTGGCCGAGGAAAAGGCCACGCTGCATGAGCTGGCCGCCGAGTACGGCGTCTCTGCCGAGCGCATCCGCCAGCTCGAGAAGAACGCCATGGACAAGATCCGCAGCGCGTTGCTGACCGCATGAACTGGGCCAGCCTGGCCGCGCTCAACCTGACGCTGGCAGTGATCACCGGCGCCTTCGGCGCACACGCGCTGAAGGCGCGGCTGGCTGCCGAGCAGCTGGCCTGGTGGCACACCGCTGTTCAGTATCACTTCATTCACGCCCTGGGTCTGCTCGCCATCGGCGTACTGGTGCGCAGCTGGCCGCTCAGTGCCAGCCCCGTGCCTGCCGGACTGGGCAGCAGCGCCCTCTGGCTGCAGATCGGCATTCTCATCTTCTCCGGCTCGCTCTATGCCATGGCGCTGGGCGCACCGCGCTGGTTCGGCGCCATCACCCCGCTGGGCGGACTGGCACTGATTGCCGGCTGGCTCTGGCTGGCCTGGACACTGGCACGGAACTGAGCATGAACATCCGCGTCAACGGCGACACCCTGACCCTGCCCGACAGCAGCACCCTGGCCGACCTGATCAGCCTTCAGGGTCTGGGCGGGCGCCGCATCGCCATCGAGCGCAACGGCGAGATCGTGCCGCGCAGCCAGCATGCCAGCTGCCTGCTGGCTGACGGAGACCAGCTCGAGATCGTCCACGCCATCGGCGGCGGCTGAGCATGGGCGCGGAACTGCTGTCTCCCGACCTGTGGTTCCCCCTGCTGTGCTGGCTCGGCGCCCTGCTGCTGGTCATCCTCGGTTTTGTCGGCATGGTGGTGCCGGCTCTGCCCGGCCCGCTGCTGGTGCTGGGCGGCCTGATGCTCGCCGCCTGGGCGGATGACTTCAGCCGGGTTGGCTGGGTCACCTTGCTGATCCTGTCCGGACTGGCGCTGCTGGCGATGGTGCTGGACATGATCGCGGGCGCGCTGGGCGCAAAACGCTATGGCGCCTCGCGCGCAGCCATCACCGGGTCGCTGATCGGCGCCGTGGTCGGAATCTTCTTCGGTCCGCTCGGACTGCTGCTCGGCCCCTTTGCCGGCGCCGTCGCGGGCGAGCTCCTCAGCGGTCGCGGCGCCAGTCAGGCCGGCCTTTCCGGCTGGGGCGCCACACTGGGCATGCTGCTTGGCACGGTGGCCAAGATCGCCCTGGGCGCAATGATGTTGGGAGTGTTCGCCGTGGCCTGGCTGGCCGGCTGAATCAGATGCCGGGGCCGGCACCCACCCTGTCCAGCAGCACGCCCAGCCCCTCCGGCCGCTCCAGCAGATCGGCTGGCAAGGTCAGCTCCACCAGGTTGGCATAGGCCTGCTCACGGGCTTCCAGCAACAGCGGATAGCAACGCCTTCTGGCATCGGACACGGACTCGCCAGGCCGTGGCTGCCAGGCATCACCCCAGATCAGCGGCTTGGGTTCGGCCAGATAGCGCGCGTACAGCTGCTCGCGCTGTGCCGGCGTGGCTTGCAGATGGATGACGCAGGTCTGCCGGCGCAACGCCTCCAGGACATCGGCACCGGCATGGATGACGCTGCCACCGGTGTCGATCACGCAGGGCGTGCCGGCATCCCTGGCCTGCAGCCGCGCCAGCACCTGGCGCATCACCTCGCGCTCCGCAGCCAGCAAGCGGGCGCTGTTATGCGGATAGCAGGCATCTCCCGGCTGACCCAGCCAGGTCGCGAGCCGGCGCAGGTCGGGGGCCTCGTCCTGCTGCGGAAACAGCCGCGAGGCAAACAGCTGATCACAATCGATGACCTCGGCTGCGCAGACGTCGCGCACGCGGGCAGCCCAGCCGGACTTGCCGATGTTGGACATGCCGATCAGGCACAGCGGACGTGACCATGGATCTGCGGGCGGGCGGCCATCGCGCGTGGCGGGCACGGCTCAGAGACCCGGATCGAGGCGCTGCAGATCGCTGGCCAGATCGACCAGCAGGTTGCGCACGCCGACATCGCTTTCGCCGCGCTGCTCCCAGAGCCGCTCGATGTCGCGCGCACGGCGCCCGATGTCGTCATGACCGACCATGCCGGCGACACCGGCAATGCCATGCAGGCTGCGCTTGAGCTCCTCGCCCCAGACGGCGGCCTCCCGGGTGCGGCTGGTTTCCCAGGTCTGCAGGAACAGCGGCACGCGACTGGCCCAGAAATGGGCACGGAAATCCGCCAGCATCGCCTGCCAGGCGGCATCATCCACGGCATCGTCCAGCATCCTGACCACCTCGCCAAACACGGAGCCCGATTCTAGCCGAATTATCCGCCCGGGCTGCCATGACACTGCTGACTGCACTGACGCCACGCCTTTAGAATGCGTGCGGCAGACCAGCCCCGGAGCGGATTCATGACCATGGCAGCGAACACCCACGACACCTTCACCCTCGCCGGACGCACCTTCAGCTCGCGCCTGCTGGTCGGTACCGGCAAGTACAAGGACATGGACGAGACCCGTGACGCCATCGCCGCCAGCGGTGCCGAGATCGTCACCGTGGCCGTGCGCCGCACCAACATCGGCCAGAACCCGGGCGAGCCCAATCTGCTCGATGTGATTTCGCCGGAGCGCTACACCATTCTGCCCAACACCGCCGGCTGCTACACCGCCGAGGAGGCCGTGCGCACCTGCCGTCTCGCGCGCGAGCTGCTGGACGACCACAGGCTGGTCAAGCTGGAAGTGCTGGGCGACCAGAAGACCCTGTACCCGAACATGCCGGAGACGCTGAAGGCCGCCGAGACGCTGGTGAAGGAAGGCTTCGAGGTCATGGTCTACTGCAGCGACGACCCCATCGCCGCCCGCCTGTTCGCGCAGATGGGCTGCGTCGCGGTGATGCCGCTGGGCTCGCTGATTGGCTCCGGTCTGGGCATCGTGAATCCGTACAACCTGCGCATCATCCTCGAAGAGGCCACGGTGCCGGTGCTGGTCGACGCCGGCGTCGGCACCGCCTCGGATGCTGCCGTCGCCATGGAGCTGGGGGTTGCCGGCGTGCTCATGAACACCGCCATCGCCGCTGCCGGCAATCCGGTGCTGATGGCCTCGGCGATGAAGAAGGCGGTCGAGGCCGGCCGCGAGGCCTTCCTCGCCGGGCGCATGCCGCGCAAGCTCTACGCCAGCGCCTCCAGCCCGCTGGACGGCGTGGCCTTCCGCTGATCGTGCGCTAGCGCCCGTAGGGCACGGCCAGCAGATCCATCACGCCCAGCTCGTGGCGGAAGAGGAAGACCACTGCCAGCAGGAAGCACAGGCAGCTGAACACGAAGAAGGCCCCCACACCTGCCAGCACCGGTTCCGGCAGGGTCACGGTTTCGCCGCGGCGCTGCAGATGATCGGAATACAGGTCGCATAGCGCCAGCACATAAACCGGACGCAGCAGCATCAGCACGACACCGGTCGCCAGCAGCAGCGGCACGGCAGCCCAGAAGTAGATGGTGTAGACGTGCTGATAGACTGCCTCGCCACGCGGCACCAGGTCCAGGCGCATGAACATCAGGATGGCACCGGCATAGGCGGCGATGCCGACGATCCAGCACAGCGCGGAATACCCCGCGCGCAGACGGGCCACCTCGCCCAGGTTGTCTTTCACGAACACCACGGACTGACGCCCCGAGGTCAGCAGCCCGTTGCCGCTGACAATGCTGGGCAAGACGCCGGAAATGCCGAGCTTCCAGGCGTAGTAAAGCGCTTCGCTGGCCGCCTTTTGCGCCGCGCTGCGGCGGTCATTCTTGCGCGGCAGGCGCTTGAGGATCTGGTTCACGGTGATCCAGCCGTCTATCCAGTGGAATGCCCACAGCGGCCAGCTCTGCGGCAGCACCAGCTGCATGCAGTCGGCCACGGTCGACTCGCGCCCCTGCCGGTGCAGGAAGTGGGCGGCGCCCATGCACCCGGACAGGATGCCCAGCGGATACGCCGCCACGCCGACACAGAAGAATGACCAGGCCAGCAGCACCAGATCGGCCACCGAGCCTTTGTCGGACTCGGCGGCACTGCGCCAGACTTCCTCGGGGATCCAGTCCAGCATCTGCACCCAGAGCAGATAGGCCAGCGCGATCACCAGCCACTGCAGCAGGGCGAAAACGAGGATCTCCTTCTCGCGCAGCGCCAGCATGCCAGCCTGTCCGACGCGTCCGAGAAAGCGGCCCACCCCGCCTGACGGCGTGCTGGAGATGCCGGGAATTTTCGCGATCTCGTCACGCCCAGCGCCTGCAGCGTTGACGCGAGCGCGCGCGACTGCGGCTCGAGCGGATCGGCGTTTCCGACGGAGACGAAGGCTGGCGGAAATGCCGGGGTCAGGAAGTTCACCACCGAGAACGGGCGGAACGCGGGATCCTCCTGCCAGCCCTCGCGCCGGCCGCTGTAGCCGTGCAGCACGGAACGCAGGAACGCGCCCACCACGCCATCGAGACGGAAGGCGGCCAGGTCATACGGGCCGCAGTGGAGGATGACGGCCTTAAGCCGCTCGGGCGCCAAGGCGGGCGTCAGGCCGAGGGCATGGGCGTAGTCCGGCGACGTGATCGCGTTGGCAACCTGGGCAGCAATGCTGGCGCCCGCCGAGTCACCAGCCAGCACCACACGTCCGGGATCAACGGGATAGCGGGTCGCCGCCGCGTCCAGCCAACACGCATAGGGCGCGATCTGGCGGCTGTCCCCGGACACGAAGCCGCCGCCATGAACCCAGACCAGCACCGGACGCGGCCCCGGATGGCGGCCGTCCGCCGGCGGCAGGTAGAGATCCAGCACGCCGTCCGGATCCTTCGCGGCATGCACGATGCCGGCATGGACAATGACACCGGCCGGAGCCAGCGCCAGCTGCTGTGGCAGGCTGCGCAGCCATCACGGCTGCGGATGACCGCAATCGCCAGTCGGCTTACAATCCCGTTCTCACCGCATGACACCGCATACGAGCCGTTCCATGAGCGACACCACTACCCCGCGCCCGTTCACCGAGCGCATCAAGACCTTCATGCCGCGCTCGTCGCCGCTGAACACGTCACAGCAACGCGGCCTCGACGAGTTCTCGGCGCGCTACGTGCTGACCCTGGCCCAGGGACCGTTCGTGCCGGAGCAGGTATTCGGGCGGCAGGCCCCGCTGACGCTGGAAATCGGTTTCGGCATGGGCAAGACCCTGGTCGAGATGGCGCAGGCCGCGCCCGAACGTGACTTTGTCGGCATCGAGATTCACAAGCCGGGCATCGCGCAGCTCTGCTTCGATGCCGGCACGCAGCAGGTCAGCAACCTGCGCTGCTATGGCGAAGATGCCGTGCAGGTGCTGGAGCAGGCATTTGCCGACGGCAGCATCGACACCCTGCAGCTGTTCTTTCCGGACCCCTGGCAGAAGGCGCGACATCACAAGCGCCGTTTCGTGCGGCCCGACCTGATCGCGCTGGTACGTCAGAAGCTGCGCATCGGCGGCCGCTTCCACATGGCCACCGACTGGCAGCCGTATGCCGAGTGGATGCTGGAACACATGGAGGCCGCGCCCGGCTTCCGCAATGCCTGGCAGGCAGGCCAGTACCATCCGCGACCGGACTGGCGCCCGCTCACCAAGTTCGAGCAACGCGGCCAGAGACAGGGCCATGGCGTATGGGATCTGATTCATGAACGCATCGACTGAAACAGCGACGGCCGCTGCGGCCGAGTCCCGCCTGTTCCGTGGCGGCATCAGCGACTGGGCGCTTTTCCTGCTCGCCGTGATATCGCTCGGCCTGCTCACCTGGGCCTCGTTCACCCGCCTGACCGCGGACCAGTTCTTCTGGGTGCGCGTCATCGACAGTGCCATCTGCCTGGTGTTCGCCATCGAACTGACCCTGCACTGGCGCCTGGCCGGCTGGAATGCCGCCTACGTCAGGCGCAACTGGTACGCCGTCCTGGGCATTATCCCGGCCGCGCACCCCGTGGTGTTTGCCGTGCCGGCGCTCGTCGCGCTGCTGCTGGTCATCCGCCTGGCACGCGCGCTAGACCGCGTGCTCGGCGCCGGCTTCACCTGGCGCCTGCTCAATCGCGTCAGGGAGCTGGTGGTCAACGCGATCAGCGGCGTGGTCACCATCGCGGTGCTCAACGAGGTTGCTGACGTGCTGGTGAAGGGCACCTACACCCGCAACATCTCGCGGGCGCTGACCGAGAATCAGGACGAGCTGCGTGCCATGGTCATGGAAAAGCTGCGCGATGACCCCCAGACCGGCAAGCTCGCCTGGGTGCCCTACCACAACGAGATCGCGGCATCGGTGATCGACACGGTGCTGCGCGTCACCGAGGAAATCCTGAAGGATCCGCGTACCGACGAGCTGGTTGCCGACCTGCTGCGCGAGAACATCTCCCAGCTGCGCGCCGCCGTGGAAAATGTCCACCGCGACGACCCCATCGTCAACCCGCCGGTCGAACGCTCCGCCAACGTGTGAGCCACTGGTCAAGCTGGTTGGCGAAGTTCTGCTTGTCCGCTGGCGACAGCGGTGGCGGACCGCCACGCACCATGCCGGCATCGCGCAGATCGCTCATCAGGTCCCGGATCGCCAAACGCTGACCGATGGACTCCCTGGTGTGACGCTGGCCACGCGGCCCGACCGCCGCCGCACCCAGCTTCACCACCTCCGATGCCAGCGGAATGTCCTGGGTGATGACCAGATCCGCCGCAATGACATGCTGGACGATGTAGTTGTCCGCGACATCAAAGCCCGGCGGCACCTGCACGGCATTCACCGGCAGCCCGGCTGGCAGGCGGATGGCCTGATTGGCGACAAAGGTGATGCGCACGCCGGTACGCTCGGCGGCACGCAGCAGAATTTCCCTCACCGTGAGCGGGCAGGCATCGGCATCCACCCAGATCTGTCCCTCGCGTTCCGGCATGGTCATCAGTCCTTGCGCACCCAGTGCGGCGGCACGGTGTCGGCGAAACCCGGCAGGGCCTCGATGCGGCCGCACCAGCCGTCAATCGCCGGGAAGCGGTCACGCTGCAGGCTCGCCAGCTCGGGCACGCCACCCTTCTTCTCGACCACGATCCAGGCACGCCAGAAGAAGCGCAGCACCGGATACAGGCGCAGGTCCGCGACGCTGAGGTCGCTGCCTGCGAGGGCATCATGGCCCGCCAGCACGGCCTCGACCTTCTCCAGCTCGGCGAGCGCCGCCGGGATGGCACGACGGACAGCATCCTGGCCGGCCTCGTCCCAGGGCTTGAAAAAGACCTGCATGGGAATCGGGAACAGGGCCGGCTCGAGGTAGCTCATCACCGACGACAGCGCCTCCATCACGCGGGCACGGGCCAGGGCCCCGGTGCCGAACAGCGGTGGCTCGGGCTGCAGGGCATCGACATAGGCAAGTATCGCCAGCGACTCGGTGATCACGGCATCGCCATCCACCAGCACCGGCACTTTGCCGCGCGGATTCAGCGCGAGAAACTGCGGCGTCTTGTGCTCGCCCTGACTCATGTCGAGCCGGCGCGACTCGCAGGGCAGCCCCTTGCAGGCCAGTGCCAGCATCACGCTCCAGGCAAACGGGCTGCCGCTCGCCCAGTACAGGGTCAGTGCCATGTCATGCTCCTTGCGCCCGGGCGCAATCAATCCGGAAGAAAGGCCTCGATGGCCTGATTCAGGTAGCGCTGCCCCAGCGGGGTGGCCACATACCGCTGGCTATCGTCAGCCAGCAGGCCCTTGCGCTGCAAGTGGCTCACCGTCGCCGCCAGCATGTCGTCGTCGCGGCCGCTGCGCGCCGGCCAGAGCGTGCGCGGCACGCCCGCGATGAGCCTGAGCCCGTTGAGCATGAACTCGAAAGGCAGCTCGGCCTCGGCAATGGCCTCGCAGCTGGCGCGAAAGGCAGCGGACTCGCCACCGCGAACGGCATCATGCGCCGCAAGGTAGTCACGCGGGGTGCGCGTCTTGCTGGTGCGCAAGATCGTGAGGCTGCCGTCGTCTGCCGTCCGGGTCAGCTTGCCGTGCGCGCCGGCACCAATGCCCAGATAGTCGCCGAACTGCCAGTAATTGAGGTTGTGACGACACTGATGCCCGCGCCGGGCATAGGCCGACACCTCGTACTGGAGGTAGCCCTCGGCAGCCAGCAGCGCCTGCCCCGCCTCCTGGATATCGGCAAGCACATCCTCATCGGGCAGTACCGGCTGCTGCCGGTAGAACACGGTGTTGGGCTCCAGCGTCAGCTGGTACCAGCTGATGTGCGTCGGCGCCAGCGCGATGGCCTGGCGCAGGTCATCCAGCGCCTGCGCCAGGGTCTGGCCGGGCAGGCCGTGCATGAGGTCGAGATTGAAGGTGGTGAAGCCGGCAGCACGAGCGGCATCGGCAGCACGCAAGGCCTCGGCACCGCTGTGGATGCGGCCCAGCGCCTGTAGCTGATCCGGCTGGAAGGTCTGCACGCCGATGGACAGGCGGTTGATGCCGATCGCATGGTAGCCCGTGAACAGATCCTGCTCCACGGTGCCGGGATTGGCCTCCAGGGTGATCTCGATGTCGGCCACGAAGCGCAGACGCTGGCGCAGGCCGTCAAAGAGCGCGGCATAGCCTGCCGGCGAGATCAGCGACGGCGTGCCGCCACCGATGAACACGGACACGATGTCGCGCTCGGCCACACCGGGAAACGCGGCCAGATCCTGGTCCAGATCGGCAAGCAGGGCAGCGATGTAGCCGGCCTCCGGCAGCGACTCGCCGGCAGCATGGGAGTTGAAGTCGCAGTAGGGGCATTTGCGCACGCACCAGGGCATGTGCAGGTAGAGCGCCAGCGGTGGCAGACCGTCCGCAGCCTGCGCCCGGAAGACCTCGCTCACAGGCCGGTCTCGACCCAGCGCACGCGCAGCTGCTGAAGCGCCCGGCCACGATGACTGAGCTGCGCCTTGCGGTCGCGCGGCAGCTCGGCGCTGGTCAGGCCACCCTCGCCCGGCACCAGGAACAGCGGGTCGTAGCCGAAGCCTTGGTCACCGGCCGGCACGAGCGCGATCTCGCCCTCCCAGAGGGCCTGGCAGAGTACCGGCAGCGGATCGTCGGCATGGCGCACGAAGGCCAGCACGCAGACGAAACGGGCCGCCCGCGCCGGACCGGCCGGCACGGTGTCCAGCGCCGCCAGCAGCTTGGCATTGTTGGCCGCGTCACCCGCCGGCAGGCCGCTGACCGGATCCAGCGCGTAGCGCGCGGAATAGATGCCGGGCGCGCCCGCCAGGGCATCGACCACCAGTCCGGAATCGTCCGCCAGCGCCGGTAAGCCGGTCAGGCGAGCGGCGTGACGCGCCTTGAGAATGGCATTCTCGACAAACGAAAGGCCGGTCTCGTCGGCGTCCGGCACGTCGAACTGCTTCTGCGACAGCACCTCGACGCCGGCATCGGCGAGCAGCGCCTGCAGCTCCTTGAGTTTTCCGGCGTTGCCGGTGGCGAGCACGAGCTGGCTCATGGTGTAACGTACTCCTTGCAGTGGCGCGCAGGCGGGGGCAGGCGGGCAGACGCGCCGTGGATACATCCCTGTAGGCTCGGCTCGGCATCCCTGCCTCGCACGGTCTGCCCGCCTGCCCCCGCCTGTGCGTTGCGAATCATCACGGCGCGTCTGCAGAGATCACCGCCCCCGGACAGCGCCCCTGGCAATGACCTCGCCCCGGCTGACCCGGAAAATGCCGATCTCGCCAAACAGGTTGGGGAAAAGACGGCTCAGGCCGCTGCCCTGCTGATCCTGGTCAACTGCCAGACGATCTAGTACTTTCAAACCTTTTTCGCGGCACATGGCCTCGAAATCACGGAAAGTGCAAAGGTGGATGTTGGGCGTGTCGTACCAGCCGTAGGGCAGCGCGCGCGACACCGGCATGCGGCCGTGACGGATCAGGTACCAGCGCGTCTTCCAGTGACCGAAGTTGGGAAAGGTGACGATGACCTCGCGCGCCACCCGCACCATGTCATCGAGCAGCTCGTCCGGACGCTGCACGGCCTGCAGCGCCTGCGCCATGAGCAGGGTGTCGAAGCTGGCATCGGCCAGGTTGGCGAGGCCGCGGTTGAGGTCCTGCTCGATGACATTGACGCCGCGCGCGATGGCCGCGGTGATCTTGTCGGCATCGATCTCCATGCCGTAGCCACGCACCTGCCGGGTGCGCTGCAGATGCGCGAGCAGCTCGCCGTTGCCGCAGCCCAGGTCCAGCACGCGCGACCCCGGACGCACCCACTGCTCCACCAGACGCTGATCAAGCCGCATTGCCGGCCTCCACATCGTTGCCGACCCGGTTCATGAAAGCCCCGAACAGACCCAGATAGCGCGGGTTGTCGAGCAGGAACGAGTCGTGACCCTGGGGCGCGTCGATCTCCGCGTAGGACACGTCCTTGCCGGCTGCCACCAGGGCATCGACGATCTCGCGCGAACGCTCGGGCGAGAAGCGCCAGTCGGTGGTGAACGACATCACCAGAAAGCGCGCCTGCGCCTTGGCGAAGGTCTTCGCCAGATCATGATCAAAGTCGCGCGCCGGATCGAAGTAGTCCAGCACCCGTGTCATCAGCAGATAGGTGTTGGCATCGAAGCGCTTGGAGAAGACCTCGCCCTGGTAGCGCAGGTAGGACTCGACCTGGAATTCGGCGTCAAAGCCGTACTGGTAGGTGGCGGCGCGCAGGTCACGACCGAACTTGTCACGCATGGCATCGTCGGACAGGTAGGTGATGTGGCCGACCATGCGCGCCAGCGACAGGCCGACCTCGGGCACCACGCCATGGGCGTAGTAGCGCCCGCCATGGAATTCGGGATCGCGGCGGATGGCCTGGCGCGCCACCTCGTTGAAGGCGATGTTCTGCGCCGACAGCTTGGGTGCGCTGGCGATGATGACGGCGTTGGCGACCCGCTCCGGCTGGTCGATGGTCCAGCGCAGCACCTGCATGCCGCCCAGGGAGCCGCCCACGACCGCGGCCCAGCGCCGGATGCCGAGGTGGTCGCTGAGCAGGGCCTGCACCTTGACCCAGTCGCGCACGGCGACGATGGGGAAGTCCGGCCCCCAGGGCTGGCCGGTGTCGGGGTTGATCGACGCAGGCCCGGTGGAGCCGTGGCAGCCGCCGAGGTTGTTCATGGCGACCACGAAGAAGCGACGGGTGTCGATGACCTTGCCCGGGCCGATGGCGGTATCCCACCAGCCCGGCTTGGCGCGGGACGGATCCTCGCCGGCATGGTAGCCGGCAGCATGATGATGTCCGGACAGGGCGTGGCAGATCAGCACGCCATTGGAGGCATCCGCATTGAGCGTGCCGTAGGTCTCGTAGACCAGGTCGTAACGCGGCAAGGTGCGGCCGCACGCCAGCATCAGCGGCGTCTCGACCGCGAGATGCTGCGGCGCAACCAGGCCGACACTGTCGGCGGGGTAGTCAAACACGGGGACATCCACCATGGAATCGGGTCTCGGGACCGGGAATTCCGGACATTCAGGGACTGCCAGCGGCAGCGGCGCTGGCAGTGTACGAAGCTAGGCCAGCAGCGGCAACAGCCAGTCCGGCAGCTGCGTCGGCCGCGCGATGCGCCAGCGCTTGTGGCGCGCCGTCGGGCCGCTGATCAGCACGACCTGCGCCTGCGGCACGGCAAAGACCTCTGCCAGGAAACGCTGCAGGGCCTGATTGGCGCGACCCTCCACCGGCGGCGCCTGCACGCGAATCTTCAGGGCCTCGCCATGCAGGCCGGCGAAGGCGGTCTGACGCGCCCCCGGCTGGGCATGCACGGTGAGCAGGATGTCGTCGCCGTCGCAGCGGACCGCACTCACCCGGTTCAGCCGCCGACGGCCGCCAGCACCTGCGGATACGCCGCACCGAGCAGGATCTCGACGATCTTGAGCAGCAGGAAGGCGATGATCGGCGACAGGTCGAAGCCGCCCATGTCCGGCAGCAGGCGGCGGCATGGCGCCAGCACCAGCTCGGCAATCTGCATCAGCGGCATCAGGGCAGGATTGAGTCCGCCCGAGGCCATCGCCACCCAGCTCAGGATGACCATGCCGAGAATGATCCAGAAGAAGAAGTCGGCGGCACCCAGCAGTAGCGTGAAGATCGCCGTCACCACCAGCAGCATCGGGGAGGCTGCCTGGCTGGTGATGGTGGCGATGGCACCCAGCTGCAGCAGCTTGAGCACGAAGATCAGGAACAGCGCGGCGGTATCGAGGCCGAACAGGCTGGGCACCACGCGGCGCAGGGGGTGCAGCAGCGGGCCGGTGGCCTTGACCACGAACTGCGACAGCGGGTTGTAGAAATCGGCTCCGGACAGCTGCAGCACGAAACGCAGCCAGACCAGCAGGATGAACACGCTGAAGCCGGTATTGACCAGCAGCAGCAGGATTTGCGACATCGGATCCATGCGAACGACGACTCCTTAAAAGTGGCGGGCAGCGCCCAGTTCCTGCGCCAGCTCGGCACCACGGTCCGCGCAGGCGGTCATGGCACGTGCCACCAGCGTCGTGAAATCGGCCTCCTGGAACACCCGCAGGGCCTGCTCGGTGGTGCCCTTGGGCGAGGTCACGCGACGCCGCAATTCGTCCGGACCGACATCGGCGGTGATGGCCATCTGCGCGGCACCCAGGGCGGTCTGCAGGGTCAGGGCGCGTGCCTCGCGCTCGCCCAGGCCGAGCTGCACGCCGGCGGCGATCATGGCCTCCATGAGGTGGAAGAAATAGGCCGGACCGGAACCGGACACCGCCGTCACGGCATCAATCAGCGACTCCTGCTCGACCCAGATGGCGAGGCCGACGGCCGACAGCACGCGCTCGGCAAGCTGACGGTGGGCATGGCTGACGGCATCGGCGGCGAACAGGCCGGCGGCACCGGTCTGCACCAGCGCCGGGGTATTGGGCATGGCACGGACAATGGCCTGGCCGCCACCCAGCCAGGCATCCAGACTGGCCACCGAGAGGCCGGCAGCGATGGAAATGATCAGCGGACGACGCGCCTGCACACTGGCTGCCAGCGGCTGCAGCACCGCTGCCATGACCTGCGGCTTGACCGCCAGCACCACGATGTCCGCAGCGGCAACCAGCTCGGCATTGTCAGCCGTGGTGCGGCAGCCGCGCTCGGCATGCGCCTGCAGCTGGGGCAGATGCTGGTCGGACAGCCAGATGCGCGGAGCCGGCCAGCCCTGGGCGAGCAGACCGCCCGCCAGCGCCGTGGCCATGTTGCCCGCCCCGATGAAGCCGATGACGGGAAATTGCTGGGTACTCATGACAACGTTCCTTGCACTCAAGACTCGGTGACGTTCGAGGCGGCAACCGGGCGCGGGCCAAACAGCGCCGTACCGACGCGGACGCAGCTGCTGCCGGCGGCAATGGCGGCATCGAGGTCATCCGACATGCCCATCGACAGGGTGTCGAAGGGCTGCTGCGACAGCGCAGGCAGTCTAGCGAGTAAATCGGCATGTGTCTTGGCCAGCGCCGCCAGCGCGGCATGGTTGCCCGGGCGCGGAATCACCATGAGGCCGCGCAGACGCAGGCGTGGCAGCGTCATGACGGCGCCTGCCAGCGCCTCCAGATCATCCGGCGCGCACCCCGCCTTGCTGTCCTCGTCGTCGATGTTGACCTGCAGGCAGATGTTCAGCGGCGGCAGCTGTTCAGGGCGCTGCGCCGACAGGCGCTCGGCGATCTTCAGGCGATCCACGCTGTGCACCCAGTCAAAGCGTTCGGCGACGACCCGGGTCTTGTTGCTCTGCAATGGACCGATCAGATGCCAGCGTATGTCCAGATCAGCCAGCTCAGCCATCTTGGCCAGCGCTTCCTGCACGTAGTTTTCGCCGAAGTCGTGCTGTCCTGCTGCGTGCAGGGCACGAATGGCATCGGCAGGCTGGAACTTGCTCACGGCCAGCAGACTCACCGAGCCGGCCGCACGCCCGGCCGCCGCGACGGCAGCCTCGATGCGCGCAGACACCGCCTGCCAACGCGCAAGCGAGGCGTCGGGAACATGGTCCGGTGCCATTTGCCGGTCTCCTGAGATGCCTGGATGGCGGGATTGTCGCAAACCGCCTCCGCCCTGTCAGGCCAGTGCGCGCAGCACCCGACCGGCCATGGTCGCGCCCAGGAAGGGCGTGTTCTTGCCCGTGGACAGCAGGGCCTCGGCAGTGACCGTCCAGGCTGCCTGAGGATCCACCAGCAGCACGCCCGATCCGGCCTGGTCCAGGCGACCCAGCGGCAGCCCCAGCACCCGCGCCGGGGCCGCGGTCAGCGCATCGATCAGGCGCGATGCCGTCAGGTCACCCCGGTCCACCAGCTGCAGGCCCAGCGGCAGCAGGGTTTCCAGGCTGCTGATGCCAGGCAGTGCTTCGGCGAACGGCGCCAGCTTGGCGGAGGCATCCAGCGGCTGGTGATCGGAGCAGACGGCATCGATGACGCCATCGCGCACACCGGCGATCAGGGCCTGCCGGTCGCTTTCGCTGCGGAACGGCGGACGCACATGCGCCATGGCGTTGAAGCCGTCGATGGCCTGGTCGGTCAGGTGCAGCTGGTGCATGGCGACATCGGCGGTCACGCGCAGACCGCGCGCCTTGGCCGCTTCCAGCAGCCGCACGGAGCCGGCACAGGAGAGCTGGCCGATGTGGGCGCGCACGCCGGTCTGCTCGATCAGCAGCAGCGCCGTGGCCAGCGCGACGGTTTCCGCCGTCGACGGGATGCCGATCAGGCCCAGGCGCGAGGCCATGAAGCCGTCATGTGCCGAGCCCAGCGCCAGCGAGGCCTCCTCGGGCGAGATGAACACCGTCAGATCCAGGCTGCCGGCATATTCCAGGCAGCGCAGCAGGGTCTCGACACTGGCCATGGGCTGACGCGCCTGGCCCACGCCGACACAGCCGGCCGACTTCAGGCCGCCCATGGGCGCCAATGCCCTGCCCTCCAGTCCGCGCGTCAGCGCGCCCACCGGATAGACACGGGCATGACCGGCGGCCTGGGCCTTCTCGATGACCTGGGTGGCGATGGCAGCGTGATCCAGCACCGGCTGGGTATCCGGTGGCAGCACCAGGTGGCGGAAACCGGCGGCGGCAGCGGCCCGGGTCTCGCTGGCCAGGGTGCCATGCAGGCGCGGGCCCGGCTCGCGCAGGCGCGCGCACAGGTCGATGAAGGCCGGCACGATCCAGTGCCCGGTCACCGACTCCTCGGCGGCCACGGTCATGGCTTGCGCCGCCTCTCCCGTGGCCAGCACGCGGCCCTGGTCGATCACCACCGGCGTCAGCGCATCCAGCCCGCTGGCCGGATCCAGCACGCGCGCCCCGAGATAGCGAATGGCGGTCATTGCGCGGCCTCCTGTTGACGACGGGCCTGGTCGGCATCCTGCCCTTCCATGGCCATGGAGAGCACGGCCATGCGCACGGCGATGCCGTAGTTGACCTGCTTGAGAATCAGGGAATGCGGACCGTCAGCGACCTCGGACTCGATCTCGACACCGCGGTTGATGGGGCCGGGGTGCATCACCAGCACATTCTGGCTGGCCACCTTGAGACGCTCGCGGGTCAGGCCGTAGCGGGCATAGAACTCGCTGCTGCCAGGCAGCAGCGCCGACTCCATGCGCTCGTTCTGGATGCGCAGGGCGATGGCGACATCGACACCGGCCAGCCCGGCCGCCATGTCCTCGAACACCTTCACGCCGAGCTCCTCGAAGTCGCGCGGCAGCAGGGTGCGCGGGCCGATCACGCGGACCTCGCGCGCGCCCAGGGTCTGCAGGGCGTGGATCTCCGACCGCGCGACGCGGGAGTGCCGGATGTCGCCGATGATGGCCACGGTGAGACCGCTGAACTCGCCGGCATGGCGGCGGATGGTGAGCATGTCCAGCATGGCCTGGGTCGGGTGGGCATGACGGCCATCGCCGGCATTGATCACCGCGATGTCGGGCGTGACCTGGCTGGCGATGAAGTGTGCCGCGCCGGAGGCGCCGTGGCGCACCACGAAGATATCAGCGGTCATCGCCTCGAGGTTCCACAGCATGTCGCGCAGGGTCTCGCCCTTGCTGGTCGAGCTCTTGGAAATGTCGATGTTGAGCACGTCGGCCGACAGGCGCTTGGCCGCCACCTCGAAGGTGGTGCGGGTGCGGGTCGAGGGCTCGAAGAACAGGTTCATCACGGTGCGGCCGGCAAGCAGCGGCACGTTGCGGATGCCGCCCGAGCCATCGAGGAAGCTGTCGGCGCGGTCGAGAAGTTCGGTGAGCAGCTCGCGGGACAGGCCCTCGGTGCTGAGAAAGTGGCGCAGTCGGCCTTCACCATTCAGCTGCAAACGGCTGGCCTGGTGAGCGTGAGAATGGTGCATGAGCGCGGCATCCCGGAACGAATCCGCGCCATTGTAGCCGAGAACGGGCAACCGGAAGTGCTGCCCGACACCTGCCTCACGACGCTGACGGCGGTTTCGCCGGCGGAGCCGGGCGCTTCGGTGGCGGGGCCGGCGAGCGCAGCGGATTGATGAACAGACGCAGGTAGCGGCCGATCATCTTGATCACTTCCCAGACCTTGAGCCAGTGCGTGTTGTCTCGCTCGCCCTCGAGCAGGCTGACGTCGGGCGCCTGGCCGACCAGCTCGGTCAGCGTCGCGACCAGGGCATCGCGCTCGTCGCGAGAAAGCCGGGGCAGCTGCACGTAGGCCGTGCGATCACCGAGATGAAAGGCCAGGAAACGCCGCCCCAGTGCCTCGTGCAGGCAATCCCAGCGGGTGATCTGCGCCAGCGGCACACGCACCCCGGCACGCAGACCGCCCGGCCGTATCAGCAGATCCCCACCCTCACGCCTTGCCTGAACCGCCATGACCCTGCCTCGCTCTCCCGATGAATTCCTGTCTGTCAGACCCGCTGCCAGTTCGGCGCCTCGAACCAGGCCATGACCAGATGGCAGGCCGCCGTCGAATCCAGTGACGGCAAGCGGCCGCGGCGCTGCTGGCTGACCTCGCGCAGCGTTTCACGCGCGGCCCGCGTGCTCAGACGCTCGTCCTGCTGATACACCGGCACGGCAGGAAAGCGGGCAGCCAGCCGACGCGCGAACTTGAGTGCACGCAGGCTCAGCTCCGACACCGTGCCATCCATGTTCAGCGGATTGCCGACCAGCATCACCTGAGGACGCCACTCCGCCACCAGCGCCTCGATGCGCGCCCAGTCGGGAATGCCGTCCTGCGCCGGTACAGGCTCGAGCGGTGTGCCGAGCCCGGTCACCACCTGGCCACTGGCCACGCCCATGCGTTTGGTACCGAAATCGAATGCCAGCAAGCGCTCGGGCAGTTCAGGCATGCCCGACCTCGTGGGACAGCAGACGCCAGTCCAGCCCCAGCTCGCTCAATGCCGCCTCCCAGCGCTGCTCGTAGGGCAGCTCGAACATCACGCGCTGACTCGCCGGCGCGGTCAGCCAGACATTGTCCGCCAACTCCTGTTCGAGCTGACCGGGCATCCAGCCGGCATAGCCCAGCGACACCAGGAACTGCGCCGGGCCGGAGCCCTGCGATATGGCATCGAGAACATCGCGCGAGTGCGTGACCGCGAGGGCATCACTGCTGTTCAAGGTCGAGGTCCACGGACCATGCCCGTGATGCAGCACGAAGCCCAGTTCGGGATGCACCGGGCCGCCCATCAGCACCGGCTGCTCCGGACGGGCCAGCGGCTTCAGCGGCGGCAATCGTATGTCACGCAGCAGCTGATCGAAACGCAGCTCGCTGGGCGAGTTGATGATGAGGCCGGCCGCCCCGTTCTCGTCATGACGAAACAGGTAGATGACGGCGCGCTGGAACATGCCGTCAGCCAGATCCGGCATGGCGATCAGGAACTGGTCGGTGAGGTTTTCGGCAAGCGTGCTCATGTCTTCACTATGGAGACGCCTGCCGGGCGAGACAAGGGGCAGCCCGTGAACAATTTCGCCGGCTCAGTAGCTGGTGTTCTTCAGGCCTTCGGCAAAGCGCCAGGTGCGCACCACCTGCAGGATGTCGACCTGGGCACGGATGCCGGCCGGGAACGGCGTGAACGGCTGGGCGTCACGCACCGACTGGATGGCAGCAGCATCCAGCACGCGGTGGCCGGACGAGCGCAGCACTTCGACGCGCAGCACACGGCCGTCAGGCTGCAACGCCACCAGCAGACGCACGCTGCCCTGCAGACGATTGAGGCGTGCCACCGACGGATAGCGGGCATTGCCGATGGCCTCGACGCGCTCACGGAAATGCTCGATGTAGGGGGCAAAGTCATCCTGGCGGGCACTCACCGAGTCCAGGGTGCGCACACGCGGGCGTCGGGCATAGGCCTGGCGCTGCGCCGACAGCCTGGCCTCCAGCGCCGCAATCTCCTCGGCCTGCAGCTGCTGCGCGCGCTGTGCCGGGGTCGGCGGTGCTGGCGGCGTCGGCGCCTTCTTCACCGGAGCCACCTGTCGCGCTGCGCTGACGCTGGTGATCTGTGGCGGCACCGGAGCGACCGGCTGCGGCGGCGTCGGGGTCGGTGCGGTGCGGGCGACATCGGCCCGGCCCGGCTGTGGCGCACGCTGGGTGGTGGTGAGCAAGCGCGCATCCGCCTGCTGGCCGCTGCCCTGCTGGTTGGCCTGGGCCAGGAAGTCGGCACGCTTGGGCGCATCCGGTGATTGCGCGGGCACCAGCGTGACCTCGAGCATGGGCGCCGCGCGGGTGGTCGGCGGCACCAGATGCACGCCGAACACCAGCAGCACATGAATGATGACCGCCAGCACCAGGGTGAAGGTCAGGCGATCAGCCGGGGTCACCGGCGAGGGGGCCGGCCAGGGGTAGCGCAGCACGGCAGGCTGGTCGACCGTTGCGTCGATGCCGGCAGCCACCGTCACGGACGCACCCCGCGGTAGAAATTGACGCGGCGAAATTCGTCGAACTCGTTGAGATCAGGTCGGGTCTCGGCATCAACGGTGGCGATCAGCTGGTAGTTTTCCGCCTGCAGCGACTTTACCCGCGAATCCGCCAGCCAGACCGTTTCCGCACGTGCCAGAAAGGCGGGCAGAAAGTGCCGGTTGGCCGGGTCGTAGAGCACGTCGGCGCCGAACAGCACATCGAACGTGTCGTCGATGGCAAAGAAGTCACCGGCCAGCTCCAGATCGACGCCATTCAGCGCGGCATTCGCCGCCGTGGCCTCCAGCGATACCGGATCAATGTCGCAGGCCACCACCCGGGCGGCGCCGGCCAGCGCGGCGGCAATCGCCACCACGCCCGAGCCTGTGCCGAAGTCGAGCACGCTTTTGCCGCGCACCAGCGAGGGCTGGCGCAGGATCTGCCGCGCCTGGGCGAGGCCGGAGGCCCAGCAGAACATCCAGTAGGCCGGCTCGTTGAGCGCCCAGCGCATCTCGTCCGGGCTCAGGGCGTCATGCGGAAAGTCGTCGTTGAGCAGGAACAGGCGCAGGCCGCCGCAGTCAGGCAGCTCGGCCGGGGCGATGCGTGCCGCCGACAGATGCGGCCGCACGCGCGCGGTGAGGACGCGGGCAATCGCCTCGGCATCGGCAACGGACAGCGCGACGCGGCCTTCAGTCACGTCCTGCCTCCCGCTCATCGGCGTTACCTGATCTGCTCACGGGAACCGCTCACAGGGCGCAGCGCTGGGCGGCGCGGCGGCGCTCGATGGCGGCAATCAGGCGATCGGCGATGCCGTAGCCATAGGCCGCATCGATTTCGCGGATGCAGGTCGGACTGGTGACATTGACCTCGGTCAGGTAGTCGCCGATCACGTCGAGACCGACAAAGAGGAGACCGCGCTTCTTCAGCTCCGGACCCACCCGGGCGGCGATGCGGCGCTCGGCGTCATTGATCGGACGCGCCTCGCCACGACCGCCGGCGGCCAGGTTGCCACGGATCTCGTCGCCCTGCGGAATGCGCGCCAGCACGAACGGCACCGGTTCGCCATCGATCATCAGCACGCGCTTGTCGCCATCGCTGATCGCCGGGATGTAGCGCTGCGCCATGATCGGCTGGCTGCCGTTCTGCGTCAGCACTTCCAGCGTGGCACCGATGTTGGGGCCGCCCGCAGCGAGGCGGAAAATGCCCATGCCACCCATGCCGTCCAGCGGCTTCATGATGACGTCGCCGTGTTCGGCGATGAAGGCGCGCAGATCGCGGGCCTGACTGCTGACCAGGGTAGGCACCATGCAGTCGGTGAACTGGGTGGCGAACAGCTTCTCGTTGCAGTCACGCAGCGACTGCGGCTTGTTGACCACCAGCACGCCGGCCTGCTCGGCACGCTCGAGCAGGTAGGTGGCGTAGATGAAGTTCATGTCGAAGGGCGGATCCTTGCGCATCAGGATCACGTCGACCTCGGCCAGCGGTGTCGCCACCGCCTCGCCGAGGCTGTACCAGCACGCCGGATCCTCGGCCACCTGCAGCGGCGCCAGATGGCCATGCACCTGCCCGTCCCGCAGGAACAGGTCCGTGACCTCGAGGTAGGACAGCTGGTGACCACGGGCAGCGGCGGCCCACAGCATGGCCAGCGTCGAGTCCTTCTTGTAGTTGACCGACTGGATCGGGTCCATCACCACGGCAATGTGCATGCGCTGCTCCCGGAATGCGAATAAAGAAGGCCGGTCAGGCCGGGGTACCTACGCCGAACTCGGCTCGGTAGCGCCGCATCGCATCGAGGTGCTCGGCGTGCAGGCCGGTCTCCTCGAGGTAGGCGATGATCTGGTCGAGACGGATGATGGAAATCACCGGCATGCCGAAGTCGCGCTCGACTTCCTGGATGGCCGACAACGCACCTTGTCCGCGCTCCTGGCGATCCACCGCCACCACCACGCCGACCGCGTTCGCACCGGCGCGGGAGACGATCTGCATGACCTCGCGGATGGCCGTGCCGGCAGTGATCACGTCATCGATGATGAGCACGCGACCCTGCAGCGGCGATCCCACCATCAGGCCGCCCTCGCCATGGTCCTTGGCTTCCTTGCGGTTGAAGCACCAGGGCAGGTCGCGGTCGAAGTGCTCGGCCAGCTGCACCGCCGTCGCCGACGCGATGGGAATGCCCTTGTAGGCCGGCCCGAACAGCACGTCGGCCTCGATGCCGCTGTCGAGGATGGCGGCGGCATAGTAGCGCCCGAGGGCAGCCAGGCGACGACCGGTGTTGAACAGCCCGGCATTGAAGAAGTAGGGCGACTGCCGACCCGACTTCAGGGTGAAGGAACCGAAGCGGAGCACCCCCTGGGCGAGGGCGAACTCGATGAACTCGCGTTGATACGGACGCATGACACGAAGACCTGACTGCGGAAAAACCAGACGGCATGATAGCGCGACCCGGCTGCCGGCGGGCAGTGCCCCGTTTACACTTGGACAGCACGCCAGCCCCTGCCGTGCGTCACGCCCGCGTGATACAACATGGCACTGTCAATTCACCTGCACGAGCCCAAGCACACCATGCGCCACACCCTTGTCCTGGGCCTGACCGCCCTCGCCCTCGCCACCTCGGCCTGCGCCACCCCGAAAGCATCCGTCAGCATGGCCGCCTCGACCCAGAAAACCATCGTCTCGGCCAACGACCTGGCCTGGCGCCAGGCCATTCTCGGCACCTGGCAAGCCGTCGAGTCGCCTGAGTCGACCACGCCGCATGGCGAAGCCACCTTCACCGCCGACGGCAACGCCACCGGCTACACCACCGCCACCTACGTCTACAACGACGGCCAGACCAGCGACGTGAAGGTGAAGATCCGCTTCAAGTGGCGCATCGAGAATGGTGTCGTGATCATGGACCAGTTCGTGTCCGATCCGGCCAGCTTCGTGTCGCCGACCCAGGTGCGCCGTTTCGAGATCGAGGCCATGAACGAGAAGGGCGCCATCTTTCGCGACCTCGCCGACGGCGAGAAGGTCTATCGCCGCAAGGTGAGCTGAGTCGTGTCAGCCGGCGCACGCTCGCACCACCGCATCGCGGGGCTGGCCAGCTTCGCCGGCACCACCATCGAGTGGTACGACTTCTTTCTTTACGGCACCGCCGCCGCGCTGGTGTTCAACCGGCTGTTCTTCCCGGAGATGGATCCGCTGAGCGGGCTGTTCGCGGCCTTCGCCACCTATGCCGTGGGCTTTGTCGGCCGCCCGCTGGGCGGCATGATCTTCGGCCACTACGGTGACCGCATCGGTCGCAAGGCCATGCTCATCATCACCCTGCTGCTGATGGGCGTACCCACCATCGCCATCGGCCTGCTGCCCACCTACGAACACATCGGCTACTGGGCCGCCGCCCTGCTGGCGCTGCTGCGCTTCCTGCAGGGCGTGGCTGTCGGTGGCGAATGGGGTGGCGCCGTGCTGATGGCGGTGGAACACGCCCCGGAAGGTCGCAAGGGCTTCTACGGCAGCCTGCCGCAGACCGGCGTCGGTGCCGGCCTGGTGCTGTCATCGCTGGCCATGGCTGCCGTGTCGCAGCTGCCCGAGGAGGACCTGCTGAGCTGGGGCTGGCGCCTGCCCTTCCTGGCCAGCGTGGTGCTGCTGGGCGTGGGCTGGCTGATCCGCGCCCGGGTACCGGAGTCGCCCGAGTTCGAACGCCTGAAAACCGCTGCCGCACCGGTCAAGGCGCCACTCGCCGTGGTGCTGCGCGAGCACCGGCGTGGCGTGCTGACCCTGATCGGCGCGCGCATGGCCGAGAACGCCTGGTTCTACCTGTCGGCGACCTTCGCGCTGGCCTATGCCACCGGCCAGCTCGGTCTGCCACGGGACCAGGTGCTGTCGGCCATCACCGCCGGCGCCCTGCTCTCGCTGCTGACCATGCCGCTGGCCGGCTGGCTGTCGGACCGCATCGGCCAGAAGCGTCTCTACCTGATCGGCGTCCTTCTGCTGGCACTGTATGTCGCCCCCTTCTTCCAGCTGCTGGGCAGTCGCGACATGGACCTGGTCTGGCTGGCGCTGGTGCTGGCCCTGGGCGTGGTGTTTCCGCTCATGTACGCGCCGGAGTCGCTGCTGTTCGCCCGCCAGTTCCCGGCCGAGGTCCGCTACAGCGGCATTTCGCTGGGCGTGCAGGTGGCTGGCGTGCTCGGCGGCGGCCTCGCCCCCATGATTGCCACTGCCCTGCTCAAGGCCAATGAGGGTCAGCCGACTTACGTGGTGTTCTATCTGCTGGGACTGGCGCTGATCGCGTTCGTGTCGGCATCCTGCATGCGCGGGGATGATCCCGCCTGATCCGCCCGGAGGAGCTCCGCCATGACCAGCCCCGTCCAACGCCTCGTCGGCAAGTCCACCGTTCTTGGCGATGGCATGACCATCACCCGCACCCTGCCCATGGCGCGTCGCCGCACCGTGGGCGCCTGGTGCTTCCTGGATCACTTCGGGCCCATCGAGGTGCACGCCGACCACGGCATGCGCGTGGGCCCGCACCCGCACATCGGTCTGCAGACCGTGACCTGGCTGCTGGAGGGCGAGATCCTGCATCGCGACAGCCTGGGCAGCGTGCAGGTCATCTGCCCGGGCCAGCTCAATCTGATGACCTCGGGGCGCGGCATCAGCCACTCCGAGGAGTCACCCGCCACACGCTCGCCACGTCTGCACGGCGCGCAATTCTGGATCGCCCTGCCCGATCACGCCCGTCATGGCGAGCCTGCCTTCGTGCACCACGACACGCTGCCCGCCTGTCAGCATCAGGGCCTGCAGGTCACCGTGTTCATCGGCGAGCTGCTGGGGCTGGTGTCACCGGCAAACGTGCACAGCCCGCTGGTGGGCGCCGAGCTGCGTGCCGCCGATGCGACACAGACCGCATTGCCACTGCGCCCGGATTACGAGCATGGCATCCAGGTGCTGACCGGCCGGCTGACCGTGGATGGCGAGGTGCTGGAGCCTGGAACGCTGCTGGTGCTGGACATCGGGCGGGATATCGTCAGCGTGCAGGCAGAGGCTGGCAGCTGTGCCGTGCTGGTCGGCGGCGCACCACTGCAGGAAGAGCTGCTGATGTGGTGGAACTTCGTCGGCCGCAGCAAGCAGGAACTGCTGGCTGCGTGCACGGACTGGAATGCGGGAGCCGCGTATTTCGGCGACGTCAAAGACTATGACGGAGAGCGGCTGAGTGCGCCGATGCCGCCGTGGTGATGGCGGAAGCTGCGCGCGACTGATGCCTCACCCCAACGCCACCGCCTTCAGCACCACCGCCGCGAACTCGTGCGGTGAATCCTCCTGCAGGAAGTGACCGCCACGCAGGGTCACATGTGGCATGCCCTGAGCGCCCGGAATGCGCTTCTGCAGGTAGCGGTCACCGCCACGGGTGATCGGATCGCCATCGCTGAAGGCGGTCACGAAGGGCTTCTGCCAGCGCGACAGCACCTCCCAGGCACGACGGTTGGCGGGTGCCGCCGGGTCATCCGGATGCGTCGGCACCAGCGCCGGGAAAGCACGGGTAGCAGCGGTATAGCGCGAGGACGGAAACGGCGCCTCGTAGGCGGCACGCTCCGCGGCCGACAGGCTGCGTCGGCAGGCCCCTGAAACGATGCGGCCGATCGGGAACCACGGGCTGTGCAGGGCGAATGCCCGCCACAGCCTGAACGCCGGCGGCACCTTCTGGTCGCCGGTAGGCAGCATGCCGTTGCCGATCACGATGGCGGCGAAGCGCGGCTCCAGCTCGGCGGCCAGACGCAGGCCCAGCAGCGAGCCCCAGTCCTGGCCGACCAGGGTGATCCCGCGAAGATCCAGCCGCTCCACCAGCGCGGTCAGCCAGTCCATGTGCGACTGGTAGCTGTAGGCATCGACCTCGGTGAGCTTGTCAGACTTGCCGAAGCCGATCAGATCGGGCGCGATGACGCGGCAGCCAGCGGCCACCACGGGCGGAATCATGTGGCGATAGAGGTAGCTCCAGCTCGGTTCGCCGTGCAGCATCAACACCACGCGGCCATCGCGCGGGCCCTCGTCGAGGTAGTGCATGCGCAGGCCGGGTGCGACCTCGAGATGGTTGGGCGCGAACGGATAGTCCGGGAGGCCGGCGAAGCGCTCGTCAGGGGTTCGGATCACGGGCATGGCAGAAGCTCCGGCACTTGCAGGGCGTGCTCTTTTCGGGCTGGATACGTGCCTCGACGCTAACAAACCGCACGCCCCAGGAAAACACGTCATGCGCATTGTTTCCGCCAACCTCAACGGCATCCGCTCCGCCGCCAGCAAGGGCTTCTTCACCTGGCTGGAGCAGTCCGGCACCGATGTGCTGTGCATCCAGGAAACCAAGGCCCAGACCCATCAGCTCGACGGCGAGGTGTTCAACCCGGCCGGCTGGCACCGTTATCTCTTCGATGCCGTGCGTCCCGGCTACTCGGGCACCGCGATCTACTCGCGGCTGAAGCCGGACGCGGTCAGCAGCGGCCTCGGCTTCGAACTCTGCGACAGCGAAGGCCGCTGGCTGGAGGCACGCTTCGGCGATCTGACCGTGGTCTCGCTCTACCTGCCCTCGGGCTCGGCCTCCGACACCGCCCAGGAACGCAAGGATCACTTCCTGAAGGCGCTGATGCCCATCCTGCGTGCGCGCCGCGAGGCCGGCGAGAAACTGGTGATCTGCGGCGACTGGAACATCGCGCACCAGGAAATCGACCTGAAGAACTGGAAAGGCAACCTGAAGAACTCGGGCTTTCTGCCGCATGAGCGGGCCTGGCTCACCGAGCTGTTCAACCAGGTCGGCTATGTCGATGCCTTCCGCGTCGTCGACCCGCGCCCCGAGCGCTACACCTGGTGGAGCAATCGCGGCCAGGCCTATGCCAACAACGTCGGGTGGCGCATCGATTACCACATCGTGTCGCCGGAACTGCGCGAGCACATTGTCGCTGCCGACATTTACACGGGTGAGAAGTTCTCCGATCATGCGCCGCTGATCATCGATTACCGCCTGTAACGACCCGCGAGATCCTCATGGCCGCTCCCGACAAAGACACCCTCGCGCGCTGGCGCCAGGACATCCGCTTCCAGGACACCCTGCTCGGGCAGCCCCTGACCTTTCACACCACCTGGGGCATCTTTTCGCCGGAAGCCATCGATGACGGCACCCGGCTGCTGCTGGAGCACATGGAGATTCCGGAGGATGCCGATTGCCTGGACATCGGCTGCGGCTACGGCCCGATCGGCATGACACTGGCGCGACTGGCACCGCAGGGTCGCACCCTGATGGTGGACAAGGATTTCATGGCGGTGGAATACGCCAACCGCAACTGCGCCGCCAACGGCATCGGCAACGCCCGCGCCATGCTTTCCAACGGCCTGCAGCACATTCCCGCCGATGCCCGCTTTGACCTCATCGTCTCGAATCTGCCCGCCAAGGCCAGCAAGGAGCAGCACTACCTGTTCCTCTACGACAGCCTGGCCCGCCTCAAGCCCGGCGGACGCTTCTACGTGGTGACCATCAACGGCCTGCGCGAATTCATGGCGCGCACGCTGAAGGAAGTCTTCGGAAACTACGACAAGCTGAAGCAGGGCAAGGTCTACACGGTCGCCATGGCGGAAAAGGCCTGATCAGGCCAGACGCCGTCACGGGCAGGCAGCGGGCCAGCCGCTGCCTGCCGGCGCTCATTTCACCAGCGTGAGTGCTGACTGACCGCTGCTGGCAGCGGCGGCGGCGGCCGGTGATGTGTTCAGGTAGGCCAGCGCCTTCTCGGTCGAGCCTTCCTTGACCGGGTCGTACCAGGGACTGAAGAACGGCAGCTGCCAGGTCGCCAGTGCCAGCGGATGCGGCAGGTGGCCACCCTTGCTCTCCTTCGCCCAGCGCAGCCAGATCGCCGGCTTCCAGGCCTTGAAGTTCTCGCCGGCATAGCGCGGATCCTGGTTCATGAGGTGCGCGGCACCATCCACCCAGAGACCGATCACCAGCGGCACCGTGATGCAGCTCAGGTAGTAGCGCGACAGGTAGCCGCCACCGAGGTGGGTGTAGAGATCGAACGCCACGCTGCGATGCTCGACTTCCTCGGCGCCGTGCCAGCGCAGCAGATCGAGCAGGGTGGCATCGGCACCGACCTTGTCCCAGTTGCGGTTGTCGAGCGCGTAGTTGCCGAGCACGCAGGTCATGTGCTCGACGGCGGCGATGATGCCGAGACGAAACACCAGCCACTCCTTCTCGAGGAACTTCGGCAGCTTCATGCCCAGCGGCTGGTCGGCGAGCAGGCTTTCGAACAGCCAGTCCATGATCTTGGTGTTGCGCTCGGTCTCGATGCCGTGCGCCTTCAGGTACTCGGCGATGGCGCTGCCATGGGCACGCGCGTGCATGGCCTCCTGGCGAATGAACAGCTGCACGTCGTCGCGCAGCTTGTCATCGGTCACGTAGGGCAGCGCCTTGTTGTAGAGACGGCAGAACCAGAACTCGCCCGCCGGCAGGATCATGTTGATCTCGTTGATGAAATGGCTGGCAAAGGGCTGACCGGGGATCCACTCCAGCGGCGTCTTCGACCAGTCGAACCGGACCTTGCGCGGCACCAGGCGTCCCTGCGTATGGGAAACGGTGCTGTCGTTCTTGAGCAGGCTGACTACGGCCATGGCAACTCTCCTTGCGAAACACCCGGCAACACGATGCCGGCAACCCTGTGAAATACGGTGATGTTCAGGCGGCAGCGGTCTGCCAGAGCCCGCGCTGCTGCCAGCGACGCACATGCGGCACGTCGTCATCCAGCCAGAAGGCATCGTCTTCCGTCACCACCAGCAACTCTTCCCACTTGGCGCCCACCGGGCCCAGCCCGAGGTGCGGCTCCACCGCCCACAGACCGGGGGTCGGCGGATGCTCGGAGCGCTTGCTGCTGTTCCAGATCGGCGACCAGCCTTCGCTGGCACCCTTGAAGCGGTCCTTGACCAGTTCGGTGACGTTGCGCACGCCGAAGTTGAACAGGCTGAGATGATCCTTCTTGCCGTCGTCCTCGAGCTTCTCGACGCGATGCGCCAGCGTTTCGAACGGGTAGGCCTTGTGGCGCGGGTCATAACCTTGGCGCGCGCACAGGGCGTCGACAGCCTGGCTGATCTCGGACAGCGGGCGGCGCTGCTTGGCCATGTCGAGAATCAGGCGACGGTAGTCGGCCAGGTCATCCATCATGCGATCCAGCACCGGATGGCTGCCCAGCACGCCACAGTAACCGATGTCGGCGGTGTAGCCGCGCAGCGTGGGGGCGCAGTCGAGAATGAACGGCGTGCCCTCTTCCAGACGACGGAAGCCGGGATAGAACGCCGGGTTGAAGCCGCCCAGCTGCTTGACGCCGACCAGGCCGCGAAAGGCGGTGCGATCACCGAACCAGGCGAAGGGCTGGTGAAACCAGTCATCGACGCCATGGTCAAGCAGCCAGGTCCTCAGGGGTGAGACGTGCAGCGGCGTGAGACATGGCAACCTCCGGAGCGGGGCTCCATTGGACGCTTAATGCCGCCAAAGTCAATCCGAAGCAGACCTGGCATCCGATTCAGGCGATGACCGGGAGATGGCCGCATTCAAGCGCACAGCTCATTATTTGACCATACGCCTGAGCGCGGCAACGCGCCACTGCACAGCGCGGCTTACCAGTTCAGGGCCTTCTGCTGCGCCTTGACCAGCTCGGCCACGCCAAGTTCGGCGAGATCCAGCAGGGCCACGGTCTCGTCACGCGAGAACGGCTTGCCCTCGGCAGTGCCCTGCAGCTCGATGATGCCGCCATGCTGGTTGATGACCACGTTCATGTCGGTATCGCAGTCGACATCCTCGACGTAATCCAGATCCAGCACCGGCACGCCCTTGACGATGCCTACCGAAATTGCCGCGACCAGGCCCAGCAGCGGGTCCTGCTTGATGGCCTTCTTCTCGAGCAGGAAGCTGAGCGCATCGACCAGCGCCACCGCACCGCCGGTGATCGCGGCCGTGCGGGTGCCGCCATCTGCCTGCAGCACGTCGCAGTCGATGGTGATGGTGTTCTCGCCGAGCTTCCTGAGATCGACCATGGCACGCAGCGAACGGCCGATCAGGCGCTGGATCTCCAGGGTGCGACCACCCTGCTTGCCCTTGCTCGCCTCGCGTGCGTTGCGGGTGTGCGTGGAGCGCGGCAGCATGCCGTATTCGGCAGTGATCCAGCCCTCGCCCTTGCCCTTGAGCCAGCGCGGCACGCCCGGCTCCACGGTGGCCGTGCACAGCACCTTGGTGTTGCCGAACTCGACCAGCACCGACCCTTCGGCATGACAGGTGTAATGACGGGTCAGGGTGACGGCACGAAGCTGATCGGGGAGACGACCGGAAGGACGCATGGGTTATTCCTGATGACGGCGGTAAGATGGGCAAGTATACCCTTGCCACCCCCGGAGTATCGCAGTCATGTCCGTCCCGAATCATCCGGAGGCAGGCCCGGTCCGCAGCATGACCGCCTTCGCGCGGGCCATGCAGCACGGCCCCTTCGGCCAGCTCAGCGTCGAGCTGCGCTCGGTCAACAGCCGTCATCTCGAGCTGACCCTGCGCCTGCCCGATGTCCTGCGCGACCTCGAGCATTCATGGCGGGAGCGACTGCGGCAGCAGATAGGTCGCGGCAAGGTCGAACTGACCCTGCGCCTGGACGCCGGCGACAGCCTGGCCGACGGCGTGGTGCTGGACCAGGAGCGGGTCAGGCAGCTGTTGCAGGCAGCGCACGAGATCGAGGACTTGGCACGTCATGTCGGCCCGGTCGATCCGGTCGCGCTGCTGCGCCTGCCCGGCGTGTTGCGCACGCAGGAGGCCGATGCCACGGCGCTGACCGCCACCGCCGAGGCCTTGCTGACACAGGCACTGGCGGACTTCCTCGCCATGCGCGCGCGCGAGGGCAGCGCCCTCACGGCGCTGGTCGAGCAGCGCCTGCAGGGTGTGGCCCGGGAAGTGTCCGCCGTTCAGGATCGCCTGCCCGGCATCCTCGCGCACTACCGCGAGCGCCTGCTGGAGCGCATCCGCGAGGCAAAGGCCGAACTGGCCGCCGAGCGCGTGGAGCAGGAAGTGGTGCTGTTTGCGCAGAAGCTGGATGTCGCCGAGGAGCTTGATCGTGTGCTGGCCCATCTGGCCGAGATCCGTCGCGTGCTGACCGGCGGCGGCGCCATCGGCCGGCGCCTGGACTTTCTCATGCAGGAGCTCAACCGCGAGGCCAACACCCTGGGCTCCAAGGCAGTGACCGCCGACAGCGCCTGGTCCTCCGTCGAGCTCAAGGTGCTGATCGAGCAGATGCGCGAGCAGATCCAGAACATCGAATGAGCCGCACCGGACAGCGACAAGGATTTTCCGCATGACTGATCAACTGGCGTCGGCTCTGGCGTCCTTCGACCTGCTGCTGGCGGTGTACCTGGTGGCCATCACGGCCGAAGCCATGTCCGGTGCGCTGGCCGCCGGCCGTCGCAACATGGACATCTTCGGGGTCGCGGTGATCGCGTTCGTGACCGCGCTCGGCGGCGGAACCATCCGCGACGTGACCCTGGGCAACTACCCGATCGGCTGGACCCAGCACCCGGAATACGTCTACCTGGTTCTGGGCGCAGGCTTGCTGACCACGCTGGTGGCGCGCTACCTGCACCGGCTGCAGCGCCTGTTCCTGGTGCTTGATGCCCTGGGACTGGTGGCGTTCTCGCTGATCGGCTGCAGCGTGGCACTGAACCTGGGTTATGCGCCGATGGTGGTGATCCTGTCCGGCATGATCACCGGGATCTGCGGCGGCATCCTGCGTGACGTGCTCTGCAACCAGGTACCCATCGTGTTCTGTCGCGAGCTTTATGCCAGCGTCTCGCTGCTGGTCTGCGCGCTGTTCCTGATCCTGCGCAGCTGGGGCATCGACAGCGACATCAACACCCTGCTCTGCTTCATCATCGGCTTCAGCTTCCGCCTGCTGGCCTTGCGCCATGGCTGGAGGCTGCCGACCTTCTCCTATCACGGGCGCTGGGACTGAGACGGCCCGCAATGACATCGGGCGCCCGCAGGCGCCCGATTGGCGTTACAGCATGAACTGGATCTGCATCTCGCCCACCATGAAGCCGAGCACGGCGCCGACGGTGATGAGAATCCATTCCTCTTCCTTGAACGCGGGACGCAGCATGCCCTCGAACTCGGTCGGGGTGAGCATGCGCATGCGCGTGATCAGGGTGTTGCGCACGTCCATGGCGTCCTCGGCGTACTCCTCCATGTGCTTCATGGTTTCCGGCAGACGCTCGAGAATGCGGTCGGCAATGTGCTGCTTCATCTCGATGTAGCGGCTGGTACCGACCGCGTACAGCACCAGTGGACGGGCCACGCCGGCCTGCTCGTCGACGACGCGGCGGACCTGCTTCTGCAGCAGCTGGATGACGCGATCGGAGCGCGGGCCGCTGAACAGCTCCTCCATCATGATGCCGGGCGTGAGCATCTGCTTCGAGATCAGCGCGGCATAGTCACCGGCGACCTCCTGCTGGCGCTTGAGGAACAGGCCATGCAGGGTATAGCCAAAGAGCTTTTTCGGATTCAGCGGACGGAACAGCATCTGCAGCGCCAGCCAGTCACTGAACAACCCAACGAAGCCGCCGAAGGCGGGCAGCATCCAGGGCTCGCGCCACACCAGCCAGCACACCATCTGCACCAGACCGATGATGAAGCCGAAGTAGAACCCGGCCTTGCAGAAGAACTTCAGCTCCTGCTTGCCAACACGCTGGAAGATCTCGTTGAGGAGCTTCTTGTCCTTCTTGAGGTTGCTGATGACCATGTGACGGATGTCGAAGTAGCGCGACACGTTGACCTGCACCTCGCCCATGATCGAAGCCACGATCTTGGGTGCCTCGCCCTTGACGCGCTTGATGATGCGCTGGCGCATGAACTCGGGCATGCCCTCCCAGAGTCCGGGCTGGTATTCCTGCATGACCTCGCGCACGATGTCCTCGGAGGCCTCCATCATCGGCACTTCGATTTCGCGCGCGATGCGGGCCGGATCCAGACGCGCGAAGATTTCCTCGGGCTTGATCAGGCGCTCGGTCATCAGGTCGACCGCAATGGTGGCCATCTTCTCGGCCTTGCGCGGCACGATGCCCTGCCAGCCCAGGAACGGCTTGATGCCCCAGAACTCGATGGGCTGGAACATCATCTTGATCGCCACCACCTTGGTGACGTAGCCGATCAGGCCGCTGATGAAGGGAATGGAGATGTAAAGCCACATGTCGGCTTTGAAATCAGCGATCAACGCATCCATGAGCGGTGTTCCGTGTTCTTTTCGGTCGTCGGGCGGGGGTGGCGCTCAGCGCCGCAGGCCCGCGTGACGGGCCGTCAATTCGACAAGTGTATAAGGTGCGAAGCTTCGTTGCGAGACCGAAATCACTGTTCGCTCAGGCGCCTCAGCGGTCCGGACAGACGCGCCGGATTGGCCGGAATCACGTCACGGTAGCGCGCCTGCAGTGCCGCCAGATCAGCCTCCTTGTCACCCGTGGTGAAGAAGGCCTCGGTGATGCGCAGCTCCTTGCGGCCGAAATCCAGGATGAAGGGGATGATGGGCACCCCGGCGCGATGCGCCATGTAGTAGAAACCCAGCTTCCACTCTTCAGCGCTGTGACGCGTGCCCTCGGGAGCAATGCCGATGTAGATCGAACCCGGCTGGGCAAAGCGTGCCACCACCTGCTCGACTTGGCCGCCCTTGCTGCTGTTGCGATACACCGGCATGACATTGGCCCAGCGGAAGAACGCGCCCACCGGCCCCTTGAACAACTCGGCCTTGGCCAGCACGGTGATGTTGAGACGCAGCGCCATGATGGTGGCGGCGGCCACCAGACCGTCCCGGTTCGAGGTGTGGGGCGCACCAATCATCAGTGCCTTGCCATGGGTGGGGACGGCGCCCGTGACCTTCCAGCCCATGGCCCTGAGCCAGAGCAGCCCGAGACGCTGGGTGAACGGTGTGCCACGACGCGGCACCTCGGGCCCGAGGTGCTCGGCAGTGATCACGGGGTCGTTGGTGGGCGTGGTGGCAGACATGCGGATTCCCTGGCGGGCAATGGGTGATGGCACTGTACTGGCTGATCGGCAAGAACAGCAATCACCGGCAGACGAAATGAGAACAGCTGTGCAGCCATCATGAAAACCCCCCGGCTGGCCGGGGGGTTTTTCATGATGCGACGATCTGGCGCGATCAGAAGGTGCGCGAGATGAGCTCCTTCATGATCTCGTTGGTGCCGCCGTAGATGCGGTTGGCACGGGTGTCGATGTAGGCCTGGGCAACCGGGTACTCGAGCATGAAGCCGTAGCCGCCATGGAGCTGCACGCACTCGTCGACGACCTTGGACAGCAGGTCGGAGACCCAGTACTTGGAGGCGGCGGCGGCATCGACCTGCAGGGTGCCCTTGATCTGCTCCTCGATGCAGCGGTCGATGAAGATGCGCGCGATCTGCACTTCGGAACGCAGCTCGGCGAGCTTGAAGCGGGTGTTCTGGTAGGCCGCCACCGGCTTGCCGAAGACCTTGCGCTGACGCACGTAGTCCAGGGTGTGGGCGAGCACGGACTCGGCACCGGCACAGCACATGATGCCGATCATCAGGCGCTCCCAGGCCAGCTCCTTCATCAGCATGATGAAGCCCATGCCTTCCATGCCGATCAGGTTGGACTTGGGCACGCGCACGTTGTCGAAGAACAGCTCGCAGGTGTCCTGGCCACGCATGCCGACCTTCTTCAGCGGACGGCCCTTGCTGAAGCCGGGGCGATCGGCCTCGATCAGCAGCAGCGAGATGCTCTCGGCACCCTTGCTGGGATCGCCGGTCTTGACCACGACCACGGCGATGTCGCACAGGTAGCCGTTGGTGATGAAGATCTTCGAGCCATTGACGATGTAGTCGTCACCGTCGGCCACCGCGGTGGTACGCACGGCCTGCAGGTCGGAGCCGGTGCCCGGCTCGGTCATGGCGATGGAGCCCACGGCCTCGCCGGAGCACATCTTCGGCAGCCACTTCTGCTTCAGCTCCTCGGTGGCGAAGTTGAGCAGGTAGTTGGCGACGATGTCGGAGTGCAGCGAGAAGCCCGAGGCGGAGTCGCCGGCGCGGGCCTGCTCTTCCATCAGGATGACGCTGTAGAGACGGTCCACGCCGGAGCCGCCGTACTCGACCGGCATGGTCGGGCAAAGCAGGCCGAGTTCACCGGCCTTGTTCCACAGGTGACGGTCGATGTGCTGCTGCTCTTCCCACTTCTCGCGGTGCGGCGCCAGCTCTTCCTCGAAGAAGCGGCGTGCGGTGCGACGGAAGTCCTCGTGCTCCGGGCCGAACAGGGTACGCGGGATCATCGGGTTCATCGGGGTGGGTATGTGCAGACCGCTCATGTCTGTCTCTCCGTAAAAGGGGTTGCTGAAGCCGTGGGTGTCGGACCGGAAACAAGACGGTCGTATGGCTTGTGCGCCGTTTTACGCAGGGCTGACCGAGGGGTCAAGGACACAATGACTCACGGGTCATGACATAAATGCTCACGCCGGCAGGCAGCGCGCCATGAAGTCGCGCATCAGGCGCAGATAGTCGCGCTGGTGCAGGTGCAGCACGTGGTTGCCGGGGAACCAGTGCAGCTGGCTGCCGGCCCAGTGCCGATGCAGCAGATGCTGGTAGCGCGGACCGGTGAAGCGGTCGCCCGCCCCGGCAATGATGAGCAGACGCTCCGGATCAAGCAGCGGGCGCCAGGTCAGCGGCGAATGCACGGCCAACGCATGACGTAGCGCAGTGACATCGAGACCTGTCAGAGGCAGTGCTGGCGATATCACGGTGCTCAGCGGCGGCCACTCCATCAGCATGTCGGCGGGCGACACCACGGCGGCATTGGGAATGGCAAACGCCAGACGGTCATCCACCGCCGCCAGCAGCGCGCTCAGGTAGCCGCCCAGGCTGAGCCCCGAAATGCCCATGCCGGGCACGCCGCGCCGCTCCAGGTAATGCATGAGCATGCGCAGCTCGTGGATGGACTGCAGCATGGCCTCGCTGGTCTGCGCGATGCCGTGGCTGAAATAGCCGAAGCCGCTGAACGGATCGAAGCGACCGCGCCGAGCCCCGTGGAACGGCAAGGTGAACAGCGCGATGTCCCAGCCCTGGCGGAAGAACCAGCGCAGCGAGAACATGCCGCGATTGACCCAGTAGGCGTCCAGCGAGTAGCCGTGCACGAAGATCAGGGTGCGGCGCGGCCGGTCACCATGCGTCCAGTGCCGGACCGGCACGCGATGGTTGCGGGTGTGGCGGGCATAGGCGGCGCGCACGGCCGGATTCAGGGCCTCGAAGGTGCTGTCGAAACAGAGCTGGTCGGCGCGGCCGCCCAGGGCTGCCAGTCCGTCGTCGCGCAGGCGCTCGCGCGAATAGCTGAACTGGCGTGGCGGCTCGATGAAGACCGCCTCGCGCTCGCCCCGGTCAGCCAGTGCCTGGTAGAACGGCATCAGCGACTTTTCCCGGGCGATGCCGCGCGGGCCGAAGTGCGGCAGCATGGCAGTACCGACGGCACTCGCCAGACCGGTGCGCAGCACGTAGTCCAGCGACGCCGACAGGGCCACCTTGACGGGATGATCGTCATGCGCCGGCGTGCGCGGGTCATGCCGGTGATAATCCACCGGCAAGGCCTGCCACCACGGCTGACCCGGGGTCGCCGGACCAGCCTGTGTCGCTGCGCACGCCAGACGTTCAGTCACGGCGATACATCGTCACCACGCAGGCGCCGCCCAGCCCCAGGTTGTGCTGCAGCGCAATGCGTGCGCCGGACACCTGGCGCTGGTCGGCGGTGCCGCGCAGCTGCCAGACCAGCTCCGTGCACTGCGCCAGACCGGTGGCGCCCAGCGGGTGCCCCTTGGACAGCAGACCGCCGGACGGGTTGGTGACGACCTGGCCACCGTAGGTGTTGTCACCGTCCCAGATGAACTTCTCGGCGCCCCCTTCCGGACACAGGCCGAGGGCCTCGTAGGTCAGCAGCTCGTTGGCCGTGAAGCAGTCGTGCAACTCCACCACGTCGACATCCTCGGCACCGATGCCGGCCGCCTCGTAGACCTGGTTCGCCGCCGCCTTGGCCATGTCGTAGCCGACCATCTTGATCATCGAGTTCTCGTTGACGCTGCTCGGGAAATCGGTGGTCATGGCCTGGGCCGCGATGTAGACCGGATTGCTGATGCCCAGCTTCGCCGCGAACTCATCCGAACACAGCACGGCAGCGCCGGCACCGCAGGTCGGCGGACAGCACTGGAAGCGAGTCAGCGGATCGAAGACCTCGTCCGACGCCATGATCTCGTCCAGTGACAGCACCTGGCCGAACAGCGCATAGGGGTTGCGGCTGGCATGCTGGCGCGCCTTCTCGGCGATCTTGCCGAAAGTCTCCTTGCGGGTGCCGTGCTTCCAGCGGTATTCACGACCGGCACCACCGAACATCTGCGCGGCGGGCGGCGCGCTGGTGAAGCCCTGGGCATCCAGCATGACCTGGGCATGCAGCGACATCGACGACTCGCGGTCATTGAACTTGGCGCCCAGTGCGCCCTTCTCCATTTTCTCGAAGCCCACCACCAGCACGCACTCGGCGGCGCCGTTCTCGATGGCCTGGCGCCCGAGGTAGAGCGCGCTGGAGCCGGTCGAGCAGTTGCTGTTGACATTGAAGATGGGAATGCCGGTGAGGCCGATCTCGTAGACGGCACGCATGCCGCTGCAGGAGTCGCCATAGACATAGCCGGTGTAGGCCTGCTGGATGCGGTCATAGCTGACGCCAGCATCGGCGAGGGCCAGACGGCCCGCTTCAGCGGCCATCACGTGATAGTCGGCGCTGGCGCCGGGCTTGGCGAACTTGGTCATGCCTACGCCGATGACATTGACGCGACGCTTCATGGTGTTTTCCTCTCGAATTCGTGGGGGTCTCCGGGCGGCAACTGCCGCCCGGAGGATCGCTCAGGCCAGACCGGCCAGGCAGTTCAGTTCGCGGGCGAGCAGCACATCGCCGTCGACACGCAGGTCGCCCTTCTGGTGCAGGGCTGCCAGGTCGGCACCCTCGGCCAGGGCCCTGAGCGTGTCGTCACTGAGGCCGATGGTGGCAGCGGGTTCGGCGGCAGCCGCCTTCGCCACCTGACCGGCGCCGAAGTCCACCGACCAGCTCGTTTCGGCATCCGTGACATTGAACTGCAGCACCGTGTTCAGACGGGTATCCAGCTGCCCGGCCGCCAGCTTCTCGCCCAGCGCCGCGAACAGGCGATCGGCGAACAGCTCGCGCGTTGCCGCCGTGGCGGCTGCGGCCGGTGCCGCGGTCTCGCCGCTGGCGAGACGGGCCTGACGGGCCTGCTCGACCACGGCCTTGTCCATGCCCGACAGCACGGTCAGCTTGTTGGATGCCATGACATTGCCGCTGATCTTGAGCTGACCGCCGAAGAAGAGCTTCTGCACGGCCGCCAGATCGCCGCCAAACAGGGTGTCCGCGTATTTGGCATCAAGCGCGATGGTCACGTCAGGCTTTACGGCCTGACCGGCGCCGACCGAACCGGGCGCATTCTTGAGGTCGATGAAGAAGCTCGACTCCGGGTTCTGGAAATTGAACTGGAAGGAGGTCTTGGTCTGCTCCACCAGCGCCGGATTGGCATCGACGAACAGCCGGATGCCGCCGAACACGTCCGCCAGCGTCACGCCCTGATCCGCTGCGGGTGCCACGGGCGCGGAAGCTGCCGCGGCTGACGCAGTGGATGCGCCGGCGGCGACACGCGCGGCACGCGCCTGCTCGACCAGGGCCTTGTCCATGCCCGACAGCACGGTGAGCTTGTTCGAGGCCATGACATTGCCATGCACCTTCATCTTGCCGCCGAAGTAGAGCTTCTGCACGGCGCCCAGATCGCCCCCGAACAGCGTGCCGGTGTGCTCGGCATCCAGCTCGATGGTCACGTCCGGCTTGTCGATCGTGCCGCTGCCAACGGCGCCGGCCGCGTTCTTGAGATCGATGAACCAGGTTGATTCGGGCTTGTGGAACACGAACTGGAACGTGGTCCTGGTCTGCTCGACCAGTTCTGGCTTCGCCGCGACAAACGCCTTGATGCCGGCGAACACGTCAGCAACGGTCACGCCCTCTTCCACGCCTGCGGCTGCAGCCGCCGCCGCAGGGGCCGTCTTGGCCTGCTTGGCCGCCGGAATCTCGGCATAGAGCTCGACGGCGGCGTTCTTGATGACGACCTCGCCACGCTCCTTCACCGACGTCTCGAACACGATGCGGGTGTCCGACTCCTTCCACATCTTCGTGACCAGGGTTTCGCCGGGGAACACGCTCTTGGCGAAGCGCACCTTGATGCTCTTGAAGCGGCGCGGATCGTTGCCGCAGAACGCCTTCACGACATGGCGACCGCAGTAGCCGTAGGTGCACATGCCATGCAGGATGGGCTTCTCGAAGCCGAAGGCCTTGGCGAAGGCCGGATCGGCGTGCAACGGGTTCCAGTCGCCGGACAGACGATACAGCAGGGTCTGGTTGGCGTCGGTCTTCTCCTCGATGACGGCATCCGGCTCGCGTGACGGCGGCACGTTGATGTCCGCGGAAGGGCCGCGGTCGCCACCCCAGCCGCCGGCACCCTTCACGAACGAGGTCATCTCGTTGTAGGCGATCTCCTCGCCGTCCTCGTCCAGGGTGTGCACGGCAAAGGTCACCACGGCATTCGGCGCCTTGTCGAAGGCTTCCTTGAACTTGAAGACATGCTTGAGCCTGGCGCTTGGCGGCAGCGGGCGCTTGATCTCGGTGTACTGCTCGCCGTGCAGCAGGCGATCGAAGCCGAAGTTCATGCCCGGCAGCTTGAGGCCGCCGGCCTTGGCCGCCGCCAGCATGGCATTGGACTGCGGCATCACGCCGTAGGTCGGCAGCACGCGGAAGTCACTGCCCAGCTCGTAGACATAGCCGAGTTCGGTGCTGTCCATGGGGTCACGGGCGGCGCCGACCCCGAGGGCGTAGAGCGCGATGTCACGCTCGTCGTAGCTGTTCTCCAGCACCAGCTCGCCCTTCTTCGCCTCGTCGAGGTCGATGAACTCGTTGCCGCCGAGGCTGGGGTTGTTGATGTTGTGCAGGATGGGCGCAAACGAGTCGTTGACGTTGCCCGGATGGTCGGCACCGGTGAAATCGGTGATCCGGTCCCACTTGGCGGCCAGGTCATCGACGCTGATGGCCTTGGTGAGCGGGAAGGCATGGCCCTGGGTACGTTCCCAGCGCAGCTTGGCGATGTAGCCGGCCCCGACCTCGAAGATGCCCTTGGTTTCCTCGCAGTCCTCGTGGCAGAGCCAGGCCACCAGCGGGCTGACCTTCTCCGGCTTGAGGTTGGCGAGCAGCTCCGGCGGCATCACGGTCTCGGTCAGGCGCGAGGCCGCGATGGGTGCGATGGTGTTGACGTGGATGCCCTTGGACCGGCCTTCCTCGGCCAGGCAGTTGGCGAGACCGGCGAGACCGAGCTTGGCGGCGCAGTAGTTGGCCTGGCCGAAGTTGCCGTAGAGGCCGGCGGCCGACGTGGTCATGATGATGCGGCCGTAGCCCTTGTCGCGCATGATCGGCCAGGCCGCGTGCGACACGCTCATGGAGCCGGTCAGGTGAACCTTGAGGATGAGATCCCAGTCGCCCTGGGTCATCTTCTGGAAGCTGACATCACGCAGGATGCCGGCGTTGTTGATGACGATGTCGACGGTGCCGAAGGCGTCCAGCGCCGTCTGCACGATGGCCTGGCCGTTCTCCACCGAATCGTAGTTGGCAACGGCGTCGCCGCCGAGGGCCTTGATCTCCTCGACCACCTTGTCGGCAGCGGCCGAGGACTTGCCGTCACCGTGGGCACCGCCGCCGAGGTCGTTGACCACGACCTTGGCACCGAGCGAGCCGAGCAGCAGGGCATGAGAGCGGCCGAGGCCGTTGCCGGCGCCGGTGACAATGGCGACGCGGCCGTCAAAACGCAGATTGGACATGGTGAATGCTCCTGATCACTCGCGGCTCAGAACGTGCGCGAGATGATTTCCTTCATGATTTCGTTGGTACCGCCGTAGATGCGGTTGGCGCGCGTGTCGACGTAGGCTTGGGCGACCGGGTACTCGAGCATGAAGCCGTAGCCGCCATGAAGCTGGACGCACTCGTCAACAACGCGGGACATGAGGTCGGAGACCCAGTACTTGGCGGCGGCGGCGGCATCGACCTGAAGCTCACCCTTGATCTGCAATTCGATGCACTTGTCGATGTAGACACGCGCGATCTGGGTTTCCGAGCGCATCTCGGCCAGCTTGAACTTGCTGTTCTGGTAGGCCGCGACCGGCTTGCCGAAGACCTTGCGGTCACGCACGTAGGCCAGGGTGTGCGCCAGCACCTGTTCGCAGCCGGCGGCGCAGATGATGCCGATCATCAGGCGCTCCCAGGCCAGCTCCTTCATCAGCATGATGAAGCCCATGCCTTCCATGCCGATCAGGTTGCTCTTGGGCACGCGCACGTTGTCGAAGAACAGCTCGCAGGTGTCCTGGCCCTTCATGCCGACCTTCTTCAGCGGGCGACCCTTGGTGAAGCCGGGACGATCGGCCTCGACCAGCAGCAGCGAGATGTTCTCGGCGCCCTTGGCCGGATCACCGGTCTTCACCACGACCACGGCGATGTCGCAGAGATAGCCGTTGGTGATGAAGATCTTGCTGCCGTTGACGATGTAGTCATCGCCATCCTCGCGCGCGGTGGTGCGCACGGCCTGCAGGTCGGAGCCGGTGCCCGGCTCGGTCATGGCGATGGCACCGACGGCTTCGCCGGTGGCCATCTTCGGCAGCCACGTGCGCTTCAGGTCTTCGCTGGCGAAGTTGTTGATGTAGTTGGCGACGATGTCGGAATGCAGGGCGAAACCGGAGGCCGAGTCACCGGCACGGGCCTGCTCTTCCATCAGGATCACGCTGTAGAGACGATCGACACCCGATCCGCCGTACTCCTCCGGCATGGTGGCGCAGAGCAGCCCCAGCTCGCCGGCCTTGTTCCACAGGTGACGATCGATGTGCTGCTGCTCTTCCCACTTCTCGCGGTGGGGCGCCATTTCCTCCTCGAAGAAGCGGCGGGCGGTACGGCGGAAATCCTCATGTTCCGGCCCGAACAGGGTGCGCGGAATCATGGCATTCATGGGATTCGCGATGTTGAGACTCATCAGGGGCTCCGGGGGTACAGATACAGATGCAGAAAGGTCGCGTTGCAGGCAATTTAAAATACGGCCGTACAACTTGTTTGCATTCTGTGTCCCTGCCTGAGACACTGTCAAGGGATTTGTGACTGACCAGTCTCGCCCGATGCTGCCGCGATGTTCGCCTTCCGCAGGCGCGCGTCCTACAATTACAGAATGGCTGTCGCGCCCGGTATGCAGGGAGCCGACGCCCGCGCCGAGAGCATTGCCATGAACGCCAGGACCACCCCACGCCGTCGCACCCAGGCTGAACGCAGCGAAGCCATGCGCCAGCGCCTGATCGACGCAACCATCCTGAGCCTGGAAAGCGAAGGCTATGCCGGCACCACGGTGAGCACGATCATCACGGCAGCCGCCGTGTCACGCGGTGCGCCGATACACCACTTTCCGACCAAGGCTGCGCTGATCGCGGCCACTGCCGAGCATCTGGTGCGCCGGCTCTATGTGCACCTGGGCTACGCCATCCGTGCCATCGAGGACTCCGATGACCGCCTGGATGCCATGATCCTGGCGAGCTGGCGCGAGGTCTTCGGCACCTCCGAAAGCGTCGCGCTGATGGAACTGATGATGGCCAGCCGCCGCGACGCGGAACTGGCCAATGTCATGCGCCAGATCTGGATCACCGGCTACGAGACGCTGGATACCGCATCCCGGCACTACTTCGAGGCCCTGGACCCCGACGTCAACCCGACCCAGCTGTTCGCGCTCACGCACTGGCTGATGAGCGGCATGGCCCTGGAGCGTCACCTGATGGACGGCGAGCACGTCGAACATCATTTCCTCGCCCTCTGGAGCCGCGTGCTGCGCGGCTACATGAAGCCCCGCGACGGCGTCACCACGCCACCGCCAAAACCCCGCCAGTGGGACAGCACCCTCTGACACAGGCGCAACGCCACAGTGACGAACCCGATCCCTATCCGAATTGAAGCCGAGCAGATTTCGGCTTTCTGATAGCGGTCAGGCATCGCTGCCTGCCCCGGCAACAACAAGAAGAACCCGCATGGCCAGAACCTGCCTCCTCGCCCGTGGCATCCTGCTTTACGCCTGCCTGCTCGCCACGGCACAGGCCGGCGGCCTGGATGTCCCCGCCTTCGCCTCGGCA
>VFQO010000202.1_pt1 | contig 74261 bp, 50 predicted proteins | sample 3512331 | NCBI WGS metagenome assembly VFQO01 (sample SAMN10412371, study PRJNA504923) | tailings metagenome | isolation source: Replicate 3 from Balatoc abandoned mine | place: Philippines: Itogon, Benguet | collected 2017-08-28 | reverse complement strand
GCTGTCGCTGTCGTGCATTGGCCTTTGTATTACAAACGCTGCCAATGTCCGCAATGGGGTCGTTTGCTGAAGGGCAGGAATTTTTCAACGAAGTCAGCTTCCTGCCGTTCGACTTATCGTGATGGAACCTTCCAGTCAGCTTCTGCGCGTTTCTCGCCAGCAGCCGACATTCCGGAATCGACCCCATAGCGGACATTGCCTGCTTCGCCCCGCCCCGACTATCTGTTTCGCCGCTCATGAACCAACAAAATAATGGACCTCAGTCGCCCAGTTTCGTCACGATCGAAGGTCGACGATAGGTTGACGAGCTTTTCTGATCCGTCTGCAAACTTACCTTTCACGTCAAAGCTGCAATCAGGATGGCCGTAGTATGTGCCGCAGATGACATTCGAAACTGAAAGCAACTCTGCTGGATCTCCGCGACGCGACGCAAAGCTCGCAAACCTGTAACGGTAGTCGGTGCTCCAACTCGCCTCGACATGCGCGATTATCTCTTCCGCAGTGGGCGCCGCTATGACCGAAGCATTATCGTCAACGACAGCCGCAGTCGCGCAGCCCAAAAGTGGCAGGACCAACATGGCGCCCAGACGCTTCATTCGCTTTGAATAAGCACACATGCGGCAGAAAACCACCCACCTGCGGTCATGAGCGTGACCAGTGCGTGATCCCGAAAGCTGCATGGCAGCCTCGCCTCCCTGCTGGAAAATTCCCGCCATTCCGAAAGCGACCCCAAAGCTGACCATCACCGGTGAGGCGGCTATCGCCTGACCTACGCCGAAAGCAGACCTTCTGCAAACGAGCCCAGGATCGTAAATCAGTCGTGCAGTACACGTTGTCAGCTGGGCCCAACAGCTTATGGTCATTTTCTGACAAGAATGTAGGATCGGGGTCCCAAGAAGGCATCCCATCGACAAGTGCACGCCCGGACAATATAAGAATATATGGACACAACATGACGAACGAAAATATAAGATGGATGATGACAGCGGGCGTATTTATGCCGTTTCCAACCACCATTCTTGGATTAATGTTAAGTTTAAATGAAAATCCGATTTATCAATTTGTTTTTGTTTTATCTATATTCATTGCTTTGTTGAGCATAAACGCCTCATTTGTGGTGTCTTTATTCAGAAAATGCCCGAATTGTCTCAAACGATATTTTATCCGCATGCCTTTATTATTGCCAATGCGTCGATGTTGCGTGAATTGTCGATATCGAGATGCTTAATCGCATGTTTCACTGGCCTTCAGAAATGCGTGACCGATGCAGCTTCAATCAGCTCAGCGGCGAGATAATGGCTGCAATCCACCCAGTTGTTGCCAGTTCTGTGATCGCCAAACTTCGACAAAAGCGGCCATCGGAGCTCGCCCGACGGCCGCCATGTTGGTCAGATTTCGATACGCTCAGCGAGGACAAGTGCATCCTCCACATCGACACCGAGATAGCGGACCGTGTTCTCGATCTTGGAATGTCCCAAGAGAATCTGGACCGCACGAAGGTTTCCGGTCGTCCGATAGATCATTGCGGCTTTGGTGCGCCGCATCGAATGAGTACCGTAGTCTTCACGCCTTAACCCGACTGCGGTGACCCATTCATCGACGAGCCGGGCATACTGCCGCGTGCTCATCGGTTGACCGGGATGGATCCTGCTAGGGAACACGAAATCTTCGATGGTGCCGCCACGTCGCAGAAGCCATGTCGCCAGGCTCGAGCGGGCGTCTGCGGTGATTTCGAATTGCACGGGTCGGCCGGTTTTCCGCTGAATGATCATTGCGCGGTCGCGGACCTCCGATCCGGCCACGAGGTCGCCGATCTTGAGCTTCACAAGATCGCAGCCCCGTAGCTTGCTGTCGATCGCTAGGTCGAACAGAGCGCGGTCTCGGAGCCGTTCCTCGCGATCAAGGAAGAACCGGATCGCCCAAATCTGCTTCTGGGTGAGCGGCCGCTTTGTGCCGACGGTTCTGCCGGCATTCCACGAAACCCGATTTTGCATGGCTGGGTCGAGGTGTGAGTAGGTCATTATCTTTCTCCATGGCCTTGATTGGCCAAGGAGAAAGAACGAGCGTCGGCTCTGCGACATCGCCATTGCCCTGCATAGACAGAGCGATAGCGGCCTACGCCGCCTCAGACACGCATAGGCAAAAGGGCCGCTTTCGATATAAGCCGACCATTAGGGACGCCGGTGCGAACGACGGCTTTGTCCCAAGAGCTTCCAGCAGCCGCCAACCCAGATGCTACAATCAGCCGCCGCGAACGCTGAATTCGGACAAAGGCCGACGATGGGGCGGCACCGCCGTTGTCGTCAGAACCCCATGCCCAACCTAATGCCAACACGTGCATCGGGGGCATCTGTGGACAGTCCGGCCCTTGCATCAACGCCAAGCTGCAGCCGTTTGGTGAGGCTGGTGGCGAACCCCAAGCCCAAAGATTGATTATCCTCGATCAACTCAGTCGCAGCCTGGTCGTAATTGTAGGACAATGTAACCGAACTTAGATTGCCTATCACGAATTGGCTCCCGACGGCGCCAGACAGCGTGTTGCGAACATCGAAGTCAGTGGGTTCGCCTATGACGGTGTAACCGGCGGTGACGAAGGGGATGACGTCGCCGAAACGCCGTGAGATCTGGCCATTGATACCGAAATCCACCTCGCCCGTGCCAAGAGCGGCCTCTCGCGAAGCCGTGGGCACCTTGATGGTGCCACCGATTGACGCGTTAAACCCGCCCAGTGGGAGCTGATAGTCGGCCTGCAAGATGAGATCGCCGATCCCCTCGCGGGTTACCGTGCTGGGCTGGGTGGAAGGGCGCGACAGAAGGGACGTGCCCAGCAGCCCGCCGCCGCTCACGATCAAATCTTCAGGAGCAGATGTGATGATGTAAGGGAGCGAAGCGGCGAACGAGAACCTGCCTGAAGTCACCCGCGCGCCGGTGGAAATGCTTACTGTTTCATATTCGCGATCATTGAGGTCGCCCGTGATGTAATCTGAAGCTGCGAACAAGGTGATCGCGGTCTGCGGTTGCGTGTCTTTCAAAGGGACTGACACGTCCTCTTGAGCGAACGCAGGACCACCAAATAGAGCAAGGACGAGAATGGATTTCGATTTACGCATGATATCGCTCCAAGATTGCGTGATGACAGCCGAAGCTGCTTCATCTCTGGAACGAATGAGTCTTCCGATTTCATCCATTCTATCTTGATTGTGGCTGCCGCCGGACTGTCAGTCGGGTGAAGGCACTATGCGCGAGAAGGACCATCTGCACTTCGCCGCCGGCAGGTCAGCCATGCATGCGGCGCCCGCCCCTTCTGCAATATCGCTTGCCTCCGCACAGGCTGCGCCAATCACCGCGCCTGATCGCGTCATCGCAGCGGGCAAGGCAAGGGCGCGCCAGTCTCCGTGTGACCTAATTCGCTAAAGGCGCATCATAGTCCCCCGGTTACAGCGTCGCGGTGGCTAGCCTGCGGCGCGCTGGCGGCAATGATGACCCCGCAGCACCGTCCCCCTGCCCTGCCCACTACGACGGCGTGCGGGCAATCGTCTGCATGAACCGTGAGGCTGCTCGCAGATCAAAGCCCCGCAGGGGCTGCGGCAAGAAAAGTATGAGTTTTTGGGGTGGGCATGAATTAGATCCGAACGCCCACCCGTTTTCCTTTCGAGCGAGCGAACTCACAGGCTCGCTGATACGGACGAAAGGATACGCACATGAAGAAATTTGTTCTTGCCGCTAGCGTTCTCGCTCTCGTGCCGGCAACCGCGCAGGCACAGCTGCTCGGCGGCAGCGGCAGTATTGGAGGCGGTCTTGGCGGCTCCATCGGCGGCACACTCGACACCACGAACCGCACCCCGATCGGCAGCACCATCGATCGCACCTCGCGCACTGTTCGCGGCACTGCCGAAAGCACTGTCAACGGTACCGCTTCGACAAACGGCAGCCAGTCGGTTGATGTGCGTCGCGGCACGGTTGCAGCGGATCGCACCGCAAGCGGATCGCTGACCGGTTCGACTGCGAGCCTCGCCGATCTTGTGGTCCCGTCGATGGGAGGCATGGCCAATGCAACCGGTAACGGATCAGCCAATGGGCAGGGGTCCGTTAATGCCCAACTCATCGGCACCGACAGCCTCACTGGCGCATTAAGCCCCGCCGCAGGAGGTGCGCAGGGGCTGGCGGCTAATGCAGCCGGCACGGCCTCTGGTACGGCGACCGGGATGGTCTCGAATATGCCGATGCCCGCAATGCCGTCTGTGCCCACCGCTGGTGGGGTGACTGGGACTGGTCGGGGCTCGGCCGAAGGGAATGGCTCTGCTTCGTTCGCCAACCCGCTCCTGGCGGTCGCCGGTTCGGCTGCCGCCGCTGGCCAGGGTGCGGCGACCGTCGCAGCGGGTATGCCAGTCATGACGCCTGAAGGCGCCTCGCTCGGCGAAGTCCGCCAGATTGTCGCCAACGGTCGCGGCGAGGTCCAGCAAGTTGTGGTCAAGCAGGGCAATGTTACCCGCACGCTGCCCGCTGGCATGTTCAGCGCCTCGGGAAATGCATTGGTGGCTGGTAGCGCCAGCGGCAATGCTGTTGCCGAAAGTGATCAGCCTGTTCCGGCCACCGACGCGACGAGCGATTGAAGCACTTGCCCCTAGCTCTGCCGCGTTGTCCCGGTAAGCGGCGGTCGTACATCTAAGGGCGGCCACATTATGTGGCCGCCCTGCTTTTGGATCCCGAAACCCGCGCCAGCCCGTCGAAGCCGGCGAAGTCTGGCACTACGACGTTGCCACAAACACCTAAACCCTCACCGCCATCACCGGCCTCTGCTCGCGCTGTGATGAGGTTCGTCACTATGGGAAAGCCATCACCGATGGCCACCGCGACCGCGCCCTCGCACACCTCGCCGGTGTCAATCGCTGGTCGATGATTGAAGCCAACCGCGAGGCCGACAAGTCCCTCGCCCTCTGGCATGAGCGCAACAAGCGCCAGTGGAAATCAGACTACTCACACGCCGTCTCCACATACGGCGTTGTCATCTCGGAGAGCGGCCTTGCCCGCGCACACAGCGCCAACGCAAGGCTCGTCTCCGAAGCCCGAGCGCGTCACTCCAACACGCCTCGGGCCTCACATTAATCGCCTCAGATCGGCGAGTCCTTGAAGGGATCATACTCTTCGGGGGCCTCCTCCCTTGAGGCTTCAACGACCACGCCACTCGCCACCGAAGCAAGCTTCGCAAGCGCGCCGTCATCGTTGAAGAGAGCCTCGCGTTCCTTCTCGGCCTCGCCAATCGACAAGCGCCGAGCAGCCCCGACCTCGTCATCATACGAGGTGACAAAGTCGCGCACGACCTTGCCCAGACCCTCCAGGAAAACCTGATCCGCGATGCGCCGCGTCAGCACATCGAGCGTCCGCTTTGCCGCCGCGCGATCATCAGCCGACATCGCGCTATCACTGGCGGGATCGCCAAGCACGGCGAGCATCAGCGTGACCAGAGGACCCGCTTGCACCGCAGGCTGGACGAACTCCTGCAAGCCTCTCAGCATGACCGACAAGCGCATCAGAGCGACATCTACAGAGACATTCTCAACCTCGCTTCTCGCTGCCGCCAGCTTGGACTCCGCCGCTTTCTGGAACGCCTTCGCTTCAAGCAGCCGCTGCTGAGCATTGGCATACCGCTTGAGAACTCGCTCCTCCTGGCGCGTCCAACTCTGACGATGTCCGTTCAGGTCCATCGCTACAAAGCGCCGGACGAACAACGGATGCCTGTCGCTCTGCAACAACATGCGCAGAGCCGGCGGATCGATGTTCGCTGACGCCATCTGCGCGAACAGAAGCTGCGCTAACTTCGCCTTCCCGGCGAGTGCATCATCCTCGCCCTCAGCGCCCGCAGTCACCTCCATCAGGTTTCGAATAACCTGAATGCTTTCAGCAGACAGCTCTCCGCTGTCATCATCTCCAACCAACATTTTCATCTCCATGAGAGTGGACCGTGTCCACACCGCAGCGGCCTTCGGCTACTGGCATTTGCCGCTATCGGGATGTGGGCAAACATCCCTCTACGAGGCAAACACCAACACCGCAAACACTTTCAGAAGAGCGTTTGCTCATTGTCGACATGCCACAAATCCAACAGCCAACAAAAAGGGTCGAGGATGAGACCTCTCGCTGTGGACACCGCCCATACCACTCTAATGACGCGCAATACCGCTAATCTGGGGTGCCCCCAAGATTGGCATTGCGCCTTGTCTATAGACAAGATGTGGTGATCCGACCTCTCGATCCGCGGGACATCTGCGCGATCGAGAAAACCGTTTGTCTACAGCGGCCTGTAGACAAGCGCGCGGTCGCCCACCACGTAATTGGGGTCCTGCGCCTTGCTCCGGAAGGAAGTAAAACCCTAGTGGCCAGCCTCCAACACCGCGACGATCTCACGGCTGCGTGTCTACAGCATGGAGAACCAAGCTCACCCTCCTCTCGACCCGAGTATGCACTCGATCTCGCGTAACAACTACCAACGCGGCGATACGCGAAAGCCTTGCACAAAACATCGCGCTAGCGCACAGAGAGCAGATCAGCAGTCGAACCGCAGCACGCGGCCCCCTGCCTCTTTCTCCGTGCGAAAGATCCTCTCGTGACGACATCATCGACCAGCATCACCATAAAGTGGGCCAACTCGAAACTTGCAGAGACGCTTCGCAAACGTGAGGAGGAAGAAGCGCTCCTTCGCGGCAACCGTGTTCGCAGCCGGGACGATACCGCAAGCGAGCCGAAGCTCACCCGCCGTGCCCAGCGAGCAGCTCAAGGGGGCGTCGACATGCCGACCACCCAGCGGTGGACGGGCAGCGTCGACTACACCAAGCCGAGCCCTCTTCGTGATCGGCCCAAGTCGGATACTGGCGCAACCAGCTTCCACTTTAAGGTCACTCAAATCTCAAAGGAGGTCGCACCGACTGTCGGAAACAAAGTCATCACAGGCTTCAGTTCCGCCAGCAGTTCGCCCGGTGCTGACCACGAACTTTATATCGGCCGCGAGCTTGCGGCTGAACGCGCCGACGACATCGAAGCCTATCTGTCGCGGAGCGGAGCCGTCGAGATCGACGATGCTGTCCTCGAGCGCCAGCAAGACCGTGCGTATGCCGACGAGATCAACGAAGGCTTCGACGATCTCGCGGTTGCCACGGACTCCATCGGCATCCCCAGCATCTTCTCGAACATCTCTGGCGATGCGCTCGAGCGCGCCGAATTCTGGAGGGCCGTGCATCGATCGGAGCGCGAGCCGCGCGTTCAGACGATCCTGATCGATGCGAACAAGGACCCTGCGCTTGTTCGCCGCATGATGGAAGACGATACGCTTCCCGGTTCATTCCGCGAACTGGCTGCGCTGGCCTATCAGGATGCCGAAGCACCCAAGGACATCGACGCACCGCGGGTGCGTCCCCGTGCCTGGCAAGGCGATGCCGAAGCATGCGGCAAAGTTCTTGCCCGCCTCCAGACTTATCAGGGTTTCGATGCCCGCCGCAGCGGCATCAGCTACAAGTCTGGTCGCGGCGGGACTGTCCAGCACCGCCTCGTCGCCGAGCTTCCGCATGAGCTGACCGCTGCCGAACGTGCTGCCCTTGTCCTTCAGTTCTGCCGCCATCTTGAGCGCATCGAGGAGAACGAGGACGGCACCACACGCGGGTTGATGTATACAGCTGCGATCCACGCGCCAGACGCTCACAACGATGAGCGCAACTACCACCTCCACGTCGTCTTCCATGACCGCCCGGCCAAGATCCTTGAAGGTTACGGGCTGTGGGATTTCGAAGTCGCGGAAGCCTTCGAGCGCAAGGGAGAGATCAGAACTCGCTATCCCTTCCGGCAGGACAAGCTCCGGATGGTGCGCGGTCTCAACGAGGGAACGAACCCCGAAATGTCCGGTCGCAACTTCATTCCCGGTTTGCGGCGCGAGTTCTCCCGCATCACCAATGAAGCGCTCGAACGTGCTGGCATCGAGCGGCGATATGACCCGCGCACCTATAAAGCGATGGGGATCGAGCGGACGCCTACCGAACACCTTGGCACCAAGGCTGCGGCGCTTGAGGCGGCGGGCGTCGAGACCACGGTCGGCTCGCTCAATGCGATGAAGATCTGGTCGGACGCCGAGCGGGACATCGAGCGCAAGACCAGCCAGCGCAAGAGCGCGATCGAAAAGCGCGAGGCGATCCTGCTCGACCTGATGGGCAAGGGAACGCGCGAGCCTTCTGCCGCCGAAGCTATGACGAAGCTCAGGGTTGCTGTCTCCGAATGGAGCCGGACGGCTACCGATGTTGTCGAAGACAGCGCGCTTGTCGAAGGCTTCGATCTCATGGAGGCCAAGGCTCGCTCGCGTGCCGAGAAGGTGCGAGCCACCTGCCTTCGCACGCTTGCCGACATTCAGATCGGCACTGCATCGAGCAGGGACGTCAGGGCCAAGGCGAAGATCGAGAAGCGCTACCACGACGCAACCGCCTGGCTTGCCCAAATCGATGCGGCTCTCGAACAAGGGCGCCCTGATATCGAGAAGGCCCGCGCCAAAATCACGCGCGACGAGGAACGCACAGTCGAACTGTCCGGCCTCGTCGACAGGCTCGCCGACGATCTGCGGAAGGCTCTCGCGGAAGCGCGCGCAGCAGCCGCCAAGGCTCCAACAAAGCCTGCTCCGGTTGTTGCTGTCACGCCTACCCGGAAACCCATCGAAGGCCTTGTCGATATGGTCGACATCCGGTCGCTGGACGATGAGCCTGCGCGTCCGGTGGCACCCAGAGGGATCGCGACGCCGGCGGCGCCGGACGTGCCTTCAGCTGCACCACCCGCTGCGCCTGAACCCGCCAAGCCCGTTGAACCGGCAAAGCCCGCGCCCGCCCCTGCGCCTGCTCCTGCGGCTCCTTCTGTGCCGCCTGTGGCTGCCAAGCAGGCTCCGGAACAGAAAGCTCCTGCCGCACCGGAGAAGGCTCAACCAGCCACCCAGACCCCCGCGCCTGCTGCGGCTCCGGTCGCTGCCCCTGTCGTTCCGGCAAAGCCTGTCGAGACCAAAGCTTCGAACCCTCCGGCACCCACGCCTGCCGCACCCGCACCGGCTGTTCCGGATAAGGTCGTGCCGCCGCCAGTGGTGCAGCAGCCTGCGGCTCCGGCTGCGCCCGAGCCCGTTGTGCCGAAGCCGGTCCAACCGTCTCAGCCGGCAGAGCCTGCGCTGTTCGATCTTCCCGTGCAGGCCGCTCCCAAGAAGCAGGGCTCGCCTGCCGAGCGGCATGACGAGTGGGACCGCGTGTTCAACAAGGTACAGGCCGACAACCTCATCATCCTTCCGGTCGATGGAGAGGAGCCTGTGCGTCTGACGGTCCCTTCGCTCACCGATGAGGAGCGCAGAATTCTTGAGACCCCACATCTCGCCAAGCGCACTCAGGCACGTCTTCTGGCGATGAAAGAGACGCAGGACCATGCTGTCGGCAGGCTTGGCAAATGGATCGAGGCCAATGGCCATAACGAAGCTGCCATCCGCATTCGCGACCGCAAGCTGGAGTTCGTCGACACCCCCAAGGCAATCCAGACGCTGTTCGAGAGATACCGGCGGCATCCCGTCATCGTGCCCGCGCTGGAGAAGAGCATGGAAACCCAATCGAAGATCCGCGAGGTCGTCGAATGGATCAGGACCGAGGGCCGCGATCCTGAGAACCTTATTCTTGGCGATGGCCGCGGTGAAGTCGGCAAGAACGTCACCGAGATCCGCGAGACGATCAGCGAGGTGCGCCAGTACCAGCCCGTGCGCGATGCGCTCCGTGCCGAATACAACCGCCGTGTCGCAGAAGCCGATCGATCCGCGAGCGAGCGCCCTGTCGAGATCAGCCGCGAGCCGGATGGCCGCGTGACCTACAACGTGGACGCTATCAGGGATCCGCTTGTGCGCGAGTTCGCGACGGGCCTCAACGAGCAGCGCGATCCGGAAAGGATGCACGATATCGCCAAGCAGATCGCGATCACCAGAGGAGCCCGCGAGGAACTCGCGCTTCTGGGGCCTGAGGCGGAACTAGCTCTCGGTAGAGCGAAGCAAAGTGGTCCAATCATGGCACCGCAACAGAATAGCTTTGCTGGCATGCAGCTATGATCCCGCGGGCTACCGAAGTCGACCAGATGGTGCTAGCATTTGCCGCTCTAAACCAAGCAGCCATTTTAGAATCACTTCCCGGGCGGTCCACATTTATCTCGCCCTCTTGTCGGCGGCTGCGCATCAGTGGTCCCAGACTCAACAAAGGTTTTATGGGTCGCGCATGGCCAAATTTAACGTGAAAAAATGGCTGACTGGCTATAAACCGCTATCTTGAAACCGTCATCTCCGATCAACAACATCGCCACAGGGTACCCATGCACGAGCGCCCAACAGTAATTGACAGGATTGCCGCCCAAGGTGCCAAGGATCAAATGACTCTCGGGCTTCTGCCGGGACACGATACTCACGCTGATTCCAGTTCGATCGTTCATTTGGCGCGGGACATTGTGTGTGCATTTCTTGCCAAGCCAGACAGTGAAACGAGGACGATCGGGGATCTGCAGAACCTCATTCAGGCAACTTATGAGCTGCTTGTAAACCTCGAGGCGCGAGCGCCCGTTCATGATGCTAGCCAGTTGTCTGGAACCATGGATGCTAAGGCGGGGACTTCCTCAAATACCATTGCTTCCGCACCGCCGACGGAAGGCTGGAGCGAAACTAAGCAGGGCCACCGCGTATCCGACGGAGCCCGAAGCGCACCAGCGTCTCAACTGCGCGTTCTGCCGAGGACTGCAACACTTGACACTAATCCCGCCGCAAGGAGCCAGACGTGGGACTGCAAGGCGTGGCTGGCCAAATTTGAGAACCCCTCCCCCGCGATGCTATCTGAAGCCGAGTCCGACAATCCGAACAACAAGCGAGGCTGGATCGGCGTTTATGATGATCATATTGTATGTCTGTTGACAGGGCGAAAATTGAAGATACTCGGCGCCCATTTACGTCGACTTTTCAAAGATCATCCGCAATACGGCTCCCTTGCAACTCATCCCGGTTATGTTGAGGGCCTTTGCCTTCCATCTGACTATCCTAAAGCTGCGCCATACCTTTCCAGCATAAGGACCAAGGTTGCTGTAGACCGTGGCAAACTTGGTGGCGGACGGCCAGAAGAACTCCAAAAACAGATCGATGACATGCTGGCCAGAGGGAGGTTCGATCTGAGCCTTCGCACAAAGCCACAAACGCGCCCTGGTAACTTCCCTGATTTTGTCGTTTGCTTCGAATGTGGAAGGCCTGTCCACGACATTAGACCGCATCTGATCGAAGTGCATCGGACGAATTACGATCGCTACAAGCGAAAGTGGCACATAAGCGGTCGCGCACCAGCTAAAGGCGAAGAGGGGCTGAGTTTTACCGCCGCTCGGCAAGAAGCAGCGAGACAACTCGAGAGCCGCGGCATCGTGCCTGACGAACAGATAAATCCAGAACTCTGGCCGGGCGTCCTTGAAGACTCGATTCTGTGCCTAAACGATGGCAAACTTGTGGCCGATCTCGAAAAGCATCTGGACAGCACTGGGCAACCGTCAATTACTCATTATCGCGCGCGGTACGAGCTCCCAGATAGTTTTCCAACAAAGCCGCCTATGTTTCAGGGCCCCAAAAGCAGCAGATAACCTGACACTTCAGGATTCTCTTATCGGGCTGAGTGTTATTGTCTTAGCGCGCGCGACACATCGATTATCATCAAGTCATCTGCGAATGGCCAGACGAGTTGCGTTCTCGCCCCCTCGATCCTTATCGAGAAACATGACTGTGTCCATTTTCGGTTGAACGGCGCTGATCTCAACCTCCCGATCTTCATGATCGGATCAGGGCTCCATGCTGGCGGGATATCGCAATACAATAGGGCATAATCTCTCGAGAGGGTCTGTCTAGCCAATCAGGCGCACTTCTTGCCCGCGACCCTTTTTTGAGGTTCCGGCCTCTTTACCAGGGGTGGCTCCGTTTGCATATCGCTCCGAGTTAGGGATCGAACGAAGGTCATTTCGTTGCCGGGGCTTTGGGAGAGCCTCCTGCCCTGCCCTGCCCTGCCCTGCCCTGCGCGTAACCGGGAAGGCCGTGAGATCGGCATTCTATTTCTCTATAAGGCGTGCCGATGCGAGTTACGGCGTTCATCCGCTTTTGGTGAATTTGGCGGACGAGACGCATTGCCATTTGCCAGCTCTCGAAGGTTTGAGCAGCCTTTTGGCCTTTTGTCCCAATGCGCCCCCATCGGCGCTCGACAATGGTCCAACCAAACAGGTCAGTCTGGATCCAGAGGTGGTACTCGCGGGCAATGTTGCGAGACGGGTCTATGGCTTGCCAATGCCAGGACTGGCAGATTGGTGTCTGCATGCGGCATTGATGGCAGGAAGATGCGGTTCGCGTCCAAACGGAAAACTGAATCACTGGCTTCGCTTTGATTCACTGGGGCGATCAAGCGCCATGCGGAGAGATAGCCACTCGAAAGAATCATCTTAAAAAACGCCGCTGCTCGCAGCGGAGGGGATTCATGATTCTGGAGATTCAGATTCAGGCGAAGATAGCCTCACATTTTCAGATGACTGCGGCGACATTCCTGACCTGATGGGGGTGTTTGGCTGACCCAGTGGGGGCAGATGCCTGACCAATCGGGGGCCTTTGCCTGACCTTCCGGGGCATTCCTGACCTTTTGGGGGCGAGACCGCCCTGCCCTCCCCTGCGCTGCATTTGACCGTCCCGGATCCTTCAAAAGCACGCAAGTTGCCTCCCACGCCTCGGAAACGAAGGAGTCGATGCGACTCCTAGGAAATCTTGGGATTTCGCTAGAGCCAGGAGCAATTCCTTCCTGACCAATTGGGGGCTGAGATCATGCTGCGATCCTGACCTGACTTGACCGAAGAGGTCAGGTCAGGCAGCAGAGTGCACTTCAAGAATCACGTATCGATCGCATCCTGGCATGGAAACTGGCGAGAGCCCAATAGCTGAGGCTTCCGAGGAGAAGCATGAAGAACGGTCGCCGGGCCGGGCGATGCGCGTTGCCGCTGCGTTGAAGGCAAAAGGCGGAGATGAGTTCGCCAAGCCGGGCAACATCATCGAGATAAAGTTCGTCAAGGGAGAGTCGCTCAGCCTCACCGCCTCCCGCTTGCTTGCTCTCATGATCCTCACTGCTGGCGGCGATGCTTGGGAAGACCGTCCCCATCGCATTCGAAAAGCCGACATTCGCCGTGGCCACAAAGGCAACGAGCGGATCAGTGACATGCTACAGGAACTCCACCGGACCCTCTTTGCGGTCGATGACAAGTCATGGCGCGGGAAGAAGGCGACCCTTCTGTTCTCCCTAATCTCGCGGTCCAAGGAGGAGACCGACGAAGACGGCGGTGAGACAGGCTGGATCGAATGGGAGTTCACCCCGGACGCCCGCAAGCTCATTCAGGCATCCGAGACCTATGCTGTCCTCAATCGCCAGGCGGTGCTGGGCTTCCGTTCCAACTATGCTCTGAAGCTCTATGAACTGGGCGCGCTTCGCCTTCACAGACGTCAGGCGACCTGGCGCGGCGATATGCAGGCCCTGCGTGCAGCATTAGGGATCCCCCCTGAGGTCTACACCGATTTTGCCCAGCTGCGCCGCAAGGTGCTAGAGAAGGCAAAGTCGGAGATCGATCAGCTCGCCCACTTTCGGGTTGAGTGGCGCGAGATTAGACAGGGCCGCACGGTAACCGAGCTTGAGTTCCGCTTCGAACCCAAAGGAGCGCCGGAGGTTCTCGAGACCGTCGATGAACTTGATCGGCATTCCGCAGGCCGGCAGGCAAGGCGCGACGGCTCAGTCGAGAAGGTTGGGGTAGGGCAGGGGGCCATCGCGGCACCCAAGTCCGCTGCAGCTGCTCAGAAGACAAGTGAGTCGACCTTTCCCTCCGGCACCATCCGCTTTGGCCACCCAGACCTTTTGGAGATTGCGCGCATTCATGGAGGCGGATGGGACGTAGATCTCATCGCAAATGGATTCCGGGACCACATGGGTGGGCGACTGGAGAAGCTGCGCGGAGCGAAGTTGATCGCCGCGTGGAAGGGATTTTGCGAGGGTTGGGTGAACAGGCGCGGGAGGCCTTGAACCTGAAAATTGCACGCGTGCAATTTCTCTAGCCCCCACCGAGTCAGGATAGAAAGCTTCCTCGGCAAAACACGCCCAAAAAAGCGCCCTGACTTTCGAAATCTCAGAATTTCTTGACCGAAAAGCGCAAGTGAGTGTAGCACCCATCCAGTTGCGAAAGGACGGCATGTGTCTAAGGGACTTCAGATCGAAGAAGCCGAACGTTTGGTTTCGGTTGCAACACTAGCGAACCGGACATCGTCGGTGCTGGAGAAGCTGCGAGATTCTGCACGCAGCGCACGCGCTGATACCCGCCGGGAACCCACATTCACGATCGGAAAGGCGGCAGAGCTCGTGGGCCGGACGCCGGCGGCGATCCGCGATGCCGAGAAGGACGGGCGTCTCCCTGAGCCTGCGCGAACGGACAGCAACAGGCGTGAGCGATATACTCTCGCGCAGCTCAACGACATGCGCGGCGTATTCGGGACGCGGCCCTATCGGGCGCCGGGCGACCCCTGTTGCGTCGTGGCGGTCCAGAACTTCAAAGGGGGCGTCGGCAAGTCGACGCTTTCGGTCCATCTTGCGCAGTATCTGGCCATCAAGGGCTACCGTGTTGCGCTTATCGACTGCGATAGCCAAGCGTCAGCAACGACGCTTTTCGGGTACGTGCCGGACCTCGATCTGACGGAGGACGACACGCTCTACCCCTTCCTGCGAGAGGGTGAGAGAACATCGCTCGACTATGCGCTTCGCAAGACCCATTTCGACGGTCTCGAGCTGATCCCGGCCAACCTTCGCTTGTTCAACTCCGAATACGAGCTCGCGGCCAGAATGGCTCAGGGCAATGGCGCGTTACTGGACCGACTGAAGGAAGGGATCGAGAGTATCTCGGACCGGTTTGATGTGATCGTCATGGACCCGCCGCCGGCTCTTGGCGCGATCTCTCTGTCGGTTCTCAGGGCCGCAAATGCTCTGGTGGTCCCGGTTCCGCCTACGGTCATGGATTTCTCCTCCACCGCGGCCTTTCTTTCGATGCTGGATGAGACGATCGAACAGCTAGCCGACAGGGGCCTTGCGCCTGAGCTCACGTTCCTGCGTTTCGTGGCTTCCAAAGTCGATGAGAACAAGTCGATGCAGAAGGAGCTCCTGCAGCTCATGCGGACTTTGTTCGGGCACGCAATGGTCCGGACGCCGCTCAAGGATTCGGCTGAGATCGATAATGCGACCGCGCGCTTGATGACGGTCTATGAGCTTGACGGTCCGGCCACCAGCTCGGCGGTGCGGAACCGCTGCCTCAACTATCTTGATGGCGTTAATTCGGAGATCGAGATTGACATCCGATCGATGTGGCCGAGCCATCAGAAGCGCCTCAGGCAGGAGGCTTTGGTATGAACCTCTTGGAAAATTGCACGCGTGCAATTCTGCTGATGGGAGGCTTGCATGAGTAGGAAAAACAGCGGTTTTGCCGCCGATCTGGCAGCAGGAATCGATCTCACGGAAGAGAGTGCTGCGCCTCGTAGGTCGAGCATCGCGTCAAATGTGCTCACAGGCCGTTCGAACCGTCTGGCTGACCTTGCCTCCGGCGCTATCGTGGCACGCACGCATGAGCTCGTTGACCCCGCCAGATGCCGGATGTGGGCAGGGCACAATCGCGATTATGCTCTGCTCAACGAGGAGCGGTGTGCCGATCTTATCGAGAGCATCAAGGCGCAGGGGCGCCAGGAAATACCGGCGATCGTGCGGCGCTTGTCCGGCGAGGACGGGTATGACTTCGAGGTCATCTGCGGCGCGCGGCGACACTGGTCGATCAGCTGGCTGCGGAGCCACAATTATCCCGACTTCAAATTCCTCGTCGACGTTCGCGAGATCGGGGACGAGGAGGCGTTTCGCCTCGCCGATATCGAAAACCGTGCGCGGGACGACCTCACCGATTTTGAGCGGGCGAGGGACTATCTGCGCGCGCTGACGGCTTATTACGAAGGTCGTCAGAAGACGATGGCTGAACGCCTCAACGTCTCGGAAAGCTGGCTTACACGGTACCTTGATCTTGCGCGGCTGCCTGAGCAGCTGACCCAGGCGTTTGCCAATCCGCAGGATCTGGGAATTCGCAATGCCATAGCGCTCAAGGCGATGCTGAAGCCCGAAGACCGCAAGCAGCGAGCCTTCCGGGAGGCTGCGCGCCTTGCTGCGGAGCGCGAACAGACGGGACAGGCACCCTCGGTACTCGAGGTGATCAAGGCACTCTCTCTTGCTGTAGACCCCCCCAAGAAGTCAGGGTCCCCCAAGAAGTCAGGAACCGGCGAAACTGTCATCAACGCGGCAGGGCAACCAGTGCTGCGGGTCGAAGGGCTGGATCGCAAGGGCATTCACCTCACGCTCCTCAACAAAGGCGGCGCGACCCGGCAGGACGCTGAGGAGGCCATACGTGCTCTACTCGATCAGCACTGGCCGAACGGATAGCGCGGTGGCCTGCCACTCGATGCGGCACGGAAAGAACGGCAGGGGCGGCAGGCTCGGGGCAGGGCAGACACGCCTCCCGCCCCTGCGAGAGGGAACAAAACGACAAAACACCTATTATCGCAGGTCGACGCAAAGAGAACAAAGCGTGAAATAGCCGTAGGAGCCCCTCAGAAGCCCCAGAATTGCGTCGAGCCCCTTTCCCTTCCTCGACCACCCAAAGTGCCTCAATTCGCAATTCTCGGGGGCCGTTGCTTAAGTTACAGATACTCCAGCGTTTCTTCAAACCCAGCCCGGCAAATCGCCGTCAGCGTCGTCCTCGCGGTCAAAATCTCCGACATCTTGGTCAGTCGCTCGGCCGGATCGGCGAAGCACCTTCTCGGCGAACGCCAGTGCATCATCGACCTCATCAACCGCGGTCAATTCTGCCTTGGCTCTCTCAGAGCCAAGGCGCCGTAAGGGTGAGCGTGGGGGAGGGTGGTCGCGGCGGGACGTGTCCGGTTCCATCAAGGTCAGACCACGGCCCTTGCGCTGGCGCACCAGGCCAAGTTCGAGACCGCTCTCGATGATGCCCCTGACGCCGATCCTCGTCACCGCCAATGCGGCCTCGATCTGCGAGGAGCGCAGCTGCTCCATGATGCCGAGCAGGCCGACGAGCTGCGGGAGCCGCGACTTCGCGCTCACCCGTGCGCGCGCCGCAGTGACCTCGCGATCTAGCGCCACCGCATGGTCCATGAGCGCCGCCACGCCCGCCAGCGCAGCCGAGAGCCTGCCGAATGCCGCTCCCATGTCGCCAGTGGTGTGATGCTCAGCGTCCAGATCGGTTCTGAGCCACGCACGGTCGAACAGGCCGGGGCAGGGCAGGGGAGGCATGCCTGGCAGTGCATCTGCAAAGAACCCTTCGATCTCGAGATCGAGCGTCCAATGGGCCGCACGCTCGGGTTCGTCTCTGACCATCGCCCAGCGTCCTTGCAGATCGAACGGTCGGTCCTCTGCAATGCGTGTCGCCAAGGCAGGCGAAGAGCGCGCCAGCTTCGCTGTTGCCGCCAGTCGCTCCGCAATTCCAGGCACGCCGCTCCCGCCTGCAAAACGGCTCCGCAGCACGATTTCGTCAGCTGCATCTAGAGCTTCATGGACTTGCCCGACGTCGCCATGCTCGCCCTGATCGACGATCGGCATAGCCATGAGGCGGAATTGCTCGGCCGCGCGGGCCACTTCCTCGCAGCGCGACCGCGCGAGGGCGCCCAGCACTAAATCACAGACGAGGTGGGCGGGGCGGGCGAGGGAAGGGCGGCCAGGATCGAGCACGACCGCCCCGGCGAGCCAGTAACTTAGCTGCTCGGGCGTGAAGCTGTAGCCTTCGGCCTGCAAGGCAGTGCTCACGCAGCGCCGGACAAGGCCAAGCGCGAACAGGTCTCGCGCACCCGCGCTGCACGCCTTCCACGAACCCATGATCGAGCCCAGATAGAGGCCCGCTTGGGTAGGTGCCCCGCCCAAAGAGCTTTCAGAAGGCGTTGATGGCATTTCGCCCGCTTCCCGATATCGCATATTTCAATGCCCTACAGCGCAAATGGTAAGCAAAGCCAGCAGTACTATACATCAACTCGTATGGTTAAAAAGGGCATTTCGAAAAGAGCTCAGGGCTGTGCGGGCGCGCGGAGCGCGCAACGCCAGAAGCGCTGTTCTCCCGAGGAGAGCCTGTCACGAAGCCCCTCTATCCTGCGGGATCAACCGAGAGATTGGCCCCTTCTGGTGATTTGTGAAATATTGGACTTTTGGAAAACAGCCTGATATAGCCGGAAAAGAAAGGAGACAGCCGTGAACAGTCATGCAATCACTGAGCGCGCCGGTCTCATCCGGCATCGGGGATATGTCCCGCGCATCAGAAACGAGCCCGAACTTATCCAAAGGGCTCGGGAAATTATCGAGAGCGCCGAAGCCTCGAAATTAGAAACTCTGGGCCTGCGTCTATGGAAGCTCGTTCTTAACGAGCCGATCCAAGGCGTCATTGATCATATGCTCGATGAAGGTGAGGTCGGGCAGCTACTTCGCTCCAATAGCCCTTTCTCCATCCTGATCGGCCAAACCGACACAGAAGAAAGGCGCGCAACGTGGCAAATGGCGAAACAAGAGCTCTTAGCCGAGCAGATTTAGAGCGCGCATCGCGCACCGTTGCCGCCCACTTCGGCGTGAACACCATCTATGTGGTAGGGAGCCAAGCGCTTTTGGTCATGCGCGAAGATCTACCCAAGGCTCTTCGCTACAGCGTCGAATTCGACATCTACCCCGACCCCTGCGAAGTCGGCCAACTTGAGAACGCCCGCGAGGCTTCTGAAGAAATTGCCGCCTTGTTTGGCGACGGCAGCAATTTTCATAGAACCCACGGGTTCTACATCGATGGAGTTGATGACAGAACAGCCACGCTTCCTCCTGACTGGCGCGACCGCTCCCTTCGCCTCGAAGTGACCAGCGCCGAACAAAAGATCATCACTGTAATCGCGCCAGATCCCAACGATCTCGTAGCGGCGAAGCTCGTCAGAGGCCTCGAGAAAGACGTTGAATTCGCTGCGCGCTGTATGGGGGAGGGATTTGCCTCCAACCAGAAGGTCAAGGAGGCACTCAACAAATCCATCGAGGGCGATCATCTTTCACACGCTCAAGCACTTGCGGACAAGGCATCGCGCTTCAAAAACAGGCCCGACCAAATTTCACAGCCCGAAATTTCCGACGATGAATTGGCCGCGTTCCTCCGCTCGCAAAGAGGGATCGGCCGCTAGTCGTCAACAGAAGTCCATGCAATTCGTGGTCAGCTATTAAAAAGCTGGCCAGAATGCAGGACTTGAGCGGGGAAGCCGTCTCGAAACGGGGCGCTGAGATAGGTAGCTTGCGATGGACGTGCCTAAAAACGATCAGCTCATCCAGAAGCTGCCCTGGCCGCTCTACACGCTCGACTTCGAGGCAAGCTCGCTCGACCGGCGCTCGTACCCCATCGAGATCGGCATCTGCCGCTGGAGCGCGCCGGACGCGCCGCTACGGGTCTGGTCAAGCCTCATCCATCCCCACGCGTCATGGAAAGCCTTCGGCTACTGGAGCGAAAGCGCCCAACGCATCCACGGCATCACCACCGATGATCTCGTAGCCGAAAGGCGATCCCCCAGCCTCATCGTCCGATCAATCCATCTGCTTGTAGGCGGCCATGCCTGTTTCTGCGACGGCGGCCGCTACGATCAGGTCTGGGCGCGCAAGCTCAACAACGTCGCCGACCTCCAGCTGCGGCTGCGCCTTGGCAACTGGCACTTGCTCATGAGTGAACTCGCGCCTGAAGGCTACAAGGCAGCCGCCGAATGGCTGGACAACAACCGCGCACCTCACCGCGCCGGTCCCGACGCCGAGCGCCTCATGCGCGCGCTTTCCATCGGGCTGGGCCTGCACCTCGGCAAGTCCATCCCGATGGACCCTGTCGATCCCGACCAGGCCATCACTTGACCCCCAATCCCCCGGAAGCCCCATGCTCATAGGATACGCCCGCGTCTCGACAGACGAACAAGACACCGCCGCACAGCGCGATGCCTTGCAGAACGCCGGATGCGATCTCATCTTCGAGGACAAGGCCTCTGGCGGGAACCGGGACCGGCCGCAGCTGGCCCGTGCCATCGAGAGAGCAGGGCAGGGCGATGTCGTCCTCGTGGTGCGCATCGACCGCCTCGCGCGCTCTCTCGCCCACCTCCTCGAGATCGTGCAAGCCCTGAAGACCAAGGGCGCAGACTTCCGCTCATTGAATGACCCCATCGATACCAGCAGCGCGCAGGGCCTGCTGATGATGCAGATGCTGGGTGCCTTCGCCGAGTTCGAACGCAGTCTCATCCGCGAGCGAACCCGGGCCGGGATCAAGGCCGCCGTCGCGCGGGGAGCGAAGCCGGGCAATCCGCGCATGATCTCCGGCGACAGGGATGCCCGCATCGAGCTCAGCATAACCCAGAAAGATCGCTACCTTGCCGCCCTCATCGACGGCCGCAAGGACTGGCTTCCCATCGTCGAGCGCTTGCGCCCCGCCATGCCGTGGTCTGTCGTACTGCGCCAGATCCGGAGCATGGCACCCAAGGCGCGCTCCTTCACCGAGCCGACGCTCGTGAAAGCGTGCAAGGCGCTGGTGAAGGCAGGCTATGCGCGGGCCGACATTCTCGAACGGGCCAAGCGTCTGCCACCCGACAGCCGTGTTGCGCTCCTGCTTGCCGATCGCCTGAAATCGCGGCCGGACTCCACCTTGCGTGAACTCGCCAATTGGCTGAGCAAGGATCTGCGTGAGCCTACCCCTCGCGGCGGGATGACCTGGTCGCCAGAGGGCGTCCGGCGCGAGATCCAGCGGGCGAGGGCGCTCGGGCTGCTTCAGGATGCTGCAAGCGCCCCAGACCCTCGCACCAGCGAATAGTCTCCCCCAATGCGCTAGCGCGCGCTTGTGTGCTCCTCGATCGGCATGGCGGAGAATGCCTCCGCTTGTTTAGCCACCATCAGGAAGCATCTTTGTGGCTGTGGGGCCAAGCGTCCCATGTCGCGGCAATTTCTGCGAAACTGTCGTCATGGAGGAGTTTGCCCGCATTGGCCCCGAAGCCTTGAGCATCAAGGCGACGTGCAGGAACGAACAGGTGAATATGATTGCCGGCTGTTGACCCGGCCCTCCTTAAGCTGTTGCTTATATATTAGGCTATGCTACATAAGCAATACCTAATGGAGTTCTGATGATGCTCAAGCCACCAATGGATCTGGCAACCTTCGAAGCGAAGGCCGGACAGGTTGCCGACACGCTCAAGGCGATCGGCAACGCGCGACGGCTGATGCTGCTGTGCAAGCTGGTCGAGCACGGCGAGGTGACGGTCGGTGACCTGGCCCGAGATGTCGGGCTGTCCCAGTCAGCCTGCTCGCAGCACCTCGCCCGAATGCGCGACGAAGGTCTCGTCACCTACCGGCGGGAGAGCCAGACGCTCTGGTACGCCATCGCGGATTCCCGCGTCGAAACGCTGCTTGCCACCCTCTACCAACTCTACTGCAAGGATTGATGTGATGACCCTGCCCATCCTTTCTCCGTCGGATACTCGCCGCGTAATCGCTGCAGGTGCGCGGCTCGTCGACATTCGCGGCGCCGATGAACATGTTCGCGAGTTCATTCCTGGTGCGATCAACGTGCCGCTCGACCGAATCAGCGAACTGCAGTGTGATGGGCGTCCTGTCATCTTCCACTGCAAGTCAGGGATGCGCACTAGCGCGAACGCTGCGCAACTCGGCGCGGCAGCGGGAGGCGTGCCGGCATATATCCTGGACGGCGGTATCGAGGCATGGCGACAGGCTGGTCAGCCTGTTGTCTCCGATCGGTCGCAGCCGCTGGAGATCATGCGCCAGGTTCAGATTGCAGCCGGCGCCCTCGTGCTCATTGGCGTGCTGCTGGGCGTGTTCGTCGCTCCCGGCTTCTTCGCCCTGTCAGCCTTTGTCGGCGCCGGACTGACCTTTGCGGGCGTGACGGGATGGTGTGGCATGGCCAACCTGCTGCGCATCATGCCTTGGAATAGGCGCGTAGCGGCCTGAGGCTAGCATGGACACCGCCACCATCTTTGCCAGCCTCGCATCGGGTAGCGTGATCGGTCTAATCCTAGGCTTGGTTGGCGGGGGCGGCTCGATCCTCGCTGTGCCGCTCCTGATCTACGCTGTCAGCGTTGAATCGCCACATGCCGCGATCGGGACGGCTGCGGTCGCAGTGACGGTCAATGCAATCGCGAGCCTGGCTGGGCATGCCCGCGCTGGCCGCGTGAAGTGGCGGTGTGCCAGTGTGTTCGCGGCGTCGGGGATGATCGGCGCGGCACTGGGAGCCGAACTTGGCAAGGCGTTCGACGGAAAACGGCTGCTTGTCCTGTTCGGTCTGCTCATGATCGGCGTGGGACTGTCGATGCTGCGAAAGCGTCGCACGCCTGAGGTGCCTGATGTACGGCTGAACCGCGAGAGTGCTGCGGCCCTACTGCCGCGCTTGGTGCCGCTTGGACTGGGCGTCGGACTTGCCGCCGGCTTCTTCGGGATTGGAGGCGGATTTCTGATCGTGCCGGGGCTGATCCTCGCCACCGCAATGCCCCTGTCCTTCGCTATTGGCACGTCGCTGGTTGTGGTCAGCGCTCTCGGGCTCACCACTGCCACCTCCTACGCTCTGTCTGGCCTGGTTGATTGGGGTGTGACGGCGCTGCTGGTGGCAGGCGGCATAATGGGGACGATCGCCAGCATCGCCTTGAGCAAGTCACTCAGCACTCGCAAGGGACTGCTCGAACGCGGCTTTGCTGCCATCGTGATCGCGGTTGGAGCCTACATTACGGCATCATCAATTTAGCCCAGCCGCCTTCCAGATTTGGTCGTGTTGCAAGGAGACGGACTCCGGCTCTCGCGGCTCGGAATGGCGACAGCAGGGCCTTTAGCCGATATTGGCTCAATCAGGGCGCCACGCTTAGCTTGGCGGCCGGGTCATTCGCGGGCTATCGCCTATCCAACGCAGCGAGCAGCATGGGAGTGCAGATGAGGATCACTGCAACGACAGCCGACGCACGTCTCCGCCTGGATCAGGCGCGTAAATGGTGGCGCGACCATGTGAGTGGGTCAGTTGACCATCCCGAAGTAATACAGAGGCGCCGCGAGGACGGTGCGCTTTCGCAACACTACCTTTTCATGACCGCTATGAGCGGCGCAATTGCGATCTTAGGCCTGCTGCTTGCCTCGCCCGCGGTGGTGATCGGGGCCATGCTGCTGTCCCCATTGATGGGCCCGATCATGGGACTGGGCTTTGCGCTCGCAATTAGCGACTGGGACTGGGTTAAAGCGTCCTTGCGAACTCTGCTGATCGGTTGCGCCCTGGCAGTCCTGCTGTGCGCGGTGCTGGTGTTTGTCTCGCCAATACATGCGGTGACCAGCGAGATTGCCGCGCGCACCCGACCTAATCTGTTCGACTTGTTCATCGCGCTGTTCTCGGCGATGGCTGGGGCCTACGCGATGATCCGTGGGAAAGAAGGCGCAATCGTCGGGGTGGCAATCGCCACAGCGCTGATGCCGCCGCTAGCGGTGGTAGGCTTCGGACTTGCCATGTGGAACTGGACGGTCTTCTCCGGCGCGCTGCTGCTCTTCGTGACCAATTTCATTACAATTGCGCTGACCGCCTTCGGTATGGCGCGACTGTATGGCTTCCGAGCGAAGCTTTCGCGCCGGCAGTCGCGGCTCGAAAGCTTGTTCGTAGTCGCCGTGTTTCTTGCACTCGCCGTGCCGCTGGGCTTTGCGCTTCAGCGGATCGCCTGGGAAGCCAACGCCCAGCGGATCGTACGCAGCGGGATTGCGGCGCAGTTTGATCCGCGCGCCAAGCTCGACACGCTGGAGATTGATTTCGCCGCTGTGCCTGTGGGGATTGAGGCTGTGCTTTTTACGCCTGTGCTGCGACCAAGTGTGGAAAGCGCGATTGAGCGCGCGTTGGCTAAACAATTGGGCGAGGCGGTGAAGCTCGATCTGGTGCAATACAAAGTGGGCACCAATGCAACGGCCGCCGAGCGCGCGCAGCTCGCCTCGGCACGCGAGGGAGACGAGCGGGCCACGTCAACTCGCACACAGGTATTAGCGGTACGATTGGCGCTTGCAGCAGGGGTTTCGGAAAGCGACGTCCTAGTCGACGAAACCCGCCGCCGTGCGCTGGTAAGGGCGAAGCCTCTTCCGGGAGCGGCACTAGCCACCTATCGGGAGCTCGAAGCGAGGATCGCAGTCAGTGAACCCGAATGGCAGATCGAGATTATGCCGCCGGCGGTTCCCCTCGCTGCCACAATTGCGGTTGAAAATGGCGAGCCGGATCCTGCCGCCCTCTCACTCGTGCGGTGGGCGGCAAAGCGCACAGACCGGGGCGTGGTGCTCACGGGACCATCAGCCGAAACTGAGGCGGTGGCAGAAGCGCTGCGCAGGGGCGGGGTGGCGGTGCAGCAGCGGTTGAGCGGGGCGCCGCTTCGCGCAAATTGGGCCGATGAGGCGAAGTAGCCGAGGCTGAAGCGCACCTGCAAGAACAAGACCATGAGGTGTATGGTCGGGCCGCGGTACTCGCTCACTGCTTGATCGCCGTATTCCGCGGCGCATTGGCCACGCCTTACCGAAGCGGTGGAACATTCGGACCGTGGTTCCTGTCGATAAAGGCAGCACGCCGTCTTGGCCCGGCTGCAAAGCGAACAGGAGAGACCGATGAGCCACATCCACGCCATGATCGCAACGCACCCCGACGTCGAGGGCAGCACCAATGATGCGTTGATCCGCTGTATCGAGGAATGCTTTGCCTGCGCGCAAAGCTGCATCGCCTGTGCCGATGCATGTCTTGCCGAGGACATGCTCGACGCGCTGCGCCAGTGCATCCGACTGAACGGAGATTGCGCCGACCTGTGCCTTGCCGCGGGCTCCGTCTGCATCCGCCGCACCGGCTCAAATGAAGAGGTCATCGTTGCCGCGATGGAGGCGTGCGCAATCGCCTGTGCTCGTTGTGCCGAAGAATGCGAGAGCCACGCGCACATGCACGAGCATTGCCGCATTTGCGCCGAGCAATGCCGTCGCTGCGAGCAGGCCTGCCGCGATGCGGCCGCCTCGATCGGTTAGATCTCTGGCACCTTAGCGGGAAGGCAGGGCGCAAGGGACCAGAGGTTGGCCAGTGTCATGAGCGGCATGTCCGTCAAGAATTGCTCCCATGCTAAAAAGCACCTCCAGAACTTGCAAAGCAACGCGGGATAGCATCCTGCCGCGTCGGTGCTGTCCCGAGCGGGAAATGGTCAAACAATGACTTCGCATAACCGGTGCCAATATCCCGCTCGGGAAAATTCGCTTGCAATGCACAATATCTCTTTGGTTCCCCTTTACTCCTCGTCTTCATGCTTCAATTGGCCGCATTCATGTGTCCGAATTTCCCGAATTTGAGCCTAGCCGTCTGGGCCCCACGAGCTGCGCACCGGCCATGGTGAGGCGCGCAGTGAGCTCGCACGCGATCCACTATTCGTCTTTCACCAAAAGGATCCTGCGGTCGGCAAGCTCTGGCACTGTCATGCGGCGTTGCGTCTACCGTTGATGCTCGATCGGAAGTGCAATTGTGCAGTGCACGCCATCCACGCCTAAGACATAACATGTCTTCGCGCCGAGCTGATAGGGCAGCGCCTCTTCGATCAGTTCACGGCCTTGACCCCGTCGGTAGCGGACGTCTGAGTTCTCGAGAAGCTGAACTCCGCTCTCCCGCCATTCGATGTTGAGCATGGGTCTTTGGTCTTTCTGCGGTGCTTCGACGGACCAAGATATGGAGAGGCGGGCTCCTGCCTGTCCAAGTGCTCCATATTTGAGGGCATTAGAGCGGGTTCCGTTCATTCAGGTTCATAGCCGCATGATCTGAAGTAATTGGCGCACTCGTCTGGCTGGAAGATGTCGACGAGCCTGCCGATGAGGTCCCAGAGGCCGCGGACGGTGCGTTCGCCCGCTTTGCGCAGCATGGCCTTGAGCCGGGAGAAGGCCTTCTCGATCGGGTTGAAGTCGGGACTGTAGGGCGGAAGGAAGCGCAAGGTTGCACCGGCTGCTTCGATCTTCTCCTTCACGGCCACGCGCTCAGGATCGAGATCGAGCTGTCCGTCGAACCAGCGCTGGCGTTGTCTCAAGACGTCGGGTCGGTCCTGTTCGATCGCGTGCCCGGTCTTTTTTTACGCGTGATCCCGTGACGCGCGAAGAAGCGATGAACGGTGCCGATGCCCACCGGCACACCGCGCTCGGTCAGTCGCGCCTGGATCTCTGTCAGGGTGATGTCTCCCTGCTCGGCGAGCAGTGCCTTGATGAAGTCCCCGTGCGCCTCGATCCTGCCCGAGTGCCGGTCACCGCCGCGAGGCTTGGCGACCGCCTTGCCATGTTGAAGCGCAAGGCGCCGCCAGCGGATCGCGCTCGAGATGCTGACATCAAAATGGGCCGCAGCCGCTCGGCAACTCATGCCGCCGTCGATCGCCGCAACGACCCGATCCCGAAGGTCCTGTGAAAGCGTCCGTGCCACCCATGCTGGCCTCCTGCATCCAGCAAAAAGAATGAATCAGAACCGAGCTCCCAAGGGAATCCCTGCCGAGTCAGAACGTGGGGAAAACGCTCTAAGCCTAGCTGCGGAGCTTGTTGTAGGAAGCAGCCTGTTCCAACGAAATCTAAATCCAAATAGTCCCGCATTTCCACTTGCGGCTGAAGCCGCCTGACAAGGTGGTGTTGCCGAATTACGAGCGAATGTTTAGATTTGCCCACCGCGCCAAGCTGCGCGATCGCGCTCGGGGGGTATTTTGGGGCATTCTGCGAAGTATTCAGGCCCAAGCTGGCGGTGGTCTCCGAACCTGGGCCGATGGTCTCTTGCCCACGGTCTTCCTGACACCCCCGTCTATTTCGAGATCTCCACGGACGCTGTTCAAGCAAATTCACGTTTCGATTACTGGCGCGATCTCGCCCATTACAGCTTCGATTCCGAACCGATTCCTGCAGAAAGTGCGGCTTCGTTCAGCGCGTCGGCCCGATGCCTTGTCGGAAGCAAAACCCAGATCTTCCGCTATCGTTCGGATGCGGTAAGAGGGCAGGGTATACCGGCGGCCGTTGCCGATGATAGAGAATCCTATCTCGTAGGTGTCGTTCTAAAGGGCCAGCGCGATTACGTCGAAGAGTGTGGCGCTGCGATCAGCAGCAAGGCGGGGCAATTCTTCGTGTTCGACAACCGCGGAAAATCGCGGGTCGACCTTAGCGCACACGAGGCCGTGCACATCTCCATGCCGCGGGCAGAACTTGAGCGGACGTTAGGTGGAGCGATACCGTCGCCTGATCTGATGTGCCGCGCGCTTGAAGGTTCGCGTATGGGATCGGCACTCAAGTCGCATTTGAGCCTGATCGCCGAGCATATGGCTGATGCTAATGAGATCGAACGGTCATTCCTTCTTAGCCAGTCGACACAAATGGCGTTTTTTGCCTGTGCGACTGCCACAGCCGACGCGCAGAGCAAGAAGAAGGCCACCTCTGATGACCTTCTTTCGCTGGCGATCACGCTGATCGAGCAGGAATTGACCTGCCCGCATCTGACAGTATCCCGCCTCATTGCACAGCTCGGCTGTTCGAGGGCAACGCTCTACCGGGCCTTCGCTGCCGTCGAGGGCGGGATTTCGGGCACGATCGGGAGAATGCGGATCGAGCGTGCCCAAGCCATAATGGCGACCTCGCCCGACATGCCTGTCAATGTCCTTGCAGCACGCTGTGGCTGGTATGACAGCACGTCCTTCGCCCGAGCCTTCAAGCGGCATGCTGGATTGAGCCCGAGCGAGTTTCGCGAGGTTCTGCGCTCTGCATGAGAGTTGAGACAATTTGTCTTATTTTATGAGACAAATCGCCTCTCGTTTGGCGCGATCTCTGTATAAATACCTGCCCCACTAGTGCCGACCGCCGATGCGGTTGTGCCGGTCACGTTGTGACAAACAGGGGACTACACCATGAACACGGCCAACACTCGTCAAAGCACCGCGCTGCTTGTCACTACAGCGCTTGTGCCGGCACTTTTCGCGATGGCAACGCCTGCAGCGGCGCAGAGCTGGGACGGGGGTGCAGGTACCGAAAACTGGTTCGACGCGGCTAATTGGCTCCCGGACGGCGTGCCCATCGATTTCCGGGCAGTCAATCTCGACAGCCAAGACTCAGTCTCCCTCACCGCAAACTCCGCCAATCTTACCAGCGTGGACATTCAGGACCTCGCGTCGTTGGCTGTCAGAGCGCAGTTGAATTCCCGCATTACGACGGTGGATGACCGCGGCCGGTTGGTCATCACTCCCGGCGGGTCGGTGAACGGCAACATTGAAGTGGTTGGCGGCTCTGCGGTCCTCGCAAACAACGGAATCATTCGCGGGAATGTTGTGTTCAGTCCGTTCGGGTCTGGGCTTGCCACATTCTTTAGCAACGGAACCGTGACTGGTTCGACGACCTTCAATGGCGGCATGCTCAATATCGAGTTCAACTCGAATTTGTCCGATACCGAGGCGTTCATCGTCAATGGAGGTACCGTCAATGTAAATCGCGCTGAAGTGGTTGGCCCGCTGTCCGGCACCGGCGGTGTGATCACCTTCCTTCCAGGCAGTAGGCTCACCACCAATGTGACCTCGGGCGCTTCCGCCTACTCCGGCCGGATGAGTGGGATTTCGCTGAACGGCGCGATTTCTTTTGAAAAAGCTGGAGCGGGCACCATGATCCTGACCGGCAACAGCGATTACCAGGGAGCAACGCTTATCTCCGGTGGAACGCTGCAGATCGGCAACGGCGGGACGAGCGGTAGCCTCGGCAGAGGCAACATCATCAACAATGGTTCTTTGGTGTTCAATCGGTCGGACAACGGGACACTGAACAATTTCATATTTGGTTCGGGTTCGTTGACAAAGCTCGGTTCGGGCTCGCTCACGCTTTCTGGAGAAAATGCCTACACGGGCGATACCATCGTCAATGGCGGCATACTGACCTATCTTGGCCCCAACCCGTTCGGCGTGACGGGCACGGTTCGCATGGCCAACGGCACCACGCTCAGGGGCGTGAACCCCGGCAGCACCGCGATCCGGAACAACATCGTCATCACTGGATCGGCAACGTTTGATAACGCGACTGATACCGGCCCCGACGTGTTTGGCATCATCAGCGGCGGCCAGCTGGTCAAGACAGGAGGCGGCCGTGCTCTCCTTTACGGTGCGAACACCTACAGTGGAGGAACCCTGTTGCAGCAGGGGACGCTGACGGTAGTCAACAACCAGGCATTCGGTTCAGGCACCGTGTCGATGTCTGGTGGGACGACCATCGAGAGCTTCGGCACCTATAGTATCAGTAACCCCCTGGTTCTGAACGCAGGGACGGCACGAATAAACACGGTGGTTGCCGGTCAGACCTTGACGCTCGCTGGTACACTAAGTGGTCTTGGCGGGCTGCAAAAGATTGGTGCGGGCTCGCTAAGCTTAGTCGACCCTGGCCTATATGACGGCGTGATCACTGTTTCTGCCGGGACGCTGGTGATCAGAGGCGACAGGGGCCTCGGAACTTCGGTAGGCGGCACGATAGTGGAAGATGGCGCAACGCTTTCTTTCGCCCGTGGGGTATGGCTCAACGATGACATCACCATCAATGGGATGGGCGCCAACGCCATCGGGGCCTTACGTCACGAACGATCGGGCAATGCCCGGATCGGTCAGCTGAACGGAACCATCACGCTCGGCAGTGCTTCGCGCATCAACAATGATGGAGTTCTGTTCGTCAACGGCAGCGTCGTGGGCGATGACGATCTTACCATCGGGGGCGCCGGCGGCATAACATACTTCGATGGCGGCCTCGATATCGGGACAGGGAGTCTAATCGTCGACGGCGGTAACGCCGTCTTCCTCAGGACCTCGAATAGCTTCACCGGCGCTACCAAAGTGACACTGGGCGCTGTTACGGTTCTTTCGAATAATGCCCTTTCCGACATCGCACCTGTGACCCTCGGCGAATTCTCGTCGCTTACACTGGGTTCGACCTGGTCCGAAACAATCGGCAACCTTGCAGGGACCGGGTCGGTTATCATCGACACCGGCGCCACATTAAGCGTCGGCCTGCAACGCACGAACAGTACATTCGGTGGCCTGATAAGCGGGGCCGGGGCTTTGACCAAGGTCGGCACCGGAACCCTGACGTTGAGCGGGGACAACACCTACGCCGGGCTCACCAGTGTCGATGCCGGTACTCTGCTGATCACGGGTTCGCTTGTGGGCGCGGTTACTGTGAACGCTGGAGGCACCCTCGGCGGAACCGGCACGATTGGCGGGGCGGTGAGCATTGACGATGGCGGCACGATCTCTGTCGGCCTCAGCCCTGGGACAATGACTTTCGCGACGCTTGCGCTTGGGTCTGGTTCGACATCAATATTCGAACTGGGAGAGGCTGGGGTGGCCGGCGGATCGAACAACGATCTGATCGCCGTGACAGGGGAGCTGGCGCTAAATGGCGGAACGATCCGTGTCGTGCGCGGTGCGGGGTTTGGGAGCGGCCAATACACGCTGTTCACTTTCGGCTCGCTGACCGGCGCGCTCGGCAACCTGACGCTTGATTCCATCGGCGGCGACTTCATTGGCAATCTCGCACTTGGCGATGGGGCCGTGCTCCTCAACACCGCGGCACTTTCGGATCTGGTTTGGTGGAACGGTATGACCACCACGCCTACCGGCACGGTTGAGGGCGGCGATGGCATCTGGAGCCTGGCAGGCGGCAACTTCACCAATTCGACCGCCACGGTGAGCGCTCCTTGGGCCGGCAACGACAGCATGGTCGTGTTTGGCGGAACCGCAGGCACAGTTGTGATCGCTGCTGGCGAGGTGCTGTCGCCTGCGGGGATGAGCTTCAGGACCGATGGCTATGCCATCACTGGCGCTGATGCGACGTCGGGCCTCGCCCTTAACGGGCCGACTGGTATTGATACTGCGGCCGGCGTTGGCGCGACGATTGCTGCAGTAATTTCGGGACCTGGTTCGCTGACCAAAACCGGAGAAGGTACGCTGACGCTTACGGCGAGCAACTCTTTCACCGGTCCGACCATGGTGCTGGGGGGCACCTTGGTCAACCGAGGCGGGATAGCCGGCGCTGTCGCCGTTGCGTCCCGCCTCACCAATTCCGGTACGATCAGCGGCGGTCTTGAGGTAATGGGCGGCTCCCAGGCCACGAATGATGCCAGCGGCACGATCAATGATGGCGTGACGGTCCAGGAAAGCGGCACATTGACCTCGACCGGCACGATCGCAGGCGGGCTCACAAACAGCGGATCTGCTGAGATCGCAGGTGTGCTTTCGGGAGATGTTCTGAACACTGGTTCCATCCGCCTGACCGGGCGCACACAGGGTATCGGCACGTTGACCCAGACTGGGGCCTCGCGACTGGAACTGGCCGGCTTTGACACCGCCATGGGCGGCCTGGTTGGTGCCGGAACCATCACGCTTGGCGCGGCACGGCTGACTGCCGGGAGCGCGAACTCCACCACGGTCTTTGGCGGCGTCATCGAAGGAAGCGGCGCACTGACAAAGGTGGGAACCGGCGGTCTCGTGCTGACGGGCGCGAACACCTACGTCGGCGGAACCACGATCAGCGGCGGCGTGTTGCAACTGGGCAATGGTGGCACCTCAGGTTCCCTTGTCGGTTCCGTGGTCAACAACGCTACCCTCGTGATCAGCCGCGGTGATGCCTTCACGCTTTCCAACCTGGTAAGCGGCACGGGCGTGCTTGTTCAGGACGGCATCGGCACCACCACACTGACGGCAGCCAACACCTACACCGGGGGCACGCTTGTCCGGCGCGGCCGTCTGGTCGGAAACACCACCTCGGTCAACGGGTTGGTCCAGATCGACAGTGGCGCCACGCTTGAACTCGCAGAGGCGGCCACGGGGACCTTCGCCGGAGAGCTTGTGGGTACGGGCCGGTTCGACAAGACCGGCGCGGGTCTGCTGACGCTTACGGCCAATAGCAGCGGCTTTAGGGGGGGGACCATCGTACGGGCGGGGCAACTTCGCGTCAGCGGGAACCTCTCGCGTTCGGTCGTTACAGTCCAGTCCGGCGCCACTCTCTCGGGCAACGGATTGATCGGCGGGTTAGTGGCTCAGAGTGGCAGTGTAATCGCTCCGGGCACCAGTCCGGGAACGCTGACAGTCAACGGAAACGTCAATCTTCTGGCTGGCAGCACTGTTCAGTATGAGATCAGCGCGACCTCTCCGTCCGATCTGATCCTCGCGACCGGGACGGCCGCGCTCGGCGGGACGGCCGCCTTCACAAATCTAGGTGGCACCTACGCCTTCAACAGCGAGATCCTGCTGTTGCAGGCCGATGGCGGGATCACCGGGTCCTTTGCGAGCAGCACCGGCTTGGACGGTTTCGGTATGCTCTACCGGCCGGAGATCGTTTACACCGCCACTCAGGCGCGCCTCCGCCTTGCGCCGAACCTGCTTAGTAACATCATCGGCAGTACCACGCTGACCGCCAATCAGCGTTCGGTGGCGAACGGCATCGATAGAGCGGTGGGGGCGGGCTATAATCCGCAGCCGCTGCTCAGCATCTATGCGCTCCCGACCGCGCAGCTTCCGGGTGCCTTCGATCAGCTTTCGGGCGAGGTCTATGCGACCGCTGCCGGGGTTGGAATTGAGCAGGAACGGCTGCTTCGCGAAGCTGTGCTTGGCCGCGCCTCCTCGGCGGCTATGGGTGCACGCACGGCGCCTGAAACGGCGTCGGGTGTGGGCGCTTGGGGACAGCTTTTCGGCGGATGGGGTGACGGTGAGAGCGACGGCGATGCTGCTGCCTTCGACGCAGACCGCATGGGTTTTGTCACGGGTCTCGATTATGGCAATGCTAACGAGACCGGCAGCTGGCGCGCAGGTGTATTCGGGATGCAGGTCCAGAGCGACGTGACGATCGCGGCGCGCGGCTCTGCGGCCGAGGTCGAACAGGCCGGCGGCGGGGCCTATGCCTCGCTCACTGCCGGTGGGTTTGGCGCCACACTGGGCGGTTACCTTACTGAAGTCGACCTGCGTGGGTTCCGCGATATAAATCTGCCGGGTTTTTCGGAGACCAATGTCGGGGTGACCGAGGGTGAGGGACGTCAGGCATTTGCCGAGCTTTCCTACACCATTGCGACGGGTAAGGCGCTGATCCGTCCTTTCGTGGCAGGCTCGGTGGGTAGCTTCAAGCTCGACGGCCTTCGCGAGAATGGTGGTTCGGCGGCGTTGGAAATACGCGATCAGAGCTACTCGACCGAAACTCTGACTGGCGGCATCGACGGCTCGGTTCAGATTGGCAAGAGCCTGCGCCTTGGTGGCACGCTTGCGGCGCGTGCACGGTTCGGTGACCGAGATCCCCAGGCGCTGCTCGCACTAGCGGCGGCTCCGGAGCAGGCCTTTGCGATCAACGGTGCGCAGCTTGACGAATTGGCCTTCGCGGGGCGCTTTGAGGCTGCCGTGCAGCTCGAGGAGAACCTCGCGTTCTCGGTTGGCTACACAGGCCTACTGGGCAAGACCCAGTCCGACCACGGCGCCCGTGCTACGATCCAGATCCGGTTCTGACGGCATCAAAGGCACATCGCCGTTAGTTACATACCCGCTCTCGCCACCTGCGAGGGCGGGTATGTTTTGCCGGAGACGATGGACAACGGGTAGCAAATCCCTCGCACCACGTCGGCGTATCCGTGCTTATGGCGCTGCTGCGAGCGCCCCATATGCCAAATGGCTGAGCAGCTTTGATTGTCTTTGGCATTGTGGCGCCATCCGCTCGGCGAGCAGTGTTCAGCGTGCCAGCAGTTGCGTCAACCATGGTTGACAAGGGCGGGGATGTCAACTATAGGATACGCATGTTCGAAGTTCGGCAAACGACCCGCTTCGCCACTTGGCTGGCGGGTCTGCGCGACGAAAGGGCTCGCGCTCGGATCCTGAAGCGGATCGACCGGGCACAGGCGGGGAATCTCGGAGACGTCGGCCCGGTGGGAGAAGGCGTCTCAGAGATGCGGATATTTTACGGGTCTGGATATCGAGTGTACTTTGTTCAGCGGGGGCAGGAGCTGGTTCTCCTCCTTTGCGGTGGCGATAAATCCACCCAGAGCGCTGACATCGAGGAAGCCAAGGAGTTGGCGAAGGAGATCGAGTGATGGCAAAGATCGAAACGACTGCTTTTGACTCAGCGGACTACCTTAACAGTGCTGAAGCCATCGCGGCGTACCTGGATGCCTATTTGGAGGACGCTAGCCCTGAAGAGTTGCGTGCTGCCCTTTTCAATGTGGCGCGCTCTCATGGGGTGACTGACCTCGCCATTCGCAGCGGCGTAACTCGAGCCGGGATTTACAAAGCCCTTGGAGAAGACGGCAATCCTTCGTTCGAGACCATCCGCTCCATTCTTGCCGCTATGGGCCTTCGCCTATCTGTTGCTGCTGCAGAAGGTGCAATGGAGGCCGCCTGATGTCTTCGATGAGGTGAGGTTTCCGCGCTGAATAGGTCAAGACAGTCTAGGGGAGATAGACCGCCGATCACTGATACCATGCCAGCGTGTCGGTGCTTTTGGGCCCCATGCGCAGACCGGTTGGTCAGATGCACAGAGATGCACTGGACGGAGAGCATTGGCTGGCCGTGCTGGCACCAAGCAGAACGGCGCTCAGCGCCCAACTTCATCGGCGGGCGATCAGCTCTGGCTCCACACATCTGCCAGTCAGACGCCAACCCGGACTGGCCGGTCACACTTCAATCGTCGAAGCGTAAACGATCCGACCAACCGGTTGGCGGCCATCCGTACGGCCATCATCTCGCTCGGTCAGATATTGCTCCGTCTCGGTGACCAATAATCGCAGCCGGTCCGCACCGCGCGCTGGCAGCACGATCGTCTCGTCGTGGATTATTGGCGGCAGCAAGAGGCCAAAAAGGTCCGGGATTGTGGTCAGCGCCCCTGCAAGCCCTGCCTTTTCGATTTCCTGGCCTGCGCGCAGTATTTCCCGCTGCTGCGAGGTGAGCACGTTCCGGGGCACATCAAAGCCTGTTGCACTGCGCCGGATCCGTTGGCGTCCGATTGCGACACCCTCGCCAAGACCCTGTAGTGGCGGCCTCCCGGGATCAGTGCGCCGCCAATCGATGTCCTCGTTCCCCTCGGGTCTCAGCCGTTGCAACTCTACGTCGATTTGGCCAGCGCGCGGGTAGGCGGTGCCGGTTTGTGGAAGTCGCCCGTAAACCTGTATTCGCACCATTGGGTCTCTCTGCCTTCCCACTGGCGTCACGACCGCCACGCGGTCCGCCGACAGTTGCTGGAATGAGGCAAGAGCCACCGAGGACAACTCGCAGCCCCGCACAGCATGGGGCTGATACCGGGCGAGTGCCAAGCGAACGAATGGGAAATAGGCCATTCCCGGCCTGATCACGATGTCGCAATACCATAGCCCGCGTGCCTGATCGTAGGCCACCACATGGGGCACAGCCTCAACAGTGATGCCTTCGGGGGTACCTTGCGGCCTAAGTCCTTGCAGCGGGAAATTATCGCCTATCTCAGCCCCATCGGCAATGTCCGGCGGACCTGCCGGGTCTCCGAAGTCGAAGGCGATTGGCCCCTGGTCCACGCGGCGGGGAAAGTCACTCCGTACAGGCGCAACCGTTCCGACCCGCGGCCCCGCCCATATCGGATCACGCCCCCACTGCGTCACCGCATCGCGCAGCAGACTGTTACCGTCGACATCCGGCTGCTCGGGTAGCAGCACAGCCAGCATTTCGCTGCTGCCGCTGCTGAACCAGGGACGGTCGAGGTACACCCGCAGGCCGCCACCTTCGCGCCAGCTGCGCTGCGTTTCGCCCGGTGCGCCGCTCTCCCACCAACCGAAGGTAGGCACGACATAGCGGATCACGGGGGCTGCAGGCGGCGAGGCGGCCGGAACCCAGATGGCCTGGCGCTCACCCTTGACGTCGATGGCATCGGGGTTGGCTCGTACGTCAGGCGGCATGTATTCGCGGAACCGGGTTGTAGCCCGCATTCTGTAGCCCACTAGCCGCGCGCGGGTATCGGCAAAGACGTGCTGGCCGCGCAGCCGCTTGGCGAATCCTTCTGGCCAGTCGGCCCGGGCGAAGGTGAGGCTGAATGCGTCCGTGGCGACGTTGGTCACGCGCGGGCCGGAGCCAGCGGTGTCGTCGATCTCGGCCCAGGCAGCATCGGTATCGATCCGCACCGTGCTCTTGCAATGGAGGAAGATGTCGTGACGAATGGCGGCCGCAACCTGACCAAGCCCGCGTGTGGCGCCGAGCGAGCGGTAATTCGGTACAACCAAGGGCCGTTGCACCGCGTGTACAAGTTCGACCTGCCGCCACGGCGTGAACATCCAGTGCCGCCCTCGCGCCGCCGCAGAGCGGGTCCGTTCGAACCGCTCATGATCCTCCGCCGTGCCGCTTGCGGCCCGCTCTCTCAGTCGCTCGAGAAGCTGGAACAGCCCAAGGCCCCGCTTGGGGACCAGTGCACTGAGCTCGATCCTGGCGCGCTCGGCGGGTTTGAGCACCACGGTGAAGGTGCGGGTCGCAGCATCCCAGCCCGTTGATCCGTCCTGCGTCGCACGCAGCGAAAATCCCCGGGCCTTGGGCCAATCTGCCATCGCGCCCGGGTCCCACGCGTCGCCATAGAAGGGGACAGTCCAGATCTTGTCCGGATCTATTCCGGGAACCCCGCGAATTCTCAGCGCCGCCCCCCCAGCCAGCGGATCGTAGAGATAGGGTGTCAGAGCCGCTTCGGGCGCTACGGCAAAAAAGGTTTCGACGGTGCCGGGTTCGGCCGGGTCGGCCGGATTGAACGCCGGGCCGGATACGCCGATCTCGGAATATGCGTGGTCGCGCTTGGCGAGCAGCGGATAGAGATCCGGGTCGGGGCCGCCGCTTCGGTCAAGCACGCCGTGCAGTTCGGCGAAGCGAATGCCGACCTGTGCCGGCACCACATTTCGGCGCACTTGCGTGTCGCTTTCGGCCGGATCGTCCCGTGTGCGCAGCGCTGCACGGGCCATGCTCTCGCCGTCCTTGGGTAGCGGGTCTCCCTCGACCAGCGTCAGTACCGGTGCCTCGACGGGCTCGTAGCGGCCGAAAAAGCAGGGTGCCGTTTCGGTCCCTGCGATGCCGCTGCTGGCCTCCTGCCAGCGCAGGCCACCTCCAGCGATGTCTGCCCAGCGCAGCCGAGCACGGTAACTCTGCCCGAACCGCAGGAGCGGCAGGCTACCGCGATGCGCCCGCGCCGTGACCTGCAGGGGAAAACCTTGCGGCACCGTGTTCGGGGCTTCGGCATGGGTCTGATCATCGGGCATGATTGCAAAGCCTGGCTGCGGGGCCGCAAGGCTCCAACCGCTCCACGCAAACATTGCCTCGCTGGCCTTGAGCAGTCCCGGATCTGCGCCGCTTGCAGATTTGCCCGCCGCAAGCTTGATGACGGTTTCCTCGTCGGTTGTCTGGAGGGAAGATTCCCCCTCGACCAGTCCATAAGTCCCATCGAAGCGCATCAACGATCGCCACCGGCCAGATGCATTGTCGGCGATATCGGCACGCCACCCTCGGATCAGATCTTCTGCAAAGAGGTCCAGCGTGCTGCCCAGCATTGCGGTGTCGTTAAGCCTTCCGGACGCCTCGAACTGGTTCCGGATGGCAATATCGCGGCGGGCCTGCGCCAATTGCAAACCCACAGACCGGATACGCGGCATGCCGACTCGCGCCACGCGGTCCTGCCCGAAATCCTCGTCGTCGAAGCGTTCCTCGCCCATGCCTGGCAGGTTGATGGTGAAATTCTTGAGGGATAGCCCGGCGCCGTCGACATCCATGGTCACCAGCGCGAAGCCTTCTTCGGGAAGCTGCATCCACCCCCCGGCGAGCGCTGCCTGGTTGCGCGGACGGGCACGGAAATCCGCGCGGGTGTGGCGAGCATGGGTGCGGGGGCAGATGTCTGGCGCGGTCTCGGTTGCACTCTGATCCCAAGTCAGTTCGACTGCGACAGCAATGTCCCCCTCGGGTATTTCGGCGCGGCGCAGTTCGAGCGGCACGACAAGCCCGCAGGCCCGCATAAGCGGGGGGTGCTGGCCAATGGCTGCAACGATCCGGTGGAAGTCGAATTGCTCCACCAGCGCGGCCGGATCGGGCATCGGGACCCGCGCGACACTGTCGTACGCAGCCTCGAACCGCCCATCGTCCGGCGCGTCAGGCTTGGCGACCATCCGCTTCACTGGATCAAGCGGCTGATGATAGGCCGCAAGCAAGGCCAATGCGATCGCCGGCGACCACTGCTTATGACCCCGGCCGTGTTCGCCGTCACTCTCGCGCAGCAACCGGACGAGCTCATCGCGCCCGGGCCGCTCGCGGGGTATCAACCGCTCCAGCTTGCCCAGATCGCTGACGCGCGGCAGTTCGTCGCCGTGCTCGCCCGCTTGCCGGAGGTAGATCTCCTCGATCAAATCGGCCACTGCAGCCATGGGATATGTGAGCACGTCGTGTCCGCGCAGATCCTGGAAGGTATGCCCGCGCACCCGGGTGTGCGGCGGGAATAGCGCGTTCCAGACATCTGGCTGGGCCATGCTGCTACGGCCGCTCGCCACCACGTTGCCATTCACGAGCACGCGGATGTCTGCTGCGTTGATGGTGTTGGCCCAATCCTCCCACGCCGGAAAATCGGTCAACTTGGCCAAGGGCACCGCCGCATCCATGGAAAGCCGTGGTGCGATGTGAAGGTTGAGCCGCGCAACGGTGTCATCGACCCCGTCGGGAATCGCGGTGAAGACGACCTGTTGGAGGAAATCTGCCATTGTTCGCCTTCCTTACGCGTAGGCCGCGCAATATTCGTCCCACAGCGCCTTGTCGGGCACGAGATCGATGAATTTCGGGTCTGCTTCCGAGCCGACGAAGGTCTTCTCGACGGTCACATCGACCGAGGCCGAGAAGAATAGGATGTCGATCTCGACGGTTAGCGTTGCCTGGCCAAACAGCTTCGAGGCGCGCACGCCGTTGTTGCCGCTCTTTTCCAGCAGCTCGTAGGCAAGGCTGAGATGGAAGGTCAGGCTTACCGAGATGAGCCCGAGGACCGATAGGCGTCCGCCCATCTCGACGAAGCCTTCGAAGATCACGCTATCGGTGGCGTAGTGGAAATAGAACCCGCCCTTCACGTAGACCGAGCCCGAGGCGACGCCGAGGTTGATTGCCACCTGCGCACCGAATTCAAGCTGCGCTTCGATCTCGCGGATCCCGTCGGCCGCCGCCACCAGCGCAACAAAGCCCCCGCCGCCGAACATGGCCACGGTCAGGTTAAACGTGTTCTGCCGCTCGGCAAAATTGAAGCGCGCCGTGGGCGGGCCGCCGGTGAATGGCAGCGAGAAGGCAGCGCCCAGCGATATGTTCGACAATGCAAGGATGCCGACCTGCACTGTGGGGAGGCCAAGCGTGTATCCTGCAGTTAGCCCGGCAGGGGTGATTGCGAGGTCCGGCGGGTCGGAAAACCCGTTCGCCGGGATAAAGTCCCGAAGCCGGTTCACGAATTCCAGAGGACCGCCGAACATAACGCCGGTCTGCGGATTGAGGTCTACGTCGACATCCGGCTTCTGCCCGGGCTGCACGAAGAAGCGCAGGCGGTCGAAATGGATGATAAGCGCGCCCAGGAAGCTCAGTTTGAAATTGCTCAGCTCGCCGGTGACACTCGTAGTCGGGGCGCTCCCATTTCGGGGCGCATCGATCATTGCATCGAGGCGGAATACGCTTGTCTTCCCGGCGCCGAGGATCAGTCCGGGTAACCGCTCGCCGTCGGGCAGTTCCTGACGGAGGGCGAAGTGCGTCTCGATGCGGTCGGGATGTTCAACGGTGGTGAACTTGGGCGACTGCCCCTCCTCACCAAGCGGCACTTTGGTGAGTAGGTCCTTGAGCGAGAAGAAGCCCAGCAACTTGGCGTCTGGAAAGAATTGGAGCGGGTCGAAATCGCCCTCTTGGATGGTATCGATCTCACCGCTGACGATGCCGTGCGCAGCTGAAAGACCCGAAGGCCTGAGATCGGGGGTTGCCAATGCACCGACCTTGTCGCTTGGCACGGCGTTGCCAAAGGTGAGCGGCACCGCCGATTTGATCTCGGCGTAGACCTTTCCGCCCTGCAGGCCGAATGCCAGGTAGTCCGGGAAAAATTCGATCGTGTCTTGCCGGGCGACGCCAGTCAGGCGCTCCGCGGCAGCAAGCCGGGCGCGCATCGTTCCGAAGCGCGGGTACTGCTGGAGAGCGGGCTGCTGTGTCGTGCGGATCCCGTCGGTGGGGGCGATGGCCTGGAACTCCACCGTCTCGAGAGGCAAGTCGACGTCGGTCGCGCCAGCCTCCGGCTCGGCCATGCGCACGCTCTGCCCGCCCAGCGACGGCGTGCGGCGGGCGGCAAACGTGTCACTTGCCCTGTTCCAGTGAGCGGCGATGAGCTCGAGTGGGCCCTGCTTGTTCTTCACCTCGGAGATGAACAGCAGGGGCATCTCGAAGGACACCTTCCGTCCGCTGCGGTCGATCCCGATCATCGGGAAGCGATAGTCGCCGCCCTGCACACGGGGCCAGAAGGCCATGCGCCAACTGGATCCCGCTCCGCTGGTTACTTCCTCGACCCTGTTGTTTGCTCCCTCACCGGGCGTCATGAGGTCAGGGGTTACATCGGCGGCGCAAATCACGCTGGCGAACGGGAGCGAACGCCCCGCGTCCGGCTGCGAGGCCACGCCAGCATAGGCGATGACCCGGTCGCGAACGATGATGAAGAAGCGCTGGCGCAGGGCTGCCACGCGGTCGCTTCCCGGCGTGCCGCTCCAGTCAAACTTGCGCTCCGTGATTTTGACCAGAGTGGCACGGTGGCCGAACGGGAAGAGGAAGCCGGAATATTCAACCCGCGTGAAATAGTCGCGGCCGATCGCCGCCTTGTGCGACCAGGCCGACAGGTCCACCCCTACGGGCCGCGGGTCGAAACTGCGATGTGCTTCGAGGTCGCCGCCAAGCGCGCTCAGCATCAGGTGGCGAACGAAGACTGCGCGCGGATTGAAGGGGGTGCGCTCGTCCGGCAGCAGTTCGTTGTATCCGGCCGTCAGCTTCACCAGCATCTGGCGGTCGAGCGCGTCGAGCGATTTGGTGAAGGCGTCCGGCGTGCTGGCGGCAGGATAGTCGGGCGACCAGATGAAGCGCAGCTTTTCGCCGTCCCACCCGCCGCTGTTGGTTGGTCGCCCGGCACGGTCATCGATGGTCACTGGCTCGGCACTGGTATCCCGAGTGCCCATGCGGCTGTGCCACAGCTCGGTAAGGTCGCCGTGCGTCACAGGCTGTGTGGCATGGACGAAACCGGCTGTCGCGAGCGGCGAGGCGATCAGCCGATAGGGCATTTCGATTGCGGTCTCGAGAAGGGTAGGGCGATCGGGCCGGAGGAAATCTGCAAAAAGTGACGACGGTAGGCGGCTTAATACGACCACGTCGGAAAGGTCGGATCTGGCGATTTCCGCAAGCACGCGCTGGCTCGCCCGGGCCCGCAGATAAAGCGCTGCGGCTACTCGCTCGACACGCTCGCTCCCGCGCTCGCCGCCCCGCAAGGGGCGCTGGATGGCGGCATTGGCTCGTCGCTGCCACAAAGCTGCATCGTCATTCCGTCCGTCTCGCGCTGCCGCCAGCGCGGCCTCAGCCAATTCAGCTGCGAGCCGGTCAAGCGCCGGTCGCTCTGCCGCGCGGCCCAGTGCATCCCCGGCAGCGTCGACCAGCAAGGCCAGATTGCGCTCCAGCGCACCAAGGTCGACCTCTGCTTGCCAGCGCAGGTCGCTTCGGTCGGGCCGCGCGCTCCCATCCAGCTCGAGCGGCCAGGTTCGTGCAGCCTCGAGAAGACTCTCCAGCGTCCAGTCGATCTCCGCTAAACCATCGGGCATTCGGTGCACGGTACGGCTTGCGCCTGCGATGCGCACACTCGCCTGCTCGGGGAGAGACTCTGTCTGGGGGGGAGGGGGCACCTCTCTGCCCCCATAGCCGGACAGATCGGGGTCCTCCGCCAGATCGTCCTGGTCCGTCAGTTCGGGGAAAGCCTCCTCGCCAAAGGATTGTGGCTGGTGGACGACTACCAGAAGGGAAGGCTTGTCTGTGTCATTGCGGACCAGGCGCCGGCCCGACCTGACGAGATTGACGAACTGGAAGCGCAAAACCAGGAGGTCGCGCGGGCGGACAACGTGCAGGTCGGGCAGCCGGATTGCAAACTGCCTGCCTATTTCTACGACGGTCTGACCGGTGACGCTTTCGAAGGTCAGGGCGCTGCCTTCGATCCAAGCACGCAAATCGGCTGAAGAATATGGCACGCCGTTCTCCCGCATAAGAGGAAACGGCGACCCATGGGTGGATTTATGTCATGCAGTTGCAGTGAAAGTCCATTGGACCGCCAGGCAGCTCGGCGTGATTAGGAAACGCTTCAACGCCGCAGCGAGCCAAAATATCAAAGGAAGCGGCGGTTAATTGGCAACTTAACTTGGCTACCGTACTAGTCTTGAAATAAAACCTGTCTCATATGTTTCGCCAATTTGAGCGGATTGGTTCGGCTGTAGATCGTGAGCATCCTGAGGCCGGAAGATAGCCGCGCATCGGGCGCAAAGATGACATGGGCGGGCGAGGAAGCGAACTACAGTTCCACACTAGCGACCAGCCATTAGGGCCGAAGCGAGATCTCAAAGCTCGCCCGGCAGCTCTGGGGGGAGTTCTCGCCAGCAGTCGCCATTCAGAAATAGCGCCCGAAGCGGATATGATTATCAGATCGTAGGACGGGATTTACGGCCCACGTTCGAGTGGCGGCGCGAACTTCGAAATCGCATGTTCTGCTATTCGCCGTCCGAGATCATCACTCACTTCGTTCGTCATGCGAAAATGTACACCTGCGAGGATACGCGAATAGGACACTTCGCGTGCATAGGTGGCCATATCGGGAACCGTGATGCGGATTGCAGGCAAACGCTCCGAGGTAAAAGCGTACCCACCCGCCGGAGGTGGCCCTTCAGCTGCCAGAATGGTAGCCGTCACGTTGGCGAACATGCAGTGACCACAGGGATATTCGGGCTGGTTCGGCGTACTCAAGAGCGGTTCCCACCCCGCATCCATCTCCGTCTGCTCGTTGCCGTCGATATCTGCAGTGCGGATCGCGTTGATTGGTCGCCAAAACATATGGTGCATCTTGCCCTCGGCCATGACCAGATCCATGTCATCGGCGGCCATTGCCCAGAGCGCATACATGCGAGCGTTTTGCACTATGCTGCGTTCAGGCTGACTGGCTATTTGGCGCAGCACGGGGTCAAGCTCATAAAAAGCCCAGAACCGGGCTTTGATTGTCTGTTCGGGTGTCCGGACGGAGCTCTCTCGGGCTCCCATCATCTTGACTTCGTTAAACGACTGCGCCCACTCAGAGCTCGTCAAGGCAGGTGGTTCGGCAATGCGGAATTGGGCGAGGCTGGTAAGGAACCACGGACGACCTGCGGACATTTCAGGCGGGAAGGGCACGATGCTCGGGGCCCATCGTCCAGCGGGTCCGGTCGGACGATAGTAGGATAGCTTAGCCTTGTCGTCCCACCCACCGCGCTGCAATGCTGCCTCGGCAGCTCGCTTGCCGTAATCAATGCCATCGGCTTTAGCCTGACTTTCCTCGATGCTTGCCAGCGCCAACGTGAGCGCATCGTCCAGCGATGATTTCTGTCCGGGGTAAAGGGTCGTCAATACGGAGTGCGCCGCCGTTGCGACCGCAGCATCGATAGAAGTTCCTTTCGGTGCGGGTTCGATAGAGAGATACGAACGATATGTCGGATCGGCGCCATTCGCTGCCTCGAACATCGCCAGCATCATCCGGCCATAGGCTGACATCCTTGTCGGATTGTAACGTGTTGACCCTTCCGATTCTGCCTTGTCGGCCATCGACTGCAATTCTGCCCAGTCGCTGACAACATCGGCTTTTGCCGGAGTGTTCAGCCCGACAATTGCAAGGGCACAACCAAAAACCAGCCTCAACATACCCCGACTCCCCCCTCGAGAATTGAGCGAATTTTAATTGGGACAAGCTCTCACACAGCAGAACTTTTGTAAATCGCACAGCGATATGCCACCAGATCGCCTGTTGTGCGATGTCACCCACGAATGGGGGCAGACCAAGTTTATCAGCCCGGATGAAGCGCGCGGTCGAGCCGGGGCGGCCAAGGCCCGTCCCGGCCTGACCCCTACTTGGCTCCGGCTGCCGGCATTGCCGGGGGCGCCTCGGCGTTCTTCACGTGTGCATCGAACCAGGTGAACATTTCGTGGAGCGTGTGCAGCACGGATTCGCGCCCGCGATAGCCATGATCTTCATGCGGGAGCATCACCAGCCTGGCGGTGCCGCCATTGCCCTTCACCGCCGCGAACATCCGTTCCGACTGCTCGGGGAAAGTGCCCGAATTGCTGTCGTTGGCGCCGTGCGTGAACAGGATCGGTTCGTTGATCTTGTCAGCGGCCATGAACGGGCTGAGGCGGTAATAGGTCTCGGGCGTGTCCCAGAACACCCGCCGTTCGGCTTGGAAACCGAACGGGGTTAGCGTGCGATTATAGGCCCCCGAACGCGCAATCCCGGCGCGGAAGATGTCGCTGTGAGCAAGCAGGTGCGCGGTCATGAAAGCGCCGTAGCTGTGACCGCCAACGCCCACGCGCACCCCATCACCAAAGCCGCGCGTCACCGTGAAATCGACCGCCGCCTGCCCGCTGGCGACGATCTGCTCGATGAAGGTGTCATTGACCGTCTCGGGATTGGGGCCAACCACCGGCATCGCCGCCCGGTCGAGCACGGCATAGCCTTGCATCAGGAAGAACAGGTGCGAATAGCCATTCACTCGGGTGAAGCGCCAGGGTGAGTCCCGGTTCTGCCCGGCGGTCGCAGCGTCGTTATATTCCATCGGATAGGCCCAAACCACCACCGGCAGCTTGTCGCCTTCTTTGTAGTTGGGCGGCAAATAGAGTGTCGCGGTAAGATCGACCCCGTCGGAGCGCTTGTAGGTAACTAGCTCACGCTTGATCCCCGTCAGCTCTGGGTGCGGATCGGGGAAGGCTGTCAGGAACCGTGCCTCGCCGCCAGCTTGAAGGCGGACATTGCCGGGGTTGGTCGGGCTTTCGTAGAAGGTGACAAAACGGCTGCCATCTTCGGCCAGTACGTCGATGACAGTTTCAAAGCTTTCCCCGCTGTTGCGCCATAGCTCCTGCGTTTCCAGCGTGGTGAGATCGAACCGGCGCAGGAAAGGGCGGTAACCCTCAGGCGTCGCGCCAAGGCCGGACAGCAGCAGCTTTCCATCGACGTTGCGTGCCACGTCGTAACCGCTCGGGGTGGTGGTCGTCAGCGGGCTGCCGGGGTCGCCATAGGCATCCTGTGAATTGCGGATAGCGAGCTGACGCGGCGCTGCGCCACCAGTGACGTCAACCAGCGTCTGGCGCACCTCGCGCGTGTCGCGGTCATAATCATAGGCGATGAGGTCATCCGATCCCTCGATCCCGATCACGCCCGTAGCCCGGTCCTCCATCCGCGCCAAAACACGGGGTTCGCCATTGAAGGGCGCGGCGAGGGCGAGCAGGTTATCGCGATTTGTGCTCTTGGTGCGAGGATCGCCGCCGTCCTGTGCTTCAACCCATAGCAGCAATGCGTCTTCGGTGGGATGCCATTGCAGGTTGCGCCGTCCGGTCACCACGCCCTGTACGGGCAAGGAATCTGCCAGCGGCTGTCGCACGATCTCCTGAACCAGCTTGCCATCCAGGCTGTAAACTGCGCTCACTTGGGGAAAGCGCGACCACGGCACTTCGTATGAGAACGGCCGTTCCAGCCACTCCATCAGCAGATACTTGCCGTCCGGGGAGGCGGTGACCGAGGTATACAGCCGCGCTTCGCCGACTGCGCGCGCGTTGCGCCCGTCAACGGCGATCACGATCGGCTGCGATGCGGCAAGCCAGCTGAACATGGCCTCGTCGCGCGGGTTCTGGAGCAAGTCCTGATAGGTGCGGTTTTGCGCCTGCTGGCCGCCAGCTGCTTCCTGGATCGCAGGACCGCTAGGGGTGAGCGAACGCTCAGGCATTGCTCCGCGCCCTGCTGGAACCGTCAGCACCAGCAGGTTGCCATCGGGCAGCCAGCGCGGCGCCTGAAAGATCGGATTGACATTGCCGGTCATGATCTTGCGGGCCTGCGCGCTCTTGATGTCAAGCACGTGGAGGTCCACTCCATCGGCGCGGGTATTGGTGAAGGCGACCTTCGATCCATCGGGCTTCCAAGCGAGGTGCGCCAGATCGGCATCTGCGGGCAGCGCAATCGGGCGTACTGCTCCGCTGGCGATATCTTGCAGCGACAGGCCGACCAGCGCGCGCGGTCCATGCCGGTCATTGGTCGCCGCATCGAGCCGCATCCCGGCGAGTTTCTCCATCGGTTTGGCAAGGTCGGCAACCGGCGGCAGGGCCTCGCGCTCGACCAGCAGCAACTGCTTGCCATCGGGAGAGACCGACACGCTCGGGCTGGGCGCACGGGTAACGATATCGACGATCGCAGGCGGCGGCGTGCGATACCCTTCTTCGGCTGCAAGCGGCGCGGCAAGTGCCAGCACAAGCCCCATGGCAGTGGCGATGCGGATCGTTCGGTACATTTGTCTCTCCCCTGGTGCCCCGATAATGGCCTGAGGATAGGGACGGATCAAGCGCACCAAGCAGGGCCGTCCTTGCATTTGGGATCCCGGGCGATGATCACCCGGCGGTGCACGAACAGCGTGAATGTTCGCTGTGGTCAGAGGCGCAGGTCTGGTGCAGCCCTGAACGTCACGGCACGGCATGGGTCTGGATATCGCAAAGAGCGTTTTTCATGCGCACGGCGCTGATAAGCGCACCGCGATGGTGTTCAATCGCAAGCTGACGAGGAGCAAGCTGCTCGAGTTCTTCGCCGGTCAGCCGGCGTGAAAGGTGGCGCTCGAAGCATGCAGCGGCGCGCATCACTGGGCACCTAGCGACCCCTCGCTGACCGTGCGCTAATCAGCAGTATTTCAAAACAGTTTGCGGTTGCCTTTTGTGGGACCAGCGATGTTCTCGGGTCGCTTCCATTGGAGCCGCGCAGCACGGTCTTGTGCGGCCTGCCGCTGTCTCTGCATGAACGCACGCAGTGCAGCGCGATCTTCGCGGACGTCGAACGCTTCCAACAGGTAATCGTTCGTCCTGAGCATCTGTCCGCGCGTCGCCTCGCGCAATTCTTTTAGTACGCCAGCATGGGCGCGATCGCCCGCCAGATTGACGACGCAATCCGGGTCCTCCTTAAGGTGGCACAATTCTTCCACCGGAGGCGACAGATAGTAGTCAAGCCGCGCCTTGACTGCAGGCACGTTAGGCGCGTGCCTGATCAACTCCTTGAAGGTGGCATGGTTCATATCGTCATTCTTCAGTACGTGCTCCCCGTCGGACCAAGCGTTGAAGACATAGGCCCATTCGCGCCCGATTGTGCCGCGCATCGGCACCGGATAGCCTCGCGCGTTTTCGTCGAAGCTGCCAAATACATAAGTACGCGGCGGCGCGGCTGTATGCAGCAACGAGCGGCCGGTGTAGTCTCGGCCTTCGGGCATCGAGATCCCCGCGGCATCAAGAATGGTCGGCATCAGATCAATGGCGGAAACAAGATCACTTTCAATACTGCCAGGAGCGATCCGGCCCGGCCAAGCCATCACCAGAGGTGTGTGCAGGCTATTGTCGTAGACCGACGATTTGGCGAAGGGGAACGGCATCCCGTGATCGGATAGAAAGATCACTAGTGTCTCGTCTTCTAGCCCGCTCGAAGCAAGGGCGGCCATGATCGCGCCAAAGGTGTCGTCGGCGCGCTTCACCGAGTTCTGGTAATTGCGTAGGTCACCCCGAATTCCGGGCAGGTCGGGGAGAAACGCGGGCAGGACCACTTCGTCCTCGGCAATGATCCGGCTGGGGGTATAGGCGTCTGCTCCGGATGCAGCGGCCCCGGCATCGTTGAAGTTGGGCTTGTGCGGGTCTGCAATGTTGACGACGAGATAGAAGGGCTTTTGTGCCCTGCGTACGGTCATGAAGAAACGTGCGGCTGACTGACTGATGGCGGCGCTGGAGTATTTACGTGCAGGGCCGAGATCCTCCTTCACGTCCCAATATTTCCGACTGTCCGGTCCTGGGTTGCTATCCGCCGGCTTGCCAATCACACCGGTGACATATCCGGCGAGGCGTAACTCGGTCGCGATCGTCGGCGTATCGGTATCGGCGATGTAGAAGAACCCGGTGGCGCCGCTCTGTTGCGGCGTGAGGCCGGTCTGGAGCGCCACGCGCGAGGGCGAACAATTGGACGCGGCAACATAGGCCCGCTCATAACGGCGCCCCTTGCGCGCCAGCGCGTCGATATGCGGGGTGATCCCTTCGATCGGGGCACCAAAGGCCCCGACCGAGTTCCAGTTCATGTCATCGACCGTGACGAGGAGGATATTTGGCCGCACAACTTGCGGAGTATCCGCTTGCGCCAATGCGCCCGGCGCAAGCGCTGCGAAGGCCGCGATAACGGCGACAAGGCTGGCAAACCGTTTCACGATTGCCACCTGCCTAGCTGGTCGCTGCCGATGCGAGCGCGTCCATCTTCTCGAAGCCTGACGCTTTCAGCAGTTCCAGCGCCCGCATCCGAAATGCTTCGCGGCTGGGAAGCGCGCCGGTCTCGCGGCAGGATTGCGCGACAAAGGCCTGCATTTCGCTCAGATAGGTCCGGTGCAGCATATAGAGCGCCCGCTTTCGCCCGCTCTCATCGATCAGGGACATTTCCTTCGATTTGCCGTCCTCGGCATACTCGTTGTTGTACATCTGCCAGATGAGCGCGAACGGAAGATCGAGAGCCACGGCAGACTGCATCACGAAGCGGCTTTTCATGTATTGCTGCTTCACGGTCAGCGGCTTCGTCTTGTCGGCGTGGTAGCCATATTCGCCGATGAACACTCGGCGCTTGAACGGCAGCCCCGCTTTTGGCGGCAATTGCCTTTCAATATAGCCCATGATCTCTTCAAGCGGCTGCCGGATCGACATCAGATCGGGCGTAGGCGATTGCTTGATCGCCTCATAGGCGGAATAGGATACAAGATCGGGATTGGCTTCGGGCAGCACACTGTGCGCGATGCTGGCGCGGCCGGCCATCCCCTTCTTGGCAAGGTTGAGTTCGACATAATGGTACACCTCGACCTTGTCGTGCGCGACATTGGCCTTGGCGGTGTCGATCGCCAGCTGGCGGATCTTGAGCCACGCGATCATCCCGTCGACCGCCGCGGGCGAGGGATCAAGCTCGCGTTTCGACTTGCCGAGCAGCAGCCAGTCACCTTCCCAGTTGCCGATCATGAAGAACTTGCCGGTGCCCGAATAACGCTGCAGCAGCCACTCGGTCAGGGCATACATCTCGTCGTAATAGGCCCGCGCCTCGGCCATATTGACCCCGTCGCGCCAGTTGCCGCCGGTGTAGGAATGGACCCACGCCTGGTAATAGGTGAAGTCCATATCCAGAGCCTGCTGGATCGGGGGCGAGCCCTGCACATATTCAAGCGTGGACTTGGCCTTGCGGGCGGCGTCCTGTGATCCGTAATTCGGCGCGGCACCTTGGGCGAGCGAGATTTTGAGCAGGTTGGAGCCCATCCCGCGGACATTCTCGGCCTGCTCGATCAGCCGGTTACCCTTGCCGTGTTGGTAAGGGCCGCCGATCGCCTGCGTGCCAAGAATGTAGTTGTATTGGTTTGCCGCCGCTTCGGGATTTGCGGCGCAACTGGCGGCCGTCTGGGCGCTGGCGGGTGTGCCTGCGATGATGGCAAGCGCACCTGCCGCCGCCAACCGGAGCGTGCCCTTGCGCGCACCCGGCATTAGAAGCTCACCTGCACGCCGAGGTTGAACCGACGGCCGGCCAGCGAGACATAGTTCACCAGCGGCTCGTACTTGAGGTAGCGGAACGTGCCCGTATTAGTTAGGTTGGCTGCGTCGGCGGTGATGCGCAGGTTGCGGTTGATGATAAAGCGTGCCGCCAGATCCAGCTGTCCGCGGGCCGCTTCGATTTCCGGTAGCGCCTCGGGCCGACCGAAGCCGAGCTGCACGACTTCGCGCCGGGTAAAGGCCGAACGCCAGTTATAGGCGAGCCGAAGATTGAACTTCTTGTCGTCGTAATAGGCGCTGGCGTTCCAGGTGTATTTCGACAGGCCCCGGCGTCCGATCGGATCGCCTTCCTGATCGCGCAGGTCACTCTTCTCGTCGATGTAGGTAAAGTTGGCCGTCACCCCGAGGTGGCGCAGAACACCCGGCAGGTAGTTGAAAGCGTGGGCCCCGCCCACCTCCACGCCCTTCAGCTTCGTACCGCCAAAATTGCCGAAGGTGGTAACTGAGAAGGACTCGCCATTGATGTCGCGCGCCGTGGGAATGGGATCGCGGAAGATCGTGGTGTCGATATTCTTCATGAAGGCCGCGACCGACAGGAAGCTGCCCTTGCCGTAATACCACTCGAACGAGGCATCGAAATTGTCCGACCGGACCGGATCCAGGAACGGATTGCCTGCTACCCCGAAGCCGGCGAAATCGGGATCAACATCCGAACGGGTCAGCTCCAGCCCGGGCGAGATCTGGGTCAGGGCTGGGCGTCCGATCGTGCGCGAATAGGCCAGTCGGGTAACGATCTCGTCGGTCAGCCCGAAGTTCACGTTCGCAGACGGCAGCCAGTCGTTATAAGTGTTGTCGAAAGTGACGATGCTGTAGCTGACCGGCGTTCCGGGATTGATCAGATAACCCGACGAGGTGGTCTCGGTCTCGACATAGCGCAGGCCCACATTGCCGAACATCGACACATTGCCAATGTCGGTCTTGAAGTTCGCCCGCAGATAGCCGGCAAGTGTGGATTCGGTGACGCTGAAACGCTCGTCTTCGACCTCATAAAAGCCCGATCCCGAAGCCGGATTGATGGCGCGGATGTCGAACAGATTGAAGTATTCCGCAACGCTGGCGATGTTGCATCCGGCGGTCGATCCGAAGGTCATCGGCAGATTGCCGCCAAAGCGCTTCAGGATGTCCGGATCGCCTGCCGTGGTCAGGCACTGGCTGAGGAAGGTCGCGGTTGCCGCCGCGCCGGCATTGGCGGTGTTGGCCGGGTTGAGGGGCACGGCCCAGACGTTGACCGCCTGCACCGGATCGCGGACCTCCTGCCCCGCGATTGCCGCAACGCTGCCACCTTCATTGGCGTTTTCATACCGTGCCCGCTTGAAGCCGCGCTCGGCCCAGCGGAAGCCCGCCTGCAACGACTGGAAGAAGCCGTTGTCGGCCTCCCAGGTTGCATCGAAGCGCAGCGAATCGTCAGTGTTCTCCGTATCGGCCGCGTTGCGCTGGAATTGGCGGTAGCGATAACGGTTGTAACTAAGATCTCCCGGATTGAGCACCACCAGCTGGTCCTCCGGCACCACCCCGTTCACGCCGTAAGCCGCCGAGGGGAAGGGGTTTTCGTAGAAGGTGACGTTCGGGATCTTGTTGTCGCCGAGCTGGAAGTCGACGATGTTGTAGAAATCCTGCGCATTGAAGACCGGGGCGGTGCCGCCCTGCTGTTCAATGCTCGCACTCAATTGTCCGAAATTGAGCGTTGTCGCCTTGCCGCGCGACGTCGTGCCCTTCACATAGAGCGACAGGTTGGATGTGACATCCCATGTTGCCTCGGCCGAGTACTGCTGGGACTCACGCCAGACCTCGTTGATCGAGGGTGCCGCACCGACGCGGGTGGTGAAGGACGCCAAGCGTCCGCCGGTCAGCACGTATACGTCGCCGAACCCGGCAGTGGTGCCCAGTTGGTCGAACGTTGCTGCCGGGCCACCGACCAGAATGCCCGAGCGGGGGATATTCGCGACGATGTTCATGTTGGCGCCGGTCAGGTTCTCGTTCAGATCGGTCAACACTGCATCGAAGCGGATGTCGAGATTGGACGCCGGCTTCCACTGGAGCGTGCCATTGAACGATTTGCGGGTATCGTCGCGCACACGCTCGGAGACGCCGAAAGCGCCGGGGATGTAGTAGACATCGTTGGCATCGCTGAGGCCATCACCGTTGGCATCGTCAAAGGCGTAACGATAGGGGTTGGGGCGGGTGCCGCCGCCTGTGGCGTTGGGAATATTGGCGAGCTGGAAGAAGTTGTAGTTGGCCGCTGACTGGTTGGCACCGACACTGGCGGGCGGATCGATATTGCCGATCTTGCGTGTCCAGATGCCGGGCGCATCGATCACCTCGTTGCCACCATAGACATAAGCGTAGCTGGCGATTTCTTTGTAGCCGGCATTCACGATCACCCCAAAATCGCCGAGCGGCGTGTCGAGGAATTTCTTCTGCACGAATAGATTGCCGTCCTGACGGCTGAGGTCGCCCACCTCGGCAAATTTGGCTGTGCCGGTGATGTTGACGATAAGGTCGCGCTTACCCTTGAGCGGGGCACGGGTCTGGAGGTTGATCGTCCCGCCGAGCGAGCCTTCGATCTGGTCGGCAGTCAGTGCCTTCAGAATTTCGACCCCTGCAAACAGTTCAGCCGGAAGGTCCTGGAAGTTGACGCTACGGTCATTGCCCTGACTCAGATCGACGTCGCCCGTGCCCGAGGCGATGGCGCCGTTTACCGTGACGTTGTTCTCGGACAGGCCGCGCACCTGTACCTGACGACCTTCACCGTCATTCCCGCGGTTGACCTGCACCCCGGTGATGCGCTGGAGCGCTTCGGAGATATTGTCATTGGCAAGCTGGCCGATGTCTTCGGCGTTGATCACGTCCTTGATCTCGGTCGCGTTGCGCTTGTCGTCGATCGCGCTTTCGATCGATTGGCGCACGCCGCTGACGACGATCGCGTTGTCGGGTTGACCCTCTGTGACCTGCGCTTCGGCGGTCGCGGGCGCGTTGTCCTGCGCGGCGGCGGCCGAGCACCCAAACGCCAGGACGCCGGTGATCAAGGCCAGTCTGGAACCAGACGCGACGAGATGCTGCTTCATGATTTCACTCCCCCGGGCCCGGACTTTTGCCGTGACCTTTCTGTTTTCCGGATGGCGGGCGGGCCGTGACCGACGATGCACTTGCGTCAGATCGATCCGCTACTCCCCCACTCCCTCTAGCTTTCAATTCCAAAACTACCCCGAAATCCGCATTAGTAAAGAAATTTGTTTCATTTAAAATCGAGGCACTTGAAGAACCGGCCCGTCAGCCTTGCAGCTGGTGCTGCACGACCTCCACACGAAACCGGGTACGTCTTGTGGCTTGGCGATGTCTGCCCCTCTGAGCCCGTCGATTGGACCTTGACCCAAGGGAATAACTATAAATAAAAATGCTTTTTGTAATTTGCGGCGGGCCGACTCGCCAAGAGGAGAGGGTTATGGTCTGGTGGCGTAAGGCTCCTGCTGTCGTGCTGTTGGCGGCGGCCTGCGTATTTGCACCCGCCGTCGCGGCGCAAGCAGAGGCCGAACCGGCGCTCCTGATGGGCCCGGTAAATGCCGTGTTCCCGCCCGCAGGGGTCACGTTGCGCAAGGATCTCGCTGCGCAGCTAACCCTGCAAGAAGACTGGACGCTCAGGGGCTGGGTCCGGTTGGACGACCGTGAAGGCGGACCGCGCACGATTCTCGCCCTCGTCGATGACAAGGGCGAAGAGCTGCTCGCCCTGTCGCTAAGCGATGGTCGTATCAGCGCCGAATCAGGTGGCACGACCGCCACCTCTGGTGCAAAGGGCAAGCCGGGTGAATGGCAGCTGGTCACCCTCAAGGCAAAGGCAGGCGGAATCGCGCTGACCGTCGGGACAGAGCGGGCTGTGCTTTTGCAGGCCGCAGTGCCCGCGCGTGCGGTGGCCGTGCTGCTCGCCCCGCGCAAGGCCGGGCGCGATGTGTTTCGCGGCACGCTTGCAAGCCTCGCCCTGTGGCGCGGCGAGCCCGCCGCTGTGGCGCGCATGGCGTGGCAAAAGCCCGACGCGCTCCTGATCCAGTTCGAAAGCGCAAGCCCGTCCTGGCCGCTTCAGGTCAAGCAGATGATGGGGCAGACTGCGCCGCAAGACCCGGCGACCCTGCCTGTCAGTCGCGCTGCCGCAGCGGCGCCGGTGAAAACCACGAAGCCCTCCACTACCCCTTCACTCGCACCGGCGGGAGAGAGCCGCTGGACAGTCGGCGCTTGGCGGCTGATCGCCGCTCCCGATGTGGCCGCAGCCCCGGAGGTCATCGCACAGCCGGGCTTTGATGCCGGTAGCTGGCTCCCCGCAACCGTGCCGGGTACGATACTTGCCACCTATATCGCCAACGGCGTCTATCCCGAGCCGGCCTATGGCCTCAACAACCTGCAGATCCCGGAAAGCCTCAGCCGTCAGGATTACTGGCTGCGCACCGAATTCGTGGTGCCTGCCCCCGGCGGGCGCGGCAATCTCGCGCTTGCGTTCAAGGGCATCAATTACGCCGCCGAGATCTGGGTTAACGGCCAAAGGCTAGGCACGACCGAGGGTGCCTTCACGCGCGGGCGGTTCGATCTGCCTGCAGGCCTCCACGCCGGCGAACGGGTCGCGCTCGCCGTACGCGTCTCGCCGCCGCCGCATCCCGGCCTGCCGCACGAGGAATCGCTCACCGCCGGGCCGGGGCAGAATGGCGGTTCGATGATGATCGACGGTCCGACCTTCGGCGCGAGCGAGGGCTGGGACTGGACGCCCACTGTGCGCGACCGCAACACGGGCATCTGGCAGGACGTTGTCCTGGAAGCATCCGGCAGCGTCAGGATCGGCGATCCCCATGTCCGTACCGTCCTGCCTCTCCCCGACAATAAGCTCGCCGAGCTGACCATCACCGTCCCCGTCGTCAATCGCAGCGGCACGGCGCAGGCGGTCGAGGTCGAAGCGAGCTTCGGTGACGCGGTCCTGCGTAAGAGCGTTGAGGTCGCCGCCAGTTCCACGCTGAATGTCCGTTTCACGCCCGACCATTTTGGGGCGCTGCGCATCACAAATCCGATCCTGTGGTGGCCCAACGGCTATGGCGATCCGGTGCTGCACGATCTTGCGATCACCGCCAGCGTCGATGGCGCAGTGAGCGATGCCCGCGCGATCCGGTTCGGCATTCGCGAGGTGAGCTATGAGCTTTCGTTGGTCGATTCCACCGAGGAATTGCGCCGGGTCGCGGTGGCGCCTGCGCGCAGTGCGGGCGAGCAACTGATCGATGTGCGCCACAAGGCCATCCGCAAAGTCGAGGGTGGCTGGGCTCTCTCGCTCGCGCGCGACATCGCCGGATCGCCTGCGCTGGCTGCGGCGGCGCGCACCTCGCTTGCCCCGCATCTCCTCCTGCGCGTCAACGGCGTGCCGATTGCAGTGCGCGGCGGCAACTGGGGCATGGATGACTGGCTGAAGCGCGTCTCACGCGAGCGGATGGAACCTTTTTTCCGCCTCCACCGCGATGCCAACGTCAACACCATCCGCAATTGGATGGGCCAAAGCACCGAGGAGGTGTTCTTCGACCTTGCCGACGAATACGGCCTGCTGGTCCTGAACGACTTCTGGCTTTCGACGCAGGATCACAACGCCGAGCCGAGCGATTCCGCGCTGTTCCTCGCCAATGCAGCGGATACCGTTAGCCGCTTCCGGCACCATGCCTCGATCGCGTTGTGGATCGGGCGCAACGAGGGCGTGCCGCCACCGGTGCTTAACACCGGCCTCGAAAAGCTGGTGCGCGAGATCGACGGGACTCGCGCCTATCTGCCCAATTCGCGCGATGTGAACATGGCCAACAGCGGCCCGTGGAACTATCAGCCGCCCGAGGCCTATTTCACCCGCATCGGGCGCGGCTTTTCGACTGAGGTGGGCACACCTTCCTTCCCCACGCTCGAGACGTTTAAGGCGATGATGCCGCCCGAGGACCAGTGGCCGGTCAGCGACGCCTGGGCCTATCACGACTGGCATCAGGGCAAGGCAGGCGATGTCGCCAGCTTCATGAAGGCAATGGAGAACCGCTTCGGCGCGCCCACCGATCTCGCCGATTTCGAGAAAAAGGCGCAGTTGCTGAATTACGAGGCGCACCGCGCGATCTTCGAAGGGATGAATGCGGGGTTGTTTACGCGCAATTCTGGGCGGCTTCTCTGGATGACCCAGCCCGCCTGGCCGAGCACAACGTGGCAGATCTACAGCCACGATTACGATACCCACGCCGCCTTCTATGGCACCCGCAAGGGAGCAGAGCCGGTGCACGTGCAGGTTAATCTGCCCGATCGTAAACTCGCGCTGATCAACAGCCTCGGCGCGCCTATTGCCGCCGCGCAGCTGCGGGTGCGCAACTTCGCGCTGGACGGCGCGCTGCTCGACGAGCGGGTGATCCCGGTCGAAGCGCCAGCCTATGGCGTGATCGAGGCGGGCGAAGCTGTGCCCGACGTTGTCTTTGCCCGCGCGCCGGTGGTCATCACGAGGCTGGATCTGCTTGGTAGCGATGGTGGTGTACTGAGCGAGAACCTCTACTGGCTGGCGCGCGAGCCTGCCGCCTACCGCGCGATGAGCGCAATGCCGGACGCAGCCGTCTCCGTCACAGCGCGGCAGGTGGCGGATGCGTCCGAGAATGTGATCGAGGCGAGCGTGTCGAACGGCGGCAGTCAGCCTGCGCTGCTGGTCAAGCTGACGGTGCAAGACCCGGACGGCCAGCGCGTGTTGCCGGCCTATTACAGTGACAACTACGTCTCACTCTTGCCGGGCGAGACGCGGGTGCTGACCATCCGTTCGCCTCGCACCGCTCCTGCGCCTGCAAACATCGGAGTGCGCGGGTGGAATGTCGCAGCGGCAACTGTGCAGGTGCAGCCATGAGGGCGGATCAAAGGGGAAGATCGTAATGGAGGATACCATGCTGGCGGGCGTCGAGCTTGGGGGGACGAAATGCGTCTGCGTGCTCGCCACGCCAGAAGGCGAGATCCTCGCCGAGGAGCGGGTCGATACGCTCGCGCCCGAGGTCACTCTGCCGCAGATCAAGGCGGTGCTGGACCGCTGGTTCGGTGCCGGGCGACCGATCGGCGGCCTCGGGATTGCGTCCTTTGGGCCGGTCGAAGTCGACCGTGCCTCGCCACGCTGGGGCCACATCGGCCAGACCCCCAAGCCTGGCTGGGCGGGCATCGCTGTGGCGCAGGAATTGACCCATGGGCTGGGTGTCCCCGTCACGCTGGATACCGACGTCAACGGCGCGGCGCTGGCGGAACTGCGCTGGGGCGCGGCGGCGGGGCTTGAGGACTTCGCCTATGTCACAATCGGCACCGGGGTCGGTGTGGGGCTGATCGTCGGCGGCAAGCCGATTGCCGGGTTCGGTCATTCGGAGCTTGGCCACATGCGCGTGGCGCGGGTGGCGGGCGATACGTGGGGAGGCTCCTGCCCCTATCACGGCGACTGTGTGGAGGGGCTGGCCGCCGGGCCTGCGATCATCGCGCGCTCCGGCATGCGCGCCAGTCTGATCGCCCTCGACGATCCGATCTGGCAACTCGTTGGCCACGCCATCGCGCAGATGCTGCACAACATCGTGCTGACCGCGACCCCGCGCCGGATCTTTCTGGGCGGGGGCGTGATCACCGCGCAGCCGCAGCTGTTTCCCATCATCCGCCGCGAATTGCAGGCGAGCCTAAATGGCTATGTCACTTCGGCCGAGCTCGACCGGATCGAGGACTATGTTGCAGCTCCCGGCCTCGGCACGCGCGCTGGGCCGCTCGGGCCGATTGCGCTTGCCGCGGCGGCTGCGCCGCGGTGGGTCCAGGAGGTCGTCCCGGCGGCCTGATCTCAGGCGTCGATCTTCATCAGCGCAGTGCGGTTGGGCAGAAACCGGTTGGAGAACGGCAGGATCGCGGCACCGATGGCAGCGGCATCCTCGGCCAGTTCCGCACGGCGGATCGGCGCGCGCGCGGGCAGCGACACGCCGCGGTGGCGCACGTTGATCGACAGCCGGTCGCACAACTGATCAAGCATACCGGCAGGCAGACGGCCGCCGATGAAAATCGCATCAGGATCGATCACCGCATTGATCACCATCAGCGGATCGGTGAGGTGATCCGCGGTTTTCTCGATCCAGTCCGCGGCTGCGACACTCGCTTCCGCTCCCAGCGCGTCAAGCGGACCGGGATCGGGGAAGCCCGCTTGGGCGAGGTGGCTGTAGAGCCCAGAGAGCGAGGCGAGGTCCTGCAACACCACTGGATTACGGCGGGTCCGGCTGATTGGCAGGAAGCCGATCTCACCGCTGCGTCCGGTTGCGCCCGTGACCGAGTGTCCGTCGATCACCAGCCCGCCACCGAGCCCTGCGCTGACCAACAGGTAGAAGAATGTCTGTGCGACCCGACCGTGTCCGAATTGCAGTTCGCCGATGGCAGCAGCGGTCGCATCGTTCTCTGTGATCACTTCGAGCCCTTGCGCGGCCAGTAGGTGCTTGGGATCGGTCGTTTCCCAGATGCCAAAATCGGCCGGGCGGTTGGGCAGATCGACACCCCCGAAATCGTCAGGGATGGCAAGACCGATGCCGGCGACCCTGTCGATGTCGATCACCCCTGCGGAGCGCATTGCATCGATGTTCCTGGTGACAAAATCGCGCACCTGTTCGGGCATCGGGAAGGGGATATTCTCGACCACGCGGTGCCGTAGCTCACCGAGGAAATCGAGTGCCACGAGGGTCATGTGATCGCGGTCGACATTGACTCCGATCGAGAACGCCCCGTCGGGATTGATCGCGAGCTTGAGCGCGGGCTGCCCGCGTTCGCCCCGTCGGCGGCCCGCGTCGATGATCAGGCCATCGGCAAACAGCTTGCGCGCGATGTTGGCGATGGAGGGCGGGGTGAGCCCAGTAATCTCGGCCAGTTCGACCCTGGTCACAGGCGCATTGAGGCGAATGGCCTGCAAGGTGACGCGCAAATTGTGCGAACTGCCACGCTCCAGATTAGTGCCTGCCAGTCCATTGCTCAGCAGGTTCACCCGGTCGCGGTAGGCATTACCGACACCTGACGGCTTGCGCTCAGTTGTCGCCATTGGTGCACTCTCTCCTGGTCTGAGCCTGCCTCGGTCGCGGTCGGTCTACCTGCTACTGTGTTCCCGTGCAATTTATACGCTATGGCCCAATCACGCCTCATGGGACATGGGCCAAGCGCCCCGCTTACCGGTTGCCGGTCTTCCCGCCTTCGGCCTCCATACCGTTCCTGAGATCGCCTTCGGACCCATCGCGAAGCCAGCGATCGGGGAATTGGCCGGGTCCGGAGCCATGGCGGTAGCGCAGCACGGATCCTTCATCGAGCCTTTCGGTGAAGGTCACGTTGCTGCGGCCCTGCTGCGGATCGAGACCGGCAAACAGATCGGCGCGCATCTTCTTCACCACTGGCCGAAGCGTAGGATCGGCGATGAGGTTGCGCATCTCCTTGGGGTCTTCCTTGAGGTCATAAAGCTCCTCGGTGTCCCAGACGCCGTGATACTGGATATACTTGTAGCGATCGCCCCGCAGCGCGAAGGTAGTGGGGGTCTGCGGGTAATTGTATTCCCAGTAATATTCGTAGTTCAGCGACGTCCGCCAGGGGCCGTTGAATGCACGGCCCATCATCAGGTCGGCATAGCTCATCCCGTCAAAACGAACGCCCTCGGGTGGCTTGGCTCCAGCCAGCGCAAGAAAGGTCGGCGCGATATCGATATTGGCGACGATCTCGTGCACGACGCGCCCCTTCGGGATCCCAGGGCCGAAAGCGATTAGCGGCACACGCATCGATTCCTCGTAGGCGCTGCGCTTGTCGATCATGCCGTGTTCGCCGAACAGGAAGCCGTTATCGCCCATCATCACGACGATGGTGTTCTCCAGCATCCCCTTCTTCTGGAGCGCGGCAAGTATATCGCCGATCCCTTCGTCGACCGCGCTCAGGGTCTCGTTGTAGCGTTGCTTGAAATCGACCACGTCGAGCGTCGAGTGATAAGGAAACTCCACCCCGTGCCACGAATTGCGCTGGTCCTTGGTCCAGCGCGGCTTACCGTCGTAGTTCTCTGGCGTGTCGGCCATGCTGGCGGGAAGCTTGATCGCCTCGCGCTTGACGGTGCCTTCATGCCGTTTGGCCGGGATGAAATCGGCGTGTACCGCCTTGTGGCTGAGGTAGAGGAAGAACGGGCGCTTGCCATCCTGCTGCTTCAGCCAATCGAGCGCATAGCCGTTCAGTTCGTCGGTGATGTAGCCCTGCCGTTCCACCGACTTGCCATCGATGTTTAGCGTGTGGCGCGGGCCGCCTTTTCCGTTGTCGGGAAGGTATTCGCCCTGCCCCTTGAAGCTGATCCAGCGATCGAAACCGGGCTGGGGATCGTCGCCGTGGCCGCCCATGTGCCACTTGCCGATGAACGCCGTCCGGTATCCGGAGGCCTGAAGCGCCATCGGGAAGAAGAAGGTGCCGGGGCGGAACTTGATATTGTTATCCGCGATCCCGTGGTTGTGCATGTACTGGCCGGTGAGGATCGAGGCGCGGCTCGGGCTGCACAGGGCGGTGGTGACAAAGGCGTTGGGGAAATAGACACCCTCACGAGCGATCCGGTCCATGTTGGGAGTGTTGAGCGCAGGGTCGAGGAACCCCATCGCATCGTAACGCTGGTCATCGTTGAGGATGAAGATGATATTGGGCTGGGGGTGCGCGGTCTCGGCCTGCGCTTCGGCGGCCTGGGGCCAGCTGAGCGTGGTCACCGTTACAACCGCGACGGCGAAACTGGCGAGGCCGATCCTTCCGAACGAACGCAAACCTGTCATGACAATCCTCACCTTCTGTCCTGCGCAGGGGCGCGTGCGGCCCTGCATTCTCAAGCCTGACCGTCCGTACCCCAGGCGAGAAGCATTTCGCCGCCCGCCGCAATCGCGATATCGACTGGCGCATCGGTCAGCCACACGGTACCCACCGCCAGCGCGGTATCGCCGGAGGAACATCCCGGCGTGACCGGCATCAGCCACACGGGCTCAGTCGCCCCCGCCGTGACATAGTGATCGGCAGCGCCGGCGAGCCGCTCGATGGTGAACTTAGGCGCCGCTACCAGTTCGTCTCGAGCCGGCCCGATCGCATGCACCATAGCATGGACGAAGGGACCGGCGACCGCGGCGGCGATGCTCTCGTCAAGCTGCAGCGGGCGCGGGCGGCCGTAATCGTAGAGCCGGTAGGTGAGATCGACGTTCTGCTGGATTTCGAGCACCGAAAGCCCCGCGCCGATCGCGTGGACGGTTCCAGCGGGCACATAAAAGAAGTCCCCCGGAGAAACCGGATACCACACCATCAGGTCCTCGATACTGCCATCAAGCGCCGCAGCGCGCAGTTCCTCGTCCGAAAGCTCCCGCGCAAAGCCTAACCCGATGGTCGCACCCGGTTCGGCGGATAGGACGTACCACGCCTCTTCCTTGCCGCAGCGATGGCCGCTGGCGCGGGCCTGATCATCATTCGGGTGGACTTGGATCGAAAGCTTTTCCGAGGTGAACAGGCGTTTCACCAGCAGGTCCGGCGCGGCATCATCGGCAAACCAAATTTCGCCGATGGGCTCATCGGTGCTAGCCGCTTCACCGTAAATCGCGGGGATGGCCCGCTGGCCCCAGACTTTCTCGACTGCGTGTCCCTGAAGCTGCCGGATCGCCATCGTCTGCCCCCTCAGTGTCCGGCCGCAGCCGGCGCCGCGCCGCTGCGCAGCACCGCGGAACGGCGCGCGGCGAGGCCGAAGCCCACCAGCAGCGCATAGCACGCCGCCGGCACCACGAAGGCAGTCGTATAGCTCGTCGCCCCCGATACGAGCCCCACCAGCAAAGGCACGGCTGCGCCGCCCACGATCGCAAAGCACAGGAACCCGGAGGTCGCCGCCTCGCTCGCGCTCGAACGTTCGAGCGTCAGGGTGAAGATCACCGGGAACATGATCGAATTGAACAGTCCGATACCGAGCGCGGCATACCCCGCTGCCGATCCGCCGACCCCGGCGACGAACAGGCATATCGCGCAGGCCGCCCCGGCGAAGATCGCCAGCAGCACAGTCGCCGGTACGCGCGTCAGCAGGGCAGAGCCCGCCAGCCTCCCGACCATTGCGCCGCCCCAGTACAGGCTCACCATCTTGCCCGCCTGTTCGAGCGGGATGCCGAGCACGCCCTTGCTGTTGAGAAACAGGGCCATCTGCGTGCCGATCGCAACCTCGGCACCGACATAGATGAAGATCGCCGCCCCGCCGAGCAGCGCCCATCGCGAGGACGCTGCCTCGGCCAGAAGCGCGGCGATCGAAGGCTGCGCGCCGGTTTGGGCCGGCTCGGGCATGCCGCGGGTGATAAGGCCACGCGCCTGCCAGATGAACAGCCCCAGCGCCGCAATCAGCACTGCTATCCAAAGGAAGGCGGCATCGATCCCGATCAGCGCCGCCTCGCGCACGCCCGCATCAAGCTGCTCGCCTTCTTTGATCTCCACGCCCTTAAGGAACAGCAGCGCGCCAAGGTAGGGACCGATGAAGGTGCCGAAGCTGTTGAAGGCCTGGCTGAGCGTCAGGCGCAGGTGGCTTCGCTCGGGCTTGCCGAGCGCGGCGGCCAGCGGGTTGGCCGCGACTTGCAGAATGGTGATGCCGCTAGCGAGAGTGAACAGGCCCAGCAGCACCAGCTCGTAGACCGCAAGATTCGCCGCCAGCAGCATCAGCAAGCAGCCCGCGATCATGGTCACCAGCGCGATCAGCACGGTCGCCACCGACCTTCGCCGCGCGAGTAGCGCTGCTGCTGGCAGGCTCATCACGCCATAAGCGATAAAGAAGGCCGAGGCGCTCAGCTGCGCCTCGAAGTCAGAAAGGCTGAAAATCCCTTTTACCGCGGCCACCAGAGGGTCGATGAGCGAGGTGATGAAGCCCCAGGCAAAGAACAGCGTGGTGACCGAGGCAAAGGCGAATTGCGTGGTGGCCGAAGGGCCCGCGTCGCCCGCAGCGGGAGGTGCGCCAGATGCATCTTTCGTTTTCATCCGATCTTCCCTCGCCAGCCCGCTGCCTTCCGTCATAAGGCCGCACCGGTGGAACCGGTCAGGCGAGCGTGGGGGCAGCCGATCCTTGTCGCCAGAACAATAGCGCGCAAACGAGGGCTGTAAAGAAATTTGTTTTATGTATTATGCCATCAATCACAGCAGAAGCTTACTCGTCCCTTGGCGGCGGGCCGCGCATGATTATCAAAAGGGCGCTCGTTAATTGGGCTAATCAGGTTGGCGCATCAGGGAGGAAACGCAGTGCAGAACCGGGCATCGATGGCGCTGGCGCTGGGCCTGCTATGCGCCGCTTGCGACAAGGCTCCGGCTGAACCAGCACTGCCGACAGCGGCGATCGATTTTGCTGCCACCGCAGCCTGCAAGCCTCCTCCTTCCGCGCCTGTTGCGATAAAGGGCGGCACCTTCATCATGGGCAGCGACGAGGTCTATGCCGAGGAGGGCCCCCCGCGCGAGACCCGCGTCGATGCCTTCTGGATCGATCCACACGAAGTGACCAACCGCCAGTTTGCTGCGTTCGTCAAGGCGACGGGCTACGTCACCGTCGCCGAACAGCCGGTCGACCCGGCGCAGTTCAACGTGCCGGCCAGCCAGATCCCGCCCTATATGCTCCAGCCCGGCTCGGCGGTGTTCACTCCGCCGGCTCGCCCCTCACGCAACTATGCCGACTGGTGGGACTATGTACCCGGCGCGAGCTGGAAGAAGCCCTATGGCCCGCAAGGCCCCGATGCGGTGCCCGATCAGCCGGTCGTCCATCTCGCATGGGCGGACATGGCGGCCTATGCCAGGTGGCGGGGCGGGCGGCTGCCGACCGAGGCCGAGTGGGAATATGCCGCCAGCGCAGGCGCGCCGAAATACGTAGAGCAGCCGGATCCCAAGGCCGCGAACAGTTGGCAGGGCGTGTTTCCCTTCGTCAACGAGGCCGCCGACGGGTTTAAGGGGATCGCACCGGTCGGGTGCTTTGCGCCTAATGCTTTCGGGCTTTACGACATGGTCGGCAATGTCTGGGAGGTGACGGCGGATTTCTACCGTGCGGGCCACGATCCTGCCGCTCGCGACAATCCGCGCGGGCCGAGCGAGAACGACGCCTACGACCCGCTCAACGCCGGATTTTCCAGCCATGTAATGAAGGGCGGCAGCTATCTGTGCGCGCCCAATTACTGCCAGCGCTATCGCCCTGAAAGCCGTCAGGGCCGCGATTCGGGTCTCGGGGCCTCGAACGTGGGTTTCCGTCTGGCGTATGACAGGGAAAGTTAAGCCCGCCCGGCGCGAGCGGATCGGGCTGGCCGCGTTGATGGACGAAAGCCGCCTAACCCGCACCCCAGTGCATCGAAACACACTGATCAACCCGCTCTTGCGAGACGGCCGCAGAGGAAGGCGGATGGACAGCATTACGCCCATCATCGGCATTGAGCGGCGGCAATTCGCGGTTCCCAGGGGAATGGCGGCTTTGGACGGAGCCAGACATCAAACTCGGCGGGACTGAACTACCGGCCCGGGTCGGGAGCGGTCACCGGTCAGATGGCACCGCGGATGGAGCCTTTCCTCTTCTTTTGGGAGATGCCTGCCATTCACGAAGCGGCCCCGAAACAGCCATTTAGCAACAGGGCAGTGAACATCTGCTGGACCTCGCGCTACACATCCGCCGCAGCCTCGATAATGCCGCGACCACGCGCTTTGCGCGGAGCAACTCCGGAAGCGCTTGAATGCCACCTCGTGAATGCGCCGATTGAGCGGTAGACAAGCATTTCGGCGACGTCTGTGATCCGCACCGCCGGTTGGCGAGATACTGCACCGCCAGCTCCATCCGGGCGCTGTTCAGCAGCGCGCTGAAGCTCGTCTGCTCGGCGTCCAGCATCCGCTGAAGCGTGCGCACGGTCAGGCCCATGGCTGCGGCGCAATCGTGGATCGCGGGGCGACCCGATGGGAGCACCAGCTGGATCAGCTGGTTCAAGTTTTGCGTGGTCGTTCGGCGCGAGGGGCTCATCACCGCATCGAGCAGCTGGCGGGCGTGCGAGGCGAGCTGGTCATCGGCCTTTATGTTGGTCCGGTCGGCGTCGGCAGCGGCGACTACGATTCCGTTGAACTCGGAATTGTACTGCGGCCGGAACAGCGGTTCCGAAATCATCACGCAGTAGGGCTTCGGCGACTGATGCAGAAATCGGGCCGCTGGGGCACAAGCCCTGGCGGCCCCTTTGCTGAGCGGCCAAAGAGCCGGCAGCGCTCCTGTTCAGTTATTCATCCGACGCAACCGCTTGGGCCTGGTTTTGTAAGAGCCTAGATTAGGTTCGGCACACATCGCGCTATTTCGGCGACTTGGCTGATCGGCTCAATCATTGGATGCCCTGCATTCAGGAACTTATCGTCAGGCTCCGCTTGGCTTTGCCGTCTTCGTCCGCCGAGCCTTGGGCGCGGGCGTACCAGCCTTGCGACCAAGACCGATCTTCTTGGCGAGGTCGCGGCGCTTATCGGCATAGTTAGGAGCGACCATCGGGTAATCAGCCGGCAGGTTCCAGCGAGCCCGGTACTCCTCTGGGGTCATGTTGAAGTTGGTGCGAATGTAGCGCTTGAGCATTGTCAGCTTTTTGCCGTCCTCCAGGCACACGATGTAGTCTGGCTTGACCGAATTGCGGATTGCAACAGCGGGCTGAGGCTTGGATTCCTGTACTGCCTCCGGCTCACCGAGACCTGCGAGTGCGGCATAGACGTTGGTGATAAGCGCCGGGACGTCCGCTACAGCAACGTCGTTGTTACCGACATGCGCTGCGACAATGTCGCTCGTCAGTGTGATTAGCGTTTCGGATGAGAGCTTCTGATTGTCTTCCACGTCTGCTTTCGCCTTCTAAATGATCGGAATGTCGATGTTGGCCCGGAACACCTTACGTGCCATTGCAACTATAGAGCTGCAGCAATGTAATCGCAGAAGCTGAACGTGCAATGTCAAAATTCATGTTGGCTTTGAAGCGCTACCTAAGGAGAGGAGAGCCGAAAACTACTTATGTCCCGGAACGGTGATTGGTGCAACAATCGAACAATGGATCCCGTCAGTTTCAAATTTGAAACTGGTGCGAGCCTTGAGCTGGTGGGGCAATGCCTGTTCGATAAGCTCCCGCCCGAATCCGATTGTCCTATTTGCTGCCCCCACGTCAATTAATACACCGGTCTCACGCCAGTCCACGTGCAGCCGGCGCTCTTCTCCCTCCTCAGAAGTCCTCCAGCTAACCACCAATTGTCCCGACCGGGAAGATAATGCGCCATGCTTTGTGGCATTTGTCGCTAGTTCGTGCAGAGCAAGGGCCATTGTCTGGACGGTCGCAGAGCGCAGTTCGATGCCTTCAGGTCCGTCAAGGTAGATAGCGTCTTTGGGGGCGGCAATGGCGGAGAGTTCAAATTTCAGTAGCTCGTCGAACGTCACGCGCTCCCCAGCTGAAAGATTTGAAAGAAGCCCTTGCACCCGCGACAGGGCAGCCAAACGGACGCTAAATTGTTGCTCGAAATCGTCCAGGCACGTCGATTTCTTCTGCGTTCTGCGCGAGATCGACCGGACAACCGTGATAAGGTTGCGAGTACGATGCTGCAATTCTGCCACCAGGACGCTTTGGCGGTCCTGAAGCTCGCGAAGATCGTGAACATCGGTCATGGTCCCCAGCCACTCGGTGAGCATGCCACTGCCGTTCAGGACTGGGGTTGCCCTGATCGTGAACCAGCGACACTCCTTGGAGGCGCCGACGCAGATCCGCGCATTGGCTTCGAGTTGGCCGGTCGATGTTGCATCGTCCCAGGATTGCAAGACCTTGGCCCGGTCTTCAGCATAGACAGCGTCTAGCCAGCCTCTTCCCAGGCTCTCCTTCATTGTCAGACCCGTCTGCTGTTCCCATTGAGGGCTGGCCCAAGTCCAATGTCCTCCGGCCTTGGAGCGCCATATCAATTGCGGCACGCCGTCGATAAGCATCTTCATCCGAGCCTCGCTCTCGCGGAGTGCAACTTCAGCGCGAGCACTGCGAACGGCAGCCCAAAGGCGCTCCCCGACCTCACCTGCGAGTTCGATTTCGGCGTCACTCCAGACGTGCGGCGTTGTGCGAACGAGGCATAAAATGGCGTCGACCTCACCGCTCCTTATCAGTGGCACCTTGATCCATGAGATGTGATTGCGTTCAAGGCAGTATTCCCGCTCGCGGGGCGCGAGCAGACATTCGTTTCTGACGTCACTCACGATCCAGCTCTGCCTGCCGGCTAGGCGCTCACAGGTCGTGCGGAAAGCATCCAGTGGATAGCGTTCGGCAAGACTCGGAAGTCCGTGTGCCGGAAAGTCGTGAGAGACCACTGCGTGGCCCGGTTCTGCCGACAGATCCACGCAGTAGGCCGCATCAACCCCCATATGCTCGCCAAGCAATGTGCACGCAGTCTGACGGACCTTGTTTGCGTCGCTTAAAGGCCGAAGAGCGTCGCTTAGCTGCAGGAGGAAGGCACTGCGCCTCTCGTTTCGGAAAAGTCGTTCGGCAATGCGTTTGCGCTCGGTTATGTCCGTAATGACGGAGGCAGCACCGGTCACGTGGCGCTGTTTGTCCCTGATCGGAGCTGCAGCTACGTTGGCCCAGATTTCTTGACCTTCATCGTCGGTATAGAGAAACTCCATTCCTTCAGTTGTCGGTTCGCCTCGTAATGCACGGGCGCCCGGGTAGTCATCGGGAGCGACCGGACAGCCGTTTGCGTCCCATGACTGCCAACGGCCTCCCCTCTCCGGGTCGCTCGAGGGCATTTTGCCGTTCGGCAAATATCGACGATACTCCTCATTCGAGATTACGAAATCGCCCTGCGTGTCGAGGATCGCAACTCCCACTGGCACGCTGTCGATAGCCGCCCTTAACCGCGTTTCGCTTGTGCTTAGCGCTTTGTGCGCTCTCTCGCGTGACGTGATCTCGAAGCCTACATGAAGAAGGCCCGCGATGTCGCCATTTTCGCAGCGTACGGGACTGAAGGAATAGTCAAAAAATCTGCGTGCGAAGCCGCCACCGGCTTGCGCTACATCGAAACCTTGCCGCTCGACGCGGACGGCTTCGCCGGCGAATGCTCGTTTGATCTGCGGCTCAAGGATGTCGCTGATCGCTCCCCATGCGGCAAGATATGAGCCGCCGAAAAATTCTGGCGGAGGGCTCATCATGGCTTGGTAGGCGTCGTTGTGGAGCACCACCAGATCGCGCCCCCAGAGCAGAGCCATCGGCACCGGGCTGTCCAGCACGAGGTTGAGAGCTGTTGCTAGGCAATGCGGCCACTGCTGCAATGGCCCTAACGAGGTCGCTTCCCATTGGAAGGCACGTATCCGGCCTGCCATCTCGCCCCCAGCTCGAAGCCACTCAGGTTCCAATGCGCTCTCCCCACCTCGGCCTCATACTGTCGTTGAGCTAGGGAACTAGCCTCGAGGCGGCCTACGCACGTCGGGCAGAACAGATAAATTTCAAATACCTCGGTTAGGATCACGCACTCGCCTAACCGGCCGCAGCCTGAGTTTGTTGCGGGTGAGCTGCTATTCGATGTTGGCCGGGACTATTTGCAAATGGAAGTGATCTTGCGCGTCCTAGATCTTGCCGCCATTGGCGTTTGGCGACAGTGGGCGCTGGATTGTCAGTGGAACTGCGATGACCAGCGGGCCGCAGCGACGCCGAGGCTCTCGACCTCGCACTCGCCCACATCGGCGCGGTCATAATCGAGCTGGTCCTCGAGCTGGTCGGCCGAGCACAGATAGAGCCAGTCCTGGCGGCCGGGCAGATGGTCGCAGGCCGTCTCGTCGCGCAGGTAAATGCCGGTGAGCAGCACCCGAGCAACCGGCTCGCCGCCGACCTCGAGGACGTCGCCCTGCCGCGAGTAGCGGATCGTGCGCTCGGCCCAGGTGCCGGCATACATGGTGAAGTCGCGGTTGGGGTTGGCCACCAGCTCGCGCGCGAGGGTGAGATGCGCAGGGAGCATGCGCGACAGGGCGAGGGCAGGGGTACTCACGTGTAATGTCCTCGGGTATCAGGCGAATGAGAAGCAAGACGGTACGATACGTTCGGCGCTGGCGCGGCTTGTGCTTTCGGGCTGCATCATGGGGTTCCCCTTCAAACATTTGCCGGTTCGGTGAAACTCGGCGCCGGCACTTGCCCGCCGGGCCATCGTGGCTGGCGAGGTGCTTGGAGAGCGTTAATGCCTCCCGCCGTAGTGCAGCGAGGCACCCGCTTCAGATTTCCGGGCGAGGTGCAAGCTGGCGCCCCGGCTCCTCTGCCGGCAAGCAGTCTGCCCGCGAACATGCGCCGTGACTTGCATCGCCAGCCTATCGCCTTGTCTCCGTGCATCAGAAAGATTTGCGAAGTTCGAGGCGAACCAATCGCCCTGTCGGATCACGATATGCCGGTTGATAGGCAAGCGGGGTTGCGCCGGTCGCGTCACGAACCTGCTGCCTGGCGTTGGTGAGATTGGTTATCGCCAGCGTGAAACGCGCCCCATCGAAAAACGCCGTTCCCGGGAAGAGCCGCTGCCCCTCGGCGAAGGCGCGTAGGTCGAAAGTGGCGAGAGGGGCGAAGCGCAAACTGGTGGCCGCCGGCCCATCGACCAGATTGATGAAGCCGGCGCTCCGATATCTCGTACCGAGCCACAGGCCTGATCCGCCCTCGCTGTACCGCAGGGCCGCTTCTACCTCGTGACGCGATTGCTCGGCGCCTCCGAAACCGAAGGCGGCCCGCGAGAGCAGATCGACTGGGTCGGTGGTCGCCGAGATGCGGATTCTGTTCCGGAGCTGCACTGTGTGCGCGAACAGAGCGCTCAGGCGGCGCGTGCCAGCGCCGCCGATGGGTGCGTCCAAAGGCAGGGCCAACTCCACTCCGTACCTAAGCTGCTCTTCGCGCTTGGCGGCGAAATTGACCGGTCGTATGTCGACTTCGAGCAACCGGCCGCCTTCGTCGCGCACAAACCGGTCCGGAAACGCAGAAATCAGTAAGACGTTGGCCGATGGGAAGCTGGAGATGACATCTTTGTTGGATGATGAACGCAGATCGGCACTGATCGCTGTGACAATAGAATTGGAGGGGCGGATCTCGACCGAGAACTGGCGCTCGTCCGTGCGCGGGGTCGCGAGTGCCGGGTTACCGCCGGAAATTGACGACACATCGACGCTCTCGCGGGTCAAGGGGTCAAGATATCGAGTGCCCGGCGTTATAATGACCGGCGCAGCGAGCAGTTCGGCGCCCGGCGGGGTTTGGCCTTGCGAAACGGAACCTGACATTCGCAGCCATTCGGCCGGCTGCCACTGCAACGCGTAAATTGCGTTCGAGACCTTGCCGATGCCGCTGTAGCTGCCCAGCATCACATCAATACTGGCATCGATTTCCCCGAGCATACCCAGCGGGCCCTGGCGCGGCCGCGCGATCGGTATCGACAATCCTCCCCCGACCTGCCGCCGGGACTGAATGAACGTGCCGCCGGAGGCGCCGAGAGTCTCGCGCGAAAGGCTGGTCCGCACAGATAGGTTTATAGGGCCTGTGCCGATGTCAAACAAAGTCCTGGTGACGCTCAATTCACTGGCAAGACGCTCTGTGCGGGCGCGGATCTCGCTTGACGCTAAGGTGTCGCCAATGGCGCGCCCATCCCGCCCGGTTCGGGTGATAATGCTGTTGATGCTAAAGGTGGCACCGAAGTTCACCAGCCAGTTTGAGAACTGCCCTGTGACCTGCAGGGCCGCATCGCCGACCGTCTGCTCATTGATCTGGTTCAGAAACGTGTCCCGCTCCAGGCCTATAAGGGCGGTACTCTGGCCGTGGCTGAACTTCGTCGTTAAATACGCTGTGATCGCGGGCGAAAGCTCATCTGCAAAGGAGCCGCGAAGCTCTATCTGCTCAAAACTCGGCCGAAGCGAGCGGAACTCTCCGAGATTTTCTGGAGCTGCTGCATTCTGCACGACATTGCGCTCTCTCTCCAGCAGGGTATCGTTGCGGCGAAGCTGCAGCGATAGATTAGCGCGGCGCGGGGCTGCAATTGTGGTGTAGGTCACCTCACCTTCAAAATCCGTGAAGCCCCCTTCAGTCGCAGCGCTTGTCCCGCCGCGCGCCACGATAATGCGCACCCTCGGCTTGAGCCTGATATTGATAATTCGCTGGTTTCCGTTCGCCCCGACCTGTGTCGCCGAACCTGTAGGGAAGATTTCGACCGCGGACACGGCCTCGGCAGGAAAGCCAGTAAGATCACCGAGCCCGCTCACGCGCTTGCCATCCACGAGATAGACGGCCTCGTCTGCCAATCGGCTCCGCCCAGCGATAATCTGGTCCACCAGTTCGCTGACGTTATTGGCGGCGTAGGCCGCGAGTTCGGCCTCGCCCAGAATCTCGTCAGCGTTGACGTCGAGCGCCTGCCGCTCGCCGACTACGAGGATCGCATCGGACATAGGATCGACAGGCATGGCCTGCTGTCCCGGTGATTGCCGGGTAGCGGCACTCGTGGCCCCGTCAGCCGGGAGAGCGCTTGCGTCATGCGCAAGCGCGGAAGGAGAAAAGGCCAGTGCTGCAGTCGTGACCAGGAGCCCGGCTGCCGTTCGGAGGCTGCAGGTAGGTGTCATCGGATTAGCCACGGCCGCTCTTGTTGGCGCATTGCAGAGTATGGGGGCGCCCATGAATGACGCCCCCATTCTGCTGCCAAAGCGTGGACCGCTACCTAGCGGCCGAGCTGACCGCGGACTGCGCCAGCAGGGAATTCCGTGTTGTGCACGTTGAAGTAATATTCCTCAGGATTCTGGATGAGCGCCTTCGCAAGTTCGGTGCTGATCATCACACAGCCCTGGCTCGAACCGCCTGAAGGGGCCTGCAAGCTGACGACAACCGGGCCGGTCGCACCAGCAACGGCCTTGTGGATGTGCGCCATCGTGGCAGGGGCGATATTGCGGACGCTCAGCGTGTAACAAACTCGCCCCTGGCCGAGGTTCACGCGGACGGTGCCCATGCCAGCGCCATCACTATCGCCCGGACCAGGCACTTCGTTGGCACCGTTGAGGCTCGAGGAGAGCGGCGCACCGCCGTCCTGGGCAATTGCGGTGGCGGGGAGCAGAGCTGCAATCGCGGCAACGGCAGTGAACGTCTTGAACATATTCATTGATGCATTCCTTTCAGATACCCTTTGAAAATGAACAGGACGCGCCTGGGAAAGGGGTCTCCAGCGCGCCACGGGTCAGTCCGCGGACGGAGGGTTCGTCTCGCAAGGGCTTCGACCGATGCGAAAACAGAAGCGTCGCTCCACCCACGTATGCAGATACGATGCCGAATGCCCGATTGGTTTAAACCGGGTAGAATATTTCCGACTGGCGGGCGAACCCGCGAGGCTTGTGGCCTTCAGAATGGGGAACTGTGCAACCGAGATGCACCGCGCCGTGCGATCAAACGCTTATGAACTTCCCCTCCCGAGCAAGCTCGGAAGGGGTTTGTGGACGGTAGAAATTTGATCATCGAAAAACGCGGCCCGACCTCCTACCGGCAACAATCCGGGCCGGTGGTTTTGGCGAGGGTATTCCTGCCCAGTTTGGCGCGTGCTCCTCCCGTGCTGCATTGTCGTCAGCAGGCGGCCAGCAGGAACCAGGCTTGGGCGCAACGTGAACGGCGCCTCGTTAAGGCACTCGTCGCGCAGCTGACTATTTACTCGACGGGCGGCAAAGCCAACTGCTTAGTGAAGCCGTTCTCCATCGGCTTGACCATGCGATGTAGTACCACTCAGTGGATAGATCGACTTAAGGCAGCAACTCGGTTTGGCAAAGCTCTCCCAACTCGACGCATTGTGCGAAAGCTCTGACGAGCTCTGCATCGAAATGTCCCTCTGACGTGAGCATATAGTCGATGGCCTTGGAAGGCTCCCAAGCTGCTTTGTATGCTCGATCTGACGTCAGCGCGTCGTAGACATCACAGATCGCTCCCATACGGGCGATAAGCGGGATCTTCTCGCCGACCAGGCCGCGGGGATAACCCGAACCGTCGATCTTCTCGTGGTGCAACAACACCACTTCCAAGGCCGCCGCGGGCAACGCCTCGACACCTTGAAGCGCGTCGAAGCCTTCTTGTGGATGTGTCTTTATCACCTCGAATTCCGCGTCGCTCAATGTTCCGCGCTTGTGAAGCACGTCAGCCGGGATCCGCATCTTTCCGACATCGTGCAGGAGCCCGGCGAACCCGCATTCGCGGACCGCATCTGGCGGCATCCCGAGCTGGCGCGCGAGCTTGAGCATCAGCACGCAGACCGCGACGGAATGCATGTATGTATACTCGTCCGCGTTCTTCATCCGAACAACATGAACGAGCATAGTTTCTCCCTGCTCGAACATGTTGTCTAATCCCTCGACGAGCTTGGCAGCCTCAGTGAGCGGAACTCCTCCACCCAAAGCGGTTGCACTGAAAAGCTCACGCACGACGAGCTTGGCCCGCGTTACTGAGCGGACATATTCTGCACGCTTTGTAGGCGTAGCAAAATTGTGGCGGCCCTTTCGCCGCTGTTTTGCCGGAACAAGGTTTTCGCCAATCCTGTCGACCAAATATGAATTCTGTAAGGGTTCAACCGGGCCTTCTTCGATAGGACCGCATCCAAGTTCATCATCAATTTCGACATACGGGACGGCGCAATTGCGCAAGCGTTCCACTTCACTTTGGGAAGTTAGCGTAAAACGCAAACGCCAATAGGGATGGCTGAGGAATGAGCCTCCCAAGCGCCGGACATGCATGCCAAGCCTGACGTCTTCTGGTTTAATACGTCTAATCACATCCCCAACCTGTGTTCGCCCTTTCCTCCGAGCCTGATGATCAGTCTATTTTGAATACAGGTTCATCGACGATTCGAAGATTAGCAAAATCACAGAGTACCAGTTCGCATATGATTTACCTTGTGGTCGGTCGCGAATGCCATCTGGGGATACCGGCACATATGGCGCTGCTGCACAGACTCCTGCGCCAGTGCTCTTCAATATGGTAAACGAGTAGATCACCCACGCTGAAGCTGCCCGACTATTTCGGCGCGATGACCCTCACAGATTTCGCTTGCTAAAGGCGGCCCGCGGTTAACGAGCTGCAGGGCAGTGCGGGTAATTCCGTAACAGACAAATTGGACAGCGTTCACCGTCTCGATCCTACGGAGTGATATCTGGTCGCAAGAATTCCCGGGAAATAGTTTTAGAGGGATCAGACGATGTTGAATTGGTTCGAGA
>VFQO010000201.1_pt1 | contig 74359 bp, 46 predicted proteins | sample 3512331 | NCBI WGS metagenome assembly VFQO01 (sample SAMN10412371, study PRJNA504923) | tailings metagenome | isolation source: Replicate 3 from Balatoc abandoned mine | place: Philippines: Itogon, Benguet | collected 2017-08-28 | reverse complement strand
CCATCGCGCTCGGCATGGGGCTGCTCGGCCTTGTCGCCTTCCTGTGGTCGATGCGGGAGGGGCAGTATGACGACATGGACGGCGCGGCCAACCGCATCCTGATCGATGATGAGGATGAGCCGCTGGAGGAGGACGCATGAGCACCGCCCTGCCGTTAGCGTGCCTGACGCTGATCCCGGTGCTGATCGGCCCACTGCCCGCACAAGACACCGCGATCACCGCGACCCTGTGCAATGGCGGCACCATCACCATCCCGCTCGGCGATGATGCCCCCGTGGACGATAGCCGCAACTGTCACCCCAAAGGCTGCCACGCCGGAAACTGCCGCGAAAAGAGCGAGCTCAAAGGCCCAAAGCGCACGATTTGATCTCGCGCAAAGACGGGTGACGGCCAGCGCGCTTTAAGTGTCTCATGTGGACCTATCACCCAGAACTCCTCGCCACGCCGGTGCCGCGGTACACCAGCTACCCCACCGCCGCCGATTTCGGCCCGCTGGAGGACGGCAGTATCGAACGCGCCATCGCCGAGGCGTCGGGCGACATCTCGCTCTATCTCCACATCCCGTTCTGCGAGAAGATCTGCTACTATTGCGGGTGCAACACCGGCGCATCAGGCAAGCGCGCGCGGGTGGAGAGCTACCTTGCCGCGCTGCATCAGGAAATCGCCACTGTCGCCAGCCTGCTCCCGCCAGGCGCGCGGGTGCGGCGGATCGCCTTTGGTGGCGGCAGCCCCAACGCCATCGAACCGGGCGAATTCCTCGGCCTTGTGGATGCGATCCACGCGCACTTTCCGCTGTTCGCGCCGTCCTGGTCGATTGAACTTGATCCGCGCAGCCTCACCCCCGCATGGGCGCCGGTGCTGGGCGAAGTCGGCATCACCCGCGCCAGCATGGGCGTGCAGACCTTCGCCGCGCATTGCCAGAAAGCGATCGGGCGCGAGCAATCGCTCTCCATGATTGGCCGCAGCGTTGACCTGCTGCGGGGCGCGGGCGTCACCAGCCTCAATTTCGATCTCATGTATGGCCTGCCGCACCAGAGCGAGGCGGACCTTGAAGACAGCCTCGAATACACCCGCAAGCTCGGTGCGGATCGGGTGGCGGTGTTTGGCTATGCCCATGTCCCGCATCTGGTGCCGCGTCAGGCGATGATCCCCGAGGACGCTCTGCCCGGCGCCGCGGCGCGCTTCACGATGGCAAGTCAAGCCCATGCGATACTGACCGGGCACGGCTATGACGCAATCGGGTTCGATCACTTCGCCCTGCCCCATGACCCGATGGCCCGCGCGGTGCGTGACGGCGCACTGCGGCGCAATTTCCAGGGCTTTACCGATGATCCATCCGATGTGCTGATCGGCATGGGGGCGAGCGCGGTCAGCGGCTTTCCCGGGCTGCTTGCCCAGAATGAAAAGCACACCGGCCGCTACCGCCAGCTTTCGGGCGAGGGGCGCCTCTCCGCAAACCACGGAATCGTGCGCAAACCGCAAGATACCTTGCGCGGCGGCGTGATCGAAGCGCTGCTGTGCCGGGGCGAGGCGGAGCTATCGCCCTGCCTGCTGGCCGAGGTGCAGGACCGGCTGGCCCCCTTCACCACCACCGGGTTGGCGCGGCTCGAAGGCAACCGGCTCGCCATTCTGCCGGACGGGCTGCCCTATGCCCGCGTGATCGCCGCCATGTTCGACAGCTACCGCAGTGCCAATCAACGCAGTTTCAGCTCGGCGATCTGACCGCCATCCGACTGCAAGCCTCACTCCTTGCATGAATTGCAATTTGCCCTGATAGTTTGCCGCAAAACGACAAGCGGAGTCTCTATCGGGCGCATACACGCAATATCTGGGGGGGGAATATCATGGCAGTCACCGATCACGTCGACCTGAATGGCTTCATGGAGGGCGTAAAGAAGCGCAATCCGCACCAGCCGGAATTTGTGCAAGCGGTCCAGGAAGTGGCCGAAGATATCTTCGAATTCATGGAGGACAAGGAGGAGTATCACTCCCAGCAGATCCTCCGCCGCATTGCCGAGCCTGACCGCGTGGTATCCTTCCGGGTGTGCTGGGAAGATGATGCCGGCAATATCCGCGTCCAGCGCGGCTGGCGCGTCCAGAACAACAATGCCATCGGCCCCTACAAGGGCGGTATCCGCTTCCACCCTTCGGTGACTGAAAGCGTGCTGAAGTTCCTCGCCTTCGAACAGACGTTCAAGAACGCGCTCACCGGCCTGCCGATGGGCGGCGGCAAGGGCGGGTCGAACTTCAACCCCAAGGGCAAGAGCGTGCGCGAGATCATGCGCTTCTGCCAAAGCTTTATGACCGAGCTGTACCGCCACATTGGTGCCGACATCGACGTTCCGGCGGGTGATATCGGCGTGGGCGGGCGCGAAATCGGCTTCATGTTCGGCCAGTACAAGCGCATCACCAACAACTTCACCGGCGTGCTCACCGGCAAAGGGCTGGAATGGGGCGGTAGCCTGATCCGCACCGAGGCGACCGGCTACGGCGCGGTCTATTTCCTTGAGAATATGCTCGCCACCAAGGGTGAGAACCTTGAGGGCAAGACGGCGGTGATTTCCGGCTCGGGCAATGTGGCGACCCATGCGGCGGAGAAGATCGTGCAACTGGGCGGAAAGGTGCTCACCCTGTCGGACAGCGGCGGCTTCATCCACGATCCCGACGGTATCGATCAGGAGAAGATCGACTGGGTGAAGACCCACAAGACCCACCGCCGCGGGCGCATTGAAGAATATGTCGAAGCCTTCCCCAAGGCGACGTTCCACGCGGGCAAGACGCCGTGGGGCGTGCCCTGCGACATGGCCCTGCCCTGCGCCACGCAGAACGAACTGCTGGGCGAAGACGCCAAGATGCTGGTCGCCAACGGCTGCCGCGCGGTCTCCGAAGGCGCGAATATGCCGACCGATCTGGACGGCGTGCACATCTTCAAGGCAGCCAAGCTGCTCTACGCGCCGGGCAAGGCGTCCAACGCTGGCGGAGTGGCGGTCTCGGGTCTGGAAATGAGCCAGAACTCCGAACGCAGGTCATGGAAGGAAGACGAGCTCCAGCAGATGCTCAAAGACATCATGGCCGGCATCCACAATTCCTGCATCCGCTACGGCGATCAGGGCGGCGGCTATATCGACTATGTGAAGGGCGCGAACATCGCAGGCTTCAAGAAGGTGGCAGATGCGATGCTGGCGTTCGGGGTGGTGTAAGGCGCACAGGTTCATACCGCCTTCCCGGGCTTGACCCGGGACCCCGCTTTTTTCTGTCGGCGCAGGATGGAAGGCAGCGGGGCCCCGGATCAAGTCCGGGGAGGGGGAAGCGGGCTGGGGCGGCGAAGGACGTCCTAATATTGAGCTTGGCCACTCGAGCCACGATGCCACCGAAGAAATTCAGCTATCGGCCACGGAGTAAACATTCCTTCCAACGTCGCCCCGTGCTTGACACGGGGCTTGGCTACTTCTGCGCTGTATCGGGCGCGAACCACTGTTCCCATAGGTCGTCCCAATCGGGGTTCTCCGCCTCAATGAGCGCGAACTTCCAATCGCGCCGCCATTTCTTAACGAGCTTTTCCCGCGCGATCGCCTGTTCGATCTCGTCATGGCGCTCGACATAGACCAGCCGCGTCTTTGCGAAATCGGCGACATGGCGCGAGCCTGTCCCGGTGCGGTGCTGATACACGCGGGCCAACGCGTCCGAAGTGACGCCGACATACCTCCCGCCGCGGTAGCGGTTTGCCATGATGTAGACCCAGCCACCTTTCTCCATCCACGAACTATCGCGGCGAAGGCGAAAAAAAGAAAGCCAAACCCCGTGTCAAGCACGGGGCGACGAGGGGTGGATGGCGGCAGTCCACCCATCACCGGCCATGAATGCCAGTCTCGCCCCTTCCCGAAAGCTGCCCCCGGGCGATTTCCTACATGGGCTTGCGGCGCTAAAGAGGGCGGGCTCTTTCCCATCGTTGTCCCGCGCATCGACCGGTGCACGACCCTCCCCCCCGCGGCGTGCGAAGTGTCAACTTCGACTTTTGGGCACAAGCCCATGATTTAAAATGGCAATTCTTGAAATCCGGCGCTTGACAGGGTGTCAACTTTGTCAACTTCGCCATGCCGCTGTCAGGCCCTGTCAGACCTAGGGCGAGCGGGCTGGCTACTTCACCCCCAGCCCCGCCGCTTGCGCGCGCAAATCCGCCGCCGCGCCGGGGTTCGCCTTCACCGCCGCCTCCAGCGCGGCCTTGGCCTTGGCGGGTTCGCCCAGCGTCATGCGGCTGCGCATCAGCATCACCCAGCCATCGACGTTTTTCGGCTCGCTCTGGAGCCGCGCTTCGAGCTGCGCGACCATGCCTTCGGCCATCTGGCGTTGTTCGCTGGGCTTCATCGTGCCTGCCGCCGCGACATCCGCCGCGCTCGGCCCGCGTAACGCGGGCGAGGCCGCTTCACCCGCGACGCTCCCCGATCCCGGTGCCAGCAGCGCGGGCTTGCGCGCCGCTTGCGCCTTGGCGATGCGGGCGGCGACGTCGATGCTGTTCATCTTGCCGACCTGTTCGATGGTCCGCACCAGATCGGCCTCCCACGGCGCACCGAAAGGGCTATCGGCGAGCAGATCGAGCCACGCGGCCAACGCGCCTTCGTGATCCTTGTCCAAGTCCTTCTTCGCCGCGAGGAAATACCGCGCGCGCGGATCGGTGGCGTCCAGCGCGACCGCCTTCTGGAACGCGGCCAAAGCCTCAGCCGGCAGCGGATCGCGCTCGCTCGCCAGCACCAGCGTCTCGCCCAGCGCCGACCACAGAACCGCTTCATCCGGCGCGATTTTCAGCGCGCGCCGATAGGCGGCGGCGGCTTCGCTATACTGGCCCTGATTGAAGTAAGCGAAAGCAAGGTCGCTCCACGGCCCGGCATCATCCGTCGATGCCTCAGCCGCAGCGCGCAATTGTTCGATGGTGGCGGTGCCGTCCGCCGGAGCCGCAGGCGCGTTTTCGCCGCCCGATCCTTGGTACACATTGAACCCGATCGAGCCTGCCGCCAGCAGCAATGCCGCCCCCAGCAGAACCCAGCCCGCCTTGGACGCTCCGCCCGCTGCCTGTTGTGTGTCTGACGCCATGGAAAAACGGCTAGCACCAGTGGGCCAGCGGGGCAATTCGCTCTGGTGTCAGGGGCGGTTTTGGGTATGGTGCCTGTTGGGGTGCGCGCTATCCAAGGGGGAGGATAGGTGGGCGATGTTTACACAGTCGCGATCATCGGGTCTGGCCCTGCCGGACTAAGCGCAGCCGCGCGTGCCGCGGCCCTTGGGCTGAGCCATGTGCTGCTCGAAAAGACCGACCACCTCTCGGACACGATCTACAAATACCAGAAGGGCAAGCACGTCATGGCGACGCCCAGCAATCTGGTGCTGCGCTCCGACATCCACTTCGAGGCGGGAAAGCGCGAGGTGATCCTCGGGTTGTGGGACGAACAGATTGCGGGCCACAAAGTCAATGTGAAGTACCACGCCGAAGCCAAGGCAATCCGCGGCACCGGCGAGGCGATCCCCGGCAGCGTGCAGCAACTCGTCACCCGCGCGAGGGACGGCACCAAGTCCGTGCGCGAGATTCAGCGCCACGCTCCGCCCTATGCGATCGAGTTGACGAGCGGCGAGGTGGTGATGGCGCAAAACATCATCCTCGCCATCGGCACGCAGGGCAATCCCAATCGGATGCGCTGCCCCGGAGCGGACCTGCCGCATGTACAGTACCAGCTTGATGATCCGGCCGAGTATGTCGACGAGCATATCATCATCGTCGGCACCGGGGACGCAGGGATCGAGAACGCGCGCGGCCTCGCGGAAGATCCGGCGCAGCGCAACACCGTCTCGATCCTCAATCGCGGGATCGAGTTTCCGACCGCCAAGGACGCCAACGTCAAGGCGCTGAACGCCGATCACGAAGCGGGCAAACTGATGATCCGCACCGAGAGCGAGACCAAGGCGATTGAGCCAGGCTGGATCACGCTCACCACGCGCGACGGCGACATCCGCATCCCGTGCGACCGCATCATCGCCCGCATCGGCTCCGCCCCGCCGCGCGCCTTCGTGGAGGAATGCGGCATCGAGTTTTCAAGCGAGGACCGCAGCGCCTTTCCCAAGCTCTCCCCGGTGTTCGAAAGCACCGCGCCCGGCATCTTCGTGATCGGCGCGCTGGCGGGCTATCCGCTGATCAAGCACTGCATGAACCAGGGCCACGATGTCATCGAGTTCATCAACGGCAACACCGAACTGAAGCCGGCGGACGAACCGATCATTGCGGCGAAGTTTGCGGGTCTGCCCGGCAATCGCAGCACCGATGAATGGCTCGAATTCCTGCGCACAGGCGTCTCGATCCTGAACGGCATGAACCCGTTGCAGATGCGCGAATTCATGCTCGATTCCGAGGCAAAGTTCTTCGCTCCCGGCGAGGTGATTTTCGAGCGCAATGCGCCCGGATCATCGCTGTTCGGCATCGCCAGCGGATCGGTGGCGGTGGAGGTCAATCCGGCTGATCCTTCGGTGACAATCCCGATTGAAGCAGGATCAATCTTCGGGGAAGTCGGGCTTATTTCGGGTCGTCGGCGCGGCGCGACGATCCGCGCGGCCGAAGACACCATCGTGGTCGAAATCTCGCGCCTTGCTGCGCTCAAGCTGCAATCGCAGGTGCCCTCGGCCAAAGCGGAGATTCAGCGCATCTCGATTGAGCGGCAATTGCTCCAGATGTTCGGTTCCGGCCTGACTCGTCAGGATGTCGCTCCGTTGGTCGATGCGGCGCAGGTGATGGAAAAGCGGGCTGGCGAGGTGGTGGTCACCGAAGGCGCGGACGACAAGGACGTATTCATCATCCGGCGCGGCTCGATGATCGTCGAAAAACAGATCGGCGACCGGCCAGTGTTCCTGTCCTACCTCCCCGCAGGCTCCTATTTCGGCGAGATGGCGGTGATCGACGGGAGCGCTCGCACTGCCACGGTCAAGGCCGCGATCAAGTCCGAAGTGATCCGCCTGCCGGGCGAAGGCTTTCTCGAATTGCTAGCGCGCAACCCCAAGCTGCGTGAGCGGGCGATGACCGACATGGCCACCCGCCGCGCCACCAACGCCTTTATTGAAGGGCAGAAGGACAGTTTTTCCGGCGCGGTTGATCTCTACTCCAAGACCGCGCAGTTCCTCGTCGACAACGGCATCGGCGAAGCGACCGATGTGCTGCTGATCGACGAGAAGCTGTGCATCGGCTGCGACAATTGCGAAAAGGCCTGCGCCGACAGCCATGACGGCCTCACGCGGCTCGATCGCGAGGCGGGCAAGACCTACGCGCACCTCCACGTGCCGACATCCTGCCGCCACTGCGAACACCCGCATTGCATGGCCGACTGCCCGCCCAACGCGATCAAGCGCGGACCGGATGGCGAGGTCTTCATCGACGAGACCTGCATCGGCTGCGGCAATTGCCAGAGGAACTGCCCCTACGGCGTGATCCGCATGGACGCCAAGCCACCCAAGAAACCGAGCCTTCTCCAGTGGATGCTGTTCGGCAAAGGCCCCGGTCCGGGCGAGGCATCCTATAGCTGGCGCAAGAAGGCGGCCGAGAAAGAAGGTCCGGCCAAGCCCAAACAGGCGATCAAGTGCGACATGTGCTCCGGCATCGACGGCGGCCCCGCCTGCGTGCGCGCCTGCCCGACCGGCGCAGCGATCCGGGTCAGCCCCGACAAGTTCCTGACCTTCACCAAGCTGACCGAGGACGCCGAGTAATGGCGACCAAAGCGGCCCAAGGGAAAGGTGGCACGGGACGGTTCTCGCAAGACGAGAAGCGGCGCGATTCCGATCATGTCAGCTTTCTGAAGCATCGCGGCTACCGCTGGCTGTGGATCGCGCTGGCGCTCAGCGCGGCGAGCATCGCGGGCTATGTCTTGATCGATCAAGAGCCGCGCCCCAATGGCGGGACGTGGTACGGCTATATGCTTGGCACCATCGGGGTGGGGCTGATCCTGTGGCTTTCTCTGCTGGGGGTGAGGAAGCGGCGGATCAATCCGGGCGCCTGGAGCCTCAAGGCGTGGACCAGCGCCCACGTCTATCTCGGCCTCTCGCTGATCGTGGTGGGGACGCTGCACACAGGCTTCCAGATCGGCTGGAACGTTCACACGCTCGCCTATGTGCTGATGCTGCTGGTGATTGCGACGGGGATTTACGGCGTGGTGGTCTATGCGACCCTGCCCGCGAGCCTCTCGGCCAACCGCAAGGAGATGACACGCGCGCAAATGCTCGACGCGCTGACCGCGATCGACCGGCAATTGGAGAGCGCCGCGCAGCCGTTGGGCAGGTCCGAGGCCGATCTGGTGATCGACGCGCTGGCGCAGGACGTGTTTTACGGCGGGCCGATTGCGCGTCTGACAGGGAGCTATCCCGGCTGCGCGACGGCTCGCGCTTTGCATGGCATGGGCGGCGGATCGGATGCCACCACGCGGGTGGCCGCGCTGCTGGAGCGGCGGCGTGAGCAGCTTGCCCAGATCCGCGGGGCCTTGCGCATCCGGGCGATGCTGGAAATCTGGCTGTTCGTCCACATCCCGCTCACCATCGCCTTGATCGCCGCGCTGACCGCGCATGTGATTTCCGTGTTCTACTATTGGTGAGGGGGCAGGCGGCATGGCATTCCTGATCCGCACCATCGATTTCACCGCCGCCGGGCGCGAGATCATTCGTGACCGGGTGGTCGAGCAGGCCAGCCTCACCGTCGGCCGCGCCGCCGAGAATGACATTCACCTGCCCGATCTTGCCGTTGAGCAGAACCATGTGCGGATCGACCTGAAGGGCGATGGGACACTGGCGGTCGCAGCGCTCGGCACGCTGGGCTTCGCGCTCGATGGCCGGGTGGTCATGGACGGCACCATCGACCCGCGCACAGGGGGTGAGATCGCGCTCGGCGCAGCGCGGTTGGCGGTTGCCAGCGAGACGGACGGGCGGACGATCATCACCATCCGTCAGGTTGTGGCTGATGAAGGCAAAGGTGACGCCCTGCGTGGCTTTGCGCTCGCCAGCGTGCTGCCGTCCAAGCGCGCGATGAGCTGGGCGTTCGCGGGCACGATCCTGCTTTTGCTCCTGCTGGTGCCGGTCGCTAGCCATCTGCTGCGCTCGCCGGCCAAACCTGACCCCACCGGCAAAACCCACGGTGTGGTGCTGATGGACAGCGCATGGACAAGCGGGGAGTTGTCGCTGAAGCACCACAGCCTCAAGGATAACTGCGAAAGCTGCCACGTCGATGCTTTCGAGAGCGTGCAGGATGAAACCTGCATCTCGTGCCACAAGGACACCGGCGACCACGCGCCGATGGGGCGGCTTGCCAAGGGCAGCCCCGCGCTGACACCGGGCGACGCGTTGCAATGGCGGATCGCGGAAGGCTTCGGCAAGGAAGGCCCACTGGGCTGCGTGTCGTGCCATTCGGAACACGAAGGCCCCAAGCGTCAGCCCGCGGGTGGTGAGGCGTTCTGTTCGGACTGCCACGACACACTCGACACGCGCCTGACCGATACAAGCCTCGCCAACGCGCATGATTTCGGCAAGGGACACCCACAGTTCCGCCCGGTCTATTTCGCCAGCTTCGGCGCAGCCAAGCCCGTGCGCGCGGCGGCTGGCGCGAAGCCGATCGAACGCTCCGGCCTCGTCTTCCCGCACGATGTCCACATGAACGCCCGCGGCGGCGCTGCGCGTATGGCGGTCAGCCTTTCACAATATGGTAAGCCCTTGGAATGCAAGGATTGTCATACCCTGACATCCGACCGAATGTCGTTCAAGGAGGTGAAGATGGAGGATTCCTGCGAGGCCTGCCATAGCTTGGTATCCGGACGCACCGCGGCGGGCGGCTTCAGCAAGCTGCGCCACGGAGATATCAAGGATCTGGCTGAGGATCTCGCGCGGATTTCGTCCGGCCCGCGCGCGCGCGTCGGCCCCGCCCGCCAGCGGCCCGGACAGATTGGCAGCGCCTCACCCTATCGCGCGGACTTTGGCCGTCCGGTGCGCGCTTATATCGGGCTGTCGAATGCGTTGTCGGCGGGCGGGGTCTGCACCGAATGCCACCTGCCGACGCGCGGCCCGACCGGGCAGGCCGATCTCATGCCGGTCAACGTGCCCGACCGTTTCCTCACCAGCGGCTATTTCAACCACGAAGCGCACAAGCGCGAGAAATGCACCGATTGCCACGCGGCGGACACCTCCAAGGCGGCGAGCGATCTGCTGATCCCTGACCTCAAAAGCTGCCGCGAGTGTCACCTCGGCGCGACCGCGGTGAAGACCAAAAAGATCGTGCCGAGCGATTGCGCGATGTGCCACGCTTATCACCTGCCCGCGGGGCAATGGACGGGTTCGGGGCAGCCCACAGGCCCCGCCCCGCATTACAAGCCGCCGCCCGCTACCCCGAAATCCAAGGTTGCCGCGGTTTCGGCCACGGCAAGACAAAAGCCATGACCGGGGCGGCTCCTCTCTCCGGGCGCGCTGTGCTGATCGCACAGATGACCGACATTCACGTCGGCTTTGCCCCGGACGAGCGCCCCGAGGAATTGAACCTCACCCGCTTCCGCGCCACTTTGGCGCGGCTGCTTAATGGCCCCAACCGGCCCGACCTTCTGGTGCTGTCCGGCGACATTACCGATCACGGTGATCCGGAGAGCTTCGCCAAGACCGCTGAACTGCTGAAGGACTGCCCCTGCCCGATCATCCCGCTGGTCGGCAATCACGATAGCCGCGCTGGTCTGCTCAGCGCGTTTCCTCAGGTCGTTCCGGCTGAGGGCGGGTTTCTGCACTATGTGGTTGATGCGCCGCTGGGCTTGCGGATCATCTGCCTCGATACGCTGGAGGACGGCCGCCACGGCGGGGCCTTCTGCGAAGTGCGCGCCGCTTGGCTGGCCGCGCGGCTGGCTGAGGCTCCCGATACGCCGACGCTGATTTTCATGCACCACCCCCCGGTGGTCGCCGGGATCGACTGGATGGACCCTGCCTCGGACGAGCCGTGGATCACGCGGCTGCGCGAGGTGCTGGAGGGAGAGCATCAGGTGCAGGCGATCCATTGCGGGCATTTGCACCGCCAGATCACCACGCGGTTTGCGGGCATTACGCTGGGCGTCACACCGTCTGTCGCGCCGCTGGTGGCGATGGATCTGAACCCGATCGACAAGGACGTGCCCGACAACCGCGAACTTATAACCACCGAACCGCCGACCTACGCGCTCCACCGCTGGGACGGGGCGGCGCTGGTGTCGCACTATGAGCGCGTCGGCGATTGGGAGGTGCTGGCGCGGTTCCATGCCGGGCTGCAACCGATGATCGAAGGCATGTTCGCGGAGCGGATTTAGTTCTCTCCCCCGCCCCGGGCTTGACCCGGGGCCCCGCTGTTCTTCTCACTCAACATCGCCGAGAAAGGGAGCTGGACCCCGGGTCAGGCCCGGGGCGGGAGGTGGTACTACTTCCCCACCGCCGCCCGTTGTACACCCACCGGTGGCACCCCAACCCAGCGCTTCATGTCGATATCATCACTGACCTTCCACGGCACGCCGGAGCGGGTCATGAACAATCGCTCCATCTCGGGCCGGGTGAAAGGCCGCGAGCCCAAGCGCCCGAACACCGCCATCTGCCCGCCGGTCTCGTCCACCGCACGGTCACGGTCGAGACCCTTGGACAGCGCAATCGCAGGCGAAGGCGTCTTGGCCCAAGCGATCAACTCCGGCACCGGCGCAGGGCTGAAGCCGTAGAAGTTCCGCTGGCTGTCGGGGCTGGTGAGTTGCAGCACCTTCATCCCGTTGCGCCCATCCGCTACGTAAGCGAACAGCGAGGCGTTGGTGGTGCCGACGATCACATCCTCGGCATCGTTGAGCGTCCCATCCAACGTGACCTTCTGGAAGACCCTGGGCGCGCGCGGGTTCTTCACATCGACGATCACCAGACCCTCTCCCTTGGCCGCGACATAGGCATAGGTGCGAGCGATATACATCCGCCGCGCATCGGCGAGTGGCACCGTGCCTTCTGGCACCGCCACCGGCGCGCGCAGCGAGGTGATGTCGAACAGCTTCACCCCCTCCGCGTCCGTGACCCAGAGGTAGCGGAACTGCACTGCCGAAGCGCGCGCATCGCGAAGCTCGCGCACGGCGGCGATCTTGGGCGCATCGGGGTTGACGAGATCGACCACCACCAGCCCCTTGTCGGCCGTGATGAAGGCAACCTCGCCCGCCAGCGTGATGTGCCGCGCGCCGGTCAGCACGCCGCCGGGGTTCCACGCGTCGGAACCATCGGTGAACACCTTACGGGTCAGCTTGTTGTTGCGGAATTCGCCGTCCGCCAGCGTGTTGACGTTGACGAGGATCATGCCCTCGACCGCGTCGGTTACAACCGCATAGTTATAGATCGGCAGGAAGGCCTGCTCCTGATTGATCACCCGCATTTCGGGCGTGCTGCGGGTGGGCGCGATTGGCTGGTTGGTGGGAAGCGCCATGCAGGTGGCGTTGGCGGTCTTGACGTTGGTGTCATGCCCGAGCGCCGAGAACGGACCCTTCAGGATGCGTTCCGAGGTGCCCTTGTTGGCGATGCTCGCCACGTCATAAGCGGTGAACCCGCCCTTGCCGCTGGCGACGAACATATATTCGCCGCGCAGTTGCAGGCAGCCGACGCGGTCGCTTGTGCCTTCGTGGACGTTGACGAATTCCTCAAGCGGATGGGTCTCGCCGCTCATCTTCGCGTCGAAGGTTTTGCCGCGCACCCAGTTCTTCAACTCGCGCCCGTTCTGGTCGACGTGGAGACCCCACCAATCGGGATAGGCATAACGGTGGAGGTAAGAGCCGATCACCGCTTGCGGCTCGTCATATTCGGTGACGCGGGTGGCCTGGAACCCGCCTTCGAGCCCGGTCCAAGCGTTCAGCCCGACGAAGTTGACGTAATTGGTGCCCAGCAGAAAGAGCTGCGCCATGATCGCGTTATTATCGTCCTTGGCCGACAGGTGGCAATCGGTGCAGGTCTTGGTCTCGGTTTTGCGCACCGTATGCGGGAAGTGCGGCGCGAAGGCTTGGCTGGAGAAGCCGATGGCCGAAATCGGCGGTTGCTGCACATAGATCCGTTCGCGGTTGATGTTGGTCGACGACAGCACCAGCGCCGAAGACGATCGCACCGGCGCGACCTGATTGCCCTTGGTGGTTTGATGCTTGCCGAGCTGGAACATCTCGTCACGCGCGACCTGCGGGTTGTAGGTGGCGAAGTTGCGCGTCTCGCCGCCTTCGTACTTGTGGCTCTTGGTCTTCCAGTTCGCTTCGATCGGCAGGTGGCAGCCGCCGCAAGAAGTCGTCCATGACAGGTGGCAGGTGAAGCACGCCATTTCCGGATCGCGATGCGCGCGGTCATCGATGCCGATGCCGGTGCCGAATTCGAAATTGCCGGTTTCTGCCCCGTAGCGGCTGACCAGCTTCGCCCGCGCAGCTTTGGCGTTGAACACCGGGGTGGCGGGATCGACCGAGTCCTTGACGAGGCTCATCTCCCATTGGAGTTTCGGATCGACGATTGAGCGCTGGATCAGCTTTCGCCTGCCGTCTGCCCCTTCCACCCATTCGAACCGGCGCTTGCCATCGGGATTGCGCAACAGGCTGAGGTCGTGGCCTTCGGGCGGCGCAGCGGGGCCGCTGGTGCGCAAGGTGGGATAGGCATCGGGCGTGCCGTGGCAGTCCTTGCAGGTGATCTCGATCGCGTTGGCGACCTCGCCATAGATGAGGCCATTGCCGTGGCTGTCCTGCTCGAAATGGCAATCGGCGCATTGCAGGCCGACTTCGGCGTGGATGTCCATCATGTGGACCGCCTTGCCGGGGTTCACACCGGCGGGGACGAACTTGTCCTCGCCTTCTTTGCGCCACTTCTCCGGATCGTCAGGGTCGACGATCTTGCCGTCCGCATCGAGCAAATTGCCTTCCCGGTCGCGCTTGAAGATCGCGCGGAAGTTCCAGCCGTGGCCGTGATAGTCGGCAAACTGCGTGTCCTTGAGCTTGGGGTTGAGGTCATAGACGTTGCGCACGAATTCCAGATCACCCCACTTCCCGCGCGCGGCGGCGGCTTCGGGATTGCGTTCGTTGATCGCACGAACTTCCTCGGCAGTGGGATACTTCTGCTTCTCCGGCCACATCGACGGCGCGTCACTCTCGTAATCCCACATTGTGTACCCGAGGAACGAGTTCAGGAAGATGTTGGGCTGGTGCATGTGGCAGTTCATGCACTGGCTGGTCGGGATCGCACGGGTGAAGACGTGGCTTAGCGGGTGGCCCTTTTCCTTCAACTGCCCGCCAACCGTCAGCCCGTCATCAGCGCGCTTGCCCGGAGCCGCTTCGTGATCGTGATCGTCATGACCCGGCTGCTTCACGGCGCCGTGCTTTGTCTCACCATGGCCTGCTGCTGCGTGCTCGATCTTTTCCGCGATCGTCGGATCGGCGGTGATCGTCTGCCCATCACGCCCATATTGCGCATAGATCAGCGAGTGGCGCGGTTCGCGGTCATTGGCATAGACCACGTGGCAGCTCGCACAGCCCGAATGGCGGTAATCGCCCGGCTGGTCATTGGTCCCGAGGAACCACGTGAAGGGATCATTGAGGCGGGTCTTGTGGATGTTGAGCGCTGGGATCGCCACGCGCAGACCCGTGCCGGGGCCACGATTGGATTGCTTGAGATCCGGCCGCCCGGGCTCTTCTAGCCGCTGGATTTGCCCGCTCGGGTTGGGCAGGCCGATTTCGGGGAACTGCGAGTTGATCGTGCGTCCGCCGCGTTCAAACACGCGGAACACATCACCCGGGGGGATGACCTGCCATGTCGGTAGCGGATACATCTCGGCCAACACGCCGCGCGCGACTTGATCTTCCGACAACACGCCCCCCGGCCCCGCGCCGGGCGAGGTGATCTTCGCGGGCAACCCATCGCGGGTAAAGGCCTCGCCCAAGAGGTAGTTCTTGAACGGCAAAATCCCGTTATTGTAGCTGGCACCGCCCCACAACATCGCGCCTGACGCCATGATGGACCGCTCCGCTGCCTCGATCGCGCCGATGTGGCATGACCCACAGGCTTCGCGCGCCACGCGGTAGTCTGACGGGTTCACGAACTTCACGAACTCCGGCGCTTCCTTGTTGAGCAGTGCATAAGACCGCTTCGGGTTGGCCGAGGAAGGGAAGTGCCAGCTGTCGGGATAGGTCGGCAGCACATGGGCGGTATCGCGGGCGGAGACGTAATCGGGGTGATCGTGCGGAAGCTCGGAATTGCCGCGCACCTTGGGGTTGCCGCCGTGGCAATCGGTGCAGCCGAGCCGAACGGCGGGCGACACGTGCATGGTCGGCGCGTCGGTTTTCACGTGGCAGGTGTTGCAGCCTTCGGACTTGGCCTCCATCTCCGCCACCGATTGCCGCTGCGGTGCGGGCGGCGCAAAGACGGCGGTGTAATCCCGCTTGACCGGTTTTTCCTTGTCCGCAGCAATACCCGTGCCTGCGAACAGCGAGACGGCGAGCACTAGCGCCGCAGCCAGCAGCGCGATGTGTCGGGTGAGAGATTGGCCAAGCTTCAACATCAGTAGGTCAGCACCACGTTGGCGAGGATCGAAACAAACTCCTGTCCGCCGCCTCCGCGCGCGGTGAACAGGTCCTTGAAGCCGTCGCCTGCGACCAAGGTTGCGGCAGACAGGCGGAACACGAGGTTCTGATTGGCCTTGGGTCGCCAGATCGCGGCTGCCGAAAGGTCGAAGCCAATCTCCCGCGGGATCGAGCCTTCGTTGCGCAGCACTTGCAGCGTCGCGGTGTTCTCGAACCACAGGTGGTTAGCGTTGGCCGACAGGCGAAACTGCGGCGTCAGGTCGAAATCCGCGCCGACCCCGGCGAGGATCAGGCCCGGATTGTTGAAATTGCTCTGCCCCTGCTCTTTCGAGCTTCGCAGCGAATTGAGCAGGCCATTGCGGCCATTGATACTGACCGCGCGGCCGCCGCCTGCAAACGGGATCGTCTGGCGAATCCAGTAGGACGTATCCGCGCCCGCAAAGACCGGGTTTTCAAAGATCGCGTCGAACCCGCCTTCGGTATCGTCATGGGGATCAGAGTCCCCACTGGCATAGGCGGCTGACAGGCGGAACCGCATCCAGTTGCGGTCGTAACTCGCCTCAACCGCGGCGAACTGCGCGTTGATGTTGGCCGGGCGGTCGGTGAAGAAACTGTTCCGATCTTCCCCCAGCGCCCAGTAGAAGCTGCCAGTGAGATTCACCCGGCCCAGCCGTCCGTCAACATTGTAGCCGAGATAGACCGCGTCATATTCGCGGCCCCTCAGCGTCCCCAGTAGCGCTGGGCGCACCGGGAAGCCGTTGGTGTCGATCTGGATGTCGTCAGCCTCGCGGTTCATGTTGTAGACAACCGTGATCTGACTGGTCAGCGCCGGGATCAGGAAGTCCTGACGATAGGCATTGGCGACGAAGACGAAATCATCCCGCGGGCTGCGCAGGATCGCGTTGAGGCCGGAATTGGTGTCCTTCTCCAGCCGCCAGAAGGCGCCGAGGTTGAACTGGAAGCGGTTGTTGTCGCGCGATCCGAACAGGCGCACGCCCAATTGCTGGTCATTGAACAGGAACCCGCGAAAATCCGACTGGAACGGCTGGATGCCCGCTCGGATCGAGATGAAGTCGAACCGGTCATTGTCGAACTGGCTGAAGTGGTAATCAACGAAGGCTTCCTGCACCCCGAGGAAATGGTCGAGCCGGTGGCTGGGGCGCGAGGGTTCCACAAACAGCACGCGCCGTTCGGGCACATCGACATAATTGACGTTGTAAGCCAGCGTGACGCGGTATTCGATGCTGGGTGGTTTGAAGGTGGTCGAGCCTTTCAGCAGCGCGAAGCCGGCGATGAAGGTCTGGCTGAAAACCTGGCTGAAGTCGTTGCCGAACACGTCGTTGCGGTCAGGGTCTTCGGTGGTCTGCACGCCGACGGGGATGGGGAAAGTGCGCGGTTCGTAGACAGAATCGCTGATGAGGTTGGCGACGAAGAACCAGTCGTCTTCCTTGATCGGCAGCCACGGCACCTTGGCACGGTTGATCGGCCGGTCGCCCTTGTAGGTGTTCTGGTTATAGGGATCGAGCAGGTTCTCTTTGACCAGCCCGAGGCTCTCGATCAGGCGCCAGCGATCGGGGATGGGGAGCTGGTCGGTCGGAAAGGCGCTGGGCGGCGGCGCGCGAATGGCACCTTCGTTGTTCTGCTCGATCCGCTCGGGCAGCGCAGGCGTGTAGCCCGGGCGCTGGCGGCCATCGATGATATCGGGGTCGACCGAGGGGATGTCCTGCTCCCAGTCCTGTGGGGCGGGCGCTGTCTCACCGGGCGGCGCCGACGGCGGCTGCACATCTTCGGGCGGCGGGCTCGCCTGGAGCAGTAGCAGCGCAGGGAGCAGCCAGCTCATCTACAGCCCCTCGCACACGTTCTGCGCGGCCGTATCGAGGAACGGCGCGAAGGGGCAATTGACGTAGCGGAGCCGTACCTGCCGAGAGCCCACCGCCACCACAATCCGGTCTGCGCGAATGGCGTTCGGCGCATTGCTCAGCCCACCACCGGCTCTGACCGCGCCGTTGTTGAGGCCGAGGAAGCTGATCATATCGTCCTGATCGATCCCATCGCCCGACACGCCGATGCCGCCGACCAGCACATTGCCGCGATAGACCGGCACCGATCCGGGGAAGATCTGGATGCCATTGTCGAGCCGCGTCGCGCCCGCCGTCACTTGCGGCAACGTTGTGCAACTGCGCGGGGTGTCTTGCGCGCTGGCTCCGGTAACGAAGTTCAGATGCTGGGCAAGATTGCCGACGATCAGCGCCGATTGCAGCCCGGTCGAGAACGGGTTGAACTGCGCAATCGGGCGCGACAGCGGGCCGTTGGGCTGACCCACCTCGCCATCGGGGAAATAGGGCCGCGAAAGGTTGCCGCCCGCGCGGTCGGAGAAAGCGAAACCGCCGGTCAGCGCCGTGGGATCGCCGAGGAACGCGCGCGTCCGGGCGACGAATTGCGGAACTTCCCCGCCCGCGGCCAGCAATTCATTAGCGGCAAACGCGCCCGAGAAGAAATTGGCAGTGCGCGCTTTCTGCAAGCTTACATCGATGCCGAAAATTGGCGCATCGGGTGATCGGACAAGGCCGAGCACCTGCCCGCGCGTATCGACCAGACTGATCGTTACCTGCGCGCGACTATCAAGCGGCTGACGGATCTGCGCCCGCGCGCGGCTCATCACGGTGAAGGCTTCTTCAAGGACCACCCGCGCCTCGGCCGCGGTCAGCGGGCTTGCCACATCGCCCGCATCCGTTCCGCCGCGCACCGGAAAACGGTTCGCCCCCGCGCCGTTCGACAGCACAAAGGCATCGCGGTTGGCGAACTCCGCCGCAGTCGACGCGCGCACGCCAGAAGGCTCGGTGCCATAGGTAGCGCCCGCCAGCAGGGCCGTGCCCAGGTAATAGCCGGTGACCGGCACCAGCGCGCCCGCCGTTCCAGCAAAGCTGGCACCCGCAACATTGCTGATCTGATTATACTCGACGTCGGTGTAGCGCAGCGATGTGCCGTCGGCGGTGATGCGGTCGGCGCGGATGTTGATCGGCGCTTCGAAGCCCACCGTTCCGGCGAGCGCGATCGCCTCGTCTACGTCCGCATCACGGTCGAGCACGTTGGGGTCGAAGCTGTAGCTCCCGTCCGCAATCACCCCGATGCCGCCGACGACTACGCCGTTCTGGTAGAGCGGGAAGCCCCCCGGATCTGCGGCGAGGCCCAGCGGCGAACGCTTGGGGCCGATGAACCCGTCGCTCGCGCGGGCGGCGAGATCGGAGCAGGGAAGCTGGCTGAACTGCACCCCGAACAGCGGGCCGCTTTCAAGGCCTGCCGTGGTCGGCGCAGGCGGGAAATGTTCCTGCACGATAAAGCTGGCCGTACGGCTGGAGAAGGCGTTGCCGCCGCTCGAAAGGTAAGCGCCGGTGATGGCCTTGGCGATAGCCGCTCCGGCGCTGGGGATGGTGAGGCCCTGCGCATCCTGATTGCTGCCATCGGGCGCGGAGGGAATGCGCGCGGTCGGAGCGGCGCCGGGCATGGCGAAGACGCCGACCACGTTCCCCACCCGGTCCGTCACCGCAATGGTCGCCGCTACCCCGCGCGCACGCGCTTCGGCAGCGGCCTGAGCGATGATCGTGCCGACTTCGGCGCTGGTGAGACTTTCGGCGGCAGGGACGGAAAATACCTGTCCGGCTGGCGGCGGCGTCGGGGTGGGCGCTGGCCCGCCGCCGGTCGCGCCGCCGCCACCCGAGTTGCTGCCTCCGCCCCCGCAAGAGGCGAGCACCAAGGCGCTTGCCGCAACCCAGAATGTCCCCCCCTTGCGCATGGTTATTGCAGCCTGCCAATCGCACCGCTGGCCGATTTGAGCGCAGCGCGGAAATCGGCCGGGCGGTAGGCGTTGGGCTCTTCCACCGCCTTGTACGCCCGGGCGATATCGCCGCGGATGCCGGCGGCTGCGCCCTGTGTCACCCGGCCTTCGCGCACCAGCGCATTGAGCAGCGTGTCGACCGCCATCACCGCCTGCACCGATCCGGCATAGTCGGTAAAGCGCGGCGTCGTCGCCTCGCCTGCGATGATCGCGATCACCTTGAAAGCGTCCGCATCGGCATAGGCACGACCCGACAATGCGTCGGCCAATATCCCCGCATGGGCCGATAAGGCCTGCGCAGCGGCACGCGCCTCATTAGGCCCCTGCCCCATCGCCGCATGGAAGCCGCGCGCGGCACTTTGGAACTTCGCCGCCTCGCCCGGAACCAGCGCGCCTGCGACGGCCTGGAGCATGATCATGTTTTCATCATTGAAGGGCGGGTTGCCGAACGGGATCGGCCGCGCGGGATTGGTCTCGAAGGTGAGCTTGCGCTGCGGGCCATCGGTGATCGTCCGGTGGCACGAATGGCAGTCGTAGAAATAGAACTGCGGAAAGGCACCCTCGTAAGCGAATTTGGGCTGCGCGAAGAGGCTGGTCGCGCGGCGGACCGCTTCGGCCTGTCCGACCGCCCAGAACCGCACCGAATTGGGCGCGGTCTTCCGGGCCGTGTAATCGCCGTCGATATTGTGATGCTGCTGGAGCGCGCTGAACAGATCAAGCTCGAAGGAAACGCGCGGGTGGCCCGCCGCCATCATCGCATGGGTGACGAACTGACCCGGCTTCGATGATCCGTAATGGCAATCGAGGCACACGTTGGCCCGCGCCTTGGGATTGTCTAGCGGGGTCAGCCCGGCTGCCACGTTCGAGGCATGGGTGGCGGGCAGCGCATAGTGCTCTGCCAGCCATGTCCCGCCCGAAGGCCCGTGGCAGCTTTCGCATCCGACTCCGTCGGTGACAGTGAACTTCGCGCCGCGCTGACCGGCGGGGACGTTGGTGGAATGGCATCCGAGGCACGCAGGAGCCGATTGCGCGTTACCCAACCCGAGGCTCGCTGCAATCTGCTGGCCGCGCCGCCCGCCGAGCACCGCATAGGCGCGCGAATGGGCGCCGCTGGGGGATGAAGGTTCCTGCCATGTGGCAATCTCGTCCTGTCGGACCACCGCGCCATTGCCTTCGGCCCGGCCGTGGCAGGTGGATCCGGCGCAGCTGGCGACGCCTTCGAATGTGCCGTTACCAATCGCGCCAGAGGCCGGGTAGAGCGCGGCCAATGCCACCACCGCCGCGACGCGCAAGGCTCCACGCCGCTGCGCTAGGCCTGTGATCACATCCGCCCAAAATCGCCTCATCCCATCCCCCCCGAGATGCCCGAGAGCCGGATTGCCCTAAACCATAACAGGCTAGCACTCGCCCCGATGCGATGCTTGTAACCCTGCGTCTGGTTTGATCGTCCGCCTACCGATTCCCCCGTATGGCCGACCCCTGCCCCCCTTGTCCCAAGCTTGGGGCCGGGATGCAACAGCCAATGCGGTTTCAGCCCCCGCTGGCTTCAGCCGATGCCTCGAGGCTGGAGGCCAGCGCTTCGAGCTGCACCGTGCAGCCCTTGGCGATCAGCGCTTCAGCGAGCGCATCGGGCGCCTCGTAATCTTCGGGCAGCAGCACGAAATCGATCTGCGCGCTGGTGGCGTTGTCCGGCCCGGTGATGGTGTAGGGCGCGCCCTCCACGATCGGCAGGCGCGCCGGATCGAGCGCGGCGATCATCACCGTGTCGTCGAACGTGACATCGACGGCTGCACCATTCTCGCGGTTGAACATCCGGTAAGTGCTGGTGCCGGGCGTGCCGGGCCGCCACAGACGCACAGTGGCAAGGTCGTACAGGCAGATCGTGCCCGAACGGGTGACATCGACATACCACAGGCTGGGATTGGTCGGGTTCTCGTCAGTCTCGCCGCGCACGGCCCCGGTCCGCACGCGGGTCGCGGCGCGCTTGCGGGTCAATGAGGCGAAGCGGTCCGCAGCGACCTGCGGACGGTCGCCCACGCGAAATGTGCCAGCCCCCTTGATGACGCGCGTGCCATCTGCGGTGAGCACGGTGATCACATCCCCCGCCTTCAGCGTGATGGAGGCATTGTCATCGACCTTGGTGCCAACCGGGTACTTGGTCGAGGAGGGGCCGGTGGACTTCACCACCACCCCGGCCATCGCCGCAACCGGCAGCGCCAACGCCGCACCCGCCAGCGCGAGCGCTGTCAACCGCGATTTCATGTTATCCGAGAACATAGGTTCCTCCCTCATCCATTGCTTCCATGCGCCGGGCAAGATTGCTCAGCGCTGTATCGTCAGGATGGCGCGCGGCCACCTGCTGCGCCAACCGGAGCGCAGCAGCGCGGTCCGTCGCGGCGAGCTTGCAAGCCTCGGCCAGCTCAGCGCGATCTTCGGCCGGGAAATCGGGCGTGGGTTCAAACAGATCCACCGCCCGCGCCCGCCCGCGCAATTGCACCCGCCCCATCGGCCGCCACCAATCGAGCCCCGAAGCCTCGGCGAATTCGCGGCTGGCCATCACCGCTGAATCGAGCGCCTTGTTGGCCGCTTCGAGCCGCGCAGCCGTGTTCATTGAGTCGCCGAGCGCAGTATACTGGATGCGGGTCGCGCCGCCAAAGTTCCCGATCACCGCCTCGCCGAAGTGGAGACCGACGCGGGTTTTGCCGATGGGAGGCAGGCTGGCATCCATCGCTGCCACCTCGCGCCGGAACGCCTCGCCCGTTTGCCACATCGCATAGCCCGCGCGTGCCGCACGCGTGCCATCGTCTGGGCGGCTGATCGGCGCGCCCCAGAAGGCCACCACCGCATCGCCGACGAACTTGTCAATCACGCCGCCATGGTCGAGCACCACTTGGCTCAGCAGATCAAGATAGCGGTTGAGCAGCTTGGCCACCATTTCCGGCTCGATCGCGTGGCTCATCTTGGTGAAGCCCTCCAGATCGCTGAACAGCACGAAAATCTCACGCTTTTCGCCGCCCAATGACAGCAATTCGGGCTTGTCGATGATCGCCAGGGCAATGTCGCGCGGGATGTATTTGCCCAGCGCTCCCGTGGCAAAATTGCGCTGCACCGCGCCCGATGCGCGCGCGGCGGTGGTAACGGCGGTGAAGACAATGATCCACCCGATCAACCAGCCGACGACCGGCAATCCGTAGGTATCAACATTGCGAACCTGCAACAGCACCGGCACGCCCTGAAAAACAACGAGCTGCGCGACGCCGAACAGCGCAAGCCGCCGCGCGGGCCATTCTAGCAGTGCCGTCAGAACCGCGACCATGATCACCAGAACCGCCATGGCCCACAGCACCCAAGTCGGGATCGGGGTGAGAACGCGGTGATCGAGCATCTGGGCGATGATCTCGGCATGGACCGAGATCCCTGCGGGCACTTCGCCGTTGATCGAGGTGAAGGTCGTCTCGACCCGGTCGTAGTCGACGATATCGCCGCCGATCAGGATGTATTTGCCGGCATATTGCTCCTTGAGGAAGGGCAGGATCTCCGGGTCGGGATCGACGAAGAGATCGATCTGGGCCAGGGGGAACAGCACCGAATCCTGGAACTTGGGCCGCCGGTAATCGATCGCGCCTTCGTAATCGGCAAAGGCGGTGGCAGGCACGCCGGCATCGGCCAGCATCACGCGACCGAGCAGCGGCGGCAGACCCTCGCGGATATCGGGCCACAGCCTGGTTGCCCCGAATGTGTTGTCGAGCCGGATGCTCGCCGGGCGCGCCTTGCTCCCCTTCAGCCGCGCCATGAACGCTTCGAGATATTGTTGCTGTTCGAACTCGATATCGTCCGGGTTGGTCGCCTTGGCGGCATAGGCGACCGCGACCGGGGTCTTCATCCCGCGCAGCGTTGCGATCAGCTCCTCGTCCTCGTCCTGAGGTTGGTCGAACAGGATGTCGATGCCGATCGCCTTGGGCTCAAAGGTGTCGAGCGTGCGCAGCGTCTTGGCGAGCAGGCCACGGTCCAGCGGCGAGCGCTTGCGCGCGGCGATCAGGGTCTGGTCGGTATAGACGACAAGCACCACCCGCTTGTCTTCCTCGACCAAGTCGGCGGAGTAATAAGCCCTGAGATCGTATAACGCGCGCTCAGCCTCGCTGGTGAGCGGGGTGGGCTCGGAACCATCGGGCAGAACCCAGCTATAGCGCGCGATGAACAGCGCCACGCACAGGAGCATCACGGTCAAAGCCAGCTGCATCCCGCCCGCTTCGCGCACGTTGCGCCAACCGCGCGCCAACCAACCGAGGCGCACGGCAGAGCCAGCGGTATCGGCAGCGGTGTTGCTCATTGCAAGAGCAGCGCCTCAGCGCGCCAGCTTGGCCGCGCCGTCGCCCACAACGGCAAAGGCCGACCAGTAGAACGGGTGCGAGGTCTCGGCATCGTCCATCAGCGCTTCCTGCGAGGCCTTGAGCGCTTCGGCTGTGGCGCGGCCGTCCTTGGCAAACAGGCCAGAGATCAGGCGGCCGGTCGCGTCGAAATCATCCGGCACCGGCCAATGGCTCGCCAGCACGGTCCGCCCCCCGGCACCCACGAAGGCGCGCACCAGCCCATCAAGCGCGAACTCGCCGCCACCGGTGACGCCGGCCTCGCGGGTCGCGCCCACCGTCGCGCTGCCGGCGGTATCGCAAGCCGATAGGATCACGAGATCGGCATCGATGCGCAGGCCGAAGATCTCGGCGAAGCTCAACAGCCCGTCCGAGCCGTCCTCGGTATCGAAGCTGGTCAACAGCGCCGGGCGCGGCGGACATTGCGGCTGCGGCGCGGTGACCAACCCGTGCGTGGCAAAGTGCAGGATGCGGTATTCGGACAGGTCAGGCAGAGCGGCAATCGCGTTGTCAGTGAAGGCAGCGCCGGTCAGGACCCGGGCACTCTCGCCAAAGCGGGCCGCTGCTCCGCGCAGTTCGTCCGCCTTGATCGGATTGGCCCAGATATTGGGCGACCACAGGCATTTCTCGCCCGCCTCCAATGCAGCACGGGTGCGCGACGCGCCGGGCGTGGCGGTGCCGATTGGTGCGTTTTCGCCCAGCCCGAGATAGGCGCGCTTGCCATCTGAAGGCGGCGCCGCCCGCACATCGCGGAACGCCGAGGCGGCCACCGAAGTGCTGATCTGGGCGGTGCGCCCGAGCCACTTCGTGCCGCGCAGGTCATATTCGTCCGCGCCCTTCTGTTTCGTCCGCGCTTGGTAGGCCGCCACACTGGCATCATCGGTGACCAGCAGGTTGATCGGCAGCTTCAATAGAGCGCCATCGGGCTCGAACACGATGTGGCGGGCCTTGGGCAGTTCGTCTGCCACCGGGGTGAACAGCCGAACGTAAAGCTCACGCGCACGCTCGATATCGAAGGGGTAGGTCAGCACCTGACCGCCTTCGACCACCGCGATGCTTTCTCGGATCTGGCTCACCAGCTTGTCGAGCTGCGCCGGCGTGGCGTCGGCCCGCCATGCCATCGCCGCATCGCGGGTGGCGTAGATGACATAGGCGTCGCTCTCGAGCGTTGCCAGCTTCACATAGGCCTCGCCCTCGGTGAGCGTGGCCTGCAGGTCGGCGAGCGTGATCGCCTGTTCGGTGACGGCACGGTAGCGCGGATAGGCGGCGAGCTTATCCAGCACTTCGGCCTGCTGTTGCCGCAGCAATTCCAGCCGCGCAGCCCGTTCGGCGATCAGCGCAGTCTGGCGGGCGTCTGGTTCGGGGATGGTCTCCAGTTCGAGCAGCGAGGTGCGCAACTGTTCAATCCCGCGGCCGAGATTCGTGGCGGTGCGGAACATTTGCGAGGCTTCGTCACTCCCGCCCGAAAGCTCGCGCGCCAACGCAGCCTGGGTCTGCGCGAGGCCGGGGCGCTGGAGCAACTGGCTGGCAGCAAACAGATCGCCCGCTGCGCTCGCAGTGCCGCGGCCCTCGTCAATCAGCAGCCCGAAATAGGGCGTTAGCAAGCTGCGGAGCGACGGCATGGCCCGGCCATCGGCATCGGCGATGATCGCACGGTACAGCGTCAGTGCCTCGTCACGGCGACCACTGCGCGCATAAAGCCCGGCCAGCTGCGCCCGGGCGGTGCCCAGCGCGGGCGAGCCGGGATAGGTCGCTTCGAGCAAGGTGATCCCCTGCTGGTGCAGCCGCTCCGCCTCTCCCTGCTTGCCGGAGCGTTCGGCAAGTTCGGCAAGCTCACCCAGCACCTGCGCTCGCAGCCACGTGACCGAAACGACGCGTCCGCCGCGCACATCGCCAAAAATCGTTTCAGCCGTGCGCAGCAAACCTGCGGCGTCCTCAGTCCGGCCCATCTGCCGCAGCACTGTGGCTTTGAGATAGGCGTGCTGCCCATCGAGCAGCTGCGCGCGTTCCAATGGGGTCAGGCTCAGCGCATAGTCGCCCGTGACCCGCCCGCTTTCGCTGGCCAGCTGTCCCGCTAATGCGGGCCCGATCTGGAGGCTGGCAAGCGCGTCGCTATCGGTGAATTCGATCGGCAGCGGCGCATCGAGCAGTGCGAGCGCGCGCGCCGACTGCCGCTGGTTCAGCGCGTCCATCGCTTCGTAGTTGCGTTGCAGGCGCGCCAGCACCGGGCTGGTCGCGCTGACGCTGCGCAGGTCGGCAAAGCGGCGGCGGCTTTCGGCGTAATTGCCAAGATTGGATTGTTGCAGCACTTCATTGAGGCGCGCTTCAGCGGCGCCCGGCCCTGCAAGTGAGGCTGAAGATGCCGCGAAAAATTCCGCTGCTTCGGCAAATTCTCCGGCATTGCCACGGCGGTAGGCTTCGATCAGTGCTTGGTCCGCTGCAATCGCTTCGGCCTGTTGGCGCGCAAAGGCGACCGCGTCAGTGGTGCTGGTGAGCGGAATTTCGACGATGCCGGGCACCACCGCATCGCTCACCAATGATGCCATGCCGAGTTCGAGCGCCTTGGCATAGGCCGTCAAGCCGCTTGCCGCATAGGTGCGCCCGCTGCGGTTGGCGATCAGCAGATCGTTGCGCAAGACGCTGCCATCTTTGGCGCAAGAGAAGCGTTGCGCGGTGGCGATTCCCGTCACCGCGCCTGCACCGCCAGCGCCATCGGTGCAGCGCGCATCCGCCCCCGCAAAACGCGCGGGCGCGGGTACGGCGCTGCCCGTTTTTACCACCCACAGCGTGCCGACTGGTGCGGCGGCATCGCGGCAGATCACCGAATAACGCCGGTCGAACAATCCCGCGCCCGGCTCAGGGGCGAGGATTTGCGCTTCGCACAAACCATTGGAGCCGATCGGGAAGGTGTCCCGCAAGCTGAGGCTGGACGTGCCCGGCTCTCGCGCGGCAGTCTGGCTGGCTGGCAAAGTTCCCATCAGCCCGAGAGCCGCCAGCGTGGGCAGGATGAAGCGCGCCTTGTCGTTGGACTGGGTCATGTCACTGCCCTCCCTGCGGGGGTGTCTGGCCACCGCTATAGAGCGAGGCATCGCCGCCGCTGGTGACCGGTTCATCGAGCAGCGGGTCTTCCGAGATCAACGCAGCATCGGCGCGCTGCGGGAAGTCGATGCCGAAGCGTTCGTCATCTTCCTCGTCCGTGACGGCAGGCGGAGACTGGCCGATGCCGTTCAGGGTCGCCAACAGGGTCGGGTTATTGAACGCGAGCGGGGTGGGCGGGACGGTGATCGTCAGCGCCCCGGGCTCGAAGGTGGTGATGTAATTCGGCCCGGCGACAAGCGTGCCTTGCCGGATGACGAAGATGCCGCGGGTCTCCCCCGGATCGCGCGAGAGGCTGCCGGTCAGCTGGTCATTGTTGACGAGGCCATCACCGCCGATGGTGAAGGTGAACAGCGGATCAGGCTCGCCGGCCAGCTTGTCCTTGTCATCCGCCCGGATGGTGATCGGGCGCGGCGTGATCGTCAGCTGGCCATTGGTGAAGCTTATCGAATAATTCGCGCCAGCCGTCAGCGAGCCTTGCGTGATCGCGACATTGCCGATCCCGGTGGTCACGCCAGCCGTGGTCGCCAAGGCTCCGGTCAGTTGATCGCCGTTCACCAGACCCGACCCGCCAAGCGTGAAGGTCAGTGCCGGATTGGCATTGCCATAGATGCGCGTCACGTTGTCGGCCGTGATGGTGATCGGGCGCGGCGTGATCGTCAGCTGGCCGCCCGCAAAGGCTATCGAATAGTTGGAGCTTGCCCCCAGCGTGCCTTGCGTGATCGCGACATTGCCGACCCCGGTGGTCGCGTCAGCCGTGGTCGCCAAGGCTCCGGTCAGCTGATCGCCATTCACCAGCCCCGCTCCGCCCAGCGTGAAGGTCAGCGCCGGGTTGGCGTCGCCATAGAACCGGCTGAAATTGTTCGCCGTGATCGTCAGCCCGCGCGGGGTGATCGTCAGCTGGCCGTCCACAAAGGTCAGCGCGTAGTTGGAACTGGCCGCCAGCGTGCCTTGCGTGATCGCGATGTTGCCGACCGGGGTGGTCACGTCAGCCGTAGTCGCCAGCGCGCCCGTCAACTGATCGCCGTTCACCAGCCCCAAATCGCCGACTGTGAAGGTCAGCGCCGGGTTGGCGTTGCCATAGACCCGGCCGAGATTATTCGCTGTCACTGTGATGGGACGCGGCGCGATCGTCAGCTGGCCAGGGTTGAAGGTGAACTGATACCCCTGCTCGCTCAGCAAAGATCCCTGTGCAGCGTTGATGGCAAACTGGCCGACATTGGAGGTGCTATCAGCCAACGTTGTCAGCAGCGGCGCGCCGGACAGGTCCGCAACGCCGTCACCCGGCAGGAAGCCGCTGAAGCTGGCGCTTAACTCCGGGTCCACGCTGCCATAGAAGCGGCTGAGATCATTTGCGGTAACGGTCAGGACCGGCACGATCCGGAAGGCTGCAAAATTGCCACCCGGGTTCAGCGCATCATAGGCAGCTTGGTCCGCAACACTGTAGCGCCGTGAATAATTGCCGAAGGAGCCGATCTGCGATCCGGTCGGCGTCGCAGCGAAGATACCGAAGTGCCCCCCACCGGTCAGGATCAGACCGGCATCGCCATTCAGGTTGGTGACCTCGCCATTGAGCGAGGCAAGGTCGATTGCGCGACCGGTACCCGAAGCGGTCAAGACGCCCGAGCCGATCACCGCAATGTCGCTGCCGGGCGTGGTGCCGAAGTTGCGCGCGTCGATCTGGCCGGCGGTGATGTTCGCCAGAGTGATGGCGCCGCTCTCTTGTCCGGGGATGCCGCCACCATCGAACATACGCAGCGTCACTGTGCCGGTGCCAGCATTGATCGAACTGCCCTGCGCCATCGTGATGACCGCGGGGCCGGCAGGGCCCGGCGGAGGCGAGAGCGTTCCAACAGCATTGGCGGACAACGCCACCGCGCCATCCCGCACCGCAAGATTGGCATCGATCAGGATCGAGCGGCCTGCATTGAGGCTGATCGATTGCCCGCCAAGACTAACACCGCCGCTATTGTCGTCGGTGACCTCGATCGTGCCGCGCGAGGTAACTGTGATCGCGGTGGTGGTGGCAGCGACAGGTTGGCTGCCGATGATCGATCCGGCCCCGGTGATGATCTGGATATCGTCATAGGCCGAGACATCGAGCTGGCCCGCCACATTCAGATTGCCGCCTTGGGCGATCAACTGCGATGCTGGCGGATCGCCGATGATCGCATCGCCCAGCGCCGTGACCAGCATGGTGTCGGCATTGACGTTACCGCCGCCAAGATCGACCAGGAACCGGCCCGCGCCATTGGCCTGCGTGCCGGGGCTACCCCCGCTCGCATCGGCGGATATGTTGAGCACGGCGGTGTTGATCACCGCTTGGCTGCCAGCAGCACCCTGCAGCAAGGTGCTGCCCGCAGCCGCGCTGCCGCCGCTGGAGGTCTGGGCGTTACTGTTGATGCTGATCAGGTTCGTAGCGACCTGGGTTGCACCGCCATATTCAAGGCGCGTGGACCCGCCATTGGCAGTCCCGCCTGTCTGGCCTGCATTGGAGGCCTCCGCGAAGGCGCGCGCCTCGATCGAGAGCTGGCCCACATCAAGGGTCGAATTCGCCAGGTTCAACGATGCTCTGCCGCTTGAGGCGTTGCCGATGATTGCCCCCGTGCCGCCATTGGCTTGCGAGCGCACCCGCAGAACTCCGGGGATGCCGACAGCGCTGGTGACGATGTTGAGGCTGGAGTCCGTCACCACCACATCGGCATTGCCGCTGATTGCCGTGCCGCCCGTTCCGTTAGTCGCTCCGGCCCCGCCAAGCGCATCAACCGCAATGACATTCTGGCCGATCAGCCCTATGTCCGAGCCGGTGATCGCAACCGTCATGTTCGCGCCGGTCGCGTTGCCGCCGATCCCGCCAGTGCCGCTCGCAGCGCCGCCCAATGCGGTAGCGAGGAATTCGAAATTGCCGCCCGTAATGGTGCTGCCGGTGATGTTGATGGTCGCCGGGGTGGAGCGCGCAGTGCCGCCCGCCACTTCGCCCGCGCCGCCCTCATTGATCCCGCCAACCGAAATGCCTGACTGGCCGCTCGCATTGGGGAGGAAGTTGATCGTCGCCTGATCGGCGGTAAAGCTGGCCAGCCCACCTTCACTGCTCTCGAAGGCATCCCCGCCGATGCGGCCCGTGCCGCCGGTCGCTTGATCGACCACCACCGTCCGACCGACGATGTTGAGCGTCGCCCCCAGCACTTCAAGCGTGCTGCGGCCGCCGACGCCGTCACCGCCATCGCCGGTGCCCGAGCCATTGCCGCCGACGCCGCCAGCTACGCCGCCAAGCAGCTCCAGCGTTGCCGTGCCGCCATTCAGCACCCGGATCTGCCGATTGCCGCCTCTGGCGTTACCGCCGCCGATGTTGCTGCTTGCCAGCAGGCTCGATCCGCCTTCGGCAAATACCGAGAACAGCGTCTCACCCATGGTCATGGTGCCGCCGTCGACTTCGATCAGGCCCGTGCCGCCGGAGGCCGCGCCGCCGGTGCCGCCATCCGCCAGCGAGCCGCCGCCGAACCCGCGCGAGAGCAGCCGGTTGAACCCGCCACTGCCCGGATCGCTGTTCGGATTGGCGGGCAGAGCCATCGACCCGCCTTGCGCCGCGCGCAGCACAATCGCACCGCCATTGCCCGCGCCGCCAATCCCGGTGCCGCCCGTTGTGATGCCTCCAATCCCAAGCGCAGCGACAATCGCGCCGCCGTTGAGGTCGTCGGCAAAGCTGATGAAATCAAAATTGCGCTCGACGATCAGGCTGCTGCCCGAACCCAAGCTGCGCAGTTCGGCAGAACCGCCAAACCCGGCGCCGCCGACATAGGCGACCTGATCACCCTCGCTCTCACCGCCGCGTCCGCTGGCGGTGACCTGCAAGGAGCCAAAGCGCACCACGCTGGCCGCTTGCGCCTGCGCATAAGCAACCCCGCCGCGTCCGACGCCGCCGTTCCCACCAAAGTCCGGTGCGCCGCCGAAGCCATTGGCGAGGATCGCGGTGTTACCCGAGAAAGTCCCGCTGCCCTGTGTGGCGCTGGTCACCGCGATATAGGCTGTGCCGCCCGTGCCATCACCGGCATTGCCGGTCTGGGCAAACCCGCCAAAGCCGTTCGCCTCGACGATCGTGTCGCCCGAAACCGTGACGCTGATGCCCTGCAATGCGATGGCCGCTTCACCGCCTTGGCCAAGCCCGCCGTTTGAAGAACCGCTACTGCCGCCAAAGCCAGTGGCGAACGCATTGAACTGCGTTGTGGTCAAAGTGCCGCCCAAGCTGCCGATCGCTTGGGCCGCGCCGCCGGTCCCGATGCCGCCCACGCGTCCCTCGCTTCCGAAGCCCAAGGCCTCAAGCGTGATCTGACTGGCGGTTATGTCGCCCGCCCGCACAGTAAGCGCTGCAAAGCCGCCGGAGCCGTTGCCGCCGTCGCCGGTCGCAAAGTCGGATTCCGAACTGCCGCCACTGCCGCCAAAGCCGCTGGCGAATGCCACCACGTTGCGGAAACTCGCGGTTCCCAGACCGACTGAGCCATCCTGATCAAGCAGCGCCAGACCAGATTGCGCCAACCCGCCAAACCCGTCGCCGCCGCGCCCGCCATTGATCAGGAAGTCGCCAGCGCCGCCCTGGCCGCCTGTGCCCGTGGCTGCGAGCAGCGCACTTCCAGTCACCGTGAGGTTGCCCCTGTCACCGCCGGCGAGAATGAAGGCTCCGTTGTTGAAGTTCGGATCGGCCTGATTGGGGACAGCAAAATCCCCGCCAAAGCCATCGCCGCCGCGTCCGGGAGCAATCGCCGAACCATCGGTCCGCCCGCCTTCACCGCCAATGCCTTGCGCAAACACGCTGGCATCGCCGCCGATGGTGAGTGTGGCATTCTGTGTCAGCGTGCCGCTGGCCCGCAAGAACGCAGTACCGCCACGGCCAATCCCGCCATCGCCGCCGAACGCGAACGTCACGTTGCCACCAACACCGTCACTGGTCGCCTGAACGCGGCCCAAGGTGGTAATCGTGCCGATTTCGGCGATCGCTCCGGCAATCCCGCCGAACCCGTTGCCGCCATCCAACCCGGCGCCGCCTTCGCCACGCGCGTCGGCCCGGAAGCTGGCATCGAGTGATCCACCGATTGCGATCGTTCCGCCAGACAAAGTCGCCGCCGAAGCGCGGCCACCAAGTCCGACCCCGCCGGTGCCGCCGCCATTGGCGCCGCCGAACCCTTGTGCATCGAGCTGCATCCGTCCGGCGATGGTGATCAGCCCCGGCCCGTTGATTGTGGCCGCTGCAGTCCCGGCATCGCCAATCGAACCAGCCCCGGCGCTGTTCGATGAACCGCCGCGGGCATTCGCATTGGCTTCGACTTCGCCGCCGATGGTCAGGGTGCCGCCTCCGGCTGCCACAGTCATTAGCGCCTGCCCGCCATAGGCATTAGACACGGTCGAGAGGCTGACCAGCGAACCTTCTGCGGCAATCGCTTCAGCGAATAGGCTGAGCTTCTGCGCAATATCTGCCGAGCCCCCCTCACTTGCCGCTAGCTGCGCCAGGCCGCCGCGGGCTTCGGCGCCCACTACGGCACCCGAGATGGTGGTAGCGAGCCCGCGCGCCTTGATGGTCGCGTCCCCGCCGATGCTGATATCCCCGCCAGCAGCACTGACCACCGCCGAGCCACCTATGGCCCTGCCTGCTGTCAGATTTCCGGAATCAAATCCGCCAAATGCATCAGCCGTCACGAGCGCGCTACCGGAGATGGTTACATCGCTGCCGACCCCAGCAAGGATCAGCGAAGCCCCGCCTTGCGCATTGATCGCATCAAGCGATTGCAGGCTGGTACTGCTCACCCCGTAATCGCGCGAATCGATCAGCACATCGCCAGTGATTGTGAAACCCTGGCCGTTCTGCGCGATCAGTTCGGCATTCTGGCGGGCGACGAGCAGCAGATTGCCGGCGACCGAGCTCGCGATGTCGAAGGATGTTGCCTGCACCCGGTGGGTGCCGATCGCCAGCAGACTGCTGCTGGCGGTAAAATCATCAATGAAGATATCGGCGCGCACATCGCTGAGCTCGGAATTGCCGTTGAAGGTGGCGGCTATCCCGTTGCTGATGGAGTCGCCGTTCACAGAACGGCCGGACACGTCGTAGTTAGCTGACAGGATGATCTCGCCATTGACGATACCTGCACCCTGCGCGGGATCGAAGCCGAGATTGCCGCTGAACAACATGCTAATCGGGTCAGCTCCGGCGCGGGCGACGCCGTAGATCATGTGATTGTCGCCCGATCCGGTGCTCGATGGGCCGCCGACATTGCCATTGACCGTCACCACCTCGCCGGACGCCGACGTGCCGACAGGGACCAAGATGCTGAACAGCCCGTTCAAAAAGCCGAGATTGACCACCTCGCCCGCGACATAGGCATGGCTGCCGTTGATCCGCGCCGTACCCAGCATTTCGACATCTGCCGCGACCACCGCGAAATAGGCGTTTTCCGGCGTTGCGAGAATTTGCGCGCCGGGATTGATCTGGATACGCGCGGTCGATCCTGCGGCGCCGGTAAAGGTCGCAAGAGCGCCTTGCCCGAAAGCCTCGAAGTCGCCCGGCTGGATATCCAGTGTGGTCAGCAGCAGACTGCCGACATCGAAGGTTGCAGTGCCGCCGATCAGGATCCCGGTCGGCGAATAGAAGGCGACCGCTCCGGCCGGCGTGCTCCCGCCGTTGGGGTTGAATAGGCGCGACAGGACCGTGCCGTTAATCGTCACGACGTTGCCATTGGCGGTCGGCAGGATGCGGTTCAAAACCGCGAAGTTTGATGTTTGAAAGTTGCGGAACAAGGCGCTGGCGTCTTCACGAATGAAATCCAGTGCGTCGCCATTGTTATCGACGAACGGCGACCAGTCGATCACCACCGTCGGCGTGAACAGATCGACCGTCGTGCTGGTCGGCCCGGTATCTTCGATGCTCGCATCGCCGAACACCACGGTCCCCTCTGCAAGAATACCCTGCGCTTCGGCGCGGGTGGGCAGCAGCAGCGACAGCGCCAGCGCGGCACTGCCGCAGCCGAGCATGAAGTGCGAGCGCTTGGCACGGGGATGGCGGCTCCGGGTCGCACTGGTCATCTCAATATCTCCACGGCAGCAGGCGGGCAGTGAGCGTGAACATGAAGCGGACATCGCCTCGATCAGCGGCAAGATCGGGCCGCTGGAGCGGCACAGCGATCAGAAAATCGCTCTGGACCCCCGGCGCCCAGCTGACGCGCAGGCCCCCGCCTGCCGACCACAGCCGGTCGGGGTTGGTGGGGGAGCGGCTGGGGTCTTCGTTCCAGACGTAGGCGACATCGGTGAACAGATAGGGCTGGTAGGCAAGCCCGCTCGCATTCTTGGAGACGAGCGAGCCGTAGCGCATTTCGAACGCGCTCATGATCCCGCTATCGCCCAGCACCGCGCCGGGATCATAACCGCGCCCGATCGAGAAGCTGCCAGCCGCAATTTCCTCGAAGGCGGGCAGCGGATCGTTGGTGATTTGCGCTTGGGTATCGAGCGCGAAGGTCACCTTCGGGGTGGGTCGATATTCGAAATCGGCATTGATCCGCACCAGCAGCGGCGTGGGGTCAGCCTCGATCCGGCTCGGCGGAACAGCCGAGCCAACCAGGCAACCGAGCAGATTGGGGCGGCAGTCCGGGCTGGTATTGAACACATCGAGCCCGTGGCGCGCTTCTATGCCGTAGCGCAGCCGTAGCTTGGGCTCGTACGGGGAATAGCCGCCTGCGCGCAGGACAGATTGCTGATCGGTCCATTCGCCTGCCAGCCGGGCATAGACCATCCGCACCCGGTCATCGGTCAGGCCGAAATTGTTCAGCATCACTTCCTGATCGACATAATCGAAGCCGACATCAGCGAACAGGCTGTGGCCGCGCGTGCGCACCAGCGGATAGCTGGCGAACAGGCTGGCGAAGATGGTTTCGGATTCGACATCGATGCCGGCCAGCCCGACCGCAGGGTTGGAGGTGCTGAAGGTAAACTGCCCCCCCAACCGCAAGCCTTCGCTACCGACGCGGAAATCATGCCCGATCTGCACTGTCTGCTGTTCGGTAAACTCCAGCGTGCTGAACAAGGCCACCGTCGTCCGGTCGCCCAGCCCGGTCAGATCATAAAGCTCGCCGCGCAGCGTCCCGCCGAACCGCCCGATCGCTTTGGAGCCGAAGTTCTGGACGTTGAAATCGATCACGCCGCGCTGGCGCAGAACCGCGATTTCGCCCACCAGATCGCCCGGCGCGCCGCCCGCCGCTGGCCGCAGCGACAGGCGCACATCCAGACCGGGCACATCATCGGCGAGCAGCAGATAACGCTCCGCCGCGTTGGTGTTGAACACGTCCTGCCGGGTGAGCTTTTCGAGATAGCCTGCCACCAGCTTTTCCGACGGACCGGCATCGCCGCGCACTCGCACCGCTGTCAGCCGCCCGAACACCACGTTGAAATCGGGGATGTTGTCGGCAAGGCTCTGTTCGGGGATTTCGACCGTCGCGAGATAGCCCTGGCGGCGCAGGATCGCATTGGCTTCGGCGCGGATATCGCACAGCACCGACACCGGCAGTTCGCGTCCGAGATAGTCGGCATAGGCGCTCTCGAGCGAGAGGCCCGGCACCCGGTCGAGCCCGTTGAACTGCGCGCCTGAAACCGTGAACTTGATCCCGGCGAACTCAGGCCGGTCTAGCGCGCACGGGGGACGCTCGAAATCGCCGTCGATGGTGAGGGTGACACTGCGCTCGTCGCGGCGCAGTTCGGGCGGGATCAGATCGCTACGGTTGGGCGGCGTGACCTGAGCGGCTTGGGCAAAGGCCGGATCGCTTGCGCTCAACAGCCCGGTGGCCAATGCGATGGCTGACACAAGAACGCGCAAGCCGACAGGGCGCGGAGCCCCATGATGCCGGGCGGATCGGTTCGAAACGACGGCGGACTGCACCTGATGCAGGCAGGTATAAGCGTGCGACAAGGTCCCCCCCAAAAGCTCACGCCCGGGCAGGCGCTATGCGCGCGCTCGCGGCGTTGTGCCCTTTCCCCATGGTCCACATGCCGACAATCAATGTCGCCGGTGAACCTACGACCCCTCGTATGCATGGAGACTACTCGGGCCCACCGCAAACACAAGCGCGCAAAGGCCTGCGCGGGCGCTTGCGGGTCACTTTGTCGCGTTTGAGCAACTTTTGCAGGCGCAACCAGCGCCGGGCAGGGAGCTTGAGAGGAGAAAGCGTCAGCCCGCAGCCGCGAGCATCACCTTGGCCGACGCTCCTGACACCGCACCGGGTTCAACCGGCAGCTTGGCCGGACGGGCCGCGCCGGGATAGGCTTGGTCCAGCACACCGAGCGCTTCGGTGATGCGGGTATGGGCGGCGGGGTTCCCGGCCTTGATTGCCGCGCCATTTGTCGCGAAGGCGGACGCGGCAACTTTGGCAAAGCCGTAACCGTCCAGATAGGGCTCGTAATTGTCGTTCTTGGGCAGGGTGCGATACATCGCGCTCGCCCGCTCGATCTGGTCGGCGATGATGCCGGTGGCAACCTTTGCCGACGTGGCGTCCGACTTGGGTGCCTTCTGGGCGGCGCCGCGCAGCGCGGCGATAATCGCGTCATAGGCCTTGCCGACTTCGGCGACGCTCTTGCCATCATAGGCGGCGAGCGATGCTGCCGTGAACAGCTCCTTGAAATCCTTGACGCCAAGCTTGGCGAAGACCGGGTCCATATCGACCAGCACTTCGCTCACCGGGTGAGCGAACATTTCGGCGGCCGCTTCCTTCTTGCCCGCCGCATAGGCATCGCGCGCAGCAACGACGTGCGCTTCGGCCACAGCGAGCGCGATTCCATAGGCGACCGGATCACTGGCCGCATCGGTGACGGCAACACCGCCCTCGCCCTCGCCGCCAGCCGCCTCGCCGCCGCCACCTTCGCCAGCGCCGCTACCGCCTTCACCCTCGCCTGCGGTCGCAGCCGTTTCGCCGCCCGCTGCACCAGTCGCTGCGCCCTCACCGCCAGCTTCGCCGCCACAGGCCGCCAGAAGCCCACCCGCGAGTGCGGTGCCGAGGCCAAGCTGGGTCCAGAGTTTGAGCGTGCTGTTCATGAAAAGCGGTATCCTTCGCGCGGGAGATATGTCGCGTGCCCCATGGCCCAGATGATAATGGTTCGCAAGAGACTTTCGCATCCCGAGCCTTGCCAGTGATCCGGCAAGGGCTTAAAGACATGATATAACGTCTTATAAATTGCTGCATAGGGTCATCACCATTTATGGCAACGCTGCTCGCTCCCATGTCCCGTATTTCCGGAAGTCCCGAGGTGCTGCACGCTATCGAGGAGCCCGACTGCAATCTTGCGATCTGGCAGCGCACGCCCTTTGCCGATTTTGCACCGCTGGTCGAAGATGCGCCGCAGGACCTGCGCTTCACCTGCGATGTGGCAGGCCTGCCCGCACTGCTGGCCAAAGGGCTGGCGCAAGGCGGCTATGGCGGTAGCGCTGCGCTACACCGCGCGCTTGTCGAAGATGCCGTCCGGCTCGCCGAGCTGTTCTGCGCCGCGATGGACCTTGCCAAGCTGGAACTGCGGCTTGAAGTCGTGCGCACCGATTCCTGCCGCAAGTTCCACGCCGATTACGTCACCGCCCGGCTGATCACGACCTATGTCGGCGAAGGCACCGATTGGCTCGACGAGGATCATGCCGCCCGTGTTGCCGCTGGCGAAACGCCACGGCATATCAACCGCCTCGGCACCTTCGATATCGGGCTCTTCAAGGGCAAGCTCGCGACCGAACGCCCCGCGATCCACCGCTCACCACCGATTGCCGGGACGGGCGCCGCACGGCTGCTGCTGGTGCTCAACCCGGCAAGCAAGTCATTCGCCGATGGGGCCGATTCGGGTCTTTCGCCGCCTCCGCATCTGGCCTAACAGCCCCGCATGCGCCCGCGGGCGCGATCCACTCCGATGGCTGCCGTTGCCCTCGTGCGCGCCGGCCATCGCTCGCAAGAGGTATCTGCTCGATGAAGAAGTTCCTGCTCGCCGGGGTCTCTGCCCTGATGATTGCTGCTCCCGCCGTCGTCCAAGCCGACGAAGGCATGTGGCTGCCGAGCCAGACCGGCGCCATCGCCGAAGCAATGAAAGCCGCCGGGCTTGAGCTTGACGCCAAGACGCTGGGCGATCTGCAACGCCCGCCGCTGACCGCGATTGCCTCGCTCGGCGGGTGCTCGGCTGCGTTCCTGTCGCCCGAAGGTCTGGTTGCGACCAATCACCACTGCGTCGCCGGTTCGCTCCAGTACAATTCCTCGCCCGAAAATGATTACCTCACCAACGGCTTCCTCGCGCAGACGCTTGGCGATGAGCTGCCCGCCGCCCCCGGCAGCCGCGTTTATGTGATCGAAGACCTGCGCGATGTCTCCAAGGACATGCTCAAGGGCGCCGACAAGCTCGAAGGCCGCGCGCGCTATGACCGGTTGCAGGCCAACCGCACCGCGCTGATCGAAGCGTGTGAAAAGCAGGCGAACCGCCGCTGCGATGTGCGCGCCTATTTCGGCGGGCAGCAGTACTGGCTCCAGCAGCAGCTTGAGATCAAGGACGTGCGCCTCGTCTATGCCCCCGCTGCGGGCGTGGGCAATTTCGGCGGCGAGAAGGACAACTGGATGTGGCCGCGCCACACCGGCGACTTCTCATTCTACCGCGCTTACGTCGCCCCCGATGGCTCGTCCGCCCCGTTTGCCAAGGAGAACGTGCCGTTCAAGCCCAAGGCCTGGCTGCCGATCGCCAAGGATGGCGTGAAGGATGGCGACTTCATCATGGTCGCAGGCTTCCCCGGTACGACCGAGCGTCTGCGCTCGGCTGAAGAAGCGCGCTTCTATTACGAGGAACTCTACCCCTATCAGCAGGCGATGCTGGCCGAATATGGCGACATGATCGACGCGCTGACCGCAGGCAATCAAGCCGCCACCATCGCCTACGCCGCCACGCTTCAGGGCGTGGAGAACTACGAGAAGAAGATCGCTGGCCAGATGGCGGGCGCGGATGCCATCTCGCTGGTCGAAAAGAAGCAGGCCGAAGAAGCCGGATTCCGCGCGTGGATCAAGGCTGACCCCAAGCGCGAAGCACAGTATGGTGCGGCGCTGGCCGAACTCGACACACTGATCGCGACCAGCAACTCCGAAGCCCTCGCCGACGCGAAGCGCGGGATGCTCGGCCGCGGACAGCTTTATAGCGCGGCCCGCCAGCTTTATCGCTGGGCCAACGAACAGGCCAAGCCCGACAAGCAGCGCGAACCCGGCTATCAGGAACGTGACCGCGCCTTCATGACGCAAGGGATGCAGCGGATCGAGCGGCGCTATGTCGCTGAAATCGACAAGGCGATCTGGGAAGACGGCATCGCCGAATACCGCACCCTGCCCGCCGAACAGCGCAGCGCCAGCTTCGATGCCTTCATGGAAGGCCGCGACCTCGCCTCGTTCTATAGCGCGACCGAACTCGGCAACACCGCCAAGCGGATGGAGTGGATGGGCAAGTCTCCCGCTGACTTCAAGGCCTCCAGCGATCCCTTCATCCAGCTGGCGGTCGCCACCTATGACGAAGCGATGGCCAACGAAGCGGAAGAAAAGGCCCGCTCGGGCGAAGTGCAGAAGGCCCGTTCCAAGGTCATGGAAGCGCGGCTTGCCTATGCCGCTTCGCAGGGCAAGACCATGTATCCCGACGCAAACGGCTCGCTGCGCTTCACCTATGGCAAGGTGACGGGCAAGGCGGTTGACGGTCAGGTGTGGACGCCGTTCACCACCGCTGAAGGCATCGTCGCCAAGCATACCGGCCGCGGAGAATTCGATGCCCCGGACAAGATGGTCGAGCTGATCAAGGCGAAGGATTACGGCCGCTGGGCCGCGCCGGAACTGGGCACGCTGCCAGTTGATTATCTGTCGACCGTGGACATCACCAACGGCAACTCGGGTTCGTCCACGCTGAATGCGCGCGGCGAGTTCGTGGGCCTTGCGTTTGACGGCACGATCGAAGGCGTGGTGTCAGACTGGATGTATGATCCCAAGATCAACCGCACCATCCACGTCGACAGCCGCTTCATGCTGTGGACCATGGAAAAGGTCGACGGCGCGGATCGGCTGCTCAAGGAAATGGGCGTCACTGCTGAGTAAAATCTGAATAAGTATGCGGCGCGTGGGTTTTCCGCGCGCCGCCTGCTATTGCCCCCCTGCGGATGCATTGAGACGGGGAGAATATGATGCGCGATCTGGTGGTGGTCGATATCGGCGGCACCCATGCCCGCTTTGCGATTGCCAGCATCGGCGATGACGGCGCGATCAGCCTTGATGAGCCGGAGACGCTCCACACCGCCGATCACGCCAGCTTCCAGACCGCTTGGCAGGCCTTTCGCACACGCAAGGGCGGCAGGCTGCCCGCAGCGGTCAGCATGGCAATTGCAGGGCCAGTCGGCAGCCCCGGCAACCTCAATCCGGTGATCCGCTTCACCAACAATCCGTGGATCATCCGCCCGGCGCTCATCAACGAGAAGCTGGAGGTGGAGCGCTTCACCCTTGTCAATGATTTCGCCGCGGTCGCCCATGCGGTCGCGCGAGCCGATGACAGCCAGTTCCTGCACCTCGCCGGCCCCGAAACGCCGCTGGGGAGCGAAGGCACGATCAGCGTGCTCGGCCCCGGCACCGGCCTTGGTGTCGCGCATCTGTGGCGCTCGGGCAGCCAGTACCGCGTGCAGGCGACCGAAGGCGGGCATATCGACTTTGCCCCCTTGGACAGCATCGAGGACTCGATCCTCGCTCGGCTGCGCAGCCGCCACAACCGCGTCTCGGTGGAGCGCGTGGTGTCGGGACCCGCGATCGTCGACATCTATGAAGCGCTCGCCGCGCTGGAAGGCCGCAGTGTGCCCGAACTGGATGCGATCACCATCTGGGGCCTTGGCACCAGCGGCGAAGATAGCCTTGCTGCCGCTGCCGTCGACCGGTTCTGCCTGTCGCTAGGTTCGGCAGCGGGCGATCTCGCCCTTGCTCAAGGCGGCTTTGCCGGCGTGGTGATCGCAGGCGGCCTTGGCTATCGCATCCGGGACACGCTGCTAACCTCGGGCTTTGCCGCTCGGTTCAAGGCCAAGGGGCGGTTTGAAAGCCTCATGGCGAATATCCCGGTCAAGCTGATCGTCCACCCGCAACCCGGCCTGTTCGGTGCAGCCGCCGCCTTCGCCTCCGAACACGCATGAAGACGATAGCCTCCCTCGAAGCCCGATTGGGCGAACTGCACCAGCGCACGCGCGAAACGCCGCTGTTCAACCCGGTGTTCCAGCTCTCGCTCGACCTGTCGCGTGCGCTGGAGGGGGGCGAGCTGTCGCTCGATGATCTCTCCGCGCTCGTCGCCGAACTGGAATGCGACGGGCTGAAAGCGCGGGCTGGCAAGCTGCGCACCCTACTCGTTCCGTCTGCCGGAGCGATGCCGCTGGCGGGCGAAGATGAGGATTTCGAAGCCTTCGCGGCGCGCTGGGAACGCCCGCAGCTCCACGCCGTGTTCACCGCGCACCCGACCTTCCTGCTCGCGCCAGCACAGGCCGAAGCGGTTGCGGCCGCGGCATCGGGCGATGATGACGCAGCCGCCTGCGCCGTGCCATCCACCCGCACCGCCGTAACGCTCGATCATGAACACCGCGCGGCGATGGACGCCATGGCCCGCGCGCAGGACGCGCGCGATGTGATCGTTGCCCGCTTGCTGGAGGAAGCGCGCAGCCGCTGGCCGCAGGATTGGCGCGCGTTGCGCCCGATGCCATTCCGCTTTGCCAGCTGGGTAGGCTACGACATGGACGGGCGCACCGATATCGGCTGGCATACCTCGATCGCCTTCCGGCTACAGGAAAAGGCCGAGCGGCTGGCGCGTTACACCGCCAGTCTGGAAGCGATTGATGCAGCCCACCCGTTGCTCGCCGCTCTCATGCCCGCAGCTGCCTTTGCCGCTGCGCGGGCCGACGACTTCGCCGCTGACCTTGCCAGCGCAGAGGCCCTTGCCGCCGCTGCCAACCGCCTGACCACTCACAGCCCCGACAACCTGCTATCGCTGACGCCGCTGATCGCTGCGCTGGAAGCCGAGGCCGAGACAGCCGATCCCACCCGCGCCGTCCGCCTCCTCACCCTCGCCGCCGCGATGCGCGCTGATGGCCTCGGAATGGGCTGGATTCACTTCCGGGTGAACGCCAAACAGCTCCACAACGCCATCCGCCGCCGTCTCGCCGATGACGAGGCGATTGATCTGGCCAGCAAGGGCGCGATTGCGACGCTGCGCCGGATGGTGGATGAAGCCCGGCCCTTGCGCACCAATTTTGCCGCCCTCGCGACCGAAAGCTCGACCGCAATTCGCCAGTTCCTGGCGATGGCGCAAATCCTCAAGCATATTGACGCTGATGCCCCGATCCGGATGCTGGTGGCCGAGTGCGAACAGCCCGCCACGGTGCTCGCCGCGCTCTATTTCGCCAAGCTGTTCGGGGTGGAAGGCAAGGTCGATGTCTCGCCCTTGTTCGAGACCGAGACCGCGCTGGAACATGGCGGCCGGTTCCTCGATGCGCTGCTGGCTGAGCCCGCATACCGCGCCTATGCCAGAGCGCGTGGACGGGTGGCGGTGCAGACGGGTTTCTCGGACGCCGGGCGCTTCGTCGGGCAGGTCCCCGCCGCGCTCGCGATCGAGCGCCTTCAGGGCCGCCTTGCCGAAGCGATGGCCGCCAACGGCCTTGGCGATATCGCCGCGCTGGTGTTCAACACGCATGGCGAGAGCATGGGCCGCGGCGCGCATCCCGCTTCGCTCGCCGACCGGATCGAATGGCCGCTGTCCCCCTGGGCACGCCGCCGCTTCGCTCGCGCTGGCATCCGGCTGGAGCCCGAGGTCAGCTTTCAGGGCGGCGATGGCTACCTGTTCTTCGCCACACCCGAACTGGCGCTCGCCACCCTCACCCGCATCGCCGAATTGCGCCCGGCCGAAACCGACCTCGCCGCGCCCGCCGACCCGTTCTACCACCGCACCGATATCAGCCTCGATTTCTACCGCGCGGTGAAGGAGCATCAGGGCGATCACCTCGCCAGCCGCACCTATGCCCGCGCGGTGACGGCCTTCGGGCTTGGCCTCCTCAACCCCACCGGCAGCCGCGTCTCGCGCCGCCAGAGCGACATCAACGCCGACCGCGAGATGAGCCTGCGCCAGATCCGCGCGATCCCGCACAACGCGATTCTCCAGCAATTGGGCTACCCCGTTAACGTCATCGCCGGGATTGGCAGCGCGGCCGATGGCAACCGCGAAGAAATCGCCGCACTGCTGACCGATAGCCCGCGCGGGAGCCAGATCCTGCGGCTGGTCCGCTCCGCCAATGCGCTCGCCAGTATCAAAACCGTGGCGGCCTATGGCGAGCTGTTCAATTCAGCCTATTGGGCGAGCCGCACCTATCGCGGGACCGAAGATCACCTGGCAGGAAGCTGCGCGGCGCTGGCGGAATATCTCGTCGGCGATGATCGGACCGGGGTGTTCCGCCGCTTGGCCTCGCGCCTCAGGATTGATGCGATCAAGCTGCACCGCCTGACCGATCTGCTGCCGGATGAAGCGCCGAGCGAAGCGCGCGAACACGTGCGCCGCCGCATCGGGGTGCTTCAGGCACTGCGGCTGGCACTGCTCCAGCATATGTTCCTGAAAGCGGTGGCCGTCCCCGCCTTCAGCCGCGCCAATGACATCAGCCGGCGCGACGTGATCGAGATGGTCATGACCTTGCGCGTCGAGGAAGCCCTCGCGCAGCTGCGCCGCGCCTTTCCGGTGCGGATACCCGGCCCGCGCGATTTCCCCTTGGATGAGCCAAGCGATTACCCGGACGGCGGCGAGGAAGGCTACGGCGCGATCGAGCGTGACTTCATGACGCCCATCGCCCGCGCGCAGGAATTGAGCCTCAGGATCAGCACCGCGATTGCCAACGAATTTGGCGCGCACGGGTAGAGACGGGATGGCGGCGCAGCCGCAGTAAGGTTCGCGCCAAGCAGCCAAGATGCTAAGATGTCAGGCACAGCCGCGCCCGTGTGCTCCCTCTTGGCATCCTTGGGGGCTTGGCGCGAACCCCTTGGAGGCCTGCGGCAGCAACGGCAGGTCGCCCCTTCACCAAACTTCGTTTGGTCCCCCTCCCCTGAAGGGGAGGATTTAGCGTGCCGTGCTCCCGCGCGCGACCAGCTTGACCGGGACGCGGCGGCGGGCGGCTTCGCCTTCGTCGAGCACCGCCTCGACCAGCGCCACACCGGCCTCCGCTGGATCAGGCGCAATGGTGGTCAGCGGCGGGCGGCTGAAGCGGCCTGCAACCAGATCGTCGAAGCCCATAACGCCGAACTGCTGCGGCACCGCAATATCGGCAGCGGCGAAGGCTTCCAGCGCGCCCAGCGCCATCGCGTCGCAAGCGGCGAACACTGCGTCAATATCCTCTCCCCGTTCGATCAGGCGGCGCGCGGCGCGGCGGCCTTCCTCTTCGCGGGTGGGGGCATTGACGGTCGGGGCCAGACACGGCTCCAGCCCGGCGGCGCGCATCGCTTCGGCATAGCCTTCATAGCGTTCGGTGAATTGCACCTGCGGGGTGTTCAGCGCGCCGAGGAAGCACGGACGGCGGTATCCGGCGGCGAGCAGGTGCTCGACCGCAAGCCTTCCGGCAGCGCGGTTGTCCGAGCGCACCCAGTCCAGCTCGTCAAAAGGCGATCCCCAATAGGCCACCTTGCGCCCATCGCCATCGAGCGCACGGAAATGCTCCCACGCGGGTGCATTGGTGGTGGTGCCGATCACCACGAGGCCATCGGCGCGGCCCTGTTCCTGATAATGGCCAAAGAAATCCTCGGGGCGCGCCTGGAAGCTCACTAGCGTCTCGAACCCGCGTTCTGACGCGGCGACGCAGACGCTGCCGAGCAAGGCATAGGCGAAGGGATTGATGCTGGCGGCATTGTCGCCCTCACGGCAGATCACCACCACGGCCAGCGTCCCGGTCGATCCCCGGCGCAGCCGCGCGGCGCGTTCATCGACGAAGTAACCGAGCGCTTCGGCCGCCTCGATCACCTTGCGGCGGGTGGCTTCGGCAATGGCGGGCGAGCCGGACAGCGCGCGGCTGACCGTCGGCTGGCTAACGCCTGCCCGCTCCGCCACATCGAACGATGTCGGCCGTCTGCGTGATCCCCCGCTCATGCCTCAGGCTTCTAGGGCGGGACGGTGCGCAGGCGCAAGGCACACATGCATTGCTATTCGCACTGGATTTGTGCGCGAGGGTCTTGCAAATCGGAAGCAGCGCGCGGATTGTGAACGTTAGCAGAAAAGATTTGGCGCTAAGGGAGAGAGCGACAATGGCAATGGCACCGGGTGTGGGCGCGGCGACCGCCGTGGGGGATGGCGCGAGCGACGATCGCCAGGTGCATGCCCCGGGCCTCAACTATTTCGTCTTCGCGCTGTTCTTCATCTTCGGCGGCATCACCAGCCTTAACGATGTGATCCTGCCCAAGCTGCAGGAGCTGTTCACGCTCAGCTATACAGAAGCGATGCTGGTGCAGTTCTGTTTCTTCACCGCATACCTGCTGATCGGCATCCCCGGCGCAGAGCTGGTCAAGCGCGTTGGCTATATGCGCGGCGCGGCGGTCGGGCTGCTGACCATGATGTGCGGGTGCCTGCTGTTCATTCCCGCCAGCCAGACCGCGACCTATGGCCTATTCCTCGCGGCGCTGTTCATTCTGGCGAGCGGCGTTGTGGTGGTGCAGGTTGTCACCAATCCGCTGATCAGCCTGCTCGGGCCGCAGAAGACGGTGCACAGCCGCCTGACTTTCGCGCAGGCGTTCAACAGCCTTGGCACCACGATTTTCCCGCGCGTCGGCTCGGGCCTGATCCTCGGCGGGCTGGCGGGCGTTTCGGCCAAGGAGCTGAGCGGCGCCGAGCTGGACGCCTATCGCACGGCGGAAAGCGCCGCGATTGTCTCAACCTATATCGGCCTAGCTGTGGCACTGGCGGTTATCGCGGCGGTGGTGTGGGTCTATCGCAACAAGCTGCCGCATGATGCCAGTGCCGCGCGCGATGCAGCGCTGACGACGCCGGGGCGTTATGTGGCGGGTCTGGCACCCATCATCATCGGTGGCTGGATGGTGATCCAGGGCAATGAACTGCCCGGCATTGCCCTGCTGATGGCAGGCCCCGCGATCTGGTTGTGGGGCAACCCGCTGCTGACGCGCACGCGGTTCTCTTTCGGGGCGGCCTGCATTTTCCTCTACGTCGGCGCGGAAGTCGCGATCGGCTCACTGATCGTCGGCTATCTGATGCAAACCCACGTCATGGGCCTGACCGAACGGGCTGCGGGCGACCTGATCTTCCTCTACTGGGGCGGCGCGCTTGTTGGCCGGATTATCGGATCGGCGGTGCTCCGTTATGTGAGCCCCGGCCTGGTGCTCGTCGGCGTTGCCGCGGGCGCGATCCTGCTGGTGCTGTTCTCGACCAACATGACCGGCACGACGGCGGGATACAGCCTGCTGGCGGTGGGCCTGATGAATTCGATCATGTTCCCGACAATCTTCAGCCTCGCCTGCGAAAAGCTAGGCCTGAAGGCGGCCGACGGTTCCGGGATCATCAACATCGCGATTTTCGGTGGCGCGGTGATCCCGCTGCTGACCGGCATTCTGGTCGATGCCAGCGGCAGCATCGGCACGGCGATGATCCTTCCGATCACTTGCTATGCGATCATCGGCGCCTTCGGTTTCTATGCCCGCAGGCCCGCCGTCGATACCGCAACATTTGAATAAGTATGCGCCGGACTGGCGGATAATTCCTCGCGCGCCTAGGTAGGGCGCTCGGAAAAAAGGGCCATCCGCCATGAGCTTCACCGCTGACCGCCTGCTGCTGTTCGGAGCCACCGGCGATCTTGCCCAGCGTATGCTGTTGCCCAGCCTGTTCGCGCTTGATGCCGACGGGTTGCTCGCGCCCGATCTCAAGATCATCGGGACAGCGCGTAGTAGCATGTCCGACAGCGAATACCGCAACTTCGCCCGCGCGGCGCTGGAGAAGTACCTGCCCGCCGACCGGCGCGGGCGGATGGCGGAGTTCATGAACCGCCTGTCCTACCAACCGCTCGATGCGACGACGCTGGAAGGTTATGACGCGCTCGCTGCGAAGGTTGGCACGCCTGCGCGCGGCCTCGCAATCTTTCTCTCGACCGCGCCGAGCCTGTTCGGCCCCACCATCAGAGGCCTGCAATCGGCGGGGCTGACAGGCGAGAATGTGCGGATGTGTCTGGAAAAGCCGCTCGGCACGGATCTCGCCACCAGCCGCGAGATCAATGACGCGGTGGCAGGCGCCTTCCCCGAAAGCCGGATTTTCCGGATCGATCACTATCTCGGCAAGGAGACGGTGCAGAACCTGCTCGCGCTGCGCTTTGCCAACCTGATGTTCGAGCCGCTGTGGAACGCGGCGCATATCGACCATGTGCAGATCACCGTCGCCGAGACGGTCGGCCTCGAAGGGCGCGTCGCCTTCTATGACGATGCCGGCGCGATCCGCGACATGGTGCAGAACCACATGCTCCAGCTGCTGGCGCTGGTGGCGATGGAGCCGCCCGCGCATTTCGATGCGACCGCGGTGCGCGACGAGAAGGTCAAGGTGCTGCGCGCGCTGCGCGCCGTGGGCTCGAACGAGACCGTCACCGGCCAGTACCGGGCGGGCGCAATCGGCGGTCAGGCCGTTCCCGGCTACGACGAGGAGCTGGGCAAGGACAGCGACACCGAAACCTTCGTCGCGATCAAGGCGCATGTCGACAACTGGCGCTGGAAGGGCGTGCCCTTCTACCTGCGCACCGGCAAGCGGATGCCCAAGCGCGTCACCGAAATCGTGATCCAGTTCCGCTGCGTGCCGCACTCGATCTTCGCCGGAAAGGGCGCGACGATGCAGCCCAACCGGCTCGTCATCGGCATCCAGCCCGAAGAGAACATCACCTTGTCGCTGATGGCCAAGGTGCCGGGCCTCGACCGCGAGGGCATCCGCCTGCGGCAGGTGCCGCTCAATATCGCGATGCCCGATGTGTTCAGCGGCGCGGTGCGGCGGATTGCCTATGAGCGCCTACTGCTCGATCTGGTTGAGGGCGATCAGACCCTGTTCGTGCGCCGCGACGAGGTCGAAGCGCAGTGGGAGTGGGTCGATGCGATCCGCGCCGGGTGGGAGGCGGAAGGCCTCACCCCCAAAACCTATACGGCCGGTAGCTGGGGCCCGAGCGCAGCCATCGCGCTGGCTGAACGCGACGGAGTGACGTGGCATGAGTAACCTCAACGACACCCTCCACAAGGTGACGCAGCGGGTGATCGAGCGATCGAGGCCGACCCGCAGTGCCTATCTCGACCTGATCCGCCGCGAAGGCGACAATATGGGCGAGCGCAGCGCGGTGTCCTGCTCAAACCTCGCCCATGCCTATGCTGGCGCACTGGAAGATCAGGCGACGCTGGTATCGGGCCGGGGCGCGAATATCGGGATCGTCACCAGTTACAACGACATGCTGAGCGCCCACCAACCCTATGGCCGCTACCCTGACAGGCTGAAGATCTACGCCCGCGAAATCGGCGCGACGGCGCAGGTCGCTGGCGGCACCCCGGCGATGTGCGACGGAGTGACGCAGGGCGAGGTGGGCATGGAGCTGTCGCTGTTCAGCCGCGATGTGATCGCGTTGTCGGCGGCAGTGGCCTTGAGCCACGCGATGTATGACGGCGCGCTGATGCTCGGCATCTGCGACAAGATCGTGCCGGGGCTGCTCATGGGCGCGCTGCGCTTCGGCCACCTGCCGACGATCTTCGTGCCCAGCGGCCCGATGCCGACCGGTATCCCGAACAAGGAAAAGCAACGCGTCCGCCAGCTTTATGCCGAAGGCAAGGCGACCCGCGCCGAACTCCTCGCCAGCGAGATGGCGAGCTACCACTCGCCCGGCACCTGCACCTTCTTCGGCACGGCCAATTCTAACCAGATGATGATGGAGATGATGGGCCTGCACATTCCGGGCAGCGCCTTCATTCAGCCGGGCACGCAGTTGCGGCAGGCCTTGGACCGTGAGGCGGTGCACCGTGTCGCAGCGCTGGGGCGCAAGGGTGACGACTACCGCCCGCTCGGCCTGTGCGTGGACGAGAAGGCGGTGATCAACGCCGCCATCGGCCTGCTGGCGACGGGAGGCTCGACCAATCACGCGATCCACCTGCCCGCCATGGCGCGCGCAGCGGGCGTGATCTTCGACTGGGATGACCTTTCCGAACTGTCCCACGCCGTCCCGCTGATCGCACAGGTCTATCCCAATGGCTCGGGCGATGTGAACAATTTTCACAACGCAGGCGGCATGGGCTATGTCATTGGCGAGCTGCTGGAGGCGGGTCTGGCCCACCCCGACATTCTCACTGTCGGACGCGGCGATTTCTCCGATTATGCGCGTGAACCCGGGCTTGAGGGCGAAGAACTCGTCTGGCGCGAGGTTGGCCCTAGCATGGACGACACCATGCTCCGCCCGGTCAGCAATCCGTTCAAGCCCGATGGCGGGATGCGGCTGCTGCAAGGCAATCTCGGCCGCGCCTGTTTCAAGACCTCTGCGGTCGATGAAAGCCGCTGGACCATCGAAGCGCCGTGCCGCGTGTTCGAGGATCAGGCGAGCGTCGCTGCCGCGTTCAAGGCGGGCGAGCTTGACCGCGACGTTGTGGTCGTCGTGCGCTTCCAGGGGCCGCGCGCCAACGGGATGCCGGAACTTCACAAGCTGACCCCGGCGCTGGGCGTGCTTCAGGATCGCGGGTTCAAGGTCGCGCTGGTCACCGATGGGCGCATGTCAGGTGCTTCGGGCAAGGTTCCGGCTGCGATCCATTGCACCCCTGAAGCATTGGGCGGCGGCCCGCTGGCGCGGCTGCGCGATGGCGATGTCGTGCGGGTCTGCGCGGCGACGGGCGATCTCAACACCGATGCCGACTTGGCAAACCGCGAACCTGCGCGCGATCCGATTCCAGACAGCGGTACGGGCCGCGAATTGTTCGGCATGATGCGCCGCTTCGCTGACGGAGCCGAACAAGGCGCTTCTGCGATGCTGGCCACCGGAGGTATGTAACCCATGAATATCGACGCCATCATGCGCACTGCGCCGGTGATCCCGGTGATCGTGATCGACGATGTTGATCACGCCGTTCCGCTGGCCGAGGCGCTGGTGGCGGGCGGATTGCGGGTGCTCGAGGTCACATTGCGCACCCCCGCGGCGCTCTCTGCGATCCGGGCGATGAAGCAGGTGCCGGGCGCGATTGTCGGCGCGGGCACCGTGACCGGGGTTCCCGATCTCAACAAGGCGCTGGCGGCAGGCGCTGAATTCATCGTCTCCCCCGGCCTGACGGAGAAGCTCGGGAAGGCGGCAGTGGCGGCGGGTGTGCCGTTCCTTCCCGGTATCGCGAATGCGGGCGACATCATGCGCGGATTGGAATTGGGGCTCGACCGTTTCAAGTTCTTCCCGGCGATGGCGGCAGGCGGGCTTCCGGCGCTGAAAGCGCTCGCCGCGCCATTCGGCCAGTGCCGCTTTTGCCCGACCGGCGGGATCAGCTTGGACAACGCTGCCGAGTGGCTCGCTTTCGATCCGGTGCTGTGCGTCGGGGGCAGCTGGGTGTCACCCAAGGGCGCGCCGGACAAGCCGGTGATCGAGGCGCTGGCACGCGAGGCTTTCGGCTTACGCTAAGGCCCGCTGCGCGAGCATCATCGCGCCGGTGATCCCGGCATCGCCGCCGAGCCGCGGGCGGATAACGCGATGGCGAGCGGTGCCGGGCAGGTAGCCTGCATCAAGCTCACCGGCGCGCTGGGCGACCCGCTCGACGAGGCCGGGCGTGTTCGCCACGCCGCCGCCAACCACCACTTCCTCAACCGCAACGCTGGCGAACAGCACGTGGCAGGCTTGCGCGATATAGTAGGCGATGATCGCGTGGCCGGGGTGATCATTGGGCAGTTGCGAGAGGGACGTCCCCCAGCGCGCCATGATCGCCGGGCCGCTGGCGAGGCCTTCGAGGCAGTCGCCGTGGCTCGGGCAGGTGCCGGGGAAGTCGCGGTCGTCCGGGTGACGGCGCGGGTAGATATGGCCGACTTCTGGGTGGGCGATGCCGTGGACCGGCTGGCCATCGAGCACCATCCCGCCACCGATGCCGGTGCCGACAGTGAGATAGGCGAGGCTTCCCCCCATCGATCCGGACGCTGCATGCTCAGCCAGAGCTGCCGCGTTGACATCGGTGTCGAACCCCACCGGCACGCCCAGCGCTCTGGCGAAATGGCCTGCGATGTCGCAATCTGCCCAACCCGGCTTGGGCGTGGTGGTGATGAAGCCCCAGCGCGGCGAGGTGCGATCCAGGTCAACCGGACCGAAGCTGCCGATGCCGAGCGCGGTAATCCCGCCCTGCCCTGCCAGCCAGTCCGCCGCCTCGGCCAGCGTGGTCTCGGGATCACGGGTCGGGATGGTGTGGCGCGCGGCGATCCGGTCAGGCGAAGGGCCAACCGCAAGCACGAACTTGGTGCCACCCGCCTCGATCGCGCCCAGCATCAGGCGACCTGCTCTGCCGTGTGGACACTCGCCCGGTCGCCATCCAGCGCCAGCCGGAGCAGGGGCGCGGGTACGCCGCCAAAACTGCCATCGGGCAGCACATCGACAAAGCTACAAACCGTCAACGAGGCATCGACGAACCAGCTATAGGTCTGCAACGGCCGGTCAACCGGATTGGCAAGCACCAGTCCCGTTCCGTTCAACGGCCGCCACGGGCCTGCCATGCTGTTGGCCACCATCCCGTACAATCCCCCCGGCGCATGGCGCAGATCGGGCGCGAAGGTCGCCGTCTGCGTCGACCAGAAGGCGTAGTAATGTTTCGCGTGATACACCAGATGGGCGCGCTCCAGCTCATTGTTGACGCCCTCTGCGTGCAGGCAAGGCGGCATCAGGATCCATCCGTTTGCGCCCTTCAGCGCCAAGCCAAACGCCCCGTTGAACGCGCTGCCGGACCCTGCGAGCGAGGCGGTAAAGGCGAGGTATTCACCGCCATCAGCCGGATCACGGAAATAGGCCGGATCGCGGAACGCCTTGATCTTCCCGGCCTCACCCTCATGGGCGTCGGCAGGCATGTAATGCGGGCCATATCCCGTCACCAGCGGGGTAGGAAACGCCCATTCGGCAGGCCAGCCATCCGCACCCAGCGGCGCGCTGGCCGACCACAATTCCTGCTGGTAGCCCCCGGCCTTCTCGGCCGTTCCGGCGGCGGTGAAGAACAGTGTGACCGCGCCTTGATCGAGCAGCGCGGAGCCTGCCCATTCGCGTTCATAGGGGACTTCAAAATCGGGCAAGACCGGGCCGCGATCATGCCAAGCATCGCCCAGGCGCTCAATCCAGTGGATCTTCGCTTCGAAATGGCGGAGCGCCGGATCGCCGCGATCGGGCGCGGTCAGGGCCACCCACAGCTCCCGCCCGGCGATCAGCGTGCGCGCGCCGTGCGCGTCCTGCACCGGCCACATGTCCCAGTAGAGCCGCCCTGCATCGAGACCCGAACGGTCACGCGCCACCACCGGTGGGATCACGCCGCCCTGCCCCGGCTTAATCCGGCCCACGTGATCGGCTGTCCAGGCGCTCGTCATGGCGGCAATCTATCCCAATTCGTGCAACAAGAAACAGGCTGGCCGCCGGGGAGAATGGCGGCCAGCCCGTGTGCTTCGGGTGAGGCTCCTAGAAGTCGAACCGCACCGAAGCGAGTACCGTGCGCCCGGCAATCGAGCGCGCCCGCACGATGCCATTGGCGGGAATCGAACCTTCCTCCGCCTCGGTGAAGCCGGTGGCGTTGAACAGGTTCTGCGCGTTCAGACCCACCTCGATCCGCTCAATCGGGCGGAAGGCCAGGAAGGCATTCACCTGCGCAAAGGCCGGCAGCACCAGATCATTGTTGTCCTGCGTGAAGCTTTCGGTGGTGCCGACCACGTTGGCGCCGATGGTGAACATGTCGGCGTCATATTGGGCGGTCGCCTGATAGACGAGATCGGCCTGACGGCGCGGGGTGTTGCCGATGGTATTGGCCGCCAGCGCGTCGACAATCTCGGCATCGGTCCAGGTTGCCCCTGCCGACAGCGTGAACGGGCCGGTGCGATAGGCGCCTTCCAGTTCGATCCCGTAGGCTTCGTATTCGGTGTCGAACAGTTCCAGCGGGGCCAGTTCGACATTGGTTTCCGCCGTCTTGGCAAAGAACCCGGTGGCGAACAGCGACAGGCCATTGGCCTGATACTTCAGACCCATTTCCAGCTGATCGACCGTGGCAACCACGCCCTGATCGCCGCCCGGCAGGCTGCCATCGACCGCGCTCACCGCGGGCGAGAACAGCGAGCGATCCGCCGTGTGGCGGCCGCCCTGACTGTAGCGCGCGAACACGCCCAGATCGTCAGTCACGAGGTAGTTCGCGCCCAGCGAGAAGCTGAAGTAATCGAACTCGTAATTGACGGGCCGCGCATTGCCGAGCGGCAGGATCGCGGTCTGCGCTTCGGCCGGGCTGATCGTGCCGTTGCGGTCGAAATCGAAGCTGCCGATGCCGGTGCCAAAGCCGCTGTCCGATCCGGTGATCGTCCCGCTGGCATCGCCGTAGTCGTAACGGATCGAGGCATCGATGGTCAGGCGGTCCAACTCCAGCGAGAGCGAGGCAAACGGCGCATAGGTGCTGTAATCGACATCATAATTCCGGCGGCAGCAATTGCCGAAGAAGCTGGCGCTGTAACCCACCGTACCGTTCTGCGTGACGAGGTTGCCGCCCGCATTGCGGATGTCGACCAGCACGGCCTGCCCGTCGCCCTGAACGGTCTGGACCTGGCTGGTCCACACCCAATCGGTGTTGATCGTCTGGCGCGACAGGTAGAAGCCGCTGGTGAAGTTGGCCGTGCCGCCGCCAATGTCGAACGCCTTGTTGACGCGGAAATCATTGGTGACGTTGTCGAGGCTGTTCAGACGAACGTTGAACACCACGATATTGGCGAGGAGCCCATTGCCGCCGATGGTCGAAGCATTGGCGGTCTGCCCGGCGTTCGGCCCGCTGGCGAAAACGATGCTGGAACCCGCCCCGCCGATGCCATTGGCAATGTTCTGTGCGGTGTCCGCGCCCGCCGGGAAGGGCGACTGGAAGCTGCCCGAATTGTCGGCAAAACGGAAACGGTTGGTCAGCGTCCAGCCGCCACCCACATCAATCTCGCTCTCGATCCCGAAGGCGAGGCTTTGCACCGACAGGCCATCGCGGAAATCGTAGCTCGCCGGGTTGTTGTTGCCGTCGAGCGACTGGGCCGGCGTCAGGAACGGGCTGTAAAGCGATGCGGTGCGAGGATCGAAGCCGGCAATCGCCTGATAATCGGGGTTGCCGCCGCTGCCCGTCACCCGCACGGGCTGCGGCAGGATGGTGGGGGTGCGGTCGTCGAGATACTTGGCGTGGAAGCGGATGTAGCCGCCGTCGAATTCCTTGGTGATGTTGGCCTTGATCTGGCCGCCGTCATAGCCGTTGTAGCCGATGTCGCGCGGGCCTTCTCCGGTGCGGTAGAAGCCGCCGACGTGGAAGTAGAGATCGTCCGCGAGCGGCGCGCCGTAATCGAAATCGAGCCGGTAACTTTCGAAATCGAGGCCGACAGAGCCCTGGATCGCGCCGCCTTCCTGCTCGCCGGTCTTGGAGATGAAGTTGATCACCGCGCCCGGCGCGTTCGAGGCGAAGGTCGAGGCCGAACCGCCGCGCACCGCTTCGACGCGGGCGACCGAGCGGTCGGCACGCAGGAAGTTGTCGGCATTGCCGAAGATGATGTCGCCGAATTCGAGGATCGGCAGACCATCTTCCTGAAGCTGGATATAGCGCGCACCGCCGGTCGAGACGGGAATACCGCGCACCGCGATATTGGCGTTACCCTCACCGCCGGAAGCTTCCGAGCGGATGCCCGGGATCTGGCGGATAAGGTCAGCCGAAGACGGCGCAGCAAGGTTGGTGATCGCCTGCGACCCGATGGTGCTGACCGAGACCGAGCTTTCGATCCGGTTCTGCCCGCGGGCCACCGCCGTGACGATGATTTCCTCGCCCTCGGTTTCGGTCGCGGCATCGGTGGCGGCAACATCCTGTGCCAGAGCCGGGCTCATCAGCAGGCTCGACACGGCTGCACTGGCGCAAAGCGCGGTACGCAATTTCATGGCTTTCTCTCCTCTCGGGTGCGCGCTTCTTTGGCGACGACGATGCAGACCTAACTTTCCTGCAAACGATTGCAACAGGAATCTTGCAATCGTTTGCAAATTGCGTGGAATCATGTCACTCCAAAAGCACAGCGCGGCGACATGATCGTGCGGAATAGAGGATCGGAGAGGCGGACATGATCGATAAGCCACGGCTTTCGTTGCTGCGAATCATCGAAATGAACATCGGTTTCTTCGGCTTGCAGTTCAGTTTCGGGCTGCAACAGGCCAATATGGGGCCGATCTACGGCTTCCTCGGCGCGGACGAGGCGACAATGCCGCTGCTGTGGCTGGCAGGCCCGATGACCGGGCTGCTGATCCAGCCGATTGTCGGCGCGATAAGTGACCGCACCAACACCCGCATGGGCCGCCGCACGCCTTACTTCCTGATCGGCGCGGTGATCTGCACGCTCTCGCTGTTCGCCATGCCCTACTCCAGCACCCTGTGGATGGCCGCCAGCCTGTTGTGGATCCTCGACGCGGGCAACAACATCACGATGGAGCCATACCGCGCCTATGTGGCTGACAGGCTGGCGCCCGACCAACGCTCAACCGGATTCCTCACCCAAAGCGCCTTTACAGGGCTGGCACAAACCCTGTCATACCTTGCACCAAGCCTGCTTACCGCGGTCGTGGCGCGCGATGTGCTCGACGCCAACGGCGTTCCGGTGATCGTGCGGATTGCCTTCGTGATCGGCGCGATCCTGTCGATCTCAACCATCGTGTGGTCGGTGTTCCGGGTGCGCGAGCTGCCGCTTTCGCCAGAGGAGGAAGCGGACCTTGTCGCCAAACCGCTTACCATCCGCTCCACCTTCGCCGAGATCGGCGCCGCGATCCGGGAAATGCCGCGTCCGATGCGCCAGTTGGCGGGGGCGATGCTGTGCCAGTGGTATGCGATGTTCGCGTACTGGCAGTACATCACCTTTGCCGTGGGCCGCAGCATCTACAGCACCAGCGATCCCGCCAGCACTGCCTTCCGCGAAGCGACGCTGACCGCGCAGCAGGCGGGCGCCTTCTACAACTTCATCGCCTTCCTAGGCGCGCTGGTGCTGATCCCGGTGGTCAAGCGTTTCGGGGCGCGCCATGTCCACGCAGCGTGCCTGGCCGCTTCGGGCGCGGCGATGCTGATGATTCCGGGAGCCTCGACCCCTGCCGCCTTGTTCGTGCTGATGCTCGGCATCGGGATTGGCTGGGCCGGAATGATGGGCAACACCTATGTCATGCTCGCCGACTGCATCCCGCCGCAGCGCAACGGGATCTATATGGGCATCTTCAACCTGTTCATCGTCATTCCCATGCTGATCCAGACGCTGACCATGCCGCTGATCTATCGCCCACTGCTGGGCGGCGATCCGCGCCATGTGCTGATGCTGGGCGGCGTCTTGATGCTGGCGGGCGCGCTGGCTACGCTGCTGGTTGATGCGGGGCACAGGCAGCCGCGCACGCAGGGGCTGGCGACAAGCTGACGATGGACGAGGACAAGACCACCCGCGTGACGGTGCGCAACATCACCGATCTGGCGCGGCTGGCGGGGGTCTCGCCCGGCACGGTGAGCCGCGCGCTGGCGGGCAAGAGCCTCGTCAACACCAAGACCCGCGAAAAAATCGAAGCGCTCGCGCGCGAACACGGCTTCCGCCCCAACCAGATGGCGAGCGGATTGCGCCGTCAGAAGACCGGGGTGATCGGCGTGGTCATCCCGCTCGGCCATGACAGCCGCCAGCAAATCTCCGACAGCTTCTTCATGACCCTGCTCGGCCACCTCGCCGACGAACTGACGCGCGAAGGCTATGACCTGATGCTGCGCCGGGTGGTGCCGGAGGACGATGCCGACTGGCTCGACCGGTTCATCGGTTCGGGCATGATCGACGGGGTCATCGTGATCGGCCAGTCCGACCAATTCGACCGGATCGAGGATGTCGCCGATGGGTACGGCCCGATGGTGGTGTGGGGCAACCACACTGAAGGTCAGCGGCACTGCGTGGTCGGCACCGACAACCGCTTGGGCGGAAGACTGGCGGCAGAACGCCTGATCGCCGCCGGAGCCACCCGTCTCGCGTTTCTCGGCGACACCACCGCGATGGAATTCGCCGCGCGGTTCGCCGGGGCGCAGGACATTGCCGCGCGCATGGGCTTGCCGCCGATCATCACCCTCCCCACCCACCTCTCACCCGACCGCGCGAGCGAGGAGATCGCCCAGCACCTCGCCGCCCGCGCCAGAGACATCGACGGGATTTTTGCTGCCACCGATACGCTCGCCGCGCTGTGCCTGACCGAGCTTCGCGCCTGCGGGATCGCCGTGCCGGGTGACATAAAGCTCGCCGGGTTCGACGATCTGCCGATCGCGCGTCAGACCGTCCCGCCGCTCACCACCGTACGGCAGGACATCGCGACAGGCGCGCGCGGGCTGGTCGATCTGCTGCTGCGTCGACTGGCGGGTGAGAAGACCGAAAGCCTCGTCCTGCCACCACAGCTGGTCGTGCGCGCCACCGCCTGAAGCCCTGCGCACGGTATGCAAACGCGCCCGCTTGCCGTACGGACGCAGGCATGGACATGGCTGATCTCTTGCAACGCTATTTCGGCACCCGCGACCTGGACGCCGTATCTCCGGCCGCCCTGCCTGACGGGGTCGAGCGGATGCGGGTCGATTTCGGCATGACGCAGGACCGCGGGCAGCGCTTTGCCTTGTGGACACTGCTGATGGTGCTGGGCGATGCGCCTGATCTGGATGTCGCTTTCGCCCATGAGGAAGACCGTGAGGCCGCGCGCAATCTGATGGATATGCTGGCCGCCGCCGCACCAGAATAGGTATAGCGGAACGCCTGCGTAATTTAATTGCAAGCCAAACACACCGAAACTGTGTAAGGGGCGCTCATCGACGCTCTGCGCGAGGTTGGCCTGGTGGCCCGATCCGCGCTCCGCTGTCCCCCTTATCTCTCCGCCTGCCCTCTGTGGCGGCGCTATTGTCTGAAAGCCTTTTCCCCATGCCATTTCCCCATATCGCCGCTGGCCTCGCCGAGGCCCTGGCCACACGCGGCTATGAAACGCTTACCCCGGTGCAGTCGGCTGTGCTCGAACCGGAAGCGCATGGGCGCGACCTGGTGGTCTCGGCGCAGACCGGCTCGGGCAAGACGGTCGCCTTCGGCCTCGCCTTTGCGGATCAGGTGCTGGACGAAGATGGCCGCGTGCGCCGCGCCTCTGGCCCGCTGGCGCTGGTGATTGCCCCGACCCGCGAATTGGCGCTGCAAGTCGCGCGCGAACTCGATTGGCTCTACAAGTCGGCAGGCGCGCGCATCGCCACGTGCGTGGGCGGGATGAACCCGCAGGTCGAACGCCGCGCGCTGGCAGGCGGTGCGAGCATCGTGGTCGGCACCCCCGGCCGCTTGCGCGATCACCTGGAACGCGGCGCGCTCGACCTGTCGGCGCTGTCTGCTGTGGTGCTCGATGAAGCGGACGAAATGCTCGACATGGGCTTCCGCGAGGAGCTCGAAGAAATCCTCGACGCGACACCGGAAGAGCGCCGCGTGCTGATGTTCTCGGCCACCATGCCGCGTCCGATCGAAGCCCTCGCCCGCCGCTATCAGCGCGATGCGCTGCGCATCCAGACCGGCGGCAGCGAGCGTGGGCATGGCGATATTGCCTATCAGGCGGTGACTGTCTCGCCTTCGGAAATCGAGAACGCGGTCATCAATCTGCTGCGCTTCCACGAAGCGGAAACCGCGATCCTGTTCTGCGCCACGCGCGACAATGTCCGCCACCTGCACGCGACCTTGCAGGAACGCGGCTTCGGTGTCGTAGCGCTGTCAGGTGAGCATTCGCAGCAGGAACGCAACCAGGCGCTTCAGGCTCTGCGCGATCGCCGCGCGCGGGTGTGCGTGGCCACCGATGTCGCCGCGCGCGGGATCGACCTGCCCTCGCTCAGCCTCGTCGTCCACGTGGAAATCCCGCGCGACGCCGAAACGCTCCAGCACCGTTCAGGCCGCACCGGGCGCGCGGGCAAGAAGGGCATCGCTGTCATCATCGTGCCCTTCCCGCGCCGCCGGCGGGTTGAATCGATGCTCCACCATGCCAAGATCAACGCCGAGTGGATCAATGCGCCCAGCCGCGAGGACATCATCGCGCAAGACCGCGTGCGATTGCTCGACAAGCTGATGCAGCCCGTCGAAGTCACCGATGGTGACCGCGAACTGGCCGACAAGCTGCTCGAAACCAAAAGCCCGCAGGAAATCGCCGCGATGCTGGTGCAGGCGCACCGCGCATCGATGCCCGAGCCGGAAGAGCTGCTGGCGCAGTCCGTCGATGCCCAGCGCGCGGCGCAGAAGGATCGTCACCGCGAAGGGTTCGAGGATACGGTCTGGTTCCGGATGGATATTGGCCGCCGCCAGAACGCCGATCCGCGCTGGGTGATGCCGCTAATCTGCCGCCGCGGGCACATCACTCGCAACGAAATCGGCGCGATCCGGATTGCTCAGGCAGAGACCTATTTCCAGATCCCCCGCGCCATCGCAGGCAAGTTTGCCGAAGCCATCGCGGCGACGGCGGGCAGCGAGGAAAACGGCGGCTATGTCGCTATCGAGCAATCGAACGAGCCGCCGCGCATGGCCGCCCGCGAGAACGCGAAGCGTGGCAAGCCCAACGGCCCTGCCCCGCAGCGCCCGTTCAAGCCCAAGCCCGTCGGTCCGGGTGCCGCCCCCGGCGCTGGCTTTGCCAAGCCGAAGCATTTCGCCAAGGCAGGCGGCAAGCCGCAAGGCAAGTTCAAGGGCAAGCCCAAAGGCCGCGATTAAACCCCGCTGGGGCGCTGGCCTACCAGCGGATCAGGCGGGGCACCATGATGCGGCCCAGCCCCGCCATCGCCAGCACCACCGTGCTGTGCCAGATGCCGATATGGACGATGTCATTGTCCGGGCAGTGGAGCGAGAAAGCGAAGGTGCCGAACGCACCCGCCGCCACGCCTGCGATGAGCCCCGCGCGGTCCGGCGCGGTCGGCGCGCCGCGCCGTAGCCACAGCACCAGCATTGCGAACACGAGGAGCGATGCGGCGCCGCCAATGAGCAAGCAATCTGTCCCGTGATCCATTTCCTGCGCCAGAGCCAAATGACCGCCTCGGCTCAGCCCCACAATCACCCCTGCGAGCGGTAGCAAACCGGCCATCACCGCCGCCCAGCGCCAGCCGCTATGATCGCTGCCGACCTGCGGGCGGCTCATCACCACCACCGTCACTGTCGCCGCCAGCGCGAGGCCGAGATAGAGCCCGGTGCTGACCAGATGCATCGGGTTGATCACGCCTGCCGCGAGATCAGCCCGCAAGCCGAACCGCGCAATGACGATCAGGGTCGCAACCGTCGCAGACCCCAGCGCCAGTGCCATGCCTGTCCCAAAGCGCAGCGGCTTCACGGGTTCCAATCCGTCCACCAGATTGGCGATCAAGGCATCGGAATTGCGCTGCATTGTCATTCTTTCTCGATCATATGGGCGAGCTTCTTCAGCCCCCGGTGAATGTTCACTTTGACGAGCGCTTCGCTCTGTCCGGTCGCTTGCGAGGCTTCGGCGATGCTCAGCCCTTCGATCTTCACCAGCGCAATCGCGCGTTCCTGCGCAGGCGTGAGCAGGCCGAGCAGCCGGTCCAAACTGATGCGCGCGGCGACGGCGGGTTCGTCGTCCGTGCCGATCAGCTCTTCGCGCAATTCATGCTCGTCAGCGCGGTACAGGCGGCGCAGGTGATCGACCCAGCGATAGCGGGCAATCGCGGCCAGCCACGGCAGGAATGGGCGCGAGGGATCCCACGAAGCGCGCTTGGTGTGGAGCGCGATCAGCGTTTCCTGCACCAGATCGTCGAGGCTGGCGGGTGCGATCCGGCGGCTGTAATAGCCCCGCAGCCAGCGCTGACACGCCTCCAGCAGCGCGGCATAGGCCTGCTTGTCGCCTTGCTGCGACAGCGCCATCAACCGGGCGAGCGAGGCTTCGTCGGCTCTCATGCCCGCCGGTTCGCCGCCGCCGTGCAGGCGGTTACACGGCACACGAAAAAGCCCCGCCCTCGGATGACCGAGAGCGGGGCGGTGTTCATGCTGGCCTGCGCCTCAACCGAGTGCGACGTGGCGCTTCATGTGGTGATCGACATTACCGAATTCGCTGTCGAAGATCGTCAGGCGCTTGAAGTAATGCCCGATGGCATATTCATCGGTCACGCCGTTGCCGCCGTGGATCTGGACCGCTTCCTGCCCGATCAGCCGCGCCGATTGCCCGACGCCGACCTTGGCGGCCGAGACCGCGCGCTTGCGCTCGACCTCGCCCGAACCCAGCCGCAGCGTGGCGAGATAGGTCAGCGACACGGCGGTTTCGTAAGCCGTGTACATGTCGACCATGCGGTGCTGGAGCACCTGGAAGCTGCCGATCGGCACGCCGAACTGCTTGCGCTGGCGGCTGTACTCCACCGTCATCGCATGGGCGACCTTCATCGCTCCGCAGGCTTCGGCGCACAGGGCAGCGATGGCTTCGTCGGTGACGGTTTCAATCAGCGCCAGCCCCTCGCCCTCGGCGCCGATCAGCGCGTCAGCGCCGACCGCGACGTTCTCGAAATAGACCTCCGCCGCGCGGCGGCCATCGACCGTCACATAATCGCGGGTGGTGATCCCGGCGGTGTCCTTGGCGACCACGAACACCGAGACGCCCGAGCGATCCCGCCGCTCACCGCCGGTGCGGGCGGTCACGACGAGGTGGCTCGCCCAGGGCGCACCGATCACGACCGCCTTGTGGCCGTTGATGACATAGCCTGCGCCGTCCTTCTTGGCGGTGGTTTCCAGATCGGCATAGTCGAACCGGCCGCGCGGTTCGGCATAGGCGAAGGCGAACACGGAAGACCCCGCCACGATCCCGCCGATATGCTCTTCCTTCTGCGCCGTGGTGCCGCCGTGCTTCAGGAAGCCGCCTGCACAGACCACGGTGGGGACGAACGGCTCGACCACGAGGCCTTTGCCGAACTCTTCCATGATGACCATCGCATCGATCGCACCGCCGCCAAAGCCGCCATCGGCTTCGCTGAACGGCATCCCGAGGATGCCGAGTTCAGCCAGCTGCGCCCAGACTTCGGGCCGCCAACCTGCGGACGAGGCAATCGCCTTGCGCCGGGTTTCCCAGTCGTACTGCTCACGCACCAGCCGCGACAGGCCATCGCGGACCATGTCCTGCTCTTCAGTGAAATTGAAATCCACGTATTCTCTCCCGTCGCTCGGCTCTTACAGGCCGAGGATCATCTTGGTGATGATGTTGCGCTGAATTTCGTTCGACCCGCCATAGATCGAAGTCTTGCGCATGTTGAAATAGGTCGCCGCCGCATGCTGCGCGTGAGCCGGGCCGACGGCATATTCGTTCGAGCCGGTGTCATTGGCGATGCTGCCATAATAGGGCGCGCTATAGGTGCCGACCGCTTCCAGCGTCAGTTCGGTAAGGCGCTGCTGGATTTCGGTGCCCTTGATCTTGAGGATCGAGCTTTCCGGCCCCGGCCCCTTGCCCGCCTGCTCGCCCGCCAGCGTGCGCAGTTCGGTGATTTCCAGCGCGGCGAGATCGATCTCGAGCTGGCTCACCTTCTTGGCGAAGTCGAAATCCTTGATCAGCGGCTGGCCGTCGAGGGTTTCATGGGTCGCGATCTCGCGCAGCTTTTCCACGCCGCGCTTGGAGCGGGCGACGCCGGCGATCCCGCTGCGTTCATGGGCGAGCAGGAACTTGGCATAGGTCCAGCCCTTGTTCTCGACCCCGACAAGGTTCTCGACCGGCACGCGCACGTCGGTGAGCCAGGTCTCGTTGACCTCGTAGCCGCCGTCGAGCAGCTTGATCGGCTTCACTTCCACGCCCGGCGTCTTCATGTCGACGAGGATGAAGCTGATGCCTTCCTGCTGCTTGGCCGAAGGATCGGTGCGGCACAGGAAGAAGCCCCAGTCGGCGTGCTGGGCGAGCGTCGTCCAGGTCTTCTGGCCGTTGATGACATAGTGATCGCCGTCACGCACGGCGGTGGTCTTGAGGCTGGCGAGGTCCGAACCCGCGCCCGGTTCCGAATAGCCCTGACACCACCACACTTCGCCGCTGCGGATGCCGGGCAGGTGCTTGGCCTTCTGCTCTTCCGAGCCGAAGGTGTAGATCACGGGGCCGACCATCGAGACGCCGAAGGGCAGCGGCATGAAGGTGTTGGCGCGGGCGTTTTCTTCCGACCAGATGTAGCGCTGCGTCGGGGTCCAACCGGTGCCGCCATATTCGACCGGCCATGCGGGCACGGACCAGCCCTTTGCGCCGAGGATCTTGTGCCAGGCGACCATTTCCTCGCGCGTCATGTCTTCGCGCATGCCGAAATCGCCCAGCTCCTTGGGGTGATTTTCGGCGATGAAGGCGCGGACTTCGTCGCGGAAGGCCTGTTCTTCGGGGGTGAATTCGAGGTTCATGGCTTGCTCTCTCCAGCAGATGGTCTGTGCTTTGCCATACGCTTTGTCATGCCCTGCGGACGCGGAAAAGAGGCAATTGCGCGAGGCGGCGTCGCCGTAGCGGCAAGGAGCGGGCAAACCTGCGCGGATGGGCTACGCGGGCGACGAATCGCTGGGTTCTCCACTGTAACCTGATCGTCATCCCGGCGCAGGCCGGGAACCAGAAGCGGCAGGTAATTCCCCATGCACCACTGGGCCCCGGCCTGCGCCGGGGTGACGGTGGGTGGGAGTCACACCTCCAGCGGCCCGTACTGGATATGCGGCGCATCATATCGGCCGCGCCGCTCGGGTTCCGCCTCATGCCGCGCGTTTCCTACACGCCTGCCATGCGCTATCGGTCGGGCGGCTCTTTTCCATCGTTGAACCAACCCATGCCATGCGAGGGAGCGAGAGGCCTCCCCCCCCCGCAAACCTGCAAAGTGTCAACTTCGCTTTCTGCAAGTAATATACGGGAATCTCAGCGAAAAATCACAAAATGGGCGCTTGACACCCTGTCAACTTTGTCAATTTCGCAGCGGAGTTCAGGCCGTCTGCATCACATCTCCAGCGGACCGTGCTGGATGTGCGGCAGCACATGGCGGGCGAACAGATCGGCCTCCTGCGCATGGGGGTATCCTGACAGGATGAATGCCTCGATCCCTTCGGCCTGATAGGCGCGCAGCTTGGCGAGCACCTGATCGGGCGTGCCGACAATCGCCGCGCCGCAGCCTGACCGCGCGCGGCCGATACCGGTCCACAGGTTCTCCTCGACAAAGCCGTCGCCATCCGCCGCGCCGCGCAATTCCTGCTGACGCTGGACTCCGTAGTTCTTGGCGTCGAGGCTCTTTTCGCGGATCGCGCGGCCGGCCTCGTCGTCGAGCTTAGACAGCAGGCGGTCGGCATAGTGCCGCGCCTCGTCCTCGGTCTCGCGGACGATGACGTGGGCGCGGTAGCCGAACTTCAGCGTGCGCCCGTAATTGGCGGCGCGCGCCTTCAGGTCAGCGATATTCTCGCGCACCTTGTCCATCGTGTCGGGCCACATCAGGTAGACATCCGCCGCCTCGGCTGCGCACTCGCGCGCCTCGTGACTGAGGCCGCCGAAATAGAACGGCGGGCACTTGCCGCTCAGCGTCGTAATGCGCGGGGGATCGAGCTTGAGTTTGTAGAACTCGCCGTCGAAATCGAGGTGTTCGCCATTGAGCAACGTCTTGACGATCTTCATGATTTCGGTGCCGCGACGGTAACGCGGGCCGCTCTCGATCTTCTCGCCCGGCATGTCGGAGGAGATGATGTTGACGTTCAAACGCCCGCCAGTGCCAGCCGCATTGGGGCCGAGAATGCGGTCAAGCGTGGCGATCCGGCGCGCCAGCTGCGGCGGCCAGTCTTCGCCCATGCGGGTCGCCCAGAGCAGCTTGATACGCTTGACCTGCGTAGCGACGGCAGCAGCGAAAATCGTGGTGTCGACGCCCAGCTGATAGCCCGAGGGCAGCAGGATATTGTCAAACCCGCCCTCTTCCGCGCGCAGCACGATGTTGCGGCAATGCTCCCAGCTTGACGCGAGGTAGGGATCGGGGACGCCGAGAAATTCGTAGTCATCGTCACACAGCGCGGAAAACCACGCGATTTCGCATTGTTGTGTCATCAGGGCAGCCTCTCTCCACGCGCGGCGACGAGCACCGCGTACCAATCCGTCCGAGTCCAGCGCACCGTGAGCGCAGTCGCACCTTCCGCAATCCGCTCGGCGTTCTGCGACCCGATGATGGGAATGATCCCCGCCGGATGCGCCATCAGCCAGCTATAGGCCGCGACCGTGCGCGAGACGCCCTGCGCCTCGGCCACCACATCCAGCGCGGCAGCCACCGCGGTCTCACGCGCTGTTTCCGGCGCGGTCAGCCTGCCGCCGCCCAAGGGCGACCAGGCCATCGGGGTCAGGCCCAGCATCATCGCCTGATCGAGTTCGCCATTCTCGAAGCAATCAATCCGAAGGGGGCTGATTTCCGGCTGGGTCGTCGCCAGCTTGGTGCCGAGGAAGTGGTTCAGCGCGGCGGTCTGGGCCATCGTGAAGTTCGAGACGCCAAGACTGCGGATCTTGCCGCTCGCCATCGCATCATCCAGCACCCGCGCCGTCTCCTGCGGATGGGCGAGAATATCGGGCCGGTGAATCTGCCACAGATCGACGTGATCGGCCTTCAGCCGGGTCAGTGAAGCGTCGATGGCGGCGCGCAGGTAATCGGCGCTCTGGTCATAGGGCAGCGGCGGGAGGATGCCGCCCTTGGTCGCGAGCACCATCCGGTCGCGCAGGCCCGGTTCGGCGGCCAGCACCTCGCCCAGCAGCGCCTCGGCATCGCCAAACCCGCCCTGCCCGTCAAAGCCATAGATGTCGGCGGTGTCGAGGAAGGTGATCCCAGCATCCAGCGCTGCGTGCACCAGTTTGGCAGCTTCGGCGACGGTGCGGCCATTTTCGGTCAGCCGCCACATCCCCCAAGCAATGGGAGACACCTCAATGCCGCTCGCACCAAGGGCGCGGGTGGCTGGTGGCAGGGGCAGTTCACTCATCTAGGATTTCCTCATTGGGGGAGCGACCGAGGCACGCTCGACAAGGTCATGGGGCAGGCGTTTGTGGGTGATGTCCCCGCCTGCGATCAGGATTTGGGTGGCGGTGCGCGCCAGATCGGCCATCGGCTGGCGGATCGTGGTGAGCGGCGGCCAGACGGTGCGCGCCAGCGTGGTATCATCGAACCCTGCAACCGACAGATCGCCCGGCACATTGATGCCGCGATCATGCGCAACTGCAAGCACACCGGCGGCCATATCGTCGTTTGAGGCGAAAATTGCAGTGGGGCGTTCAGGCTGATCGAGCAACACCTTCGCACCCGCCACGCCGGAATCGAAATCGAACTCGCCGTCGACCACCATCTGCGGCTCGAACGGGATGCCGACGCGGTCGAGCGCGCGGCGATAGCCGAACAGGCGGTCGTCCGAGGCCATGTGGTTGTTGTGGCCCTTGATGAACCCGATCCGGCGGTGGCCCGCATTGATCAGATGCGTGGTCATGTCGTCGGCAGCCTGCGCGTCGTCCATGAACACGCTGGAGGTCAGCGCATGGTTGGTCCCAGGCGAGATGCGCACGAAGGGAACGTCCATCGTCTCCAGGGCGCGCAGCACCGGATCGCAATCGGTGACCGGCGAGGAGAGGATGATGCCATCCACGTGGGTCTCGCTCACCAACCCGCGCACCTGATCGCCGACCCGCGGATCAGCAACGTCGACCGGCTGGGCGAGCAGGCGGATGCCGTTTTCCTGGCACACCTCCCAGCAGCCCTTCTGTATCTGGAACATGTAATAGGGGCTGTGGTTGTCGTAGATCAGCGCGACCTGATTGGACTTTGCGCCCGACAGGATGCGCGCGGCGACCGAAGGCCGGTAGTCGAGATCGGCCATCGCCTGCTCGACCTTCTCGCGCAGCGCATCGCTGACATAGGGATGACCGTTGAGCACGCGGCTGACGGTCTTGACCGCTACGCCCGCGCGGGCGGCCACATCCTTGATGTTGGCGCGGCTCATCGCGCAAGCTCTCCAAACAGAGTGGCGAAGGCGCTCGCGCAGCGGAAGAAAACCGGCGGCTCGCCGATGGGCGCCGCGACATCATGCCAGCCAGAGGCGAAGTCCGCGCCGTTCCAGATATGTCGCCATTCGCCTTCCGGCAGATAAACTCTCCGCATTACCGCCCCTGCTTCGATCACAGGCGCCACCATCAGGTCGGCACCATAAAGATACTGGTCTTGGATCGTGAACGTCTCATGGTCGAGCGGATAGTGGAGGAACAGCGCGCGCTGGGCCGGAAGGCCGGTGGCCTGCGCTTCGATCACCAGATGTTGAACATAGGACGCAAGGTGCGCGTGGACCTTACTCCACCTCACAAAGCCCTCGATCAGTTCGGCGTTGCTGTCGATCTGGAGATTGTCGTCAGGTCGATTGCCTTCGTGGGTGCGCATCACCGGGCTGAAGGCGCTAAGCTCGTACCAGCGCAGCAGCAATTCGGGGGAGCGGACATTACCGAACAGGCTAGTGTAGCCGCCGACGTCCGAGTGGCTGAAGGCATTGCCGACAAGGCCGGATGACAAGGCGGCGGTGATGACCGTACCGATGCCATCATGGCGGCTGAAATCGACCGACTGGTCGCCCGCCCACAAAAGCGGGCAATGCGCCTGCACCCCGGTGTGGCCGGCGCGCATGAACCACAGTATCTCGCCGGTCTTGCCGCGTGATGCGACAGCACGCGCGTTCACTTCCGCCCAGCGCACCGGCCAGTGGTTGTGCTCCTGCATCGGGTCGCCATCGTGGAGGCGCAGGTCAGTGGGGAGGTATTCGCCGAAGTCCGCCATCCACCCGTCGAGCCCGAAATCGAGCATCCGCTTGCCGATCACTTCCTCGGCGAACCATTCGGCAGCGTCGGGGTTGGTAAAATCGACTACGCCCGCATGGAACTCACCGAAATCGACCGCATAGGGTTCGTCGCTGTCGAGACATTTGGCGAAGTAGCCCTTGGCCGCAGCCTCGGGATAGAGCGGACCGTCGACCGCGAGATAGGGGTTCACATAGCCGAGGAAACGGATGCCGCGCGCTTTCAGCGCGGCGATGCGGGCGGGCAGATCGGGGTAGCGTTCCGCGTTCCACTGCCAGTCCCAGAACAATCGGCGTCCGAAGCTGGTCTCGCGGATGCCGACCCAGTCTTCGCACCACAAGCCGGAAATGGCGGCGCCCGCCTCGATCAGGGCTTCGAGCCGCTCGAAACTCGCGTCCCCCTGCTTGAGGCCGACGATGGCCCCACCCAATGCCCAATCGGGCAGCGCCTGAAGCGGGCCGAAGCGCGCGGCGAGCTGGCGGGTAAGCTCGGCCGGGGCGCCTTCGAACAGGTTGATCACCACTTCGCTCGACCAAACGTGGATGCGCAGTCGCCCCGGCTCGGTAGCATCGAGTTCGACATATTCGGCATTGGCGAGGCTCAGAGCCCAGCCGCCGGAGCACAGCACGGTCGGTTCGGGGTAATTGGTTGTCCAGTAGTCCCCGCCCGCGAAAGACCCATCGGCGCTCGCCTGATCGGTGAGCAACGTGCCGGGTTCGCGGCCGACTCCAGGTTCGCTTGTCCAGATCGGAAATGTGCGGCCGTTGAGAGCAAGATAGCTCATCTGCTCACCCCCGCCCCACAGCACATCGTCAGGGGCAAGCGTGAAGTGGAGAGTGATGCGATCTTGCCCGCTTAGCGAGGCTACAGTCAGCTGCGGTGCGTCGGGCGCAAGATTCAGCGCCACTTTCGCGGCGCCATCGGCACTGGAGAGTACCATCGCGCCCTCTCCCACCACTTCGCAGACAGACAGTGGCCTTGCTGCCACAGGGGTATCCGACAGGCGGAAATTGCCGCGCACCATCGTCACCAACGGATCACCAGAAGCCACGGATATTGCAGGATATTCAGGTCGATGACACAGCACGGCGCGCCCGGCCAATCGCAGGTCAAATCCCCCCTTGCATGGCGTCATTGCCACCATTTTCGTCCCAGGTTTCCTCACCGGGCTATCCCTTGACCCGTTGTGACACCGCTTGACAGATCGCGGCGGAAAGCGCAACCCGAGCGTCGAAAGATCGACCGCACGGGCGATGGTCTTTGCTATCGCCCGAAAGACCCGATCACGACGCAGGGGAGAGAAATACCATGTCCGCCACCACCCGTATTGCGCTTAAAACGCTCGCCATTTCCGCCAGCTCGCTGGCGCTGATGCACACTGCGCCGGCCATGGCGCAGGTCGAAGAAATCATCGTAACCGCCCAGAAGGTCGAAGAAAACGTTCAGGACGTGCCGATCGCGATCACCGCGGTTTCGGGCGATCGCCTGGTCCAGGCGGGGGTCATCAGTCTCGAGAATATCTCGACCGTCGTCCCCTCGGTGACCTTCCGCAAGGGCACCACCAGCGCCAACAGCGCGATCGTGATGCGCGGCGTCGGCACCATCAGCTTCTCGGTCGCCGCTGAACCGTCTGTGTCCACCGTTGTCGACGGCGTCGTGCTGTCGCGTTCGGGCCAGGCGTTCATGGACCTCGTCGATCTCCAACGGCTTGAAGTTCTGCGCGGGCCGCAGGGCACGCTGTTCGGCCGCAATGCTTCGGCCGGTTTGGTCAACATCGTGTCCAAGGGCGGCACCGACACCTTTGAAGCCGAAGCCAGTGCCGATTGGTTCGAGGGTGAAGAATACCGCCTGCGCGCGGCCATTTCTGGCCCGCTGGGTGAAAACCTCAGCGCCCGACTGACCGGCTTCTACGGCAGCTATGATGGCAACATCACCAATATCAACGGCGGCCGCAACGACAACGTCAATGGCTACGAGCGTTACGGCGTGCGCGGGATCATGGATTATGACGATGGCGGCAACACCGTTCGCCTGATCGCGGATTACTACAAGGCCGATGATGATTGCTGCGTCGACGTGACCGGCGCCAGCCGCGGTGCGGTGCAGGATGCGCTGCTCGGCCTGCCGAACGGCGTGGCGATTGGCGAGAACCAGCGCTTCATCAACAATGACCTCGTTACCAGCACGCAGGATCAGCAGTGGAGTCTGACGGGCACTGGCGATTTCGAGATCACCGACACCCACACGCTCAGCGTCGTGCTCGGCTACCGCAACTGGGAGAACACCGAGAACCGCGAGGGCGATTTCCTGCCGCGCGCAATCGTCGGCGCGGGCCAGCTGCATGATGTCGGCGTGGTCAAGACCGAACAGGTCTCAGCCGAAATCCGCCTCGCTTCGGACCAGTCGAAGGCCTTCCACTATCAGGTTGGCGCCTTTGGTTGGCAATCGGACAACACGCAGGATTTCACGCGGCGCAACATCACCTGTGCCACCTCGACCCTAGCGGCGCTGCCGGGCGGGGCGATCCCGTGCAATCTCACCGACACCGTCAACACGTTGTTCCCCTTCGCAACCTCGCGTTCGGAGGTGCGTTCGGTCAACTACGCGCTGTTCGGTCAGGCGACTTACGAGATCACCGAGCAGCTCTCGCTGACCGGCGGCCTTCGCTACACCTGGGATGATCTCCAATTCGTCCACATCCGCGCGCCTGGCGCCAATGCCACCAACGGCCTGCCCGCGACCGGCCCGGGCGTGGTGGCCAATCCAGCGGGCGGTACCATCGCCGGTGGCGGCAACGGCACCAACACCAGCCGCGGCGAGACCACCAACGGTAACCTGTCGGGCCGTGCGGCGATCCAGTTCAAGCCGTCGGAAGACATCATGCTCTACGGCTCGTACACCCGCGGCTACAAGGGTCCGGCCTTCAACGTGTTCTTCAACCACACCGCGCCGAACAACGCGGTGCCGATCTCCGAAGAGCTGTCTGACAGCTTTGAAATCGGGGCGAAGACACAGTTCCTCGACAACCGCGTGCAGCTCAACGTCGCGGCTTTCATGGTCGAGTACGACGGGTTTCAGGCGAACAACTTTATCGTCGTCAACACTGCGACGGTTTCGAACTTGACCAACGCGGGCACGGTGAAGAGCGAAGGCTTCGAAGCCGATCTGATTGTCAACCCGATCGACGGGCTGAACCTGCGCGCCAGCGCGGCTTATGCTGACGCACGGGTCAAGCAGTTCAACCCGAACCCGACCACCAACGCGCCCGACGCTCGCAACGGTACCGTGCTGCCGCTTGCGCCGAAGTTCGTTTACACGATCGGCGGCGACTACACCAAGGAACTGGGCGGGCTGACGCTGTACCTCAACACCGATTACCGCCACACCAGCACGCAGTTCTCCGACCTCGGCCAGTCGCCGACCACTCAGATCGATCCCTATGGAATCTGGAACGCCTCGGTCGGTTTCTCTGATCAGGACGACAAGTACCGCGTGACCTTCCACGCCCGCAACATCACCGATGACAGCTACGTGCTGCTCAATATCGAGAACGGGCGCCGCTTGCAGATCCCGCGCGATGCCGACCGTTACTTCGGCGTCAGCCTGCGTGTGCGGACGTTCTGACCCGCGTGGCAACTTGATATCAACGAGGGCCGTCGGAGCGATCCGGCGGCCCTTTTTGTCTGGCCTTGCTTGCCCTGCTGCGTGCTTGAACTCTAGGAACCCGTGATGGCCCAACCTTCCTCGCCCATATCTGCGCGGCTGCGCTGGTCTCTGTTCACGGTGCTGTGCGTAGCGGGTGTGTTCAACGCAATGGACCGCCCGATCATTGCGATCCTCAAGCCGGACATGATGGCCGATTTCGGTTGGAGCGATAGTGACTTCGGCGATCTCGCCGCAGTCACCCAATTCTCCGCCGCCTTCGCCTTCCTGTTTACCGGCTGGCTGGTCGACCGGCTCGGCGTGAACCGTTCAATGCAGGTGGGAGCGACCGCGTGGAGCCTTGCAGCGATGGCCCACGGCTGGGCAATCTCGACTACGCAGGTGGTCGCTGCCCGCGTCGGGCTTGGCGTCACCGAGGCGGTGCAGACCCCGCTGACGATCAAGACCGTCGCCAGCCTGTTCCCGCCGGACAAGCGCAGCTTCGCCTTCGGCTTTGCGACCATGCTGGCGGGTGCGGGGACAATTGCGATGCCCTTCGTCATCCCGGCACTTGCGCTGGCGGTGGGCTGGCGCGGAGCGCTAGTGGCGGGCGGCATCGGCGGATTCCTGTCCCTGCTCGCATGGATGTGGCTGGCGCGCGGGGTGGCGCAATTGCGCGAACGCACGCTGGCAGACAGTCCCGATCCGGGCGGCGAGAGCGCACGCTATGGCGCCATCCTCGCCAACCGCGCGACCTGGGCAATCGTCGGCGCCAAAGCGCTATCGGACATGACCTGGTGGTTCATCAACTTCTGGCTCGCAGATTATTACCGCAAGGAATTTGGCCTCACCACGCTCGAACTCGCTGTGCCGCTGGCGATTGCCTTTGCCGGATCAGGCCTCGGCGCGCTGCTGGCGGGGTGGGTATCGACCCGGCTGCTGGAGCGCGGGCATAGCCCCAACCGGGTGCGCAAGGGCGTGATGCTGGCCTCGGCCCTGCTGGTCGCGCCCCTGCCGCTGGTGCTGGAGCTCAACGCCTTCTGGCCGGTCGCTTGCATGATCGGGGTGGTGATGGCCGGGCATCAAGGCTTCTCGCTCTCGCTGTTCTCGACGATCACCGATGTCGTCCCCAACGCCAAGGTCGGGCGGGTCACCGCCTTCGGCGCGTTCATGGGCAATATGGGCGGGGTGGCGATTTCGTTGATTACTGGCCGCGTCCTCGATGCAGGCTTCGGCTTCGTGCCGCTGTTCATCTTTGCCGCCTCGTCCTATCTGGTTGCACTGGCGTGGTTCCAGTGGCTGCTGCCGGTGATCCGGCGCCCGGACGATGACGCGGCCGATCTGCTTTCGTAGACGCGCGGGGAGCCGTATGGTTGCATTCAACAGGCTTGCGGAGTAGGACTATGACACCGTGAGACAGAAGGCGGACTGAACGGCATGAAGCGCGATGCGCGCCCCGATTACGAGGCTTTTGCCGGTGACCTGTTCGGCGAGATCATGCTCGCCGATACGGCTGCTACCGCGGCTGCCAAGGCTGAGAAGAAACCGTTGTCGCGCTTTGTCCCCGGCTTGGCGATCTGTGCCATTGCCGGAGCGGCCGCCGCTTGGCTCAGCCAGAATTACGGGGTGCCGATCATTCTGGCGGGCCTGCTGCTCGGCCTTGCGCTGAACTTTGCGGCCACAGACCCGCGAACCCATGACGGCCTCGACTGGGTGTCGCGCCATGGCCTGCGCGGCGGGATCGTGCTGCTCGGCTTTCAGGTCACGGTGATGCAGGTGCTGGCAATGGGCGTTGTGCCGTTCCTCGGACTTGCGCTGGTGATGGGCGCCGCTCTCCTCGCCGCCCTCGCCGCTGCCCGCATGACGGGACAGAGCGCTTCGGTCGGCCTGCTGGGCGGCGGGGCGACCGCAATCTGCGGAGCTTCGGCGGCTCTGGCGCTGTATGGCGTCATCGGGCGCGAGCGGATCGATCAGGCGCAATTTACGCTGACGCTGGTGATCCTTGCCGCCGCGAGCGCGATTGCGCTTGTCACCTATCCGCCGCTGACCCAGATGCTGGCCTTCAACGATGCGCAGTCCGGGTTCCTTGTTGGCGCATCGATCCATGACGTCGCGCAGGCGATTGGCGCAGGCTTCGCCGTTTCGGATGCAGCGGGTGCGCAGGCGACCGTGGTAAAGCTCACCCGCGTCGCCCTGCTCGCCCCGCTGGTGACGCTCGCCGCGCTGTGGATTGCCCGCGCGGAGCCGTTGCCCGAAGGCGTGGGCCGGACGCGGGTGCCGATCCTGCCAGGCTTCATTCTCGCGTTTCTGGCGCTGGTGGGGGTGAACTCGCTTGTTACCCTGCCCACTGATCTTGCTGGCCATGCGCTGACCCTGTCAAAGACCTTGCTGCTGCTGGCCGTCACCGCCACAGCGATGCGGACGCGCACCGACCTGCTGCTCGGATTGGGCTGGCGTTCCGTGATGCCGGTGCTGGCGGCGACCATTGCCTCGCTCGCGGCGGCGCTGGGCTTTGCATGGTGGATGATCTGATGCCTGAGCCTACCTCAGCGATATTCGACCTTGCGGTGATCGGCGGCGGCGTGAACGGCGCCGGGATTGCCCGCGATGCCGCCGGGCGCGGGGCCAAGGTGCTGCTGCTGGAACGCGGCGATCTGGCGGAAGGCACCTCGTCCAATTCCACCAAGCTGATCCACGGCGGGCTGCGCTATCTGGAGCACTACGAGTTCTCTCTCGTGCGCGAGGCGCTGACCGAGCGCGAGGTGCTGTGGGGCATTGCGCCGCACATCATCTGGCCGCTGCG
>VFQO010000199.1_pt1 | contig 74616 bp, 65 predicted proteins | sample 3512331 | NCBI WGS metagenome assembly VFQO01 (sample SAMN10412371, study PRJNA504923) | tailings metagenome | isolation source: Replicate 3 from Balatoc abandoned mine | place: Philippines: Itogon, Benguet | collected 2017-08-28 | reverse complement strand
CGAGCGCGATGAGCGCGCCCTCGTCGTCGAAGAGGAACTCGGCGAGCGCCTTCGCCAACTCGGTCTTTCCGACACCGGTGGGGCCGGCGAAGATGAACGAGCCCGACGGGCGCTTCGGGTCCTTGAGGCCGGCACGCGTGCGGCGGATCGTCTTGGCGAGCACCGAGATCGCCTCCTCCTGGCCGATGACCCGCTCGTGCAGGGCCTTCTCCATGAAGATGAGGCGGCTCGACTCCTCCTCCGTCAGCTTGAAGACGGGGATGCCCGTGGCCTGCGCCAGCACCTCGGCGATGACGCCCTCGTCGACGGTGCCGCCGACGCCGGCCTCGCCCGAGCGCCACTGCTTCTCGAGGCGCAGCCGCTCGCCGAGCAGCTTCTTCTCTTCATCGCGCAGGCTCGCGGCCTTCTCGAAGTCCTGGTCCTCGATCGCGGCCTCCTTCTGCGCGCGGACGCCGGCGATCTTCTCGTCGAACTCGCGCAGCTCCGGCGGCGCCGACAGGATCGACAGGCGCAGGCGGGCGCCGGCCTCGTCGATCAGGTCGATCGCCTTGTCGGGCAGGAAGCGGTCCTGCACGTAGCGGTCGGCGAGGTTGACGGCCGAGACGATCGCGCCATCGGTGATCGAGACCTTGTGGAACGCCTCGTACTTGTCGCGAAGCCCCTTGAGGATGTTGATGGCGTGCGGCAGCGACGGCTCCTGCACCTGCACCGGCTGGAAGCGGCGCTCGAGCGCAGCATCCTTCTCGAAGTGCTTGCGGTACTCATCGAGGGTGGTCGCACCGATCGTCTGCAGCTCGCCGCGGGCCAGCAGCGGCTTGAGGATGCTCGCCGCATCGATCGCGCCCTCGGCGGCACCCGCACCGACGAGGGTGTGGATCTCGTCGATGAAGACGATGATGTCGCCGCGCGTGCGGATTTCCTTCGTGACCTTCTTCAGGCGCTCCTCGAAATCACCGCGGTAGCGGCTGCCGGCGATGAGCGAGCCGAGGTCGAGCGAGTAGAGCTGCTTGTCCTTGAGCGTCTCGGGCACCTCGCCCTTGACGATCGCCTGCGCGAGGCCCTCGACGACGGCGGTCTTGCCGACGCCGGGCTCACCGATCAGCACGGGGTTGTTCTTGGAGCGGCGCGAGAGGATCTGCATGACCCGCTCGGCCTCCTTCTCGCGGCCGATGACGGGGTCGAGCTTGCCGTCGCGCGCGGCCTGCGTGAGGTTGCGACCGAACTGGTCGAGCACCTGCGAGCCCTTGTCGGCGCTCGGGGTGTCACCGCCGACGGCGACGGCCTCCTTGCCCTGGTAGCCCGAGAGCAGCTGGATGACCTGCTGGCGCACCCGGTTGAGGTCGGCGCCGAGCTTGACGAGCACCTGGGCGGCGACGCCCTCGCCCTCGCGGATGAGGCCGAGGAGGATGTGCTCGGTGCCGATGTAGTTGTGGCCGAGCTGCAGCGCCTCGCGCAGGCTCAGCTCGAGCACCTTCTTGGCGCGCGGCGTGAACGGGATGTGCCCGGTCGGCTGCTGCTGGCCCTGGCCGATGATGTCTTGCACCTGCTCGCGCACGGCGTCGAGCGAGATGCTGAGCGACTCGAGCGCCTTCGCGGCGACCCCTTCGCCCTCGTGGATGAGGCCGAGGAGGATGTGCTCGGTGCCGATGTAGTTGTGGTTGAGCATCTTGGCCTCTTCCTGGGCCAGGACGACCACCCGACGGGCACGGTCGGTGAAGCGTTCGAACATCGGATACCTCCTCAGGCGCCGGGAGCGCAGGCGGCCCCGGTTGGTATCGAGGGTAACCAGGGGATGCCGTCGAAACTGCCCCTGTTCGCCCTAGGCGTGCGGGATTCGGGGGCGAGCGTTCGCTCCGGCGAAATCGATGCTTGCTCGGATCGGGAGCGAGCGCTAACTTATCGATATTCGTTATTCATGATTGTCGATAAGGATGCTCATGCCGACGCTCCCCTTCACTCCCTCGTCGCACGCGGACCTCGCCCGGGGTGACGCGACCGCGCTACGTGCCGTGGCGGCTCTGGCTCTCACGGCCGCGGCCGTGTGGCTGATAGGCGCGGTCGTCACCGTGCTGACTCCGCTCGTCAGCGGTGAGCCGATCGAGGTTGTCCTGCTCGCGGGCGGAGGCGCGCCGGTCGGCAGCCCCGCCGACGTCCCCCTGCTGATCTCGGAGACTTACCGTGTACTGCTCGGCGCCGATGACGTGAGCAGCGCCGCCTTCGCGCTGCTGCTCGCCGAAGCGGGGATCGTGAACCTCGTCGGCGCCTTCGTCGCCGCGGCGGTCGCCTTCGCCCTGCGGAAGATCGCACGAGGCGAGGCGTTCCATCGGGCCCTGCCGGGGCTCGCTGTGGGTGTCGGGTTCGCGCTGTCCGCAGGCATGCTGCTGGCCAGTGGGATCGGCGGGTTCGGGCGAATGATGGTCGCCGAGGAGCTCAACGCCGCGTACGGGGTCGAGGCGCTCTCCGTCGGTGCGGAGATCGACGTCATCCCGGTGCTCGTGGGCTTCGCGGTGCTGGGGCTCGCGGCAGTATTCCGAGTGGGGTCCCGGCTGCAGCGCGAGACGGCGGGGCTTGTCTGATGGACCTGTCAGTCCTGCTCCTCATCGTCGCCGTTCTCGTCGGCGTCGCAGTCGTCGTCGCAGTGCTCTCACCACGGCGAGTGTTTGTCGAGGCTCGGCGACCGCTGCTGCCGCGGCTCGTCGCCGCCGCGTGCCTCGTCGGAGTCGTGGTGGTGGCTCTGGGAACCGTGATCGGCGTCGCGCTCTCACTCATCCCCACGAGCTGGGTGACGCTCGAGATCCCCGTCACCCTCAGGGTCGAGGAGACCCCCACCGACCTCCGCGCCGACCCTGCCGGCAGCCTCACCGACGCCGTCGTCTCGGCCCCTACTTCTCTCACCGTCGACGGGCTGGGCACCGCGGCTCGGATCTGGCTCGCCGCGGGCACGCTGATCGAGGGCGCGGTGGCCGTGACGCTCCTGCTCGTGGTCGCGCGCTTCGCTCGGCAGTCGATCTCCGACACCCCCTTCACGCCTCGACTGGGCCGGCTTCTCGTGATCGCGGGGATCACCCTCGCGATCGGGGGAATCGCAGGCCAGATCGCCTCGAGCATCGCCGGGGTGCTCGCTCACGAGCAGCTGTTCGCGCTCTCGCCGGAGTCGCTCGGCGACGGCATCGCCGTTCCCCCATCATTGACGTTCGACCTGTGGCCACTAGGAGTCGGACTCGCTCTCGTCGTCGTGGCCGGGCTCGTCCGCAGCGGCGAGCGGCTGCAGCGCGACACCGCGGGGCTCGTGTGATGGCGCCGGCGCCGTCCGATGATGACGAGACGGGCATCCACTGCAGGCTCGACGAGCTGCTCGAGGAGCGCGGGCTCACCCTCACCCGGCTGAGCGAGCTCGTCGGCGTGAGCCTCGTCAACCTGTCGGTGCTCAAGAACGACCGCGCTCGCGCGATCAGGTTCTCGACGCTGCGGGCGATCTGCGAGGCGCTCGACTGCGAGGTCGGCGACCTGCTCGTCGTCGAGCGCTGAGCGCGACCGCGCGGAGGTGCGGCGTGCACGTTCTCAGGAGGTGCGGCGTGCACGTTCTCAGGAGATCCGGCGGGGTGGCCCTGCTGTCGCGAGGGACCGCCTACCCCGCCCGCGGGATCTCCTGAAAACGTGCACGCGCTCCGGCGCGGGGCGCGGGCAGCAGGCGCGCGGCACGGGCAGCAGGTGCGGGGCGCGGGCCGCAGGCGCGGGCGGGTGCGACCCGCGCCGACGTAGGGTGGCGGCATGAGCAACCTTGAGGCCGAGCCCGCCGAACTCGTGTGCGACGAGCGGCCGGCGGCCAGCATCCAGGTGCTCGAACCGCGCGAGGTGCCGCTCGGCGGGCCCCGCGCGATGACGGTGCGCCGCACGCTGCCGCAGCGCGAGCGCAGCCTCATCGGAGCCTGGTGCTTCGTCGACCACTACGGCCCCGACGACGTGGCTGAGACGGGCGGCATGACGGTGCCGCCGCATCCGCACACGGGGCTGCAGACGGTCACGTGGCTGTTCGAGGGCGAGGTCGAGCACCGCGACTCGACGGGAGCCCACCAGCTCGTGCGCCCCGGCGAGCTGAACCTCATGACTGCGGGCGCGGGCATCCAGCACAGCGAGGTGTCGACGCCCGCCACGACGCGCCTGCACGGCGCGCAGCTGTGGCTCGCGCTGCCCGACGCCGACCGCCGCGTCGCCCCGTTCTTCGAGCACACCGAGCCGACCCCGCTCACCGTCGGCGCGGCGACCGTGCGCGTCTTCATCGGCGCCCTGCCGAGCATCGGGGCGGCGGATGCCCGCACCTTCAGCCCCCTCGTCGGCGCCCAGCTCGACCTGCCGGCCGGCGCGAGCGTCGAGCTGCCCGTCGACCCGCGCTTCGAGCACGGCCTGCTGGTGGATGCCGGCATCGCGACGATCGACGACGTCGCGATCGCGCCCGCGCACCTCGCCTACACGCCCACGGGCCGCGCCACGCTGCGGGTCACGGCGGGGGATGCCCCGCTGCGCGCGCTGCTCATCGGCGGCGAGCCGTTCGGCGAATCGATCGTCATGTGGTGGAACTTCATCGGCCGCGACCACGACGAGATCGTCGCGTTCCGCTCCGCGTGGCAGACCGAGGTGATCGAGGGCACGGCGCCGGCCGCGACCTTCGGCCGGGTCGAGGGGTGGCCGGGCTCGGCGCTGCCGGCACCGGTGCTGCCGGGCATCCGCCTCAAGCCTCGCTCGTAGCGGGGCACCGACAAGGCGGCGGATGCTGCGCCGACGCTACTCGTGCGGGTCGGCGGTGAGCTTCTCGAAGCGAGCGCGCTCCTGGGCCTCGATGTCGCTGTAGGCCTCGCGCTCGGCGCGGTCGGCGCGGATGATCGCGCGCATCGCGAACCAGAAGATGAGGCCGACGACGATCGTCGGCGTCACGGAGAACACCGCGTTCGTCCAGAAGTCGTCCACGGAGGCAAGGATACGCCGGTCGGCTGGGGCGCAGACGATAAAGGCCGGGCCTCGCTCCGCTTGGGGGGTTCGGAGGTGGGGCCCGGCCTGCGGAGCATCCCGCCCTCGGGGGGGTCGGCGGGCTGCTCCGGGTGGAGCGGTCTAGGTGGCCATGAGCTTGCGGCTCGAGACGATGCCGAAGACGGCGACGCCGACGGCAATGACGCCGGCAGCGGCGAACGCGACGGTCGCGATCGCGGGGCCGGACTGGGCGGGCACCGCGGCCTCGATCGCGGAGGCCCCGTCGGTCGGAGCGGGCTCGGCCAGGGTCGGGAGGTCGATGAAGCCGCGCAGGATCGCGTTGTCGATCGTGATGTCACCCTGGACATCCGACATGCGACCGCGGTCGGCGACCGCGACGAGGCAGTAGGTTCCGTCGGCGACGGCCATGGTGTCGACCAGCGCGGTGAAGCCGGCCTCGGCGCTCACGGTCGTCGTCGTCTCCGCGACGGGGGCGCCACACTCGCCGAGCTTCTGCGGCGAGAGCTGCAGCGTGAGCTCGTGGTCGCCGTCACCGGCGATCGTGCCGGCGACGTAGAGCTCGCCGGAGACGACTGAGCCGGCCAGCGGCGTCGTGATGCGGAGCGCGTCGGCCGCGAGGCCGGGCGAGGAGGTGACGAGGAGCAGGCCCGTCGAGAGGGCCGCTGTCGCCAGCGTGAGCGTGAGTGCGTGGGTGCGCAGCATGGGGGGTTCGCCTTCGGGTGTGGCGAGGTCGGCGGCACCTGGGGCGGGCTGCCGGCGTCGTATCGGGTGGGCGCTCGGCGGGCGGCGGGGGTGTCCGGTGGGTAGCCGGCCGCTGCTCGTCGTGCAGGTTCAGCGTAGGAGGACAGACCGACTCGTCGCCTTCCCCAGATAGGGGGGCATTTCGTCACTGCCACCACTACATGTTGTGGCCAGAGTGGCAGGAGTGAGTGTCTGCACCTCGCGGGGCACGTGTGACTCGTGTGATCAGTGTGACTCGCGTGACGGGTGGGGGCGGCGAGGCGCGCCGGTCAGCCCTTGCCGACGATGCCGATGAGCCCCGAGATCAGCAGGTACGCGCCGAACCCGCCGATGATGAGCCACAGCGCCAGGCGCGTGAGCGTGATCTCGCGCTTCTTCTTCTCGGCGTCGCCGGGCAGGGGGAGCTCGTTCTTGTCGGCCATGGGTGCCTCCGGCTACTTGACCAGCGGGAAGAGAATCGTCTCGCGGATGCCGAGCCCGGTCAGCGCCATGAGCAGGCGATCGATGCCCATGCCCATGCCGCCGCTCGGGGGCATCCCGTGCTCGAGGGCGGTGAGGAAGGCCTCGTCGAGGCGCATCGCCTCAGGGTCGCCGCCCGCCGCCAGCCGCGCCTGCGCCACGAAGCGCTCGCGCTGGATGACCGGGTCGACGAGCTCGGAGTACGCGGTCGCGAGCTCGAAGCCGCGCACGTAGAGATCCCACTTCTCGACGCGGCCCGGCAGGCTGCGGTGCTCGCGCACGAGCGGGCTCGTGTCGACGGGGAAGTCCATGACGAAGGTGGGGCGCTCGAGGCCGCCCTTGACGAAGTGCTCCCACAGCTCTTCGACGTACTTGCCGGGCAGCGGGTGGTCGATCTCGATCTCGACGCTGTCGGCGAGCTTCTTCAGCTCGGCCATCGGCGTCTCGGGCGTGATCTCGACGCCCGCGGCGGCGCTCAGCGAGTCGTACATGCTGAGGCGATCCCACTCGCCGCCGAGGTCGTACTCGGTGCCGTCGGCCCACGTGACGACGTGCGAGCCGGCGATCGCGACGGCCGCGTTCTGGATCATCTCCTGCGTCAGGTCGGCCATCTGGTGGTAGTCGCCGTACGCCTGGTACGCCTCGAGCATCGCGAACTCGGGGCTGTGCGTCGAGTCGGCGCCCTCGTTGCGGAAGTTGCGGTTGATCTCGAACACGCGCTCGATGCCGCCCACGACCGCGCGCTTGAGGAAGAGCTCGGGCGCGATGCGCAGGAACAGCTCGGTGTCGAAGGCGTTCGAGTGGGTGACGAAGGGGCGGGCGGATGCTCCGCCGTGCATCGTCTGCAGCATCGGCGTCTCGACCTCGAGGTAGCCGTGACTCGCGAAGGTGCTGCGCAGGCTGGCGACGGCGAGCGCCCTGGCGCGGACCGTCTGGCGCGCCTGCTCGCGCACGATCAGGTCGAGGTAGCGCTGCCGCACGCGAGTCTCCTCATTGAGCTCGTTGTGCAGGTTCGGCAGCGGCAGGATCGCCTTCGCCGCGATCGCCCAGCTGCTGACCATGATGCTGAGCTCGCCGCGGCGGCTCGTGATGACCTCGCCCTCGACGAAGACGTGGTCGCCGAGGTCGACGAACTCCTTCCAGCGGGCGAGCTCGTCCTCCCCCACCTCGGCGAGCGACACCATCGCCTGCAGGCGGCTGCCGTCGCCGGCCTGCAGCGTCGCGAAGCAGAGCTTGCCCGTGATGCGCGAGAACACGACGCGGCCAGCGAGGGCGACCCGCTCGCCCGTGGCCGTGTCGGGCTCGAGGTCGGTGTGACGCGCACGCACGGCCGGGATCGTGTCGGTGATCGGCAGGCCGACCGGGTAGGCGTCGAGCCCCAAGGCGAGCATCCTCTGGCGCTTGTCGAGGCGCACCTGCTTCTGCTCGGCGATGTCGGCGACCGTCTCAGCGACGGCAGCGGCGTCGGCCGCTGCCTGCTCGGACGCGGCCGTGAAGGTCGCGTGACCGGCGGTCGGCTCAACGGCGTCGGGCGCGGGCGTGGTGTCGGTCATGAGGCTCCTCGGTTCAGCAGTTCAGCCTACCGGCGGGGCCGTGGGGGCTCGGGCGGGTGGGCTCGGGCGGGTGGGGCACGAACGGGAGGGGGCGGGCATGCGATGTGCAGGAGCCGCGGGCGCGCGGAGCCGCCCGTTGCCGCTCGTGCGGGGCTCGGGCGACCCGCCTCCTGCAGATCGCACACAAACGGGGCGTGGCGTCCGACGTGCCGTGCCGCGCGGATGCTCGCCGCGGGCCGCCCGTCAGCGCAGCTGAAGCAGCGCCGTGTCGATGAGCCGGGTCGTGCCGACTCGCGCCGCGACGAGGGCGCGCGCGGGGCCGACGTGGTCGGGCTCGGCCGGCTGGAAGCTGGCGGGGTCGACGACGGCGACGTAGTCGAGCTCGAGCTGCGGCTCGGCGTCGAGCACGGCGAGCGCTGCCTCGAGCGCGGCCGGCAGTCCGGCGCCCGACGAGGCGACGGTCCGCGCCGCCTCGAGCGACCGCGGCAGGGCGAGCGCCGCCGCGCGTTCCGACCCTGAGAGGTAGGCGTTGCGGCTCGACAGCGCGAGCCCGTCGGGCGCTCGCACAGTCGGCACGACCTCGATACGGGTCGGCACGTCGAGGTCGGCGACCATGCGCTGCACGAGGAAGACCTGCTGGGCATCCTTCTCGCCGAACACCGCACTGTGCGGCGCGGCGATCAGGAGCAGCTTCGCGACGACGGTGAGCATGCCGTCGAAGTGTCCGGGGCGGGAGGCTCCGTCGAGGATCTCGCCGACCGAGCCCGCCGAGACGCGCGTGTCGATGGGCCCGCGCGGGTACATCTCCGCGACCGTCGGCGCGAAGACGACCGAGACGCCCCGGCCCGTGAGCGCCGCGAGGTCGGCGGTGAGGTCGCGCGGGTAGCGGTCGAAGTCCTCCGTCGGCCCGAACTGCAGCGGGTTGACGAAGATCGACACGACGACGACGTCGGCGAGCGCGGCGGCACGGTCGACGAGGGCGAGGTGCCCCTCGTGCAGCGACCCCATGGTCGGCACGAGCGCGACGGTGCGGCCCGCGGCGCGCTCCGCGCGCAACCGTGAGCGCAGGCCGTCGATCGTGGTGTCGACGGGCGGCGGCGTGGGGCTCATGCGGCTCCGGGGTCGGGGCGGTCGAGAGGGTCGGGGCGGTCGTCGCGCGGATCAGGCTCGGCGTGAGCATCCGCCCCCCGATCGGCGAGCGCCGCGAGGTCGATGCTATCGACGGTCGCGGAGCGCAGCGCGTTCTCCACCGCGGAGCGCACGACGGCGCCCAGCACGCGGCCCGGCTCGTCGACGCCGATGTCGCGCAGCGCGCCCATCGCCTGCGACACGATCGCGGTCGAGAAGTCGCTGGCCGACTGGATGGCGTCGGCGTAGGCGGCGCGATGCTCCTCCGAGACGACGATGGGCTCGGCGCCCATCTCGACGACGAGGGCCTGCGCGATCGGCAGCACCGGGCTCGGCGCCGTCACCGCGCACCAGGCCTCGCGCAGGCGGGTCAGGTCGATCGAGGTGCCGGTGAACGACAGGGCCGGATGCACCGCCAGCGGGATGATGCCCGCGGGCCGCGCGGGGTCGAGCACGCGCACGCCGTGCGCGGCCGAGGTGTGCAGCACGAGCTGGCCGGGCTGCCACACTCCGAGGCTGGCGAGCCCGGAGACGAGACCGGGCAGCTGGTCGTCGGGCACGGCGAGGATGACGAGCTCGCTGCGCTCGACGATCGCGGGCACCTCGAGGTGGGGGGCTCCGGGCAGGATGCTCGCCGCGCGCTCGCGCTCGTCGTCGGTACTCGCCGAGATGCCGGTGATGGCGTGGCCTGCGCCGGCGAGGGCGGCGCCGAGCACGGGGCCGACGCGTCCGGCGCCGATGATGCCGACGCCGAGGCGGCCGTCGCGGGTCATGCGGGGGCTCCGTCGGCGGGGGCCGCGCTCGCCCGCCACCGGTGCGAGGTGTCGGCGACGCCGCTGCGGATCGCCTCCGCCGTCACGAGCCCGAAGAAGCGGATGCCCTCCTCGCGGTCGATGGCTCCGAGCCGCGGGCTGATCGGCCCCGAGACGGTGTGCACGTGCACCGCGGCGAGCCGCAGCGGCCGCAGCACGGGGCCCTGCCGCACGCTGACGCTCTGCACGCGCGCGAAGGGTACGACGGTGAGCGCCCGCCAGATCGCGCCGGTGCGCAGCAGCACGCCGGTGTCGGTGAGGGCGAAGCCGTTGCGCGGCTGCGAGAACCAGCGCAGCGCGCGGGCGCGGCGCGGCGAGTTGGTGTAGCCGTCGTCGCCGCCGGGCGAGAGCAGCCCGCGCTCGAGCAGCGGCAGCGCCTCGTCGGTCGCGACCTCTGGCAGCAGCAGGCGCAGCACGGCGCGCACGTCGTCGAGGTTGCCGACGGGCAGGATCGTCGTCTGCTGCTGGCCCGCGGCGCCCTGCTGCGACGAGCGCGAGGCGCGGTTGACGGCGATCTGCCACCAGCCGAACGGCCGCCACAGCAGCGGCTGCGTGACCCGCACCGAGTGGATGCGGCCGGGCGGCAGCGTCTCGTTCGTAGTCGACAGCAGTCCGAAGCCGACGCGCACGCCGTCGGGCGTGGAGGCGATCGTGTAGCGCAGCGAGCGGGTGATGCGCGCGATGAGGAAGCCGCCGATGCCGAGCAGCGCTGGCAGCACGCCGAAGACGAGCAGCACCTCGCCGGTGACGACGATCGCCGTGATGAGCGCGGCCGTGCCGAGCACGAGCGCGATGGCGGCGTCGCTCAGCACGGTCGAGCCGATGAGCCGGCCGACGTTCATGCGCACGACCGACTCGGGCTCGACGACGAGGGTGGGGTCGAGCTCGGGGGCGAGGAACTCGCGCGCCCGGTCCTCCAGCAGCGCGCCGACGCCGGCCCGGTCGGCGGTCGCCCCGGGGGCGGCATCCGGATGCTCGACCGCGGCCGCGGTGCCGGGCGGCTGCTCGCCCGCCGAGCCGTCGGCCGCGCTCGCGTGCCGCCGCGCGCCGGAGGCGAGCAGCAGAATCTCGCGGCGCAGGGCATCCGCGTCGGCCGACCGCAGGTACGACAGCTGCACGTTGGCGTCGTTGCCGGCGACCGAGATCTCGAGCTTCGCAGCGCCGAACAGGCGCGGGATGAACGGGCGGGCGATGTTGATGCCCTGGATGCGGTCGAGCCGACCCTTGCGGTTGGTGCGGAACAGGATGCCCGACCGCACCTCGACGACCTCGTCGGTGATGCGGAAGGTGTGCAGGCGCCACGACAGCCAGAACCCGGCGGTGATCAGTGCGAGCAGCAGCACGAGGCCGGCGAGCGCGAGCAGCAGCAGGTTCTCGCGGATGAGGAACTCGAACGCCTCGGCCTCGTAGTCGGGGTCGCCGGGCCCGCCGCCGTCGAAGGGCGAGTCGCCGAAGACGAGGTCGATGAACCGGTCGCGCAGGTTGCCGAAGAGGATGCCGATGATGATGAGCAGCGCGAGCCCTCCGCGGAACAGCGGCGTCGCCCTGTGCAGGCGGTGCCACTGACCGTCGGTGAAGTCGGTCACAGCCCCGCCCGGCGACTCTCGGCGACGGCGACGAGGTGGTCGCGCAGGCGCTCGGCCTCGGCGAGCGGCAGGCCGGGGATCAGCACGCCGGTCGAGGCTGCGGCGGTCACGAACTTGAGCTCGGCGAGGCCGACGGCGCGCGCGATCGGCCCGCGCGAGATGTCGACGAGCTGCATGCGCCCGTACGGCACGGCGACGACGCGCTGGAACAGGATGCCCCGCCGGAACAGCAGGTCGTCGTTGCGCAGCGCGTAGCCGATCGCGCGCACGCGACGCGGCGTGAGCGCGATCGTGACGAGGAACAGCACGGCGAGCGCGACGCCGAGCAGCGCCGACGGCGCCCAGCCGCTCACCCAGTAGGGGATGAACCCGGCGACGGTCATGATCGCGCCGAAGATCACGTAGCCGACGATGTCGACGACAATGTACTTCGGCGACACGCGCTGCCAGTCGGTGCCCGCGAGCTCGATCGAGCGGGGCGCGCCCTCGGTCGCGGTCGGCGGCGCGGCCTCGGTCTGGTCGGTCACGCTCACCCCTCCGTCGTCGGCGACGCGGCCTCAGGGCGCGGCCGCGGCGGCCTCCTGCTGCTCGTCGTCGTCGGGCGGCAGGGTGCAGAAGTGCTCTGCCACGAGCGCCGCGATCAGCAGGATCACCGCCGCGACGAGCGTGCCCGCCGCGGTCAGCGTCGAGCCTATCGGCACGACCGCGCGCGACAGCAGATAGGTGAGGATGCCCCCGGCACCTCCCAGCAGCAGCGCGCCGGCGAGCGCGCTGGCCTTCGCGAGCACGACCACGCGCGTGGCGTAGAAGGGGTCGATGCGCCGCTCGCCCTTCGCCGCGGCGCGCACCGGCCAGGCGAGCGCGACGAGCAGCGCCGCGATGAGCACGAGCCCGACGGCGAGCGACAGCGGCGGCACGAGCACCGGCTCGCCGCGCATCGCGAGGGCGAGGTCGGTGGCGAAGGCGAGCGCGAAGCCGACGAGGGCGAGCAGAACGAGCGGCAGGGGGCGCGAGCGGGTCACGGGGTCGCACCCTCCTCCGGCTCGGTGCGCGATCGCAGGCCGGCCAGCAGGTCGGCGACGCGTCCGCGGCCGACGAGCTCGGCATCCGGGTCGAGCTCGAACCAGGGGGCGAGCACGAAGTCGCGCTCGTGCGCGCGGGGGTGCGGCACCTGCAGCTGCTCGGAGTCGATCTCGAGTGACCCGAAGGCGATGAGGTCGAGGTCGAGGGTGCGGTCTCCCCAGCGCTCGTGGCGCTCGCGGCCGTGGAGGTTCTCGATGGCACGCAGCCCGTCGAGCAGCTGGAACGGGTCGAGCCGCGTGTCGAGCAGCGCGACGCCGTTGAGGTACGGCGGCTTGTCGGGGTCGGGCCCGTCGAGCGTGAGGGCGACGGTGCCGTGCCACGACGACACGGCGCGGATGCTCGACTCGGGCAGCGCGTCGAGCGCGGCCACGGCGTGCTCGAGCGTCGCCTGCCGGTCGCCGAGGTTCGAGCCGAGCGCGATGACGGCGAGGGCGGTCACGAGCGCGCTCCCCCGGTGGGCGGCGAGGCGGATGCCCGGCTGCGATCGATCGAGACGGCGACGTCGGCGAACGGCACCGGGATGGGCGCCTCGGGCTTGTGCACGGTGACCTCGACGCGCTCGACCGCGCGGTGCGCGAGCACGATGGTGACGACGCGCTCGGCGACGGTCTCGATGAGGTCGACGGGGTCGCGCTCGACGGCCTCGACGACCTCGACGGCGAGCTCGCCGTAGTGCACGGTGTCGGCGACGTCGTCGCTGCCGGCGGCGCGAGCGAGGTCGAGGTGGGCGGTGACGTCGATGATGAACGGCTGCCCGTCGCGGCGCTCGTGCTCGTACACGCCGTGGTGGGCCTGCGCGCGCAGGCCGGTGAGGATGATGCGGTCGCTCACGCGGCCCCCACTCCCGCGGAGCCGGGCAGGCCGCGCCACGCGGCCCACACGTCGAGCGCCCGGCTCGTCGCGGCGGCGTCGTGCACGCGCACCGCCCGCACGCCCGCTCCGGCGTCGGCGCACAGGGCGCTCACGACGGCCGTCGGCAGGTCGCGCTGCTCGACTGGCGCGCCGTCGGGTAGCAGCGCCCCGAGGAACCGCTTGCGCGACGCCCCCACGAGCAGCGGGAAGCCGAGCCCGGCGAGCGCCGGCAGTCCGCGCAGCAGCGCCCAGTTCGCCTCGGCGCGCTTGGCGAAGCCGAGGCCCGGGTCGAGCCAGAGGCGCTCGGGCGCGATGCCTGCCGCGAGCGCGGCGTCGGCGCGCGATCGCAGCTCGTCGCGCACGTCGGTGACGACGTCGGCGTAGTCGCTCACGGCATCCCACCGATCGCTGCGGCCGCGCCAGTGCATCGCGACGTAATCGACCTCGAGCTCAGCGACCGTCGACAGCATCGCGGCGTCCTCGAGCCCGCCGCTCACGTCGTTGACGATGACGGCGCCGGCCTCGACGGCGGCCCGCGCGGTCGACGCGTTGAGGGTGTCGATCGAGACGCGGATGCCCTCCGCGGCGAGCGCGCGCACGACCGGCACCACACGCGCCGCCTCCTCGATCGCGGTCACGGGCTCGGCGCCGGGCCGGGTCGACTCGCCCCCGACGTCGATGACGTCGGCGCCGTCGTCGACGAGCCGGCGGGCCTGCGCGACCGCGGCCTCGGGCTCGAGCCAGCGCCCGCCGTCGCTGAACGAGTCGGGCGTGACGTTGAGCACGCCCCACACCTCGGGCCGCTCGAGCCCGGGCGCGGTGGTCATGCGGCGCCTCGACCGATCATCGCCATGACCTCGGCGCGCTGCACGGGGTCGGCGAGAGCCCCGCGCGAGGCGACGGTGACGGTCGTCGATTCGGCGTAGCGCACGCCGCGCGCGGCGACGCAGCCGTGGCGCGCCTCGATGACGACGAGCACGCCGGCGGGGGAGATGGCGCGCTCGAGGGCGTCGGCGACGTCCTCGCCGAGGCGCTCCTGCAGCTGGGGGCGGGCCGACACGATCTCGACGAGCCGCGGAATGCGCCCGAGCCCGATGATGCGCTCGCCGGGCACGTAGGCGACGTGCGCGACGCCCGTGAACGGCAGCAGGTGGTGCTCGCACATCGAGCGCAGCGCGATGTCACGCAGCAGCACGAGCTCGCCGCGCTCGCCGGGAGTCGTCGCCATCTCGGCGCCATCCTGCAGCTCGGGCACGGGGTCGACGCCGACACCGGCGAAGAAGTCGGCGTAGGCGGCGGCGATGCGCTGCGGCGTCGTCGCGAGGCCGGGCCGCTCGACGTCCTCGCCGATGGCGGCGAGGATCTCGGCGACCGCCGCCTCGATGCGGGGGATGTCGATGTCGGCCATGCGCGTCAGCTCGCCGGCGTGGTTCCCGGGTCGGCCTCGCTGCGCGCGACGCTCGCGGGTGCGGCGTGGTCACTCGCGACCCCGCCGTCGGTCACGCTCGAGTCGATCGGCGCCTTGGCGGGCATCGGCACGGGCGGCAGGTCGGGCAGCGGGCGCTCGTCGCTCGAGAGCCACTGCGGGCGCTCGGGCAGCTTCTGCACGTCGGCGAAGATCTCGGCCAGCTGCAGGTGGTCGAGGGTCTCTTTCTCGAGCAGCTCGGTGGCGAGGCGGTCGAGTACGGCGCGGTTGGCGTTGAGCACCTGCCAGGCCTCGTTGTGGGCCTGCTCGATGAGCGCGCGCACCTCGGCGTCGACGCGCTCGGCGACGCGCTCGGAGTAGTCGCGCTGGTGGCCCATGTCGCGGCCGAGGAAGACCTCGCCGCTCGACTGGCCGAGCTTGACCGAGCCGACCTCGGCGCTCATGCCGTACTCGGTGACCATCTTGCGGGCGATGCTCGTGGCCTTCTCGATGTCGTTGCTCGCGCCCGTGGTGGGGTCGTGGAAGACGATCTCCTCCGCCACGCGCCCGCCCATGGCGTAGGTGAGCTGGTCGAGCAACTCGTTGCGGGTGACCGAGTACTTGTCGTCGAGCGGGAGCACCATCGTGTAGCCGAGGGCGCGGCCGCGGGGCAGGATCGTCACCTTCGTCACGGGGTCGGTGTGCCGCATCGCGGCCGCCGCGAGCGCGTGCCCGCCCTCGTGGTAGGCGGTGATGAGCTTCTCGTGGTCGCGCATGACGCGGCTGCGTCGCTGCGGGCCCGCCATGACGCGGTCGACGGCCTCGTCGAGGTTGCGGTTGGTGATGATCTCGCCGTTGCTGCGGGCGGTGAGCAGCGCGGCCTCGTTGAGCACGTTCGCGAGGTCGGCGCCGGTGAAGCCGGGCGTCTTGCGGGCGAGCACCTCGAGGTCGACGTCCTCGGCCATGGGCTTGCCCTTGGCGTGCACCTCGAGGATCTTCATGCGGCCCTTGTGGTCGGGTGCGTCGACCTGGATCTGCCGGTCGAAGCGGCCGGGGCGCAGCAGGGCCGGGTCGAGGATGTCGGGGCGGTTGGTCGCCGCGATCATGATGACGTTGGTCTTGGGGTCGAAGCCGTCCATCTCGACGAGCATCTGGTTGAGCGTCTGCTCGCGCTCGTCGTGGCCGCCGCCCATGCCGGCGCCGCGGTGGCGACCGACGGCGTCGATCTCGTCGACGAAGATGATCGCCGGCGCGTTCTCCTTCGCCTCCTTGAACAGGTCGCGCACGCGGCTCGCGCCGACGCCGACGAACATCTCGACGAAGTCGGAGCCCGAGATCGAGTAGAACGGCACGCCCGCCTCACCGGCGACGGCTCGCGCGAGCAGCGTCTTGCCGGTGCCGGGAGGGCCGTACAGCAGCACGCCCTTGGGGATGCGCGCGCCGACCGCCTGGAACTTCGTCGGGTCCTTCAGGAAGTCCTTAATCTCGTGCAGCTCCTCGATGGCCTCCTCGGCGCCCGCGACATCCTCGAACGTCACCTGCGGGCTCTCCTTGCTCACGAGCTTCGCGCGCGACTTGCCGAACTGCATGATGCGGCTGCCGCCGCCCTGCAGGTTCGACAGCAGGAACCAGAAGATGACGCCGATGATGAGGAACGGGATGAGCAGGCCGAGCAGGCTCACGAACCAGTTCGTCTGCGGCACCTGGTCGTCGAACTCGTCGACGTTGGCGGCGTCGATCGCGTCGACGATCGCCTCGCCGCGCGGCGCGACGTACTGGAACTGCACGCGCGTGCCGTTGTCGCCGTCGGCCTCGCTGAGCTCGAGGTCGACGCGCTGCTCGCCGTCGATGATGGTCGCCTTCTCGACGGTGCCGCCCTCGAGCAGCTCGAGGCCCTCCTGCGTCGTGATGGTGCGGAACCCGCCGGGGTTCAGCAGCGCGAAGCCCACCCAGAGCGCGATCGCGCCGATCACGATGTAGAGGAACGGGCCTTTGACGATGCGCTTGGCATCGAACTTCTGACGGGCCATGGGGCGAGCCGCACCTTTCTGCGAGCATGCGTTGCGCTCGGGGTCTGAGGCGAACCTCATAACGGTATCGGTCGCCTCTTGGGGGGCGCTGGCTGTTCGCGGTCGGCGCAGACCCCTGGTGCCTCGCAGGATGCTCGTGTTCGGGTGGAGCGCATGACGCAGACCGCACCTGCCCCCGTGACCGTGCCCGCCCCCGACCGCTTCGGCGGCCTCCGCGCCGTCGTCGTCAACACGACGCTCAAGCGCAGCCCCGAGCTCAGCAACACCCAGGGCCTGCTCGACCGCTCGATCGCGCTGCTGCGCGCCAACGGCGTCGAGGTCGACACCTTCCGCCTCGTCGACCACGAGGTCGCGCCGGGCGTCATGCCCGACATGCGCGAGGAGGGATGGCCGGCCGATGCGTGGCCGACGCTCTGGCCGCGCATCGCCGAGGCGGACATCCTCATCATCGGCAGCCCCATCTGGCTCGGCGAGCAGTCGAGTGTGACCCGCCGCCTCATCGAGCGGCTGTACGCGCACTCGAGCGAGACGGTCGAGAGCGGGCTCAGCCCCTTCCACGGCAAGGTCGCGGGCGTGCTCGTGACCGGCAATGAGGACGGCGTGAAGCACGTCGCCTCATCGCTCGTGTTCTCGCTGCAGCACCTCGGCTGCACGATCCCGCCGACGGCCGACGCCGGCTGGATCGGCCCCGTGGGGCCTGGCCCGAGCTACCTCGACGACGAGTCCGACGGGCCCGAGACCGACTTCACGAACCAGGGCACGACGTTCATGACGTACAACCTGCTGCACCTCGCGCGCCTGCTCAAGGATGCGGGCGGGTTCCCGGTGGGCGGCAACCAGCCCGAGGCGTGGAGCGAGGGCGAGCGCTTCGGTTTCGACGCGCATCCGCCGAAGACGCAGCCCGCCGCGACGCACGAGCAGACGACCAACCCCGAGCACGACTAGAACCTGAATCGCCGCGAGGTAGATGCGCAACTCAGGAAGGGTGACGGCGCCGGCGTTCTTCCCCCGGTGTTTCAGGGGGCCACCAGGCGCGAGTCGTCGCGAGTTCCTGAGTTACGCATGGGCTGTGCCGCGGTGGTTCGCACGGCTTGGCCCGCTGCGCTTGCCGTCACCGGTTCCCTAAGCGGGCCCGCAGGTCGGGCAGCATGTCGCCGATCCACTCGTAAAGCTCAAGCGATGCCACCTCGTCGAGGGTCACCCATCGCGTTTCCATGATCTCCGCGTCCGGGTACGTGAACTCGTGGCTGTCTAGGCTCACGAGGTAGGCGATCGTCACGAACGCGGACTCGTCGCCGTTCGGATAGTGTGCGCGATGCCGTGGGCCGCCATAGGCCCCGAGGATCTCTGCAGTGGCGATCCCGACGCCAAGCTCCTCGGCGACCTCGCGCCCGACCGCGTCCAGAGGCGACTCGTCGGGATCGATCGCTCCGCCGATGGTGCTCCACCGGCCAGTGTCGGCGTGGAGGCCGAGAAGCACGCGGCCGTCACCATCGACCACGATGGCTGAGACTGCGGGCAGGAGCATCATCCGGTGACCGATGAGGTCGCGCATCCCCGCGACGTACTCGCTCATCGGCATAACGAGCCCTACTGGTAGACGTGCGGCGCGAGCACGCCGATGGCGCGCAGGTTGCGGTAGCGCTCGGCGTAGTCGAGGCCGTAGCCGACGACGAACGCGGGCGGGATGTCGAAGCCGATGTAGTCGACGGGCACGTCGACCTTGATCGACTCGGGCTTGCGCAGCAGGGCGAGGATGCGCACGCTCTTCGCGCCGCGCGACTCGAGGTTCGCCCGCAGCCACGACAGCGTGAGGCCCGAGTCGATGATGTCCTCCACGATGAGCACGTCGCGGCCGGCGATGTCGGTGTCGAGGTCTTTCAGGATGCGCACGACGCCGCTCGACTCGGTGCTCGCGCCGTAGCTCGAGACGGCCATCCAGTCCATGTCGACGTGCACCCGCAGCTCGCGCGCGAAGTCGGCCATGACCATGACGGCGCCCTTGAGCACGCCGACGAGCAGCGGCGTGGTGCCCTCGAAGTCGGCCTCGACTTGGCGGGCGAGTTCGGCGAGCTTCGCGTGGATCTCGTCCTCGGTGATGAGCACCTCGGTCAGGTCGGCGCGGATGTCGTCGACGTCCATCAGTCTCCTCGTGGGGTATGGGTCGCCGCGGTGAAGACGACGCGGCCGGCGGTGCGTTCCACCCTAATGCCGGGCAGGTGCACCGCCTTCTGCCCGTGCCAGTCGGTCGCGAGGCGCGCGACCTCCAGCGTCTGAGCGCGCGTGAGCGAGACGCCGAACTCGGCGCGAGCCACGAGCCGGATGAGCCGGTGTCGCAGCGCCCCCGGGTTCGCGGCGAGCCACGCGGCGGGCACCGAGCAGCCGCCCTCCTCGAGCTCGACAAGCTCCTCGGCGACCTCGTCGACCATCCGGTCGAGCGCCTCGGAGTCCTCCCGCGCGATCTCCGCTGTACGCGCGAGCGCTTCGGTCACGCCCGCATCGAGCTCCGATTCGAGCATCGGCAGGATGCTGCGCCGCACCCGCACGCGCGCGAACCGGTCGTCGCCGTTGTGGGGGTCGTGCCACGGCTCGAGGCCCGCGTCGGCGCACGCCTGCGCGAGCACCGCCCGGCGCACCCCGAGCAGCGGCCGCCGGTACAGGCCGGCTCGCGCGGCCATGCCCGCGACGCTCGCGGTGCCGCTGCCGCGCGCGAGGCCGAGCAGCACGGTCTCGGCCTGGTCGTCCATCGTGTGCCCGAGCAGCACGGCCGCGGCCCCGAGCTCGGCCGCCGCCGCGTCGAGCGCGCCGTACCGGGCCGCCCGGGCCGCGGCCTCGGGGCCGCCCGTCGCGCCCACGTCGACGCGCCGCACGAGCACCGGGTCGAGCCCCAGACCGCGAGCGGACTCCGCCGCCCGCTCGGCCACCTCCGCCGAGCCCGGCTGCAGGCCGTGGTCGACGATCACGGCGCCGGCACGCAGCCCGGCACGGGGCGCCTCGAACGCGACGGCCGCGGCGAGCGCGAGCGAGTCGGGCCCCCCGCTGAGGGCGACGAGCAGCAGCTCGCCCGCCGCCAGGTCGGCGAGGTGCTCGCGCACGGCGCGGCGCGCGTCGGCGATCGCGGGCGTCAGGCGCGGGCGCCGGGGGCCGTCTGCGGGCCGCTCAGGGGGCATCCACTAAGGTTAGAGCCGCCTTCGGCCGCGCCGGGGCCGTCAATCTTCCCCTCCCGTCTGGAGCGTTCATGAGTGCCTACGCCGCCGTCATCGAGATCCCCAAGGGCAGCCGCAACAAGTACGAGGTCGACCACGAGACCGGTCGCGTCTTCCTCGACCGCGTGCTCTTCACACCCTTCGTCTACCCCACCGACTACGGCTACTTCGAGAACACGCTCGGCCTCGACGGCGATCCCGTCGACGCGCTCGTGCTGCTCGAGTTCCCTGTCTTCCCGGGCGTCGGCGTGCAGGTGCGCCCGGTCGGCGTCTTCAAGATGACCGATGACGGCGGCAGCGACGCGAAGGTCATCTGCGTTCCGGCGAAGGACCCGCGCTGGGCGCACATCCAGGACGTGACGGACATCCCCGAGTTCACGCGCAAGGAGATCGAGCACTTCTTCGAGCACTACAAGGACCTCGAGCCCGGCAAGTGGGTCAAGACCGAGGGCTGGGGCGATGCGGCCGAGGCCGAGGAGATCGTCCAGGCGGGCCTCGCCGCCTACGTGCCCGGCGCGCACTAGGCCGCACACTCCGCTCTTCGAGGGGGCGCGCTCAGCGCAGTCGCTCGCCGAGCTCCCTCGCGGCGGCGCGGATGCGCGCGCCCGCCTGCGCCATGAGCGCATCGAGCGGGTCGCCTCCCGCGTCGAGCGCGACCGCGTCGGCGATGCCGGCCGCCGTGCGCTGAGACTCGTCTAACCGGACCGACCCGGCCACCACGACGAGGCGCATGCCCGCGGCGCGCGCCCGCTCGGCGAGGTGCCCGACGACCTTGCCGCGCAGCGACGAGGCGTCGAGCGCGCCCTCGCCCGTCACGACGACGTCTGCCCTGGCGAGCGCCTCGTCGAGCCCGAGGGCGTCGGCCACGAGTCGCGCGCCGGGCACGAGCTCGGCGCCGAGCACCGCGTGCAGGGAGGCCGGGATGCCGCCCGCGGCGCCGCCGCCGGGCAGACGCGCGACCTGCACTCCCGTCGCAGCGTCGAGCGCCGCGGCGAGCCGCGCGAGCCCTCGGTCGAGGAGCGCGACCTGCTCGGGATCCGCCCCCTTCTGCGGCCCGAAGACGGCAGCCGCGCCCGCCGGTCCCGTGAGCGGAGTGTCGACGTCGCATGCCACGCGCCACGGCACGGCGGCCGCGGCCGGATGAAGCCCGTCGAGGTCCATGCGCGCGAGGTCGACTAGCGCTCCGCCGCCGGGAGGGAGCTCGCCACCGCGCGCGTCGAGGAACCGCGCGCCGAGCGCGCGCAGCAGGCCCGCGCCGCCGTCGGTCGTCGCCGAGCCGCCGACCGTGAGCAGCACGCTCGTCGTGCCCCCCTCGAGCGCCGCGCGCAGGAGCAGGCCGACCCCCGCGCTGTCGGCATCGAGCGCGCGCAGCGGCACATCGCTCACGAGCGGGAGGCCGTTGGCCTCGGCCGCCTCCACCACCGCGGTGCGGTCGGGCAGCAGGGCCCAGCGCGCGGGTCGCGGTCGGCCGAGGGCGTCGGTCGTGGGCGTGCGGCGCTCGGTCGCGCCGTCGAGGGCGAGCAGGGCATCCAGCGTGCCTTCGCCCCCGTCGGCGAGCGGAAGCCGCTCGATGCGGGTCCCCTCCCCGATAGCGTCGGCGAGCCCGGCGGCGATCGCGTCGGCCGCCTCCCTCGCCGTGAGGCTGCCCTTGAACGCGTCGGGCGCGACGAGGACGCGCAGCGCGGGCGGGTCGCTCACGCGGACGAGCCGGCGGCGTCGTCCCACCACGCGAGCGCTCTCGTGCCGAAGAACGTCAGCCACGGCGACCGCTCGCCGACGGGGACGTCGATCTCGAACCAGACCCGGCCGGGGTAGCGGCGCTCCTGCACCCACGAGCCGTCGGGCTGCCGCGCGGCCCGCACCGAGGCGACGGCGTCGGCCAGCCGCGGATCGGGTGCGGTGCCGTCGTGCAGCGACGCCGCGCGGAAGTAGTCGATCGCGCGCAGCGCCGTATGCCGCCAGCGGAAGGGGTAGGCGATGCGTGTCACCCAGTCGCCGAGCGGCTCGCCCGTCGCCTCGCGGAACAGGATGCGGCGGCGCAGCAGGTACTTCTCGGCGCGGTGGCGCGCTTCGCGCAGGCGCGTGTCGCCCGTGCGCACCTCCCAATCGAGGATGCTCGTGAGCGCGTTGATCGTCGAGTGCACCGAGGCGCGCGTCGAGCCCTCGACCCACTCGCAGTTCCAACCGCCCTCGGCCATCTCGTGCTCGGCGAACCAGTCGGCGAGCCCGCTCATGTCGACGCCGAGCCAGGCGCCGTTGGCGAGCGTCCAGCCGTTGATGCACGCGTCGACCTCGCCGCCCCAGTAGGGCAGATCGTCGTACTCCCATCGGGCGTTCGCCGCGAGCTTCTCGGCGGTACCGGCGATAACGGCGGGGTCGAGGCCCCAGTCGCGCAGGGTCGAGAGGCTCCACGTCGTGGCGGTCCACGGCTGGCCGGTACCAGGGGCCGCCTCCGGGCCGTCGACGTCGAAGTCGGCGGGGAAGTACGCGCCCCCGGCCCACTGCCCGTCGTCGTCCTGGTGCGCGAGGAGCGCAGCGCCCATGCCCTCGGTCGCGACGCGCGCTCGCGTCGCTTGCCACATGGCGCGAGGCTCGCCGGCCAGGTCGCGCTCGACCTGCCACCGGAGGCTCGGGTCGGAGTCGAGCATCCAGGTCAGCAGAGCGGCGTCGGTCGGCATGCCCGGAGCCTAGCGACGACCTCCGACGCGCGGAACGCCCTCTACCCGGTGGGGCGCGCGACGTACGGCACGAGGTCGTACGTGTAGACGGGCCAGTCGCGCACGGTCTTCCCGGGCGACTCGTCGGACTCGGCGCTAGCCGATGAAGACGCCTCGAGCCGCCAAAAATGGCGCAGGGTCGATCGCGGTGCCGTTCGTCCGGACCTCCAAGTGCAGATGACAGCCGTTGGAGGCGCCGGTCGTGCCTGCAAGAGCGATGGTCTGACCCGCCGAGACCTTCTGTCCATAGCCGACTCGGAGCCCGCCGTTGGCGATGTGCGCGTAGCCGGTCGTGAGACCGTTCCCATGATCGATCATGACGAAGTTCCCATAGGTGCCGTTCCAGCCGGCATAGGTCACCGTGCCGCCCGACGCGGCTGCGATCGGCTGACCGCAACCGGCGGCGATATCGGTACCCGTGTGCAGCCGATAGGTCCCGTAAATGGGGTGGATGCGATAGCCGTAGGGCGAGGAGATCCACCCGTACATCGGTAGGGCCCACCCGCTCGCCGAGGACGATGCGCCGCCGCCATTGCCGCCGCCGCCGCCGCTGCCGGCATTCTGGGCAGCTTGCGCTGCGGCCTCGGCGGCACGGCGTCGCTCCTCGCGGAGGCGGGCCTCCTCCGCGGCCTTGCGGCGGGCCTCCTCCTCACGCTTCTTGCGCTCGCCTTCCTGGAACTGAGCCTCGGTGATGACCAGGTCCTCCTCGAGGACCTTGATCTGCAGCTCGAGTCGCGACTTGTTCGCCTCCTGCTCCGCGACGGCGGCGGCGGCAGCGGCAGCGGCCTCCTGCGCCTGCTGGAAGGCGGCTTCGGCGGCGATGCGGAGCTCCTCGCGCTTCTGCTTCGCGACGACGGCCTGGTCGGCGAACGACTGGGCGGCCTGCTGGTCGCGCATGGCAGCGGCGTAGATGCCCTCGGCCTGCTCGGAGATCTTGCTCGCGTAGCCCAGGCGAGAGAGCAGACTCTCGGCCTGGTCGGGGTTGGTGAAGAGCGACGCGGAGAGGTCGGCGCCACCGGCTCGCGAGAGCTCGGCGACGAACTGGCCGGCGCGCAGACGGGACTCCTCGGCCTTCGCGGCCGCCTCGTCGGACTTGCGCTGCAGCTCGTCCGCCTGGAAGGACGCCTCGTCGAAGGCGAGCTGGGCCTCCTCGAAGAGTGCGCCGAGGCGCTCTGCTTCGGCTTGCGCAGCGGCGGCGGCGTCCGCGAGCTGCACGAGGAGCGCGCGCAGCTCGTCGGCCTTCTGCTTGGCAGTCGCGACATTCTTGCGCGCCTCGAGAACATCGTCGAAGGAGGGATAGCTGGCGGCGTAGGCCGGACGCTCGGAACTCGCGACCCCCGTCGTGACGAGGAGGAGAGCCGCGGCGATGCCGGCGATGACAGCCGTCCAGCGGGCTCGATGAGGCGCGCTCGCGCTTGTCATGATGCTTCGGTCCATTCCGCTCCCCCAGCGTGCACGCTCTCGCATTGCATCTTACCCATCCGGCACGATCGCGTTATGTCGCAACAATCACACGGGCACCATCGTCAACACTAACAACGGATGCTCACCAGCGCGAGGCACCCGAACAGGGGAGTGTGCGAATTGCGCACTCCCGTGGTTCCGGGCACCGTAACCCGGGCTCGCCCGCGCACGCGGGAGGCGGAGCGGACGGTCGCCGAACCGGCTCGCGCCGGGCATCCCGGCCGGTTTGGTGTTTCGCGCGGACGGCGGGTATGCTCGTGCCTCGGTTGCTGTACGGCTCGCGCCGCTTCGGCCCCATCGTTTAGTGGCCTAGGACACCGCCCTTTCACGGCGGCAGCACGGGTTCGAATCCCGTTGGGGTCACCAGACCGCAGCACTACAATTCAATACGCATGGCCCTGTAGCGCAGTTGGTTAGCGTGCCGCCCTGTCACGGCGGAGGTCGCGGGTTCAAGTCCCGTCAGGGTCGCCACGGCGACGAGCCCTCTCCTCGGAGGGGGCTTGTTCCGTCAGGGGCGATGTGTCGCCCAGAGGCTCTGTAGCTCAGTTGGTAGAGCGCACGACTGAAAATCGTGAGGTCACGGGATCGACGCCCGTCGGAGCCACCACCACCTCACCGCCGAACGACCCCCGCCCAGCGCGGGGGTCTTCTGCATTGCGCGAGGGATGTTCGCCTGACGACGACGCCGCGTCGAGCATCCGCCGACGCCCACTGAACTCGCAGTGCCAGATTGCTAGCCTGACGTCGCACCCCCAGCCCTGGAGCGCCGCTCGGCGCTGTTCCGCCCTGCCCTCCACGGCGCCCGATCAGTGACCAGAAAGAGGAATACCGGGAGGAGCTGAAGAAGCTCGACGTCGACGCGCTCGTCGCCGACGTGAAAGAGCTGCTGGTCACGAGCCAGAGCTGGTGGCCGGCCGACTGGGGGCACTATGGCGGGCTCATGATCCGCATGGCGTGGCACTCGGCGGGCACCTACCGCATCGCCGACGGCCGTGGCGGCGCCGGCACGGGCACGCTGCGCTTCGAGCCGCTCAACTCGTGGCCCGACAACGCCAACCTCGACAAGGCGCGCCGCCTGCTGTGGCCGATCAAGAAGAAGTACGGCAACCGCATCAGCTGGGCCGACCTCATGGTGCTCGCCGGCACGCTCGCCTACGAGTCGATGGGCCTGAAGACCTACGGCTCCTCGTTCGGCCGCGAAGACCTGTGGGGCCCGGAGAAGGACACGTACTGGGGCAGCGAGGATCAGTGGCTCGCCCCGAGCGACGAGCGCTACGAGAACGTCGACGAGCCCAGCACGATGGAGAACCCGCTCGCCGCCGTGCAGATGGGCCTCATCTACGTGAACCCCGAGGGCGTCAACGGCAAGCCCGACCCGCTGAAGACCGCCGCGCACGTGCGCGAGACCTTCGCGCGCATGGCCATGAACGACGAGGAGACCGTCGCTCTCACCGCCGGTGGCCACACCGTCGGCCGCACCCACGGCAACGGCCGCGCCGAGAACCTCGGCCCCGTGCCGGCCGGTGCCGACATCAGCGAGCAGGGCCTCGGCTGGAACAACCACGTCAGCCGCGGCGTCGGCAATGACACGGTCACGAGCGGCATCGAGGGCGCCTGGACGACCCACCCGACGCAGTGGGACAACGGCTACTTCGACCTGCTGTTCACGTACGAGTGGGAGCTGCGCCGCAGCCCCGCCGGCGCGCAGCAGTGGGAGCCGATCGGCATCGCCGAGGAGGACAAGCCCTTCGACGTCGAGGGCACCGCCCGCCAGAACCCGATCATGACCGACGCCGACATGGCGATGATCAAGGACCCGATCTACCGGAAGATCTCGGAGCGCTTCCACGCCGACCCCGCCTACTTCAGCGAGGTCTTCGCGCGCGCCTGGTTCAAGCTCACCCACCGCGACATGGGCCCCCGCACCCGCTACGTCGGGCCGCTCGCGCCGACGGAGGACCTCATCTGGCAGGACCCGGTGCCGGCCGGTCGCGCTGACTACGACCTCGACGAGGTCGCGCAGCGCATCCTCGCCAGCGGTCTGTCGTTCACCGACATGGTGACCACCGCGTGGGACTCGGCGCGCACCTACCGCGACTCCGACAAGCGCGGCGGAGCGAACGGCGCGCGCATCCGCCTCGAGCCGCAGCGCAGCTGGCACGGCAACGAGCCGGAGCGCCTGGAGCGCGTGCTCGCCGTCTACGAGGCGCTGTCGACCGAGACCGGCGTGAGCGTCGCCGACCTCATCGTGCTCGGCGGCAACCTGGGCATCGAGGATGCTGCGCGCAAGGCGGGCGTCGAGGTCACGGTGCCCTTCCACCCCGGGCGTGGTGACGCGACGCAGGAATGGACCGACGCCGACTCGTTCGCCCCGCTCGAGCCGACCCACGACGCTTTCCGCAACTACCTGCAGAAGGACTACACGGTCGGTGCCGAAGAGCTCATGCTCGACCGCGCGAGCCTCATGAACCTCACCGCGGTCGAGCTCACGTGCCTCATCGGCGGCATGCGCGTGCTCGGCACCAACTTCGGCGGCACGCAGCACGGCGTCTTCACCGACCGTGTCGGCGCGCTCACGAACGACTTCTTCGTGACGCTCACCGACATGGCCTACGTGTGGGAGCCGGCCGGCTTCAACGCCTACAACCTGCGCAACCGCTTCACCGACCAGGTGCGCTACACGGCCACGCGCGCCGACCTCGTGTTCGGCTCCAACTCGATCCTGCGCGCCTACGCCGAGGTGTACGCGCAGGACGACAGCCGCGAGAAGTTCGTGCACGACTTCGTCGCCGCCTGGACGAAGGTCATGAACGCCGACCGCTTCGACCTCGTGGCGGGCTAGTCGGCGCCGCTGTCACCGGCTGGCGGATGCTCGGGCCGGGGTCTCCACGGAGGCCCCGGCCCTTCGTGCTCGAGAGCTGGTCACACGGGCACTCTGTCTTGAACATCCGGGCGGTCGATAGCCTGAGAATCGAGTGGGACGTTCCTTCGCTCTCCCGAAGAGACGAGCAACCGCACAGGAGACAACGATGACCGACCGACCGATATTGCTGTTTCTCCACGGTGTCGGTAATGGCGACCCGGAAGACCTTTGGTTGGGCCATATGACGGACGCTCTCGAGGCTCTCGGTTACCCGGGGCTTGAAGGCGTGCACTACCTGGCGCCCAAGTACTCGCATGCTCTTCGGGGAGTAGACGACCCAGTGCCACCGTTGCCTCCTGTAACCCTGCGGAAGCTCGGGAGGGACGAAGCTCGCGTCAATCGTCGCGAATTCGAGCGCAGGATCGCGGGTCTCGAGGTGCGTTTCGGACGGTTGAATCGAGGAGCCAGAGTCGGCGCACTCGACCTCGGCGCACGGGCCGCCGTCGAGTTGCCCGCCTTCAGTCAAGCGCGGAACTTCGTCAAGAACTCGAAGATCCGAGCAATGGTGCTGTCGCGAATCCTTGCGAGCCTCCCTGACGAGGGGCACCTCACGATCGTGGCACACAGCCTTGGCTCCGTCATCGCTGCCGACCTGCTTCCAAGGCTTCCTGCGGGGCTCGCCGTATCCGGGCTGGTGACAATCGGAAGTCCCCTTGCCAACGGCAGCCTCGACGTCCGCTCGATCGTCTCCGAGCTGGCGGACCCGCCACCGAATCTGGCGTGGTGGGTCAACTTCTGGAACGGCTCGGACCCCGTCGCCTCACACCGGGGGCTCTCGTCGGTTGTCCCTTGGTTGCTCGATTTCCGCGTGGACAAGCAAGCAGAACCGAGACGAGCGCATGCCGCGAGCACCTATCTTGGCGATCAAGCTGTCGCGGGAGCGATCGGCTTTGCATTGCACGGCTCGTTGTCGAAGGAGATCGCGGGCACCAGAGCTGAGACCGATGTCCGTCTGGAGCTACCCGAGCAGCTTGCTCTGGTAGCTCTTCGATACGCCCACCTAATCGCACGGCGACTGAACGGTGACCTGCGCAACAGGTATCTCGGTGCCCTTCGACACGTGCAAGGAGCTGAGATCGCGAACTTGTGCCGCCTACGAACCGAGGCAGGGCGACCGGCCCCAGGGACAATTGCTCGCCTCAAGGTGGACATTTCCGATCCGAACGCCGACGGCACGGAACCAGAACCAGTTGGGTACTTTGCACGCGAGGACGCGATCATTCCGCTCTTGGTTCTTGCGGCAACGAACCTCCTCCACCCGTTTGAGATCAACGTTCCCAAGCAAGCGGCCAAAGAGGCGATGCGCGATCTCACAGGCGAACTCGGCCTGACGAGCCAGTTCGGAATAGACGTCATCGAATCCACGAAGCGAGCGCGAGAGATCCTGCGCGGAGCCGACGAGTTCGCCTGGATCAAGTGGGCGGCAGTTGGGGCCGGCGCTGCGGCCCTCGTCGTCGCCACGGGAGGACTCGCGTTGGCCGCAGCTCCAGGCCTCGCCGGCGCCGCGTCGATCACAAGCGCTCTCGCGGCCTTCGGGCCAGGGGGGATGGTCGGTGGGCTCCTCACCGCCGGAACGCTGGCAACAGCGGGCGGCAGCGGCATCGCCTTCGGCCTGGCAAGTCCCGGAACGAGCGCAGAGGCGTTCGAAGACGTCGTCGAACGGCGACTTGCGGCTGCACTCCTCCGCGAGAAGAGTTCGATGCAACCCGACTATGGGGTCTGGAAGACACTGGTCGAAGTTGAGATGGAACTGCGACGCGAGCACGAGAAGCTCGACGAGTATTCCGACCCAAACGCGGCGTCGTTGAAGTCACTCAAGAAGAAGCTCGTGGCTGTGGAAAAGGCTCTCGATTACCTCGCCAAGAACCAGCTTGCGCCCAACCCGGAAGCCGATCTGACGGAGGGCGCATCGCCAATCCGCGCTGCACAGATGGAATCGTGACGCCCGTGTTGTCAGCTAGGGCTTTCCCTTAACAAAGCACGGCGTGTTCACCGACCGGGTCGGCGCGCTCACGAACGACTTCTTCGTGACGCTCACCGACATGGCCTACGTGTGGGAGCCGGCCGGCTTCAACGCCTACAACCTGCGCAACCGCTTCACCGACCAGGTGCGCTACACGGCCACGCGCGCCGACCTCGTGTTCGGCTCCAACTCGATCCTGCGCGCCTACGCCGAGGTGTACGCGCAGGACGACAGCCGCGAGAAGTTCGTGCACGACTTCGTCGCCGCCTGGACGAAGGTCATGAACGCCGACCGCTTCGACCTCGGGGCGGGGTAGTCGGCCGGTCGTTCGGCTGAGCGAAGCTCGGGCCGAGGTCTCCACGGAGGCCCGGGCCCTTTTTTCCTCCATCAGATGAATTGGATGCAGGAGAGATAGTTTCGGTGCCTGACGATCGTCAGATTCCGTAAAACGCAGATCCGTCTCGCTCCACGCTCTTGTCGAACTCCATGAAATAGCTGTTGTCATCAGTCCGGTAGAAGCGCACGAAGCGGGATCCAAAGTTCAGAAGATCCTGGGTTCGGACCGGCGCACCATTGGCGACCCCCAGGCGATGGCGGAAGTACTCGCCGATGAGATGGTTTCCTTGTGGCGAGTGAAGTGCCTTGTCACCGTCCTCGGCCACGACCATGATGATGGCCTTGTTGTCATCGGTGCTCACCAAGAACTGGACACCGCGAGGAGGGAAGAAGCCACTCCGTGCGATGGGCGCCGGAACGGGAATATATGCCTGATTCGGCTCTCGATTGTGTTCAGGGCGTTGACCCCAGTTTAGCCCAGAGCGAAGATGCACCTCGCCACGAGTGGCCTTCTGACCACCGGTCATCACTAAGGGGAGAATCACCGCTTCTGAGCCAAGTAGCTCGTTGAAGGCGAGCGCATCTTCGAGAACCGGTTCACTCCACTCCGGGGCATCGACTCTGCGACGGACCGTGACTTCATCCAGAACGTCCGGATGATCGATCGCAATGCTCTTCTTTTCGATACTCGCGAACTCCGACAGCGCCTCCTCAGGGTCAACCTCGACGAGGAGCTCCGATCGCGAGCTGCCGTTGCGGCCGAGGAGAAAGCCATTGTGCGTGAAGTTCGATGAGCCCGCGAAGGCGGAGACGGCAACACCGTCCTGAAGCCACACGAACAGCTTGGTGTGCGCCGGCAGGCCAGTCGGCATGTACTGAACTCGGATCCGCCCGGCGGGGGGATCCTCCTGGAGTGACTCAAACCCTCGGTGGGCATCGATCGAGATGCCCTCAAGGCCCGTCATTCCAACGACTAGCTGTAGTCCAACTTCCCGACGAAACTCATCTCTGCAATCGGTCAGGACCTGAGAAGCCATACTCGGAGTCGCATAGCCTGAAACCACGCGTAGTTCGTTGGCGCCGCGGGACACAGGGTCGAGAATCCCCCGTCGGTACAGTTCATCAGAAAACAATGGGCTCGCATACACGAGCATCAGCCTACGCCGTGGCGCGCCTGCCGCCAGTGGACCGAGAAGGAATGAGATCGACCAAGTTCGGCTCGATCTCGGGGTAATCCACGCCGGCGAGAGACCTGAAGAGCGCCGCGAACACGAGTGCAGCGCCGTCGACCGGCACCGCCATCCCGATCTGTTTGCGAACGCTCTCTTTCCCCCCCACAAACACGAAGTCGTCGGGGAACGTCTGAATACGAGCTCGCTCCCTGTTTGTCAGCGCTCGAGGCTCTGCCCAATGGTAGACATGCGTCCCACCGCCACCCGAGCCGGTGATCGTATACGACGGCTCGTCGGCCTTAAGCCTGCGGTAGATCTGACTGATCTTTGCGCCCCCGACATTCAGTTGCAGCTCGGGCGGCAGATCGGCGGTGAATGCGTTCTGGCCAGGAAGGATCTTCTCGAGCCTTCGCACTACCTGTGGAGACTGCTTTGTCAGCTCCTGGTTGGTAGCCCAGGTTGGGATGCCGCTGAGCGCCTTTGCGACCGAATTGTCAACATCAGCGAACGGCTCCGGGGACGGAACTCGGAAGCGAACTCCTACGTCGTTACGAATGCCGACGATTAAGATTCGATGACGCTTCTGGGGAATTCCGTACTGTTCGAACTTGTAGAGGTGCGGGTACAGCGTGTAGCCGCCGAAGCGCGCGTCGCCTCCGTGCTGCAGGCGATCCAGGATCATCTCAAAGGCAAGGCCATCGTTGCTGTTGCGAAGTCCGCCGACGTTTTCGGCGACGAACCAGATCGGCGAGTAACGGTCGATCACTCGAGCGCCGTACTCGTAGAGGGGGCCGAAAGTTCCCTCGATGCCCTTTTGCTCGCCGACAACTGAAAAGTCATTACAAGGAAAACCGAAGGCAAGACCGTCGATTTCGGTCAAATCATTCTCAATATTGAGCTTTCGGATGTCCTTGTGGATCACCTTGGCCTCGGGGAAGTTGGCCATGTAGGTGCTGCAGGTATCCCGGTCGTAGTCGTTCGCCCAAGCGTGGACTGCGTCAACGTGGACTCCATCGACGCGAACTCGTTCAGCAGCGAGCTCGACGCCCTTAGCGATACCTCCAGGCCCGCAGAACAGCTCACCGATCCGATAGGTCGTCATACTCTTGCCTCCTTGCGCCGCAACCGCTCGTTGTCCCGAGCGCCCACCTCACGGTAGACGCAACCTAGGACATACGTTCGAACGTGGCCTTGCGGGGCCGCCTTGGTCTGCCATGAAGCAGCTTACATCGCGCGGCGAGAAGATGCTGCCTTCGGTGATTGGACACGCCTCATGGGCGTGCACGCTCCAGGGCTAGCCTGTGCGCATGGCTGAGGACAGAGCATCCACCGGCAACGACGGGTTCACGGCCGACGAACGCGCCGCGATGAGAGAGCGGGCGGCCGAGCTGCGCGCCGAGGCGAAGCGGGCCAAGGGGGCCGCGAAGGCCGAGGCCGAGCTCAACGACCTGCTCGAGGCGATCGCGAAGCTACCCGATGAGGGAGATCGGACGCTCGCGACGCGGCTGCACGAGCTGATCATGGCGGCGGCTCCGCAGCTGGCTCCGCGCACCTGGTACGGCATGCCCGCCTACGCGCTCGACGGCAAGGTGTTGTGCTTCGTGCAGCCCGCCAGCAAGTTCGACACTCGCTATACGACGCTCGGGTTCAACGACACCGCGCAGCTCGACGACGGCGACATGTGGCCAGCGTCGTTCGCCGTCCAGAGCATCGGGGCAGCCGAAGAGCAACGCATCACGGAGCTGGTGCGGCGCGCCGTCGGCTAGGCGCCGAACGCCGGTCGCCCTGACCCGTCACGCGCATCGTTCGCAGCCGAATAGCCTGAGACCGTGATCGGCCTCGGCACCCTGCTCAACATCGTCACGATCGTCGTCGGCGCCGCCATCGGCGTGCTCATCGGCAACCGGCTGCCCGAGCGCACAAACCGCGTCGTCACCGACGCGCTCGGCCTCATCACCCTCGTGCTCGGCGGGCTCAACCTGGTGGCGCTGAGCGACCCCGAGTTCGTCGGCGCCGTCGGCGCCGGCGGCACCTTCCTCGTCGTGATCGGCGCGCTGCTGATCGGCAGCATCGTCGGCTCGCTCGCCGGCATCGAGGCACGGCTCGAGCGCTTCGGAGGCTGGCTGCAGCGCCGCTTCACGCGACCGGCGAAGAAGGATGCTGTACCGACGCATCCCGACGAGGCACCGCTCGCCCTCACCGGCCGCGACCGCTTCATCACCGGGTTCGTCGACGCCTCGCTCGTGTTCGCGATCGGGCCGCTGGCGATCCTCGGCGCCTTCCAGGACGGCACCGGCCAGGGCTTCGATCAGCTCGCGCTCAAGTCGACGCTCGACGGCTTCGCGTCGATCGCGTTCGCCGCCTCGCTCGGCTGGGGCGTCGCGTTCTCCGCCATCCCGGTCGGCATCTGGCAGGGGCTGCTGACGGTGCTCGCGTTCTTCCTCGGCACGGTCATGTCGGGCGCTGCGATCGCTGCACTGACCGCGACGGGCGGCGTGCTGCTGCTCGGCGTCGGCCTGCGCCTGCTCAACGTGCGCGCGGTGTCGGTCGCCGACATGCTGCCGGCCCTCGTCGTCGCACCCCTGCTGACGGTGGGCGTGCAGGCGCTCGGGCTGGCCGGCTAGTCGCCGACGCGCCGCGCGGCGCCGTCGCTCAGCAGTCGCAGCTGACCGCGTGCTCGACCGGCGCCGTCAGCGGGTCGACCGCCCGGTGGATCGGCCCGCCCGCCCCCTCGACCGGGTAGCCCTCGCGCGCCCAGTACTCGAACCCGCCGAGCATCTCCTTCACCGGCACCCCGAGCGAGGCCAGCTCGAGCGCCGCCTTCGCGGCGCCGTTGCAGCCGGGCCCCCAGCAGTACACGACGACGGGGATGCCCGCCTCGAGCTCTCCGATCCGCGACGCCAGCTCCTGCCGGGGGATGTGCCGCGCGCCCACCGCGTGCCCCTGATCCCATGCGGCTTGCCCGCGCACGTCGACGAGCGCGAACCGCGCACCGGCCTCGAGCGCCGCCGCGACATCCGATGCATCGGTCTCGAAGCGGATGCGCGCCGCGTAGTGCGCCGCGATCGCCGCGGGCTCACCGAACTCACCGAGGGCGTTCGTCATGCGGTCATCCTACGAACCGGCGCGGGAAGACTCGCAGCCCGATCGTGGTTGGCTCGAAGTATGACTGACACCTCCTTCGCCCCCGTCGACGGCTCGATCACGATGTACGGCGCCGACTGGTGCCGCGACTGCCGCCGCACCGAGGCCCTGCTCAACGACCTCGGCGTCGAGTGGACCAAGATCGACGTCGAGCACAGCGCCGAGGCCGCCGCGCAGGCGCAGGCGATCAGCGGCCGCATGAACATCCCCGTCGTGGTGTTCCCCGACGGCTCGCACCTGGTCGAGCCGAGCGACGACGCGGTGCGGGAGAAGCTCGGCGCGTAGCGCCCCGCGCCGCTCCCCCCGAACGGGAGGACTGTTTTCCTGAGTCTGCTTCAGTAGCGTCAGGCTCATCGTGAACATCCTTCTCCCTCCTCGCCGCCTGCTCGCCGCCCTGGTTCCGGCGGTCCTCGCCGGGTCCGTTCTGGTCGCGACCCCCATGCCAGCCGTGGCCGCTGGCGTCACGGGCTCATCGCTGCTCTCGTCGCTCACCGTGGCGACACCGAGCAGCGTGCCGTACGACCGCTCGTACTTCCCGCACTGGGTCGACGCCGACAGCGACGGCTGCGACACCCGGCGCGAAGTGCTCATCGCGGAATCCACGATCAGCCCGACCGTCGGCACGGGATGCTCGGTCACGGGCCGCTGGACCTCGCTCTACGACGGCGTCGTCGCCACGTCGATCACGCAGCTCGAGATCGACCACGTCGTCGCCCTCCGTGAGGCGTGGGTATCCGGCGCGCACTCCTGGACCACGGCGCAGCGTCGGGCGTTCGCCAACGATCTCGGTGACGCTCGCTCGCTCCGCGCGGTGACGTCGGCCACCAATCAGGCGAAGAGCGCGTCCGACCCTGCCCAGTGGCTGCCCGCCGTCGGCGTCTGCGAGTTCGTGCTCGACTGGGTCGCCGTCAAGGTCCGGTGGTCGCTCACCATCGACACCGCCGAGAAGGCCGCCATCTCCTCCGTCCTCAGCGGGTCCTGCGGATCGACGACCGTGACGGCGCCCGCCGTCGTCGGCGGCATCCCCGACGGTTCCGGTGCGGGTGACGGTTCCGTCGTCGGCTTCACCGACGGCGTGCACCGTCGATCCGGCGCCGACCGGTACTCGACGGCGCTCGCCATCTCGGCGTCCTTCACGCCCGGGGTCCCCGTGCTGTACGTCGCCACCGGTGCGAACTTCCCCGACGCGCTGAGCGCCGCCCCTGCCGCAGCCGCGCAGGGAGGGCCACTGCTGCTCGTTCCCCCGACCGGGCCGACCAGCGCCCTGCTCGCGGAGATCGAGCGCCTCGCGCCGAAGCGCATCGTGGTGGTCGGCGGCGAGTCGGTGGTGAGCGCGAGGACCTACAGCGCGCTGTCCGCGCTCGCTCCGTCCATCCGACGTGACGCCGGAAGCGACCGCTACGCGACTTCGCGCGTCATCATCAGTCGGGCCTTCGACGCCGCGACGACGGTCTTCCTCGCGACGGGTCGCAACTTCCCCGACGCGCTGAGCGCGTCCGCGGCCGCCGGATCGCTCGGCGCCCCGGTCCTGCTCGTCGACGGCAGCTCGGGTGCCGTCCCCTCGGCGGCGACCGCGCTCATGACCGACCTCGGGGCCACGACCGTGCGACTCGTCGGCGGAACCTCCGTCGTCTCCTCCGGCATCGAGAACGCGCTGGTCTCCCGATACGGCCGCACGGCGGTGAAGCGCCACGCGGGCGCCGATCAGTACGCGACGTCAGCCGCGGTGAACCGCGCGATCTTCAGCTCGGCGCCCTCGGCGTTCTTCGCCGTCGGCACCTCCTTCCCGGATGCCCTCGCCGGCGCGGCCCTCGCGGGGGCGCTCTCGTCGCCGCTCTACGTCGTGCCGAAGACCTGCGTGCCCACCTCCGTACGCGACCATGTGCTCTCGGTCGACCCCGGCAGCCGCATCCTGCTCGGAGGCACGTCGGTGCTGGGCACCGAGGTCGGCAAGCTGCTCGAGTGCGGCACGTCGTCGCCGACTCCGCCCCCGCCGACGAAGCCGTCGAACCCCGGTGACGTGAAGAACTGCAGCGACTTCTCGACGCAGGCGCAGGCGCAGGCCTGGTACGACACGTACTTCCCGTACTACGGCGACGTCGCGAACCTCGACGGCAACGACAACGACGGTCGCGTCTGCGAGTCGCTGCCGTAGCTGCGACCTAGCCGAGCTGCCGGGTGAAGAAGCGGTCGATGCGCTCCCACGCGTCGGCCGCCTCCTCCGGCGCCGGCCGGAGCCCCATCGCGGCTCCCATGAGCACGCGCATGAGCCGCGGCCCGGCCGGCCGCTCGTTGAGGAAGGCGTGACCCGCGCCGGGGTACTCGACCACGTCGTGCACGATGCCGCGCGCGGCGAGCGCCGCCTCCAGTCGCGCCGCCGCGCCGGGCAGCGTGCGGTCGCGCCCGCCGAAGCTGCCGACGATCGGGCACGCACCGTCGAGCGCGTCGTCGAGGTCGGCCGGCAGCATCCCGTAGTTGACGGAAGCTGCGCCGAAGTCACCGGAACCCGCCAGCAGCAGCGCGAAGCCGCCGCCCATGCAGAAGCCGATCACGCCGACGGTGCCGCGCGCCTCGGGCCGCGCCAGCAGCAGGGAGCGCGCGGCGGCGATGTCGTCGAAGGCCGGCCCGCGACCCTCGCGCAGCGCGCGGAAGGTCGCGACCAGGCACCGTCGCCGCCCGCCGCGGCTGAACAGGTCGGGCATGAGCACGAGGTAGCCGAGGCCGCGCAAGCGCTCGAGGTGGGCGCGCATCGCCTCGTCGACGCCGAAGACCTCGTGCACGACGACGAGCGCCGGGAAAGGCCCCGGCCCGTCGGGGATGCCCAGCAGGCCGCGCAGCTCACCGCCCCGCGGGTCGCCGGGCTGCGGGATGACGACGTCGACGAGGGCCATGCTGCGGATGCTAGTGCGGTCGCCCGGGCGCGGGGCTGGAGGTGTGCGACGCGCCGCCGTCCACCACAGCGGCGGCGCGTCGCGAGCTCGGGTTCGCCGAGCGGTCGGATGCCCTGACGCGGGCTAGCGGCGGGCCGCCTTCGCCGCCACGAGGTCTTTCTCGTCGATCGGGCGCAGGCCGCGCGCGGCCTGGTCGGCGTAGTAGGCGCGCGCCTCCTCCTGCCGCTCGCGCTCGACGCCCCTGGCGATCTCGGCGCGGATGTGCTCGTCGCGCAGGCCGAACGCCTCGGTGAGGGCCAGGGCGTGCGGGCGCAGGCGCGGCAGCAGTCGGCCGTCGATGTACTCGGTGATGGCCTGCGCGCGCTGGCTCGAGAGCCGGCCGTGGATGAGGTACCAGGCGAGGTTCTTCTCGATAAGCGTGAAGCCGAACAGGTCGCGCAGCCACGTCAGCACCTGCTTCGTGCCAGCGTCGGCGACGTCGTCGAGGGCGTCGGTGAAGGCCTCCCACTGCAGCAGCTCGCCGTGGGCGCGGGCGGCCTCGATGAGCTCGTTCTGGTGCCGGTTGAACAGGGCCGCCGCCTCAGCCTTGGGCAGCTTCGAGGCGGGGCGCAGGCGGGCGGCGAGCTCGGCGACCATCGTCTCGACGCGGTCGGTGAGCAGCTGCCGCTGCGCCTCGGTGCCGCGCACGTAGCCGACCGAGCGCGCCGTGGAGCCGAAGTCGGCCACGGCCTGGGCGAGCCGGCGGAGGCCCGAGCGGTTGACGGCGGCCTCGCCCACCTGGTCGACCATGTAGGCGGCGAGCGCCCCCGCGTCGGCCTTCGCGAAGCGGCGCGAGTAGTCGGTCAGCAGGCGCTTGGCGACGAGCTGCAGCAGCACGTTGTTGTCGCCCTCGAAGGTGGCGTAGACGTCGAGGTCGGCGCGCAGCTGCACGAGGCGGTTCTCGGCGAGGAAGCCCTGGCCGCCGCACGCCTCGCGCGCCTCCTGGATGATGTCGAGCGCGTTCCAGGTGCTCAGCGGCTTGAGGGCCGCGGCGAGGGTCTCGAGGTCCTCGCGGTCGGCGTCGGTGTCGGCGGCGCCGGAGAACACGGCGTCGAACTTCTCCAGGAACACCTCGTGCGCGAACGACATCGCGTAGGTCTGCGCCAGGCGCGGCAGCAGGCGGCGCTGGTGGCGCTGGTAGTCCAGGAGCACGACCTCGTCGTCGGTCGCGGCCGTGAACTGGCGGCGCTCGCTGCCGTAGCGGATCGCGATGGTCAGGGCGAGCTTGCTCGCGACGGTGCAGGCGCCGTCGAGCGAGACGCGGCCCTGCACGAGGGTGCCGAGCATGGTGAAGAAGCGGCGGCCGGGGCTCGCGATGGGCGAGGTGTAGACGCCCTCGGCGTCGACGTGGCCGTAGCGGTCGAGCAGGTTCTCGCGCGGCACGCGCACGTTCGTGAAGTGCAGGCGGCCGTTGTCGATGCCGTTGAGCCCGCCCTTGAGGCCGTCGTCGTCGCCGCCCACGCCCGGCAGGAAGGCCCCCTGCTCGTCGCGGATCGGCACGTAGATCGCGTGCACGCCGTGGTTGACGCCGCGGGTGATGAGCTGGGCGAACACGACGGCCGCCTTCGCGTGCAGGGCGGCATTGCCCAGGTAGTCCTTCCACGCGGCGCGGAACGGGGTGTGGATGACCCACTCGTCGGTCGCGGGGTCGAAGGTCGCCGTCGTGCCGACCGCCGAGACGTCGGAGCCGTGCCCGGTCTCGGTCATCGCGAAGGCTCCCGGCACCTCGAGGCTGAGCGCCGGCGGCAGCAGCTGCTGGTGGTGGCGCTCGGTGCCGAGGTGCTGGATCGCTGCGGCGAAGAGCCCCCACTGCACGCCCGACTTGATCTGCATGCTCGGGTCGCCGAGCACGAGCTCTTCGAAGCTGGCGATGTTGCCGCCGTTGTCCTCGTCGCCGCCGACCGACTTCGGGAAGGCGCGGTGCACCGAGCCGGCCTCGACGAGCAGCTTCAGCTGGCCGAGCACGCGCTCGCGGTGGGCATCCTTGCCGAGCTCGGGGTCGCGCTGGAACTCGGGGCGCGCCATGAGCTCACGAGCGTGCAGGCGGGCCTCCGCCCAGCGCCCGAGCAGCTGGCGGCCGAGGCTCTCGACGTCGACCTGCGCCGCCTCGGGCTCGGGAGCGGCGGGCGAGGCGGGCAGCGCGGTCGCGGCGGCGGCACCCGGGCTGGCGGGTGCCGCAGCGGCGTCGGCTGCGGCGGTCACGTCGGTGGTGGTGTCGGCGTTCGTGGCGTCGGCGAGCTTCGTCATGAGTGTCCCCTCGTTGGAGCCGGAGCGGGGCATCCGCCTCAGCGCACGACGGCGCGAGCGAGCCCGAGGTCACGGTAGGCCTCGGTGCGCGCGGGCGTCGGGTTCGTCGTGCCCTCGCACGAACCGGGGGCGGATGCTCGGCGCGGCTTTTGGAGGAATCACTGCGTTGCTGAGCGCCAGCATGGTGGAGACCCTCGCAGTCACGGTGTTCGCTGTGCGCGGATACCCCTGGGGGTATCCGCGCTCGTGTGCGACCATGGAGGCATGGCAACCATCGACCTCACCGCAGCCGACTTCGAACAGACCGTCACCGCGCCCGGCATCACCCTCGTTGACTTCTGGGCCGAGTGGTGCGGCCCCTGCCGGCAGTTCGCGCCCGTCTACGACCGGGCAAGCGAGCAGCACCCCGACGTCACCTTCGGCAAGGTCGACACCGAGGCCGAGCAGCAGCTCGCCGCCGCGGCGAACATCCGCAGCATCCCGACGCTCATGGCGTTCCGCGACGGCATCCTCGTCTTCGCGCAGCCCGGCGCCCTGCCCGGCCCCGCACTCGAGCAGGTCATCACCGCGGTGAAGGGGCTCGACATGGACGAGGTGCGCGCGAAGGTCGAGGCCGCGCAGGCCGAGGCCGGCCGCGGGCAGTAGCGCCGGGCTCAGAGCTCGGGCTCGCCCAGCTCGGCGCGCGAACGGAAGACCCGCTTGACCTTCTCGACCACCCCGTGGGCGGGCGGCTCGTTGTAGACGCCCGCGTATTCCTGCCCGGACATGCGCTGGATCTCGGCCATGATCGCGTCGGTCGCCTGCCGACGAGCTCGGGCCGACGTCGCTGGCCCGAAGCCGCTGAGGTCGATCGGGTCGCCGAACTCGACGCGGAAGCGCACGATGCGCAGCCGCTTCGAGCCGACCGGCTGGAGGTGCTGCGTGCCGGTGAGCGCGACCGGCACCACGGGCACGCCCGCGGTGAGCGCCAGCCAGGCGACGCCCGTCTTGCCGCGGTAGAGGCGGCCGTCGCGCGAGCGCGTGCCCTCCGGGTAGATCGAGAACGGCTGGCCGGCGCGGAGGCGGACCAGGCCGGCGTCGAGCGCGTCCTGCGCGGCCTGGCCGGCCCCGCGCTCGACGGGGATCGCGCCGACACCGGTGAAGAACACGCGGGAGAGCGCACCCCGGAACCCGCGACCGGTGAAGTAGTCGGACTTCGCGAGGAAGCTCACGGGTCGCCTGGCGAGCAGGCTGATGACGACGCTGTCGATGAACGACAGGTGGTTGCTGGCGACGACGACGCCGCCGGCCTTCGGCATGCGCCGGCGCCCGATCACGACGGGGCGGAACAGGAGTCGCACGATCGGAGTGAGCACGATGCGGGCGAGCAGGTTCAGCACCGGGTCATCCTGCCAGTCGAGTCATGCCGATGGCGGCATGCCGCGCTCGCGCGGGGTCAGTACCCGTCATCGGGCGGGGGCGGGAAGAACTCGTCGTCGGGCGGCACGTCGTCGAAGGGGATCTCGTCGGCGGGCGGGCCATCGACGAACGCGGGCTCGCCGGCGCGGGCCTGGCGCGGGGTGCGCGCTCGTGCCCAGGAGCTCGGCGCGGCGTCGCGGCCGCTGGCCGGGGCGCTCGTCGGCGAGAAGGCCGGCGGCTCGTCTCCGCGGACGATCGCGAGCACGGCATCCCCGAACTGCTCGAGCTTCTTGGCGCCGACGCCGCTGATCTGCGCGAGGTCGTCGAGCGTGCGCGGCTCGGTCAACGCGATGCCGCGCAGGGTCGCGTCGCCGAAGACGATGTAGGCCGGCGCGCCGAGCTCGCGCGCGGTCGCGGCCCGCCAGGCCCGCAGGCGCTCGAACAGCGGCGAGGCCGCCGACGGCAGATCGCTCGGCGCGCTGCGCTTCGAGGCCCGCGTCGGCCGGGCGACCTCGCGCCGCAGCCGCACCTCGCGGCGGCCGGAGAGCACCTCGGCGCTGCCCTCCGTGATGACGAGCGTGCCATACCCGTCGCCGTGCACCGCGAGCAGGCCCTGGGCCAGTAGCTGGCGCACGACGCCCCGCCACTCCTGCTCGCTGAGCTCGGTGCCGATGCCGAAGGTCGCGAGGTCGGCGTGGCCGAGCTGCTCGACGCGCGGCGTGCGCTTGCCGAGCAGGATGTCGATGAGCTGCCCCGCGCCGTAGCGCTGCCGCCGCTCGCGCTCGAGCCGCACGATCGTGGAGAGCAGCTTCTGCGCCGGCACGGTGCCGTCGAAGCTCTCCGGCGGGGCGAGGCACGTGTCGCAGTTGCCGCACGGCTGCGACTGCTGCCCGAAGTACGCCAGCAGCTGCACGCGCCGGCACTCGACCGTCTCGCACAGCGCGAGCATCGCGTCGAGCAGCTGCCCCATGCGGCGCTTGTAGGCGGCGTTGCCCTCGGAGCGGTCGATCATCTGCCGCTGCTGCACGACATCCTGCAGGCCGTAGGCCAGCCACGCCGTCGACGGCAGCCCATCGCGGCCGGCGCGCCCGGTCTCCTGGTAGTAGCCCTCGACGCTCTTGGGCAGATCGAGGTGGGCGACGAAGCGCACATCGGGCTTGTCGATGCCCATGCCGAACGCGATCGTCGCGACCATGACGACGCCCTCCTCCCGGAGGAAGCGCGACTGGTGGTCGGCGCGCGTGCGCGCGTCGAGACCGGCGTGGTACGGCAGGGCGGGGATGCCGTGCTCGACGAGTGCCGCCGCGGTCTTCTCGACGGATGCCCGCGACAGGCAGTAGACGATGCCCGCGTCACCCGGGTGCTCGGTGCGGATCAGCTGCAGCAGCTGCTGCACCGGCTGGTTCTTCGGCTCGATGCGGTACTGGATGTTCGGCCGGTCGAAGCTCGAGACGAAGGTGCGCGCCTGCTCGAGCTGCAGGCGCTGGGTGATCTCGGCCGCCGTCGCCGCCGTCGCCGTGGCGGTGAGGGCGATGCGCGGCACGCTCGGCCAGCGCTCGTGCAGCATCGACAGCGCGAGGTAGTCGGGCCGGAAGTCGTGGCCCCACTGCGAGACGCAGTGCGCCTCGTCGATCGCGAAGAGCGACACCTGCAGCCGGTCGAGCAGCTCGCCCGTCGAGGGCACGGTGACGCGCTCGGGCGCCATGTAGAGCAGGTCGACCTCGCCCGCGGCGAGGGCCCGCTCGACCTCGCGGCGCTCGTCGGGCCCCTGGGTGGAGTTGAGGAACGCGGCGCGCACGCCGACCGCCTCGAGGGCATCCACCTGGTCTTTCATGAGGGCGATGAGCGGCGAGATGACGACGCCGACGCCCCCGCGCACGAGCGCAGGGATCTGGTAGCAGAGCGACTTGCCACCGCCGGTCGGCATGAGCACGAGCGCGTCGCCGCCCGCGACCACGTGGTCGATGATCGCCTGCTGATCGCCGCGGAAGGACGGATACCCGAAGACCTCTTCGAGCACGGCCTGCGGAGTGGCGGAGCCGCGGGGGCCAGGTCGGGTCGCGGTCGTCGTCACCGGTCAAGGCTAACGGCCGCCCCTGACGTCGGCGGCGCAGGCCGCCTCGCCGTGGAGAGCGCCCGCGCGCGGCTCAGATGTGGATGGCGGGGTCGATCCAGAAGCCGTCGGCACCCGGCGCAGTGCTCGCGCCGCGATCGAGGGGGCGGGAGACCGCGGGGATGCCCGTCGCGACCGAGTCGGGCGGGACATCCTTCACGACCAGGGCGAGCGCGCCGACCTGCGAGCGCGCCCCGATCGTGACGGGGCCGAGCACCGTCGCGCCGGCGCCGATGAGCACGCCATCGCCGACCGTCGGGTGGCGCTTGCCCTTCTCGAGCGAGCGGCCGCCGAGCGTGACACCGTGGTAGAGCATCACGTCGTCGCCGATCTCGGCCGTCTCGCCGATGACGACGCCCGTGCCGTGATCGATGAAGAAGCGACGGCCGATGCGCGCCCCCGGGTGGATCTCGATGCCGGTCAGGAACTTCGACCACTGCGACACGAGTCGGCCGAGCAGCTTGAAGCCCGCGTTCCACAGCCGGTGGGCGAGCCGGTGCCACCAGACGGCGTGCAGGCCCGACGACGTCAGGAACACCTCGAGGCCCGACCGCGCGGCGGGGTCGCGCAGTCGAGCCGTGGCGATGTCCTCGCGGATCGGCATCTAGGAGCGGAGGTCTTCGTACAGCACGCTCGAGAGGTAGCGCTCGCCGTAGCTGGCGACGATCACGACGATCGTCTTGCCGGCGTTCTCGGGGCGCTTCGCGAGCTCGGCGGCGGCGTGCAGCGTCGCACCCGACGAGATGCCGGCGAGGATGCCCTCCTCCTTCGCCGCGCGGCGGGCCATCGAGATCGCCTGGGCGATGTTGACGTCGATGATCTCGTCGTAGATCTCGCGGTCGAGCACCGCGGGGACGAAGTTGGCGCCGATGCCGGCGATCTTGTGCGGACCGGGGGCGCCGCCGTTGAGGATGGGGCTCTCCTCCGGCTCGACGCCGACGATCTGCACGCCAGGCTTCTGCTGCTTCAGGTACTGGCCGGTGCCGGTCAGCGTGCCGCCCGTGCCGATGCCGGAGACGAAGATGTCGACCGCGCCGTCGGTGTCGTTCCAGACCTCGGGGCCGGTGGTCGCGCGGTGGATCGCAGCGTTCGCCTCGTTCTCGAACTGGCGGGCGAGGATGGCGCCCGGGCGCTCGGCGACGATCTGCTCGGCGCGCGCGACGGCGCCCTTCATGCCCTCGCTGCCCGGCGTGAGCACGAGCTCAGCGCCGTAGGCCTTGAGCAGCATCTTGCGCTCCTCGCTCATGGTCTCGGGCATCGTCAGCACGACGTCGTAGCCGCGCGCGGCGCCGATCATGGCCAGCGCGATGCCCGTGTTGCCGCTCGTCGCCTCAACGAGGGTGCCGCCGGGCTGCAGCTCGCCGCTCGCCTCCGCGGCGTCGACGATCGCGACACCCAGTCGGTCTTTCACGCTCGAGGAGGGGTTGAAGAATTCGAGCTTCGCGAGCACCGTGGCGCCGGCGCCGTCGGTGATCGAGTTGAGCTGCACGAGGGGGGTGTTGCCGAACACCTTCGAGATGTCGGAGTAGATGCGGGCCATGGCGGTCTCCTCAGGGGGAAGTCGTGGTGGGCGACCCGTGCGCGGGCCGGTTCTCAGCGTAGAGCGCGCGGTCAGGATGCTCACTGCGAGCCCTCCGCGCACGCGCGCACCCGAGGGAGCAACTCGCGATCGCGGCGCCGGTATTCCCGAGCTGCGGCCCTGGTGGCCCCTGCCTGCGGCTCAGAGCTCGTCGCCGGGCACCGCGAAGGTGTCGCACGAGGTCACGCCGCCCTCGAAGCCGATCGTGAACCAGCGCTGGCGCTGCTCGCTCGACCCGTGAGTCCAGCTCTCGGGCGACACCTGGCCGCTCGTCTGCTCCTGGATGCGGTCGTCGCCGATCGCCTCGGCCGCGTCGAGGGCCTGCGCGACCTGCTCGCGCGTGATCGGCTCGAGCAGGGCATCCGGCCCCTCGGAGGCGGCACCGGCCCAGGCGCCGCCGAAGCAGTCGGCCTGCAGCTCGAGCCGGACGGCGTCGGAGGTCGGACCCGTGTCCTGTCGGTCGGCCGCCTCGAGCGCGCCGGTGAGCTTCTGCATGTGGTGGCCCCACTCGTGGGCGACGACGTACATCTCGGCGAGCGGGCCGCCCTCGGCGCCGAAGCGCGAGCGCAGGTCGTCGTAGAAGCCGGTGTCGAGGTACACCGTCTCGTCGTTCGGGCAGTAGAACGGCCCGACCGCGCTCGTGGCCTGCCCGCAGCCGGTGCTGACCGACTCGTCGAAGATGATCGCGCCGGGGCCGCGGTACTGCACGCCGATCTCGGGCGCCGCCTCGATCCAGAACTGCTCGAGCGAGACGGCGGCGCCGGCGACGCGGCAGTCGACGCTCTCGTTGGCGTCGGCGCCCGTGTCGCACTCGGCGAGCGCGCTCGACTCGGGCGCCGGGCCGCCGCCGAGCCCGCTGCCGCCGCCGAGCAGCCCGCTCAGGTCGACGCCGGTCAGCTGCGAGATGACGACGACGGCGATGAGGCCGAGCAGCCCTCCGCCGCCGCCGATCGCGAGACCGCGCCCCCGACCGGAGCGGCGGACGCTGCTGCCCGAGATGTCGGCGTCGTCGCGGAAGGTCATGTGCTGAACCTATGCCGGGCATCCGGTCTCGGGAAAGGGGTTGCGCACCGTCGCGGAGACGACGAACGGGGCGGAGGGCCTGAATGCCCTCCGCCCCGCTCGATCAGGGTCGCGTCAGCTCACTCGAGCGTCAGCGGAACAGCCAGCCGATCAGACCGGCAAGCCAGCCGACGATGCCGTCGATCAGGTCGCGGATTGGCTTGCCCGGGCGCTCGTCCTTCACGTCGCGCTCGTCGCTGACGAGCACGGCCGGGTCGAAGCCCTCGGCGCTCACCGTCACCTGCACCGACAGCGCGGTGCCGGCGTCGGCGCTCGAGACGCGGTAGGACTCGCCCGTCGCGCCCTCGATCGGCTCGCCGTCGCGCAGCCACTGGTACGTGGCCGTCGCACCCTCGGGCACCTCGACGCCGCGCACCGTGACCTGCTTGCCGACCTTGGCCGCCCCCGTGATCTTCGGCTCGCCCTCGACCACGAGGTCGGGCAGGTCGATCTCGGTGATCTCGAACGGCACCTCCGCGCGCGTGCCGTTGTCGGGCACGGTGATGACGAGCTGCTGCGCGCCCACCACACCCTCGGGCACCGTGAAGGTGACGGTCGCCCGACCGGTCTCGTCGGTGCGGCCGACGATCGTGGCGTCGATCGGCGCGGTGCCGACCGTGATGCCGTCGAGCGTCACGACCACCTCGGCCTCGCGGTCGCCCGTGTTCGTGAAGAGCAGCGAGCTGAGCGAGAGCGTGACCTCGTCGCCGGCGCTGTAGCCGTCGGCGTCGGGGGCGCTGATCGACGCACCGACCGAGCGCTGGGCGAAGTCGGGGCTGATCGGCGTGAACTCGCGCACGTAGTCGACGAAGGCCTGCAGGTCGATGCGGCCCGAGTCGGCGCGCTGCGTGCCCTGCGCGAGGGTGGCGAAGTTGTCGCCGCCCGCCGCGAGGAACGAGTTCGCCACGACGCGGATCTGCTGGTCGGCCGTGATCGGCTCTCCGTTGAGGAGCATGGTGCCGATGCGCTCGCCGGCCGGCTTCGTCGGGTCGTAGTCGTACGACAGCGTCGACGACACGCCGAGCTTCAGGAACGGACGGCTCGCGCCGGCGGGCTGCCACTGCTCCTCGAGCACCGAGCGCAGCTGGTCGCCCGTGAGCATCATCGTGAACAGGGTGTTCGCGAAGGGCTGCACGTTCGCCGCCTCACGGAAGGTGAGGTTGCCGACCGGGTCGTTCGCGCCGCTCGAGGCGTACACCAGGTTGGCCCGCAGACCGCCCGGGTTCATGAGCGCCACCTCGGTGCCGAGGTCGCGCGTCGCCCACAGCTGAGCGTCGGCGACCTCGTTGCCGAGGGTCGACTCCGCTCCGCGGTTCTCGGCCTGCGCGCCGTTCTGGCCCGAGAAGTCGATGCCGCGGAGGAAGTCGTCCGTGATCTCGCCGAGCTTCTCGTTGCCGGCGACAGCCGCGAACGCGACGGCATCGGCGACGATCGCCGCGATCTCGGGGTCGGGCTGCGCTGCGCCCGCGAGCGGCTTCACGCCGGCCGTGATGCTGATCAGGTCATTCGTCTCGGGGTCGACCGAGAGCTCGAGGTGACCGTAGGCCTCGCCGTACTGGCCGACCTGAAGGAGAGGCATGACCTCGTCGGTGCCCGGCACGGGAACCTCGAGGTCGTATTGGCTGTGAGTGTGACCGGTGACGACGGCATCGACCTTGCCGAGTACGCCGTTGACGAGGTCGCCGAACTCGGAATCGCCCGTGGCCGACTCGAGCGACGCGGACGGCGCGCCCTCGTGCGCCACGAGGATCACGACGTCCGCCTCGCCGTTGCCCGTGTCGCCGTCCTGGAGCTGGTCGGCGACGCGCACGGCTGCGGTGGTCATGTCGCCGATGTCGAGCGTCGCGATACCCTCCGGGCTCACGAGCGACGGCATGCTCTCGGTGAGCACGCCGACGAAACCGACCTTCACGCCGTCGACCTCGATGACCTCGTACTCCTGGTACGCGGGGGTCGAGGTGCCCTTCTCGTAGATGTTGGCTCCGAGGTAGGGGAAGTCGGAGTTCGGGATGACCCGCTCATCGACATCCGTGCGGCCCTGGTCGAACTCGTGGTTGCCGAAGGCGCTGAGATCGAGGCCCATCGCGTTGAGCGCGTCAAGGGTCGGCTCGTCGTTCTGGATGAACGAGGTGAACGTCGTCGCGCCGATGCTGTCGCCGGCGGCGATGAACAGGGTGTTCGGGTTCGCCGCGCGCGTCGCCTCGACGAGGCCGCCGAGGACGGCGACTCCCGCGGCCGGCGGAGCGGCCTCGAGTCGGCCGTGCAGGTCGTTGATCGTCAGGATGTCGATCTCGACCGGCGGCGGCGTCGTGCTGAGGCCGACGACGACGGGGTCGTGGTCGCTCGAGCGGAAGACGGTGCCGGCCTCGGTCGCGTCGAAGGCGTACTGGCGGTCGCTCCACTCGGCGGAGTTGATGCCCCAGACGCCGACGCCCGTGACCTGCGCCGCGATGCCGGGGCTCGCGATGACGTGGTCGAGCGAGCCGAGCTCGCCGTCGAAGGTGTAGGTGTACTGGTCATCGGTGAGGTCGGCGACGAGGTCGCTCCAGCCGGCGTCGGTGAGGGCCTGGATCGGGTCCTCCTCGCTGTAGGCGTTGAAATCTCCCATGAGGAGGACGTTCTCGCCCGCCGCGCCCGGGAGGGTCTCGACGAGCGCCGCGAGGGCGTTCGACTGCTCGACGCGCTCGGCATTGAAGAAGCCCTGCCCGTCGGCGGGCTCGGTGCCCGAGCCGCCCTTCGACTTGAAGTGGTTGGCGATGACCGTGAACTCGATGCCGCCGGCGGCGAAGGTCTGGCCGATCGGCTCGCGCGCGATGTCCCAGACCGTCTCGTCGACCTGCGTGAAGCTGTCGCCCACCGGGGTGACCGCTGCGGGCTTGAAGATGATGGCGTTGCTGATGAAGTCGACGATCGCGGCGTCGGTCAGCGCGGCGGGCGTGCGGACGTAGTCCCACGTGCCGGCGCCGGCCTGCGCGTTGAGCGCCGCGACGAGCGCTTGCAGCGCCTCGTCGGTCGGCTCGCCGAGCTTGACCGAGTTCTCGATCTCCTGGAGGGCGACGACGTCGGCGTCGAGACCGTTGATGGCGGCGACGATCTTCGACTCCTGGATCGCCAGCTGCTCGGCCGTGCGGGCGCCGCGGGCGCTCGAGTTCTGCGACGTGAGCGTCGTGAAGTAGTTGAGCACGTTGTACGCGGCGACGCGGATGTCGCCGCCCGTCTCGGGGGCGGCGGCCGGGCGCGGGTTGCGCGTCTCGAAGCTCACACCGCTCTGCGCCGCCGTCGTCGTCGACGTCGGGCGCTGCGGCTGCAGGCGCCACTGGTCGAACCCGTAGGCCAGCACCATGCCGGCGGCGGGGAAGACCACGCGGTCGCCGTTGCGCACGACGACGCCCTTCGAGAAGTAGGGCTGGTCGCCGGGGTGGGCGCTCGCGGTGACGCGGGCGTTGAAGCCGTCGTCGAGCAGGATGCGCGAGGCGCGGTTCTGCGCGGCGATCGCGTCGGCCTCGGGGCCCGCGTCGACGAGCTCGGTGCTCTTGACGGCGAGCTCCTCCGGGCTGAGCCACAGGGTGCCGAACGAGAACAGCTCGTGGCTCGACGAGACGAGGTAGTCGCCCTCGGGTGCGACGAGCATCCCCTCGAACGCCTCGCGCGCGTCGCCGACGACCGAGGTCGGCAGCGGCGTCGGGGCGGGGAGGCCCGCCTGGGCCTGCACGAGGGTCACGGCCGACGCGGCGGTGGCGCCGATCTGGGTCTGGCCGAAGTACTCGTCGACGACGCCCGTGACCTCGACGAGGTCGCCGAGCGCGACGGCGTGCGCGGTCGAGCCCGTGAAGATGAACAGGCCGTCGCTCGCGCCCGGGGTCGTGTCGGCGCCGGGCGTCTGGATGAAGAAGCCGCCGTAGCCGCCGGAGCCGCGGTGGTCGGCGACGACCACGCCCTGCACCGTGGCGGTCTGGCCGTCGAGCGGCGAGGCGGCGCCGGTGCCCTGCACGTCGGCGATCGGGATGTGCGTGCTGGCCAGGGCGGGCGTCGCGGTGAGACCCGCAAGCCCGAGGCCGACGCAGACGGCGGTCGTGAACGCCGTCGCGCGGGCGCCCGCGCGAGCGCGGCCGCCGGAGGGGAGGGATGACATGGTGCGCTGAACTCCTTGGGGTGGGAGGGCGAAGGTGAATCGGCTCCCCCTTTTCGGGGGCCAACTCGAACCATAAGCACAGAACGGGCGATGCACCTAGTGCTCACTTGAGTAGTCACGAGATGTTCACGTGCTCACCCGCGCAGGGGCGCGCGGCGGCGCGGCCCCCCAGGCGCCCGCTCGCGACCGTACGGCGGCCGCGTGAACGGCCGGCATCGTGCGGGTGACGAGCGATGGCAGGATTGTGGCACACGGAGCGACGCCGACCGCGTGCTCATCCCCGCACCCCCGCCGCCGCGCCGGACGCCAGGAGGCCCCTTGCTCACCGTCGTGCTCGGACTCGCCGGCGCCCTCGTCTACGGCGCCGCCGACTTCGTGGGCGGGCTCGCCGCGCGCCGCATCTCCGCGCTGCGCGTCACCGCCCTCGGCGCCGTGTCGGGCGTCGTGCTGCTTCTCGTCGGAGCCCTCGTCATCCCCGGCCGCTGGTCGGCGGAGGCGCTGCTGTGGGGCGGCATCTCGGGCGTGACCGGGGCGGCGGCCATCGCGCTGCTGTACGCGTGCCTCGCGATCGGTCCGATGAGCATCCTCTCGCCCCTCACCGCCGTCACGTCGGCGATCGTGCCGCTGACCTGGGGGCTCGCGACGGGCTCGCAGCTGGGGCCGCTCGCCTACCCCGCCCTCGGTCTGGCGCTCGTCGCCGTCGTGCTCGTCGGCTTCGTGCCAGGCGAGGGCGCGGTGCGCCCGTCGGCGCGCGGCCTCGTCATGGCCACGATCTCAGGCACGCTCATCGGCGCCTTCTACATCCTCATGGAGCAGACGCCCGACGACAGCGGCCTCGTGCCCCTCATCGCCAACCGCACCGTCAACGCGACCGTCATGGTCGCGGCGATCGTCGTCGTCGCGGTCGTCGCGGCCCATCGTGGCGTGCGGGCGGATGCGCGGCTCGCCGTGCTCGACGGCGCCCACGGGGCGCCGCACGCGCTCGGCACCCTGCGCTCGAGCGCCGCGGGTTTGCGCGCCGGGTGGCGGGGAGGCATCGCGCTCGCGCTCGTGTGCGGGGTGCTCGACGCGGCGGCGAACGTCATCGCGCTGCTGGGCCTGCGGCTCGGCGACCTCGAGGTCGTGTCGGTGCTGACGGCGCTGTATCCGGCGGGCACGATCCTGCTCGCGGCAGTCGTGCTGGGCGAGCGCGTCGCACGGCCGCAGTGGGTGGGGCTCGCACTGGCGCTCGCGGCGAGCGCGATGCTCGCGCTCGCCTGAGGGGGCCCGCTTCGCGGGCGGCCGAGGGGGGCGCGGGCCTGCCGCGCGTAAGGCGGCCGGTCGGAGGGTGCTGGGCGCCGGTGGGATCAGGGCGCCGGTCGGAGGGGCGCGGGGGCGCAGGGCGCAGGGGCGGGAGCCTGCCGCGCTTCGCTCGGCCGCGGACGAGGAGCGCGGGACGTCGGCGCTGTCTGGGGCCATGACTCTGGCCCTGACTCTGGCCTGACTCTGGCTCTGGCTCTGGCTCTGGCTCTGGCTCTGACCCTGGCCCTGGCCCTGGCCCTGGCCCTGGCCCTGGCCCTGGCCCTGGATCCACCGCTTGCACACTCTGCGAATTGCGGAAGATCGCGAGCCCGGTTCGCGATATTCCGAAGCTCGCAGAGTCGGCGGCAGCCGATCATGCTGGGCTGCGACGCCGAGGGAGGCGCGGGGACGACGAGGGGGCGCGGGGAGGCGGGGACAGCGACAGGGACGGAACGGAGACGTAAACGGGGACGGAAACGGGGACGGGGACTAGAACGGGACGGCGCGGTGGGCGCGGGAAGCGCGGTAGGCGCGGGGAGTTCGGGACGCGCGGTGGGCGCAGGAAGCGCGGTGGGCGCGGGAAGCGCGGGGACGGGGAGCGCGGGGACGGGAACGGCCCGGCCCCCACGAGGGGAGCCGGGCCGCTGCGGGGCGACGCGGGGCGTGGGGCTAGAGGGCTGCGAGCTCGTCGAGCAGGGCATCCCCCGCCTTGACCTGGTCGAGGCGCGCGGTGATCTCGGCGCGCTCCAGCAGCTCCTCGAAGCGGCGGCGGCGCGGGCGCGTGATGAGCGTGACGACCGTGCCCTCCTTGCCGGCGCGGCCCGTGCGGCCCGAGCGGTGCAGGTACGTCTTGTACTCGTCGGGGGCGTCGGCCTGCACCACGAGCGAGATGTCGTCGACGTGGATGCCCCGCGCGGCGACGTCGGTCGCGACGAGCACGTTCACCCGACCGCTCGTGAGCTTGTCGAGGTTGCGCTGGCGGCGGCGCTGGTCGAGGTCTCCGTGGAGGCTTGTGGCGGGGATGCCGGCATCCTCGAGCTGCTCGGCGAGCTCCTCGGCGAACGCGCGGGTGCGGGCGAAGACGAGGGTCTTGCCGGCGCCCGACGCGAGCTGCTCGATGACGGCGCGCTTGTCGCGCTGCTCGACGAGCAGCACGCGGTGGTCGATCGTCGACGAGCGCTGATCCTCGCCGGCGACCTCGTAGACCGACGGCTCGTGCAGGAACTCGTCGACCAGGCTCGCGACACCGGAATCGAGCGTCGCCGAGAACAGCAGCTTCTGCCCGCCGTCGGCGGTGCGCCGCAGGATGCGCTGCACCGGCTCGAGGAAGCCCAGCTCGCACATGTGGTCGGCCTCGTCGAGCACCGTCACGACGACCTCGCTCAGGTCGAGGCGGCCCTGCTCGATGAGATCCTCGATGCGGCCGGGCGTGCCGATGATGATGTCGACGCCGCGCTGCAGGGCGCCGACCTGACGGCCCTGGGGCACGCCGCCGTAGATCTGCGTCGTGAAGAGCCCCACGCTGCGCGCGATCGGCTGCACCGTCGCGTCGATCTGCAGGGCGAGCTCGCGCGTCGGGGCGAGGATGAGCGCCCGCGGATTGCGACCGGGCTGACGACGGCGACCGCCGCCGTTCTCCATGAGGCGCTCGACCAGGGGGGCGCCGAACGCGATCGTCTTGCCCGAGCCGGTGCGGCCGCGGCCCAGCACATCGCGACCCGCCAGCACGTCGGGGATCGTCGCCGCCTGGATCGGGAACGGCGACACGGCGCCGAGCTCGGCGAGGGTGCGGCAGATGTTGTCGCCGAGACCCAGGTCGCGGAAGGTCGTGCCCTCGACGTCGGTCGCGAGCACCGCCTCCGCCGTGAGCCGCTCGAGCACGACGTCGTCGTGCTGCGCAGGCTTCGCGGCGCGGTCGGGGTAGAAGGAGGAGTCGCGGCGGTCGGCGCGCGGGGTGCGGGGCGCCTCGTCGAACTGGCGGGTGCGCGGACGCTCACGGTCGAACTCGCGGGCGGGGCGCTCACGGTCGAACGCGCGGGCGGGACGCTCGGCGCCGCGGGCGACGCGGTCGGCATCGCGGGCCGGGCGGGCGGGCCGCTCGGTTCCGCGAGCGGCGCCGCGGGTCGGGCGCACCTCGGGCTCGGCGCCGCGCGGGCGCCACTCCGGGCGGTGAGCGGTGCGACCGGTGCCCGTGCGGTCGACGTGCACGTCGCGGCTCGGGCGGCCCGCGCGGGCTCCGGCGCCACGGCCGGCGGCGGCGCCGCGCGGCGCGGCCCAGCGGTCGTCGCGGGCCGGGCGGTCGTCGCGGCTCGCGCGGCCGTCCCGGTCGGGGCGCGCAGCCCGGTCCGGGCGCGCAGCGCGGTCGGGGCGCTCGGCGCCGCGCGAGCGGTCAGCCGTGTGGCCCCGCTCGACGCGCTCGTCGCGCGACCAGCGCGCCTTCTTGGGCGCAGCATCCGCCTCGTCGGGGCGGTAGCCGCGGTGCTTGGGGCTGCGCGAACCGGGCGCGGCGGCGCGCTCGGGCGAGCGGCCGGCGACGCGGGGGTTCGAGCGAGTGGAGGCGTGGGCGCGCGAGGGGCGGCCCTGGTTGTGCTGAGGCATGGGACTTTCCGGGGTAGAGCAAGGTGCAGCAGCGGCGCCGCAGCGCCGTTCTCCCGGGCAGTCGTCGACCGGGCCGATACATCTCGATGAGGTGCCTCCGCGCCGAGCGGCGGGAGGATTTCGGCCCGAGAGACCACACAGTGACACGCGATCGAACTCGCGCCGTCTCTCAACCGACCCTTCAGGGTACCCGAGCGCGCGCGGAAAGCCCAGACTGCCCGCCGACGGCCCGTGTTCGAGGCCACCCCGACCAGCGCTTACCCTGGACGGACCGTGCCAGCCCGAGCCCTCTCCGCCCCCGTCGCGCGCGCCGCCCTCGCGGTCGCCGCCGTCGGCGCGCTCGCGGCCGGGCTGCTCGCCGGCTGCGCCGCCACCGAGGAGGAGCTGGCGCGCGAGCAGGCCATCGCGGCCTCCGCGCCGGAGAGCGCCGTCTTCCCCCTCTCGACCCCGCCCGAGTCGCTGCTCGAGGAGGACGTGCCGATCGACGGCGTCGGCGCCGGCCAGGGCGTCACCGTCGACGTCTGCCGCCCCGCCCCCGCCGGTGACGATGTCGACCTCGCCCGCCCCGCCGTGCTCGCCGTGCACGGCGGCAGCTGGGCCCGCGGCGACAAGGCGCACCCGACCTGGCGCACCATCTGCCACTGGCTCGCGAGCGAGGGCTTCGTGGGGGTGTCGGTCAACTACCGCCTCGCGCCCGAGCACCCCTACCCGGCGGCGCTCGACGATGTGCTCGCCGCGATCGCGTGGGCGCAGCATCCGGAATCGGCCGCGGAGCACGGGATCGACCCGACCGCCGTCGCCCTGCTCGGCGGCAGCGCCGGTGGCAACCTGGTCTCGCTCGCGGGGCTGCGCAGCGTCGACTCCGATCGCGTCGACGAGGTGGATGCCGTGGTCACCCTCTCCGCGCCGCTCGACCTGACGGTCGGCTCGGCCGTGAATCCCGTCTTCGAGCAGTCGATGCTCGACTACCTCGCCTGCGCCGACCGTGCCGAGTGCGCGGCGGCCGCCGAGGCGTCGCCTCAGCACGCGATCGTGCGCGGCGCCCCCGACTTCCTCGTCGTGCACGGCACGCAGGAGGAGCTGATCCCGGTCGGGCAGGCGACGCCGTTCGCGATGGCCCTGCGCGAGGCCGGCGTGGGCGTCGAGCTTGAGCTGCTGGAGTCGCCCGCCCACTCGGTGGGGCTGCTCGACGACGCGCTCGCCGCTCGCATCGCCGCCTTCCTGCACGACCGGCTGGTGCCAGCGTCGGTGCTCGCGATCGAGGGGTCGGCGCCCTAGCGCCGTGCCCGCCGAGGCGTGTAGAACGCCCTCCGTAGCACCATCTCGCTGACGGCGAAACCCGTTCCCGAGCGCTCGTCACCCGGCGTACCGTGGCCCGCGCGTTCGATCAGGGAAGCTCGGGCGTCCGTGTCGGGTGACCGCCGCGGTGCCCCGGTCGACTGCTGATGCTCACGGGATCGTCATGCTCATCACCACTCTTCACGTCAACCTGACCTCCTACGTGCTCGATCAGAGCGTGCCGCTCGACGATCTCGCGCACTCCATCGAGGAGGCCGCCCGCACGGGCGGCAGCTTCGTCCCGGTGCGCACGAGCGACGGCGTCGAGCGCTCAGTGCTCATCACCCCTGCGGTGGTCGTCGAGCTCGAACCGCTCGAGGTCGCCGACGACGCCTTCGAGGGCGAGACGCCCGAGAACAACGTGGCGTCGCAGTCGGACTCGTTCGGCGACTACCGGCGCGAGCGCGCGCCCTCGAGCGTGACCTTCAGCGGGCTGGAGGCGTACGAGCCCTCGTGCCCCGACCAGTTCTCATGGTGAGCCGCTGAGGCGACGCGGGCGCGGCTAGGTCCCGGGCCGACGCTCGTGAGCCTGAAGTGCTTCGCGGAGCTGACGTATCTCGGCGGCCAATTCCTCGACCTGTCGATCTCGATGGACGTCCGGTGAGTCGGCTCGAATCTCCTCCGACACTCGCTCGACGATCCACGAGGCGAGGGTCGCCGTCACGATGCCGATGAGCGCGATGCCTCCGATCATGACCCCGACCGCGACGAAGCGACCCGCGAGGGTCACTGGGAAGTAGTCGCCGTACCCGACCGTCGTGATCGTGACGAACGCCCACCAGATCGCACTCTGGAAGTCATTTATCTGTCCCCCTTGTCCCCGTTCGGCGTCGAGGACGGCGAGCGCTGCCACGTACACGAGCAAGGCGGATGCTGTGGCCGCGTATAAGATCACGCGCCCGCGAAAGGCCGCCGCAGCAGAGCGCTGGAGCACATTCAGAAGAGTGACGACGCGCAGGAGACGCAGAGGTCGCAGCATCGGTAGGACGACGACCGCGAGGTCGAAGAGATGCGTCGCGAACCATCGCCCCCTCGACTTCGCGAGGAGCAGCAAGACGACGTAGTCGATTGCGAAGAGCGCCCAGGTGATCCACAGCACCGCCTCAGTCACGAGATAGCCGGTACCAGCCGGATCGACGATCACCTGGACGGAATACGCCGCCAGGAAGACCAGCGCGACGACCGTCAAAGGCCAGCGTGTCAGGCGGAGCCAGTTGTCCTGCGTCATGCGGACACTGTACGGCCGGGGTTAAGCGGCGCTCGGGTGGCCGGCCGACCCGAGGGCCTAGGCGGCGGGCGCGGGCTCCGGCTCCGCCTCCGCGGCCTTGCGCGCACGCTTCTCCTCGCGGCGCTCCTTCGCCCCCTCGACGAGGTAGTACAGCGCCGGCAGCACGACGAGCGTCAGCAGCGTCGACGACACGAGGCCGCCGATGACGATGATCGCGAGCGGCTGCGAGATGAACCCGCCCGATCCGGTGAGGCCGAGGCCGAGAGGCAGCAGCGCGAAGATCGTCGCCGCGGCCGTCATGAGGATCGGCCGCAGTCGGCGCGACGAGCCCTCGATGATCGCCTCGCGGGCGCGCATGCCGCGCTCGCGGTACTGGTTGACGAGGTCGACGAGCACGATCGCGTTCGTCACGACGATGCCGATGAGCATGAGCACGCCGATGAGCGAGGGCACCCCGAGCGGGATGTCGGCGATGAGCTGCAGGGCGATCGCGCCGGTCGCCGCGAACGGGATCGAGATGAGCAGCAGCAGCGGCTGCCGCAGCGACTTGAACGTCGCGACCATCACCACATAGACGATGAGGATCGCCGCGAGCAGGGCGAGACCCAGCTGCCCGAAGGCGTCGGACTGCTGCGAGGTCACACCGCCGAGCGATGCGCTCGCCGAGTTGGGCAGCTCGAGCCCGTCGACGGCGGCCTGCACCACGCGCGAGGCGGTGCCGACGTCGTCGGTCGCGGGCGTGATCGTGATGGTCGCGCTGCGGGTGCCGCGGATGGTCGTGATCGTCGCCGGGCCCTCGGCCTGCTCGACGCTCGCGAGCTCGCTGAGCGGCAGCGGCCCCGCCGCGGTCGGGATGGGGAAGTCGCGCAGCTGCTGCACGGTCGTCGGGGCATCCGCGTTCGGCAGATAGATCGACAGGTTGCGCTCGTCGATGACGACGGAGCCCACCGAGGCGGGGAACATCGCCTGCGTCACGATGCCGCCGACGGCGACCTCGCTCAGGCCGAGCTCGGCCGCCCGCGTGCGGTCGACCTGGATCGCGAGGTACGGCTGCGTGTCGGAGAGGTTCGAGCGGGCCTCGGCGGTGACGTCGAGCTCGCGCACCTCGTCGAGCACGGTCTGCGCCGCCTCCTCGAGGTCGGCCTGGTTCGCCGCGGTGATGTCGACCTCGATGTCGGAGGAGGCGAAGCCGCCGCCTGCCGCCTGCACGCTGATCTCACCGACCCCGTCGAGGCTCTCGACGGCGTCGCGCACGTCGGCCTGCAGCTGCGCCTGATCGGCGTCGGGGTCGGTCGTGATCGAGTAGGTGATGTCGCTGCCGCCGCCGAACACGGCCTGGATGCTCGCGCCATCGGAGCCGATCGAGGCCTGCACCGTCTCGATGCCGTCGACGTCGCGCAGGGCCGCCTCGACGGTGGATGCGGCCTCGTCGAGCGACTCCAGGCTCGCGCCGTTCTCGAGCGACTGCGTCACCGTGAGGGTGTTCTGACCGGAGTCGCCGATGAAGTTCGTCTTGAGGTTCGTGGCGAGCGCGCCCGTGCCGACGAGCACGAGCACGGCGAGCAGCAGGGTCGCGACGGGGCGGCGGAGGGTCCAGCGGATGATCGGCAGGTAGCCGCGCTGCAGGCGGGTCGGGCGGGCCGACTCCTCCTCGATCGACACCGGCCGGGCATCCGTCGCCTCGCCGCCGACGGCGTGCGCGCCGTGCGCCTTCGGAGCGCGCAGGAACCAGTACGACAGCACCGGCACGATCGTCAGCGAGACGAACAGCGAGGCGGCGAGCGCGATCGCGGTCGTGAGCGCGAAGGGCCGGAACAGCTCGCCCGTGATGTCGCCGACGAGGGCGAGCGGCAGGAAGACGGCGATCGTCGTCACGGTGGAAGCCGTGATCGCCGTCGCGACCTCCTTCACGCCCGTGAGGATGGCCGTCTTCTTGTCCTCGCCGAGGCCCAGGTGCCGCTTGATGTTCTCGACGACCACGATCGAGTCGTCGACGACGCGACCGATCGAGATCGTGAGCGCGCCGAGCGTGAGGATGTTGAGGGTGTAGCCGGAGGCCTGCATGCCGATGAAGGTCAGCAGCACCGAGGTCGGAATCGAGATCGCCGTCACGATCGTCGAGCGGATCGACAGCAGGAAGACCAGGATCACGACGACCGCGAAGACGAGGCCGAGCACGCCCTCGGTCGCGAGCGACTCGATCGACTTCTCGATGAACGGCGCCTGGTCGAACACGACGGTGAACTCGGTGCCCTCGCCGATCGCGTCGGCGATCGCGGGCAGCGCGGCCTGCACGGCGCGCGAGACGTCGACCGTGTTGCCGGCGGGGGTCTTGGTGACGCCGAGGGTCAGGGCGTCTTCGCCGTTGACGCGGCTGTAGCTCGTCACGGGGTCGCTCACGATCGAGACGTCGGCGACGTCGTCGATCGTCGTGATCGAGCCGTCGGCGCTGGCCTCGGTTCCGAGCAGCGGCAGGGCGGCGAGCTCGTCGACGCTCTCGATGCGCACGCCCGAGAGCACCGCGAGGGTCTGACCGTCCTCGGTGATGGTGCCGGCCGGCAGCAGCACGCCGTTGGCGTCGAGCGCGTCGGTGATGGCCGCGGTGGTGAGTCCGCGCGCGGCGAGGGCCGCGGCATCCGCCGTGATGGTCACGCGGTCGCCGACGGCGCCCTGCACGCTCACCTCGCGCACGCCCTCGAGGTCGGTGAGGTCGGGCACGGCCTGCTCGTCGAGCGCCTCGGCGAGCGCGCCCGGCTCGAGGTCGCTCGTGACGGCGATCTGGATGACCGGGAAGTCGTCGATCGAGCCCGTCAGCACCTGGGGCTCGACGTCGGCCGGCAGGTCGAGCCGGTTCACGGCGAGCTGCACGCGCTGCTCGGCGCGCGAGATGTCGGTGCCGAACGCGAACTGCGCTGAGACGACCGAGAAGCCGGTGCTCGAGGTCGCGCTCGAGGCCTCGAGGCCCGCGACGCCCTGGATGGCGGTCTCGATCGGCGTCGAGACATCCTGCTCGACGATCTCGGGCGCGGCGCCCTGGTACTGCGTGAGCACGATCACCTGCGGGAAGCTGACGCTCGGGATGAGCTCCTGCTTCAGGCTCGTGAGCGCGATGCCGCCGAACAGCCCCACGACGATCGTGACGAGGGCGATGAGGGCTCGGTTGCGAAGGCTGAACACCGACAGCAGATGCACGACGTTTCTCCGGTCAGAGAGGGCTCGCCGGAGGCCGGCGCAGGGCGGGAACGCTGGTCAGCATCCCAGTGAACGCTGAGCGAATGCACAGCGCGGGATGCGGGCCGGCCCCGAATGTGACCGATCGGTCAGGATGCCCGCGGCCGGTCGTGCGCCCTCCTCGAGTTTGCGCCGCCGCCGCGATCGGGGTTGGCTGAGCCCATGTCGCCGGCCCCCATCATGACCCGCCGCTGGGGCCAGCTGCTGCTCGGCCTCTTCCTCTACGGCGTCTCGGTCGCGCTCATGATCCGCGCCGAGATCGGGCTCGACCCGTGGACGGTGTTCGCGCAGGGCCTCGAGGTGCAGACGGGCTGGTCGATCGGGCTCATCGTCGTGCTCATCGGGCTCGGGGTGCTGCTGCTGTGGATCCCGCTCAAGCAGCGGCCCGGCATCGGCACCGTGCTGAACGTGCTGCTCATCGGCCCGGCCATGGACCTCGCGCTGCTCGTGCTCCGTACCCCCGACGAGCTGTGGGCGCGCATCCTCATGTTCGCCGCGGGGCTCGCCCTGCTGTCGATCGCGACCGGCCTCTACATCGGCGCCCGCTTCGGGCCGGGGCCTCGCGACGGGCTCATGACCGGCGCCCACGCCCGCTTCGGCTGGAAGATCTGGAAGGTGCGCACGGGCGTCGAGGTGACCGTGCTCGCGATCGGCTGGCTGCTCGGCGGCACCGTCGGCGTCGGCACCGTGGCGTTCGCGCTGCTCATCGGGCCCCTGGTCGGGCAGACGCTGCCGCGACTGCGCGTGCCGGAGCCGACGCGTCCGTCGGCCCCGGGCACGGCTCAGCCGAGCTCGCTCGCCGCGTAGGCGCGCATTGCGTCGCGCACGAAGGCCGCGCCCTCGGCGCCGCCGTAGTGCATCGCGAAGCGCGGGTCGGCGACGTACATGTCGCCGAGCCCGAGGTACGCCTCGGCGCTCGGCGCGACGTCGCCCCAGCCCGCGCGCACCCACGCGTAGTGCCGCGCGGCGAGCGAGAGCACCTCGGGCGCGTCGGGCGCCGAGCCCTCGGCGTGCGCGGCGGCGAATCCGGCCTGGATCGCGGCGGCCTCCTCGCGGAAGGCCGCCTGCCCCTGGGGCCCGAGCTCGCGCCACCAGCGATCGCTGCGCGCGTACGCCTCGGCGCCCCAGCGCTGCTCGACCTCCTCGCGGTACGCGGTGTGGTCGAAGCCGTCGAACACCGTCTCTGCCATCAGCTGTTCACCTCCTTCCAGTCGTTCGATCGTTGTGGTCACCGTCGCGATCAGCCGCTCGACCCGATCACGCTCCTGCTCGAGCAGTCGGCGGTGGGTCGTGAGCGCCGCGACGTCGTCGGTCTGCCCGTCGAGCAGCTCGGCGATCGCCGGCAGGCCCAGCCCGAGCTGCCGCAGCAGCAGGATGCGCTGCAGGCGCACGAGCGCCGCCTCGTCGTAGTACCGGTACCCGTTGGCGCCAATGCTCGACGGCGGCAGCAGACCGAGCTCGTCGTAGTGCCGCAGGGTGCGGCTCGTCGTGCCCGACAGGCGGGCAATCTGCTGGATGGACCACTGCATGCCTTCGACGGTAGAGGTCGACGCAGCGTCAAGGTCAAGCGCTGGGCTTGTGTGCGATCGCGACGCGATATATCGTGTTCGCGACAGACGCGATATATCGCGATAGGAGCATCCGCGGGGGGTCGCGGGGGAGAGGAGCGCACCATGGCGCAGGAGACCTGGATCGTGAGCGAGCCGACCGTCATCGACCTGGAGGGCGTGCGCCGCCTCAAGGTGAGCCTCATCGCCGGGCAGGTCGACATCGTCGCGCACGACGAGCCGACCGCGCGCGTGGAGGTCAACCACGTGAGCGGCCGCGACCTGAAGGTCGCGCTCGAGGGCGGCACGCTCGTCGTCGACCACCCGCAGCTGCGGTGGGAGAACTGGCTCGACACCTTCCGGGCCTTCAAGGGCCGCGCCCGCGCCGAGGTGTCGATCCTCGTGCCGCGCACGACCGCCCTGACCTTCGGGGTCGTCAGCGCGGGAGCCCTCATCAGCGGGCTGCACGACGACGCGAGCATCAGCACCGTCAGCGGCGACGTCGTCGTCGACGGGCTCGTCGGCGACCTGTCGCTGCAGAACGTCAGCGGTGAGATCTCGGTGCGCGCGCACCACGGCGACGTGACGGCGCACACCGTGAGCGGTGACGTGACGGTCGCAGGTGAGGTGTTCCGGTTCGCGTGCGACGGGGTGTCGGGCGACGTCTTCCTCGACCTCTACGGCGCGCCCGACCGCATCCGCAGCAAGAGCGTCAGCGGCGACCTCACCGTGCGGCTCGATGCGGGCGTGCCTGCGCAGTACACGGTCAACACGGTCGCCGGCTCGCTGCAGCTCGACGACACGCGCGTCACCGGCATCAAGGGGCAGTACTCCAGCCGCTACGGCGAGCTCGCGGGCGCCTTCACGGAGGTCGTCGCGAGCAGCGTGTCGGGCGACGTGTCGGTCGTGCACACCGAGCGGGAGTCGGTGGCGTGACGCCCGCGGTCTTCGGGCACGGGCACTTGCGGCTGTACCTGCTGCACGTGCTCGCCGAGCGGCCCATGCACGGGTACGAGATCATTCAGGCGCTGTCGGATCGCTTCGGCGGCACCTACGTGCCCTCCGCCGGCACGGTGTACCCGCGGCTGGGCAAGCTCGAGGCCGAGGGGCTCGTGTCGCGGCTCGCCGACGGGCGGCGGACGATCTACTCGCTCACCCCGGAGGGGCGCGCCGAGCTCGCCGCCCGGTCGGAGGAGCTCGCCGCGATCGAAGCGGGGGTCGGCGATTCGGTGCGGCGACTCGCGGATGAGGTGCGGGCATCCGTGGGCGAGGCGATGTCGTCGCTGCGGGCGGAGCTCGCCGCGGCGGCGCGCGAAGCGCGCGACGAGGCTCGCGCCGCCGGTCGCCGTGAGCCGGCGGCGCCGACCGTGACGCGGGTCGAGGCGCGCGAGCGGCTGCACCGCGCCGAGTCGGCCCTGACGGGCTTTCGACTGGATGCTCGCGCCGAGCTGCGCGCCGCCGCCCAGGCCGACCGGCTCGACGAGGAGGTCGTGACGCTCGTCGAGCGCCGCCTCGCCGACCTGCGCGAGGAGCTGCGGGCGCTGCTGCGGGCTCGCTGAGCGAGCGGACCGGCCGACGGGACGAGCTGCAGCACGGCGCAGCCGCCGCGGACGGGGCGTCGAGGGCTGCCGGGCTCGACGGGGTCACGCGTGGGCCGGCGGGACCGCGCGGGACCTGACGTGACCGGGCCCGTGATGCCCTCGCGCACTCTGCGAATGGCGGAACATCGCGAGCGGCATTCGCGACGTTCCGAAACTCGCAGAGCCGCAGGCCGGAGGAGCCAGAAGGGGCTGAGCACATGGTGCGCGGGCGTGCACGCGTCGGGCGCACGTGCAGAACGCGACGCGCGAGGCGGCCGGGCCGGAGGCCGGCGGCCGGTGGGCGGTGGCCGGGGGCTGGGGGCCGCGGGCCGAGGGCCGGGGGCCGCGCTAGGTTGAGCGCGTGAGCGAGGGTCGGGGCGCAGGGTCGGCGCCCGCGCGTCCGACGCGCGCCGGGCATCCGCTCGGTGCGGCGACGCTCGCGGCCGTCGCCAGCGGAGGCGCCCTCGGCACGCTGCTGCGGGCGGGGGCGGATGCGGCCCTGCCGCACGCTTCGACCGGGTTCGCCGCGCCCACCCTGCTCGTCAACGTGCTCGGCGCCGCGCTGCTCGGGGTGCTCGTCGGCTGGGCGTCGCCGCGCGTGCCCGGATGGGCCCGCGCGGGGCTCGGCACCGGCATGCTCGGCGCGTTCACGACCTACTCCGCCTTCGCCGTCTCCGTCGTGCAGCTCGCGGAGGGGCGCTCGACGGCGGCCGCCGCCGCGACCGTCGGGCTCACGCTCGCGCTCGGCATCGGCGCCGCTGCGGCCGGGCTGGCGATCGGCGGCCGGCTCGGCGCGACGGCCCCGTCGACGGGCGGCTCGACGGCCCCGGCGACGGGCGGCGCGACGGCACCGGCGACGGGCGGCGCGACGGCGCCGCCGACGGGCGGCGCGCCGTGACCGCCCTGACCCTCCTCGCCCTCGCCGGCGCCGGCGCGCTCGGCAGCCTGCTGCGCCACCTCGCCGGCGTCGCCCTGCCCGCGCGCGGCGCGCTGCCGTGGGGCGTGCTGCTCGTCAACGTCGCCGGCTCGTTCCTCGCCGGGCTCGCCGTCGCCGGCGTCGACGACGCCGCCCTGCAACTCGCGATCGTCACCGGGTTCTGCGGCGGGCTCACCACGTTCTCCACCCACGCGGTCGACACCGTGCGGCTCGCGCGCGGCGAGCTCGGCGGCGGGCGACGGCACGCGAGCCGAGAGACGGGGGCGGATGCCCGGCGCGCGCCGAGCATCCGCCTCATGGTCGCCGTCGCGAACGTCGTCGTGACGCTCGCGCTCACGCTGCTCGCGGTCGAAGCGGGCGCCGCCCTCGCCGGCGGCTCTCTGCTCGGCTGAGACGGCGCTCGCGGCCCGTCACCCCTTCTCGGCGCCCGCCGTGGTGTTCATGATGCGGCGCTGGAAGATGAAGAACAGCACCGCGACCGGGATGGTCATGAGCACGGCCGCCGCCAGCTGCAGCGGGAACTGGTTGCCCGAGCCCAGCTGCCCCGACACGAGCGAGGCGACACCGGTGGTGAGGGTGTTCAGCTCGGGGCTCTGCCGCGACACGATGAAGTGGCCCAGCTCGTTCCACGACCCCTGGAAGCTCAGGATGAACAGCGTCACGAGCGCCGGTCGCGCCATGGGCAGCACGATCGTCCAGAACACGCGGAAGGTGCCGGCGCCGTCGATGCGCGCCGCCTCCTCGATGCTGCCCGGGATCGAGTCGAAGAACTGCTTCATGATGAACACGCCCGCCGCCGTCGACAGCAGCGGGATGATCATGCCCGCGTAGCTGTCGTACAGCCCCAGCTGCTGCAGGATCAGGAAGCGCGGAATCAGCAGCACCACGCCCGGCACCGACAGCACCGCGATGAACGCGACGAACACCACGGTGCGGCCGCGGAACTGCAGCCGCGACAGCGCGTACCCGGCGAGCGAGTCGAAGAACACGCGGCCGATCGTCACGATCACCGTCACGAAGACGGTGTTGCCGGCCCAGCGCGCGAACGGCACATCGCCGAACAGTCGCTCGTAGGCGGCGAACGTGATCGTCTCCGGGATGAGCCCCAGCGGGCTCTGCGTCGCCTCCGCATCCGTCTTGAACGAGGCCGAGATCGACACGATGAACGGGTAGATGTAGATGAGCGCGAGCCCGATGAGGATCAGGTACCCGACGATGAGGCCCGAGCGGGCGCGGGCCCCGATGCGCGGGCGGCGCTTCGCGGGCCGCCCCTGGCGATCGGTGCGGATGCCCGGCTCGCTCGTGTCGGCGATGGCCGTCATCGGGTCACCCCCACTTCCTGCGCGGTGGCGGCCGCGCGACGCTTCGACTTCGGCGACCGCTCCTTGAGCACCCAGCGCTGCACGAGCGTCAGGATGATGATGAACACGAAGAGGATGAACGCGATCGCCGCGCCCTGACCCCACTGCAGGTCGACGAACGAGGTGCGGTAGGCGAGGAACGCGGGGGTCGAGATCGTGCCGCCCGCGCTCGTGCCGCCGAGCACGTAGATCTGGTCGAAGACCTGCCACGAGCCGATGAGGCCGAGCGTGAGCACCGTGAAGAGCGTCGGCCGCAGCATCGGCACCGTGATGGAGAAGAACTTGCGCACCGGGCCGGCGCCGTCGACGAGGGCCGCCTCGTCGATCTCGGATCCGATCGCCTGCAGCGCCGCGAGGAACAGCAGCATGAACGTGCCTGAGGTCGTGAAGATCGCCAGGATGATGAGCGAAGTCATCGCGACCGACGGACCGGCGAGCCACTCCCAGCCCGAGATACCGAGGAACCCGGGCTCCGCGAGCGCCGGCGGCGGGCCGGTGATGCCGAACGCCGAGAGCGCGCCGTGGATGAGGCCGGTCGAGTCGTTGAACCAGTCGGGGCCGTCGATGCCGAGCGCGCCGATGACGGCGTTCACGGCACCGGAGGCCGTGAACAGGAACTGGAAGACGATGACGATCGCGACGGTGCTCGTCACCGAGGGGAAGTAGAAGGCGGTGCGGAAGAACCCGCGACCGCGCAGGGCCGCACGGTTGACCTGCACGGCGAGTAGCAGGGCGATGATCGTCTGCAGCGGCACGACGAGCAGCACGTAGTAGAGGTTGTTGCGCACGGCCGTGCCGAAGTTGCGCTGGTCGAGCCCCTCCTCCGTCGTGATCGCGGCGTAGTTCTCGAGCCCGACGAAGTTGACGCGCGGGTTCAGCGGCGACTGGAAGCCGTTCCAGTCGCTCACGCTCACCCACAGCGCGAGCAGGATGGGGATCGCGAGGAAGACGGCGGTGATGATGACCGCGGGGGCGACGAAGAGCCACCCCGCGCGGCCCTCGCCGCGGCGGAGACCGCCGCGGCGAGGGCGCTGAGCGGCGAGGGCCACGGAGGTTATCCGTTCGCCTCGTCGTAGGCGGCCTGCAGGTTCGACTGCAGCGAGCCCAGGAGCGTCGACGGCTCGGCCGAACCGATCTGCTCCAGCTGGGTGTTGAAGTCGGCGATCGCGGCCGCCGCGCCCTGGAAGGCGACGGGGCTGTCGGCGTACTCGACGCCGGCGACGAAGGCCTCGTTCTCGGGGAACTGCTCGGCGTACGCCGCGCTGCCCGACTCGGTCGACGGGATCACGCCGAACGCCTCCGAGAAGGCGAGCTGCTGCTCATCGCTCGTGAGGAACTCGATGAGGTCGATCGTCGCGTCACGCGTCTCGCTGCCGACCGGCATGCCCCAGCAGTTGCTGAAGGCGAAGGTCGACGGGCCCTCCGGGCCCTCCGGCAGCTCGACGGAGATGAACTGGCGCTCGGGGAAGTCGTTGGCCATGGCGCCGTTGATCCACGGGCCCTCGATGACCATCGCGGCCTTGCCGAGGCCGAAGGCCTCACCGCCCCAGCCCGCCTCGAGCTCCTGCGGGAACTTCAGCGAGCCCGCGGCGATGAGCTCCTGCAGGTACGCCAGGCCCTCCGCGTTGGCCTCGCTGTCGGCGACGACCTCGCCGTCCTCGACGAGCGAGCCGCCGGCCTGGTTCATGAAGACGCCGACGCGGGCGTACTCACGGCCCATCGAGAGGCCGACCTGCTCACCGGTGGTGAGGGTCTGCGCGACGGTCGCGAGCTCGTCCCACGTGGTCGGGATGTCGGCGTCGGTGAGGCCCGCGGCCTCCCAGGCCTCCGTGTTGATCTGCAGGCCGAGGGTCGAGAAGTCCTTCGGCGCGCAGTAGAACTGCCCGTCGTAGCTGAACTGCTCGACGAGGGCGGGCAGGAAGTCGCCAGCGTTCTCCAGGTCCTCCGCGTAGGGCTCGATGAAGCCCTGCGCCGCGTAGGTCTGGAACTGGTCCCACGGCATGTAGAAGATGTCGGGCGGGTTGTTGCCCGAGAAGCCCTGACCGAGCTGCTGCACGAGGTCGTTCGCGGCGATCACCTCGACGGTGTTGCCGGTCTCCTCCGCCCACGCGTCGGCGGCGGCCTGCACGGCCTGCGTCTCGGCGTCGCCCGACGAGCCGATGAGCATGGTGAGCTCCTGGCCCGAGGTCTCGCCGCCGTCGCCGCCGGAGCCTCCCGATCCGCCCGTGCACGCGGCTAGAGTGACGACGAGTCCGGTCGCGAGAGCGACCGAGCTCCATTGTGATGTCCTCACGATGATTCCTTTCGATTGTGATCGCCGGAGCCCAGGGCGCCGGGGTTGCCGTCGAGCGGCAGGTGGGTAGACCTGCGCTCGACGAGTCGAGGCACGAGGAGCCGATGCGTCGGCTCCTCGTTGCTGTTCGGGTTCGGCAGCACGGCGCCGCCGCGCTCGCCGAAGAGCAGCTCGAGCGTCGCGGCGACGACCTCGTCGAGCGGCTGGTCGACGCTCGAGAGGCCGACCGCCGCGGCGACGGGCGTGTTGTCGAAGCCGACGATCGGCAGCTCGCCGAGCCCTGCGGCCTGCGCCGCCATGAGCGCGCCGAGCGCGAGCGAGTCGCTCGCGCAGACGATCGCGTCGGGCGCCTCGGGCAGCGCGAGCAGCGCGGTGGCGGCCGCGCGCCCCTCGGGCACGCCGTCCTCGGTGGCGCGCGACAGGGCATCCGCCACCGCCGGGGGCAGGCCGCAGGCCTCGCGCCAGCCGGCCGCGCGCTCGTCGCCGGTGCCCGAGGGCGAGGGCCAGCCGATCCAGGCGACGCGCTGGGCGCCGCGCTCGCGCAGGCGCGTGACGGCGTCGCGCACGCCGGCGCGACCGTCGACGTCGACCCAGCGGTGCCGCGGGTCGGGAGAGGGCGCCCCCCAGGGCCGGCCGAACGAGACGAACGGCACGCCGTGGTCGATGAGCCACTGGCTGCGCTCGTCGCCGTGGTCGGTGCCGATGAGCACGAAGGCGTCGACGTCGCTGCCGTCGCGCAGGCGGCGGATGTGCGCCAGCTCGTCGTCGTGGCCGCTCGCGCTGAAGATCATGACGCGCAAGTCGCGGGCATCGGCCTGCTCGGCGAGCTTGTGCACGAAGCGGTCGAGCACGGCGCCGGAGATGCCGTCGCGCAGCGGGTCGAGCCGCAGGCCGATCGTCGCCGAGCGCTGCGTGCGCAGGCGGCGGGCGGAGGCGTTGGGGCGGTAGCCGAGGTCGTCGATGGCGCGCTGCACGCGTAGCCGGGTGTCCTCCCGCACGATCGCGGGCGAGTTGAGCACGTTCGAGACGGTCTGGCGCGAGACGTTCGCGGCGCGGGCGACGTCGTCGACGGTCGGCATCCGTTCCACGTTCGCCCCCTTTGGCTCGCTCGTCCCGGGGTGCGATGGCGCCGCCATCGCGATGCCCGGGGGTGCATCGTCGCTGTGCTCTGACCGTTTTGATCGATCAAATTCTTCTGTAGTGTGGGCGACCACGAGCCGCCGTGTCAACCCCGCACGGCACCACGAACCCTCGCGTGCAGGAGAACCACCGACCATGACCGCAGCGCTGCAGCCCCTCCTCCACGATGCGCTCGCCGTGCTCCGCGCGCCGACCCAGGTGTGGTCGGCCGTCGACGGCACCCTCGGCACCGCGCCCATCCACGGCGTCTACTACTCCGACGTGCGCCTCGTGCGCGGCCTGCGGCTGCGCATCGGCGGGCAGGATGCGGAGCACCTGACCACCGCGACGCCCGCCGCCGACCGTGCGGGCCTGCACTCCCTGCTCCGGCACCTCGACGACCCCACCCCCGACCCCGGCGTGCGGCTCGAGATCGAGCGCACCGCCACCACGCGCGGGTGGAGCGAGCGCCTCACGATCGTCAACCGGCGCGACGTCGCCCTCACCACGGTGATCGAGCTCGAGCTCGACCTCGACGCCGTGAGCCTCGACGTCATCAAGCAGGGGCTCGCCGAGCCGGTGGCGCTCGACGAGCTCGAGCTCAGCATCCGCGACGGGGTCGTCGAGTGGCGCGGCGAAGGAGTCAGCGCGCGGCTCGAGCTCGAGGGCCTGGAGGCACAGCGCACCCCGACCGGCGTGCGGCTCACCGCCGAGGTCGAGGTGCCCGCGCGCGGCTCGCTCACGCGCGGCCTCGCGCTCGAGGCCGACGACGCGATCGGCGTCGTGCGCGGAGCCGAGCAGCCCGTGCCGTGGAGCGCGCCGCGGGTCGACAGCCCCGACCAGCGCCTGCCGCGCTGGCTCGAGCGGTCGCTCGCCGACCTCGACTGCCTGCGCATGACGACGGCGCAGCATCCGGATCGGCAGTTCCTCGCCGCCGGCGCGCCCTGGTTCTTCACGCTCTTCGGGCGCGACTCGCTGTGGGCGGCGCGGTTCCTGCTGCCGCTCGGCACCGACCTCGCGCGCGACACGCTGCACGTGCTCGCCGGCCTGCAGGGCGACGCGATCGTCGACGACACCGCCGAGGAGCCGGGCAAGATCATGCACGAGCTGCGCCGGCAGACGCTCGTGATCGACGACGGCACCGCGCTGCCGCCGCTCTACTACGGCACCGTCGACGCGACCGCGCTGTGGGTGTGCCTGCTGCACGACGCCTGGCGGTGGGGCCTCGCCGACGACGACGTGCGCGCCCTGCTGCCCGCGCTCGAGGGGGCCCTCGCGTGGATGCGCGACCACGGCGACGCGGACGGCGACGGCCTGCTGGAGTACGTCGACCGCTCGGGGCACGGGCTCGCCAACCAGGGCTGGAAGGACTCCGGCGACAGCGTGCAGTGGCGCGACGGCACGCTCGCCGAGGGGCCGATCGCGCTGTGCGAGGTGCAGGCCTACGCCTTCGAGGCGGCGATGCACGGGGCCGAGCTGCTGCGCGCGTTCGGCGACGAACGGCAGCGCGCATCCGCCCCCTCGTGGGAGGCCTGGGCCGGCGAGCTGCGGGCGCGGTTCCACGAGAGCTTCTGGATCGACGACCCCGATGGCGCCTACCCGGCCATCGCGCTCGACGCCGCGAAGCGCCGGGTCGATACCGTCACCTCCAACCTCGGGCACCTGCTCGGCACCGGCCTGCTCGACGCCGAGCAGTCGGCGCTCGTCGCCCGCCGGCTCGGTTCGCCGCAGCTGAGCTCGGGCTTCGGCCTGCGCACCATGTCGAGCGACTCGGGCGGGTACTGGCCGCTCAGCTACCACGGCGGCTCGGTCTGGACCCACGACACCGCCATCGCCGTGCTGGGCCTCGCCCGGGAGGGGCACGACGAGGTCGCCGCCGAGCTCATCGAGGGGCTCCTCGCCGCGGCCGAGGGCTTCGAGTACCGCGTGCCCGAGCTGCACTCGGGTGACGCGCGCAGCGACGTCGGGCGGCCCGTGCCCTACCCGGCGGCGTGCCGTCCGCAGGCGTGGTCAGCCGCGTCGGCCGTCGCGGTGCTGACGGCGGCGCTGCGCCTGCGGCCGGATGCCCGTGCGGGCTCGGTCGCGTCGGCGCCGCTGCCCGGGTTCGCCGGGCTGCGGGCCGCGGGGCTGCGTGTCGCGGGGCGCGAGGTCTCCGCGGGCTGAGGCGGCGCTCGCGCGTCGGCGCCGCCCGCGCCCGCCCGGCGTGTCCCCCTTAAGGCCGACTGTGGGAGCGCTCTCACGGAACGTACGCTGTCGATGCCGACCAACGAGGGTCGGCAGCGAACGAGCGGAGAGCATCCCCCATGTCCCCCACCTCGATACCGCCGTCGAGGCGCGCCATCGCCGCGCTCGCCGCCGCCGCGGTCGTTGCCCCCCTCGCCGTGAGCTCCACGCCCGCGGCCGCCGCCGAGACCGTCTCGGTGCTCGCCGACTTCGAGTCGGGCACCCCGGCCGGCTTCTTCTCCTACGGCGCGGCCGGCTTCGGCCTCGTCGAGGTCGCCCCCGGTGGCCCCGACGCGAAGCCCGGGCAGACCGAGCCCGACACCGTCGTCTCGTACGGATGGAACGTCGCCGCCGACCCGTTCTTCGGCGGCCTCGGCGAGAACTTCGCCGGCGCCCGCGACCTGAGCGCCTTCGACGGCATCCGGTTCCTGCTCAACGGCTCGGGCAACGGCACCGCGCTGCAGTTCGAGCTCTTCGACGGCGGCGCGAACTCCGACAGCTCCGAGCGCTTCGACGCGACGATCGTCGACGACGTCGCCGGCTGGCGCGTCATCGACCTGCCCTGGTCGGCGTTCTCGCGCGCGACCGACTTCCAGCCGGGCGGCGCCCCCAACGACGGCCTGAACCTCACGACCGTCTGGGGCTACGCGCTGCCCGCCGTCTCGGGCGAGAACGTGGTGCGCGTCGACGACATCGTCGCCTACGCCGATGAAGCGCTCGCCCCCGTGGCGAGCATCGCGCCCGCGACCTCGAGCGTCATCGAGGGCCGCACCGCGACCCTCACCGTGAACCTCACCGTCGCGCCGACCGAGACCGTGACGGTCGACGTCGCCACCGCAGCCGGCTCGGCGAGCGCCGACGACTTCACCGCCGTCGCGCAGACCCTCGAGTTCGCGCCGGGCGTGACCTCGCGCACCGTCGAGGTCGTCACCGCCGACGACGCGGTCGAGGAGGGCGACGAGACCCTCACCGTGCAGCTGTCGAACCCGGTCGGGGCGCAGCTCGGCAGTGCGACGAGCGCGAGCCTGAGCATCCTCGATGATGACGGCGCGGTCGTCGGCCCGCCCACCGGCCGCACCCTGCTCATCGACGACCACGAGGCCCCGCTGACGACCGGCGCCGACGGCGACGTGCCGCTCGGCTGGTTCGCCGCGCAGGATCCGTCGAGCTCGGTGAGCTTCGCCGCGACCGACGCTCCCCCGGCGCCCGTGCCCGGCGCGCCCGACGGCAACACGGTGCTGCGCGCCGACGCGACCGTCACGTCGTTCGGCGTCGTCGTGCGCAACTTCGCCAACGAGACCGCCGACGCGTGGACCACGCAGGACTGGTCGAGCTACGAGGGCATCGGGTTCTGGATGCTCGGCACCGGCTCGGGCACCGACCTGTTCTTCGACATCCTCGACAACCGCAACCCGGGCTCGACCCGCGACGACGCCGAGCGCTACGTCGCGAGCTTCGAGGACGACTTCGTGGGCTGGAGGTTCCTGACCTTCGACTTCGCCGACTTCACGCGCAAGGAGATCGGCAACGGCGCCCCCGCCGACGGCCTCACGCTCACCGACATGCACGGCTACGCCTTCGGGGTGCTGCGCACGGCGGGCACGCAGACCTTCCACTACGACGACGTCACCCTCTACGGCGAGGCGGCCCCCGTGCCGCTGCAGGTCTCGTTCGACCGCGCCGGCTACGAGGTCACCGAGGGCGACGCGGCCGAGCTCGTCGTGCGGCTCAACCGCGTCGCCGAGACCGACGTGACCGTCGAGTGGGAGGCGTTCTCGACGAGCGCCCGCACCCGCACCGAGGATCTGCCCGCGACCGAGGGCGAGGACTTCACGGCCGCCTCGGGCACCGTGACGATCCCCGCCGGCTCGCGCGAGGCATCCTTGACGGTCGAGACGCTGCAGAACGAGAAGTTCGAGGTCGACGAGACCTTCGTCGCCACCCTCACCGACCCGGTGGGCGCCGAGTTCGGCGTCGTGCGCACGGCCGCGGTGAGCATCCAGGACGACGACGAGAAGATCGCCGGGCTCGTGGACGACTTCGAGGCGTTCCCGTGGCTCATCGACACCGCTCGCGGCACCAGCATCGAGACGCGCGACGCCGGCGGCTACGCCGGGGCCGACGCGGACGAGACCATCCTCGACATCGCGTTCCGCGGCAACGGCGGAATCACGCGGCCGATCGAGGGCGGGCAGGACTGGTCGACCGCCGACGGGCTGTCGTTCTGGGTGAACAGCAGCAAGCCGAACCAGCGCATCACCGTCGGCATCGCCGACAACGGTGCGCCCGAGGGCGGGCCCGACACCTGGGTTCCGGTGTGGAGCGACGAGTTCGAGGGCGAGGCCGGCCAGCCCGCGAACCCCGACAACTGGACGTACGAGACCGGCGGCTGGGGCTGGGGCAACGACGAGCTGCAGTACTACACCGACTCGACCGACAACGCCGCGCTCGACGGCGAGGGGAACCTCGTCATCACCGCTCGCGAGATCGACCCCGCGACGACCGACCTCGAGTGCTGGTACGGCCCGTGCGAGTACACCTCAGCGCGCCTCATCAGCGAGAACAAGCAGGAGTTCGAGTACGGGCGCATCGAGTCGCGCGTCAAGGTGCCGCAGGGCAGCGGCATCTGGCCCGCCGTCTGGACGCTCGGCAACGACTTCCGCGAGGTCGGCTGGCCGCAGACCGGCGAGATCGACGTCATGGAGTTCGTCGGCCGCCTGCCGAACGAGATCTTCGGCACCATCCACGGCCCCGGCTATTCGGGCGGCCAGTCGTTCGGCGGCATCTACGACTTCGGCACCCCCGTGTACGACGACTGGCACACCTTCTCGGTGGAGTGGACGCCGGAGCGCATCGACTGGTTCGTCGACGGCATCCAGTACCACTCGGCCACGCCGGAGGACATCGCGCCGAACGAGTGGGTGTTCGACCACCCGTTCACGCTGCTGACGAACATCGCCGTCGGCGGCAACTTCGGCGGGGCGCTCGGCGACGACCTGGAGTTCCCGCAGTCGCTCACGGTCGACTACATCCGGGTGTTCCAGGCCCCCGACACGGCCGAGCGGTTCACCGCCGACGTCACCGTGCGCGGCACCGGCTGGCAGAAGGTGACCGTGCCGTTCGACGCGTTCACGCGGGCGAAGCAGCAACCGGCCGGAGCCCCGAACGACGGGCTGACCCTCACCGAAGTGCAGGGCTACAGCCTGGGCCTGCGCGGCAACGGCTCGGTCTCGATCGACCGGGTGATGATCGAGTAGGGCTTCGCGTCGGGAGCTGGAGCGGGGCGGCCCTCGGGTCGCCCCGCTTCGGCGTTCGCGGGTCGGCAGCGGCAGCGGCAGCGGCGGCGGCAGCGGCGGCAGTGGTAGCGGCGGGATGCGATCTGCAGGAGCGCGGAACGCGCTTCCGCGGAATCACCGGCCGGCGCGAGCCGGAAACGACCTTGACTCCTGCAGACCGCATGCCGGCGCGGCGCGGGCGTCAGTTGCGGCCGCCGCCGCCCGCACTCGGGTTAGTCTCCGCCGCTCCCGCCTGAGTCGGCGTCGCCGCCGCTCCCGCCCGAGGCGCCGTCGGCGCCGCCGGGCGCGTCCGCATCGAGGTGGGTCTCGGTGGGATGCCCGCCGTCGTCGTCCGCGCCGGTCCAGCTGTCGCGCCCCCCGTCCAGGCCGCCCGCCTCCTGCTGCCGGCGGCGCTCAGCGAGCGCGTCGCGCGTGGGCTGGCGCAGCGCCCGGAAGAACAGCACCCCGATCACGAGGATGATGACCGCCATCACGAGCGGCGTCACGATGAGCACGAGCCAGAGCAGGTCGATCTCCACGGCTCAAGACTGGCAGGTCGAGCGCCGATCGGCCCGCGCGTGCCGGTCGACCGCGCGTGCCGGGCGGGCGACCGAGCCCGCGCCCTACAGCCCGAGCGCGAGCAGGAACCCCGCGTACGCGGCGAGCGCCGCCCACGCCGTCACGTCGACCGCCCGGCGGGGCGCCCGCGCCGTCCAGAGCGCGGCCGTCGCCGCAAGGAGCAGCCAGCACAGCGAGTGGCCGAAGCGCAGCAGCCACGAGGAGACTCCCGACGCGGTGGCGGCCTTCTCGGGCACGACGACGAGCCAGAGCGCCGCGAGCCCGAGCGCGATCGCGATCGCCGCGAGGCCGGCCGGGCGCCGGTTGCGCTCGAGCCAGCGGGTGACGCGCGAGGGGCGAGTGCGAGAGGAGTCGGTCACGCCCTCAGCCCAGCAGAGCGCGGCGCGGGGCGCATCCACCGATCGATCGAGGCCCGGCCCGCCGATCGGCCCGCCCGGCCCGCCTACCGGCCGAGGCGGCTGAGCGTCGCGACGACCTGGCGCGCGATGTTGCGGCCGGCCCGCGCGGCACCGATCGTCGACGCCGAGGGTCCGTAGCCGGCGAAGAAGATGCGCCCGTCGCGCTCGGAGTGGTGGCTCGCGACGGTCACGCCGCCCTCGCGCTCGCGCAGCTTCAGCGGGGCCAGGTGCCGCAGCTCGGGCCGGAACCCGGTCGCCCAGATGATCGCGGTCGCGGGGCTGAACGAGCCGTCCTCCCAGCGCACGCCGTCGGGCTCGATGCGCTGGATGAGCCCGCGCGAGACGAGCACCCCGCGGTCGAGCGCGGCCTGGATGCGGCGGGTGCGCGGCACGCCCGTGCCCGAGACGATGGAGGGGAGCGCACGACCCGCCCTCGCGGCTTCGTCCTGCATGGCGACGGCGGCCACCGCATCCTCGAGATTGAGGCTCGGGCCGTCGATGAACTGCGGGTCGCGCCGGGTCGACCAGGCGATCGAGCGGGCGACGCTCTCAAGCTCGATGATGAAGCCGATCGCGCTCGTGCCGCCGCCGACGACGACGACGTCCT